>Ga0070741_10000306_pt1 | contig 185534 bp, 161 predicted proteins | sample Coa_R1_4_FD_66440 | JGI IMG/M metagenome (GOLD analysis project Ga0070741, IMG submission 66440) | Surface soil microbial communities from Centralia Pennsylvania, which are recovering from an underground coalmine fire - Coalmine... | ecosystem: Environmental > Terrestrial > Soil >... | reverse complement strand
GCGCCGCCGGTGCACTGCGCGACGTTCTCATAGACCTTGCAGTCCTCGTAAGGCCCGGGCCCGAAACCCTTTATCGAGGCCACGATCATTCTCGGGTTGATGCTCTGGATCTTCTCCCAGGGGAAGCCCATGCGATCGAGCACGCCGGGGCCGAAATTCTCCACCAGCACGTCGCACTTCTTGATCAGCTCGGTCAGAACCTCCTTGCCCTTGGGGTTCTTGGTGTCGAGCGTGATCGAACGCTTGTTGTGGTTGAGCATGGTGAAATACAGGCTGTCCACGTTGGGGACGTCCTGCAACTGCCCGCGCGTGATGTCGCCGACGCCGGGACGTTCGACCTTGATCACGTCGGCGCCGAACCAGGCGAGCAGCTGTGTGCAGGTCGGTCCCGACTGGACGTGGGTGAAATCGAGAATGCGAACGCCAGTCAGCGCCTTGGTCATGATACGGTTTCTCCTCAAAACTACTTCTGTTCTGTCGTTCCACCTCGCGGGGAATGACGGGGTGGTGGCTTACTTCTTCTTCAACACGCTCTGCGGATTGAGATTGCCGATGCGGCCGCTCTCGCTGCCTGCGGCCGGATCGATCACCGCATTGATCAGCGTGGGCTTGCCGGAATCCATCGCCGCGTTCACGGCGCGCTTCAGCTCGTCGGGCGTGGTGGCGTTGACGCCGACGCCGCCGAACGCCTCCATCATCTTGTCGTAGCGCGCGCCCCTGACGAACACGGTGGTCGCGGGATCGCTGCCCGCCGAATTGACGTCGGTGCCGCGATAGATGCCGTCATTGTTGAAGATGACGACGCAGATCGGCAGGTTGTAGCGGCAGATGGTCTCGACCTCCATGCCGGAGAAGCCGAAGGCGCTGTCGCCTTCCACCGCCAGCACCGGCTTGCCGGTCTCGACGGCGGCGGCAATCGCGGAGCCCATGCCGATGCCCATCACGCCCCAGGTGCCGACGTCGAGCCGCTTGCGCGGCCGATACATGTCGATGACGCCGCGTGCGAGGTCCAGCGTGTTGGCGCCTTCATTGACCAGGATCGCGTCGGGCCGCTCCTTGATGATGGTGCGCAGCGCGCCGAGCGCGCCGTGATAGTCCATCGGCGATTTGTTGTTCATCAGCCGCGGCGCCATCTTGGCGACGTTCTCTTCGCGTTTTGCCTTGATCGCATTGGTCCAGTCGGCGGGCGCGGCTGGCCAGCCGCTGCCCATCGCTTCGACAAGCGCGGTGACGCAAGAGCCGATATCGCCGACCACGGGCGCGACGATCTCGACATTCGAATCCATTTCCTTGGGCTCGATGTCGATCTGGATGAACTTCTTCGGTTGCTCGCCCCAGCTCTTGCCCTTGCCGTGCGACAATAGCCAATTGAGCCGCGCGCCGATCAGCATCACCACGTCGGAGTCTTTCAGCACCGTGGAGCGCGCAGCACCTGCGCATTGCGGATGGGTGTCGGGCAGCAGACCCTTGGCCATGCTCATGGGCAGGAACGGAATGCCGCTCTTCTCGACCAGCGTCTTGATGGCGTCGTCGGCCTGGGCATAGGCCGCGCCCTTGCCGAGGATGATGAGAGGGCGCTTTGCGCTTTTGAGCACATCGAGCGCGCGCTTCACGGCGGCAGGCGAGGGGATCTGCGCAGGAGCCGCATCGATCACCTTCACCAGCGAGTTCGCGCCGGCATCCGCATTCATGACCTGGCCAAACAGTTTTGCCGGCAAATCGAGATAGACGCCGCCCGGCCGGCCCGACACTGCGGCGCGGATGGCACGCGCAAGGCCAATGCCGATGTCCTGGGCGTGCAGCACACGGTAGGCCGCCTTGCACAGCGGCTTTGCGATCGCAAGCTGGTCCATCTCCTCGTAGTCGCCCTGCTGCAGGTCGACGATCTCGCGCTCGGAAGAGCCGGAGATCAGGATCATGGGGAAGCAGTTGGTGGTGGCATGCGCCAGCGCGGTCAGGCCGTTGAGAAAGCCGGGCGCGGACACGGTGAGGCAGACGCCGGGCTTCTTGGTCAGGAAGCCGGCGATCGCCGCCGCATAGCCCGCGTTCTGCTCATGGCGGAAGGAGAGCACGCGAATGCCGGCCGCCTGCGCCATGCGGCCGAGGTCGGTGATCGGAATCCCCGGCACGTTGTAGATTGTCTCGATGCCGTTCAGCTTGAGCGCGTCGATGACAAGATGGAAGCCATCCGTCAGCTCTTGCTCGGTGCCCGATGCCTCGGTCTTCTGTGCGGTGTTGAGCATGGGCTCGTCTCCCTTTTCGTCGCTTCAGCTGCGACGTGTTGATCGTCTCATTAGGATGTCGGCGGTCAGCCAAACCATCAGCCGGATAGTTCCTGGCCGTGCGCCTCGACATAGGCGGCAAGGCCGAGCGTGTGATCGCGTGCGCGCTTTTCGGCAAGTTCCGTGTCGCGCGCCTCGAGCGCCTCGATGATGCCAAGATGCTCCGGCAGCGAGGCCGCGATGCGTTCGGTGCGGTTGATGGTAAGCTGGCGATAGCCGCGCACATGCAGCAGGATCTCGTTGGTCATGTCGACCAGGCAAGGCGATTCAGACAGCGAGATCAGCGCCTGGTGGAAGGCGATGTTGGCCTTGGAATATTCCTCGATGTGATCCTGCGGCAGGCGGTCCTTGCCGAAATCCTTGAAGAAGTCGCGCAGCGCCGAAATGTCCTTCTTGCTGGCGGTCGTCGTGATCAGCCGCGCCGCCATGCTCTCCAGCGCCGCCCAGGCGCGGATCATGTCGACGATCTCCTCCTTGGTCCGGCGCACCACCATGATGCCGCGGCGTGGAACCGTCTTCACAAAGCCGTCCTGCTCCAGCATCGCGATCGCCTCGCGGATGGGCGTACGACTGACGCCGAGCCGCTCCGAGAGCGCGCGCTCGTCGAGCATGACCGGTTCCGGCGTGGAGTAGATATCCATCTTGAGGATCGCTTCCTTCAGCGCCTCATAGGCCTTGTTTTTGAAGCTCGTCTCTGGGGCAATCCTGACGATTGCGATGTCTGCGTCCGCCATGGTCGGCGCCACCTTGGTAAGTTTCCTGATGGACACGACAAGCCCTCTCCCGGGGGAGATGTCTACTGGTATCTTCTACGAATGTTTTTGGCATGCCAGATGCCAGGTTGTCAAGGCTGCCCGCTTTTTCGGAGTTTTCAAGCAACAGCTTGTCTTGACAATTGCGCTTCTGGTATACCAAATGCCATAAAGGTGCCGCAGGAGGAAACCAATGTCCAGTGCCAAAGAAGCCGTCCGCAAAGTTCTCGATCAGGTCAAGGCGGACAAGCGGAACAGTCTGACCGCTCCCGAAGGTAAGCTGGTCTGCGATGCCTATGGCATCCCGGTCCCCAAAGAGGGGCTGGCGAAGTCGGCGGCCGAAGCGGCCAAGATCGCCGGCGACATGGGCTTTCCGGTGGTGATGAAGATCGTCTCCCCGGATATTCTCCACAAGACGGAAGCCGGCGGCGTCATGGTCGGCGTGAAGAATGCCGCGGAGGCCGAGAAGGCCTACGACCAGATCCTCTCCAATGCGAAGAAATACAAGGCGGATGCCAAGATCGAGGGCATCCAGGTGCAGCAGATGCTGGCCGGGGGCACCGAGGTCATCGTCGGCTCCATCACTGACGGCTCATTCGGCAAACTGGTGGCTTTCGGCCTCGGCGGCGTGCTGGTCGAAGTGTTGAAGGACGTTACCTTCCGCCTCGCGCCGGCGACCAGGGACGACGCGCTGTCGATGCTCGACGGCATCCAGGCGCATGAGATGCTGAAGGGCGTGCGCGGCGGCGATCCGGTCAACCGCGAGGCGCTGTCCGAGGTGATCGTCAAGGTGTCGCAGCTTGTCAGCGATTTCCCTGAGATCGTCGAGCTCGACCTCAATCCGGTGTTTGCGACCAAGAAGGACGCGATCGCCGCCGACGTGCGCATCGTCGTCGATTTCGATTACAAGCCGCGTCCGGCGCCGCGCTCCAATGAGGAAATCGTCGCGGCCATGAACCGCATCATGCAGCCCAAGGCGGTCGCCGTGATCGGCGCCTCCGCCGAGGACGGCAAGATCGGCAACTCCGTGATGAAGAACCTCATCAATGGCGGTTACAAGGGCGAGATCTATCCGATTCATCCCAAGGCGGCCGACATCCTCGGCTACAAGGCCTATAAGAGCGTCACCGAGGTTCCCGGGGTGATCGATGTCGCGGTGTTTGCGATTCCCGCGAAGTTCGTCGCCGGCGCGCTGGCCGAATGCGGCGAGAAGAAAATTCCCGGCGCGGTGCTGATCCCGTCCGGCTTTGCCGAAGCTGGCCATCCCGAGCTGCAAGACGAGATCGTCGAGGTCGGCAAGAAGTACAACATCCGCCTGATGGGGCCGAACATCTACGGCTTCTACTACACGCCGGCCAATCTCTGCGCCACCTTCTGCACCGCCTATGACGTGAAGGGCCATGCGGCATTGTCGTCGCAGTCGGGCGGCATCGGCATGGCGATCATCGGCTTCTCGCGGTCGGCGAAGATGGGCGTCTCCGCCATCGTCGGCCTCGGCAACAAGTCGGATATCGACGAGGACGATCTGCTTGCCTTTTTCGAGCAGGATCCCAACACCAACCTGATCGCCCAGCACTGCGAGGATTTGAAGGACGGCCGCGCCTTTGCGGAAGCCGCCAAGCGCGTCTCCAAGAAGAAGCCGGTTGTGGTGCTCAAGGCCGGCCGCACCTCCGCCGGCGCGAAAGCCGCGTCCTCCCACACCGGCGCGCTCGCAGGCAATGACAAGATCTATGAGGACGTGTTCAAGCAGTCGGGCGTGATCCGCGCCCGCTCATTGCGCCAATTGCTCGAATTCGCCCGCGGCGTGCCGGTGCTGCCGACGCCAAAGGGCGAGAATGTGCTGATCATCACCGGCGCCGGCGGCTCGGGCGTGCTGCTGTCGGACTCGGTGGTCGACAACGGGTTGTCGCTGATGGCGATGCCGCCGGATCTCGATGCCGCCTTCCGCAAGTTCATCCCGCCGTTCGGCGCGGCGGGCAATCCGGTCGACATCACGGGCGGCGAGCCGCCGATCACCTATGTCAACACAGTCAAGCTCGGCCTCTCCGACGATCGCATCCATGCGCTGATCCTCGGCTATTGGCACACCATCGTGACGCCGCCGATGGTGTTCGCCCGCAACATGGTCGAGGTGAAGAAGGAGATGGAGGCGAAGGGCTTTGTGAAGCCGATCGTCGCCTCGCTCGCCGGCGACGTCGAGGTCGAGGAGGCCGCGGAGTATCTCTACCAGAACGGCATCCCGGCCTACGCCTATTCGACCGAACTGCCGGTCGAGGTGCTCGGCGCCAAGTATAAATGGGCGCGCGGCGCGGGCCTGCTGTAAAGCCGCAAGTACCAGGGCGAAAACACCAGAACGAAATGCCGCTTCGGTTCGCCCGAGGCGGCATTTTCTTGCCGCCGTTCGCGGCGACATGCGCCCCGCCGCGGCCGGGCTTGACCGCGCGTGCCGGTCCGACCAGACTTGTGCTGTTCTGAGGTCGCTTATCCCACGTGGGCCGGTCGTCATTCGAAGTCGTGCTGTGTTGACCGGGGGATCGGCTGAGCCCGGTGGATGGCCGCGGCAAGATGCGTTGGGCCGGGAGTTGGAGACGTGGATGGCTGACTGGTCCGACGGCTATATCACCAACATCAATTACACCTCAGGATTCTATGAAGGGCTGTCGCCCCACGCCCAATGCTTCGCCCTGCTGTATCGGGGGTTCGCGCCGCCCGAGATTTCCGAGCGCTTCAGCTATTGCGAGCTCGGGTGCGGATACGGCTTCACCACTTCGCTGCTGGCTGCGGCGAACCCGCAGGGCGCATTTTGGGGAATCGATTTCAACCCGGCCCATATCGCTAGCGCGGAGCGGCTCAAGCGCGTTGCAGGCGTCGAGAATGTCACCTTCCTGGAGCAGAGCTTCATCGAAGCGCTCAAGGCCGATCTCCCGCAATTCGATTTCATTTCGCTGCACGGCGTGTGGTCCTGGATCAGCATGGATAACCGGCGCGCCATCCTCGACTTCATCTATGCGAGGCTGAAACCGGGCGGCGTCGTCTATATCAGCTACAACGCGCTTCCCGGCTGGTCGGCGGCAGCCCCGCTGCGGCAGCTCTTGGTCGAGCGCCTGCGCGGACATGGCGATCCGACGCCGGCCGCGATCGACGACGCCCTTTCGTTCGCCAAACGCATGCGCGATGCCGGCGCCGGCTATTTCGCCGTCAACGAGCAGAGCGGGAAACGGCTCGAGACCATGGCCACGCTGTCGCGCAACTATCTCGCGCACGAATATTTCAACCGCTACTGGTCGGCCTCCTATCATTCCGAGGTGGTGGCCGAACTTGCCACAGCAAAGCTGGTGTTTGCAGCGCCCAGCGTTCTGGCCCAGCAGATGGATCCGCTGATCCTTCTGCCGCAGGCGCGCGAGCTTCTGAACGAGGTGACCGATCCCACCGCGCGCGAGACCGTGCGGGACTATTTCATGAATACCCAATTTCGCCGCGACCTGTTTGTGCGCGGCGCGCGCCAGCTCTCGGCGGCGGAGCGCCACGAACGGCTGCTCAAGGTTCACCTGGCCCAGGTGCGGGCGCGTCCCTCGTTTCCGTTCAAGGCGAAAGTCCCGGTCGGCGAAGTCACCATCGAGGAAGATCCGGCCAAGGCCGTGTTTGATTGCCTGGCAGAGGGACCGCGCATGCTCGGCGACATTCTGGGGAATGCGCGGGTCGCGGCCACCGGCGGCGGCAATCTCGCCTTTCAGGCCATCGCTGTCCTCCTGGCGGGCGGCGCAATCATGCCGGCATTGGGGCCGGAGCAGGAACCTGCCCGTCGCGAAAGCATTGCACGCTTCAACTCCGCCGTTCGGGCGGACTCCGCCACCGAACGTCAGGAGAGTGCGCTGGCTGCCTCCAGGCTTGGCACCGGCTTGGCGGTGCCGTTGATCGACCAGATCTTTATGGTTCACGGTCCCGGCGATCGGCCGCCGCCGATCGAGCTCCTGCTCGACGAAATTTCCAAGCGCAATCTGAGTATTACGGGTGAAGGCGAAGGTGCCGGTCTTGGCGTCTCCGCCGCACTCAAGTCACGGTTGGACGAATTTCGTCGCGAGCGGCTGCCTCTCTATAGACAGCTTGGAGTTGTATGACAGCTGGGAGTTGTATGACAGCTGGGAGTTGTATGACAGCTGGGAGTTGTATGACAGCCGGGAGTTGTATTACGGGCGGCGAATGTTTGGATTGGCTCTTCTTTTACCCAATGTTTCGGCGTATTTTCAGAAACAATTTGAAACATGAATAATGAACAAGGCCTTCCGGGGCGAGGTGGTTCGTGACAACCAAATATTATTTGGTGATCGATGGGATCGCGGGCGATTCTGTCGATCAACCCAAGCTGCTGACGGGCGCATTCCAGGTCAATGGGTTCAGTCTGGCGACGGCGGATCTCGGTTCGCTGGCGCTGGGTGCGCGCCCGACCACCTTCCAGCCCTTGTCTCTCTCGCTGAACAGCCAGTCGGTTGCGGGACTGCTGGCGGCCGAGGCGAGCGGTCAGTCCATCAAGGATGCGTCGCTGGTCGGAGTTTCGACCGACAGCACCGGCAAAGCGATCATCACCTACAGCCTCAACCTGTCGAATGTGAACATCAGCAATGTCTCGGAAGCCAATGGTCCGGGCATCAATCTCACGCTCGATTACTCCCGCATCGGGCTCGTCACGACAGCCTTGGGCGGAACCGGCTTGCCGCAACCGTCGCAGAGTTTCGGGTGGGATTTAGCAGAAAACAGAAGTGTCGGGCCTGGCACCACACTGACCAGCGCAGGGCATCCCAGCGTCGCGCCGACGGCGCCGACGAAATACTATCTGCTGATCGACGGCTTGAATGGCGACGCGCTCGATAAGGGGCATACCGGCTGGTTCAATCTCTCCGGCTTCAACATCAATCTGGCCAATACGTCCGACCCGCTGCAGCCGGGCACCGGCGGCAAGGACGTCTTCAGCGCTCTCTCAGTCACGACGGGCGGCCAAACCGATCTCACGGCGCTGCTGCAGCTGGAGGCGGAAGGCAAGGGCGTAACTGGTCTGCGCGTCGAAGGTGTCGATTCAACCGGGCAGGCGGTCTATGATCTCAATCTGGCCGACGTCCTCATCACCGGCGTCAACGATCAGAACGACGGCAGCCTGGGCCTCAGTTTCGATTACAAGGAGGTCTCCCTCGTCACCAAGGGGCAGGACCCCTCGGGGGGGGGCGCTGGTACAGACCGGTTCGTTCGGTTGGGACCGCGCCACGAACAAGGCGATCGATCCGAGCACGATGCCGAGCATCAGCCCCGGGGCAGATCCCGGCGCACTTGGACCGACCAGCTACTACCTCGTCATCGACGGCATTGCCGGCAACTACAGCGACAAGCTGCTGACCGGCGCCTTCAAGGTCGTCAGCTTCGACCTGCCTACCTTGAACGCTGGCTCGGCGCTGACGAGCCCGGCAATAACCACCTTCGATCCCCTGAGCCTGGCGCTGGACAGCAACACGGTGGCGGCGCTGCTGGCGGCTGAGGCGAGCGGCAAGGACATCAAGGCAATCTCGCTGGTCGGCGAGTCCAGGCTCGGGAGTGCACCGGCGATCACCTACAGCCTCAACCTGGCCAATGTGATTATCAGCCAGTCCGTAAGCGGTAGCTCAACCGGTGGTAACCAAGGCTTCAATCTCACGCTCGATTACAGCCAGGTGGGGCTCGTTACCCGAGGTCTCTCGACGAGCGGCGCACTGGAACCGTCGCAGAGTTTCGGCTGGAATCTCGCCAGGAGCACCAGCACCACGCCAGGCACATCGCTGACCAGCAGCGGCTCCCCGGCTGTCGCGCCGACGGCGCCGATTAACTACTTTTTGCTGATCGACGGGATGAACGGCGAATCGTCCGTGGCTGGGCATGCCGGGTGGTTCAATATTCCGTCGTTCAGCTTCGGGGTCGCCAACAGCACGAACCCGTTGCAGCTTGGTGTTGGCGGCAAGACCTCCTTTGGCCCTCTCACGCTGCCGCTGCAGACCGGTAATCAAACCGAGCTGACGGCGCTGTTGCAGCAGGAGACGGACGGCAAGGCCCTGACCGGCGTGCGGATCGAAGGTACCACTGCCACTGGCCAGGTGGTCTATGATCTCAATCTCGCCGATGTCGGCGTCACCGCCGTCGCTGACGCATCATCCGGCGAGCAGATCAGTCTCGATTACAAGGAAATCTCTCTCGTCACCCACGGCGTGGACCCGTCGTCGGGAAAATTGGTGCAGACCGGTTCGTTCGGGTGGGACGTTGCGACCAACCAGGCCATCGATCCCACCACGATGCCGAGCATCAGCGTCGGAACCGCTCATGGCACGGTCGCACCGGACAGCTATTATCTGGTGATTAACGGAGTCGCGGGCGATTCCGCTGCAACGGAGCTGCTGACGGGTGCCTTCAGGGTCAGCGCGTTCGATCTGCCGACGAATCACAGCGGTTTGGGGCTGCCGGACTTCGGTCAGCTGCAGGTAACCCTGGACAGCCAGACGGTGGCAGGACTGCTCGCGGCGGAGGCGAGCGGCGAGCACATCAAGGGTGCCTCGCTGGTCGGAGTTACGACGATCTCCGGCAAATCTTCCATCAGCTACAGCCTCAATCTGACGGATGTGCTCGTCACCGGCATCTCGGCGGCGAACGCTTCAGCCGTCAACGTCTCGCTCGATTACCGCGACATCGGTCTGGTCACCACCGGCGCTGATCCGACAGGTGTGCGGCAGACCCCAGAAGATTTCGGCTGGGACAGGGCGACAGACAAGGCGACCGGGCCGGGCACCTCTCTGACCAGCGCCCAATCTCCGACTGTCGCACCGACGGAGCCGACCAACTATTTCCTGCTGATCGACGGCTTGAATGGTGGCGTTCTCGACAAGACGCATGCCGGATGGTTCACGCTCAATGCTTTCAGCCTTGGCGTCACCAATACAGGCACCGCGGCGACCTCGGGCAAGGACGTCTTCAGCAATCTTCAGGTCAACACGGGCAACGACACCGGGCTCACCGCGCTCTTGCAAGACGAAGCCGAAGGCAAGCATCTCACCGGTGTGCGGATCGAAGGCGTCGATGCCAACGGGCACGCCGTCTACGACCTCAATATCGCGGACGTGCTCCTCACCGGTGTCACCGCGCAGAATAGCCCAGGCTTGGACATCAGCTTCGATTACAACAAGATCTCCCTCGTCACGGATGGAACAGGTCCCTTCGGCAATCTGGTACAGACCGGTTCGTTCGGCTGGGATATTGCGACCAGCCAGGCGATCGATCCCGCCACGATGCCGAACATCGCGCCATGCTATTGCCGGGGCACGCTGATCCGGACCGAGCGTGGCGACGTGCCGGTCGAAGATCTCGCCATCGGCGATGCGGTCGTGACCATGTCAGGCGCGGCGCGGCCGATCAAATGGATCGGACGGCGTTCCTATTCCGGCCGGTTCGCGCTGGGGCACAAGGACATCCTTCCGGTCTGCATCGAGGCCGGCGCGATCGAGGACAACGTGCCGCGCCGGGATCTCTGGATTTCGCCGCATCACGCCATGTATCTCGGAGGAGTGCTGATCGAGGCTATCGATCTCGTCAATGGACTGACGATCATCCAAGCCACGGAGATCGAGAGGGTCGAGTATTTCCACATCGAGCTGGAAACCCACGACATCATCATCGCCGAAGGCTCGCTGTCGGAGAGCTTTGTCGATGACGATAGCCGCGGCATGTTCCACAACGCGCACGAATTTGTCTCGCTCTATCCCGGTGAAATGGACGCGGCTCCGCGCTATTGCGCCCCACGCTGCAAGGAAGGATACGAACTCGAGTCTGTGCGCCGGCGGCTTGCCCTGCGCGCCGGGGCGCAAATGGCCCGGGGTGGATCGGCCATCGGAGCGGTGCGCGGCTATGTCGACACGATCGGCGTCGGCCGCATCGCCGGCTGGGCACAGAACGTCGACCATCCGGAGGCCCCGGTCTGTCTCGATATCTATGTCGACGGCCGGCTTGTCGGGCGCACCCTGGCAAACCGCTATCGCAGCGATCTCGAACAAGCCGGCTTCGGCAGCGGCTGTCACGGTTTCCAATTCGCGGCGCCCCTCGACCTCGAGCTAACCGTCGATACTCTTGAAGTGCGTCGTTCGCTCGACGGTGCCGCATTGGCCTTCTTGCAGGCGGACCGGGAGGGACGCCTGTGGGTCATGCAGCCTCCCGGCACGGCGTTCCCTGAGCCGATGCGCCGACAGCGCGGGGAGCGAATTCAGCTTCGCTGAGAGTGCATGCTCTCGCTGCAGCGGATTGAACCGGGCCGACACGCCCGGTTGTGCGCGGGGCGTCGGCTCAGCCTCGCCTCAGGACGGTTTCCAGCGTCTGCCCGTGGCCCACTCCAGCACAGATGCCAGCGCGAAACCGGCGACCGCGGCCAGCGCATCGACGACAAAATCCTCCAGCCGGGCGTGACGACCAGGGGATACAAGTTGCAACAGTTCGAGCGCGCCGATCAGCACCACGGACATGATCACGGCAACCCGGCGGTGCTCCGGATAAGCAAAGGCGAAGGCCAGCCCGACCAGCAGAAAGGCGAGGCTGTGGTCCGCGTCCTGGCCCAGCAGCGCATGGGGACGGTAATGCGGCGGGCCGAGGGTGAAGAAGGTTACTGCGGCGGCCAAAAGCCAGGCGCACAGGCGGAGCAAGATCGTCATCCCTGCCGCATAGCACAAGACGTGGCGGCAGGGGCGTGATCCCTGCCTCAGATGTTTGTGTAGTTAATGCAGGCTACAGCGGCTGCCGCACGTTCAGCCCCAGCATGAACCGTTCGCGGATCTGCACCGGGTCGCGCCGCGTGGTTCCTACACCCGGCTTGTCATCGATGCGGACGCCGATCAGTGCAGGTCCCGGTTCCGCAAGCGATTGGTCGACCAAGCGCTCGAAATCGTCCTCATCTGCGGCCCAGGCGCTGTTGGAAAGGCCGCAGGCCGCCGCGATCGCCACGATGTCGGCGACCTGCGCGGCTGGCGTCGGCTGAGCGCCGGTAATCTGATAAATGCCGTTGTCCATCACCACCATCGTGAGGTTCTTCGGCGCAAGCGCCGCGATCGTGGTGAGCGATCCAAGCTGCATCAAAAGCGAACCGTCGCCTTCGAGCGCAAACACCCGCCGCTCCGGCTGCGCCAGCGCCACGCCCAGCGCAATCGGAAAGCCCAGGCCCATGCTGCCCAACATGTAGAAATTCTGCGGACGATGGCCGGCCGCCCACAGATCGAAATTGGTGTTGCCGATGCCGCCGATCACGGCCTCTTCGTGCGTCAATTTCTTGACCAGCCGCGAGGTGAGGTCGAAGCGGTTCATCACCTTGGTGTTGCGCATTGCTGTGCTCATTGTCCCGCTCATTTGTCGAACACCTTGCCGCCGGTCAGAAGCGGCGAGAGGATCAGCGCCACCGGTGCCTGCGTCGTGACGGCCTGCTTGATGGAACGGTCGACGATGAACTCGAGCTCATCGAGCCGCGTGATGGTGTGATGCTCCATGGCGAGCGAATCCAGCACCGGGCGCATGGTGCGGCACACCAGCGACTGTCCGTAGTTGAACTCGCCCAGCGTGCCGCGCTCGGACACGATCATGATCATCGGGATCTGATAGGGGATGGCGAGCGAGGCGAGCACGTTCGCGAGCGTCGCAAAGCCCGATGTCTGCATCAGCACCGCGCCGCGCACGCCGCCCATCCAGGCGCCCGAGACGATGCCGACGGCTTCCTCCTCGCGCGCGGTCGCAAAGGTGGTGAAGAAGGGATCGGCGTGCAGGCTCTTGATCAGCGTGGTCAGCACGCGATCCGGAACGTAGGGAATGATGCGCACGTCGTTGCGCTTGAGCGTTTCGAGCACGATACGCTGCCAGGTTTTCTCTTGAGATTTCTCTTGGCTTTTGTCCTGCATGTTCTGTGCGAGCATTCTGGGGCAGAGGATTTCTCCTCTGCGACCGCAATGCCGTCCTCCCTGTGACTTGGCGCGACGATACTGGCTCGCGCGCTGGCAAAACTTGACGCTCTCTCAGGGATTGTCAACATGCTCCCGCCGCATCGCGATCTGCGCCTTGCGACAATGTCGCAAGCTCTGATCCATGCGATAAGGATCACAACAGCAAGCAACAGAGCCGGGCAGGGGAGGCCAATCCGATCGATGACCGTCAACAACAAGCGCGTGTTCTATGTCAAATACCTCGCTCACCCGATCTACGCTGAGATGCTGCGCGCGCGTCCCGACGTGCGGCTCGACCGGCTCGAGAACGACAGTGCGGAGGAGGTGTTCGCGCCCATCCTGCGTGAGGCCCATGCCTATCAGGTCGGCGCGGCGCGCGATGAGCTCGCGCCGCATTTCCACGTCCATGCCGACCTGCTCAGGCGCGCGCCGAACCTCCTGGTCGTCTCCTCTAACGGCGCGGGCTTCGACCCTGTCGATGTCGAGGCGTGCACGGCGGCCGGCGTGCTCGTGGTCAACCAGTCCGGCGGCAACGCGCATTCGGTCGCCGAGCACGCGCTCGGCATGATGCTGACGCTCTCCAAACGGATCATCGAGTCCGACCGCAGGCTCCGCCGCGACCGCGACGTCAATCGCAATGATCTGATCGGCAACGAGGTGCAGGGCCGTACCATCGGCATTGTCGGTATCGGCAATGTCGGCCGGCGCATCGCCGAGCTCTGCAGGGGCCTGCTCGGGATGCAGGTGCTGGCCTACGATCCCTATCTGTCGCGCGAGGATATCGCCGCGCGCGGGGCGGAGAAGGTGGAACTCGACGATCTCCTGCGCCGCTCGGATTTCGTCTCGATCAGCTGCCCGCTGACCAAGGAGAGCCGCGGCATGATCGGCGCCCGTGAATTTGCGCTGATGCCGAAGCATGCCTTCTTCATCACCACCGCCCGCGGCTTTATCCATGACGAGGCCGCGTTGGAAGCGGCGCTGCGCGACAGGCGCATCGCGGGCGCCGGCCTCGACGTCTGGGCCAAGGAACCGCCGCCGCCCGAGCATCCCCTGCTGCAGTTCGACAATGTGCTGGCAAGCCCTCATACCGCAGGGGTCACCCGGGAGGCGCGGGAAAATATGGGCCGGATCGCGGCCGAGCAGATGCTCGATACGCTCGACGGCAAGCGGCCGCCGCGCATCATCAATCCGGAGGTCTGGCCGCGCTACCGAGAGCGGTTTGCCGCAACCTTCGGCATCAGCCCGCAATAGGTCGTCAGGCGGCGGGAGAAGATTTTCCCCGTGCGCGGGCGATCCGCGGCAACAAATCCACTGCCGCCGGCGTCACGGCGGCAGTGGTGTTGTTATTTGCCCCGGCGCCTCGACAGCCTCGGGCCATGAGGCCATTTTCCCTTTGTAGGCCACGGTTTGCGGGGATTTTCCTGGCCCCCGCGTACAGGGAACTCTCAGCGATGCGATCGCTCACCTCACTCCTGCGTTCCACGCCAGCGCGGCTGCGCCGGCGTCTTGCGCAGATTGCCGACATCGCGGCGGCGAGCCTGCCGGCCGCCGGCGCTTGAGCCGACAAATTTAGCCGACAAATTTCCTGCGCAATGTTAGAGCTTGATCCCGCTCAAAGGGCCCGCGCAGGATGGGCCTAAGATACCGTTCGCCGGTATTGCAAGAGAAGGTCCAGGGAGAGGGATCATGTCCCGCTATGTCGTCAGCTTCATGAAGGATGTGCTTGGCGATAACGGCCGGCACATTGAGGTCTGCCAGAAAACGGTCGAGATCGATGCGCCGAACGAAGGCGAGGCTACGGAACTCGCCAAGCAGAAATTCTGCACGGCCGAGCGGCTCTGCGAATGGTCGCTGCATGCCGATCGTATCCAAATCAAGGCCGCCGATTTTCCGTCGTAACGCGGGTCTCAACCCGCTCGCTTACCAAACATAGCGCACGGTGCCGCTTGTGCCGAAGTTCTGCGACCCCGAGGCGAGGCTGCCCTCGAAGCTGCCGATCAACGAGCAGTTGGTCGTGAGATAGAGCTTCGCGCCGGCGCTGGTCAGTGCCGCGTCGCGCGGGATCGGTGCGCCGTAGACCGTGAAGCTGGCGCCCGGCAATGTTTCAAACATCGCGCCGACCGCGGGATTGCGCATGAAGTCGTGTGCCCAGGCGAGGCGGCCGTACAGGATCAGCGGCTCGCCATTCACAAGGGTTGGTGCATTGAAGCGTGCGCCGATCTCGCTGCGCAGGCCGGTCGCGTTGGTCCCGCTGTACGAAAGGCCGAAGCCGGCTCCGGAGCGGTCGCTTTCGGCATAGGCCGGCGTGTGGAAATACTGGGCCAACACGGCGCCGTAGGGTGTCATGCCGAGCGTCGACAGCACACCAAAATGGTAGCCAGCTTCGAGGCGGGCGCCGTAGCTTTGCCCCGTGAACGCAGCCGTCAGCGGGTCCGCCCATGCCACGCGATTGGTGGTGAACCAGTGGTTCGAAAATGACAGCGAGCTCGCGACATAGGCCGGCCCGTGCCAGGAAACTGCGTAGCCGCCAGCCTGCATGACATCGCCGCGCCCGCTGCCAAGCCCGTTGGCGAGCCCCCAATTTGTGCCGCCGCCGGCCAGCGCCAAGCCGGCGAGTGCAGATGGCGCGAAATGATAGTCGATACCGCTGGCGAAGCCGAAGGTGGAGGCGGTAATGGCGTTGGAACCGACCACGGTGTCGCCATTGGCGGTGCTGCTGCCGCCATAGGCCGAACCCCACGCGCTCCAGCGCTGCCCAAAACTCGCCGGCGGCGCCTTGCCGATAACGGAGGCATAGGCGCGCGCGATCCCGTCCGGCAGCGTTGCCCGATCCTCTGCGCAAAGCCGAGCGCCGGCCCGCTCGCATTGCTGCCGCCTCGGCCGGAGACGAACGGGTCGAGCATCAGGTCGAGAAACCTGGTCGTCATCTGTAGCGCGCTGCGCTCGGCGCCGGTCGCGACCTCGCCGGACAGTTGGGTGAGTGCGCCCTGGAGTTGCGTCGGCGAAAGATTGAAGAGGTTTTGGAAGCGCGCCGGCAAGGCGCTGCCATTGCCGGCAACATTATCGATTCCCGCCGCCACGTTGGATGGATTGACGGGAGCCGGCGACGGCAGCAGGGACCGCAAGGTTGCCGGGTTGAATATCACGTAGATGTTGTCGGCGTCATAGTTCAGCGTGCCCCTCAGCGCGCCGTAACTCACCGCGTTGGCGAAAACGTTGCCGCCGCCAAGCCCGCCGCCGGTGTCGGTCAGGATGGTATATTTCTGGCCCGCAATCACCGCACTGCCGCTCGCGACCGAAACCTGCGCGCCGCCCAGCGAAGCGAGTCCTGCGACATTTGCGGAACTCGCGTTGGTGCCGTTGATCGTGATCAGATAGATCGCGCCGCTCTGAAAGGCGAGGTTGCCGACGATGCTCAGCCTGCCTCCGGCGACGCCCGGGGTGCCCGGCTGCAGCGTGGCGCCGGAATGGATGGTCACCGCGAGCGGATCGAGCGTGCCGGTGCCGGCCAGCGTGCCGCCATTGACGTCGACGCTGTTGGCGACATTGCTGCCGTTCAAGATCACCATGCCGGAATTGACGTTGACCTGGTTGATGCCGGTGAAGTTGCTCGCATAAGTGAAGCTGTTTCCGGCGCCGGGCGAGAAGTTGATGGTGTCATGCGAGCCGGCGCCGATGATGTTGCCGTTGATGGTGCCGCCGGAAATATTGAGCACATCGGCATTGGACGAGAGCTTGATCGCGCCGTGGATGGTCCCGCCGGTCTGATCGATGGTCACCGCGCTTGTCGCCGCGCTGATGTCGATCGCCGCTGCTGAACCGGCGATCAGGCCCGAGTTCACGATGGCGTTGCCGGCAGCGAAGGTGACGGCGCCGGCGATGCTGATGGCGGTCGCAGCAACAATCGCGCCGGTGTTGCTGATATTGCCGGCAAAGGTCGAAACGTTGTTGATGTAGATGCCGACGCCGGCCGCCGAAATCGTGCCTGCGTTGGTGATGCCGTCCGTCAAGGTCGAAACGCCGGCGACGTAGATGCCGGAGCCGTGCGCGCTGATGCTGCCGGAGTTGCCGATGCCGCCGGCGAAGGTCGATACGGTTGAGACTCGAATGCCGGTGCCTGCCGCGGTGATAGCGCCGGAATTGCTGATGCCGTCGGTGAACTGGTTGACGCCGCTCAACGCAATGCCGGCTCGACCGCCGGTCCGCGAGGAAATCGTGCCGCTGTTGATGATGCCGCCCGTGAACGTGGTGACGGCAGAGATAGCGATGGCGCTGTTGGCCGCGGAAATCGTTCCGCCGTTGGTGATACCTCCCGAAAAGATCGACACGGATGACACGCTGATGCCCAGAGCGGAGTTGGCCTCAATCGTGCCGCCATTGATGATGCCGCCGCCGAACTGCGCGACGATGGCGACGAATATGCCGTTGCTGCCGGCCGAGATGGTTCCGCCATTGCTGTTGGCGATGCCGCCCGCAAAGGTGGATACGGACAATACGCCAATGCCCCTTTCCGCGACGCTGATGATGCCGGAATTGCCGATCCCGCCGCTGAATTGGCTGACGCTGCTTGCGGCAATACCTGTGCGCGTGCCTGAAGATGAAATGGCCCCGCTGTTGCTGATGCCGCCGGAGAAGGTGCTGACGCCGAAGGCAACGATGCCAGTGCCGGCCACCGAGATCGTGCCACTGTTGGTGATCCCCCCGGAAAACGTCGCACCGCCGACATCGATGCCGCCGAGTTGTGCAGCAATCGTGCCGGTGTTGGTGATGCCGCCGGTGAAGGTCGAGACGTTCGTGACGTAGATGCCCGTAGAGCCCGCCGTGATCCTGCCTGAGTTGCTGATGCCGCCGGCGAATAGGGTGGCGCGCCAGACCGCGATGCCAACGGAGTTGGTTGCGGAAATCGTGCCGCTGTTGCTGACGCCGCCGGCGAAGGTCGCGACGTTGTTGACGTTGACGGCGGTTCCAGTCGACGAAAGCGTGCCGCTGTTCCTCACGCCTCCCGCAAAGCTCGATGTTTCGAAGAATATGTCGCTCTTTGCGGAAATCGTGCCGCTGTTGCTGACACCGCCGGCGGCATTCGAATTCAGGAGAAAGAGGGCCCAGTCGCCCGGGGCAGTAATAGTGCCGGCATTGACGACCGAACCACCTACCGTAGCCCCGTTGATGAGGATGGCGTTATTGATCGACCCGCCGGTCGGGGCCACAATGAAGGGACTGGTATTGGTGACGTTGCCGGTGACGGTCGCATTCTGAATGTTGATGCAGTTGACGTTGCCCGCGGTGCTTTCCGAGGCAACCGTGCCGGACGTGACGTTGATCGCGCAGGGCGCCGCCACCACCCGCGGCGCTGCTCCACCGATGATCAGCGCGGCCGCCGACGATGACGCCAGCAGCAGTCCCGACCGCCGCGCAAGGGAAGGCGCCGTTATGAGGCGCGATTGATCGCGCGAGTTCCTCAGGGGCGCAGCCGTACGCTGCCAGCCATTCCGCCCGCTTCCTTCGGAGCCCGCCATTCCCGCCGCCGGTCGCTGTTCCCAAACGGGAACTCTGGTCGAACGTGGTTAACTGGCGGTTAAAGTGCGACCTTTGGTTGAATTGAAAACCGCGGCGGTCGGCCGGTGGCGGGCTTGCGAACACCACATTGCACTGCTGCCTGGAGTCCTGGGCGAGCTGGCCGGCCCGCGACCCTTCAGGACCGCGAGCTGGCCGGCGCGAATTGCAATGAGAAGCAGGCGCCGCCGGGCTGCCGATTTTCGACCGTGATTGTTGCCGAATGCAGCTCGGCGATGCGCTGTACGATTGAGAGCCCAAGGCCCGTGCTGCCCGGCTTGCGGCGGTCGCGCCGCCAGAAGCGCCGGAAGATCAGCTTGCGCTCATGCGCGGCAATACCGGGGCCCTGATCCAGAACGCTGACCTTGCCATTATCGTCCACGACGAACTCGACGGTCGAGCCTGGTGCGGTGTGGTTGATGGCGTTTTCCGCGAGGTTGCGGATCGCCCGACTCAGCATTTCCGCGTTTCCCTTGACCCACACGGGTTCGGTGGCGCCGGATAGCGCGACGTCCTTGCCTTGCGCCAGCGCCAGCGGCGCCACGAACTCCGCAACCTCCGCTGCGACCGATTGCAGGTCGGCCGTCTCCGAAGGATCGACGGCAATCGCGTCGAGCTCGGCGATATCGAGCAGTTGGCCGACGATATGGGCCATGCTTTCGACATTATGGCGCAGCGCCTGGCGGATGTCCGGATCCTCCAGCACATCGATCCGGGTCCTGAGGATGCTCAAGGGCGTGCGAAGCTCATGCGCGGCGTCGGCGGTGAAGTCGCGCTGGATCTTGAAGCCTTCCTCCAGCCGGTCGAGCGCCAGATTGACCGCCGAGACCAGCGGGCGAACTTCGCGCGGAATTTCCTTGGTCGGCAGCCGTAATCCAGGCCGTGCCGGTCCGATCTCGGCGGCGATGTCGGAGGCCTCCCGAAGCGGACGCAGTGCGCGGCGGAAGATCGCGATGTCGGTGATCAGCAGCACCAACAGGATCGGCAGCGTGATCCAGCCGACATCGCGGTAGAAATCCGCGACAATGTCGTCGGTGAGCACGTCGCGATTTGTGAGATCTTCGCCGGCCTGGACCCACACTGTCTGATCGCCGACAGTCTTGCGAACACTTGCGCCCGACACGGTGGCGCTGCCGCGCCGCTGCTGCAGGAATTCGACGTCGCTGCCGCGCTGGTCGGCGGGAAACAACGCGGAATGGTCCTTGGCCGAGGAAAACAGCACGGCACCATGCGCGTCGATCACCGCATAGGAGTAGCGGCCATATTCCGGCGAATACAACCCAAGAAGGTCGGAGGGCAGGTTCAGCTGCAAATGTCCGTCAGGCCCGAGGCTCAAATGCTCGGCCACCGCATTGGCCTGCTCTTGCATCGCCTTGTTGTGAATGTTGTTGGTGGCGTAGCTGAGCAGCCAGGAGAGGCCGACCGACATCAGGATCGAGGTGATGACGACGGCAACGATGTGCAGGATCACGATGCGCGAGAGGATCGACTGAAATCGCGGCACCCTATTTGTCCTCTGCGATCAGGTAACCCACGCCGCGAATGGTGTGGACCTGGACCCTGGCGCCGCGGTCCGACAGCTGCTTGCGCAGGCGGTGCACATAGACCTCGATGGCGTTCGAGCCGACGTCGCCGGAATGGCCGTAGATATGGTCCTCCACCTGCTTCTTGGAGACCACGCGCCCCTTGCTGCGCATCAGAAGCTCCAGCACCGCGGTCTCGCGCGCCGAGAGCACCTGGGGCTGTTCGTCGATCGACGCCTGCCGGCTGTGCGTGTTGAATTCGAGATTGGCGATGCGCAGCGAGCTGCCGAGCAGCTGGCCCGGCCGGCGCAGCTGCGCCTCCAGCCGCGCGATCAATTCCTCCAGCGCGAATGGTTTGACCAGGTAATCGTCCGCGCCGCTGCGCAACCCGTGCACGCGATCATGCAGCCCGCCGCGGGCGGTGAGCACCAGGACAGGTATCGGGTTGTTGCGATGCCTGAGCTCGCGCAAGAGCTCCAGCCCGTCGCCGTCGGGCAGCCCGAGGTCGAGAATGAGCGCGGCGTAGAACGTGGTTTCCAGCACGCTGCGCGCCTCTTCGATGGAGGACAGCGTGTCCGACTCATAGCCCGCCGTCTGCAGCCCCTTGGCCAGGAGCTCTGCCAATTCCTCATTGTCTTCGACGATCAACAGCCGCATGTCCGACCAATCGGCAAAATCCGGTCTTTGCGCAATTTAGGCGCCCCCATAGGGCCAACGCAAACGCTCGTGTCCGAAGACCGTTGCTTGTAAGGCTGGTGTAAGTTTAGTCCCGCAAAAAGGCTGCCATTCTGCGGGCCGCGCGGGGCAAATTAACGCACATGTTTTGCCGGTATCCGTCAAGACTTGTGCGCCTGCCGACAACTATCTAATGAGGTCTCGCCTGCAGGACAGGGCTGCCGGGTCTTGACCCAGCGCCCGAAATTCTGCGGCGTCCCGGCGAAAGCCGCACCCCATCTACGCCGAATCGGTCCGTCGATATAGACGCTGAATTTCGGTCAAACGCCATGCTCGATCCGGGCATTGCAAGGGCGCGGCTGATGCCAGCGTCGAGACAGATATCCGGGCTCCTCAGCCCCGCGGCAGGACAGGTGGCAGGACAGGTAGAATGTCGTTGTTTTCGCGAGAGCTGCGCCTCAAGGCCGTCCTGACGCTCGCCGCGGTGCTCGCCGTCGGCCTCGTGCTGTTGGCCAGGTTTGTCGTGGCCCAGTCGCCCGTCGCCGCCGCGAACCGGGAGGCGCCCCCCGCGAAAAGCGCGCCTGCGCCTGTCGAGGAGCAGGCCGTCGACCTCTCCGACAAGCAGATGGGATTGATCAAGGTCGGACCCGTCGCCAGCCGCGAATTTGAAATCGTCAAGACCGCGATCGGGACCATCGATTTCAACGAGAACATGCTGGTCCAGGTGTTCTCGCAATATCCGGGAAAGATCCTCAAGGCTTTCTACAACATCGGCGATGACATCAAGCGGGGCGACATTCTCTTTACGATCGACAGCCCCGACCTGTTGCAGGCCGAATCGACCCTGCTCGCGTCGGCTGGTGTGCTCGAGCTGCAGAAGAAGACGCTGGCCCGCGTCAGCGGCCTGTTGAAATCCGGCGGCAGTGCCCAGAAGGATGTCGACCAGTCGACCTCTGACGAGCAGACGGCCGAGGGCAACTTCAAGGCGGCGCGGAATGCCGTGCGCATCTTCGGCAAGAGCGATGCCGAGATCGACCAGATCGTTGACAGCCGCAAGATCGATTCGACCCTGCCGGTACCGAGCCCGATCGCGGGCCGGGTGGTGACCCGCAACGCCGCGCCCGGCTTTCTGACCCAGCCCGGCACCGCGCCGGCGCCGTTCCAGGTCGCGGACATCTCGACCATGTGGATGATCGCCAATGTGATCGAGACCGACGCGCCGGCCTACAAGGTTGGCCAGCCGGTCGAGGCCACGGTGCCGGCCTATCCCGACAAGGTGTTCAAGGGCCACGTCACCACTGTCGGCTCGATCATCGACCCCAACACCCATCGGCAATTGGTGCGCGCGGAGATCGAGGATCCCGAGCATCTGCTGCGCTCGGGCATGTACGCGAGCTTCGTCATTCGTGTCGCCGATGCCGCACACGCGCTCGCGGTACCGGAGGCCGGCCTGGTGCGGGAAGGTGACGGAACGATGACAGTGTGGACGACCCGCGACAACAGGCATTTCGTCAAACGCACTGTGACAATCGGAATACGCCAGGACGGCTGGGTGCAGATCCTCGGCGGTCTGCAACCCGGCGAAACGGTTGTCACGGATGGCGCAGTATTCCTGAGCAACAAGCTCCTGCTCGGCGATGCCGAGTGATGCGCCACCGCGCAATATCCATCAATACAGGCACGTGCTTTGATTAAGTCGCTCCTCGAGTTCGGCCTGACCCGCAGCGCGATCGTCGTGCTGGGGCTGTTGGTGTTCTGCGCGGCGGGTGTCGTCGCCTTCACCAAACTCAACATCGAGGCCTATCCCAACCCTGCGCCGGTGATCCTGGAAATCACCGCGCAGGCGCCCGGCCTGTCCGCCGAGGAGATGGAGAAGTACTACACCATCCCGATGGAGGTCGGGCTCTACCCGACGCCCGGCGTGGCCAATATCCGGTCGACCTCGTTCTACGGACTGTCCTTCGTTCGCGTCACCTTCGCCTACGGCGTCGACTATTATTTTGCGCTGACCCAGGCCTCGATCAGCCTGCAGCAGAACGTCGCGCTGCCAGGCAACCTCGTTCCGACCATCCAGGCCTCGAGCCTGGTCGGCGAGATCTACCGTTACCAGGTCGTCGGTCCCCCGCATTTCGGGCTGACCAATCTGCGCACGCTGCAGGATTATGTGATCACCCGCCGCCTTCTGACCATCCCGGGCGTGGCGCAGATCAACAGCTGGGGCGGCACCACCAAGCAGTTCGATGTCGATGCCGATCTCGGCAAGCTCGAAGCCTACAACATCTCCATTCCACAGCTCATCACGGCGATCGGCAACGGCAATATCAATGTCGGCGGCCGCGAGATCTCGGTCGGGCAGCAGTCGGTCAACATCCGCGGCGTCGGTCTGATCGATTCCGGCGGCGCCGACGATGTCACCAGCGGCTATCATGTCCGCGATATCGAAAACATCGTGCTGACCCAGTCGGGGGGCCTGCCGATCCAGATCAAGAACGTGGCCAAGGTCTCGGTCGGCTATGTGCCGCGGCTGGGCATCGCCGGTCGCGACCATGATGACGATATCGTCTCGGCCATCGTGGTGATGCGGCGCCCCGAGCATACCAACCAGATCATCCCGAAGGTCGAGGCCGAGGTCGCCAAAATCAACGCCGACGGCAGCCTGCCTGCAGGCGTGAAGATCGTGCCCTATTACGATCGCTCGTCACTGGTCGGCGTGACCACCCATACGGTGCTGCACAACCTGATCTTCGGCTGCCTGTTGGTGTTCGTGATCCAGTGGGTGTTCCTGGGCGAATTGCGCTCGGCCATTATCGTCAGCGTCAACATCCCCTTCGCCCTGTTCTTTGCGATCATCATCCTGGTGCTGCAGGGCGAGGACGCCAATCTGTTGTCGTTGGGTGCGGTCGATTTCGGCATCATCGTCGATTCCGCCGTCATCATGATGGAGAACATCTATCGCAATTTCCAGTCGGGGCCGCAGCACCGGCAGGCGCTGCTGCATCAGCTGGCCGAAGGCTATTGGGGAACCGATCCCACCTCGGCGACGTCGGCGCATGGCGGCAGCGAACGCTGGCCGGAGCGGCTGCGCATCATCTTCGCCAGCGCCTTGCAGGTCGACAAGGCGGTGTTCTTCACCGCCGCGATCACCGTCACTGCTTTCGTTCCGCTGTTCACCATGCAGGGCGTGGAGGGCCAGATTTTCGGACCCATGGCGCGCACCTATGGCTATGCGCTGGCCGGCGCCCTGATCGCGACCTTCACAGTGACGCCGGTGCTGGGCAAGCTGCTGCTGCCGCAAGAGATCCACGAGATCGAAACCTTCATCGTGCGCGGCCTGCGCGCGACCTATACGCCGGTGCTGCGCTGGGCGCTCAATCATGTTGGCGCCGCTGTGATCCTTGGTGTCGCATTTCTTGGGCTGAGCGTTCTCGCCGCCTCTCAGCTCGGGAGCGAATTCCTACCCGCGCTGGAAGAGGGCAATTTCTGGATCAGGGCCTCGCTGCCGCCGACCATATCGCTCGAGGCCGGTACCGAGGCGACGCGCAAGATGCGAGAAATCCTGCTGCGCCATCCGGAGGTGATCACGGTGGTGTCGCAGCACGGCCGCCCTGACAATGGCAGCGACGCGTCACCGTTCTCCAACGTCGAACTGTTTGCACCGCTCAAGCCGTTCGACGAATGGCCACCGGGCGTGACCAAGGAAAAGCTGACCGAGCAGCTCCAGCAGGAGTTCGACGCCGAGCTGCCCGGCATCGGCTTCAACTTCTCGCAATATATCCAGGACAATGTCGAGGAAGCGCTGTCCGGCGTGAAGGGCGCGAACTCGGTCAAGATCGTCGGTCCCAATCTCGATGTGCTGGAAAAGCTCGCCAGCCAGATCATGGCGGAGATGGCAAAGGTGCAGGGCGTTGCCGACCTCGGCATCTTCCATGTGATCGGCCAGCCCAATCTCAACATCAAGATCGACCGCGACAAGGCCGCTCGCTACGGCCTCAACACCGGCGACGTCAACACGGTGGTGCAGGCGGCGCTCGGCGGGACCAATGCCACCACCGTGCTGGAAGGCGACCGGCAGTTCGCGGTCGCGGTCCGGCTCGATCCGAAATACCGTGCGAGCATCGATTCGATTCGCAATGTGAAGGTCGCCTACCAGACGCCGTCAGGCACCAACGGCTATATTCCCTTGAGCGAGCTCGCCGACATCACGCTCGATACCGGTGCCTCCTTCATCTATCGCGAGCGCAGCCAGCGCTACATCCCGATCAAGTTCAGCGTGCGCGGCCGCGACCTCGGCTCGACCGTGGCCGAAGCGCAGGAGCGGGTCGCAAGCACGGTGAAGCTGCCGAACGGCTATCAGATCCTGTGGGCCGGCGAGTTCGACGACCTGCAGGCTGCGAAAAAGCGGCTGGCGATCGTGGTGCCGATCACGCTGGGTCTGATCCTGGTGCTCCTGTACGGCCTGTTCAATACCCTCAGGGACAGCCTGCTGGCGCTGGCCGGCATCCCCTTTGCGATCGGGGGCGGCCTGATTGCGCTTTATCTCGCGGGGCTTGCTTTCTCGGTGTCAGCCGCGATCGGCTTCATCTCGCTGTTTGGCGTCGCCGTCATGGACGGCATTCTCAACATCACTTATTTCCGGGAATTGCGGGCGCAGGGCATGAGCGTTGCGCAGGCGGTGTTCCAGGGCGCCGAGCAACGCATGCGGCCGATGCTGATGACGGCGCTGTCCGCCGGCGTCGGCCTGTTCCCGGCGGCCATTTCCCATGGCATTGGCAGCCAGGTGCAAAGGCCGCTGGCGACCGTGGTGGTGGGCGGCATGTTCATCGGGCCGCTTTTGCTCCTGGTTGTTGCGCCGGCGCTACGCCGCATCTTCCTTGCGCGGGAAACTGCGGAAAGTTCCGATCGTGAGGGTGCACCCGAGGCGGAAGCGACCTAGGATGCCGCAGGGGGTTCTCCCGGACTAACGTATTGAGTGGATTGATCTGATGCGAGGCACAGCCCAGCGAAGGGGAGGTGCCGCCGGTCAAGTGCTGGCGGCAGGGCGCGCCCTTGCGTCTTGCGTCGTGCTTTCGCTGGCGCTTTCGGGCTGCGTCGGACCCAATTTCGTGCCGCCGGCGGCCCCCGCGGTCGACGGCTACCTGCCCGGCAAGCTTGCCTCGCCAACACCGCCGGGCGGCCCAAAGGTGGCGAGCCAGCACTTCATCAGCGGACAGGATGTCTCGGCGCGCTGGTGGGCCGCGTTCCAGTCGGAGCCGCTCAACCAGCTGATCCGCGATTCGGTCAATCACAGCCCGACGCTGCAGTCGGCCGAGGCTGCGATCAAGGTCGCCCAATACAATGCGCTGGCGCAGCGCGGCGTCTGGTTGCCGCAGGTGACCGGCAATTCCACCACGTCGCAAATTCTGCAGAGCAATGCCGGCAACGTGTTCGGGGGTGATCTTGGAGCGGTGCCGCAGACCCAGTTTTCGCTGGTCACGCACCAGCTGACGGTGAACTTCGTACCTGATGTCTGGGGCGGTAATTTCCGTGCGGTCGAGAATCTCGATGCCGTTACCGAGCAGCAATTATTCCAGCTCGAGGCCGCCTACCTTACGCTGACCAGCAACGTAGTCACCGCCGCAATCCAGGAAGCTTCCTTTCGCGGCCAGCTCGAGGCGGTCAAGCGCGTCATCGAGATCGAGCGCCGTCTGCTTGGTATCCTCAAGACCCAGTTCCAGGCGGGGCAAGCGGCGCAGGCCGATGTGCTGCAGCAGGAGGCGGCGCTGGCGGCTGCGGAGCAGCTGCTGCCGCCGCTGGAGAAGCAGCTCAATCAGCAGCGCGATCTGCTGACTGCGCTCGCCGGACAATTGCCGTCCGACCAAGTGATGCAGACATTCGATCTCGCGCATCTGAAGCTGCCGGCCAACCTGCCGATCAGCCTGCCGAGCCGACTGGTCGATCAGCGTCCGGACGTTCGCGCGGCGGAGGCCAATATGCATTCGGCAAGCGCCCTGATCGGCGTTGCAATCGCCGCGCGGCTGCCCAACATCACGCTCTCAGCCAATGGCGGCACCAGCGGCTACAATTTCGCCCAGAGCTTTGCACCGGGCACCGGTTTCTACACCGTGGCCGCCGGCGTGACCGCACCGATCTTCGACGGCTTCACGCTCTACAACAAGCAGAAGGCCGCTGAAGCCGCGCTCGACCAGGCTGAAGCGCAGTATCGTTCCACCGTCATCACCGCATTCCAGAACGTGGCCGATGCGCTTCGCGCGCTGCAGTCGGATGCGAAAGCGGTGCAGGCGGCGTTGCACGCCGAGGAGACCGCGAAAGCGAGTCTCGACATCATCGAGAAGCAGCTCTCGGCGGGCCAGGTCAACCAGCTGGCGGTGCTCAACGCGCAGCAGACCTATCTCAATGCGGTGATCACGCATGTGCAGGCCGAGGCCAACCGGCTCTCCGACACCGCGGCGCTGTTCATGGCGCTCGGCGGCGGCTGGCCGACCAGCTGCACGAGCAAGGTGTGGCGCGAATGCGCCATGGGCGAACCTGCGGCGCTCGCCAGTACCGAGTGAGAGCATGATCCGGAAAAGTCTGCAGCGGCTTTCCGAAAAGACCATGCTCACTCAAAAGTCCAAAGCGCGATGAGCATTCAACCCGATCTCATCGCGCTCTAAGGCCGTGCGCGACAGACTTTCAGGAGGTCCCGAAATCGCGCGCTGCCCGGCGCCGCTGACGAATGCCTACTAAAGTTTTGCGGCGTTCTTGATCGAGATCAAGGTTGGACCGGGTCGCTCAACAATATTGCTACTCAAACTCCAAAAACGGGCTGTGCAAAGCCGAATTCCGAGGAAGCGTTCTCACTTGCTGCATCGCGAAGTGATGGAGCTCGAAGGAGGTTGACATGGCTCAAATGGCAATCGGTCAAGCAGCTCAAGTCCCCAAGAATTTTCGCACCGTCATCACGGCTGCGGCCGCGGGAAATGTCATTGAATGGTACGACTTCTATATTTTCGGCAGTCTGGCCACGATCCTGTCGGTTAAATTCTTCGAAAAGAGCCATCCCGTTGCGGCCCTGCTCAGCACCATCGCGCTGTTCACCGCAGGCTTTCTGGTTCGTCCGCTGGGCGCGTTCGTGTTCGGCTGGCTCGGAGATCGCGTCGGCCGCAAATACACCTTCATCATGACCCTCGTCGGCATGGCTCTCGGCACAGGTGCGATAGGATTGATTCCGACCTTCGAACAGATCGGCCTGAGTGCCGCCATCATCCTGTTTTGCCTGCGCATGCTTCAAGGGCTTTGCCTGGGCGGCTCGTATGGCGGTGCCATCACCTATGTCGCCGAGCATGTGTCGGATGAACGGCGCGGCTACTACACCGGCTGGCTCCAGACGTCTCCGACGCTGGGGATCGTGGTGTCGCTTGTTGTGATCATCGCTACGCGCTCCTATTTTGGCGAGGCTGCATTCAATGCGTGGGCGTGGCGCATTCCGTTCCTGTTCTCCTTCTTGCTGGTGCTCGTGACCGTCTATATGCGAGCCAATTTCGAAGAATCCCCGGTCTATGCCGAGATCAAGGCCAAGGGGCTGACCAGCCGGAATCCGTGGCGTGATGCCTTCCTCAACCCGCAAAATTTGAAGTACGTGGTGATCGCGACCATCGTGGTGCTGGGCGAGGGCGTGGTCTGGTACTCAAGTCAGTTCTGGGCGCTGTTCTACCTGCAGACGGTCTCGAAGGTCGACACGCTCACCAGTTCGTTCATCGTCGGAATTGGGCTGGTGATCGGTACTCCGTCGCTCGTCCTCTTCGGCTGGCTGTCCGACATCATCGGCCGCAAGCCTGTTATATTGGGGGGCTTCCTGCTCGCGGCATTGACCTACTATCCGCTCTACTCATGGCTTGGGTCGGCCACCCAGCCCGGCAACATCAATATGCCGGTTGCCGTCTTGATCATCGTCATTCTCGTTATCTATGTGGGAATGGTGTATGGGCCGATCGGCGCGTTCCTCGCCGAATTTTTCCCGGGCCGGATCCGCTACACGGCGGTATCCATGCCGTACATGATCGGCAACGGCTGGGGCGGCGGCTTGGTGCCGTTCATCACCACGGCAGCGTATCAGGCGACTGGCAGTCTTGCCTATGCACTGATCTACCCGATTGCTGTTCCGGCGGTGTGCTTCGTCCTGAGCCTGTTCCTCATGCCCGAAACCCGCAAAATGAGCATTTGGGAACATGAATGAGGGACAGCGTGCCTAATTCCGTCAAGCTCGCGAGCGGGGCCTAACAGGCCCCGCTTTTTCTTCGGGTTGCAGCTGAACAAGATGTTTCGCTGCGTCGAACTCTACGGCGGCTGGTTGCGGCGTTCGCCAAGGCCTGGACACCATTTTTTCGCACCATTGATTTTGGTCAAAGAACTCCGTCGGCGGTGAACTAGCAAGGCGAGTTGTGATCTGGGGATGCCGTGGGGGTATCCATGCCGACACAAATTCCCGTCGAAGCCGAGCGATCGTGGATGGCCGCAGCGAAAGCTGCGGCGATGCTGTCGTTGCTGGCGGCAACCATCGTGTTCGCGACCGCATTCATCATTGTGTGGGTCTACACCTGAGCCGGAAACATGTCGGGTGCCTTCGAGGAGCGATCCGCGGCGAGCCTGTCGCGCGCAAGTCCTCGATGTTTTCTCCGGAGGGCCCCCACCACAGCTACGAAAACGATCCCGCTACCAGATCGCGAAGGCGCAGAGCACCGACAGCGGCAAGATGACGAGACCGAGATAGAGCCAGGTCCGATATCCCACGGCGTCCTTGGGCAGGATGAAGATGTGGATGATGAGCCAGAAGCAGACGCCAGCCCCCAAGGCCACGCGGATCACGTCGCCGGGGGTTTCCCACAGCGTCCACATATGCTCGACCTGCGGGCTGGCGACACGCGCGGTAATGACGATGAGGATGGCGATGAAAAGCGTCCGGACCGCCAATCCACCAAGCCAGACGCCCGTTGATACTTTTGCGTCGGGGTCGTCTCTGGTCTTCGCCGTGCTCACGGGGCAAGCCACCAAGGGCAAAATGCGCGCTATCGACGCATATGCATAAAGATAGCCACGCGTCCTTGCGGTCGCAAGAGGCTGGGCTATGCAGACGCTGCGGAAAACATTGGCATCTGACCATGATTCAGCCGGGCTTGGCGAACGCAACCCAAACGCAACCCAAACGCAAGCGAAACGCTAGAACTGCCCGCCGTTTCAGCTAGAGTGCAAGGCCGTCGATCGAGCGGAGGGGCATGAGCATGAAGATCTTCGCGAGGAGCTTGGCGCCTGCGGCGATGCTGCTGGCGCTGACGGCGTCCGCGCAAGCCGGACAGATGGTCTCGCGCGATTCGCGCTGCCTGGTCGAAGTGCTCTATTCCGAGGAACTGCCGATTGGGCCGCTGTTCTACCACACCGTGAAGGCGGCCGTTCTGGTGACCCCGCCCGGCGCGCAGCCGTTCGAGACCACGGTACACAAGGTCATTCCCTGGCAGGTGCCGCCGCCGCGCCGTGGCCAGCGCGTCCGGATCGCCTGCGATTCGGCGCTGCTCAACTCGTCCTTCGGCCTGTTCTGAGTCGCTGCGGGCTGAGGCCCCGCGGCACCCGTCACCGGCCGAAGCCGAGTGGGGGCGGGGCTTCGGTGGTGCCCGTTCCGAGCGAGCGCTGCACCATCACGGTATCGGACCAGCGGCCATAACGGTAGGCAACGCCCGGCAACAGGCCGACCCTGGCAAAGCCGAGCTTCTCGTGGATGGCAAGGGAGGCGACATTGTCGGCATCGATATAGCCGATCATCTGCCGGAAACCCTGCGCCGCGCAGGCATCGATCAGCTCCTGCATCAGGATCCGTCCAACCCCGCGGCCGACATGCTCGTGATGGATGTAGATCGAGTGCTTGACCGAATAGCGGTAGGCCGGGCGCTTCCGGAACAGGACCACGTAGGCGTAGCCGATCACCTGGCCGGCTGATGTCGCGACCAGATGCGGCAGGCGGTGGCTGCGCAGGTTCTTGCGGCGGTCGCGCAGATCGTCCGGCTCCGGCGTGCCGCTGTCGTCGACCGAATCCTCCACGCCGCGCCTGATATGGCGGCGGTAGATCGACAGCATCGCCTCGACATCGCTGTCCCTGGAGGGACGGACCAGGATCGGCGGCGCCGATCCGTTCGCCGCCTGTTTCTCAACCAATTCGTTCATTCCGAGACCACGTAAGTGTAGAGCCGGATGCGTCCCGACTCGTCGACCTCCTTATAGACGCCCTGGATCTCGACGTCGAAGCCCGGGAAGGTGTTGAAGCAGCGCTCGAACATCCTGAGGTAATCGATCATCGGCTTCGCCTGTTCGTCGAGCCGCTCACCGGGCACGATGGTGGCGATGCCGGGCGGGTAGACCACGAAGGGCGTGGTTGCGATGCGGCCGGCGATTTCGTCGATCGGCAGGTAGTCGACGTCGTTGCGCATCAGAAGCCGCGCCGCGTCATGCGGCGACATCACGATCTCCGGCAGATGCTCGGGCATGAACTGCCGGGCCTGCAGGCCGCTGACATCGGCCTCGCGGAAGAACCGGTGCATGTCCGCGCAGAGATCGCGCAGGCGCACGCCGGCATAGCGGGCCGGGCGGCGCCGGAAGAACTCCGGAATGGCCTCTTCGAGCAGCGCATTGTCGTCGTGCAGCTTTTTGAAGGCCACGAGCCCCGAGATCAGCGTGCCGGCCTTGCTGGCTTCGACGCCGGGGGTCAGCAAAAACAGCAGCGAGTTGAGGTCGTTCTTCTCCGGCACGATGCGGTTTTCGCGCAGATATTGCGCGACCACCGGCGCCGGGATGCCGTGCTCGGCATAGGCGCCGGTCGCGGGATCGAAGCCCGGCGTCAGCAGAGTGAGCTTGTTCGGATCGGTCATGGCAAAGCCCGCCGCGAGGTCCGGGAAGCCGTGCCAGCGCTGCTCCGGCGAGAGCTGCCAGTAAGAGGGATCGGTGGCGAGCAGGTCGGTGGCGACCGTCTCCCAGGCGACATTGTGCACGCCGTCTTCGCGGGAGACGTCGCGGATCGCGACGCGATCGGGCACGAAGGGTTCGAAGAACCAGCGCCGCTCGGGGCGAATTTCCTTTTCCTCGAACTCGCGGCGCACCGCGCGGATCTTCTTGCGCAGTTCGATGCCGAGCCGGATCGTGTCGTCCCACAAGACTTCGCCGGAACGGCCCTTCATCATCTGCGCGCCGACGTCGAGCGAGGCGAACAGCGGATAGAACGGCGAGGTCGAAGCGTGCTGCATGAAGCTTTCGTTGAAGCGGCGGTGCTCGATGCGGCGCTTCTGCCCCTTGATATGGCGGTCCTTGATGTGGATTTGCGAGGCCTGCGAGAAGCTCGCCAGCTGCTTGTGGGTCGATTGCGTCGCGATGATTCCGGGCGCCTCGGCGGAGAGGCCGTTCAACCCCATGGCGAAGCGGCCGGCATAGAGCGGGTGGAATTTCATGAAGCCGGCCCAGGCCTCGTCGAACAGGATGTAGTCGCAGAGATGGCCGATGCGCTTGAGGATCATCTCCGCGCTGTGGATGGTACCGTCATAGGTGCATTGCTCGACGACGGCGACGCGGAACGGGCGCGGCTTGCGCCAGGCCTCCTTGTCCTTGACCAGCGGATGATTGCGGATGCGCTCGCGCAACGCGTTTTCGTCCATCATATCCCAGCGCATCGGGCCGATCAGGCCCCAGGCATTGCGGACGGTCGGCAGGTAGACGGGAATGCCGCCGCTGATCATCAGCGCACCATGGTGGGCGGCCTTGTGGTTGTTGCGGTCGAACAGCACGAGATCGCCGTCCGTGACCAGCGCGCCGAGCGCGACCTTGTTGGAGGTTGAGGTGCCGTTGAGGACGAAATAAGTCTTTTCGGCGCCAAAGATCTGTGCCGCCTCCTTCTGCGCCTTCAGTGCCGGGCCTTCGTGGGTGAGGAGGTCGCCGAGCTCGAGTACGGAATTGTCGAGGTCGTCGCGAAACACCGCTTCGCCGAGATGCTCGACGAACACCCGGCCGATCGGGCTCCTGCTGTAGAACACGCCGCCATTATGGCCCGGGCAGGTCCAGAGCTGGTTGCCGACCTCGGCATAATCGACCAGCGCGCCGAAGAACGGCGTCTTCAGGTTCTCGGCATATTGCTTGAGCCGGCTGATCAGGTTCTTGGCGATGAAGGGCGGAGTTTCCTCCGATAGGAACACATAGCCGTCGATGAAGTCGAGCACCTCGACCGGCACGTCCTCGAAGCGCTTGCGGCGGATCAGGAGGATGATCGGGAAGTCGAGACCGCGCCGGCGCATCAGGTTGATCAGGGATGCGGTCTTGCCCTCCAGCCCCTTCTTGCCCCAGTCGACCACCATGCAGCCGATCGCCGCATCCGTCTGCACCGCGATCTCGGCATCCTCCAGCTTGCGCGCCTTGACCACCTCGAAGCCGGAGCGCTCGATCTCGCTGACGATCTGGTTGAAGCGGATGCCTTCGAGATCGTCGGCCTCGAACACGGGCGCGGCGAACAGAAAGTTGAAGCGTTTGAAATAGTCCATTGGGCTGCCTATCGGAATGGGGGCCGGCAAGCAGTGGCGCACATTCGATGACAGTTCGATGACAGCGAACGGAGGCTGCGCGCGATAATGGGCGCTTCCGTTCGCTTGCTGTTTCAGAGGAGCTTTCATCTCGAAATCTAAGGCTTTGAAACACAAACAGAAAACAGGCTTCGGAACGGATGGCGCTGCGCCCGCGCTTCACTTGCCAGCGCTGCTGTTTGATACATCAGGCCAGGCGCCGAATGGCGCCGCAGCGAACAGCCACATGTGACGGGGGCTGCACGGCGCGATCGTCGCAAACCTCCAGGGTAACAGCCCCGCTGCGAAAGCAGGCGTGGCGGCCGGCGACGTCGTGACCTCGGCCGGCGGCGAGCCGATCAAGAGTGCCAGTGAACTCGCCAGGAAAGTCCAGCGGATGACGCCCGGCTCACAGGTCCAGCTCGGGCTGCTCCGAAACGGAAAAGAGAGCTCGGTCGGCGTGACGCTGGGCGAGATGCCCGACGAGCCTGCAGCGCCAAAAGCTCAGCAGCAATGATCGAGGGCCCGCAAGGGCGAAACCGACCATCGTTGCTCAAACCAGCTTCGGCTCACGCGTCTGTCGCTTGCTGAAGCGCCCGCACCAGGCCTTCGACAAGGAGGTCGGCGTGCTCGGCTGAAAATACCAGCGGCGGACGGATTTTTAGTACATTGGCCTCACGCCCCGACGCGCTGATCAGGATTCCGTCCTGGCGCAGCAGATTCACGATGCGCGCGGCCTCTTTCGGTGCGGCCGCGCCGGGCATGCCGCCGTGGCGCAACTCCACGCCAATGAAAAGGCCGGCGCCGCGGATTTCGGCGATCAGGGGGTGGGTGGCCTGAAACGCGCGAAGCTTGTCCATCAGATACGCGCCGGTGCGGCCCGCGTTTTCGATCAGGCCCTCGGAGGCGATGACATCGAGCACTGCAAGCGCAGCAGCGGCCGAGACCGGGTTGCCGCCAAAGGTGTTGAAATAGCGGGACCGCGCGCCGAACTCCGCCAGCAGTTCCGGCAGCGCCGCGACGGCCGCCACGGGATGGCCATTGCCCATCGGTTTGCCCATGGTGACGAGATCGGGCACGATGCCGTGTCGGGCAAATCCCCACATCTGGCCGCAGCGGCCAAAGCCGGGCTGCACCTCGTCGGCGATGAACAGCGCGCCGGCCGCGTGCGCAGCCTCCACGACCGGCTTCAAGAAGCCACCGGGATCGGCCAGCACGCCGTCGCTGGAGAAGATGGTGTCGACGATCAGGCCGGCCGGGCGGATGCCTGATCTCTTCATGTCCTCGAAGGCGGCGGCGACATGACTTGCAAACGCCGCGCCGGTCTCGGCGCCCGCGTTGCGCGGCGCCGGCACGAGCTGCGCGGGGCTGCCCTTCGCAGGCGGCAGACCCAGCGAGGGCGAGAGGTCGACCAGCGCGCTGGTGACGCCGTGGTAGGCGGTCTCCGTCGCAACGAAGCCGGTGCCGCCCGTCGTGGTCCGGGCAATGCGCAGCGCAAGGTCATTGGCCTCGCTGCCGGTGCAGGTGAACATGACATTGCCGATCTCGGTCGGGAACGTTGCCAGCAGCCGCTCGGCGAGATCGAGCACCGTCTCGTGCAAATAGCGGGTGTGGGTGTTGAGGATCGCCGCTTGCCTGGCGATTGCTTCGACGACGCGGGGATGGCAATGACCGACCGAGGCCACGTTGTTATAGGCGTCGAGATAGCGGCGGCCGGATGCATCATAAAGCCAGACGCCTTCGCCGCGGACGAGATGCACCGGCTCGTCATAGAACAGGCGGTAGGCCGGACCGAGCAGGCGCTTGCGTCGGGCGATCAGTTTCTCCGTCGCGGTGGTCTCATCCGCTGGCATGGACATCACTCCAAATGGCAGGCACGCCTGATTTGCACGCGTGCCGCTTTGCGCGAGAGGCTCGCGACGCGGCGCAGGCGTGCCGCCGCGCCCGGACGGTTGCGCAGTATATACTCGCGGTTCTCGGGATAGCGAAGCGCCCGCCAGCTCGAGATCACGATCGTCATCGCGATGCGCGTTGCCATCAGGTCGAACAGCACCTCGACCTCGGCCGCTTCCAGTGGCGCTGCCGCGTGATAGCCGGCGATCAGGTCGCAGGCGGGAGCAAGCGGATCGTCGCTGTCGCTGACCTGGTAGGCAGCCGCAATCGCAGGTCGTTGACGCGCGCGGTGAAGGTAAGATCGCCGAAATCGATGATGCCGGCGACGCGGTCGCAGGTCGCGGGATCAACCACGATATTGTGCGGATTGAGATCGTTATGCACGAACTGGCGAGGCAGTTTCTGCAGCGCCGGTTGCGCGTGCGTCTCAAAGCCGTCAAGAAAGCAGCCGACCAGGTCTGCAAGATCGGCAGGCACGGCGTCGATCAGCGGCCGCAGCTCAGCGGCGTGCTGCAGATCCCAGAGCAGCTTCTGCGTCGCCCCGCCGTGGCTCAGACCGCGCAAGCCGCGCGCGAGCCGGCCAGCGCTGCGGCCGATATCCGATCGCAAGGCGGCGGATACTGGAACAGCGGACATCGGCGTGCCCGCCAAATAGGACAAAAGACGCACCGCGCGGGTCGAGCCATCGGCGAAATCAAGCGCAAGATCGCGGACGCCGCTCAGTGCGGGGTACACGCGCGGGATCGGCAGATCGGGTTCGGCCGCGGACAGATGCAGCAGGGCATCGGTCTGCAGCTGCGTAACCGCGTGGTCCTCCGCGGGATTTGCGATCTTGAGAACGAAATCGCGTCCGTCCGCCTGGATGAGAAAACTCTGGTCGCGCTCGCTCGACAGCCGGCGCGCGATCGGCCTCAAGCCGTAATGCTCGGCCGCCAGCTGCTCGGCCTGCTGTTCTGTGATCGGCGAGGCCGCGCGCAGGTCCTGGATTGGATGGGCATCGTCAACGAGAGGTGAGGAGGGCACGTCCGCCTCTAGTAGCCGCGGGCGCGATCGATCGCGTGCGGCGGCCTGGTGCCGGCCCGGATCGCCTCGGCCGTCGCAACAAGCGTAGTCGCGACCGCGCGCAGGCTGACGTCGCTCGCGTCATGCGGTGTGATGGTGATGTCGGGGCGATCCCAGAACGGGTGCGCTGACGGCAGCGGCTCGGTCGCGAACACATCGAGCGCGGCGCCGGCGAGCTGGCCGCTGTCGAGCGCGGCGAGCAGGTCCGCTTCGACCAGATGCTCGCCGCGGCCGACCTGCACGAGGAAACCGCCGCGCCGCATGGTCGTGAACACCCCGCTGTTGAGGATGCCGCGCGTCTGTGGCGTCAGCGGCAGCAGGTTCACCAGAACCTCGGTCCGTGCCAGCATCTCGGCGAGGCCCGCGCGGCCATGATAGGCCCGCACGGAATCGGAGACCGGCTTTGCGGTGCGGCTCCAGGACATCACGGGAAAGCCAAAATGGGCGAGGTCGGCGGCGACCCTGCGGCCGATCGCGCCATTGCCGAGAATCCCGACCGGCACGTCGTCGGCGCCACGTTGCGGACGGCGCTGCCACACCTGCGCTCGCTGCTGCGCGCGATAACCGGCGAAGCCCCGCTGGTGGCCGATCACGTGCCAGGCGATAAAGCCCGACATCATCTGTGCCTGGCCGGGATCAACGACGCGGATGACGTCGATATCCGGCTTCAGGCTCGGGCAGGCCACGATGTTGTCGACACCGGCCCCGATCGAGCACACCGCCTGCAAATTGGGGTAGCGCGCGAAGGCGTCCTCAGGCGGATGCCAGGCCACTGCGAGCCGCACGTCATCACCGGCGTTATCCGCCGCGTGCTCCACCACCTCGATGCGATCGGCGATGCGGGAGATCTCGGGCCCGAGATAGTGCTTCAGGTCGAGGCGGCTGGAGACGAGGACGCAGCGCATGAATCAGGCCGCTTGCGGGGATGCGGTGCGGCCCGGGACGGCAGCCAGCAGTTCGCGGGTGTAGGGGTGTTCCGGCGCGGAGAACAGCGCCGCCGCCGCCTTCAACTCGACAATGACGCCGCGCTGCATCACCGCGATGCGGTCGCAGATTTGCGCGGCCACCCTCAGATCATGGGTGATGAACAGCATCGACAGCCCAAGGCGCGCCTTCAGGTCTTCCAGCAGCTTCAAGACCTGCGCCTGCACCGAGACGTCGAGCGCCGAAACGGCCTCGTCGGCGACGATGACATCCGGCTCGAGCGCCAGCGCCCGGGCAATGCCGATGCGTTGGCGCTGCCCGCCGGAGAACTCATGCGGATAGCGCTCGAGCGCGTTGGCGTTGAGGCCGACCAGCTCCAGCAACTCCCGTGCGTGCTCGCGCGCCGCCTTGGGATCCTTGCCATGGGCGATCGGCCCGCCGGTGATGATGCTGCCGATCTTGCGCCGCGGATTGAGCGAAGCGAACGGGTCCTGGAAGATCATCTGGATGCGGCTGCGCGCGCTCCGCAGCTCCTGGCCCGACATCGCCGTGAAGTCGGCCTCGCCGACCCGCACCGTGCCCCGATCAGGCTCGATGAGGCGCATGATCAGGCGTGCCACGGAGGATTTGCCGGACCCGGATTCGCCGACCAGGCCGACCGTCTCGCCCTGCAGGATGGCGAAGTTGACTTCCTTGGCCGCCTGCACGCGGCGCTCCGGCTGGAACCAGCCGCCGCTGGACACATAGGTCTTGTCCAGGCCGATCACCTCGACCGCCTTGGAGCGATTGTTGAGCAAGGCGCGCGGCGGCGGCTGCATGCTCGGGACCGCCGCGAGCAGCGCGCGTGTGTAGGGCGCTTGCGGACGCAAGAGCACGTCGTCCGCCGCGCCCTGTTCGACCACCTTGCCATGCTGCAGGACCACCACACTGTCGGCGATCTCGGCGACCACGCCGAAATCATGGGTGATGAACATCACGGCCATGTTGCGGCGGCGCTGCAGCTCGCGGATCAGCTTCAATATCTGCGCCTGCGTCGTGACGTCGAGTGCGGTGGTCGGTTCATCCGCGACCAGCACGGCGGGCTCGAGTGCGAGCGCCATCGCGATCATGGCACGCTGACGCTGTCCGCCCGACAATTGATGCGGATAGGCGCGCATGGAGCGCTCGGGGTCGGGCAGGCCGACCTCGCGCAGCAGGCCCAGCGCCCGCTGCCTGCGCTCCTTCAGGCTCAACAGGTTATGGGCTTCGAACATTTCGGCGATCTGCTCGCCGATCCGCATCAACGGGTTCAGCGCCGTCATCGGCTCCTGGAACACCATGGCGATATGTCGGCCGCGCAGCTTGCGCCAACCCGCATCATCGAGCTTGAGCAGGTCTTCGCCCTCGAACACGATCTGGCCGGCCTCGGCTCTGACATTCTCCGGCAGGAGGCCCAGCAGCGCGTGCGCGCACATCGATTTTCCCGAGCCGGACTCGCCGACCACGCAGAGAATCTTGCCGGGGAGCAGATCGAAGGACACGCCGTCAACCGCGTGCGCCCGATCAGCCCCGGGCGGGAGCGCGATTTTCAGGTTCTTGATCGAGACGGCAGCAGCACTTGCGGTCATGGCCCTAGCGCCCATCCTTGTTGAGCCGCGGGTTGAGGGCGTCGTTGAGGCCTTCGCCGATCAAATTCAGCGCCAGCACCGAGAGCAGGATGGCGATCCCGGGGAAAACCGTGATCCACCAGGCCTGGCGGATGACGGTGCGGCCGGCGCCGACCATGTAGCCCCAGGACATCAGATTGGGATCGCCGAGCCCGAGAAATGACAGCGAGGATTCCAGGAGGATCGCGGTCGCGACCATCAGCGAAGCCAGCACGATGACGGGCGACAGCGCATTGGGCAGGATCTCGCGCCAGATGATCCAGCCGTGCGATTGCCCGGTGACAACGGCGGCCTGGACATATTCGCGGGTGCGCAGCGACAGCACCTCGCCCCGCACCAGCCGCGCCACCGGCGGCCAGCTCACGATTGCAATCGCCAGCACGATGGACACGATCGAGGGCTGCAGGATCGCGACCAGCACGATCGCAAGTGCAAAGCTCGGCACCGTCTGGAAGAACTCGGTGAAGCGCATCAGCGCGTCGCCAATCCGGCCGCCGAAATAGCCGGCGATGGCGCCGACGGGAATGCCCACGGCAAGCGCCGCGAGTGTCGAGACGAGGCCGACCAGCAGCGAAACGCGGGCACCATAGATGATGCCGGCGAGCACGTCGCGGCCAAGCGCATCGGTGCCGAGCGGGAAGCCTTTCACCGCAAACGGCGGCACGAACGGCCGCTGCACCATGCGCCAGGGCGAGGTCGGAAACAACGACGGTCCGAACACCGCGACCGCAATCGCAATCGCGAGAATGACAAAGCCGATCAGCCCGCCGGGATGGCGCAGCAGCGTGCGCGACACCTGTCTCATGAGGCGAACTCGATGCGGGGATCGACCGAGCGGTAGATCAGGTCGGTGATCAGGTTGAAGGCCAGCACCATGGCCGAGCAGACCACGAAGACCCCGAGCAGGAGGTTGTAGTCGCGCTGCAACAGCGCCTCATACATCAGCCGGCCAATGCCGGGCCAGGCAAACACCGTTTCCGTGAGCACCGCGCCGCCGACCAGCGTGCCGGCCTGCAGGCCCGCGAGCGTGACCACGGGCAGCAGCGCATTGCGCAGCACATGGCGGCGCTGGATCACGGCATCGCGCAAGCCCTTCGCGCGTGCCGTCTTGACGAAGTCGAGCCGCTTCACCTCGAGCATCGAGGCGCGGGTCATGCGGGCATAGGTCGCCATGAAGAACAGGCCGATGGTGATCGCGGGCAGGATCAGATGGGCGCCGACATCGAGCAAATGGGCAAGGCCGGTGTAGTTGGCGCCGACGGTCTCGTAGCCAAAGCTCGGCAGCCAATCCATCGCGACCGAGAACAGCAGGATCGCCATCAGCGCCACCCAGAACAGAGGCGTGGCGTAGAAGAGGAGGGCCAGAATGGTGATCAGCGTATCCGCCCAGGTGCCGGCCCAGCGTGCCGCGAGCGTTCCGAACAGGATGCCGAAGGCGAGCGAGATCACGAAGGCCGTACCCGTCAGAAGCAGCGTCGCGGGCAGCCGCTCCAGGATCAATTGCGACACCGGCATCTGCTGGCGGAAGGAGTAGCCGAGGTCGAGGCTGAGGACGCCCTTCATATAGCGATAGAGCTGCACCGGTAGCGGCTGGTCGAGGCCGAACTTCTCGCGCAGCTGCGCGACAAAGACCTTGTCCCCGGCGCCGGCTTCGCCTGCCATGACCATGGCGGGATCGCCGGGCGCCATGCGGATCAGCATGAAGTTCAGCACCACGATCGCAAGCAGGACCACGACGGCCTTGGCGATCCGCTGGGCAATGAAGGCGAGCATCATGTCATCCGTTGCGTTCGAGAGTTGGACTCCGCTGCGGCAGGGACCGCGGCGGAGTCTCAAAGCGCCTTACTTGTCGATCCAGGCGTCGCGGAAGCCGTCATTGACGCCGATGCCTGTGGTGATGAGGTTTTTGACATTGCAGCGGGTGATGGTCGGGAACTGCAGCTCGAGCAGCCACGCCACGGGAACGTCGTCCACCAGGATCTTCTGCACCTTGTCGTAGATGTCCTGGCGCCTGGACTCAGGGAACGCGACGGCACCTTCGGCAAACAGCTTGTCGACCTCCGGGTTGGAATAGCCTTCGACGTTGTTGAAGACGAAGCCCTTGGCGATCTGGCTCGAGACATAGTTGCGGGAGACGCCGAGCGCGGGATCGCCATACTGATAGAGATAGGTGAAGGCGATGTCGTAGTCCCAGTCCGCGACCTTCGAATTCCAGCCGGCCACGTCGGTTGCGACCATGTCGACCTTGATGCCGACGTCTTCCAGGTTCTGCTTCACGGCTTCCGCCCAGCGCTGCCAGGTTTCGCCATAGGGCAGCGGCAACAGGCGAACCGTCTCGCCCTTGTAGCCGGCTTCCTTCAGCAGGGCCTTTGCCTTGGCTGGGTCGTAGTCATACTTGGTGACGGCGTCGGAGTAGAACTTGATGGTCGAGGCTGACGGGCCGGTCGCGACCTTGCCGAGCCCGTTCCAGATCACGTCCTTCGCAAAGTTGCGATCGATCGCGTACATCAGGGCCTGGCGGAACTTCTTGTTCGCGGTCGGACCGGAGCGGTTGTTCAGCCACAGCCAGGAATGCGGGGAGAAGAACTCCCAGCCCGCGCCGGTCATGCAGGTGTTGGGCAGCTTGGAGAGGCGCGGCACGTCGAAGTTCTCGACCGACCCGCCGGGTAGCACGTCGACCTTGCCGGTCTCGTAAGCGACCGCACGCGCAGCCGCGTCGGGAATGACGTGCCAATAGATCTCGTCGAGATAGGGTTTGCCCTTGATGTAGTAGTTCGGATTTTTCACCAGATGGATGAAAGCGCCCTTCTGCCATTCCTTGAACATGAAGGGGCCGGTGCCAACAGGCGTGTTGTTCGCCGGATTGGTCTTAAAATCGGTGCCTTCGTAGATGTGCTTCGGGATCATCGGCAACGAGCCGACCTCGAAAATGCCGATGAACGGGCCGAACGGCTGCTTCAGCGTGAACACCACCGTGTTGTCGTCAGGCGCCTCGACCTTGTCGACCATGGCGAGGTTGGCGCGGGCGCGCGGGTGGGTCTGCTTCAAGAACTCCAGCGAGAACAGCACGTCGGCTGACGTGAACGGCTTGCCGTCATGCCAGGTGACGCCCTTGTGCAAATGGAACGTGTAGGTCTTGCCGTCCTCGCTGATGTCCCAGCTTTCGGCCAGCCCCGGCTCCGGCTCGAGCTTGGGGCTATAGCGGAGCAGGCCTTCATAGATATTGCCGGCGACCATCTGGGTCGGGCCGTTCTGCACCAGCCCGATCATCAGGCTCGGCGGCTCCGGCTGGATCACGGCATTGATGACGCCGCCCATCTTCGGCTCTTCGGCAAGCGCCGCGGCACTGACGCCGAAGGCCAGCACTACGCCAAGCATCACTCGCTTCAACATCGGAAATCTCTCTTCTTTTGTTCTATCTACACAGACGCCTGAATCGATCCGTCATCCTGAGGTGCGAGCGAAGCGAGCCTCGAAGGATGAACGGCCCCGCGTCAACCATCGGGGCCGTCGCCCTTCGAGGCTCGCTGCGCGAGCGCCTCAGGGTGACGGTGATGGTCGGGAGACTGCTTCGAGCCAAACATGACCCTGCCTAGTTCACAAAATCCGGATCGGTGCGCTCCAGCATGCGCTTGAACGCGGCCCATTCGCTGTCGGGGACGCCGTCGATCTCGACCTTGTCGTAGAAGGTCGCGTATTGCTCCGCGGTCTTGCGGGCGACGCCCTGCGAGAGCTTGGCGACCGGCGCGCCGGCGGACTGGATCGCGAGCTGCGCGCGGCAGGAGCGTTCCAGGTTGTGCATCAGCTTGAAGGCTTCCGCGACCGAGCGGCCGAGCGTCAGCATGCCGTGATTGCGCAGCACCATGACGTATTTGTCGCCGAGATCGGCAACCAGCCGGCTTCGCTCGTCGAGATCGAGCGCGATGCCTTCATAGTCGTGATAGGCGAGGCGGTCGGCGAACTGCAGCGACCATTGATTGAGCGGCAGCAGGCCCTGCTCCTGGCAGGAGACCGCAACGCCCGCCACGGTGTGGGTGTGCAGCACGCAGGCCGCATCATGGCGCGCGGCATGCACCGCGCTGTGGATGGTGAAGCCGGCCGGATTGATGCCGAGGTTCAGGGGATCGTCGACGATGTTGCCGTCGATATCGACCGTGACCAGGTTGGAGGCGGTCACCTCCTCAAAGCGCATGCCATAGGGATTGATCAAGAAACGATCATGCGTGCCGGGGACGCGGGCGGAGATATGGGTGTAGATCGAATCGTCCAGGCCGAGCCGATGGATCAGCCGGTAGGCGGCGGCGAGGTCGATCCGCGCCTGCTGCATAGGATCTTTCACGGCCGAAGGCCGTACGTGTGTCGTCATTACGCTTCCCCGGTTTTGTTGCGACCAATTTGCTGCGGTGCAAGAGTTGGGGCAAGACTAAACTGTCGACAATCGACGCTTAAATATTGCACACTCGCTTTCATGCGCACGATGTCTCCACCCGTTGGACTACCCGCCCTTGCCGACACCGATCTGGTCGGCCAGGTCGCGCGTGTGTTGACGCAGGCGGTGGTGCAGGGCCGGTTGCCGCCGGGAGCGAAGGTGGTGGAAGCGGGAATCGCACGCGAGCTCGGCGTCAGCCGCGCGCCGGTGCGCGAGGCGGCGCGGCTGCTCGAACGCCAGGGGCTGCTGGTCGCGCATCCGCGCCGCGGCTTCTTTGTGCGCAAATTCGAAATCGACGATATCGACGAGATCTACGACCTCAGGCTTTGCGTCGAGCGCCATGCCGCGGTGCTTGCCGCGCGCAATCTGACGCCGCAGTCGCGCGACAAGCTGCGACGGCAGATCGATGTGCTACACACGACTGCGGATCTCGACGATCCCGCGCGACAGGTCGAGGAGGACTACCGCTTTCACCGCCTGATCTGCGAGATCGCCGGCAACCGCCGCCTGCTCCGCTTGTTCGACGATCTCGCCTCGGAGCTGCGCATGGTGATCGGCCTGATCGGCCGCCTTTACGACGATCCGCATGAGATCGCGCGCACGCATGAGCCGGTGCTGGCCGCGATCGAGGAGGGGCATCCCGAGCGGATCGTGGCCTGGGTCGAGTATCACATCGGTCATGCCTGGCGCGAGGTCGGACGGCTCGTGCGCGAGATTCCTCCCCATGGCGCGCTGAAGGACGAGGCAAATACCGTGCGGGCGAGGTCGCAGTTCGCGCGGAAACGGAAACCTGTTTTGCAAAGGAGCAAGGCGTGAAGGCTGTCTATTCCGAAAAACATCGGAGCCACGATCCGCAATTCTTCCTGGTGCGCGGGGTGGTGAAGAAAACCACCGAGCAGCCCGAGCGCGCCGACCGGCTGCTGAAGGGTCTTGCGGCCGGCAACCATCGCCTGGTCGAGCCGACCGCCTTCGGACAGGGTCCGCGCTTGCGTGTCCACAGCATCGAATATCTGAATTTCCTGGCCGAGGCCTGGGAGGCCTGGTCGGCACTTGGCGATGCGGGTCCCGAGATGATCGCCAACATCCACCCCGTGCGTCATGCCGCGACCTATCCGACCCACATCGTCGGCCGCCTCGGCTGGCACACGGCGGATACCGGATGCCCGATCGGACCCGGCACCTGGGCCGGAGCCTGCGCGGCAAGCGATGTTGCGGCAACGGCGGCGCAGATGGTGATGGACGGCGAGGACGCGATCTATGCGCTGTGCCGTCCGCCCGGCCATCACGCCTATCGCGATATGGCCGGCGGCTTCTGCTTTCTCAACAACAGCGCCATTGCCGCCGCGCATCTGCACCTGAGCCATGAGCGCGTGGTAATCCTCGATGTCGACGTGCATCACGGCAACGGCACGCAGGGCATCTTCTACCAGCGCCCGGACGTCTATACGATTTCGATCCATGCCGATCCGGCCGCCTATTACCCCTTCGTCTGGGGCTATGCCCATGAGCGCGGCGACGGCGCCGGCCTGGGTGCCAATCTCAATATTCCATTGCCGCTCGGCACACGGGATGACGGCTACATGCAGGCGCTGGACGTCGCGGCCAAGGCCATCAAGGCGTTCGCGCCGGGTGCACTCGTGGTGGCGCTCGGGCTCGATGCCTCCGAGCATGATCCGCTCAAGGGCCTGGCGGTCACGACCGACGGCTTCCGCCGCATCGGCGCGACCATTGCGCGGATCGGGCTGCCGACGGTGTTTGTGCAGGAGGGCGGATATCTGTCGGATATTCTCGGGCAAAATCTCACCGCTGTGCTCGGCGGATTCGAGGCCGCGCGCTGAGCGCGCGGAAGGCGATCCGGCTGACCGGCGACTCAACCTCTCCATCGAGAGAGGTGAGTGCGTGATCGCGGGGCCGATTTTTGCCGCCTTTGCGCGAATCAAATACCGGTAGGCTCGGGATCACCTTGAAATTCTGTTGTGGACCGCGAGCACCAGGTGGCTTCAGAGCCAGGCAAACTCGATTCGATTGCGCCCGTGGCCGACGACGTCGCCGCGGTGCTCAATGCCGTGCTCGGCGAGATGCGCGCCGGAAGATATCTGGAAGCCCAGATACTCTGCCGTCAGCTGCTGGAGCGGACCCCCGACAATCCCGAGATCCTGCATCTGATGGCGCTGGTCTGCTTCAATGCGAAGCAGTTCGACCATGCGGTCGAATGGGTCGCTCGTGCGCTCAAGATCGATGCCAAGCCGGCTTATCTGACGACGCTCGGCACAGCATTGCTCAACCTCGGCCGCGGCGACGACGCGGTCAGGGTGTTTGACAAGGCGGTGCAGCTCAAGCCTGACGATGCGACCCTCTGGAGCAATCTCGCGCACGCGCTGACAGAGGCTGGCCATGTTTCCGATGCGATGCTTTGCCTTGCGCGCGCACATCAGCTCGAGCCGCAAAACCCGAAGATCCGCAACGATCTTGGCCATGGCTTCATGCTGCTGGGGCGGCACGAGGAGGCGCTGTCCTGGTTTGACCGCGCGCTCGAGATCAGACCCGACAGCGTCGAGACGCTCAACAACAAGGCCTTCGCCCTGACCAGGCAGCATCGTTTCGACGAGGCGCTTGCCGTCTATGCGCGCTCGAAGGCGGCTGGCCCCGACAACGCCGCGACCGATTTCAACATCGCGCTGCTGCAGATGTTGACCGGCAGCTTCAATGCCGGCTGGCTCGGGCGCGAAGCCCGTTTCCGTCTGCCGTCGCCGGCACCTTATCCCGATTTCCGCGAGCCCCGCTGGTTCGGCGACCAGGACGTCGCGGGCAAGACCATCCTGCTTTACGCCGATGAGGGCCTGGGGGATTCCATCCAGTTCGTCCGTTATGTGCCGATGGTCGCGGCCCGCGGTGCGCGGATCGTTCTTGCGGTCGAGGAGGTGCTGCGCTCGCTGCTTGCCCCGCTGCCCGGCGTCGCCGAATGCGTTGCGAAATCGGCGGCGCTGCCGGCCTTCGATCTGCATTGCCCGATCTCGAGCCTGCCACTGGTCTTCAACACCACGCTGCAGACGATTCCGGCGGCCGCCTCCTACCTGCCGCAAGCCCCGCACGATCGGGTGCGGACATGGGAGGAGCGGCTGGGTCCGCACGACACATTGCGGGTGGGGCTCGTCTGGTCGGGCAATCCGCAGCACATCAACGATCGCGACCGGTCGGTCCGCCTGCGCCAGCTGCTGCCCCTGCTCGACATGGGCGCGACCTTCCTGAGCCTGCAGAAGGAGCCGCGGCCGGAGGACAAGGTGACGCTGGCGGGGACGCGCATCATCGATTGGACCACCGAGCTGACCGATTTCGCCGAGACCGCCGCGCTGATATCCTGCCTCGATCTCGTGATATCGGTGGACACCAGCGTCGCGCATCTGGCCGCGGCGCTCGGATGTCCGACCTGGATCCTGCTGCCCTGCACGCCGGACTATCGTTGGCTGCTCAATCGCGATGACAGCCCGTGGTATCCGAGCGTGCATCTGTTCCGGCAAAACGAAAGCCGCGACTACGGCGAGGTGGTCGCGCGCGTTCGCACGGCACTCGGCGAACTGGCCGCCGCATGCGGGCCGGCGCGCGGAGATTCGCGCAAGATCTAGCGGACAATGTCATCCAGACTCCCGGTCTCGAGCGCAGATCGCAGGAGGTTATTTTCGCATTGGATTGAAATATCAAGTGGCCCCGGCGCATGGCGCCCGGACGCTTGACCGTCGCCATGCCCGTAGTCCAGATCTCATGCCGGGCGCTGGAGTTGTGCTTGCGGCTACGGTGTTGTTGCGGTCGCCGAGCCCGCATCGGTTGCCGCCAGGTTCTGGGAGGCGTCCGCCGCCGGAGGCACGATAATCGCGGCGAAGCGCTTGGTGGCACCTGGCTGTCCCAGCAATGTCGACTGCAGCTCGAAGTCGGACCTGATCACGCGAGGTGCCCCCGCGGCGATCCGTTCCATGGCTGCAATGCAGCTCGCATCTTCACCAAAGCAAAGCCCGGCCCAACCGCCCTCGTGGTGAATAACCTCGCCGAACCGCCAGCTATTTCCGACCAGCAGCCGCGCTTCATAGAAAGGGTGGTCGGGGCTGTAGAATGCCGTGGAGAAGGCGAGGTCTTCGTCGCCGCCGATGGACGGCAGCGGCAGATCGGTGAGCGCGTGCCAGCGCAAGGTCAATTGATCGGCGGAGGCCTGGTAGAAGTTCCGCCCTTCACTCAAGGGATAGAAATTGCGATAAACGGCGTGGACCGGCGCCACGACGAAAGCGGTGCCGATCGAGAAGGCGATCACGCCGGCCGCCAGATTGACCGCAAGCACGCGCTCGATCTGGTAGCTCGCGCCGCAGACGAGCAGGATCACGAAAAGGAAGAGGCCCTGCAGCGACCAGACTGGCGGCATGTCCGTTCCGACCACGACCGAGGTGATTGCCGGGAAGAACATGGTGCCAAGGCCGATCATGAACAGCAGCAACAGCCCCGGGTTCATGGAATGGAAATCATCGCAGAACCGTTTCATCCGGTCGCCCGCCATCAGCACCCAGGTTGCCGCTGGCAACAGCACCACGAGGCCGGCGCCGAGCAGGAAGCCGATAGCGTCGCCAAGCGATGGCACGAGTTCCTTGCCGGCATGCTTGCTCAGGGCATAGGCGAACGGCTGGGCGCCCGTCGTCGCCAGCCAATGGATGTGCGGTGCCAGCATCAAAAGGCCGACCAGCGTCGACACCCAGGGCGCGAGCGAGGTGAAGTAGGCCCGGCGCTGCGGATGACAAATTGCCGCCACCGCGCAGCTTCCGATCAGGAATACCGAAAAGTATTTCCCGAGCATGGCCAAGGCGGCGCTCGCGCCGGCGGCGATCGCCCATTCGAGCGTGCGCGTCTCGAATGACCGCAGGAAGCAGTAGGTGGCGAGCGGCCACGTCGCAAGCAGCACCGCATTGGCGTTGAAGCGCTGGGCGTGAAACTGATAGATCGGCAGCAGCATCAGGAGCAGAAGCGCGATCAGCCTTTTGTCGCCCCTGACAAAGCGGCGCGTGATCAGGTCCGTGATCCACAGCGCCAGCGCCGAATTGGTCAGCGACAAAAGGTCGAACGACCAGTTGGTGAGCGGAAAAAATGTCGTCCAGGCCCGCGCCATCCATCCCATCAATGGCGGATGCTTGGAATAGCCCCATGCCAGGCTGCGCCCCAGCGTCCAGGTCTCCAGCACATCGGGATGCAGATCGCCGTCGGCATAAGCGATCGCGAAATAGACCTGCCAGATTGCGATGAAGCCAAGCAGCATAAGCGGAATCGCCCAGCCTTCTTCGACCCCATCCAGCCAGTGCTCGAGCGGCTCCCGCCAGCGTCCTTGAGAAAAGTCCGGATACCCATCAGTCAGAGAGAACGCAACGCACATTGCAAGACACTCATCATATAAAGACGCCGGGCCTCACCAAGCCAGGCGGGAACAAGGCAATACGTATCCATTCCCCCACGCGCATTGCGCGCGGAAGATGCAAACAATCCGCATTGCCGGATAGCCAGTTGCGGATTCATTAACTTGCGTTCATGTCGCAAATTGAAACGATTGGTGGAGAAAATGCGATGATATTCGAGCAAAAGCTGATGCTATGATTGGAAAGCGCAAACAGGACAAAGTGATCCGGCCGCGGATGTGGCTCGGGACGCTTGTCTGTTGTCCACGGCGTCGGAAGCACGAATACAATCTAGCCGTGCGTCCCCGGGCGAATTGTCAAGGGATGGCGAAGCAAGCGCCCCGCGGCGGCCTATATTCCGTCGAACACGAGGCCGGCCTATGCAGCCATGGAGGCCACAAACCGCCCTTGCGGAGGCGGGCGCGGCGCGGCAAGGTAAATCCGACTTTTGCGCGCGGGCGGTGGCGCGGTTACCTCAAAGGATAAAGGCTATGATCGAAACACTCGGCATCATCGGGGCGGGCACCATGGGCAACGGCATTGCCCAGGTTTCTGCGGGCGCTGGCCTTATAGTCACCATGGTCGACATCTCCGACGCGGCGGTGGCGCGGGGAGTTGCCGCGCTCGGCTCCAGCCTGGACCGCCTGGTCAAAAAGGAGAAGATGACGGCCGCCGACAAGGACGCGACACTGTCGCGCATCACCGGCAGCACCGACAAGGCGAGGCTTGCCGCTTGCGATCTCGTCATCGAGGCCGCGACCGAGAATGAGGAGCTGAAGGTCAAGATCCTAAAGGACCTCTGCGCGAACCTGAAGAAGGAGGCGCTGATCGCCACCAACACCTCCTCGATCTCGATCACCAGGCTTGCCACCGCGACCGATCGTCCGGACCGCTTCATCGGCATGCATTTCTTCAATCCGGTGCCGATGATGGCGCTGCTGGAATTGATCCGGGGCCTGCAGACCTCCGACGACACTCATGCCAAGGCGGTCGCGTTCGCAAAGCGCGTCGGCAAGGTTCCGATCACCGCGAAGAACAGCCCGGGCTTTGCCGTCAACCGCATTCTCTGTCCGATGATCAACGAGGCGATCTTTGCTTATCAGGAGGGCATTGCCAGCGCAGCCGACATCGACGAGGGCATGAAGCTCGGCTGCAATCACCCGATCGGGCCGCTGGCACTCGCAGACCTGATCGGGCTCGACGTCATATTGTCGGTGATGGAGGTCTTCTACAATGGCTTCAACGATTCGAAATATCGCCCGGCACCCTTGCTGAAAGAAATGGTCGATGCCGGCCATCTCGGCCGCAAGACCGGCAAGGGCTTTTATGATTACAAGGCGGGCACCTGATCCTCGCTCGGCACATCCGTCGCCGCGCGGCTGACGATCAGCTGCGTGGCGAGCTCCGCGCACTGATTGCGGATGTCGGGGATCGCGATGATCTCCCAGAACGCAGCGCGGGTGAGGGGGCCGACCGCGAACAGCCGCCGCGACGGCGTGCCGTCGCGGCTGATGATGGCGCAATCGGTGCCGATGTCGACGCCGATCTGCAGGCGATCGGGGCGCGCGAGGCCCTGATCGAACAGGCTGCGTATCACCGGATTGGCACTGGCGCGCGGATCGCGCACGATGCCCGTGCAATCGACGATGGCCGGGACCTGCATGCTCTCGATGTCGGTCTGCCCACGCCGGCGATAGCGCACCAGTGCGCCATTGGCGTTCAGATCGATGCTGCTCAATTTGGCTGCCATCAACTTCAGGCGGCCGTCGGCGAGGGCCTGTGAGACACGCATCTCGATCTCCGGCGCCATGCGGTGACGGTGGACGTCCCACCAGGCGCGCAAATGCTCGATGAATTGTCGCCGGCCTCGCAACGGAAGTTCCTGCCAGATGCGCTGGGTGTAGGGTCGGATGCCGTCGACCACGCTGCGCCAGTCGCCGCCTTGGGCGACATGTGCAGCGATGCGTGCCCGAAACCAGTGCAACAGGTGACTTGCAACGGCGCCGAACGGGACCTCGCTCTCCGCAATCTGAACCGGATCGACGCGGCGATGTGCCTTGGCCATCAAGCCGCGCCGTGACATCGCGATGACAAGGCCGCGATGGCCCTCGGCAAGCAGCGTCAACACATAGTCGATTGCGGTGAGGCCCGTTCCCAGAATGAGGATGGTCGCGTCCCCGTCGATGCCTTCAGCAGACGGCGCCACCCATGGATCGGCGTGGCGCGGCCGCTTGACGGCGCGATCATGACCGGTGGCTAGAATGGCGATGTCGCAGGCAAAGCGCCGGCCGTCGGCGAGCGTCACCGCGGCGCCGGCGGAGCTCTCTGTCAGGTCGGTACATTCGCCTTGCACGATGGTGAGACTGCGCGGCGCGCAGGCCCCGGCCAGCAGTGGCTCGACCAGGCTTGCGATATAGTCGCCATAGAGCCGCCGGGGCACGAAGCAGAACGGGTCGGGGCAGAGCCGCTGCAGCGGGCCAGGCCTGGAGAGCCAGCGCCAGAAATGGTCGGGATCATCGGGCAGGGCGCTCATATTTGCCGCGCGCACATTGAGGAGGTGGTCGGGATTGCCGGTGTGGTAGGCGAGGCCGCGGCCGATATCGCGCCGTCTCTCGATCAGGGTGACGCGGAAATCGGAGCCCTGCGTCTGCAGCAGCTGATAGGCCAGCAATACGCCGCTGGCGCCGCCACCGATGATGATCGCGTGTCGCGCGGCGGAACGGTTCATGCGGCCGGCCTCCTCGGCAGTTGCTGCCCTCCGCTGCGACAGCGTCGCCGCGAACGAGCTTGCGAGTGGCCTGTTTATGCGGAGAAAGAATCTCTCGCGCAAATAAGCAAAACTGGAATGCTTATTCCTTTTCGAGGGAAGATCCGGCCCTCACAGCAGATCGGAGAGGTCGTCGACCACCAGAAGGGCCTGCGAAAAATCTTCGTCCCGAAAATACTCGCTGCGCGTGATGAGAGTGGGGATGCAAGCCGCGGTCGCTGCCTTCAGCCCGTTCACGGAGTCCTCGATCGCCAGACAATCTGTGGCCGGCCGCTGCAGCCTTGCGAGAGCCTCGAGATAGACATCCGGCGCCGGCTTCTTGCGCGCAACGTCATCACCGGCGAGGACGGCGGCAAAGTGGTTGCGCCAATCCGGCGCCAGCGCGATACGGAGCAGGGCATCGACATTGTCTAAAGTCGTCGTGGTCGCGATCGCAAGCGTCTGGCCGCGCGACAGCGCGTTGCGGATGAAGGAGTCGACCCCCGGTCTTAAGCGGCACGCATGCTGCGCCACCAGCCTCGTATAATGAGCGGTCTTCTGCCGATGCAAACAGGCGATATCATCATCAGAGAGGATAAGCCGGGGCGGATGGCTCCGGGCAAAGGCGCGAATGCGCTCCTTGCCGCCGGTCACCTGCAATAGCCTTTTGTAGGTGCGCTGGTCCCAATACCAGGCGATCCCGGCCTCGCGGAACGCGGCGTTGAAGGCGCAGCGATGGACGCTCTCGGTCTCCGCGAGCGTGCCGTCGACATCAAAGATCAGCACCGGGACTTGCGCGATGTGATCCCTCACGCTGCAGGCGCGGGTCGGTGTCGATGAAGGCAGATTGAGCAGGGGAAGAATGGCATTCATGTCGGCATCGTCGGAGCGTCCGACCCTCCCGAAAAGACCCGGCTCGCCAGCACGTCGGCGGCCTCGATGGTCATGAGATCATCAGTTGAGAAAACGCGGTCGAGCTCGGAAACCAGCCGGTTGGCCTGGCGCAACCGGATCCGGTCCAGCGCATTGCGGATGGAGCGCGCGTTCGAGAACAGCGGCTGTGTCTTGCGAAGTGCGATGTAGCGGACGAAGGCCTCGCGCGCCTCCGGCACGAACCGGTAGTTCTGCCCGGCCAGCATCAGCTCGGCGATCGCAAGCAGCTCGGGGTCGGAATAATCAGGGAAATCGATGTGATGGGCGATGCGCGAGCGGAAGCCCGGGTTGCTCTGGAAGAACCGCTCCATGCGGTCGCCATAGCCGGCGAGGATCACGACGAGGTCCTCGCGCTGCGCTTCCATCACCTGCAGCAGGATCTCGATCGCCTCCTGGCCATAGTCGCGCTCGTTCTCGGGGCGGTAGAGATAATAGGCTTCGTCGATGAACAAGACGCCGCCCATCGCCTTTTTCAGGATCTCCTTGGTTTTCGGCGCGGTGTGCCCGATATATTGCCCGACCAGGTCATCGCGCGTGACGCTGATGACATGGCCGCGGCGGACGAAGCCGAGCCGGTGCAGGATGTCGGCCATCCGCAGCGCCACCGTGGTCTTGCCGGTGCCGGGGTTGCCGGTGAACGACATGTGCAGCGTCGGATAGGTGTTGGCGAGCGCCAGCTTCTGGCGGATGCGCTCGACCAGAAGCAGCGAGGCGATCTCGCGAATGCGCGTCTTTACTGGAACGAGCCCGATCAATTCGCGATCGAGCTGCGCCAGCACCGAGGCGATCTCGACCGCCTCGAATTCGCGCCGGAGATCGACCGAGGTGATGGGAGCCTCGGGTCCCGGCTCCGGTGCGCTCGGCACGGCCTGCAGGGTCAATTGCGCCATGATTGCCACTCGCTTTGCCTTTAAGCGGATCCGTAGCGCTCGCCTTCGGGACGATCGGCCGCATAGGCGCGCGTGGTGTAGCGCATGTTGCGGCCCTCGGCCTCCTGGCGATCGAGCCGGAAGCCCGGCTCCTCCTTCGGCCGGTTGACGATGAAGGAGATGCGCACCGACTCCCATCCAGGCGAGGAGTCAAAACCGGAGATGCGGATATAGCGGTCGCCATAGACCCGCCGGCAGTCGGCGAGCTCCTTCATGATGCCCGCTGCGTCGCGCAAATCGAACATCGGCAGGCCCCACATCTCCCAATAGGTGTTGCGGGGATGCGGGTCGTCGGTGAACTCGATGTTCACCGCCCAGCCCTTGTCGAGACAGTATTGAATCTGGCGCCTGATCTGGTCGTCGGTCAGATCCGGAAGGAACGAGAAGCAGCCCTGGGTAACGCGCATGATGGGGACCTTTCGAATGACGGATATTAGACAGCGAGCGCCGGCGTCGGAACGAAGTCCGGCGAGTCCGTCGAGTCGTAGTTGAAGGTGACGTCCTTCCAGACCTCCAGCGCCTCGCGCAGCGGCGTGCAGGTCTGCGCGGCCTGTGCAAGGATTTCCGGACCCTCATGGACGTAATCGCGGCCCTCGTTACGGGCGAGGATCATGGCTTCCAGCGCAACGCGGTTGGCGGTCGCGCCGGCGGCAATGCCGCGGGGATGGCCGATGGTGCCGCCGCCGAACTGCAGCACGACATCCTCGCCGAGCAGATCGAGCAGCTGATGCATCTGGCCGGCATGGATGCCGCCGGAGGCGACCGGCATCAGCTTGTTGAGGCTTGCCCAGGGCTGGTCGAAGAACACGCCATGCTCGAGCTTCATCGGGTTGAAATCCTCGCGGCAGATGTCGTAGTAGCCGCGCGTGGTGTTAGGATCGCCCTCGAGCTTGCCGACGACCGTGCCGGCATGGATGTGGTCGACGCCCGCAAGCCGCATCCATTTGGCGATGACCCGGAACGACACGCCGTGGCTGCGCTGCCTGGTATAGGTCGAGTGGCCCGCGCGGTGCAGATGCAGGATCATGTCATTGCGGCGCGCCCATTTCGCCATCGACTGGATCGCGGTGTAGCCGATGACGAGATCGATCATGACGATGTTGGAGCCGAGCTCGTGGGCGAACTCCGCACGCTCGTACATGTCCTCCATGGTCGCCGCGGTGACGTTCAGATAGGTGCCCTTGATCTCGCCGGTCGCGGCCTGCGCGCGGTTGACCGCCTCCATGCAATAGAGGAAGCGCTCACGCCAGTGCATGAAGGGCTGGGAGTTGATGTTCTCGTCGTCCTTGGTGAAGTCGAGCCCGCCTTTCAGCGCCTCATAGACCACGCGGCCGTAGTTGCGCCCGGAGAGGCCGAGCTTCGGCTTCACGGTGGCGCCCAAGAGCGGCCGGCCAAACTTGTCGAGCCGCTCGCGCTCGACCACGATGCCGGTCGCCGGTCCCTGGAACGTCTTCACATAGGCGACCGGCAGCCGCATGTCCTCGAGCCGCAGCGCCTTGAGCGGCTTGAAGCCGAACACGTTGCCGATGATGGAGGCCGTGAGGTTGGCGACCGAACCCGGCTCGAACAGGTCGAGATCATAGGCGATATAGGCAAAATAGCTGCCCGGCGAATTCGGAACGGGATCGACGCGGTAGCATTTCGCGCGATATTTCTCCGCAGCGGTGAGGCGGTCGGTCCACACCACGGTCCAGGTCGCGGTGGAGGATTCGCCGGCGACCGCGGCGCAGGCCTCGACCGGATCGACGCCGTCCTGCGGGGTGACGCGGAACAGCGCAATGACGTCGGTGTCCTTCGGGCTATAGTCCGGCTCGTAATAGCCCATTCGCTTGTATTCCATCACGCCGGACTTGTAGCGTTCCTTGCCGCGGACGGTGATTGACTCGTGCTTCATCTGAATCTCCTTCTGGGGGCAGCGGGTTGTCAGGCCGCAACGGTCATGTCGGTCTTGGGGTCGAGGCTGCCTGTGCGATAGCGGCGCGCCATTTCGGCAAGCGGGATCGGCTTGATCCGGCTGGCATTGCCCGCCGTGCCGAACTGCTCGAAGCGGTCGCGGCAGAGATCGCGCATCGAATCCATCGCGGGCTTCAGGAATTTTCGCGGATCGAATTCGCTCCCGCTTTCGACAGCCACCTTGCGGAAGATCGCGGTCATGGCGAGCCGGCAATCGGTGTCGATATTGACCTTGCGGACGCCGTGCTTGATGCCGCGCACGATTTCCTCGACCGGGACGCCCCAGGTCTGCGGCATCTCGCCGCCGAAGGCGTTGAACATGTCCTGCAGCGGCTGCGGTACCGAGGAGGAGCCGTGCATCACGAGGTGCGTGTTCGGCAGCCGGCGATGGATTTCCTCCACCACGCGCATAGCGAGGATCTCGCCGTCCGGCTTGCGGCTGAACTTGTACGCGCCGTGCGAGGTGCCCATCGCGATCGCCAGCGCATCGACCTTGGTGGCGCAGACGAAGTCGACCGCCTGGTCCGGGTCAGTCAGGAGCTGGTCGCGGCTGACCGTGCCTTCGGCGCCATGGCCGTCCTCCTGCTCGCCGCCGCCATGCTCGAGCGAGCCGAGCACACCGAGCTCACCCTCGACGGACGCGCCGATCCAGTGCGCCATGTGGGCGACGCGGCGGGTGATGTCGACATTATAGGCATAGGGCGCAACGGTCTTGGCGTCGGCCTTGAGCGAGCCGTCCATCATTACCGAGGTGAAGCCGTGCTGGATCGCGGTCGCGCAGGTGGCTTCATCATTGCCGTGATCCTGGTGCAGGCAGAGCGGGATGTGCGGATACATCTCGACGAGTGCGTCGATCATCCGCGACAGCATGATGTCGCCCGCGTAGCTGCGTGCGCCGCGCGAGGCCTGGATGATGACGGGCGCATCGACCGCATCCGCCGCCTGCATGATGGCGAGGCCCTGTTCCATGTTGTTGATGTTGAAGGCGGGCACGCCGTAGCCGCGCTCCGCGGCATGGTCGAGCAACTGCCTCAAGGTGATCTTCGCCATGTCTATCTCCGGGCTGCGATGGTTCGTTCGGCGGCGGCTGCGACCGCCTCGGCGGTGATGCCGAATTGTTCGTAGAGTTCGCTTGCCGGCGCGGAGGCACCGAAACCGCTCATGCCGACGAAGATGCCGTCCTCCCCGAGCCAGCGGGCCCAGGCGCCTTCGACGGCCGCCTCGACCCCGATACGCGGGGCCTGGCCAAGCACTTCGGCGCGGTACGACAGCGGCTGCTTTGCGAACAATTCGAAGCAGGGGGCCGAGACCACGGAGGCGCGGATGCCGCGCTGGCGCAGCAGTATCGCGGCATGGAGGGCGATCGCGACTTCCGAGCCGGTGGCGATCAGCGTCACGTCACGCGCTCCGTCGGGCTCGACCAGCACGTTGGCGCCGCGTGCGACGAGATTGTCGGTGGCGTGAGCGCGCGGAAAAGTCGGCAGAGCCTGCCGCGACAGGCAGAGAATCGACGGCTGCTTCGTTGCGCGCAGCGCGCAGTCCCAGGCCTGCGCCGTCTCGATCGCATCGGCGGGACGGAACACCAGCAGGTTGGGGATGGCGCGCAGCGCGGCGAGATGCTCGACCGGCTGGTGCGTCGGTCCATCCTCGCCGAGTCCGATGGAATCGTGGGTCATGACATGGATGACGCGCACGCCCATCAGCGCGGCAAGCCGGATCGCCGGCCGGCAATAATCGGAGAACGCCAGGAAGGTGCCGCCATAGGGAATGAAGCCGCCGTGCAGCGCAATGCCGTTCATGGCGGCAGCCATTCCGTGCTCGCGGATTCCGTAGTGAATGTAGCTGCCGGCATAGGCGCCGGGGCGCACCGGCTGCTGCGAGCGCGCCAGCGTGAGGTTGGAGTGGGTGAGGTCGGCCGAGCCGCCGCGCAGGTGCGGGATCGCCGGTGCGATCGCCTCGAGCACGCGTTGCGAGGCCTGGCGGGTGGCGAGCTGCGGACGCGCTTCCGCAAAATGCTCGATCAGCGCGTTGAGCGCCTCCGCATAGTCGCCGGGCAGCCGGCCTTGCAGCGCGTCCTCGAATTGATCGCGTTCGATCGCATCAAGCGCCTCAAGCCGCTCCATCCAGCTGTGCCGGGCGATTCGGCCGCGGGCGCCTGTGGCGCGCCAGCGGGCCAGCAGGTCCTCCGGGATCTCGAAAGGCGCATGTGGCCACTGCAGCGCTTCGCGCGTCCTGGCGAGTTCCTCGTTGCCGAGCGGCGCCCCATGCACCTTTTCGGTCCCCTGGCGATTGGGCGCGCCATAGCCGATCACGGTGCGGCAGGCGATCAGCGAGGGACGGTTGGTCGCCCGCTCCTCGGCAATGGCCTGTGCGATCGCCTCCTGATCATGACCATCGACCCGGCGCACGGACCAGCCCGAAGCGAGGAAGCGGATCAGCTGGTCATCCGAGCAGGACAGCGAGGTCGCGCCATCGATGCTGATCTGGTTATCGTCGAACAGCACGATCAGGCGGGACAGCTTCAGGTGGCCGGCGAGCGAGATCGCCTCGTGGCTGATGCCCTCCATCAGGCAGCCGTCGCCCGCGATCACATAGGTGAAGTGATCGACCAGCGCGTCCCCGTAGCGGGCATTGAGCATGCGCTCGGCGAGCGCCATGCCGACAGCTGTCGCGATGCCCTGTCCGAGCGGCCCGGTGGTGGTCTCGACACCCTGCGTATGACCATATTCGGGATGACCAGGCGTCTTCGAGCCCCATTGCCGGAAACGCTTGATTTCGTCGAGCGTCATCTCCTCATGGCCGGTGAGATAGAGCAGGGCGTAAAGCAGCATCGAACCATGGCCGGCCGAAAGCACAAACCGGTCGCGGTCGGGCCAGTGCGGATCGAGCGCGTCGAACTTCAGGAAGCGCGAGAACAGGACGGTCGCGACATCGGCCATGCCCATGGGCATGCCGGGATGGCCGGATTTTGCCTTTTCTACAGCATCCGCGGCCAGGAAGCGCACGGCGTTCGCCATCGCGATGTGCGAGGGCTGCAGAGCAGGGGTCGTTGGAGCTTTAGCGGTAGCGGATTCGGCCGTCATAGCGAGCGCCTCTTGCGTTCGATCAGTTGCAGGATGAGCGGCGTCAGGATCAGCTGCATCGCCAGATCGTGCTTTGACCCGGGGATCACGATGGAATTGGCGCGCGACATGAAGCTCGACGGGATCATCGACAGCAGATACGGGAAGTCGATGCCGCGCGGGTTCTTAAGCCGGATCACCACCATCGATTCGTCGGATGTCGGGATCCAGCGGGCGACGAAGGGATTGGAGGTGTCGACGGTCGGGATGCGCTGGAAGTTGATGTCGGTCTCGGTGAATTGGGGACAGATGTAATTCACATAGTCAGGCATGCGCCGGAGAATCGTGTCGGTCACGGCCTCGGTGGAATAGCCGCGGTGCGAGCGGTCGCGATGCAGCTTCTGGATCCATTCGAGGTTGATGACCGGCACGACACCGACCTTGAGATCCGCATGCTTGGCGACGTTGACCGTCTCGGTCACGACAGCGCCGTGCAGCCCCTCATAGAAGAGCAGGTCGGAATCGTGGGGCACCGACGTCCAGGCCGTGAAGGTGCCCGGCTTGCCGCCATAGAGCGCGGCTTCCTCATCGTCGTGAATGTAGTGGCGCGTCAGGCCCGTGCCGGATTCGCCATACTCGCGAAACGTCCGCTCGAGCTCCTCGAACAGGTTGGTCTCCGGGCTGAAATGGCTGAAGTGCCTGTTGCCGCGCTCGGCTTCCTCGGCCATTTTCTTGCGCATCTCGGCGCGGTCGTAGCGGTGGAAGGCGTCGCCCTCGATATAGGCCGCGCTCACCTTCTCGCGGCGGAAGATCTGCTCGAAGGTCCTCTTGACCGAGGTGGTGCCGGCCCCCGAGGAGCCCGTGACGGAGATGATGGGATGGCGACGGGACATCGGCGGGCCCTTTTCAGCGAAACAGTCCGCGGCGGCCGAACAGGGGCGCGTCGCTGTTTTCGAACAGGGGAGAGATTTGCTGGTGCAGGAGATCGACGTCGCGCACCGCACGCGGCGACCCCATGATCAGTGGGGTGCGCTGATGCGGCATCCGCGCCGAGAGGTCGAGAATACGGTCGCGCCCGGTACTCGCCGCGCCGCCCGCCCATTCCATGATCAGCGCGATCGGATGCGCCTCATAGAGCAGCCGCAGCCGGCCTTCCTGATAGTTGCGCCGGGCATCGGCCGGATAGAGAAACACGCCGCCGCGCATCAGGATGCGGTAGGCCTCCGCAACCAGCGAAGCGACCCAGCGCATGTTGAAGTCCTCGCCGCATTCGCCTGACGAGCCCAACATGCATTGGTCGATATAGGCGCGCACCGCGCCGTTCCAGTGCCGGCGGTTCGACATGTTGATGGCGAACTCGGCGGTGTGCTGGGGAATGCGGACGCCGCGCTTGATCAACACGAAGCTGCGATCGCTGCGGTCGAGGATGAAGATGTCGACGCTGCCGTTCAGCGCCAGCACCAGGATGGTTTGCGGCCCATAGACGAAGAAGCCTGCCGCCGTCTGTGCGGTGCCGGGCTCGAAGAAGGCGGAGAGCGCATCGCGCGTACGCGGACGGATCGAGAAGATCGTGCCGGTCGAGACGTTGTTGACGAGATTGGCAGAGCCGTCCAGCGGATCGAGCGCCACGCAAAACGGCGCTTCGGCATCGAAAATATCAGGAAGCTCGGTTTCCTCCGACACGATGGCGGCGACCGGCGCCTTGCGCAACGCGGCGCACATGAGGTTGTTGGCGGCGACGTCGAGATCGATCTGGTGGTCGCCGCCGGAGTTGATGCCGTCGGCGCGGCCGTCGATGCCCGCAAGAGGTCCGGCTGCAATCAGATCGGCCAGTTGGACCGCAGCATCAGCGAGGGATCTGATGATTGCGGCGATGGCATTGTCCCGAGGGGAGGTGGAGGCGATGCCCTCAAGGTAGGCGCCCAATTTGGGGGAGTGGTCCATTGGTTCGTTTCCCATGATGGCGCCCTCTACAGGGGAGCTCGGCTGATCCGCCCGCGCAGCCGGAGAGCGTCTGCGGGCAGGCCTATCAACGCGCACATTGAGAAATTAGTAAAATTTCGATATCTTGGGATGGACCAAAGTCTGGCTTATACACTGGGGCATAAAGGTCAGCATGACAGGCCATTTTCGACGCGATTTGACGCTTCGGCAGCTGCGGGCGCTGGCTTCGGTGCACGACATGGGCTCGGTGACGGCGGCTGCGAAGCGGCTCAATCTCACCCAGCCAGCGGTGACCTTGCAGCTGCGCAATCTCGAGGCCCTCGCCGGCCTGCCGCTGGTGCAGCGCACCGGTGAGGGCATGCACCTGACCGACGCAGGGCGCGAGGTCATGGCGCTCGTGGAGCGGGTGGAGGCCGCGCTTGTCGACTGTGAGCAGACGCTCGACATGATTGCGGGACGCTCGGGCGGCCGGGTCTCCATCGGCGCGGTGTCGACGGCGAAGTACTTTGTGCCGTTCATCATCGCCGCCTTCTCCAAGCGTCATCCGAAGATCGACGTCGTTCTCAAGGTCGGCAACCGCGAGGACATCCGCCAGGCGCTGCGCGGCTATGACCTCGACGTCGCCATCATGGGCCAGCCGCCGCCGGATGTGGCCGTGGAGAAGCGCCTGCTCGGCGACCACCCGCATGCGATCGTAGCCAGCGCCGATCATTGGCTGGCGAAGGATTCGGGTCTTGCCGTGGTCGACCTGACGTATGAGACCTTCATCACCCGCGAACGCGGCTCGGGCACGCGGATGCTGATGGAACAATTTTTTCAGGCAAGCGACCTGCAGCCGAAGATCGGCATGGAGATGGATTCCAACGAAACCATCAAGCAGGCGGTGATTGCAGGGCTGGGCGTTGCCTTCATCTCGCTGCACACGGTCGCGAGCGAGCTCGCCGACGGCCGCCTTGTTGTGCTTGATGTCGCAGGCCTGCCGGTGATGCGGCAGTGGTACGCCGTGCGACGGCTTGACAAGGAACTGCTACCGCCTGCGCAAGCCATGCTCGACTTCCTCGGCGAGGAAGGCTTTCGGCATTTGCCGTCGCCTCCGTTGCTGCACGCACGTGGATCGATCGGCGTGACCGGCACTTGAGCGGCACGAGCGCGATTGCCTCTGCCGCTTTTTCAATCCTGCACTTGCGAAGGATGAGTTCCTTTTCGTGATCGAACGCGCAGGATGATTATCGGATGCGCGTGACTTTGCATTTTGTCTCAAATTGCGCATTGCGGTCACAAGATAGAGCGAAGTAATTCATCGTTGCCTTCTTTTTGGCAGAGTTGAGCGCTCAGGTTGCATGTCTGATTTCAAGTTCGGTTAAGGAGCTTGAGAGGACATGCACTGCCCTTTCCAGACACGACGATCGCTACTGCTTGCGGCACTCGCGGCCAGCGCGGGCCTCACCGCTGAAGGCATGTCATCGCGCGCCGCTGCGGCTGATGAGGAACAACCCGGCAGCGACGAGCGGCCGCAAAAGGGCGATCTTCTGGTTCACTCCGAAGGTGACCAGGAGGGCAAGCTCATCAAGCCTGACGATCTGAAGCTTGGCGGACCGCCGCTGCACGCCTGGCCGCAGGATCCCAAGACACAGGTGGTTCGCAGCGGCTCGCGGCTGAACGAGATTCTCATCGTCAAGCTTGATCCGGCGGAACTCGACGATGATACGCGCGCGCGCGCAGCCGATGGCATCGTCGCCTATTCGGCGATTTGCGCGCACGCCGGCTGCCCGGTCACCGACTGGGTCAAGGGCGAGGGCCTCGACAAGAATGTTTTCAAGTGCCCGTGCCATAACTCCGAATACGACCCTCGGGAGGGTGCTCGCGTCGTGTTCGGTCCGGCGCCGCGGCGACTTGCGGCGTTGCCACTGGCGGTGGTCGACGGTTCGCTCACCGTCGCGGCACCCTTCATCGGAAAGGTAGGTGGCCAGCAGGCAGGATGACGCTCGCGACGTCGGCAAACGCAATTCCTCACCAACGAAAACGACGCCACCGAGGGGTGGCTCACAAAAGTACACAGGGAGATAGCGTCCATGACCAGGAAGCAGTGGTTATTGTCGGGATTCGTTGCATTTACATGCATTGTCTCAAGTGCTGCCATCGCCGGGCCCATTGAGAACTACAGTCCGGTGACATCCGCCCGCCTCGAAAATCCCGAACCTGGCAACTGGATGCTCTATCGGCGCACCTATGACGGACAGGGTTTCAGCCCGCTCGACCAGATCAACATCTCCAATGTCAAGGATCTGACGCCGGTCTGGACCTTCTCCACCGGCGTGGTCGAGGGGCACGAGGCGCCTCCGATCGTCAACAATGGCGTGATGTTTGTGGCAACCCCAATGGGCCAGGTGATCGCGCTCAACGCCAAGACCGGCGAAGAGTACTGGCGCTACAAGCGGCAGCTGCCCGACGATCTGTTCCAGCTGCATCCGACCAGCCGCGGCGTCGGCCTCTGGCAGGACAAGCTTTATCTTGCGACCACCGACGACCATGTCGTCGCGCTCGATGCCAAGACCGGCAAGGTGGTCTGGGACACCAAGGTGCAGGACTACAAGAAGGGCCAGTACATGACCCTGATGCCCTTGATCGTCGACGGCAAGGTCGTGGTCGGCGGCTCCGGCGGCGAGTTCGGCGTCCGCGGCTACATCGCGGCTTTCGACGCCGACAGCGGCAAGGAGCTCTGGCGCACCTTCACCATTCCAGGCGAGGGCGAGCCGGGCCATGACACCTGGCAGGGCGATGACTGGAAGAATGGCGGCGGCTCGGCGTGGATGACCGGCACCTACGACAAGGATACCAAGACCATCTATTGGGGCGTCGGCAACGCCGCGCCCTGGCCGGGCGAATTGCATCCGGGCGACAATCTCTACACAAGCTCGGTTCTCGCGCTCAATCCCGACAACGGCAAGATCAAGGCCTATCACCAGTACCACCAGAACGATTCATGGGACTGGGACGAGGTCGATGCGCCGATGCTGGTGAACCTGCAGAGGGATGGCCATCCGATCAAGGCGCTCATCCATCCGGGCCGCGACGCGATCTTCTGGATCCTGCAGGCCAAGGGAGACGCCATCGACTATGTCGCCGGCTGGCCCTTCGTCTACACCAATGTCTGGAAGAGCATCGACCACGAGACCGGCAAGCCTGTCGTGGATCCCGCGCACAAGCCCGCGCTGGGCAAGCGCGTCGAGTTCTGTCCGTCGCTGTGGGGCGGCAAGGACTGGCCGTCGGCGTCCTACAGTCCGAAGACCAACTTCGTCTATGTCCCCGCCAATGAGAATTTCTGCGGCGGCTTCACCGGCGAAAAGGTGCCGCTCAAGCCAGGCGAGTTGTGGCTCGGCACCAAGCCGGAGGATATCGGACTGACGGTTCGTCCGGGCGCCGACCATTTCGGCGAGCTGCAGGCGTGGGATCCGTCGACGGGCAAGAAGGTCTGGTCGCACAACTTCCCGAAGTCGCAACTGTTCGGCTCGGTGACGGCCACGGCCGGCGACCTGGTCTTTGCCGGCGGCACCAACGACCGCGACTTCCGCGCCTTCAATGCCAAGACCGGCGAGTTGCTGTGGCAGCAAAAGACCAACTCCGGCATCATGGGCATGCCGATCGCATATGAAGTGGACGGCACCGAATACATCGCGGTGCAGTCGGGCTGGGGTGTCGACGCGCAGCGCATCCAGGACGCGCTGGCGGGCGACAATGTCGGTGTCGAGAACAACGTTCCGCAAGGTGGCGTCGTCTGGGTGTTCGCCGTGAAGAAGCAATAAGAGCGAAGCACCAGCCGGCACAGGAGGCGGCGGACGGCGGTCCGCCGCCTCCTTCGTTTTTGCTGCCTACTTGCCTTCGGTCTCGACCTTGCGCTTGCCCTCGTCATTCATCTGCTTGACGGTCGGATCAGGATTTGCCTGACCCGTCGTCTGCGTCGTGGTCGCAGCCGGTGCATTGGGGTTCGGGATGGAGGTCTGGCCCGGCGGCGACTTCGCCGGCCGCGTCGCGGTCGCGGGCGGCGGCGAATTGGCCTCCTCGCTGATGGCAGGCGTGGCTGAAAAGAAAGCGCCCGCCATTAGCGACATGGCGAGCGCTCGATGCTTGAGTTTCATCGATCCGTCTCCTGTCAGATCGATGAAAACGATTCCTCGCGACCGGTGTTCCCGTCAGGTCTCCAACTGTTTGCCAATCGGAAGCGCGCGGATGCGTTTTCCCGTGGCGGCAAAGATGGCGTTCATCAGGGCCGGCGCGAAGGGCGGCACGCCGGGCTCGCCCACGCCACTGGGTGGCGTGTCGGGTCCGGGCGGCACGATGTAGACGTTGGTCACCAGCGGCGCTTCGTCGATCCGGATCACCGGGAAATCGTCGAAGTTCTTCTGCTGGACCTTGCCGTCCTTGAAGGTGACCTCGCCATATTTGGCAAGGCTCAGCCCCATGATCGCAGCACCCTCGATCTGCGACTCGATGCGTTCCGGATTGACATAGGTGCCGCAATCGATGGCGGTGTCGACCCGCGGCACCGTCAGCTTGCCCTTGTCGTCGACGGCGACCTCGACAATGGTGGCGATATAGCTGACAAAGCTGCGGTGCACGGCAATGCCAAGCCCGTGGCCCTTCGGCACCGAGCGTCCCCATTGGCCCTTGTCGGCGACAAGCTCGACCACCTTGCGCAACCGCGCGGTGTCGATCGGGTAGCTGGAATAGGGCTCGCCATAGTTCCAGGGATCCTTCACCGAGGACAGATCGACAATGCGCGGCGAGCCGATCAGCTCGAGCAGCATGTCCTTCTGGTCGCGGCCCGTCGCATGTGCGAGCTCGCCGACCATCGATTGCACGGCGAACGCGCGCGGGATGTTCGAGACCGAGCGGAACCAGCCGATGCGGGTGTGCGCGGCCGCTTCCGGGTTCTCGCATTGCAGGTTGGCGATCTCGAAGGGATTGTCGATCAATCCCATGCCGAGTTCGAACGGCGCCTGGTGCACTGTTCCGGCCGCAAAGGTCGAGGCGATGCTGGGCGCCACGCTGCGATGACGCCAGGCGATCACCTTGCCGGTCTTGTCGAGGCCGGCCTCGATGCGTTCGACCGAGACCGTGTGCAGGAAATCGTGCTGCACATCGTCTTCACGCGTCCATTGCACCTTCACGGGCGCGCCAAGCTCCTTCGACAGCAGGGCGGCTTCCAGCGCGTAGTCGCATTTCGACTTGCGGCCGAAGCCGCCGCCGAGCAGCGTGACATTGATCGTGACATTGTCCTCGGGGATGCCGAGCGTCTTGGCGACGTCCTCGCGGGTGCCGCCCGGGCTTTGCACCGGTGCCCAGATCTCGGCCTTGTTGTCCTTGACGTCGGCAACCGCAACCGGCGGCTCCATGCTGACATGGGCGAGATGCGGCAGATAATATTCACCGACCACCACCTTGTCGGCGCCCTTCAAGGCGGCGTCAACGTCACCCTCCTTGCGCACGACGAGTCCCGGTTTGCGCGCAGCCTCTTCAAGCTCGGTGCGGTAGGCGACCGAATCGTATTTGGCGTTGGCGCCGTCGTCCCAGGTGATCTTCAGCGCATCGCGGCCCTTGATCGCAGCCCCCGTGTTGCGGGCGATCACGGCGACGCCGCCGAGCGGCTGGAATTTCGAGGGCCACGGCCATCCCTTCACTTCCATGACCTTCTCGACGCCGGACACCTTCATGGCGTTGGCCGAGTCGAATGACACCAGCTTGCCGCCAGTCACCGGCGGTCGGGCGATCACGGCGTATTTCATGCCGGGCAGGCGAATATCGGCGCCGTAGCCGGCCTTGCCGGTGGTGATGTCGTGCAGGTCGACGATGCTGACTTCGCCCTTGCCGAGATAGCGGAAGCTCTTCGGGTCCTTCAGCTTCAGGCTGTCGAGCGCCGGTACCGGTTCCTTGGCGGCGTCAGCGGCCAGATCCCCAAAGCCGAGCTTCCGCCCCGTGGCATCGTGCACCACCTCATGATTGACCGCTTTGACCTCGGCGACCGCAACGCCCCAGCGTTTCGCCGCGGCCTGCTCCAGCATGGTGCGGGCGGAGGCGCCGATCTGGCGCATCGGCATGAGATAATGCCGCGTGCTGCGTGAGCCGTCGGTGTCCTGGTTGCCGTATTTGACCTCGTCGCCATGGGCCTGCTGGACGCGGACGCGCGACCAGTCCGCGTCCATTTCCTCGGCGACGATCAAGGGCAGGCTGGTGCGCACGCCCGTGCCCATCTCCGCGCGATGCGCGACGATGGTAACGCTGCCATCGGGGGCGATCGCCACGAACACGCGCGGATCGACCACGACACCGTGCGGCATCTTGTCGGCGCCGGTCTGGTAGGCGGCAAAGGCCGGCCGGCTCATGATCGGGGCGGCGAGCACGAAGCCGCCGGCGATCCCGAGCGCCTTCAGCATGCTGCGGCGTGAGACGTTCTGGATTGCGATCGGTCTGATGGATTGCTCGAAGCCGCGGAGTTTTTTAGGGCTGGAAAGGATGTTCATGATCACACCCCCGTCGATGCGAGGTGAACGGCGTTTTCGATGCGCTGGTAACAGCCGCAGCGGCAGATGTTGCCGGACATCGCCTGGCGGATCTGGTCATGCGAAGGCTTTGGATTTTCGGTGAGCAGTGCGGCCGCCTGCATGATCTGGCCGGCCTGGCAGAAGCCGCATTGCGGCACATTCATCTGACGCCAGGCTTTCTGTACGGGATGATCACCGGTGGGGTGGAGACCCTCGATGGTGATAACCTCGCGGCCGACCACATCGGATACGGAGGTGACGCAGGAGCGCACGGCGTCCTTGTCGACCATCACGGTGCATGCGCCGCACAGCGCCTCGCCGCAGCCGAATTTCGTGCCGGTCAATCCGGCTTCATCGCGCAGAAACCAGAGCAGGGGAAGATCCGGGTCGCCGTCCCAGCTGTGCTCCTGGCCGTTGATTTTGAATTTGATCATGATCGTTGCTCGCTCTTCTTAAGCCTCTGATGTCCTGACGATTGCCCCGGTTGGGTGCAGGCTGGAACACGCTTCCATTTGCCTGCGTCGACCGCCTGATCTGGCGACGCGAATCGACATCGCGTCAGTCAGCCTGACAGACCTCATTGGACGACCTGTATGGTGGTTCGTTCTTGCGCACGCCTCCTGCCTGTTATTGGTTCTTGTGCAGGTGGACCTTCATGAAGAAGGCCGTGATGCTAGCAGAGATTTTGTGAGAGTGACTTCACAGAAGCTTGTCTTGCAATTCCGTTTGTCAAAACCGGGGCGGGTCTTGTGCGCGCTCGAAATTTCGAAGGCAACGCATGCATCGTCGATGGCGCGATGCAGCAGCATGTCAGAACAACCGACATGCAAATAATCCGCGTGCAAAAAAATGCCTCGCGCGGCGGGGGAGCCGGGCGAGGCAAGACCTCAAGTCAGGGGGGAGAGAAGGTGGCGCGCCCCAGGGTTGTCCATGACGTGGCTAGCCAAGTGGGAACCATGGGACGTCGACCCGGCGCATTTATTTGCTCGGATGCTGCTCCGAGTGCCGCGTGCGCCGCTCGCGGATCCTGCCGGCGGCGAGATGCGCCGCCGGTCGATTCGAGATCGGGCTGTCGCGGTCAGGCCGCCTTGGCTTTCGCCACGTGAGTTGCGATCGCATCCATCAGCGGCGGTGACAGGCAGTCGTAGGGCTCGAGTCCAAGTTCCCTCAGGCGCGCGCGGATGCCGTCCATCTGCTCGGGCTTGACGCCCGATTCGATCACCGACGACACGAACGCCGCAAATCCGGGGGCGGCCGATCCGCTTTCCTGGAACAGTTCGGGGTGAATGAAATCGAGGCCGTAGAACGGGTGGCCGGTGTTCTCGATGCGGCCGTACATGTGCGTGCCGCAGCCCTTGCAGGCGTAGCGCTGGATCACCGCGGAGGGATCGACGATCTGCAGCTTGTCGCCATTCTCAAGCACCGTCACGTTCTGCCGCGGTACGACGGCGACGACGGAGAAGGTCGCGCCCTGCGGCTTCCAGCACTTGGTGCAGCCGCAGGCATGGTTATGGGCGACATCGCCCTTGATCCCGACTTTGACCGGGTGGTCCGAGCATTTGCAGACCAGGGTTCCTCCGGCGAAGGTTCCCGAGCCCTTTTTCACGCCATTATCAACCGACGGGTGGATGTGGACGGTCATAGGTCAATCCTCCTTGTGTGCGACATTCTTCGTTTAGAACACGACGACCGAACGTATCGACTTGCCCTCATGCATCAGGTCGAAGCCCTTGTTGATGTCGTCGAGCTTCAGCACATGGGTGATCATCGGATCGATCTGAATCTTGCCGTTCATGTACCAATCGACGATCTTGGGAACGTCGGTGCGACCACGTGCGCCGCCGAAGGCGGTGCCCTTCCAGACGCGTCCGGTCACCAGCTGGAAGGGCCGGGTGGCGATTTCCTTGCCGGCTTCCGCGACGCCGATGATCACCGAGACGCCCCAGCCACGATGGCAGCATTCCAGCGCCTGGCGCATGACCGTGGTGTTGCCGGTGCAGTCGAATGTGTAGTCGGCGCCGCCGTCGGTCAGCGTGACCAGATGCTGGACGATGTCGCCCGAAACTTTCTTCGGGTTGACGAAATGGGTCATGCCGAACTTGCGGCCCCATTCTTCCTTGCCGTCATTGACGTCGACGCCGATGATCTTGTCGGCGCCCACCATCTTGGCGCCCTGGATGACGTTCAGCCCGATGCCACCAAGCCCGAACACGACGACGTTCGATCCAGGGGTGACCTGTGCGGTGTTGACCACGGCGCCGACGCCAGTAGTGACGCCACAGCCGATATAGCAGCTCTTGTCGAAGGGCGCGTCCTCGCGGATCTTGGCGACCGCGATCTCCGGCAGCACCGTGTGGTTCGAGAAGGTCGAGCAGCCCATATAATGGTAGATCGGGTTGCCCTTGTAGCTGAAGCGCGACGTGCCGTCGGGCATCAGGCCCTTGCCCTGGGTAGCGCGAATGGCGGTGCAGAGATTGGTCTTGCGGCTGAGGCAGCTTTTGCACTGCCGGCATTCCGGGGTGTAGAGCGGAATCACGTGATCGCCGGGCTTCACCGAGGTCACGCCGGCGCCGATCTCGCGCACGATGCCCGCACCCTCATGGCCCAGGATCGAGGGGAAGATGCCCTCGCTGTCGAAACCGTCGAGCGTATAGGCGTCGGTGTGGCAGATGCCGGTCGCCTTGATCTCGACCAGGACTTCGCCTGGTTTCGGACCGTCCAGATCGACCTCGACGATTTCAAGCGGCTTCTTCGCTTCAAAAGCGACGGCGGCGCGTGTCTTCATTGTACCCTCCTGATTTTGTCCTGAAGACGGTTAGACATGTGTCTCATCGCGCTTCCGAATGTTCAATGCTTGTTGCCCATGCAGGAATCTTCCGCATCGGTATAGGCCTGCGTCTTGTCCTCATGATTGGCCGGGCGCACGCGGCCCACAGCGTCGTTTGCTCGCGCCCGCAGATAGACGTAGAGGTCGTCCATGTAGCAGGCGACGTTGGGATTGGTGCCGAATGCCGGCATCACGTTCTCCGTGGACGAGGTGACGTTCTTGCGGCCGCTCGCGACGGTGCCAAGAAAATCGGCGTAGCTCATGGTCTTGAGCGAATCCTTAAGTGCCGGTGCGTAAGTCGATCCCATACCGTCGGGTCCATGACAGACGTGGCATTCCGAGTGATAGCGGCGATAGCCCGAGTAGGTGTACCAATCGACGGTGCCATCGGCGCCGACCTTGTAGGTTGGATTTCCCTCCTTGTCGTAATACTCGCCGGTGTCGGATTTCTTCACGGCAGTCGGGTCGCCCGAGCCGTCAGCGACGGCAATTCCTTCAGCAGCCACGAGCATCGTTGCTGCCAGAACGAGAGAGATGATGCGCAAGAGCTTGTCCTTGACTCTCATGTCAGAGGCGACCGGCGCGTGGAGCTAGTCCACGCGCCGGCAGTGAGATAGGCGAGCCTTGCCTTATGGCAGAGCGAACACGGTGAGCGAGCCGCCGAGCGAGGTGTAGTTGCTCAGTGCGGCATAGCCGCCGACTGCGCCAAGACCTGCGGTCGGGTCGGTCAGGCCGGCCGCGAGACCAATGCCTGCCCAGCCGCCCACACCGGAGAGCACCGCAACGTACTGCTTGCCGTTGTGCTCATAGGTGGTGACGTTGCCGATGATGCCGGACGGAGTCTTGAACTTGTAGAGCTCCTTGCCCGTCTTGGCATCGACCGCCTTCAGGTAACCCTCCAGCGTACCGTAGAACACCACGTTGCCGGCGGTCGCGAGCGCGCCTGACCAGACCGAGAACTGCTCCTTGTCCGACCAGACGATCTTGCCGGTCTTGCCGTCCCAGGCAATGAAATTGCCCATGTTGCTGTCGCCGGGAGGCGGATACATCGACAGCGTCGCACCCACATAGGGCTGACCCGCGGTGTAGCTCACCTTGAACGGCTCATAGTCCATGCAGACATGGTTTGTCGGGACGTAGAACAGCTGGGTGTCTGGCGAGTAGGCCGCCGGCTGCTCGTCCTTGGAGCCGAGCGCGGCCGGGCAGATGCCCTTGCTGTTGTGGTCTTCGCCATTGTGCTCGGTCGAATACTCCGCGACCACCTTCGGACGCCCGTAGGTCGGGGAGTTCTTGTCCATATCGACGCCAGTGGTCCAGTTGACCTTCGGATCATACTTCTCGGCCACCAGCAGTTCGCCGGTTGCGCGATCAAGTGTGTAGCCGAGGCCGTTGCGGTCGAAATGGGTCAGGAGCTTGCGATCCTGGTTGCCGATCTTCTGGTCGGTGAGGATCATCTCATTGACGCCGTCATAGTCCCACTCGTCGTGGGGCGTCATCTGATAGACCCACTTCGCCGTGCCGTTGTCCGGATTGCGCGCGAAGATGGTCATGGACCATTTGTTGTCGCCCGGACGCTGCTTGGGATTCCAGGTCGAGGGATTGCCCGATCCGTAATAGACGAGATCGAGCTGCGGATCATAGGCGACCCAGCCCCAGGTGCAGCCGCCGCCGATCTTCCACTGATCGCCTTGCCAGGTCTTCAGGCTCGAGTCCTTGCCGACCGGCTTGCCGAGTACGGTGGTCTTTTCCGGGTCGAGCAGGACCTGGTCATCCGGCCCTTCCGAATAGGCCTTCCAAACCTGCTTGCCCGTCTTTTCATCATAGGCCGTCATGCTGCACTGGACGCCGAACTCGCCGCCTGAGGTGCCGACCAGAACCTTGTCCTTGACCACGAGCGGCGCCGAGGTGCCGGTCTGTCCCTTTGACGGATCGCCATTGACGGCGGTCCAGACCATGTTGCCGGTCTTGGCATCGAGCGCGACCAGCTTGTCGTCGGCCTGATGCAGGAAGATCTTGCCGTCGGAATAGGCGAGGCCGCGGTTGACGGTGTCGCAGCACATCACCGGAATGACGTTCGGATCCTGCTTGGGCTCGTACTTCCAGACGATCTTGTTGTCGTTGGAAAGGTCAATGGCGTAGACCTTGTTCGGGAACGGCGTGTGCACATACATCGTGTTGCCGACGATGAGCGGTCCGCCTTCGTGACCGCGCAGCACGCCGGTCGAGAAGGTCCACGCGACCTGCAGCTTGCCGACATTGGACGCGTTGATTTGGTTAAGTTTGGAATAACGCGTGTTGGCATAGTCGCCTGCCGGCATGACCCACTGTTTGGCGTCCTGCGACATCTTGACCAGTTCGTCACTGGCCCACGCGCCCGACGCGGCGAAAACCGCAGTCGAGGCAAGTAACGTGGCTAGTAGCTCCTTGCGCATGTCGTATCCTCCCTTGTGAACTCTGAGGGTTCCGGCTCATACCGGACCCACATTTTGGTATCTCGCGAGTTTCCCTATTCCCTTCGAAACCGGGAAACTTGCCCAGAAGCGAAAACGGTTTGCTCAGCAGCGAAGCCGTGCAAATTTTTTCGCATCCCGCCGGGCCCTGTTCGAAAGTCTGTCTATGCTGCATAGCGGCAAGCCGGCTTGGTCTTCCCCAAGGGGCGTCCCCGGCGAGGCCATGTTTAAACTTGACGGGGCAGAAACTAAGTCGGAGGATTGTCAAAGGGATGAACAGAGGGGCGCAGACCAAGCTGGAAACACGGTGGCCTCAAGTTCAGGTTGAGGCGAATGCCGCATCATCCGGGCTGAAGCTTCCGCGACAGCCGTCACGCCTTGCTCTCAGATCGGTTTGCTCTCACATCGGTGACTGGAAATGTCCGATACCGTTCACTCACTCACCACGTCCGGATTGTCGCCGAAAAACCAGCTCCAGCGTTGGTCAGATGCACTGACCGATCTCTGCGGCCGGTTCAACGTCGATCCGATGGAGGCGCCTTCGCTGGAGGCGCGAATCGATTACACCACGGTGTCCAAGCTGAAGCTCTGCCAGATCGAAGTCAGCCCACACCGCATCGCGCATGCCGACTGGCGCGTCAGGTCCAGCGAGCACCCCTACATCAAGATCATTTTTCAGACCCACGGCATTTCCTATTTCGAGCAGGATGGGCGTCGAATCGAGGTCATGCCGGGCGATTGCCTGGCCTACGACGTCTCCTGTCCGCACACGATCATCAGCCCCGCTTTCACGCGCCACGAAGTCGTGATCGTGCCGAAGGAGTTGTTGCGCGAGCGCGGGTTCCATACGGAGCGGATGACGGCTTGCAAGCTGTCGGCGCGCAACGGCACGGGCCGCATCGCGCATGAATTCGTGCATGCTGCCTTCGACGAGGCGACCAAATTGTCGCCCAACAGCGCCGCCGGGGTCGCCGAGACGCTGATCGACCTGTTGCTGTTGCCGCTGCGCGAGGCAGACACGACATTCAACCGGGTCGGACCCGAGGCGATGTATGTCCGCGCGCAAGCCTTCATCCGCGAGCATTTGCGTGATCCGGATCTGTGCATCGACCAGATTTCCGCCGCACTCGGCTGCACCAAGCGCTACCTGCACATGCTGTTCAGCGAGCGGGGGATGACGGTCAGCGACTATATCTGGCGCATGCGGCTGCAGCATTGCCGCCAGGAGCTCGAGGCCTGCGGCGGCAAGACCATCACCGACGTCGCCTTCTCCTGGGGCTTTTCGAGCTCGTCACATTTCAGCCGCGTCTTCCGGAAATATTTCGGGGTCGTGCCGTCGTCGATCAACAAGGTGCAGCGGCCCTGCGAGCCGGACCTGAGCGCTTGATTCGGCAAAAGCGGCGCGTGATGGCGCGCCGCGTTTTCTTGCACATGATGAATTCCCGTAGCAGCGCTGACGGCGTTGTCGGCTGCTAGAGCATGATCCGGAAAAGTGTGAAGCGGTTTTCCGAAAAGATCATGCTCAATCAAAGAGCTAAAGCGCGATGACGATTCCTCCTAATCTCATCGCGCTTTAGAAGCTGGTCGTGGCCTGTGTGCAGGCGGATGGCCGCGGCTTGCTGCCGCGCTTCTCGACCGGCACGTTGCAATTGTCGATTCGCTGCTCGTCGGTCCATTTCGGGCCGAGCCGCTCCTTGCCGGTCAACACCTTCGGTGTGTCGGCTCGATCTCGCTTTGCCTGCTGGCTCGATGCCGGCATGGCAAGGCCGATGCCAAGCCATGCGGCAAGCAGCGTAAAGCCGAATGCTCTCATGGTGCACTCCCTGCGGGCGAAGCATATGGCGTCGATTGAACAGCAGCGAGGTCAGCCTTGCCACCCGAAAGCTGGAAGATTCGACCATTCCTCCGGGCTGAGTTCGCAATTGCAAAACGCCGTGCCGGGCGCGATGCTGGCGAGCAAGGTGACCATCACAATGCCCGAGCGGAGGACGATCCAATGATGACATCCCGGCTATCCATGCTTCTGACCGCGGCTGCGGTCGCGCTCGCGATCGGCCATTGGCCTGCTTCCGGAGCATCGCGGGCGGGCAATCCGGTGGCGATGTTCGATACCGACAATGACGGAACGCTTGACCTCATGGAGGTGAAGAAGGCGGCGTCGACAGCCTTCGCAAAGCTTGATCGCGACCATGACGGCACCGTTGACAAGCGGGAGCTGGCCGGGCGCTTGAGCGCCAAGGAACTCGCCGCCGCCGATCCCGATCACGACGGCACGCTGACGCTGGATGAATATCTTGCCGTTGTAGAACAACGCTTTAACGCGGCAAACCCGGATTCGGACGGCACGCTTGACGCCAAGGAGTTGCAGTCGAAGGCGGGGCGGTCGCTGCTGCGGCTCCTGAAGTAGATCGGTCCACACCGCTACACCAAGCACCGCGGTCGTGAAGATTTCCCGACCAGACCTTGCGCCAAAGGCAGGCCCTTGCGTTCAGTCCGAGCCAGCCCTACCCTTGGACACGGCGCAAGCAAGCGCCAACATTGGACCAATGTTAAGACCAACTGAGTTGGGAGGACCCCCGAATGACTTGGAAGACTCCGAAGATCGTCGAAGTGCCGGTGGGCATGGAAATCAATATGTACGCCTGCGCCGCGCGCAAGTGATGTGACAAACGATCTGCCCGGCTCGCTCGCGAGCCGCGGCAGACGCGCCTCTTGCGGAGTGCTTCGATCGCACTCCGAATCCGAAAATCTCCCACACACATCCCCCGCACATCGCAAGCAGACCACGCCGCGATCGCTTGGCGTCGGCCTTTCATTCATGCTCGCGTGCGCTTTCGCGCTGCAGCCGTGCGGCGTGGGATCCGGCGTCAGTCTTTAAGTGAGTGGCCGCGAATCTCACGTGCTGTTGAAACCTGGCGGGCGGAACGGCGTATTTCAATGTGATATGGCTATGACGAGGCCATGCGAGGGATTTCAGGCATGAACCCGATTGATCTGGTCATCACGGTCTGCGCCGTCCTGTCGCCCACCACTTGCGAGGAGACGCGGCTGGTGTTCGATTCCAACATCTCGCTGCGGCAATGCGCCATGGCCGCGCCGCCCTATATCGCGCAATGGATCGGCGAGCATCCGAAATGGACCGCTGTGAAATGGCGCTGCGAATATCCGCACAGCAATGACAAGGCTGACAGCTTCAAGCTGACCCCGATCGCAGGCTGACTACTTGCTGCAGTCCTTCAGGTCCTTGTCGGAAATCGAGAACACCGCATCCGCCTTGATCTCGATGTCGCGGACGAAGCATTGCCTGGCATCGGGGTAGGTGACCTTGGCATCGTAGCGCCCGGGCTCCACGCCGGTGATGCGCAAGCGCTCGTCGTGATCGACTTCCTTGTCCTTGTCGTTGAGGGCCTGGTTGGGACCCCATTCGTTCTTGCCAGCCGGCGACAGCTCAAAGCCGGAGATGGTCGTGCTAGTCAGATTCCACAGCCGGATGCCTTTGCCCTTCGATTGCGCCGATAGCGCACCTGGAAGGGCGATCAGGATGAGCAGAATGGCCGTGGGGACGCGCAGCATGGATCGTTTCCTCCATCTTTGCGCAAACCTCGCTCAATCCGCGGCAAGGTTCAATAGTGCGAGATCGGCCTTGATCCTGTTGATCTCCGCCTCGCTGCGCGCGGCCCGTGGCGTCGCAATCGGCACCACGCGCAGGATGCGCGCCGGTCGCGCTGACAGGAAGAACAGGCGGTCGCCGAGCCTGACGGCATCGTCCAGCTCGTGGGTGACGAGCAGCGTCATCGCCGAGCGATTGGCGACGAGGATCGCAATCTGCTCGCGCAGGCGTGCGGCCAGCGCCTTGTCGAGCGAGGCAAAGGGCTCGTCGAGAATGAGGAAATCCGGATCGACCGCAAAGGCCCGTGCGAGCGCGACGCGGCGGGCGAGGCCGAGTGACAATTCGCCCGGGAAATGGCTGCGGTGCGCGGCGAGCTCCAGAATATCGAAAAGCCTTGCCAGGGTCGCCTCGTCGGCGAGCGGCGCGGCAAGCTTCACATTGTCCTCGACCGAGCGCCAGGGCAGCAGCCGCGGCTCCTGGAACACCATGCCGAGCCGCGCCTCTGGCGGCCGCGCCACTGTGCCCTCGAAATCATGGTCGAGGCCTGCGAGCATGCGGAGCAGCGTGCTCTTGCCGCAGCCGGAGGGGCCGACGAAGACCACGACTTCGCCGGCGGACAGCGAAAAGCTGACATCCGAGAGCACCTCGTGCCGCTTGCCGGATGCGCTCTCGAACGCCTTGCTTTTGATATCGACGTCAAGCCGCACGGAGCCGCCACCGGTTTAGCCTGGCCTCGAACGGCTGCACCAGCGCCGTCTCGATCACGAGCACGACGGCTGCGAAGCTCAAGGCATAGGCGAGCAGGCGAGGGGTGTCGAACAGCTGGAAGGCGACCCCGATCTCGAAGCCGACCCCGTTGGGCCGGCCGAGCAATTCCGCAACCAGCACGATCTTCCAAACCAGCGACAGGCCGGATCGCGCGGCCGCCGCGACATAGGGTGCGAGCTGTGGCAGCACGATGTGCCGGAACGCGCGCCAGCGCGGAATGGCAAACACCTGCGCCATTTCATCCAGGGAGCTGTCCAGCGCGCGCGTACCTTCGCGCAAGGTGACGATGGTCGCCGGCACCTTGTTGATGGCGATCGCCGCGATGGCCGCGACCTCGGTCAGGCCGGCCCAGATATAGGCCAGCACGATGACGACCAGCGCCGGCAGATTGAGCAGCAGGATCAGCCAGGGATCGCCGAGGCGATTGGCGAGCCGCACGCGGCCCATCAGATAGCCGAGGCCGATGCCGATCGTGATGGCAAGCGTGAAAGCGAGCGCGACCCGTGCGAGCGTCACCCCGATGTTGAAGAACAGGGCTCCGGACTCCGCTTCCGTGATCACCACCTGCATCACCGCGGGAGGCGCCGGAAGCTTGGTGCTGCCGGCGAGCAGCGCCGCGATCCACCACGTTGCCAGGAAAATCAGGAACGACAAGAGACGCAGCACCTCAATCTCCGGGAAGCGCGTGATAATAGGTGCCCGGGTCGAGGTCCGACGCCGGTCCCACGAGCTCAGGGCCGCCGATGCCGGCCAGCACGTGGTAGAGCACGCGCGCATCCTTCTCCTCGTCCTCGATCCGGCGATGCGGAATGCCTTCGCGGTAGCGGTCGCGATAGGCATGCAAGGTCGCGGCATCGCTCGCGCCGGTCAGCTTGGCAATGTCGTCCCAGGCGCTATCCGAGGTCGTCAGGATCTGCTTGGCTTTGCGCGTCATCTCGATGAACCGCGCGAGCTTGTCCTGGTTGGCGTTGGCCCATGCCTCATCGAAGACGTAGCCGACCATCGCGACGGGCCCCTTGGCGCCGAAGTGCTGGACGATGTCCTGGATCGAGGCGATGCGACGGAAGCCTTTCTGCTCCAGCGCCGCACAGAAGTTCCAGTAGTTGACGGTTGCGTCCATGTCGCCGTTGAGCATCTGGGCCGCGACCAGCGGCGCCGCCCCGTAGACGATGGTCGAATCCGATTTCAGGTTGATGCCTTCCTGTTGCAGCGAGGCCTGCAGCAGCAGCCAGCTCTTGTCGATCGGCCCGCCCGCGACGGCAAGCTTGCGGCCCTTGAGCTCGGCCAGTGTCTTGATTGGCGAGGCATTCGGAACCATCACCGCGCCGAGCGCGCTGGAATAGGGATAGAAGGCGAGCTTGGCCCCGAGCGAACGCTCGCGCGATACCCAGAGCCAGTCGGAGATCATGATGTCGGCATCGCCCGAGCGCAACGCGATCTTGCCCGCTTCGGGGCTCGCGAGCTCGCGCACATCCAGGGTCAGTTTGGCATCCTTGTCGAGCCCATGCGCGCGGATCACAGCCAGTTCCCAGGCGAAGGTGCCGGTTTTCTGGGCCGCAATGCGGATGGTGTCCGCGGCGCTGGCGGCTCCGACAGGCAGGGCCGCAAGAGCGGCAACGATCAACGCGCGAAACAGGTTTTTCATCGTCTCAACGGGCCATTTCCTCGAAAGTCTGCTTTTCTGCACCAGAGTGATAGCATAGCCTCAAAAGTCAACGGAGGGCGACCAATGAAGTATGGCGCGTGGATGCCGCGCATCGTTATCGCGACGGCCATTATGATGACAACCGCTGCGATTGCCTATGCGGAAGAGGCCAATGATTACCCGACCTCCGCGCGGGCGGAATATGTCTTCGGCTGCCTCAAGGCCAATGGCGAAACGCGCCAGGCCATCGAGCAATGCTCCTGCTCGATCGACGTGATCGCCTCGCTTCTGCCCTATGACAGATATGTCACGGCCGAGACCGTGCTGAGCATGTCGCAGGTGCGGGGAAATCTCGGCGGCGAGTTTCGCTCATCCGAGCAGGCGAGCAACGCGCTCAACGATCTCCGCCGCGCCCAGGCCGAAGCCGAGGTGAGGTGCTTTTAGCGGATCATCGCTTCGCGTCCACGCGGCTCCCCCGGCGTATCCCGTCATCCTGAGGCGCGAGCGCAGCGAGCCTCGAAGGATGCACGCCCCCGCAGCTGGCAGCCGGGCCGTCGCCCTTCGAGGCCGCCGCTTCGCGACGGCGCCTCAGGATGACGGTGATGCTTGGGAGTCCGTTTCACTCGATGGCATCGAGCGCGAGGAAGTGGGCCCTCAAATCCCCGCGTCGATCTTCCACTCGTTCTTGAACACGTGGCCCGAGGTGTCCCTGGCCTCGGCACGGAAGGTCTTGGCGCCGTTCGAAACGTAGGTGAAGCGCAGATTGGGGTCTTCGGAAATCGAAATGCCGCCTTCCATCGACAGCACCAGGCTGTCGTCCTGCCACAGCTTCAGCTGGTCGATGAAGAACGCCGGAATGTAGAGCTGCGTCAGCTGGTCCATCTGCAGCCCGGAATTGTTGGGGTGGCCGATCATGATCTGGGCCTCGCGCATGCCCTCGCTGCTTCCCTCGGCCTTCGCGAACTGCCGGAATTTCATCTGGCCAATGTGGTTTTCGGCCTCCTCGGGATTCTTGGCGGCCGGCGCCGAGCAGCCGCCTGACGCCTTGACATAGGTCTTGACCACATAGAGCTGGCCATCGCTCAGCTCGGCAACCGCGTGAACGTCGGTGTAATTGTTGACGCGCACGCGCGTGGAGATCTCTGACACGTGGGCATCGGGTCCGAGCGCGAATTTCGCGGCCATCGGTGCGGGGTTCTGGTCGATTACCAGCGTGATCGCGACCACATGTCGGCTGTCACCAGGCGAAAGCTTGTTGCGCAGGGTGACGGGCACGATCGCCGCATCCTCGGCGCGATAGGGCATCTCGATGCCGATGATATCGCTGCCGTCATTCATCGGACGGTTATTGAAGATGTCCTGCACGAGCCCAGGCCAGGGATCGTAACCTTCGGCACCGGCGATCGGCAGCTGGGCGGCGCCAAGCAGGGCGCTCAGCAAACCGGCAATGGCGAGGGTGAGCAAACGACGTCCGGGCATGAGGGCAGTCCTCGTGAGAGACGCATCATCAGGCGCAATATAGGCGATTGCTCGACCTATTCCCATTCAATTTGCGAAAATGCTGCAGTTGCGTTGCGCGCGTTGTAGTCGTCGAACAGCGACCAGCGCGACCTCTCCGAGGCCGCCGCGGTGGCCGCCGCAGCTGCAATGGTGTCGCCCCGCGCCACCGCGGCGCGGACATCCGCAGACAGCGTCTGAAGATAGCGCCGCTCGTCGCCCAGAGCGGCTGGCCAGGGGTTGACCGGGCCGTGGCCTGGAACCACGCGCTGCGCGGGCAGGCTTGCAAGCTTGTCGATCGCCGACAGGAAGCCGCGGAGGCTGCCGTCAAGCACCGGCACATGGGTGAGGAACACGAGGTCGCCGGCGAACAGTGTTCCGGTTTTTTCATCCATCACCGTGAGGTCGCTGTCGCTATGCGCCGCCGGCCATGCCTGCAAGGTGAGCGTGCGCGAGCCGAGATCGAGCTTTTGCGTGTCGTCGACCAGAAGCGTCGGCGGGATCAGGCGGACCTCGTCGATCAACGCGCCGCCCATGATGCGGCGGAAAGCGTCGATGTAGAACGGGCCATGGGTCGCAAGCGCCCGCGGCAGGTTCTTGTGCCCGACGAAAGTCGTCCCAGCGGCCGCGAAGGCCGCGTTTCCGAACACATGGTCGGGATGAACATGCGTGTTGATGACATAGCGGACCGGCTTGTCGGTATGGCTGCGAATGGCGGCGAGCAGTTCGCGTCCCTCGCGCACGCTGCCGCCGGTGTCGACAACGGCGACCGCATTGTCGCCGACAATGAATCCGACATTGGCGATCGCGCCCTCGTTCTTCTGCGTCATCAACGCGATCGCGCCGATATGCACAAAAACGCCAGGGGCGATTTCGCTCACAGGCAACGGCCGTTCGCTCTCGGGCAAATCGTGCAGCTGCGCGTTCGCGCCTGCCGGCGCGCCAAGCAGGACGAGGACGACAAGACATCGTAAGCGCCAGATCATTGTCTCGCCTCGACTTGATCACCGGGCCATGTCGGGAAATTTTCCCGTGGAACAATCAGGTGCATCGCAGCACGCACCTCATCACATCGTGTGAAGCCTTAGGCATTGCACGCTTCACATCGCCAGCATAGCATTTTGCCAAGATCGCACCGCTGTCGAACTTCGGTTCGTGTGGAATCGCGGACATCTCTGGGAGGTTTGCAACGATGCGCTGGCTGCCTGTTTCGTTCATCGCCGTTCTTGCCATGCTCGGCAGCGCAGAGCGCCTGTGCGCACAAGGTAACGAGAGTGGCGACCTCTCCATCGAACTGATCGATCCCAAGGTGCTCAGGGTCTGCGCCGATCCGCGCAACATGCCGTTTTCAAATGAGAAAGGCGAGGGTTTCGAGAACAAGATCGCGGAGCTGTTTGCCGACAAGCTGCAGAAGAAGCTCGACTATGCCTTCTTTCCGCAGGCGACCGGCTTTGTCCGCGTCACCCTCGGCTCGCATCGCTGCGACGTCATCATTGGCTTTCCCCAAGGCAGCGATCTCGTCCAGGGCACCAATCCCTATTACCGGACGACCTATGCGCTGGTCGTCAAGCCCGGCAGCGGCCTTGAGGACGTAACGAGCCTCGAAGACGCACGGCTGAAGGGCAAGCATATCGGCATCATCGCAGGCACCCCGCCCGCGACCTACATGGCGGTGAACGGCCTGATGGTGGATGCAAAGCCCTATCCGCTGATGATCGATACCCGCGTCGATTCCTCGGCGGAAGCCATGATCAATGATCTCACCTCAGGCGCCATCGATGCCGGCGTGCTGTGGGGGCCGATGGCGGGATTCTATGCGAAGAAGTCGACGCCCGCGCTGCATGTCACGCCGCTGGTGAAGGAAACCAGCGGCCCGCGGCTTGTGTATCGCATTGGCATGGGCGTGCGTGCCGCCGATCAGAACTGGAAGCGCGAGCTCAACCGCCTGATCAAGGAGAACCAGCCGGCCATCAACAGGATCCTGCTCGACTATGGCGTACCGCTGCTCGACGAGAACGACCAGCCCATCACTGCGGAGACGGTGGCCAAATCGCCGTGAGGATGATCCTTGCATGCGTGGCGATGCTGGCGCTCGCGCGGGCCGTGTTCGCGCAACGAGGCGTTCCGGAGCCGCTCGACTATCGAACCGACAATTATCGGGCTGCCGTGCCGGCAACGCTCGCCGGCGCGCGGGTGCTGACGACCGAGCAGGCCGAGGCGATCTGGCGCGCCAAGAGCGGCGTCTTTGTCGACGTGTTGCCGCGCGCGCCGAAGCCGAAGAATCTTCCCGCAGGCACCGTCTGGCGCGACAAGCCGCGGCTCAACATTCCCGGCAGCATCTGGCTGCCCGACACCGGCTATGGCCGGCTCGCGCCGTCGACCGAAGACTATTTGCGCAAGGGGCTGGCGCGGGCAACCGACGGCAACAAGAGCGCGCTGATCGTGATCTATTGCCAGGCCGATTGCTGGATGTCATGGAACGCCGCCAAGCGCGCGCTCAGTCTCGGCTATTCCAACGTCGCCTGGTATCCGGAAGGGACCGACGGCTGGACGTTCTACGACCTGCCGACGCAGGAGGCGCAACCGGAGCCGCGCCCGGATGAGGAGACGGCGCCGGCGCGCTAGAGCGTGTGCGGTGAGGTTCGATGGGGTTGCCGCGGGTTCACCTCTCCCCAGCGGCGGGGAGAGGTGAACCGAGCTTCCGGCTCGAACTGAATCAACCTCATGGCATCGTGCTCTAGATCCCCGACGAGGTTTACAGGATATCGTGCAGTCTATTGCCGATCACAAAGCCGTCGCGGGCCACCCCAATAGGGCTGGTAGGTGCAGTCGGAGGCGCGGAACGAGTGGTAGAATCGCTCGCAGACGGGAACATTGCATTGGCCGCTCGTTTGGGGGAGCGCCATGTTGTCTTGAGGGGCCGCGTCGGCTTGATCGGATGAGGCGGACGGCCCCCGCGCGAGCCCGACCGTTTCGGGCTCATGCGGCGGTACCGGAGGGGAGGCGGTCATCGCCACCGAGCCTGCCTGCTCCATGAACTGCTTCCAGATCGCAGCCGGAAGCGAGCCGCCGGTGACGTGCTTCATCGGGCTGTGATCATCGTTGCCGACCCAGACGCCGACGACAAGCTGCTCGTTGAAGCCGATGAACCAGGCATCGCGATAATCCTGGCTGGTCCCGGTCTTGCCCGCCGCAAGACCATCCAGCGCCGCGGCGCGGCCGGTGCCGTGATCGACCACGCCCTGCAACAGGCTGGTCAGCTCGGCCTGATATTGTCCAAGGCTGTGCTGCGATCCGGCGTGCGCGATCGGCACGTAGTTCTTGTCATCGCCGAGCTGGACGCCGCTCATCCCGTAAGGATCGACCGGCGCCTTGCCGGCACGCACCGCGGCATAGGCCGATGTGATGTCGATCAGGCTCACTTCTGACGTGCCGAGCGCAAGGCTTGGATTGTTCTGCACGGGCCCCCGCAAGCCGAGGTCGCGCGCGGCGGCAATCACCTGGGGGATGCCAACCTGCTGCGTCAGATGCACGGTGGCGTCGTTGAGCGACTCGGCGAAGGCCTCCGCCAGGCTGACCCGGCCATGGTGATGCCGCCCGTAATTCTCCGGTTCCCAGCCGTGAATGTTGACCGCAGAGTCATCGATCTCGTCATTGATGCCGAAGCCATGACGAAGCGCGGCATAGTAGTCGAACAGTTTGAATGACGAGCCGGGCTGGCGTTGCGCCTGGACGGCCCGGTTGTACTGGCTCTCGGTATAGTCGCGGCCGCCGACCATGGCGACGACGGCGCCATCGGGCCGCATGGCGACGAGCGCGGCTTGGGTTGCGTGCTTCTCATTGCCGTTTTTGGCCAGCGTCGATTTGATGATATCGGCTGCCATCTGCTGCAGGCGCGAATCCAGCGTGGTGCGGATGCGAATGGTGCCGCCGAGCGCCGGCGTGACCTGCGCCGCCTTGGTGTAGACCCAGTCGACGAACCAGCCGGTCGACGACGGCGAGATGGCTGCCGGGTTGGGCAAGGCCGGATGCAGCTTTGCCACCAAGGCCTGGGACTCCGTGATCTTTCCGTTGTCCACCATCGCATCCAGCACGGTTGCCGCGCGCTTGCGCGCGGCGTCCAAGTCGTGGAGCGGGTCGTCCTGCTCGGGGGCGTTGATCATGCCGGCCAGCATGGCGGCCTCCGGCAGGCTCAGATCCGCGACGCTTTTGCCGAAGTAGACTCTCGCCGCCGCAGGAAAGCCGGTAGCGCCGGAACCGAGATAGACGTTGTTCAGGTAGCTCGTGAGGATCTCGTCCTTGCTCAGATGATGCTCGAGCCAGAACGCGATCGCCGCCTCCTTGATCTTGCGTTGATAGGTCCGTTCCGGATCGAGGAACAGCGTCTTGACCAGCTGCTGGGTGATCGTGCTGCCGCCGGCGACCGTTCTGCCGGCGATCAGATTGTCGCGGAACGCGCGCAGCATCGACGGCAGGTCGATCGCGGCGTGCTGGTAGAAGTGCCGGTCTTCGATCGAGAGAACGGCGTTGACGACATCGGGCGGAACATCCTTCACGTCGATCGGCGCGAGCTGCAGGTGTCTGCGTTGCAGCAGCGGCTGGCCGTCGGCGGACGTCATCACGATCACGCGCCGTGACGTTACCTCGGCGCGCGACGGCAGGTGCAGCCCATGCAGCGACCATCCGATCACCACCGATGCGGCCGCAACCAGGACCAGCGTTGCGGCGGCCAGCGCTGCAAGCAGGTAGCGGTGCCGCGACGGCGGGGGAGCCGGCGAAGCCTGCTCGTGATCAGGACCGTCGGGCGGAGGCATGTCGGGCGAAGGCATGGGGCTGCGCAGGAACGACCATGTTGGGAGCGCCCCTTGAGAGGCATTGCGATGCCGCGGACCTGCGGCTCTTGACACGCCAACGCAACGCCAGCGCAGCGCAAGAGTTCCAGGCAGGTCATGCCCGCTCAGGGCGACGCGCGGCAACCTGGCCGGCGCGATCCCGTCTGGCGCCACCCAAGCGTCAGCATCGCTGCGCTATTCGATCTCCTGCTGGATCACGCGCCCCAGCGCGAACAGCCGCTGGTCGATCGCGGTCGGCACCTCGCAGACATATTTGACGACCTTGCGCCGGTCCTCGAAGATCCGCGTCTCCCACAGCAGCTGGTTGCTGAGCTCGTCGACCTTTTGCTGGTCGGGCGAGGCATCGCTCTGCATGGTCTGCAGCGCCACGGTGTCGGAGCGGATCTTGTCGGCGGCCTCGCGCTGCTTGCGCATCACGCGCTCCAGGCCGTTCATGACGGTCGAGCGTTCCGCGTTGAGCGTATCGAACAGGCCGGCGAACAGGAGCTTGCCGGCCGCAGCCTTGTCGTTGCTGGCGGCCAGAAACGCCTTGATGTCCTTCTCCGCATCGTCAAGCGGCAGCCGTCGCGCGGCGGTCTTTGTCACCAGCGCGGCGACCTTGGAATCATCCTTCCATTTGTTCTGCACGTCGTCGAGCGGCGGGCCGGCCCACACTGCGGCCAGCGAAATCTCAGGCACCTTGGCCTGCGCGCAGGGCCAGTCGGGATAACGCGGGTCGGCGGCGAGACAGGTCTGGCTCCATGCTGCCGATAGCGCCAGCGCTCCCAAGAGAATGCGCCACTCGATGCGCGAATTGATGCGCCAGTTCATGTCTCACCTCCGGCAGGTCCGCGGCGGGCCAGCCCGCGCGACGGATCATAGGCCAGGATCGCGCCTATCATGAACACGGCCGTGCAGCCGGCGACGACGGCAAGCGAAACCCAGTTGATCTTTCCATAGAGCGCGAAGCGGATCAGTTCCACCGCATGCGTGAACGGATTGGCCTGGCAGACGTAATAAAGCCATGGGCTGCCCTCCTGCACCCGCCACAGCGGGTAGAGGGCCGATGAGGCAAAGAACATCGGAAAGATCACGAAGTTCATCACGCCGGCGAAATTCTCCAGCTGCTTGATGCCGGAGGAAATCAGCATGCCGAGCGCGCCAAGCATCAGGCCGGACAGCACCAGCGCCGGCAGCACTGTGAGATAGCCTGTGGTCGGCGGCGTGATGTCCCAGAACCAGGCGATCAAGAGGAAGGCATAGACCTGCAGCAGCGACACGGCCGTGCCGGCGAGCAGCTTGCAGAACAACAGGTAGCCGCGCGGGAGCGGGCTGACCAGGAGCGTGCGCATGTTGCCCATCTCGCGGTCATAGACCATCGAGAGCGAGGACTGCATGCCGTTGAAGAGCTGGATCATCGCCATCAGCCCGGGCGCGATATAGACCTCGTAGAGGATGTAGGTCTCGTAGGGGGGTATGATCGAGATGCCGAGCACCTGGCGGAAGCCCGCGGCGAAGATGAAAAGCCACACCAGCGGCCGCACCAGCGCGGAGATGAAGCGCTCGCGCTGGTGCAGGAAGCGCAGGCCCTCGCGCCAGACGATGCCGGCGAGGCAGGTGGCGTATTCGGACAACGTAAAGCCCTTCGGCCGCGGCGTGGCCGCCTGATCGGTGATAGTCGTTGTCGTCACGAGTCCAATCCTCCGGCGACCGCGCCCGTTACCGCGCCCGTTACTGCGCCCGTTACTGCGCCTTGGGTCAGGCGCATGAAGGCGGAATGCACATCCTGGCCGCCGGCCTTGGCGATCACGTCGGGCACCCGGCCGCGCGCGAGCATCTTGCCCTGGTGCAGCACGACGAGTTCATCGCTGGGCGTGATCTCGTCGAACAGATGCGTCGCCCACAACACGCCGATGCCCTGCTCGGTGACGAGCTGCCTGACATGCGTGATGATGTCCGCGCGGGCCTTGACGTCGAGCCCGACGGTGGGTTCGTCGAGCAGCAAGAGCCGCGGCTGGTGCAGCAGCGCCCGCGCGATTTCCAGCCGCCGCATCTGTCCGCCGGAGAGGTCGCGGACCTTGCTTGCCGAGCGGTCGGCCAGTCCAATGCGCGCGAGCAGTTCGACACTGCGCGCGGCCGCGTCGCGCCGGCTGATGCCATGCAGGGCTGCGTGGTACAGCAGGTTCTGCTTCAGCGAGAGGTCGAGATCGAGCGTGCGCGGCTGGAACACTACGCCCAGCAGCCGCAGCGCTTCTCCCGGCTCGCGGCTGATGTCGTGGCCGAAGATGCTGATGTGGCCGGTCTGGATGCCGAACAGGCGCGTGATCAGCGAGAACAGGGTGCTTTTCCCGGCACCGTTCAGTCCGAGCAGCGCTGTGAAGCTCGCCGGCTGCACCTCGAAATTGATGTCGGCCAGCGCCCGCCGGGGGCCATAGGAATGGCTGATGCCGGCAATCGACAGGGCCGTCAGGCCGGCCGGCTGGCTCGCTGCGGCAGGCACGGCCTGATCGCCGCCGGCTGGATCAGCCATTGTCATTGCGGCGTGATCGTGATGCCCCATGGCAGCTCTCCGACCTGGATTGTCTTGATCACCTTCTGACTCGCAACATCGATCACCGAGACATCGTTGGATACGCCGTTGGTGGTCAGAAGATATTTTTCGTCCGGCGTAAACGCCATGTGCCAGACCCGCTGCCCCACCAGAAGATATTTTTCCACCTTGTGCGCGGTCGCATCGACCACGGCGATGCGGTTGGCGGGGCCGAGCGCGACGAAAGCCGTCTTGCCGTCCTTGGTGATGCCGATGCCGACCGGCTGGATCGCCTCGCGCCGCAGGCCCGGAATCGCGAACTCGATCTTGCCGGTTACGACATGCTTGACGGGATCGATGATCGACACCGTGCCGCCGATCTCCGAGGACACCCACAGCTCCGAGCCGTCGCTCTTGAACGCGGCAAAGCGCGGCCTGGTGTCGACCAGCACATTGGCGACGATCTGGCGCTTCTCGGTATCGATGAAATGCGCCATGCTGGTGGTCTCGGACGTGTTGATCAGGATCTTGTCGTCCGGGCTCACCGTCATGCCTTCCGGTTCGACACCGACCTGGATGTCGCCGATGCGCGTGCGTGTCTTGAGGTCGATCACGGTCACCGTGTTGTCGTTCTCATTGGCGACGTAAAGCGTCTTGCCGGTGGTGTCCTGGGTGAACAATTCCGGATCGGGGCCGGAGGGAAGGGTATCCACGATCGCTTGTGTCTTGGCGTCGATCACCTGGATGGTGTCATCGTCGCCGACCGCGACCATCACGAACTTGCCGTCCTTGGAAAACTCGATGCCGCGCGGCCGCTGGCCGACTTTGATGGTGTTGGTGACGGCCCATTTATCCGTATCGATCACCGTGACCGTATTGCCCTTTTCATTGGAGACATACGCGGTGTAAGCGTGCGCAGGCACGGCCGCCGCAAGCCAAACGGCCAGTCCGGGATATAGGCAGGTGCGCCACATGCGCGGCTTCTCCATTCTCAATTCAACTCGCCTCAATGCAGCTTGCATTTGGTTTCGGGGCGGTCGACCCCGAGTGTGTCGAGCTCGGAGGTCTGGTGCAGGAAACCTTCCTGCGGCGAGACCGAGACCACCATGCGTCCGTCGGACAACAGGATCGGCTGGCGCAGTTGCAGATTCCAATCCCGCAGCGTCAGCGCCTGGCCCTTGAAGGCGGCGACCGAGAAGTCCGGTCCCTTGATGAAGTCCACGAGCTTTTTGGGATCATTGGAATTGGTGCGCGAGGCGGCCTCGCCAATCATGCGCGCTGCGGTCCAGGCCTGCATGTCGAGCGCGGTCATGTGGCGCGAATTGAGCTTCAAGAAACGGTTCTGCAGCTGGATCGCGCCCCATTGGTCATGCGCGGCATCCCAGGTCGTCGGCATCAGCCCCGCCGAGCCCGCGACGGGGCGGGGATCCCAGGTGCGGTAGGGCAGATAGGCGGCGAACACCTCGCTCTCGTCGGCGGCGACCAGAACGTCGTAGGCGGGCGCCTGCTGCGTGAACACCGGGATCTGGCGCTGGATCTGGCTGATGCCGCTGTCCGTGCGCCGCGCGCCGCCGGTATCCTCGAAGGTGCGCTCCTGCACGATCTTGGCACCAAAGCGCGTGGCCGAGCGGCGCAGTGCGTCGGCATAGAGCTTGTCCTTGTCATGCGAGCCGACCACCAGCAGCCAGCGCGCCCACTTCTTCCACACCAGATATTGACCAAGCCCGTCCGCAAGCATCGAGCGCGTCGGCGCGACATGGATGACATTGGCGCGACAGTCTTCCTCGCGCAGGCGGTCGTCGACGGCGCCGGCGTTGAGCAGCAGCGTGCCCTTGTCGCGCAGCGCGTCCGAGACTTTCAGGAGCTCGTCGGCGGGCAGGTCGGCGATGATGAAGCCGTCGTGGTCAGCCAGGGTTTGCGCGGCCTTCACGACGTCATCGCCGGCCTTCAGCCGGACCTCGTCGAGATTGAAATGCTGGTTGAGGAACTTGCCGGTGGTGTTGTTGTCCTCGATCGCAAGGCGCGCGCCGGCAATGCCGTCGTTCTCGGCCGGCTGCATCACCAGCGACAAGGTCTCCTTGGTGCCGGCGTGGTGTATGTAGCCGATGTTGACCTCGACCGGCTCGGCCGCGCGCGCAAGGGGCGACGTCAGCCCCAACGCAATCACGCCAATCGCGCCCGCCAACCATCGGAACATGCGTCCTCCCACGATCCTTGTCCCACCGCTTGAGACGCGATGGGCTATTGGCTTCAAACAAGACCGAATTATGCTTGGCCTTGCAAGCCCACATTTTGTGGTAGATCGCGGCGTCAGGGATCACCATCGTGAGAGCGCCGTCGAAGAGACGAACGATGATCTGCAGGAGCACACCATAGTTCGTCTGTCGCGCGGAAATGACAGGCTCTGTTCACACCTTCAGTCGCGTGGCGTGCCAGTGCAGATGATCGCTCATGAAGGTCGAGATGAAATAATAGCTGTGGTCGTAACCTGGCTGGCGGCGCAGGGCGAGCGGAATGCCGGCTTTCTCGCAGGCGGCTTTGAGCAGCTCCGGGCGCAGCTGCTCGGTCAGGAACTGGTCGGCATCGCCGTAATCGACCAGGAATTCGGAGAAGCGCGCGCCGTCCTCGATCAGCGCCACCGCATCATGCTTGCGCCATGCCTGCTTGTTGGGGCCGAGATAGCCGGAAAGCGCCTTGTTGCCCCAGGGCACCTGTGAGGGCGCGACGATCGGCGAAAACGCGCTCGCGGCGCGGTAGCGGCTGGGGTTACGGAGTGCCACCGTCAGCGCGCCATGCCCGCCCATGGAATGGCCGAGGATGGATTGCCGGCTGGCGTCGACGGGAAAATCTCCCGCGATCAGCTTCGGCAATTCTTCGGTGACATAGCTCCACATGCGATAATTGCGCGCATAGGGCTCCTCCGTGGCATCGACGTAGAAACCAGCCCCCAGCCCGAAATCGTAGGAATTGGCGGGATCGCCGGGCACGTCCGCTCCGCGCGGGGAGGTGTCGGGCGCGACAAAGACGAGGCCAAGCTCGGCGCAGGCGCGGCGGTATTCGCCTTTCTCGGTGACGTTGGCATGCGTGCAGGTCAGGCCGGACAGATAGTACACCACCGGCAGCTTGGCGCCGCTCTGATGCTCCGGCACATAGACCGAGAACGTCATATCGGTCTTGGTCTGCTCGCTGGCATGCTTGTACACGCCCTGCACGCCGCCATGGGATTTGTTGAGGGACACCGTCTGGACCGCCATGAGTGGCTCCTGTGATGGGAGAGGATTGATTGTGATGAGTCTTATGTCCGCGCCGCGGCCTAGGCGACGCCGCTTTCGATCGCGAGCCGCACCAGTTCCGCCGAGGTGCGCACGCCCAGCTTCTGGCGCATGAGCGAGGAGGTGTTGGCCACGGTCTTGTAGGAGGAGTGGACCAGCCAGGCGATCTCCGACAGGCTCTTGCCGGCGCTGAGCAGGCGCAGGATCTCCATCTCCTTCGCCGTCAATTTCGACAGCGGGTTTTGCGCAACCGCCGGCCCGGCAAAGGCGATGCTGCGCGCCATCGCTGACGGCAGATAGGTCCCGCCTTTGCCGACCTGCCGGATGGCCTCGACCAGCTCGTCGGGGTCGCCTGACTTCGAGACGTAACCCTTGGCGCCGGCCTCGATGGCCCGCGCGGCGAAGATTGGGTCGTCATTCATGCTGAACATGATGATGCGCGCGGACGCGTCCCGCGACAGGATGCGCCGCGCCAGCTCGAATCCTGAGACGGTCGGCAGGTTGATGTCGATGACACAGACATCCGGATGTTCGGCGGTAAAGGCCCGCTCGCCGCTCTCGGCATCGGCGGCTTCGCTGAGGACGATTCCGCCTTGGATATCGTCCCGGCCTGCAAGCAGGGCCCGGCAGCCGGAGGCGACAATGGGGTGATCATCGACGATCAGAACGCGCATGCATCGGTCCTATACGGCCTTGTCAGTCCATTGTTGCAGCGCAATAGACGTGACTCGGCGCGTTGTCGTCGCGACGCCTGTCCCCCCGGGCATGCATCTGAAACGATGTTGCTATAGGTTTTGATTAGATAGCCGGGCCAATTGTGCTGTCAACGCTCCTTCTTGTCAGGCGGAGAGCTTGCGGTCGCGCACAAAACCAGAAAACGAAAATCATGTGGCAAAATCTTTCCTTGCGTAACAGGATCAACCTGTTGCTGGCGCTGGTCCTGGCCTTCGGTCTCTTCATCAATATCGCGCGGCTGGTCGTCGAGGCGGGGCCCCGCGTTCAGGCCGAAGACCAGAGTGTCATCCGGCTGGCGCGCGAATTCATCGAGATGATCGTGGCCGATCTGAACGAGGCGCCCGATCCGGACGCGCGATTGCAGCAGATTGCGAGCGACCTCAGCCGGCTCCGTCATGTCAGCATCACGCTGCAGGATGGCACCTCGCGTGCGGCTCCTCTGGCACCAAGCCCCGAGGACAACGAACCGCATGCGCCGCCGGCCTGGTTCGTCAACCTGGTCCACCCGGAAACCACCTCCGTCGATGTTCCGGTGTCGGTCCATGGCAAGCCGCAGCGGCTGGTGATCACCTCGCATCCCAATGACGAGATCGCCGAAATCTGGGACGGCATCATGACCCAGCTCGAGGTCGGCTCGGTCACGGCGCTGGTGCTGTTCCTGGTCACCATGATGGTGGTCGGCCGGGCGCTGACTCCGCTCGGGGACTTGTCGCAGGCGATGAGTCGAATCGAGGCGGGCGATTATGATGCCCGCGTCAAGCCCGGCGGGGCTCCCGAGCTCGCCGCGATCTGCGGCAAGCTCAATCATCTTGCGGCCACGCTCGGGGCGGCGGTGCAAGAGAAGCGCCAACTGGCCGAACGCGCGGTCTCGCTGCAGGATCTCGAGCGCAAGCAGATCGCACGCGAGCTGCATGACGAGTTCGGGCCCTATCTGTTTTCGCTGCGGGCCCACGCGAGTGCCCTGGTGCGGCTCGCCGAGAGCGGCGAGCCGGCCCGTGACGCCGTGCAGAAGCACGGCAGTGCCATCCTGGAGCAGGTCAATGCGCTGCAGCAGGTCAACCGCCGCGTTCTGGAAAAACTGCGGCCGGTGGGACTTGCGGAACTGGGCCTCAGCGGCGCGCTCGAGGCGCTGCTGCGGCTCTGGCGCGAATCCCGCCCCGACGTTGCAATCGAAACCACGATCTCGCATTCCCTGGGCGAAACCGGCGAGACTGCGGAGCTGACGATCTATCGGGTGGTGCAGGAGGCGGTGACCAATGTGTTCCGCCACGCGCGTGCGACGTCGGTCAATGTCACCGTCGAGCCCGTGCAGCAGGTGGGAACACATGGCATGCGTGGCTGCGCGCTGGTGCGGGTGCGCGACAATGGCTGCGGGCTTGACGCGGACCACAAGCTCGGCCGCGGATTGAGTGGGATGCGCGAGCGAATCCTGGCGCTGGGCGGTACGCTCTCGGTGGCCTCGAGCGAGGGCGGCGTCACCGTCGAGGCCATCATCCCCAATGCCGCGCATTAGTGCCTGAGGCCTGGGCATCGGGAATTCTTCCCGACCGTTCCGGGAAAACGTCGCCTCCGCAACGCGACCTTTTGCATGTGGCGCGCACGGACCTACCCACTAGTATCATTGCCATCGCAGATCGGCGAATATCAAACAGCCGAGGCGACATGGGATGGAATGGAATGCGTGTGAGGGGCTTGCGTATTGCGTCGATTTCGACGGCGCTCATCGTCTTGAGCGATGCGGCGCTCGCCCAGAGCGAAGGCGACCATGTGCTGCCGACCTTGCGGGCGCGGATGCCGACCGAGCATGCCAAGAAACCCAAGCCGAAAATTGCCGCCGCGCCGGCAGTCAGGCCGCCGCCAGCCCCGCCCGCGGTGCCGATGCCAACTCCGCCTGCGGAGCCGACGGCAACTGCCGGGCTCTATCCCACATCCCCGCTCGGCGGCGGCATCTCGCCCGACAAGGTGCCGGCGAGTCTCAACGTTGTCGGTCCTGCCGAAATCCAGCGCGCCGGATCGGCCAATGTCGCGGACGCGCTGCGGCAGAGCGTACCCAGCATCAACATCACCGAGGTCTCGGGCAATCCGTTCCAGCCGAATGTCGAATTTCGCGGCTTTGTCGCCTCGCCGGTGTCCGGCACGCCGCAGGGGCTTGCGGTCTATCAGAACGGCGTTCGCATCAACGAAGCCTTCGGCGACACCGTCAATTGGGACCTGATCCCGACCGCCGCGATCCAGTCGGTCACGGTGGTGACCAACAATCCGGCGTTCGGCCTGAATGCGCTCGGCGGTGCCGTCGATCTGCAGATGAAGAGCGGCTTCCTTTATCACGGCGCCGAAATCGACACGATGGGCGGCTCGTTCGGCCGCATCCAGAGCTCCGCGCAATGGGGCAAGCAGGTCGACAACAATTTCGCGGTCTATGGCGCGCTGGAAGGCGTGCATGATGACGGCTTCCGCAACTACTCGCCCACCGACATCAGGCGCTTCTATGGCGACGTCGGCTATCGCGGCGAGGGCAACGAATTCCATCTCAACATGGGGGTCGCCGACAACAAGTTCGGCGCCACCGCGACCAGCCCGGTCGAACTGCTCGATCAATATTGGGGCGCGACCTACACCAGCCCGCAGCTCACCGAGAACCGCGTCGGTTATCTCAATTTCAACGGCAAGGTCGAGGCGACCCCGAGCTGGACATTGGAAGGCACCGCGCATGTGCGCTTCTTCGAGCAGAACCTCACCGATGCCAACACCACAAGCACGCAGACCTGCACCGACCCGACGCTGCTCTGCTTCGGTGACACCTCCACGCCGGCCAACGGCCTCGATGGCAATCAATTGGCCAATCCGTTCGCACCGGGGGCAGTGCTCGGTGAGATCGACCGTACGCTGACGCGCTCGGCCACCACGGGCGCATCCGTCCAGGCGACCAACACCGACGAGCTGTTCGGACACGGCAATCGCTTTGTCGTCGGCTCCAGTTTCGACTATTCGACGACGCGCTTCAACGCCAGCGCGGAGCTCGGCACCATCGGTCCGGGTTTCGTGGTCTCCGGCAGCGGAATCTTTCTGGGCCAGTCCGGCAATCCCGTTTCGATCGGCCCCGTGGCGCTGCGCACCACCAATCAATATACCGGACTTTACGCGCTCGATACGTTCGACGTGACCAAGGCGTTCTCGATCACCGCAGGCGGCCGCTACAACGATGCCCGCATCGCGCTGCAGGACCAGCTGGGAACGGCCCTCAACGGCAGCGACATCTATGATCGCTTCAACCCGATCATCGGCGGCACCTACAAGATCACGCCGGGGCTGACCGTCTACGCCGGCTATTCCGAGGCCAACCGCGCGCCGACGCCGCTGGAGCTCGGCTGCGCCGATCCGGCGCGGCCGTGCCTGATTTCGAATTTCCTCGTCGCTGATCCGCCGCTGCAGCAAGTCGTCTCCCACACTGTCGAGGCCGGGCTTCGCGGCACCGAAGAGCTCAACATCGGGACACTCAGCTGGAAGCTCGGCGGCTTCCGCACCAAGAACACACAGGACATCCTGGCCATTCCAAGCCCCGTGGTTCAGGGCTTTGGCTATTTCCAGAATGTCGGCGACACCCGTCGTCAGGGCGTCGAGGCCGAGGTCAACCTGAAGGCCTCGCAATTCCAGCTGAGCGGCAGCTACGCGTTTGTCGATGCCCGTTTCCTGACGACGCAGCTGGTCGGCTCCAACAGCCCATTTGCCGATGCCAATGGCAATGTCCAGATCCTGCCGGGCAACCAGATTCCCGCCATTCCGCGGCACCGGATCAAGGCCAGCATCGACTATTCGGTCACGGAGGCGTTCAAGATCGGGGGCGACGCGCTCTATGTCTCCAGCCAGTATTTCGTCGGCGACGAGTCCAACCAGGCGCCGAAGCTGCCCGGCTATGCCGTCTTCAATCTGCGCGCCTCCTACCAGATCGACAAGACGTTCCAGGTCTATGCCCGCGTCAACAACGTGTTCGACAATCACTATGCGACCTACGGCACGTTCTTCGACATCAATGCGATCCCGAACCTGGCCAATAACGGAGCGCCGTTCGTCAATCCGGATTCACTCAGTCCGGCGCTCCCGCGTGCGTTCTATGCAGGCCTGAAGGCAACGTTCTAAGGCAATTCCGAAGCGGTGTCCCATGCAGAACCATCGATCACCGAACCACAACGCCAAGGGCGATCACGACCGGGCGAGGGCGCAGCGGAGCAGGGCGCTCGCAGGCGTGACCGCCGTCGCGCTCTGCGTCATGCTGCCCGCCAACGCCGCGCTCGCCGATGTCGAAAATCCGCTGCTGCCGAAAAACCTGTCGCCCTGGGGCATGTTCCTCAATGCCGACATTGTGGTGAAGGCGGTGATGATCGGGCTCGCCATTGCGTCGCTGGCGACCTGGACGATCTGGCTGGCCAAGACGATCGAACTCAGGATGGCGATGCGCCGCGTGCGGCGGCGGCTTGCGACGCTGGAGAGCGGCGGGCATCTCGCCGAATTGGCACGCGCCTGCGAGCGCGATCGCGACGCCGTAGCGCAGCTCGTGCTCTCGACCGCGCGCGAGGCCGAATTGTCCGACGGCATTGTCGATGACGGGTTCAAGGAGCGCGTCGCGCTCAGACTGGAGCGGGTGGAGGCGGCGATGACGCGGCAGGTCTCGCGCGGCACCGGCATCCTCGCGACCATCGGTGCCACCGCGCCGTTTGTCGGCCTGTTCGGCACCGTCTGGGGCATCATGAACGCCTTCATCGGCATTTCGGAATCCCACACCACCAATCTTGCGGTGGTCGCGCCCGGCATTGCCGAGGCGCTGCTCACCACGGCAATCGGCCTCGTCGCGGCGATTCCTGCGGTCGTGATCTACAATCACCTGGCGCGGGTGATCGGCGGCTACAAGGCATTGCTGGGCGATGCCTCGGCGCAGCTGCTCTTGATGATCAGCCGCGGCTATCACGCGAGCGCCGCGCGGCTGCGGGCGGCGGAGTAGCGGTCATGGCGGTCCGTCTTGGCACGCGTTCAAGCGGCGATGATCTCGAGATCCAGCACGAGATCAACGTCACGCCGTTCATCGACGTCATCCTGGTGCTGCTGATCATCTTCATGGTGGCGGCACCGCTTGCAACCGTCGACATCGGCGTCAATCTGCCGGCCTCTACTGCGCCCGAGCAGCCGCGCCCGGACAAGCCGGTGTTCGTCACCATCAAGGGCGACGCGACGATTGCGATCGGCGAAACGATCGTGCCGCGCGAGACGCTTGCAAGCGCACTCGATGGCGCGACCAACAATCACAAGGATGAAACCATCTTCATTCGCGGCGACAAGACGCTGGGCTATGGCGACCTCATGGAGGTGATGAACGTGTTGCGCGATGCCGGCTATCTCAAGCTCGCGCTGGTCGGGCTGGAAACGCAAGGGGTAAACCAAGGGACAAAGCCATGACGGCGCTGACGCTGCATCTGCCGGAACGGAACGGCGTCTCGCGCTGGATGGCGGCGGGCGCAGCGATTGTCGCGGCGCATGCGGCAGTCATCGCATCGCTCGTGCTGTGGGACCAGCGCCCGCCGGTCGAGCCGCATTTGATCCCCGCGATCTCGGTGAGTCTCGCGCCGGTGGAAAGCACCTCGCCCGAGATGCAGGATCAGGACCTGCCGGTCGGGCCGAACATGCAGCAGGCCGAGGCGGTGCCGCAAGAGCCGCCCAAGACCGAGGAAAAGCCGCTCGAGACAAAGGTCGAGCCGCCGCCCCAGCCGCAGGCCGAGGTCAGCTTGCCGCGAGAGGAGCAGCAGGAGATCGAGAAGCCGAAACAGGAAGCCGCGCCGCCGGCGCCCGAAACCCGGGCCATGCCGAAGGGCGAACGCCTCGGCCGATTCTCCGAAGCCGCATCGAATGCCTATGACGCGCGCGTGGCCGGCCATTTGAAGCGCTTCATCCATTATCCAATGGAGGCGCATGGGGCATCGGGCACCGTGACGGTGCGGTTTGAATTGAATCGCGAGGGTGAAGTGATCGGCAGCGAGGTCAAGAAATCCTCAGGGAATTCGATCCTCGACCGCGCCGCGCTTGTGATCCTGCGGCACGCCAGTCCATTTCCATCATTTCCCGCCGCCAAGCCCCAAGCCCAGGACAGCTATCTGGTGCCGGTGGAGTTCTACAGATAGGGCGCGGCCCGCCGGCCGACTTCGATAGCGCGGCAAGCAGCGTAACGACGGGAGCCGGCAACGGCATTTATTCCGGCTCGCTTCCAGCCAAGTTCCCATCTAAAATAGCGCGTGGAGTCTGGCTGCAACCGGAGGATCAGATGCGGGCCGGAGTACTGTTCGTTGCCGTGCTTGTTGGGAGCTTAAGAGCATTCGGTTCATTCGCTGCCGCTGCGGAAAATCAGGACACGCAGGACGTCCTCTGGCCTACAAAATCCTGGCAGACGTCGAGCCCGGAAGAACAGGGGATGGACTCAGCCAGCCTGGCCCGGCTGGTGGAGGCCGTCGGCGCCTACAAACAGGACAGCCTTACGGTCATTCGCCACGGAAGGATCGTGGCCGACGCATACTACGCTCCCTATGTCCCCGGTGTCAGTCACGATTTGAGGTCCGTGACCAAGAGCGTTGTGAGCACGCTGACTGCCATTCTGCTGGAGAAGGGCGGCCTTGATAACGTTGATCATTCAGTGGTCGATCTGTTTTCCGACAAGCAAATTCAGGACATCGACGCCAGAAAAAAGGCGATGACGGTTCAAAACCTTCTCGACATGACCTCGGGCATCGAATGGGTCGAGAAGCTTTATACGCCGGGCGAGACCATCATGAAGATGTACGACAGCGCCAATCGTACAGCCTTCGTCCTGAACCAGCCGATGGCCGACGCGCCGGGCGCGACGTTCCAATACAACAGCGGCAACCCTTATCTGCTCTCGGCCCTCATCACCAAAGCCACCGGACAGAGCGCATTTGACTATGCAACGAAGGAGTTGTTCGAGCCGCTTGGCATCAAGAGCGCCAAATGGGGAAAGGTGGACGCGCAGGGTGTGACGGACGGGGAGGCGGGTCTCTCGCTGTCTCCCCACGACATGGCCAGGATCGGGTATCTCTATTTGCACAACGGACAATGGGAAGGACGGCAAATCATCCCATCATCATGGGTGGAGCGGGCGAAATCCGGACCGGTGGCTGCTACATTCGGATTTCATTATGGAAACCTGTGGTGGTCGTATCCCGAGAAGGGCGCCTACATGGCCCGGGGCCGGCATTCGCAGCTGATACTTGTGATTCCCAAATTTGATATCGTCGTTGCCATGACCGGCTTCCTCAATGACACCGAATTTTATTCGGCTTCGTCGTTGATCGACGACATTTCCAGCGCGGTCAAATCCGATCAGCCGTTGCCTGACAATCCGGTCGCGCAGGCGTTATTGGCCAAGGCCATACACCGCGCCGCGGAGGAGAAGCCTTACGCTGTCGCCAACACGCCGGAATTGGCCAAGGCGATCTCGGGCAAGGTCTACAGTTTCATTGACAACAAGCTGCGGGTGAAGAGCTTCACGCTTGACTTTTATGACCATGACTCGTCATGGGTTATCACGACCTACGGCGACAATGGCAACAAGCGGTTTTCCGGGCTGGTCGGACTGGACGGCGCCTATCGAAAAAGTCCACCAGCGCCTTATGGCATCAACGCCGCACGAGGACGCTGGACCAGCGACCATACCTTTGTGATGGAGCGCCGGATCTTGGGTCACAGCGAAAGCCAAACCTGGGCGCTGACCTTCGACGGCGACAAAGTGACGGTGAATTTCGAGAACACCGATGGGTTCAAGACAGAGTTGCATGGCGAGCGAAGTGAATAGATCCAACTGATGGCGCGCGCCGCTCGATTGCGGCTTGGATCGACAGGTCACCGTCGCCTGGATGAAGGAGTGACGATGTCGTACAGGTCCGATCTCCGCAACATGATGCGTATTTGGCTGTGGCCTGCGATAGGCCTGTTGCTTGCCTCCAGCGCCATTTCCTCCAAGGCCGAGGACGATGCGCCTTCGCCCGGCGAAGCGCTCTATCAGGCACGCTGCGCCTCATGTCATGAAGGCGGGGTGGCACGTGCGCCGGACAAAGACGCGCTGCGACAGCTCAGCCCCGAGCGGATCGGTTTTGCCCTCGGCTATGGCTTGATGAGCCAGCAGGCGAAGGACCTGAGCCAGCGCGAGATCGCCGCCATCGTCCGCTATTTGCGGGGGACCGCATCCTCGCCCATCGCGGCGCTGCCGGATTCGACCTGCCATGATCCGGCGCCGCAAATCAACGATCCGTCGCTGCCGCGCTGGAATGGCTGGGGCGCCGACATCCGGCAGCATCGCTTTCAGCCGGCTGACGAGGCCCAGCTTGGTGCCGACGATGTGCCACGGTTGAAGCTGGCATGGGCGTTCGGTTTTCCCGGCGAGGTCAAGGCCAATGCCCAGCCGACCGTCTGGGGCGGCCGCCTCTTTGTCGGCAGTCCGGTCGGCAGGGTGTACGCGCTCGATGCCAGGACCGGATGCCAGCGCTGGGCGTTCGATGCAGCCTTCGGCGTGCGCACGGCGATCACGATCGGCGAGGACGCGCGCGGTGCGACGGCCTATTTCGGCGACCAGCGCGGTGAGGTCTACGCGCTCGGCGCCGAGACCGGCAAGCTGTTGTGGAAACGGAGAGTCGAGGACCATCAGGGCGCCATGATTACCGGCGCGCCGACCCTGGCCGATGGCGTTCTGTACGTGCCGGTCTCGTCGCTCGAAGAGGTGCTGGCGATCGATCCGCGCTATTCCTGCTGCACGTTTCGCGGCCTCGTCGCCGCGCTCGACGCGCAGACGGGCGAGGTCAAGTGGCGCGGTTATGTCTCGCCGCCCGCGCGGCCGCAGGGCACCAGCTCGATGGGCGTGCAGCTCTTCGGGCCCTCGGGCGGCGCGATCTGGTCCGCGCCGACGGTCGACCGCAAGCTCAACAGGATCTACGCGACGACGGGCGACAGCTACTCGAATCCGGCCCAGGACACCTCCGACGCCTTCGTCGCCTTCGATCTTGCGACCGGGCAGCTCAAATGGTCGCGACAGATGACAGAAGGCGACGCCTACAATGTCGCATGCACCTCGCCGTATCGCAGCAACTGTCCGGAGAAGACGGGGCCTGATTTCGATTTCGGTTCGTCGGCGATCCTGCTCGATTTGCCTGAGGGCAAGCGCGCGCTGATTGCGGGGCAGAAATCCGGCATGGTGCACGCGCTCGATCCCGATCACGACGGCGCCATTCTGTGGCAGCGCCGCGTCGGCCGCGGCTCGACGCTCGGCGGTGTGCAATGGGGCATGGCCGCCGATGACAGCAACGTCTATGTCGCGGTGTCCGATGTCAGCCAGCAACGGGTGGCGCCGGGCACACCTGGTGCACAGAGGTCGGTCTATGGCATCGACATGAAACTCGACCCGAGCCAGGGCGGCGGACTCACTGCGCTCAGCCAGGCAACGGGCGAGGTCGTCTGGCATACGCCGCATCCGGGCTGCAACGACCGGCCGGGCTGCAGTCCGGCGCAGTCGGCCGCGGTGACCGTGATCCCGGGCGTCGTCTTCTCCGGCGGCCTTGACGGCCATCTGCGCGCCTATGCGGTCAAGACCGGCGAGATCATCTGGGACGTCGATACCGTCAAGGAGTATGCGACGGTGAACGGCGCCCGCGCGCATGGCGGCTCGCTCGATGGCCCCGGCGCGGTCGTCGCCGGCGGCATGCTGTACGTCAACTCCGGATACCCCAATTACGGCGGCATGCCGGGCAATGTGCTGCTCGCGTTCTCGGTGGATGGCAAGTAGGGGCGGGCGCCACAAGCGCAGGCGCCTGGGTGCAGCGGTCCGGTCGAGTTCGAAAGGTAAAGCGTCCGAACAAAACGATGCTGAGAGGCCTTTCTGTGGACGAAGCTCCGCGGCCCCTTCATGGCCCACCCGCGCCAATTCTGATTGACAACAATCCCGCCACCGCTAGCGTGCATCCCAACAAGAAGATTCAAGACCAAGGCAGGGAACGCCGTGACACGCGTCGTTGCGACTTGAGCGGAGCTGCACGAATCTCCCCGCTCGCGCCATTCCGCATCCGCAGCTATCGCTTTCAATGGCCGTCCGATCTCTTCACCTCCTGGGCGTTCGAGGTCGAGACGCTCGTGCTCGGCTGGTACATCATGGTCGAGACCGGCTCGGTGCTGCTGCTCACCATCCTCGCTTCCCTGCAGTATGTCGGGACGCTGATTGCACCGGTGCTCGGCATGATCGGCGACCGCATTGGGCACCGCGAGCTTCTGGCTGCGATGCGGCTTGCCTATACGGCGCTATCGGCAACCATCATGATGCTGGCGCTGACCGGCCATCTGGCCCCGGTCAATGTCATGATCATTGTCGCGATCATGGGCCTGATCCGTCCCTCTGATCTCGGCGTCCGCGGTGCGCTGCTCGCCGACATCATGCCGCCGGAGCAACTGGTCGGCGCCATCAGCCTGTCGCGCACGACGCAGGACAGCGCGCGCATTGCCGGTGCGTTGACGGGCCCCGGACTGTTCGCGCTTCTTGGCATCGGTCCCGTCTATATGGCGATCGCCTGTCTCTATGTGACGGCCGCCGTCTTGATGCTGTGCATGCCTCGACCAAAAAAGGCTGTCGTTGACCGGCCGCTCACGGATGCGCCTGGCTCGGCCCTGCTCAGGGATCTGAAGGAGGGCGTCGTCTATGCCTGGAGCGGTCCCGGAATGCGCGCGGCGCTCTGCGTCGCATTTCTGGCCAATCTGACGGCATTTCCCCTGACCAATGGTTTGCTGCCCTATGTCGCGCGTGACATCTTTCATACCGACCAGAGCGGCCTCGGCTATCTCTCGGCGAGTTTCGCGGTGGGCTCGCTGATTGGTTCGATCACCCTTAGCCTGGTCGGCGGGGTGCGCATCGCCCGACTTCTGATCGGCGCCACGCTGGCCTGGTATGCGATGCTGCTGGTGTTCGTGGAGCTCAGGACCATGCCGGTGGCGATGGCCTGCCTGCTGCTGGCCGGCATGGCCCAGAGCATGTCGATGATTTCGGCTGCCGTGATCCTGATGCGCGCGGCGGATGCACATCTACGTGGCCGCGTGATGGGCGTTCGCATGATGGTGATCTACGGGCTGCCGCTCGGGCTGCTCGCGGCCGGCAGCCTGATCGACCTGATCGGCTATTCCGCGACGGGCACGCTCTACGCGGCGCTCGGGCTGATCGCGATGCTGGCGATCGCGCTGCATTGGCGCGCCGATCTCTGGCCGTCGCACGCCCCAGCCAATGCGCAGTGAAAAGGTCATGAGACAGCCGCGTGGCGGCCGTGACGTTGCTGACACCATGGTGGCAACAGGGGAACGCTAGAACCCGTGCAAGAAACACCGTAGCAGGGAGCTCCGCGATGAGCACGACGCACGGCACCACATGGCTCGGGCGGACGTCCGTATCGACCCGGCATGTCCTCGGCTTCATCTGGACATATTGGGTTCTCTTTCGGGAGCGCCGCGAACGCCAAAAACTGCGCGCCACCTTGTTCAACTTGAGCGACAGGGAATTGATGGATATCGGCGCCACGCGCGGAGAGATCGACTACATCGCCTCGCACCGAGCTATCGACCCGCGCGGCGTCCGATCCGGCGAATGGCAGCGATATCTTCCGACAGTGGTCAGCCCGATCGGGCCCACCGACTGTCGATAAAGCATCGTTCGCGTCGATTTGACCATGGGTCCATCAAGCCCGGTCCACCGGCGACCGCCGACATTCCGACTGATGCTCGATTTCGTCGGTATGGGCCCATAACCGGTCGTCGTCAGGGATGGATTGGACCGTTCGCGAATGACAGCGTCACGTCGGCCAATCGTCTTCCCAAATAGTGCGCAGTAGCAAGATCAGAGTGCGGCAATACCCCGTCGACTTGTTGGGTAGCCAGTCCGATCTGGCTACCCAGGCGATTGCGGCCGCGCTGATCGTTGCCGGGGATGTCCAGGCTGCACCACAGCATTCCATGCTGAGCGGCCAGCACGGTGAAGTAGGTCAGGGTATGGCCCTGATCGCCATTCGCACACGAACCTGTCGTGAAGCCTGCGGCGACCTTGCGCGCCCAGCGCTGCTCACTCCATCTGTCGCTGGTCGCGTCGGCACATGCCTTGAACTGTGCCGCCGGCCCACCCATCAACGTTGGGCTACCAAAAGCCAGTCCATCCGCTGCGTCAACACTGGTCATGATGTTTTCATTCTGAAAGCGCCCCGAGACAATGTCGTTGCCGGTGATCCGGCACAATGTCGCGTGTGCGATTTCTGTAGCTCCCGCCTGAATCGCTTCCGCCAACCTTGCGGTGGTCCCCGTTGCTGAAAAGTAGACGATTGCCAGCCTGATCAAGTGCTGCTCCTGCCCCTATTCCAGTTCACCACCCAGTCTAGAGGGCGGAGAATGGCTCACTCAATGCCCTTCATCATCGTTCCGCGCATGATCCCGGATTTCAAGGTGGCCGACCCTCGCCGCGGCCACCTTCGACGCTGCGAACAGGATGACATCTCTCAGCAAAACGTGCTACCTGTGAGTGTCTCGCAAGGCTTTGTCCCCGAAACGCCGAGTCAGCAACGCTTCGGTCGATTTGGCCAACGTTCACGATCAATCCACGTAAGCCTGCTCGACCACCTCCTGAAGTCTAGCGCCATGTTGGATCAAGCCAAAGTGACAGTCGACCATCGGCGCGATCCGCGGCAGAGAGGCATCATCGGCGCCTTGACCAGGACAAAACCCGGATCCGGGATGGACCGACGCTGGACTCCCCGCATCATCGTCCTGAGTGGCCTTGTACTGGCGATTTTGTGCGATGCCTTCGTGGCGCACATGCTCTCCGTGAACTATTGGGAGACCTATCGGGTGACCCAAGCCGCGAACGGCGATCTCGCCCGCGCTCTCGAAGAATACATGTTGCGCAATATGCAAGGCGTCGACCTTCTGCTGGGCACGACCATCGATGCTCTCGAGCAGAAACCGTCCCTGCTATCCGCCGGCAACCCGGCCTTGATCAACGAGTTGAAACGCAGGGTGGCGCCGTACCCCGCGGCAAAGTCGATCGTGGTTCTCGATGCTGATGGAAATATGCTGGGCGACACCATGGGCAACCAGGCGTCCGGCAAGCCGGCAAACTTCGCCGACCGGGCTTATTACAAGGTCCAGCGGGATGACCCCGGCCGCGGTCTCTTCATCGACGTACCGCTGATTTCACGCGTTCCACCTCAAGGTCGCTTTATCGCAGTGAGCCGCGCCTTTCTCACGGCCGACCGACGTTTTGGCGGCGTCGTCTTCGTGGCCCTCGACTACAATGTCCTCCGGCAGTTCTTTCTGTCACTGGACGTGGGGCAGCGTGGCACAGTGACGCTTTACCGCGACGACGGCAAGATTTTGCTGCGAGCGCCGAACGCGGACCAGTTTGCCGGTCTCGACGCCAGCGGGAATCTGTTGTTCACGCGCTATCTCCCGCAAGCGCCGAGCGGAAGCTTCGAAGGGAGCGGAATCACGGACGGGACGTCGCGCAGCATCAGCTATCGGCGGGTCGCTGGAATGCCGCTGGTGGTGACCGTGGCACGCGACCCGGTCGAGTTTCTGTCCGGCTGGAAGAACAATGCACTGTACTACAGCCTGGTCGCCGCCGGGCTCAATCTGTTGATCGCCGGATTCGGCCTGGGTCTGGCGCGGCAATGGCGACTGCGCGCGAAATCGGAGCAAGCGCTGCGGGACAACCTCGAGCAGCATCAGCTGGTCACGGAAAACGTCCCTGCGCTGATCGTCCACGTCGGCGCCGATGGTCGCATCCACTACGCCAACCGTGTCGCACTCGAATGGTATGCCCAACCGTCCCTCGACGCCATCCGCAACCGCGAGATCGACGATTTCATCGACCCCTTGCGGCTTGGCGAGGTGCGGCTGAAGATCGAGGCGGCGCTGGCCGGCCGAACCACCCGCGGCGAGGAGAAGGCGGCGTTCGCCGACGGCTATGAACGCTGGTGCGAGACCATCCGGGTCCCCGATCGCGGCCATGACGGCACGGTGCGCGGCTATTTCGTGCTGTCGGTCGACATCACTGAACGCAAGCGCATCGAGGACGAACTGCGCCAGGCACAGAAGATCGAAGCCATCGGGCAGCTTGCCGGAGGGATCGCGCACGACTCCAACAACATGCTGGCGGCGACGCTTGGCAATCTCGATCTGCTGCTCGACGCATTACCGCCCGCCGAGGTCTCCCACCGCAGCCTGGTCGAACGGGCGATAGAGGCGGCGGGGCGCGTCGCCGATCTTAACCGCCGCCTGCTCGCTTTCGCCCGCAAGCAAACGCTACGGCCGCAGATCACTGACGTGAACCAGCTGGTCAGCGGGATGACGACAATCCTGCAGCGGACACTCGGCGAAACCATTGAGATCGAAGTTGCGCAGGACCCGACGCTGTGGCACTGCCTGATTGATCCGACGCAATTGCAGAACGCGCTGCTCAACCTGGCCATCAACGCGCGGGATGCGATGGCCGGCAGCGGGCGCTTGACGATCACGACTGCGAATACGGTGCTCAATCGGCCACTCGATGACGGCAGCGAACGCATTGTCCCCGGTGACTACGTGACGATCACGGTATCGGACATGGGCGCCGGCATGCCGCCCGAAATTGTGCGCCGCGCGTTCGAACCGTTCTTCACCACCAAGGAGGTCGGCAAGGGCAGCGGGCTCGGCCTCAGCATGGTCTATGGCTTCGCCAGGCAATCGGGAGGCACTGTGGTGATATCGAGCCGAGTGGCGCACGGTACCCGCGTCACGCTTTATCTGCCGAGCGCGGGACTAGCAGCAACCGACCAGCCGCGCGCCGGGGCGGCGCCGCTGCCCCGACGAGAGACTGGCGAACGGATTCTCGTGGTGGAGGACAATCCGCTGGTGGGCGCCATGGCATCCACCGCGCTGTCCTCGATGGGTTACAGCCCGGTTGTCGTCACCAACGCCTCCTCAGCGATCGCCGAATTGGAGCGGCTGGACCCGGTCGCGCTACTGCTGACCGATATTCTCCTGCCCGGCGGCATGACCGGCGTTGACTTGGCACGGCAGGCGCGCCGCAGGTGGCCCGACCTGCCCATTCTCTTTATGTCCGGCTTTGCGGATCTCTCGCTGGTGCCCGACGAGTTCCGTGCCAATACCAAGCTTCTCGCGAAGCCATTCCGTCTGGGGCAATTGTCCGAAGCGATCGTGTCCGCCTTGGCCGGCACAAGAGTGACCTGAGTTCGGTTTTCTGTGCAGGTTTTTGGACGCCGGTCAGTAGAGTCTGCGGAGCCTCTTGCTTGCCGGCGTCCAAAAACCTGCACAACAACCGACTAAGCTCCCGCACGGCGCGCGCGACGGTACCTTAGCCAATGGTCAATCTGCCAGCTCTCATAGCCAAGCAATTCGCTGGAGCGCCGTTCATGGTCGTCGGACCAGGTTTCGAGTTCGTTCACGAGCGTAAGCATGGCGTCGATCCGCCACTCGTGGCCGGGTAACGCGTAGAACAATCTCCGATGTTCCAGGTCGGCAAATACGTGAAACACTTCACGTTTGATCAACCGGCCTGCAGCGACATGTCTGTCGAACATCCGCCAATATCGAACATTGACGTCGAACTCACTGGCAACGACATTCAGAAAATAAGCGAGAGGCTTCGTGCCCCTCAGCATGAGGCCGAGCTCTCTGTTGTTGTGCCCCAAATAGGGCAGTCGCCGAGGCGATTCTGAACGCATGCTCGGCATGTTGATCGCCAAACCTTAATTTCTGCTTCGCGTCGGGCCGGACCAAGCGTAAGTGAACGGCTGCAGGCGGCCTATCAGAAGGTGATGGCGAAGAAAGCCAAAGGCTGACGCCGGCGAGGCGCAACCCGCGAGCGCCTGACGAACGTCGCGGGACAGGCAGCCTCACGCATACGCAAGAACGGCAATTGTCCCCTTCATAGGGAAGCTATTGAGCCGCCGTCACTCGCAAGGATTTCCTCAGAGCCCGCTTGGGACTCGATTCCGGATCCGCGATTCCGCGGCGGTAGGTCGCGACGCGGCGCAGCCAGCCGACCTCGAAGACACGGTCGGATGGAAGATTGCGAACCCTCTGCTGCAGGACGAACTGCGCCGCATCGGCGAATTCGGCGCGCACGGCCTTTGGATCGCTGCCATCACCGTTCATCCTGAGCAGCACCTGCTTGAGGCCCCAACCCTGCCGCCGCCCGGTTTCCCTGTCCATGGCGGCTTCGTTCGGGTTGGTGCCCTCGCCCTTGAAGTTGATGTAGTCGATCAGCGGATAAAAATCCTCGGAGGCGCGAATGACGCGCGTGAACTGGATGACGATATGCTCGCGCTCCGCGCCGTCGGGCGTCGTCTTGAGGATTTTCTCCATCGCACCCTGGGCACGCGCCACCATGAATTGCGTCTGCTCCGCCACGGTATCGAACAAAAACTGCCTCAGCTCCTTGATCTGCGGTGAGTTGGAGTTTTTCCTGAACTCGGCCCGGCTTGTCCACGGGTTGGCCGGGATTTGCGTCTGGTCCAGCCAGGCGGGCAAATGCACGTTCTTCTTGCGCATAAATTCGAGCAGGGCCGGAAAGGTCTCCTCGAAAGGCAGCCATTTGCCGACAGGAAACCAGATGAAATGACCGATGCCGAGGGAAGCGAATTCCTCGTTCGCATTCCATGACGTGATCGCATCACTTCTTCCGCCTGTTTCGTTCAGCCAGATCTTCTGGCCGATCTTCCTGGCCATATCGTCCGGCAAGACGAACTGCGGTACAGGTAAATCCCTGGCCTCGTGACTCGATTTCCCTGCGTCCTGCATTTGAACGGCAGCTTCCGGCGCTGGCTTCTGCACCTCAGGCCGTGGCAGGCTTGTTTCGGGTTCCGAATTCTGCGTCTGGATTGGTTGCGCGACGCGCGGCTCTCCCTGCGCTCTTTCGTTATCAGCGACGTGTGTCGCGGCCGGCGCGGCTATTTCCGCCAATGCCGCTTGCGTCGCCATGCCAGCGACGATGACACACGAGAGCAGCAATGAGCCGCAAGCAAGCATCTTCGCGCTGCAACGTCCGGGTTCCGCTTGCCGTGCCGTTCTCCTGCCGCCACCCGCACGCCAGCCACCAGTGAAATCACCGCCCATGTCCATGTTTCCGAAGGCTAGCCTGACGGGAAGCGTCGTGCGGACGAACAACACGATGCGTATGGCGAAATCGTGGGGGCATGGCGGCGGCCCGGTGCCCACGCCACATGGGCGATAATCCTGCGCATCGCGCCGACGACCGGGTACGTTGCCCTGTATCTGTGGGGCCGTTTTTCCGCCGCCAACGATCGTACGCCCAGGGACGCGGCCGCCGAAATGGAACTTTCATAAGGACGCTTGGGCTCTTACACCGGCCGCATGCAGTCGCAGCAGCCTGAGCGCCGCGCAATGGAGCTGGGCAAAGGCGAGATTGCCGTCGAAAGGCGATCTCGCGGTCCCACCAGCAACAGCCGGGCGCGACGGCGCATTTTCGACGCCGAGTATTGTTGCGACAGCAATCTTGCCTGCCGTCGAGGTCGCTCATGTCCCAATCGGTCAATCGCGCCAATTTTGCCCGATCTTGATGACAGTCTGTTCCTACCCCTCAGAGCCGACCTGCAGGCGACAAGCGGATTTGGTCGCGAGGGGACGGATCAGGCAAGCCGGGACGAAGTTACGACCGCTGAGCCAAAGCTGCGGCAACATAGGCCGCGACCACCTCGATGATTTGTTCGGGTGAATTTGGCCGCTCACGCGCCGCATGCACAAAATCGACGCCCAGGACACAGTTGTGACCGGTGGGTGTCGAGACAGGCCAGAAGTCGAAGTAGGCGCCCACGTTTGGATAGGTATCCCCTCGGGTCTTTTCGTGCGACGAAAGGGCGCCCCGGGCGGCCTCCCGGTCGGCCTCGGTAATTTGTGCACTTCCCGCTGTCGCCACGGCCTCAATGTGGTTCTCGCGCTGCATCAGGATTGCTGCCGGCGCCCGGAAAATCCGATGTAGAGCCGTGGCTGCAGCCTGCAAGATTTGCGATTGCGAACGGCCTTCGATAACCGTGTGCGCCAAGGCTTGTAGCTCCTGCGCCCGTTCGGCCGCTTCACGGGCCTCCATCGCCCGCCGACGAGATTCCGCCGCCACGGAGGTCACGATCGAGGCGATGACGAAGAGCACCACCGCCGCCCAAATGTCGGACGGGTTCGTTATCGTGAGCGAATAATAGGGTTCGGTGAAAAAGAAATCGAAAGCGACGACCCCCACCACAACAGTCAGCAGCGAGGGGCCCCAGCCGAAGAGCGTAGCGGAGATAATGACCGGCAGAACGTAAATCAGGGTTACATTCGGCGCGGAGACCAGGCGCTGCGCCAAGAAGGCCAGTCCGGTCGCAAGCGCGACCAACATCAGCGCCAAGCCGTATTGGGCGATCAGGGAATGCGACGGCGGCCTAGCCGGTCGCGGATCGCGGATGCGGGCGGGGGCAAAAGGATCATCTTCTTCAAAGGAGTCTGACATCGGTTGCTACTTCGGATGAGGCGGTCCCATCAGACCGGCAATCATTTTCGTGGTCGCCATGACAACTCCGCAAGGCTAGCACTCCGACGAGTATTGTTCACCTAGCACTTAGGAAGAACTCCAGTACCAAAGTCTCCCACGGGCCGCTCTGGGTCATTCTCGACCGGAATTAGGCTATCCGCGTTAGCTCGGGCCACTTGCAGACATTCTCGCTTGAGGCGGCTCCGCGGCACGCGGTCAGAAACCGAGCATGCGGAGCAGTTTCGTGCTGACCTCGTCGGTCGGATCGATCGATTGCGCCTTGCGGAAATCGGCGATCGCATCAGTGCGGTGGCCGATCACTTCATAGGTGCGGCCGCGGTTGTCGTAGGCCTCGACATAGGACGGATTCAATTGGATCGCTTGCGTGAAATCTGCAATCGCTTTGGAGTCTGCCATCGCGGCACCGCGGTCGCCCATTGCGACCCAGGCTTTGCCGCGTGAGTTGAAAGCGTTGAAGTCCTTGGGGTTTATCGCGATCGCCTGGTCATAGTCGCGGATCGCGTCATCCATCCTGCGCGACGCCGCATAGGCATTGCCGCGATTCCAATACGCCACGCCGTTCCTTGGATCGATGCTGATCGACTCATTGTAGGCGGCGAGCGCGCGGCTATAGTCCTCTAAGCCTTCGTAAGCGACGCCGAGACAATTATACCCGCTGGAATTTCTGGGTTCGCGCTTGATGACCTCGCTGCAATCCGGAATGGCTAAATCGTACTGGTGATTGTTGCTGTAGGCGACGCCACGCGAACTGTACAGCCAGGCCAGATTTGGATCGAGCTCGATGGCCTCGCTGTAGTCTGCGATCGCGGGCTCCCATCCGCCTTTCTTCGTGATCAACCTCTTCCTGAAGAGCGCCTGACCTCTTTGGCCAAAACCAAAAGCGTATTTCGGATCGATTGTGACCGCCTCGGTGATATCGGCGACCGCCTGGTCGAATTCACCCTTTTCCGTCCACGCCATGCCACGGCGGGCGTAGGCCCACGCGTCCCTGGAATCGACCCTGATCGCCTCGGCGTGGTCGGCCAGCGCCGCGTCGTATTCATGCAGACCGTAGTAGGCGACGCCGCGGTTGTTGTAGGCCCAGCCATAATTCGGATCGATCCTGATCGCCTCGGTGCAATCCGCAATGGCCGCGTGGTGATCCTCTTTGCCTTCGTACGCCTCACACCGGTGCGCAAAAGCCCAGGCGTCCTTCGGGCTGAGCTTGACGGCCTCGCCGTAGTCCGCAATCGCGCGGTCGTAATCCTTCCTGTTGAAGGAGCCGCGGCCCCGGTTCTTGAAGGCCTCGACGCGTTCTGCCACCGGCTCGCTCGCATCGTCGATGATACGGCTGCAGGCCGCGCCCCCGACGTCGGGCTTGTCGGCGCTGGCGGCGCACTCATTCCGTTCGGCCGGCGTGGCGGCCAGCGCCGGCATCGCAAGCAGGAGACCCAGGCAAAGGAGCAGTCCACCTGATCCGCGCGCTGCCATGCCGTTCTCCCTCCGCCTGGCGCTCCGATGCGACACGTGCGGGCGTCATGACTTTAGCCTCAACGGCAGACTTCTGCCATCGTCAACCCAGGTCTGCAAAGGGGCCAATCGGCGACATTGGCAGGGTCGGGCCAGTCGCTGCAAGTGCTACTGGCTCTCAGCGAGATGCTTGCGGAAAAACGCAATCATCTCAGCATGGAGGTATTGATGAAAATCGCTACGGTCGAAACCCGGCGCATCGGTGCAGGCCGCCGGGTTACTCTGCGCTTCTTTCGGGGTGCAGGTGGCAAGGAAGGAGAAGTGTTTAGCGTTTGTCACGACGTGAAACTCCGGCGTTGGAAGCCCTTGTTTGATCGCTGCCGCACAGCATCCAGACAAGCCGTCAGCGTTTTGTGCAGGATCGGAACTCCACAACTGCACCGGAACCGCTAATTTCTTCAGGTTCTCCTCGGGGAACACAAATGCCGGATATGGATCAACGATGACAGCGGCCCTCACGCGCGGATCGGACGTGACTGGCTGGCTGGGTGCATCGCCGCTTTCAAGTTGCTTGCAGGCCAACAGGCTGGACGTCGCGCAGTTGGGCAGGCCTTTTCGCAAATCGGGATTACCACCGATGACAGCAAGACCCGTATAGCCGCCAAACGAGAATCCGTAGAGACCAATACGCCGAGCGTCGATGCGCGCCGCGTCGGGCCAGCCATCGAGCATGTAGTCAATCAGCCGCTTGATATCCGCAGGGCGCTCCACCAGCACCGAAAGGCTATCGGTACGGCTCGTATCGCGCCAGGTACCACCGGGATGATTAAGTGCAGCGACGACAAAGCCTGCGTCGGCCAACGCCGCCGCAGTGTCATGGTGGCCACCGAACCATCCTCGTCTGCCGTGCGATATCACAATGAGGGAAGCTTTTCGCCTGTCACTTCGCATCCGGGGACCGCAAAGAAAATGGCGCCACGGGCATCCATTTCTCGCGGCGTCTCCGCACAAGGTGTCCAAACGAGCAGCCTGATCCCCGGTCCCGTCGCGTCGGCAGGAATGTCAAAATTTCTGACCCCCGCCGCATTCGCCGCTGTCAGTTCAAGGAAGAAATAGCAAGCAGACAACAAGATAACGCGACGCATGCTTGGCTCCCGCAGGCAGATGACCTTCACAATGGGTCGTTGAACCAAGCGACTATGTCGCCTTCGGGTCAAAATCGCCATTCCGACGGTCGGCCAATTATTTCCAGAAGCCGACGTTGTCGATCTTCGGCCGATGCACCTGATTAACGATCAGTGAACCAAACCACCGAAGAAGATTGGACGATGGGCAATAGTTTATTTGTGCGAGATACAATCTAAGTACTCGCGCAAGGCGACTGATTCCAGATCAGACGATGACCCAAGATCGCAGCTTCGAAATAAATCGCCTCTGGCCGATCATCTACATGATCGCGATTTTGCTCGCCATCGTGATATTCACCTTCATGTTCTTGGTAACCGGCGGGGCTGCGTTGTTAGGCTTTGCCACGGAGTTCCCCCGTCGCATAGGCGAATCAGCAATGTTGTTTTTTGCGGCCCTCATCTGTGGCGCAGCCCTCTTTTACATGTGCGCGCTCGTTGGAAGCCTCTTCAAAACAATCAAAGCTGGCGGGCCTGCTCTGATCGTATCGTCTGAAGGGTTCAGATACCGCTTCGCGTCCGACGACTTAATTCCTTGGAAGGAGATCAAAGACATCACGATTAATCGTGGCTTGGGAATAAAGGTGGCGATCCGCTTCCAGATTGACTCTGGCTTTGCTGACAATTTGCGTTGGCGGAGCAGGATCGCAAATTCCTTCAAACCAGAATATATCGCTGTGCAGTTCCGATTCATTAAAGCCCCAAAGGCAAAAGTTGAGGAGGCGCTGCTCCGGTCGCTGCAATCGCAGTCCGTGCAGGTGTCGTCGAACTTACTCTCGAAGGCCGACTTACTACTCACGTGCCGATAATGTGTAATTTTGCGATGAGTCATCAATCCCTTGCGCGGTCCGCCGTCAATGGGCGGAATTCCGCTGCGGGTTACGAGCTGACTTCCCGAATGGGTCAGTACCACGGCCGCTGTAGCCAAGCAGCTGTCGACTTGCTGCAGCACCAGATTGCGGTCCTGCTTCCTTGCCATCGCGCTGATTTGCCCGTCGAGACCGGGCAAAAAAATCGCATCGTCTACGCGTTCTGTTGAGGAGTCGACTACATCCTCAACGTCGTCCCGGCGAAGGCCGGGACCCATAACCCCAGGACGCAATTGTTGCGAAGATCGTGGGAGATCGAGTGCCGCAGATACATTCCGCGGGTCAGGGTCCCGGCCTTCGCCGGGACTACGGCGGTGTATGTGGCGCCTTCGCTCTGATTTGCCCGTCGGGTGCCGCGTGCAAACAGCTGTCAAGCCCTGCAAGCAAAAATATTCCTGTTTTCAGAATTTCGGATTTGACGTATGGTCTGCCTATCCCGCCTCGCTTCTCGGAGGGGCGTATCGCGGTCGTCACGACACGTGAGGCGGGGATGCGGTGGACGCGGAGGTGCTGTCCGACGAGCAGCACCGAGGCGGACGGCGAAATCGTGTGGTCCTGGCGCCCCAAAGGCTGGCGCTCAAGTCAAAAGCGAAGCTGACAGGCTTCGTGAACGGCGACGGTGGCAATCGGCAAGGTTCACCGAGGAGAGCGCGCTATAAGCCGTAAACCACTGCGCAGGGAAGGCCGGAGTGTTTCCGCCTGTACCTGTGGCTTCGCGCTTTCGCGCAACTTTTCGCGCGAAGGCCCATGGGGTGCATGCGGGCACCCGGTCTTCCCTGCGCCCTCCATCTGTCCGGAGGGCGATCAAGACGCAAAACTCGGGCTTGTCTCGCCGCGAGAGCGAATTTGCATGAATCGCCAACGACCCATATCTGTTTGGCCTGATCAATGCCGACCGGCCCTTGCGCCTTGGCGCGCTTTGCGCAATGTCGCCTGATCCGGCCGCAGGAGGTGGGCTACCGCGATGAGCTTTCATTCGATCTATCGCCACGGCTTCGCCCGTGCCGCCGCTTGCGTCACCGTCTCCAGGGTGGCCGACCCGACCGCCAATGCGGCGGCCATTCTCGAGGCGGCCCGGGTCTGCCATGCCAGGGCGGCGGCCGTCGCGGTCTTTCCGGAGCTTTGCCTGTCGGGCTACGCCATCGAAGACCTGGTAATGCAGGACCCGCTCCTGGATTCGGTCGAGCGCGGACTTGCCGGAATCGTGCAGGCATCCAGCGAGATCATGACAGTCCTGATCGTCGGTGCGCCGTTGCGCTTCGGGGCGCGGATCTATAATTGCGCCGTGGTGGTCCACCGGGGCTCGATTCTCGGAGCGGTGCCCAAGGTCTATCTGCCGACCTATCGCGAGTTCTACGAGGGACGCCACTTCGCCTCCGGCGCCGGCATCGCGGACGCGGAGATCGCGATCGACGGCACCTTGGCGCCGTTCGGGGTCGACCTGCTGTTCGAGGCCGTGGACGTGCCGGGCCTCGCCATCGGCGTCGAAATCTGCGAGGACATGTGGATCCCGGTGACGCCGGCCTCCGAGCTTGCGCTGGCCGGCGCCACGGTGCTGGCCAATCTCTCGGGAAGCCCGATCACCATCGGCCGCGCACGCGCGCGGGCGCTGCTGTGTCAATCCTGCTCTGCCCGCTGCCTTGCGGCCTATCTCTATGCCGCCGCGGGCGCGGGCGAGTCGACGACCGATCTTGCCTGGGACGGCCAGACCTCGATCTACGAGAACGGCGTGCTGCTGGCGGAAGGCGAGCGGTTCCGGCAAAGCGGGCAAATCACCTTTGCCGATATCGATCTCGATCTGCTCCGCCAGGAACGCGCCCTGATGGGCACGTTCGACGATAACCGGCGCGTGCACGAACCACGGGCCGGCAGATATCGCAGGATCGCCTTCTCGCTGGAGCCGCCGGCCAGCGATCTCGGCCTGATCAGGACGGTCGAGCGCTTCCCCTTCGTGCCGAGCGACGCGGCCCGGCTGGAGCAGGATTGCTACGAAGCCTACAACATCCAGGTCGCGGGTCTCGTGCAAAGGCTGCGGGCGATCGGCACAAAGCGCGTGGTGATCGGCGTCTCCGGCGGCCTCGATTCCACCCATGCGCTGATCGTCGCCGCCAAGGCGATCGATCTCCTGGGCCTGCCGAGGTCGAACATTTTCGCCTATACCATGCCCGGCTTTGCGACCGGCAGCGAAAGCAAAGCGAATGCGCTCGCGCTGATGCGCGCCTTGCAGGTGACATCGCAGGAGCTCGATATCAGGCCCACCGCGACGCAGATGCTTGGGGATATCGGCCATCCCTTCGGCCGTGGTGAGGCGATCTACGACATCACCTTTGAGAACGTGCAGGCGGGCCTGCGCACCGATTACCTGTTTCGCCTCGCCAATCATCATGGCGGCATCGTGCTCGGCACCGGCGATCTGTCCGAGCTCGCGCTCGGCTGGTGCACCTATGGTGTCGGCGATCAGATGTCGCATTATAACGTCAACGCCGGGGTGCCGAAGACGCTGATCCAGCACCTGATCCGCTGGGTGATCTCGTCGCGGCAGTTTGCTGATGAAGTCGGCGTGACGCTTGGCGCCATTCTCGCTTCGGAAATCTCGCCAGAGCTTGTGCCGGTCGAAGCCGGCGAGAAGCCGCAGAGCACGGAAGCCGCCGTCGGCCCCTATGAATTGCAGGACTTCAACCTGTTCTACACGCTTCGCTTCGGCTTGCGGCCCGCGAAGATCGCCTTCCTCGCGTTGCACGCCTGGAAAGACGCCGCGGCAGGGGCGTGGCCGCCAGGCTTTCCGGCCGACAAGCGGCGCGCCTACGACCTCGGCGAGATCAGGCATTGGCTCGAGGTGTTCCTGCGGCGCTTTTTCGCCTTCAGCCAGTTCAAGCGCTCCGCCATGCCGAACGGACCGAAAGTGTCAGCCGGCGGCTCGCTGTCGCCGCGCGGCGATTGGCGGGCGCCGTCCGATGCGAGCGCCGCAGCGTGGCTGGAGGATCTGGAGCGGAATGTGCCGAGGGATTGATTGGCGGGAGCAATCCCCGAAGCAAAGCTCGGGAATAACCCTGATTCCCCATCCGGCGATGATCCCGTCCGGAAACCAACGGGACCTTCGCCGGTTTTGCCGACGTCTCTTCAGCGAAGGGAGGTCGTCATGTTGAGGAAAACATTGATTGCACTGGTCGTCGCAACTCTGGGCGCGGCGCTGGTCTCCACCGACGCATCGGCACGGGCCGGGTTCAGAGTGGCGGCTTTCATCGCGTCGGGGTCGCTGGAGGTGTGTGGCGCGGCGCGGATTGGCGTGGGGGCTGGCGTGGGGGCGGCGCAAGATTGGCTTGGCGCCGAGGTGGTTGGCGTCGTCCGGGGCTTGCGGCGGCCGGGGTTGGCCTGGGCTTGGGTCTTGCCGGCGCAGCGGCCTGGAATGCCAATGCTGCGGCCTGGGGTCCGAGTTGGGGTTGGGGCAATGGCTGGGACAGCGGTTGGGGTGGTGGTTGGGGCGGCGGGTGCACACGATGGCGCCAGGTCTGGACCGGTTGGGGCTGGCGGATGGCTCCGGTGAACGTTTGCTGGTGAGGCGCTGACTCGCTTGGGCTGTCATGCCGACATTGCTCGTGGCACGCGTGCGGCATGCCGCCTGAGCGCGCCAACCGCGGCGTCGTCAGCGCAGGAAGCGTCTAAATCGCCGCAAGGAGAACAGGAACAACGCCGCGCCGATCACCAGCAGCGCGGCGAGCTGCGGCCAGATCACGGCAAGACCGGCGCCACGGAACAGCACCGCCTGGGCAAGAATCACGAAGTGGGTGTTCGGCGCGGCCAGCATGATGTTCTGGATGATCTCCGGCATGCTTTCGCGCGGCGTCGTGGCGCCCGACAGCATTTGAAGGGGCAGCAGGACGAGCATCAACAGCAGGCCGAACTGCGGCATGCTTCCGCCGACCGTCGCCAGGAAGATGCCCATGCTGGTCATGGCGAAGAGATAGAGCGCCGTGCCGAACAGGAACAGCGGCACCGAGCCTCCGATCCGCCAATAGGCGAAGCTCAGGACACATCGGATGATCCCGGAGGCGAGCAGCAGAGCCCCGAGCAGATAGGTCAAGATCAAAGCGCCAGCCTCCGGCTCGTTGAGCAGCACCAGACCAAAGGCCAGATAGAGCGCGCCAAGAAGGATCTGCCAGAGAAACCCGCCCCATCCCTTGGTCCAGAAGGCGTGCGCAATCTCGAAGGCGCCAACCGCCAGGACGGTCAATCCGATCAGCCTCACGCTGATGACCGTAGCGAACATGATGTCGGTGAGGGCCAGGACGCCGGCGGCGATCATGACCACGCCAAGCAGGGCGCAGACTCCGACGAAACCCTGAGCAAAAGCGAGGAATCTTCCGATGCGCGTGCAGTTCGTGGCCGCCGCTGTTTGGCTGTCTGCCGACAAGAGCAAGCGGCATCATCGCCGCTGTCCGCGTTATTGCGCTACTCTTGACGAGAGTGTCAGGTTGGTCACTCCGGCCGCCACATGGAGGCCGATCGCGCGCTCGACCGAGAGCGGCTGCAGGACAATACTTCTGCGCGAGCCTCCGATCAGGACGTTGGCGCCAAATCCGGGTCCCAAGGCAACGCTGGCGCTTGCGCCGACGTAGCTCCCTGTCAGCGTGCCCGAGCGAATCCGGGGCGAGTTTCGGGCGAAAACAGCCCAGGAGAGACTGCCGGCCTGGATGACACCGACATCAAGGCCGACCCTCCTGATGGTGCCCTCGTAGACGTATTGCTTCGATGAGCCCCTGCGGCGGAAGACGCAGCGCAGGGACTGGGTGGATCCAAGAACCTGTCCCAGCCGTGAACCGCTGACACAGGACAGCCTGCCGACCCTGAACGCCGCGCCCCGCGCGGAGGTCAGATTGGCGCAAATCGCGATGGATACGCAAATGGTTCCAACTCGCCGGATCGGTGTCATTGCAGATCTCGACTTAGCTGCTCTGGCGCGGCTGCGCGTCCGCGATCTCCACGAAGCCAGAATGTCATGCCGAGCCCGATCAGGAGCACAGCACCCAACAAGAAGAAAAGGATGGACTGCTTCAGCCACGAAATTGCGGGGACTGCGGCGATCATGGCAACGCCGAGGAAGCAGAGCCGCAGCGAGAGGAGGCTGACCCCCGCGAGAAAACAGCCGAGCGCCAGCAACGCGAGGAGCACAAGGCTTGTTGCTGGTGAGGGAAACAGCTGTTGAACCCCGGATACCAGCATAATGTTCATCGTGACCAGGACCGCAATCCAGTGAGCAGTCTGGGTCCAGATCAGCTGAAGCTGAGCCTGCCTGCTGTCAAGCTCCGGCCATTTGCTGACGATGCAGACGACAGCGATGGCGAGCGCCAGAAATTCCCAATAACCCCTGAGGGGCTGCTGCGAGACATTGGTGTAGGCGACGCCTGCGATCGCCAGCACCAACACGACGACGTAAGGCAGCTGCTGCCAGAGGAAACGGGAGGTTGCAGAATAGGGCGAGGATGTCCTGATCCCGCCGCTCTGCTGCTCATTGATGTCGTTCATGGTCAATCCATCGCGTGCGAGGCTCCATCACCGGCTGGCTCGGCTGCGCGGTTACCGAGCTCGTCGCCCAGGTAGTCTTCGACATAAAATCGGATAATGGCGACACGGCCGATTGCGACCAGTGGCATCGCGAGCGCGATTCCCATGACTCCGAAAAGCGCACCCAGCAATACGATGGCTGCCAACGTCCAGGCAGGCGGAGCTGCGATTGCGTGGCCCTGGATCAACGGACCGATCACGTAGCCTTCGATCGATTGGATGATGGTATAGACGACGAGCGCCCAGACGAGCACCGAACCGCCAAACGGCATCGCCACGAGCGCAATGGGGATCGCGGCGACGATAGGTCCAAGATAGGGGATGAAATTCGAGAGGCCGGCCTGCAATCCCAGAACGAAGGGGCCGGGGAGCCCGATCAGATAGAGCGCGCCCCACACGCAGAGCGTCATCAGTGCGATTCGGATCACCTGGCCGATGAACCATAGCCTGAGGACGCGTCCCATCTCGTCCAGCACCGCTCTCGTCCGCGCGCGGTACGACCGCTTCACCATGATCACCAGGCTTTCACGATAACTCGAAGGATCGAAGGCAAACAATATCCCGAGGAACAGGATGATGAGGGCATTGGTCAGAAAGCTCGTCGCCGTCCCGAGCACCAACTGTGCATTGCTGAGGAACCGCCCCTGGTCGAAGAACCAGCGCGCAAAGTTGCGGCCGGCTTCGGGGCCAAGCAGGTCGACGCCGAATGACAAGAGATGCTGCTGAACGACCTCAAGCTGCGTCTCCATGACTTCCAGCAGCAGATGAATCTGCTCGGGGACCTTGCCGGCTCCCCAAACCATGCCAAACCCCGAAAGGGCCGACAGCATCAGCAGAACCAGGCTCAACCGCCATGCACGATTGACAGGGAAAATGGGAGCAATGGTCCTCGCCGCCGCATCCAGAAAGGCCGCAAACAGGACGCTGGCGAAGATGATGAGGAGACTCGAAACCGTTTGCCACGCCAGAAAGATTGCAATGCAAGCGGCCAGCAGCGCGAGGCCCGTCGCGAGGAGATCGCGACGATCGGCTCCCGCCGCATCAGCGGGGCGATCGTCATGTGGGATGACCCCGCGAATCCAACCCTGTCCTGGTTTGGAATCGGTCATGGATCTCTCGCTGCGCTATGTGCCCAATCTCCGGCTGCCATAGTGCGGATGCTTTCCGCCGCGAAAGCGCCAATACCGGTGCTTCGGTGTAGCCCTGGTGGTACTCGGGGTCACATGCGGTGCAGATAGCTTGGAATCATTCGTCTGTGCCAGCGACCGACTTGAAAGTGGCGCAGCCGCCAGCAATGCGCTGAACATCAGTGTGCCCAGAGCCTGAATCCTCATGCTCGCCTCCATAAGGAGTGATCCTGCTTGAGCGGCTGACGCACAGCCGCAGCAAACGGCGGGAACGATCCTATCAGCACTATTCCGGTTGCGACAGCCGGGTTTGTATGTAGGAACGGGCAGTAGGAAACAGGGCTGGCACGCACATGACGTACATCCTCAGCCAAGGGGATTCCGACCGGCCATGGTCGGGTGATTATCGGATATTGGGCGGGAAAATGCAGGCCTAGCCTTGGATATAACGCTGCGAAGCTTTGTCGAGAGGAGGCGGGCTATGACGAACTATGATCAGAACCCAGCGATATCCGGCGCGGCAGTCGGCGGCGCGGCAGCGCTGGACGCCGGCTTACGCCGTTACATGCTGCGGATCTACAATTACATGGCCGCCGGCGTGGGCGTGACCGCTGTCGTCGCGTGGCTCACTTATCGGCTCACCGGTCCTGCATTGTTGCACAGCCCGCTGATGTGGGTCTTCATCCTGGCGCCATTGGCTCTGGTCTTCTTCTTGAGCGCGCGCATCAACACGCTGTCGGCGACAGCCGCCCGGGCGCTGTTCTTCGTTTACGCCGCCCTGGTCGGCGTATCGCTCTCGACCTTGCTGCACGTCTACACCAGCTACTCGATCACACGCGTCTTCTTCATCGCAGCCGGGATGTTCGGTGCGATCAGTATCTTCGGCTACACCACCAGGCGTGATCTGTCCGGATTCGGGACGTTCCTGTTCATGGGTCTGATCGGGATTATCATCGCGGGCGTGGTCAACCTGTTCCTGCGATCAACGCAACTCGACTGGCTGATCTCTGTCATAGGCGTTGGTGTCTTCGCGGGCCTCACCGCCTACGACACCCAACGGATCAAGGCGATGTATGATCGCGCCGATAACGAACTTTCGGCGGCCCGCAAGTCCATCATCGCCGCCCTGTCGCTCTATCTCAATTTCATCAACCTCTTCTTGATGATGTTGCGCCTCGCGGGCGGCCGGCGCTAGACCAGATCCGAAGGGCGTGCGCCCGCGGTCTACGCCGCGGGCTTGGCGGCGACGCTGGCGAGCGCGTCGCGCAAGAGGTTCTCCTTCGTCTCGTCGAGCGATGTTTTCAGAACGACGCCGCCGGCACCCTTGATCTCCTTGAGCACCTTGTCGGCTGTCATGCTCTTGATCAGGAGAAACAAGGCTGCATCGCCGGGATGAATGCTTTTGGCCAGGTCCTTCATGAAGCTGTCGTCGATGCCGAAGTCGGTCAGCGCCCCGCCCAGCGCGCCGGATGCGGCGCCCACTGCGACACCCAGGATCGGATTCAGGAAGAGAACCCCGATCAAGAGTCCCCAGAAGCTGCCGGTCATGGCGCCCATCGCCGTGGTATTGACCAGCTGGTTCAGCTTGATGCTGCCATCGTCGGTTTTGACGGCAATGACGGCGTCCCCGATACTTATCAGATACTCTTTCTGCAGTTTGAGGAGATGTTGCCGGACCTCCTCGGCCTTTGCCTCAGAGGGATACACGATTGCGATCAGATCGGACATCGAAACCTCCTGCTGGATCGACGGAGCATCGGTCGGGCAGAACGCTGGCGCGGATTTTCTGCAAGGCTAGCTGGCAACCGGCCGTTCCGGCATCAGAGAAAACCCTGGATGAGGGGGATGAATCCTCCCGATCGAGGGCCACTCGTGCTGAGCGGGCAAAGCTCATCCAAGCCTCGTTGCGAAGCTCGGTCCGATGAGGGGCGCAGCGCTCAGTTGTGGATTGCGGTTCCCGCCCGTCTAGAACAATTCTAGGTAGAACTGAATTGCGTTGAGACATGGAAATCAGCTCGGATGTTCCGCAAGGCGTGCGGAGCGATGCCGGAATTCTACCTCTTGGTGTAATCGGCCCAACTAGTGTATAATACCGCTAAAATGGGGTGCCGGACCTAGCTGCGTTTGGCGGTTGCTACAGCGCTTGCCGGTCGAAAGCGATCCTCCATCTCGAGTGTCGCTTTGTGAAAAGCGAGGGCGTACCGTGAAGCCACATAGCTCCCGCGCTTACGGACCGAGTCAAACCAGCGTCGCGAAATTGCCCGAGAGTGGTTGGGACGAGGGAAACGATCGAGTGGCTCCCGGCGACTACAGCTCGATAAGCGCAAAGCTTCTATCCATGCAGCAAAACATTCAGCAGCGGATCGCATCCGACCTTCACGATTCAACCTGTCAGCATCTGATTGCTGCCAGCCTGACCGTGATCCGCATCCGTGCGGCGCTGCAGAACCCGGCGTATGCCGAGCGGCTCTGCAACGAGCTCGATACGTCGATTGACCACGCGATCAAGGAGATTCGAGCTTTCACCTATCTGCTGCACCCTCAAAATCTGACGGAGGAGGGGCTGAAGGCAACTATTGAAAACTATGCCTGCGGATTCGCAGCGCGTACTTCGCTGAAGGTGACGACCGAGATCACGCCCGAGATCGATCGGTTGGCCTACAAAAAGCAGCGCTCGTTGTTGCGCATCGTTCAGGAAGCCCTCATGAACGTCTTCCGCCATGCGAAAGCGACGGAGGTCGGGGTCGCAATCAAGGCGACAGACACCGAGTTCCGGCTCCGAGTAAGGGATAACGGGCGCGGAATGCCGGGCGGCCACGCGAGATACGGCATCGGCCAGCCATCGCTCGGCGTGGGCATTCCCGCAATGAGAGTTAGGCTGCGGCAACTCGGGGGCACGCTTGTGATCCGATCGGCGCTGGCGCAACATTCGGGTACGACATTATGCGCGGTGATCCCGCGTCATGTGACGAACAAGCAGCGCGGCCAGCGAAAGGGCCTCGTTGTGATCAAGGGCAGTGGGGAGCGTGCAACAAACCAAAGAACAAGAGTCCCCAGCCATGAAGCGGATTCTCATTGCTGACGATCATGAAGCCGTGCGCTCTGGCCTGAGAGCGGTTCTGGAGCAACATGCCGACTGGGAGGTGGTTGCCGAAGTGAACGACGGCCAAAAGGCGCTCGCGGCAGCTATCGACAGTCGCCCGGATGTCGCGATCGTGGATTTTTCCATGCCGCGTATGACCGGAGTAGAGGTTGCGCGGCGGATCAGGGAATATCCGCTGCAGACCGAGGTGCTGATCTTCACGGTGCACAACTCGGGTTTGCTTGCCCGGCAGGCGTTTCAGGCGGGCGCCCGCGCCTTTCTGGCGAAATCTGATGCCAATAAGCTGTTGCTCAGGGCCGTCGAATCGCTTTTGGCCCACAGGCCGTTCTGGGCTGGCAGGTTCTGGGGCGAGCCGGACGGCGGTTCCGCGAGATCCGGAAATGGCTATCGGGCGCTTTCGCCGCGTGAGCAACTCGTCGTCAAGCTGGTCGCCGAGGGTTATAGCAACAAGAGCATCAGCGCGATCCTGCACCTCAGTGTCAAGACGACGGAGGCGCACCGGTCCGCCGCGATGCGCAAGCTGGACCTGAATTCGACGGCTGGTCTGGTTCGATATGCGGTCCGAGCCAAATTGGTAGAAGCATGACAGCAGAATTGATCAGACTGGGGCTGATCGCTGCGCGAGGCACGGGAAGGTCTTGGTAAATCCGCCGTGGCTTCTGAGGGTTTGATGGGATTACCGGGAGAGGATGATCGGCATAATCAGTTCGGTTGCTGCCGGCCGCCTCCCGACCGCGAATGGGGAGGCATTGCAGGAACGACGCCGTGAAACGCATTTTGATTGCCGATGATCATGAAATCGTGCGCTCCGGGCTCCGCGCGATCATCGAAAGTCATGGCAATTGGGTTGTTACCGGAGAAGCTGTCGACGGCGAGCAGACGGTCGCGCTTGCGCTGGAAACCAAGCCTGATATCGCGATCGTCGACTTTTCGATGCCGCTCATGAACGGACTCGAGGTCAGTCGTCGCATCACATCGCTCCATTCGCGCACGGAAGTGTTGATTCTGACGATGCACGAGAACGAGGAAATCCTGACCGAGGCTCTTCTGGCCGGAGTCCGCGGATTTCTGTTCAAATCGGATGCAAAGAAGCATCTCATTTCGGCTGTCGAGGAACTGCTTGCTCATCGTCCCTATTTCACCAGCGCCTTGCTGGAGAAACTGCTCCACGACTATCGGCACAACAAGCAGAACAGGTCCAAGATGTTGCTCACATTCCGGGAGCAGAACGTCGTTCAGCTGATCGCGGAGGGGCAAACCAACAAATCCATCAGCGCAATCCTGAAGCTTAGCGTGAAGACGGTTGAGACGCATCGCGCATCGGCCATGCGCAAGCTTGGAATGTCATCGACTGCCGAGCTCGTGCGGTATGCGATCCGTAAGAAGCTGGTCGCGCTCTAGCGTGGATGGCATCGACTTGGGCGAGGGGGCTTTTGATCATGGACATGATCTGGGAGAATCCCAGCCCTGGATCAGGCAATCACCCAATATGACGAGCTCTGGAGACGTGCATCGTTGTGCATCCGCTTCCATGAGTGGATGCGGCAATTGGTCTCCAGCGTGGTGAACGCCGATGTGCGCGCGATGCGGCGGCTCGCAGGCACATCACGACATTTGGGGTGGCAAGGTCAAACGGGTGGATCCCAGATAGCAACATCGCCGTAACCTCAGGACTACAAGCAGGAGTATTTCCGATGCGCCGTCAATTGTTCGTCGTCATCTCCGTCATCCTGGTCTCGGCCACCGTCGTTTCCCTCTCGCCAGCCGTCGCGGCTCGCTATTGCCTGCGAGGCGGCCGTTTGGGTTATCCGGGCAATTGCCAGTTCTCGACTCTCCAGCAATGCCGGGCAACCGCCTCCGGTACTGGTTCCTATTGTGGCGTCAATCCGCACTACGCCTTCGCGCGCCAGCGGGCCGGCCGCCAGTGACCGGATAGCGCGGGTGCTCGACCCGCCCCAAGAACGTCTTAATAGGTCCGAACCTCCCATGACTAGGCCCGCCGCGGGTGGCGGGCCGTTTTTTGTCCCCATCCATCGCTTGGCGCGGCCTCTACGCTTCCGTCAGCTGGTAGTGGTTCAGGTCGGCCTCATGGGTCATGGCCCAGTAATCGACGAAACGCCAGGGCATGGCGGAAAACACCCGGCCGCTTTTGTTGCGGTAGTAGGTGGTCATGCCCGGATGGGTCCAGATCATGGCCTCGTGCTCGACATCGACCTTGCGTATATGGTCGTCGTGAACATCCTGGCGAACGTCGATTGCCGCTATGCGGCGCTCGATCATCTCGACCATGCAGCTCGTGATGTAGCGGCTCTGGCACTCGGACTGAAAGATCACGCTGCCGCCATGCGCCGGGCCTGAATTGGGACCGAGCATGCAAAAGAGATTTGGGAACCCCGGTACGGTCAGGCCGAGATAGGCCGTCGGATTGTCGTCGGCCCATTTTTCGCGAAGGGTCTTGCCGTCGCGGCCGGTGATGTTGAGGCGCGCTGCCATCTCGGTGACCTTGAAGCCGGTCGCAACCACGATGATGTCGAACGGCCGCTGCTTCCCGTCGGTCGTCAAAATGCCATCGGGTGTGAAGCGGTCGATGCCCTCCGTGACGAGCTCCACATTGGGCTTGGTCAGCGTCCTGAACCAGCCGTTATCGAGCAGGATGCGCTTGCCATAGGGCGGGTAGCTGGGCACGCATTTCTTGATCAGGTCAGGGCGATCCTTCAACTCCGAGAGGATGAAATCGGTCAGCTCCTCGCGGTGACGGTCATTGCCCTTGTTGACCGCCCGAGCCGGGTGGGGCCAGGCGGGATCCTTGCGCAGAAACGGCAATAGCCCGTCGCCATAGCGCCAGAACATATTGAAGCGGTACCATTGCACGTAGAACGGAAGATGTGCGAGCAGCCACTGCGCGCCTTGTGTAATGGGATCGGAGTAGCCCTTCACCGGTCGCGCCCATTGCGCACTTCGCTGAAACACGGTGAGCGATGCCACGCGGTCGGCAATGGTCGGCACAAGCTGCATCGCGGTGGCGCCGGTGCCGATCACGGCAACGCGCTTGCCCTCGGTCGTGATTTTGTCAGACCACAAGGCTGAATGCAGAATGACGCCCCGGAAATCTTCCTCGCCGGCAAAGTGCGCGCGAGAGGGGTCGTTGAGCTGGCCGATTGCGCTGACGAGCACCGCCGATTCGACAGTCTCTTCGCCATCTTTGGTGTTCAGCGTCGAAATCCAGCGCCGTTTGCGCTCATCCCAGCGCGAAGATATCAGTTGCGTATTGAGGCGCAGATGCTTGCGAATGCCGTACTCAGAGGCGACCTTCTTCAGATAGTCCAGCAATTCCTCGCGCTGGCAGAAATAACGGGTCCAGGCGTTGCGCGGCCCGAATGAGTATGAATAGGAATGGTTAGGCGTGTCGACGCTGCAGCCGGGATAACGGTTGATGTACCACGTACCGCCGAGCTCCGCATTCTTCTCGACAATCGTGTAGCGGATGCCGAGATGCCCGAGTGCCACGGCGAGTGCAATGGCGCACACGCCGGCGCCGACGATCAGAACATGATGCTGCGCCAAGGCCTGGTCTGATGGAGGTCGGCTCCAGCGCGCCTCGCGTCGGACAAATCCCATCTCCTCGCGCATCAGCGGCGCGTATTCGCTCGCGACATTTTCGCCGAGGCAGGCGCGCATCATCCTGAGCATCAATTCGTCGCCGGGATCGGTGATGACAGGCTCTGGCTTGCCATGCGCGAACAACTCGACGACCGCGGCGCGGATTTTATCCTGAATATCCGCGGGGACTCCGGCCGCGGGATCGGGAATGAGGCGAACGTCGCGTTTGGGCCTGTAGGGCTGTTCCAGCCAGCCTTGGTCACCGGTCATATGGACCAGCACCATCAGGAGGCAGCGGATATCCCCCTCGGAAATTGCCGAGGAGAGGTCGAGACTATTGTGTCGCGGTTCGACATTCATGACCGATGTCCTCGATTTCATCCGGACGACGCCTGGCGCAAACGCGCCGTGGCAGCGCCGACCTTGACGCTACATTGCAAGATAGCGCCGACGGATATCTTCGTTTATGGCCAGGCCAGCCGTATCCTGGCGATGCACGACCTTTCCCTTGTCGATGACGACGGCCTCCTCGGCAATTCGCAGGCAGAAATGCATGTTCTGCTCGGCAAGCAGGATGGTGGCGCCATTTGCCCCGAGTTCCAGCAGCACCTTGGTGATGGTGGCGACCACGAGGGGAGCCAGCCCTTCGCTCGGCTCGTCCAGCAGCAAGACCAGGGGATTTCCCATCAAGGCGCGCGCGATCACAAGAAGCTGTTGCTCGCCGCCCGACAAGCGGCCAGCCTGGCGCGACCGAAGTGTTGCCAGCAGCGGAAAAGTGTCCCAGATGCGCTGCAGGGTCCAGTCTCGCCGCCCTTCAGGACCGCTCTTGGCCGCAATCAGGAGATTGTCCTCGACGCTGTGCTCGGGGAAGACCTGCCGGTCCTCCGGCACATAGGCCAGTCCGAGCCGGGCACGCGCATGTGGCGGCGCGTGGGTGATGTCGCGGCCGGCGAACACGATGCGACCGCTTCTCGCCGGCAGGATGCCCGCAAGCGTCTTCATGGTCGTGCTCTTGCCCGCACCGTTGCGGCCGAGCAGCGCCAGGGTGCGCTTTTCCTGAAGGGCGAGATCAAGATCGAACAGGATCTGGCTTGCGCCATACGAGGCGCTCAATCCTTCGGCGCGCAAGAGGTCGGTCATGATGTGTGGGCCTCCGTGCCGAGATAAGCGTCGATCACCGCCTGGTTGTTGCGGATATCCTCCGGCGTGCCCTCGGCCAGAACGCGGCCGTAGCACAGCACCCGAATGGTGCTTGCGACCCTGAAGACGATATCCATGTCGTGCTCGATGAAGACCAGCGTCAGTTTGCGCTGTTCCCACAGGCCGCGCACGCGCTCGATCATGCGCCAGCGTTCGTCCGGGCCCATGCCGGCGGTCGGCTCGTCAAGCAGAAGCACCTTGGGTTCGAGCGCAAGCGCGATGGCGATATCGAGCAGCTTCTGGTCGCCGTGGGACAGGATCGCGGCCTGGACATTTGCGACATGCGTCAGGCCCACGAGTTCCATCACCTCTCCGGCACGTTCGCGCATGCCGGGCGGCGGAAAGCGGCGGGCGAGATTGCCCCATTGGCCGACATGGGCCGTGACGGCGGCCATCAGGTTCTCCGCCACTGTCATGGTCGGAAAGCAACTTGCGACCTGAAAGGCACGTCCGATGCCGAGTTGCATCCGTTCGGCTTTGGAGAGACGTACCACGTCCCGCCCATCGAGCAGCACCTGGCCGGCATCGGCCGAAAACGCGCCGCTGATCAGGTTGAAGAAAGTGCTCTTGCCGGCGCCGTTGGGACCGATGATCGCCGACAGCGAGCCTGACGAAAATGCCAGCGACACGTCGTCGATGGCCCGCACGCCCCCGAATGCCTTGGTGAGATGTCTGATCTCGAGCTTCATTTCGCGCCTCGGAGCCATGCGAATTTGAGAAAATCGAGCACGCCACGCCGCAGACCGAGGGCAAAGGCAAGGATCACGAGTCCCAGAACCAGCCCGTAATATTCGGTGAAGCGCGTCACCACGTCGTTGAGCGCAAGCAGGATCGCCGCGCCGAGAACCGGGCCGAGGAAGCTGTTGATGCCGCCTAGCATGACCGCGAAGATCGCCTGGCCGGAGTTCGGCCAATCGGCGAGTTCGGGATAGGCGCCCGAAACGAACAAAGCGGCCAGCACGCCACCCAGCCCGGCGAACGCCCCGGCGATCGTGAAGGCCCACAGCCGGGCTCGCCACAGAACGACGCCCAGGAAGCCCGTGCGGTTCTCATTGTCGCGGATCATGCGCAACGTCTGGCCGAACGGGCTCGCGGAGATGTGGCGCAGCGCCAACAACCCAAGCACCGCCACGACGGCGCAGAACCAGTAAAGGTGAAGCTGTGAGGAGAGCTCGAACCCGAAGATTTCACGCCGCGGCAGGCCGCCGCGCAGGCCCTGGTCGCCGCCGGTGAGGCTCTGCCAGGAGATGATGACACTGTAGAACAGCATTTGAAACGCCAGCGTGATGAAGGCGAAGTAGTCCGTGCCGAGACGGACGCAGATGGCGCCGACGCAGAGCGCGGCAAAGGCCGTGCTCGCAATCGCGAGAACGGCGGCGACCGGCAGCGAGAGCTCGGTCATTTGCATGGTCAGTGCGAACGCGTAGGCGCCAAGGCCATAGAACATCCCGTGGCCGAATGAGACCATGCCCGTGTTGCCGACCAGGAGGTTGAGGGAGGTCGCAAAAAGCGCCATCGCGCTCAAGCGGATGACGAAATCCTCAAAAGCGGGACTGCGATGGAACAACGGAATCATTAGCACGACGATAAGGGCCACAGCGGCGATGGCGGCTTCGCGCAGGGCAGGGTGGCGTTTCATGAGCTGCGACCGAAGAGGCCCTGCGGACGCAGGAGCAGGATGGCGATCATCACGATATAGATCAGTCCGTCGGTGAACTGCGGGAAACCGATCGTGCCGAAGCCACGGACCATGCCGATCACAAGCGCTGCGACCAGCGCTCCCGCAATCGAACCCATGCCGCCGATCACAGTGACGATGAAGCTCTCGATCAGGACCGAGAAGCCCATGCCGGGCGATAGCGAACGCACGGGGGCGGCGAGTGCGCCGGCAAGCCCTGCCAGTCCGCCGCCGATGGCGAACACGATCGCGAACAGCAGCGTGGTGTTGACGCCCAGCGCCGAGACCATCTGGGAGTTGATTGCGGCGGCGCGCACCGTCTTGCCGAGCCGCGTCATCGAAAGGCCGACGCCCAACACGAGCGCGATCAGCGCCGCGATACCGATCAGCACGGCGTAGAAGGGCGGCACCACACCGCCCGCGATGAACAGGGGCGGCACCTGGAATGCGGGCGGCATTCCCATCGCGTGGAACTCAGGACCCCAGACGATCTTCACGACATCATCAAAGATCAAAACCACGGCATAGCAGACCAGAAGCTGCATCAGCACGTTCGACCCATAGACGCGGCTGATCAGGGCGCGTTCGAACAGGATGCCGAACAGCGCCATTGCGAGCGTCGCCGCCAGCACTGCGAGAGCGTAGCTGTCGGTTGCTCCGAGCGCGGTATAGGCGACATAGCCGCCCAGCATATAAAAGGTGCCGTGGGCGAAATTGACGATCTTGAGGACGCCGAAGATCAAGGTTACGCCTGCGGCCACCAGGAACAGCAACATGCCCACGATCAGCCCGCTGGTGGTCTGGGTGACCACGCAGGCGGGTGTGGTGAGGCAGGCGCCGAGCGCGTCGAGGTCCATCTGAAGCTCAGATGTACTTCTGCTGCTTCTTCCACTCCGTTTCCAGCTCGATGATCTTGCCCCAGTCGGCCGCCTTAACATCGATGATGAACGGCTCCTTGGGCGTGGTCTGTCCCCAGCCGATGGCGTAGTTGATGATCGTGTGGTCATCGCGCATGGTAATCGTGCCGTCGACGCCGAACGGGGTATTGATCTTCATGCCCGTGAGGGCCGCGGCGACCGCCTTGCCGTCGAGCGAGTTGGCCTTCTTGATGGCCGCCTCATAGAACTGCATCGCGACCGTGTTCTGCCAGGCCCAGTTGGTTGGCCGTTCGTTCCATCGCTTCAGATAGGCTTGGCCAAACTCCCTGTTGGCCGGCGTATCGGGGAAGGTTTCGAGATAGCGCGTCGCCGACTGGATGCCGGGTGGCAGAGTCTTGATGGCGGCCAGCACGGGATAATCGACGTTGGGTGTCGCCACCGCCATCTGCGAAAACAGCGCATAGATGTTGCCCTGGTTCACGAATGCCGAGAGATCACCGGCATAGAGCAGCGTGAACAGCGCCTGGGGTTTGGCCTGGATCAGCTTGGTGATGACCTCGGTAAAGTCGGGCTGGCCGAGCTTGGGCCAGGCCTCGGTGGTGATCTCGAGATCCGGCTTGAACTGCTTGAAGAACTGCAGGTATTGCGCCGTGGTGTCGCGGCCATAGGCATAGTCCGGGGAACAGGTCGCCCATTTGTTGAGCTTCTTGGCGTCGGCGTATCCGGACAGATACATGCTGCCGGCCACCGCGTCGTGCACGCCCTGGCGTGCGACGCGGAAGGCGGTGGGGACGCGGATCTTGGGGTCGGCGGTCAGCGACGAGGTCTCGCTGTTGGTATGGATGCAGGCGACACCGAGGTCGCGTACGACTTCTTGCACGGCGAAGGCACCGGACGACGCCTCGGCATCGATGAGCAGCTCGCAGCCCGTGCTGTTCACCAACTCGCGGGTCAGGCGGGCGGCCTCCTGCGGCTGCCCCTTTGAATCGCGGAAGACGAATTCGATCGGTCGGCCGAGAAAGCCGCCGGCGGCATTGATGCGATCCTGCTCCATCAGCAATGCGTTGCGCGAGGAGGTGCCAAGCAGCGCGATCGGTCCTGACAGGATGCTTTGCATTCCGATGCGCAAGGTATTGGCTTGTGCTCTGGCCACCCAGGGGGCGGCGAGCAGGCTGGCCGCGCCACCGGTCAGCATAGTGCGACGCGTAATGAGTTCGCTCATTGACTGCACCTCCCATGACTTAATTATTCGGCTCGGTCGTGAGACAACCGGCTGTTTTTATTAGGCTGCCAACTCTAGATCGGTGCTTGCGGTTGGATCAAGCTGGCATTTGGGGGCGGCTGAGGCCGCCTTCGTACCGCGCCGTATCGGGAGCACGATTCTGGCAGGCGGAGCGGCGCGGCGTCTATGCGTCCTGTCGAGGTGCTGACGGCAAGATATTGGCCCGCGATGTCCGCCCTGCGGAAACAACGTGCCCGCTTGAGCCGTTGACCGGACCGATCCTCAGCTTGCTGCCATGCAGCAAGCTGCGAACGCAATTTCGCGCGGGGTGGCAGGTGGAAGCTCTGCACAACCGCCACAATTTCGTGGTATAAAGAGTCAAGTCCAAACAATTCAAATATATCAAAACCGGGAGGACGACATGCTGCTGCGTTGTGCGAGAGTCCTTGGCTTATTGATCGTTGGATTGATTTTGACCGCGGCCGGGGCAATTGCGGCCGAGGCTCCCAAGGAGATGAAGCTGTATGTCTTCAGCTCCGGCGCGCTGAACCTCGACAAGTCGATCATCCAGAACGGCGCCAGCGGCAAGGTGCAGATTCCCGTCGGCTTCTTCCTGATCCGCCATCCCAAAGGCGACGTGCTGTTCGACTGCGGCAACAACGACAAGATCATCACCGATCCGGACTATTGGGGGCCGTTCGTGAAGGCGCTCGATCCGGGCCGCTCGCCCGATATCGCCATCGACACCCAACTCAGCAAGATCAACGTCAAGCCGTCCGACATCAAATATGTCGTGCTCGGGCATTTCCACGTCGACCATGCCGGCAACATCGGCAAGTTCCTGGATTCGACGTTCGTGTACCAGCGCGACGAAATCAGGAATGCGTTCTGGCCGGCGCCCGGCTATGCCACGTTCTTCATCAGCGATGACTTCGCCATGCTGCGAAACAGCGTCGGCGGCCCGATGCCGAGCAAGTACAAGACGATCGAGCTCGACGGCGACCTCGATTTGTTCGGCGACAACAGCATCTATATCCATCGATCGGTATCGCATACCCCCGGCAGCCAGATCATGGTGGTGCGTTTGCCGAAGACCGGAACAGTCGTGCTCACCAGCGACGCCGTCTATCTGCAGGAGAATCTCGACAAGAACATCTTGCCGAGCATCGGCAGTGTCTACGATCCCGTCGGCATGCTCGACGCCTATGCCTGGGTCAAGCGGGTGCACGACGTCGAAGGCGGCGATATCATCTTCGCGCACGATCCTGATGTCTACAAGGCGCACAAGCATTCGCCCGAATATTACGAGTGATTGAAAGCGGCGCGCCGTAAACGAGAGGCGGTCCCGGACCTTGCGTCCGGGATCGCGCTTGAGCGGTTTACGGCAGGTGCTTCGTTACTGCATGCGGATTGTGTAAGTTGATGCCTCCGCTCGTGCTGGCAGAGCATGTCACCAAATGGTACGGCCCGCGCCGGGCCGTGACCGACGTGTCGTTTTCCATCTCGCAGGGTGAGATCGTCGGCCTGCTCGGGCCCAACGGCTCCGGCAAGAGCACGATCTTCCGGATGTTGACCGGTTATCTCGTGCCGACCTCCGGTCATATCGAGGTCGCCGGTCATGATGTCGTGACAGACTCGCTGTCGGTTCGCCGCCTGATCAGCTACGTGCCGGAGGATGCGCCGCTCTATGATCACATGCGGGTCGCCGAGTTTCTTTACTTTATGGCCAATCTCAGGGGACTGCGAGGCCGGACGGCAAAGGCCGCGGTGGATGTTGCGGCCGAGCGGCTGGATCTCACCAGCGTCATGTCGCTTCTGAGCGGCAAGCTCTCGCGCGGCTACCGCCAGCGCGTTTCGATCGCGCAGGCTCTGCTGGGCGATCCGCGGGTGCTGGTGCTGGATGAGCCGACCAGTGGGCTCGATCCGCACCAGGTCATTGCCGTTCGCGACCTCATCCAGTCGCTGTCCGGAAGCCACACCGTGCTGATCGCCTCTCATATTCTGCCTGAGATCGAAAAGATCGCCTCGCGCGTGATGATCCTGCTCGACGGCACGCTCCTGACTGCCGATGCGCTGAAGGAGAAAACGGAAGGGGTTGTCTTGCGGCTTGTGGCGGCCGCGCCGGAGGCGACCGTTCGAGGCATCGTCTCGGCCGTTACCGGCGTTCACGAGATTGGCGTCGAGCCGGACGCGGCGTCGGGGAACACGCATTATCTGATTGGGACCGAGCCGCAGGCGTCGGTTGCCGCAGATATCGTGACGGCGCTGGTCAAGGAAGGCATCGCAGTCTCGGAGCTGACCGAAACGCGGCCTGATCTCGAACGCGTGTTCCTCAATCTCACGCGAAGATCCTCCAGGGTGGCCGCATGAGAAGCTTTGTTATCCTTTTGCGCAAGGAGCAGATGGCGCTGTTCTCGTCGCCGATCGCCTATGCTGTGATGACGGTCTTCCTGCTCATCATGGGCTACAGCTTCACGCTCACCTTGTTCATCAGCCATCAGCCCAGCATGGTGCACGTGTTCTTCCAGATGTTCGTGCTGTTCATGCTGACCGCGCCGCTGATCACCATGCGGCTGCTGGCGGAGGAACGGAAGCTGCGCACCATGGAAGTGCTGCTCACCTCGCCGGTCTCCGAGGTCGCGATCGTGCTTGCGAAGTATTGCGCCAGCATGAGTCTCATCGTCGTCATGCTGCTGCTCTCGGCCTTCTATGCGGCGACGCTGGCCTGGTTCGGCGATCCCGATTTTGGCCCGATCTATAGCGGCTATCTCGGCCTGCTCTTATTCGGTTCGGCTCTGGTCGGCGCTGGCCTATTGGCATCGGCGCTCACTGCCAACCAGGTGATCGCCGCACTGATTTCGCTCAGCGTGTTCCTGCTTTTGTGGATCATCGACAATTTCGGCTGGCTGCTGCCGAGCCCGGCGGACACGCTGGTCGTGAACCTGTCCCTTGCGGTGCATTTCCGCCCGTTTGCCGTGGGCTCGATCTATCTCTCGGATGTCGGCTTTTTTATCAGCGTCACTCTATTGACGCTACTGTTGACCGTACGTGCACTGGCGCGGCGGTAGGAGAGGCGCATGCCGCGGCCAGCCCGATCTGATCTGACCGTCGCCGCGCTCATCGCAGCCGGGTTGCTGTTCGGTGCGCTCGGCTTCGCGGGATTTGGCGCGCCGATATCGAACAGCCTGCTGTTCGCGGCCTGGTTATTGACCCTGCTGACGCTGTTCGCACTCGCAGTCCGCCTGCCGCTGCGCGGCCGCGGATCGCGGTGGACTGCATGGGCCGGCAACACAGTGATCGTCTGTGGCGCCGTCGCCGTGGTCGTTGCGGCCAACGTCGCCCTCTATCGTCACGACGTGCATTTCGATGCGACGCGCGAAGGGCTGAACACCCCTCCGATGCAGCTCACCGACCTTGTCGAGGGGCTGCGGTCCCCGCTGTCGCTTGTCTACTTTTACAACGCGAGCGACCCGAATGCACTCGCCGCACGGGATATGATCGCGACCGCAGCCCGCAACCATCCGCTGCTCGCGTTCCGTGCGATCGACCTCGACAAGGAGCCGGGGCTTGCGCGTGATGTCGGCGTGCATGCCTACAACACGGCGGTGTTGCAGGCCGGCGACCGCAGGGTGCTGGTGGAAAACGTCACCGATGCCGCACGCCTCGGCTATGCTGCGCTGCGCGTCCTTCGCGAGCGCAACGAGACGATCTGTTTCGTGACCGGCCATGGCGAGACATTCCGTCCGATGCCTGGCCATTACCATTTCAGTCACGTGGAGACGCTGAGGGGGCACGACACGCCGGGTGCCGACGACGTGCTGGTCGCTGAGCCAGAGCAACTCGACCGGCTTCAACTGGCGCTCAACGAGATTGGCTTCGAGATGCGCCCTCTCGCCATGGCGACGGCGAGCGCCATTCCGGCCGATTGCACCGTGGTTGCCGAGATCGGCCCACGAACCGCGTTTGCGGCCGGGGAGGCGGACCTCCTGGCCGGCTACCTCAAGAGCGGAGGGCGGCTGGTGATGTTGATCGATCCGCAGTTTCCCATTGGGACCGACCTGCAAGGAAGCTTGCTCGCCCCGCTCGGCCTATCGAGCGAACCCGCCATCATCATCGATCCGCTGAATCATTTTCGCACCGATCCGGACAAGGTCGCGGTGCCCTATTATCCGCCGCATCCGATCACCGCCCGTCTCGCGCTCACGGTGTTTGCGCAAGTGCGGCCGATCCGCCTCAGCCAGCCCCCACCAGCGGTAAAGGCCACTGTCCTTGCCGCCAGCAGCCAGGACAGCTACTTGCGTCCGCCTTCGGCCGCCGGCGGTCTCACGATAGCTGCTTCCGGACCGTCCGCGGCCGAGGTCGAGCATGGCGCCCAGGCGCTCGCAATCGCAGTTGAGGGCGCGTTTCCCGGATCCGACAAGCACTTTCGGCTGGTCTTATCAGGCACAAGCAAATTCGCGACCAACGAATATTTCCCCTATGTCTCCAATGGCGAGTTATCGGTGGCCATCCTGCGCTGGCTGGCGGAGGACGACACGTCGCCAAATCTTGCACCACGGACCTACAATGTGCCGGAAATTGTGCTGACCAGCAGCCAGATGCGCAACACCTTTATCGCACTTGAGATCGTGCTGCCGCTCAGCGCGGCTCTTTTCGGCGTAGCGATGTGGTGGAGGCGGCGATGACTGCCGCGATCCTTGCGGCTGCGCGATGGAAAATGCCGCTCGCCATCACCGTGCTGCTCGCACTTCTTCTCGCGTTGGTCTTTTCCGGACAATGGCCGGACTTGCACAGCAAGCCGTCATCCTCGTCCAAGGGACTCCTCGCCATCGCGCCGAACGAGGTCGAGCGCGTCAACGTTCGGTTGGGCGCTGAGAATCTTGCATTGCGGCGCAACCCGGGCGGATGGACAATCGAGGGCGTGGATGGCTCGGCGCCGCTCGAGCTTGCTTCTCACATCGATACGGCTTTGAAGTTTCTCAGGATCAGTGAACCGTCACGCGAGATTCCTGCTGGCGATCTCGATGCCAGGAGCTTTGCAGCGTTCGGGCTCGATCCGCCGTCCGAGGTTGCCGTGCTCGAAGCCCACTCCGCCGTGGCGACAACTGTGAACTTCGGGAGGACAAATCCGGCGGGCACCTCGCATTATGTGAGGCTCGCCGGCGCACCGACGGTCTACCTGATGCCGCGCCACGTGACGGAGGAGTGGCGGCTGGTGTTTGACATGGCGCGGCGGCTGCAGGGGAACGCCAGCTCCGCTGCCGCGAACCGCAGCACGGCCCTCCTGCTGCCGGTTTCAATTACCCAGGTTTGGGCCATCGAGATCGTGGCGGGCGGGAAGCTCACGCGTTTTGAGCGCGACGGCGCGGGAGCATGGTTCAGGCATATCGGTCAGCACACGCACTTAGCCGGCGGCGATGTTCATGTCGCCGATCCCGCGCAGGCCATGGTCATTGATACTGCCTTCAGCAGCCTCGATGCAGCGGTCGCGGAGGCGCAGGTCGCGCCGGGCGACGCATCGCACCTTGCTCAATACGGGCTCGCGCTACCCTCGCTGATCGCGCTGTTCTACGCGCGCGACAGCTCGACGCCGGTGGCACGGCTGGAATTTGGAGCGCCAGCGGACAGGCTCGAGCGGTATGCAAGAGTGGCACCGGAGGGCGCAATCATCACGGTTGCTGAGTTTGAACCCAGGCGCCTGACCGAACTCCTCAAGGCCGTCGGAGCAGGCTCGTGAGATTGCCGCGCGCGCTGTTGGCAGCCGCAATTGCGCTTGCTGGCGTGGTCGCCGCGCAGGCGCATCAGGTCAATCTGTCGACCGCGCGCGTAACCTTGGGCAGCGATCGCGGCGTGGCCGTCGAGGTCGGACTCAAAGGCAGCGACGCGGACCGCCTCGTCGGCACCAGCATTTTCGATGCGAAGCGTGACCAGGTCGACCCGGCGCTGGTTGCGGCGTCGGCGGCGCCGATTATCGGCTATGTCAACGCGCATATCACCGTCGCCGGCGCGGACGGCAAATCGTGCCTGCCAGGCGCGGCCACGCTCGTGCCCGACGGCGACGGTGTGATCTTTCGCAATCAGTTTTCGTGCGCGGATGTCGGCGGTGATATCGTCTATCGCTCGACCGTGCTGACTGACACCGATTCCACCGCGCGCCAGGTGGTGCTGATCGGGGAGGGCGACAATGCCCCGCAGGCGCTGCTCGATGCCTCCAATAGCACGGTCACGCTCTCGGCGCCGGCGCCATCTCTGCTCTCGACCATGGAGCGCTATCTCGTCACCGGGATTGAGCATATTTTCCTGGGCTACGATCACATCGCCTTTCTGGTTGCCGTCGTGTTGTGGGCCCGGCGTCTCGTGCCCGTGATCAAGGTCGTGACAGCATTTACGATCGCCCATTCCATCACGCTCTCGCTTGCCACGCTTAACCTTGTTGTCATTCCCAGCACCATCGTCGAGCCGGCCATCGCGGCATCGATTGTGTATGTCGCGATGGAAAACTTCTTTACACGCGACATCGACGGCCGTTGGCGGGTGACCTTTGCATTCGGGCTCATCCACGGATTCGGCTTCGCCGGTGCTCTCCGAGAGATCGGCCTGCCGACGAACGCCGTTGTCAGTGCGCTTGCCGCCTTCAATATCGGTGTCGAGATCGGGCAGGTCGCTATCGTGTCGATTGTCGTTCCCGCGCTGATGGTGCTCGACCGGCTTACAGCCGTCGACAGGAGCAAGCCGGCGAGGAGGGCGAGCCTGGTCTATGCGTTGTCGATGTTCATTACTGCGCTCGGCGGCTACTGGTTCGTCACGCGCGTGCTCGATGCTTAATCTCAACCCCGATCGGGAGCGGAAGACATGAGTCTCCTCGGCGATCCATTCGACCCCGCACGCGAAGCCGCCCTGGTCACCGGCGCAGGAAACGGTATCGGCCGTGCCATCGCGCAGGCTCTGGTCGGTGAGGGCGTGCGAACCGTGTTCGCGGACGTGCACGCGGACAGGCTGACCGCGGCGATCGAAACCGCACCGCGTCCCGAGTTGGCTGTGCCTTGGGTTGGCGATTTGGCGCGCCGTGAGGCCTGGGACGCGTTGCTGGTCGACGCGCGAAGCGCATTGGGGCTGGTGACTCATTTCGTTCACAGCGCTTCGCCCCCACGCCGCGAGGCCGACCACGCTTTCGCAGTTGATCCCGCAACCTGGGAGCAGATGCGCGCGGTCAATGTCGACGCCGGTTTTTACCTGTCGCGCGAGCTTGCACGTCAGCTCGTCGGAGCCAAAACGCGTGGATCATTTCTGCTGCTCACATCGCTTCACGCAGGCACCCCGCGCAATTTGCCGCACTACAGCACGTCCAAGGCGGCACTCTCGATGTTGGTCAAGGAACTAGCGAAGACGCTCGGCCGGTTCGGCATTCGGGTCAATGCGCTCGTCCCCGGAGCCATAGCCGCAGGTGGATTTGTCGCCGATCCGTCCCTGGCGCGGCACATTCCGCTCGGCCGGCTTGGCAGGGCCGAGGATCTGGCGCCAATGGCGCTTGCGCTGCTTTCGAACCGGATATCCGGTTATATCACGGGAGCAGCCTTCGTCGTCGACGGCGGGCTGTCGCTGACAAACTGGTTCGACCCGCCAGCTTTGGATCAGCTGTAACGGCCATCCGCGTTCGGCACCGTCGGCGGTATGGCTACGCCCAGCCGCCATCGACAATGTAGTTCTGGTTGGTGCAGGCGCCGCTGTCATCGGCGGCGTAGAAGAGAACGACGCGGGCGATGTCGTCGGGCATGAGCTTGCGCTTGAGGCATTGGCGCTGCATGAGTTCGGCCTCACCTTCGGGCGTCAACCACAGATCCTGCTGCCGCCGCGTCATGATCCATCCTGGCAGGATGGAATTGACCCGCACGTTGTTCGGGCCAAGATCGCGGGCGAGCGCACGGGTCAGGCCCTGAACTGCCGATTTCGCAGTGGTGTAGCAGGGCATGTTGCCCTGCCCAATCACCCAGCTCACGGAGCCGATGTTGATGATCGAACCGCGCTCAGCCTGAATCATGTCGGGCGCGACCGCCTGGGCGGCAAAGAACTGGTGCTTGAGGTTGACCGCGATGCGCTCGTCCCAGAATTCCGGCGTGACGTCCTTGATGGAGTGGCGGTCGTCACGGGCCGCATTATTGACCAGGATGGTGATCGGCCCGATCGCCTCGCGGATGGCGGCGACCGCGCGCCTCAAGTCGCCGATGTCGCGAAGGTCGGCGTGCTCGAAATGTGCGCCGGCGTGCGCCGGCAGGCTGGCCAGTAGCTGCTTCGCGGCCTCCACATCGATGTCGATGAACCCGACCCGCGAGCCTTGGCCGATGAATTGGCGGACGATCGCCTCGCCAATGCCGGTAGCGCCGCCGGTCACCAGTACTGTTCGGTCCTTCAGGCTCGGATAGATGGCGCCTTGCATTGATGTCCTCTCGATTTCGCGCCTGAAGGGCGTGGTTTGGGGCGGCAGCTCAAGCAAGCCGCAGGTTGCGGTGTTCACTCGGTCGTTTCCATGTGGTTTCGGTCTACGACCCGCAGCGTCCGCCGCATCATGCCGTCGACGATTGCCGCCGACTCGCTCGGACGCATATATATGGCCGTGGACTTGAGCAACCACGGCAACACCGCCTGCTCGAGCCGCTCCTCATAGGCGCGGCGCATCATCTCAAAGGACTGCAGGCCCGGGCCCGCCAGAATGACGTGGTGGGGACGCAGCACCGATATGGTTGCGGCGACCGCTTCCGCAAGCGCGCGGCCTGCCTGCTCGAACAAGTGCTCGAGCCGGGGATCGCCGTCGCGTGCGCGCTCGCGCAAAAGAGCCATCTGCGCCTCGGACGGCTGCTGCGACACCGCGGGCGGCAAATCGAGAAAGGTGCGGGCGTCGCGGTAGAGCGCATAATCGGCAAGATAGGCCTCGACGCAGCCGCGTTGGCCGCAGCGGCATTGCGGACCGTTCGGTGCCAACTTGATATGGCCGATCTCGCTGCCGCCACCCGAGCGCGCTTCACCGTCGACGACAACGCCCATCCCGACGCCGTGGCCAACCATGATCGTGGCCGAGACGCCCTCTGCGAGTGCCGGTTCGGAAGCTGAGATGCCCAGCGCAACCGCGACAGCGTCGTTCGCCATCACGACCTCGACCCCGAATGCCCGCCGAATCGGCTTCGCCAGATCGATGTCGGTGACCGACAGTGCGGGACTCCATAAATGCCGGCCGGCGTCGGCATCCACGATGCCCTGCAACGCAATCCCGATTCCCAGCAGCCGGTCGCGCGGCGTAGCAGTCGCCTCGAGCATGGCGTCGATTTGCGCGATCACCAGCTCGCATAAGGCGTCTGCGTCGAGCGCACGCGTGGCGAGTGCAAGTCGCGATTGCGCCAGGCCAGAGCCACTGAAATCCGCGATCAGTGTCTCGATCAGGTTCATGCGCAGCGAGACGGCGATGATACGGCCAAACTCCGGATTCAGGGTCAGCAGGACTGCCGGCCGGCCACGGCGACGGCCATTCAGCCCGTCCGTATCCCCTTCCTCCGAATCATCGGGCCATGACAGCGCTGCGGTCGTCTCGATCTCGGCCTCGCACAGCACCTCATCGGCTATCAGTCTTGACGTTATGGCCGAGATGGCCGGGAAGCTCAGCCCCGTGCTGCGCGCGAGCTCCACGCGCGGCAATGGTCCGTGACGCCGCAGAACTTCGACAAGGCGGCCGCGGTTCGATCCGCGGACCACGTTCGAAGCACGTCTGCGCGGCTCTGGCTGGTCATCCATGCCGAATTTTTTAATTCACCAGCTAAAATTAATCAACATGCAGGTCGTAATGAGTGCCAAAAAGCACCGCATGGAACTGTGTCATTCTACCAACACTACCATTTTGACTTGAAGAAGTCGCCAAGAACATCCTTGACTCGGTATTTTGCCACGATAATTTGTTCGCGACGTGAATAAATACAAAAATAGCCGCGACAAGCGCGTGAAGCCCCGCAAAGCGGGGTGACAAAACGGCAAAAGGGAGGTGCTTATGACGGGCTCAATGAAGAAATTGATGGTGCCGCTGCTGGCGAGCGCAGCGGTGCTCGCGATGGCCGCCGGTGTGGCGCAGGCGCAGGAGAAAAAGACCATCGCGCTGGTGACCAATGTCGCGGCCGATTTCTGGACCATCGCTGGCCGCGGGCTGGAGAAGGCGCAGAAGGAGCATCCCGACTACAACATCCAGTTGATCGTCACCAACGAAGGGACTGCAGCGGGCCAGCGGCGCGAGCTGGACGACCTGTTGGTGCGCGGCGTCGCCGGCATTTCCATCTCGGTCGACGATGCGCCGCATGCGACCGAAGAGCTCAACAAGGTGGCGGCCAAGACCGTATTGATCACGACGGACAGCGACGCGCCGCAGAGCAATCGCCTCGCTTATATCGGCACCGACAACGTCGCGGCCGGCCGGCAGGCAGGCGAGGAGATCAAGAAGGCGCTGCCGAGCGGCGGCAAGATCGCGCTGTTTGTCGGAACGATGGACGCCGACAACGCCCGCGAGCGTGTGCAGGGCATCAAGGAAGCGATCGCCGGCACCAAAGTTGAGCTGGTCGACGTGTTCACCGACCAGGTGGACTACACCAAGGCCAAGGCGAACATGGAGAACGTGCTCGTCAAATACCCCGATATCGCGCTGATGTCCGGCTTGTGGAGCTACGAAACACCGTTGATCTATGACGCGGTGAAGGCGGCGGGCAAGGTGGGCAAGGTGAAGATCGTCGGCTTCGACGAGGACCAGCGCACGCTGCGGGGCATTTCCGAGGGCGCGATCCAGTCCACGGTCGTGCAGCAGCCCTTCGAGTTCGGCTATCTCTCCGCGACCAACATCATCAAGACGCTGAACGGCGACAAATCCTGGGTCCCGGCGGACAAGAAGCTGATCGTGCCGACCAAGGTGATCGACAAATCCAGCGTCGCGGAGTTCACCGCCTACATGAAGGACCTGCTGAAGAAGTAAGCTCGAGTTGCGCTTCGGCGCCCGGCCGGCTCAGGCCGCCGGGCGCGTTGTGCAGGAGGAAACGGGGAATGGCGGAAACGCTGCTGGAGCTTGCCGGGATCGGCAAGACCTATCCGGGCGTCAGAGCCCTCGATGATGTCAACCTGCGCGTCTATCGCGGCGAGGTGCTGGGCCTGATCGGCGAGAACGGCGCCGGAAAGTCGACGCTGATGCGCATCCTGGCCGGCGTGATCGCTCCGAGCGAGGGCGTGATCCGCATCGGCGGGAAGGACCTCGCGCGGATGACAGTGAACGAGGCGACGCGGGCCGGCATCGCCTTCGTGCACCAGGAGCTCAACCTGTTCGAGAATCTCGACGTCGCGGCCAACGTCTTTATCGGACGCGAGAAACTGACCGGCGGCCCGCTGAAGCTCGTGGACAATGCGCAGATGCACGACCGCGTCACGCCGCTGCTGGACCGACTGGGCGCAGATTTCGCGCCGGACACGCAGGTCGACAACCTGTCCATCGCGCAGCGTCAGATGGTGGAGATCGCCAAGGCGCTCTCGATCGACGCGCGGGTGATCATCATGGACGAGCCGACCTCCAGCCTGACAATTTCGGAGACGGAGCGGCTGCTGGAGGTGATCGCCGACCTGAAGGCGCACGGCATCTCGGTGATCTATATCTCTCACCGGCTCGGCGAGATCATGACCTGCGCCGATCGCGTGGTGGTGCTGCGCGACGGACGGACGGTGGGCGAGCTGGCGCGCGACGAGCTGAGCCATTCCGCAATGATCCGGCTGATGATCGGCCGCGACCTGAAGGCGCTCTATACGCCGCCGCAAAGCTCGCCGCAGCCGGGCGGCTGCGATCTCGTCGAGGTCGTGACATCGGCCTTTCCCGACCGGCAGATCAATCTGTCCGTGCGGCGCGGTGAGATTCTCGGACTGGCGGGGCTCGTCGGCGCTGGCCGTACCTCGCTCGCGCGCGCCGCATTCGGGATTGACCCGCTGCTCGGCGGCGAGATCAGGATCGACAACGTGCCCATCGGGGTCGCCTCGCCGCGGGACGCGATCAGGCAAGGCATCTATCTCGTGCCGGAGGACCGCAAGAAATCCGGGCTCGTGCTGGAACTGCCGATCCGGGAAAACGTGACGCTCGCGAATTTGCTGAACTATGCGCGGATGTGGCTGGTCAGTGGCACGGCCGAGCGCAAGGTCGCCAAAGAGCAAGCGAGGAGCTTGTCCATCAAGGCGCCTAGCATCGATACGGAGGCTGTCACGCTGTCGGGCGGCAATCAGCAAAAAGTGGTGCTGGCCAAGTGGCTTTCCATGGCGCCGCGCGTGATGTTCTTTGACGAGCCGACCCGCGGCATTGATGTCGGTGCCAAGAGCGAGATCTACGCGCTGATGCGCGAGCTCGCCGACAAGGGCGTCGCGATCGTGATGATCTCCTCGGACATGGAGGAGGTCATCGGCGTCTCCGACCGGGTGGCCGTGATGCATGAGGGGAGTGTCAGCGGCGTGCTCGAGCGCGAGCAGTTCAGCGAATACAACGTGCTGCGGCTGGCGATTGGCCAAGCGCTTGAGAGTATGGAAGCCGCTTCGCCATGATGAAGAAAGAACTCGGCCTGTTCCTGCTGCTGGCACTGATTTCCGCCATAACGGGCGCGATCAATCCGGCCTTCCTGTCGTTCGTGAACTTGCTGAATATGGCCAATTTGATCGGCCTGTTCGGCGTGTTCGCGCTGGGCGAGGGGCTCGTGATCATTACCGGAGGCATCGATCTGTCGCTCGGCTCGATGTTCGCGCTGCTTGGCGTCGTCTTCGTCGACCTTCTGACCACTTATGAGATCTATTGGCCGTTGGCGCTGCTGCTGGTTCTACTCGGCGGTCTCGCGCTCGGGGCCATCCAGGGTTTCCTGATCACGCGGCTGAAAATGCAGCCCTTCATCGTAACCCTGTGCGGGTTGCTGATTTATCGCGGCGCCGCGCGCTATTATACGAGCGACTCGACGCGCGGCTTTGGTTACGGTGACGAGGCCAGCACACTGAGCAACATCGCCTCCGGCAATATCGCGGGCATCCCGAACACCTTCATCTTCCTGATCATCCTTGCGCTGATCCTCGGCGTGCTGCTGCACCGCTCCGTTTACGGGCGTTGGCTGTATGCCGTGGGCAAGAACGAGGAAGCGGCGCGCTTCTCCGGTATCAACACCGATCTCGTGATCGCGACCGCCTACATCATCAGTGGCGGGCTCGCCGGCGTCTCGACCGTCCTGTTCGTGTTCTACACCAACTCAGTGTCTCCGAGTTCGTTCGGCAATTTCTACGAGCTCTATGCCATCGCGGCTGCCGTCCTGGGTGGATGCAGCCTGCGCGGCGGCGAGGGCTCCATTCTCGGTATCGTGCTGGGGACGGCGCTGCTGCAGGTGCTGCAGAACCTCGTGAACATCCTGGGTATTCCCAATTCCCTCAACTTCGCGGTGATGGGGACGGTGATTTTGCTCGGCGTGCTGGCGGATCAGCAATTGCAGGCCCGTCGACGGCGTAGGGCGGCGCTGGACGGGCTGGCGCGTACCGCGCCGAGATCGACACGTGAAGGAAAGCAGAGCGCGCCAGCGCGTGGTGCAGCATTGCCGACGAGCGGGGGTGAACAGGTATGACCGTTCAATAATCAGAGGCCAGACTATGCGGTCCAAATAGTTCAGTTGGAGCGAGCAGCCGCTTCTCCGTCGGCTGAATCGGTTTGTACTGGGGAGGAGACACGTTCCAGGCGCAAGGGCTTTGGGCCGGGACGTGACACAAGGACATACAAAGCCCGGGGACGCTGGGAGTACCAGAATATGTTGTTCAATAGATCTGTTAACATCGCATGCCTGTGGGGGGTCGGGATTGCCTTATCATCGCTGTTGAGCGGGGGGGCCCATGCGGCCGATCTCATGACGAAGGCTCCGCCCGTTCCTTATGTTGACGATAATTTCTGGACGAGGCCGTATCTGTTTGGCGATCTCGGCAGGACGAAGCTGAAGGAGCAGGGCATCTCGCTGGCCCTGACGCTGGGTGACGAAGCCGTCACCAACCTATCGGGTGGAGACAAGAAGACTGGGGCGAATGCGGGCCAACTGTTCTTTCAGGCCAAGCTCGACATGGCGAAGCTTGCTGGCATCCCGGGCGGCACGGTCGGCCTCACGCTGGTCGATCGCTTCGGCGACAATCTGAATACCCAGGCGGGCATTCCGGCGCTGCAACTGACCAACGAAGTTTTCGGCCGCGGCAATATTCTGCGCCTGACCGAACTCTACTACTCGCAGAAGCTTTTCGATGACCGCCTCGAACTGAAGGGCGGCCGCCTTCCGGTCGGTTCCGACTTCTTCTTCGGTCTGTGCGAGTTCATCAACCTGACCTTCTGCGGCGGCCAGCCCGGCAACATCCAGGGTGGCTACATCTACAACTGGCCGGTGAGCCAATGGGCTGGCGTGGCCCATTTCAACATCACGAAGGAATTGCAGATTTCGGCCGGCGTGTACGACGCCAATCCGAACTATCTGACAACGTCAGATCCCAGCATCTACTTCTTGCCCGGCGTCCCCGGCTCAAACCCCGGCTCGGGCGTGATGGTGCCGGTGGAGTTGACCTGGAGCCCGAGCGGTCCGCTCTACGGGACCTGGAGATTCGGCGGCTGGTACGACAATGCCTCGACCATCGACGGTGGCCTGCCCGGCATCATCGCGACCATACCGGGCGTCGGTGGTGTCCCGGATCAAAATCTCGGGGATCAAAGAGGCCGCTACGGAATCTATGAGTCGATCCTGCAACGGTTGACCGTCGACGGCCCCAAGGCGCAAGGCTGGTATGCCTTCCTCAATACGACCTGGGCCGATCACCGGACCGCTTTCCAGGACTACCAGATCGCCGGGGGCATCAAGCACACCGGAACATTCTCCTTCCGTCCCGATGACGAAGTCGCGTTTGCGGTGGGCACGACCCACGTGAATTCGGCCGCCTTCGGTCCGAATGCAGGCGGCAACGAAGTTCCGCTCGAAGTTTGGTATGGCTGGCAGGCGACCGGCTGGATGAACCTCAAGTTTGACGCGCAGTATGTGATCAATCCTGGCGGGCGCGGCTATAACGCCGCCGGCGTGAAGACCGATAATGCTTGGGTTCTTGGTATGCGCACCCTGGTTCACTTCTGATGCGGCGACAGACTGAGGTCAGCCGAAGGATTGAGTGACGCTGACGCGAAATATGCGGCATGCCCGTACGCGGGCATGCCGAGGAATTTGATTAGAGCTCGCCCGATCATCAGGGCGGCTCTCGGTTGTAATGGAGAGCACTCGGCGCGGCTTGCAGAGGCCGACGTGCTCGGAGGTTTTGAACAACGGCCAGGACGCACCGAGGTGCGACCACAATTGCTTGGCCGGAAGAGCGAACCCTTTGCGGCCGTGTCGTCGGCCGGCTGCAGTCAGTGCTAGCAGGGGCCTATTGCGGAAATGGCGGCGCAGTTCGCTGACCGCAACGCAGCGTGAAACGGAGGAAGGCGTGCATCTCGGAATGGACATCGGCACGTCCGGTGTGAAAGCGGTGCTTGTGAACGAGGCTGGCGCGATTGTCGCGACCGCTGCGCGCGAGCTTACGCTCTCGCATCCCGCGCCGCTGTGGTCCGAGCAGGATCCGGATGCATGGTTCGAGGCGGCGGTTGGGGCGGTCGATGCACTTGCCTCCTCCAACTCGCGCGAGATCGCCCAGGTCCGCGGCATCGGTCTTTCCGGCCAGATGCATGGCGCCACCCTGCTCGGGGAGGATGGCCGTCCGCTCCGGCCTGCGATTCTCTGGAACGACGGCCGTTCCCATGCCGAATGCGCCGCGCTGGAGCGCTACTGTCCGCTGCTTCGGAATATTTCCGGAAATCTTGCGATGCCCGGCTTCACCGCACCCAAGCTTTTATGGGTGGCGCGGCATGAGCCGGAGATTTTCGAGCGAATCGCAAAGGTGCTGCTGCCGAAGGCTTATGTCCGCTATCGCCTGACCGGCGAGATGGTCGAGGACATGTCGGATGCAGCGGGAACGTTGTGGCTTGACGTCGGTCAGCGCCGCTGGTCGGAATTGCTCCTCAAAGCCACGGGCCTCGATCTGCATCACATGCCCCGACTGGTCGAAGGTAGCGAGGTGAGCGCCCATCTTGCGCCGGAATTCACCCGCCGCTGGGGCATGGCGAATGACGTTCTGGTCGCGGGCGGCGCAGGCGATTGCGCGGCAAGCGCAATCGGGCTCGGCGCGATCGCGCCTGGCGATGCATTCCTGTCGCTCGGCACGTCCGGCGTCGTGTTCCGCGTCACCGATCGGTTCGCGCCGGCACCGGCATCGGCGGTGCATGCGTTTTGCCACGCGCTTCCGGGCCTCTGGCACCAGATGGGCGTGATGTTGTCTGCAGCCGCTTCACTTGCCTGGCTGTCCGGCATCATGGGAACGTCGGCTGCGGCGCTGCTATCGCCGCTTGGCGAAGCAGTCGACGGGCCGAGCCCGGTCAAATTCCTGCCCTACCTCGATGGCGAGCGCACGCCACATAATGATGCTGCGGCAACGGGGGCGTTCGTCGGCCTTCGCGGCGTGACCGGGCGCGACCAGATGGTGCAGGCCGTGCTTGAGGGTGTCGCCTTTGCCGCGCGCGACAATCTTGTCGCGCTAGGTCATGCGAGCTCGGCAATCACCGAGCTCGATCTCGTCGGCGGCGGCTCGCGATCGGCACTGTGGGCGCAGATCTGTGCCGATGTGCTCGGCATTCCCGTGCACCGCGTCGAGGAAGGCGAGGTGGGCGCTGCGCTCGGCGCCGCACGCCTCGGCAGGCTCGCGGCCACGGGCGAGAGGCCGGCTGCTGTGTGCACGCGCCCGCGGCGTCTTGCGACGTTCGAGCCGCGCGCAACCGCCGCGGCCGCCTATGAGGACGCCTATCACCAATGGCGAAAGCTCTATCCTGCGCTGAAGGAGGACGTTTAAGTGAATACCTCAGCCAAATTCTTTGCTGTGACCGAGCCGGTCGCCTACGGCGGCAAGGACACAAAGGGGGCGCTCGCGTTCCGCTGGTACGACAAGGACCGCATCGTCCAGGGCCGGCGCCTTGAGGACCATTTGCGCTTTGCCGTCTGCTACTGGCACTCGTTCTGCTGGCCCGGCAGCGATCCGTTCGGCGGCGAGACGTTCCTGCGGCCATGGCATCACGGCACCGACCCAATGGCGCTGGCACGCGCCAAGGCCGACGTCGCGTTCGAGCTGTTTCGGCTGCTCGACGTGCCGTTCTTCACCTTCCACGACGTCGACGCCGCCCCGGAAGGCGCCTCGCTCGCCGAGTCCGTGAAGAATCTCAACGTCATTGCCGAGCTGTTCGAACAGAAGATGGCAGCGAGCAAGGTGCGCCTGCTCTGGGGTACCGCCAATCTGTTCACCCATCGCCGCTACATGGCGGGCGCTGCGACCAATCCGGACCCCGACGTCTTCACCTACGCAGCCGGCCAGGTGCGCGCCGCGCTGGACGTGACGCACCGGCTGGGCGGCCAGAACTATGTGCTCTGGGGCGGCCGCGAGGGCTATGAAACGCTGTTGAACACGGACATCAAGCGCGAGCTCGACCAGCTCGGCCGCTTCGTCTCGCTCGTCGTCGAGCACAAGTACAGAATAGGCTTCAAGGGTCCCATCCTGATCGAGCCCAAGCCGAAAGAGCCGACCAAGCATCAATATGATTTCGACGTCGCCACCTGCTACGGCTTTCTCGAGCGCTATGATCTGTTGAAGGACGTCAGGCTCAACATCGAGCAGAACCATGCCATCCTTGCAGGGCATTCGTTCCAGCACGAGGTCGCGCTCGCCCAGGCGCTTGGTGTGTTCGGTTCGCTCGACATCAATCGCGGCGACGAACTGCTCGGCTGGGACACCGACCAGTTCGCGATGAACGTGCCCGAGTTGGCGCTCGTGTTCCACGAGGTATTGCGCAACGGCGGTTTCACCACGGGCGGGTTGAATTTCGATGCCAAGATCAGGCGCCAGTCGATCGATCCCGACGATTTGATCTACGCCCATGCTGGTTCCATGGATGCCTGCGCCCGCGCTTTCCTTGCCGCCGCCGATATGCTCGATGCGGGTGTGCTCAGCGATCCGCTTGCGAAGCGGTATGAAGGTTGGGCCGGTGCGGAGGGGCAAGCGATCCTCGCGGGAGAGCGTTCACTCGCCGATCTCGCCGACCGTGCGCTCGCGCCCGGCTTCGATCCAGCGCCGCGTTCGGGACGCCAGGAATATCTGGAATCGCTGGTCAACCTGCATGTCTGAGCGAGGCCAAACATGGTAACCCCTCACGCTGCCGGACAACCGGTCCTGGAATTGACGGGCGTCGGCAAGGAGTTCGGCGCCATTCGTGCGCTGCACGGTGTCGATCTGCGCATCACGCCCGGCGAGGTCGTTGGTTTGATGGGTGACAACGGCGCCGGCAAGTCGACGCTCGTCAAGATCATCGCCGGGAATTTCCCGCCGAGTCGCGGCGAGATACGCTTTGATGGCAAACCGGTTCATTTCACCCGTCCGATTGATGCCCGCGCGGTCGGAATCGAGGTGGTGTACCAGGACCTCGCGCTCGCCGACAATCTCACCGCTGCAGCCAATGTCTTCCTCGGCCGCGAACTCAAACGCAAGCTTGGGCCGTTCGCGTTTCTCGATCACAAGGCAATGGCGGCGCGAGCGCTCGAGCTGTTTGGAGAGCTGCGCTCGGAGACCCGTCCGCATGACCTGGTCAAGCAGATGTCGGGCGGCCAGCGTCAGGCGGTCGCGATTGCGCGGACGCGGCTCTCCAACGCCAAGCTCGTGATGATGGACGAGCCGACCGCCGCGATCTCGGTGCGCCAGGTCGAGCAAGTCCTGGGCCTGATCCATCGCCTGAAAGAGCAGGGTGTCGCGGTGATGCTGATCTCGCATCGCATGCCGGACGTGTTCGCGGTCTGCGACCGTGTCGTGGTGATGCGCCGTGGCGAGAAGCGCGCCGACAAGGCGATCGGCGATACCAGCCCCGAGGAGGTCACCTCCCTCATTACCGGAGCGAAGGAGGCTGCGTAATGGCCATGCCGATCGAATCTCCCATTACATTCAGCAATGTCGGCAAAGCCAAGTGGTGGCAGAGCGGCATCTTTGCGTCGCAGACCGGCTACGTGCTGCTCGCACTTGTGGCGCTGTTCGTGGTGATGAACTTCGCGAGCCCCTATTTCTTCACCGAAGGCAATCTGCAGAACGTGGCGAAGAATTTTTCCTTCATCGCGATCGCAACGCTCGGCATGACCTTTGTCATCATCACCACCGGAATCGATCTTTCGGTCGGCTCGATGATGTGCTTTTCCGCGATTATCACCTCAATGGTGATGACGCACCTCTCGACGCCGGGCATGCCTGGGGCCGAGTGGTTCGTGCACCTGGCCGCTGACGGCAAGACGGTGGTCGCGAATGTGCCGGGCCTGATCATGTGCGTCTCGGTCCTGGCAGGGCTCGGCGTTGCGCTCATCGTCGGCCTCGTCAACGGCTTCTGCATCGCGGTGCTTGGGTTGTCCCCCTTCGTCACCACGCTCGGAATGCTCTCGATTGTGCGCGGACTGGGTTATGTCGTGACCAACGGCCGCGGCAGTTTTCCCGGCGGCCCCGACGCCGATTATTTCTACGGCCTGACCTCGGGCGTCGTGTTCGGGATGCCGGCGCCGTTCATTTATCTCGTGGGCCTCGCGGTGGCGATGGCGGTGGTGTTGCATCACACCAGCTTCGGTCGTCACGTCTTTGCACTCGGGGGCAATGAGAAGGCGGCCGCACTGACCGGCATTGCGGTCGTGCGGGTGAAAATGGCGGTCTATGTCATCTGCGCGCTGGCGGCGGGACTGCAGGGCATCATCGTCTCCGGCTGGCTGGGATCGGCCCCGGCAAACATGGCGACCTCCTATGAGCTCAACGTCATTGCGGCCGCTGTTATCGGCGGCGCCAATCTCGCCGGCGGCGTTGGCGGGCCACTCGGCGCCATTGTCGGTTGCGTGCTGCTGGAGGTGATCCGCAACGGCCTCGTGCTCGCGCAGGTCAACTCTTATTGGCAGCAGGCCCTGGTGGGCGTGATCATCATCGTGGCGGTGCTGGTCGATCGCATCCGATCGCGCATGGCCTGAAGAGTCCCTCCTGGAGGATAATCAAAGATGGCCTATCCGCCTCCCGGAGCACAGCTTTCAAAAGGATAGGCACAAGAGAGTGGAGGGAAGCAATGCGGAAACTTCTTCTTGCCGGCATCGCAGTTGCCATGATGGCGACACCGGCGTTCGCCCAGAACTACAAATTCGTGATCGTGCCGAAGGCCATGAACAATCCGTTCTTCGACTTCGCGCGCGACGGCTGCGAGAAGCGTGCCAAGGAGCTCGGGAATATCGAATGCATCTACAAGGGGCCTGTCGAGCACGAGCCGGCGACGCAAGCGCAGATCATCCAGGATTTTGTCACCCAAAAGGTGGACGGCCTGGCCATCTCGGTGGCCGACGTTGCTGCGATGACCAAGTCGATCGAGGCGGCGACGGCGGCCGGCATTCCGGTCATCACGTTCGACGCCGACGCGCCGGGCTCGAAGCGGATTGCGTATATCGGCACCAACAACAAGGAGTTCGGCATCGCGCTTGGCAAGCAATTGCTGAAGCTCCGGCCCGATGGCGGCAAATACGCAATGGTCTCCGGCGGGCCGGGTGCGGAGAACCTGGCCGAGCGCGTCAACGGCGTCCGCGAGGCGCTGAAGGGTTCGAAATGGACCGAGGTCCAGGGCTCGCCGACCTTCTGCAATGACGACCCCGCGCTTGCCGTGCAGCAGATGACAGACTTGCGCACCGCCACGCCCGACCTCGCGGCCATCATCCCGGTCGGCGGTTGGCCGATGTTCGCGCCGGAAGGCTTCAAGGCGTTCGCCAGCAAGAGCAAGAAGGACATCGACGCAGGCAAGTTCACACTTGTCGTCGCCGACACCCTCAGGATGCAGCTGGAGCTTCTGAACGAGGGTTACGTCAATGCGCTGGTCGGCCAGCGTCCGTTCGAGATGGGCGAGAAGTCGATGGATACGCTTCTTGCAATCAAGAAGGGCCAGAAGGTGCCTGAGATCATCTACACCGGTCTTGACCTCGTGACCAAGGACAACGTTGCCGCGATGCTGAAGTAGGAACGTACCAGCCCGACGTTCCTGCGCGCCTCTCTTGTTCAGGAGAGGGGTGGTGGGGAGCCTCCGCCCATTTACGTCAATACGGCGCGCGAGGCTCCCCATGACATCGGTGCGGCCGTCAGCCTCAAAATCGCCCGGCCATTTCGGCAAGTCGTCGATGTGCGTTCTCTCGTGCCAGGCGAACGGGCTCAACCGGACCGGTCGTGGGGCCGATCGGTACGAATCGCACGTCTTTGACGCCGATGAACCGGAGCGCTTCACGCAAATACGGAGTTGCCATGTCGGTGCGGCCGCGGTTCATGCCCGTTGCAAAGTCGCCGCCGCTCGCGAGGATGACGAGCGTCGGCCTGTCCTTGAGCAAAGGCAAATAGCCCTGGGACGGATCGAAGCGGAAGGTTAATCCCGGCTGGATCACTATGTCGAACCATTGCTTCAGCTTGTAGGGAATGCCGAAATTCCACATCGGCGTCGAAATCACGACCCGCTCGGCGAGCGCGAAGCGAACGGCGATGCGCTCTGCGACCGCAAATCGATCGCGCTCCGCATCGGTGAAGGCGCGTCCATTGATGCGCGCATATTTTGCTTCGAGCAGCGCGCCGGTAAATTCCGGCAGGCTGTCGCGCCACAGATCCATGACATCGATGTCCCACTCCGGCCGCGCCTGGCGGAAGCGATCGAGAAAGACGCGCGCGCCGGCTGCCGATTCGGAATCGGGACGCGGCGAGCAGGCGAGGTGCAGGAGCTTGGGCATCCTTAGCCCTCATTCAGCCCAAAGCCTTGATGACCGCATCGGCATTGGTTACGACGGAGACGTTCTGCAGGGCGAAGTTGATCGAAGCGTTGTGCCACTCGGGATTCATCGTCGAGCAGCAATCCTCGGGGACGATCATGAAGTAGCCCTTGTCCGCTCCCGTGCGCGCGGTGTGCTCGACCGACATGTTGGTCCACGCACCGGTGTTGATGATGAAGTCGCGACCGGTCGCCTTGAGAATTGTCTCGAGCCTGGTGCCTTCCCAGGCGCTCATGCGCATCTTCTCGACAATGAAGTCGCCGGGCCGCGGCTCCAGCCCGGACACAGGTGCCGCGCCCCAGCTGCCGCGCACCATCGCCTTGCTGTCGACCAGCCCCTCGAACAGAGGCGCGTTCAACGTCACGCCGGGCGCGCCCGGCTCGACGACGAACCAGACAAGGATGATAACGACGCCGCGGGCTCGGGCGACTTCGGCAAGCCGGCGGACATTGTCGACCACGCGCTGCTGCCGCGCATGCTGTGGCGCGCCGGACTCGGCAAAGGCGCCGCCGTCCATGATCACGTCGTTCTGCAGGTCCTGGATGATCATCGCGCAGCGCTGCGGATCGAGCCGCATCTCGCCGTCCAGCAATTTTGCCGTTGGCGCAGACGAGGCGGCAGCACTGCCGGCGCGCCTGGCGCTCATATAGGGCTCATGCCGCGGCCCGACCTTGGTCGGGATCGCATAGACTGAATGGGTCGCGGTCAGATAAAGGGTGCGGAAATCGGCACCGCCCCAGGCGAGGTTGGCGACCAGCTCAGGCACGCGCACCTTGCCGAGCAGCTCTCCATTCGGCGAATACACCCATACGCCGCCGGGCGCGGTGACCCAGACGTTTCCGTGCTGGTCGCATTTCATGCCGTCCGGCACGCCGGGCTCGAGCTCGGAGCGAATGCCGCTGGCAAACACCCGCGGGTTGGCGAGATTGCCATTGGGCTCGACATCGAAGACCCGGATCAGCGCCTGCGTGGTGTCGTTGACATAGAGCCGCCGTTCGTCCGGCGAAAAGCACAGGCCGTTCGGCTGGTCGAACAGGTCGCGATCGACCACGAGCTTTGGCTCACCGCTGGCCCCCGGCAGCCGATAGACACCCTGGAAGCCGAGCTGGCGAGGCCGCTCGACGCCATAGACCGGCATGCGACCGTACCAAGGATCGGAAAAATAGATCGCGCCGGAGGAATGTATGCAGACATCGTTGGGGCTGTTGAGCTCCTGCCCCTGGAAATGCGAAGCCAACACCTCACGCCGGCCGTCAGGACGCTCGCGAATGAGGGATGACGTCGCGTGTTCGCAGACAATCAGATTGAGCTCGGCGTCGTAGGTCATGCCATTGCATTTGTTCGCGGGACGCCTGACCTCGACGACGCCGCGCCGGGCGTCCCATCGCCGGCGCACATCCGCCGGCATATCGGAGAACAGCAGGTAGTGATCGAGCGGATGCCAGATCGGTCCCTCCGTGAACTCAAAGCCCGTCCCGACCTGGCCGACCGGTGCATAGGGATCGATCAGGCCTTCAAATTCGCTGCGCAGGGTGACGTGTGTCATTTGCGTGTGCTCGCTGGCTTAAGCGGGAAACCAATCACGCCGTGGCATGGTTTGGACAATCGGGCCGGGGACCTGATCATGCAGCCGCCCAACGACTGCGCCGCCTTCGATTTTCGCGGGTCTGTCATGAACGGGAAGGAGATAGCGTGCGTTGCTGAGCAGCTTCTTGATCGCGGCTTTTTCCGCGCGCTTGCTGGTGCCGTGATTGCCGGTGGTGCGCGGCTCCCAATCCTGGATCTCATTGAACGGCGTGACGATCTGGTCATTGAAATCATAGATCACGTCGCCGCAGATCGTCGCAACGCCGTCAGCGGTATGGACGTGGATGTTCATCGAGCCCTCGGTGTGGGCATTAGCCGCTTCGCAATAGACGCCCGGCATCAATTCGATCGGGCCGGTCAGCTCGAGATCGAGGAAACGCAACGCGCCCTTGGTATGGAGGCGATCGACCAGATGCTTGATGTCGGGCGCGGGATACTGCGGATGCATCAGACCGGAGACGGAATATTCCAGCTCGCGTCGATTGAGCACCACGGTCGTGTTCATCGGAAATAGATCATCCTTGCCTGCGTGGTCGATATGCAGGTGCGTGTGACAGACGAAGCGGACGTCACCCATGCGCACGCCATGGCGAGCGAGCTGGTTCTCGATCATGTTCTCGTGGAATTGCAGGCCGCGCATGCCGAGCGTTTCCATGATCTGGTTGGAGCGATAGCCGGTGTCGATCACCACCGGGTAGGGACCGCCGAGGATCAGGAATCCCAGCGTCAGGACCCGGCGCGTCCGGCCGCAATCGCGGCCGAGCACAAGGAAGCTCGATTCCAGTTCGATATCGCCATAATCCAGGATCTTGATCTCCAAGGGCATCGATGTCCTCCCCGATTGTGTTGTTTCGCCACGCGCGCTCTTATGGATTTAAGCGGTAGACGCGTGTGGCGGTTGTTCTGAAGATTGCATCGCGCTGATCCGCGTCAAGCTGTGCGGCTGCGGCGAGATAGGCATCGACCAGGCTCCGGTAGCTGGTCCACAATTTCTCGATCGGGAAGTTCGAGCCGAACAGGCAACGCTTCGCGCCGAACATTGCAACCGTCTGCTTCAGCACGTCGGCGACGTGCGCGGCGTCATTGCGATGAATGAAGGTGCCGAGGCCGGAAAGCTTTGACACGACGTTCGGACAGGCAGCGAGCAGCGATAGCCCTGCGCGCCAGGCGGCGCGGCCTTCCGGCGAGAGGTCCTCGAGCATGCCCGCATGTTGCAGGATGAAGGTGACCTTGGGACAAGCTCGGGCGAGGCCGGCTGCGTCGGCCATTTGCGGCGCAAAGACTTGGAGATCGAAACTCCAGCCGTAATCGGCAAGCTGGGTAATGTTGCGCTGGATGGCAGCATCGTTGCAGAGATCCGGGCGTGCAGCAAAACGATACAGCGGATTGTCGTGCCAGTGCAGCTGCATGCGCACACCGCGCACAAGCGGATAGCGCGCGAGACGGTCGAGCTGCGGACGGACGTCTTCGACGGTAAGGTCGGCATAAGCGACGATCGCGTGCGGCCAGCCGTGCTGGTCGGCGGTGCGCTGCACCCAGGCTGCTTCGTCCTCAAAACCTTCTTTGGCCCAATTGGTTTGCACATAGACCGAGCGCGTGACGCCGGTCCCCGCGAGGTCATCAAGATATTCGCGGATGCTGTAGTCCCGGCGGATCGGTTCATAAGGACCAAAGATCCGCGGCTGCATCGGGCCGGATAGCCAGGGCAGGTCAGACTGCCGCCAGATGTGATGATGCGCGTCCACGATCTCGGTCATGCCGCTTTCCTCGATCCAAGCGACAAGAGATGCGAAACGACGGCCGTAGCTGAGCCGCCATCGACGATCTCATCGACGAGAGGCGCGATTGCGATCAGCGCCTCCGTTCGTGGCACAAAATCGGGGCCCGTCGCGAGCGGCGTAAGCCAGCTGAGCCGCCAGGCGCGCCGCGACAGCTTTGCGACGGCATCGCGCAAGCCCGCGGGATCACCGCGTTCCAGGCCGTCCGAAATCACGACGACCACGGCGCCGCGCGCATAGCCGGCAAATCGTGGCACCGCCAGGAAAGCCTGCAACGCGTCGCCAATCCGGGTGCCGCCGTCCCAGTCGCTGACGAGATGCGAAGCCGCATCCAGCGCCTGCTCGCGGCGCTTGAGGCGAAGCGCGCGCGTGACCCGGGTGAGGCGGGTGCCGAAGGTGAAGACCTCGATATTGGCTGTGGCCTGCACCAGCGTATGCGCCAGTCGCATGTTCTCCTCGGTGCGCGCCTTCATCGATCCCGACACGTCGATCAGGAGCAGCATCCGACGCAGCCGCGTCCGCCGCTTCAGGCGTGCCAGATGCAGGATCTCGCCGTCGTTTCGCACCGTTTCACGCAAGGTACGGCGGAGATCCGACCATGGACCACGCCGCGCACGCCGGTGCCGATAGCCGCGCCGGCGCGGCAGGCGGGAACGGGCTTCGCGCGACAGCCGCCGCAAGGCGTCGCCGCTCGTGCCTTGTCCGAATCGGCGCTCGACCAAGGCCTCGGAACGCGTCGCGATGAGCCCCGATTCATTGGCCTCCTCGCCCAGCAGTGGCTCCTCGTCACCGCTTCCTTCTTCCTGCAGGCGCACGATCTCGTCATCCTCGGCGCCTTCGGCTGTGAGCTGCTCATGACCGATGAAGTGAATGTCGAACAGCCGGTGATAGGTGGCGAGCCGCTCGGGCGGCGGTGCGAGCGTTGCGAGCCCTGCCCGACGGATGTGGTCGAGGCTCCTTGGTCCCAGAAGTTCGACGGCGGCAAGAAAGGCGGTCGTCTGCTCCGGAGCGACGGCAAAGCCGTTGGCGCGAAGCAGCGCCACAAAGGAGATGAACACGCGCGCCGCGCGCGGCAGCTGAATCTGCTCGCTCATGCTGCGGCCTCCGCGATCAACGCGTCCAACCGCGGTGCGATGAACCGCAGATCCTCTTCGTCCTTCAGCGCAAGCCCGATAGAGCGCTTGAAAGCGTCCGGCCAGCGCGCGCCGCCTTGGTGCAGCACAGTCGCGGCTTCCGCCCAGTCGACAGCTTCGGCTATTCCCGGTGCCTTGGTCAGTGGCTCGCGGCGCAACTTGCCGACGGCCGCGACCACTGCGCGCGCGGTTGATTCCGCGACGCTGGACGCCCGCATCATCACGATACGTGCCTCGCGCTCGGCGGTGGGATAGTCGATCCAGTGATAGACACAGCGACGCCGCAACGCCTCGTGCAGGTCGCGCGTGCGGTTCGAGGTCAGCACCACGACGGGGCGTTCGGCCGCGCGCACCGTGCCGCGCTCGGGGATGGAGATCTGGAAATCCGACAGAAATTCGAGCAGGAACGCTTCGAATTCCTGGTCGGCACGATCGATCTCGTCGATCAGCAGCACCGTGGAGTCTGCGTTGCGAAGGGCCGCAAGCATCGGACGCTCGATCAGGAATGTCTCGCCGTAGATGTCGATGCTTTCGTCTCCCGCCTGACGGATCGCGAGCATCTGGCGCGGATAGTTCCACTCGTAAAGGGCCGCCGCTGCGTCGATTCCCTCATAGCACTGCAGGCGGATCAGGCGGCGGCACAGCACGGCCGCGATGGCCTTGGCGGCCTCGGTCTTGCCGACCCCAGGTGCACCTTCCAGCAACAGCGGCTTGCCGAGCGCGAGCGCGAGATAGGCGGCGGTCGCAAGCCCCTCGTCGGCGAGGTAGTAGGCCGCGCGCAGCGCCTTCTCCAGCGCTTCCGGGCTGTCGATCCCGACGATGTTGCTGCGAACTGCCACCGCTTGTGTCCTCAGCGTCGCGCCTGCGGCCGCGCGCCGCCTTGCGCCTTGATCGCCCGCAATATCTTTTCCGGCGTCATCGGTAACTCATCGATGCGCACGCCGACCGCGTTGAAGATCGCATTCGCGATAGCCGGCAGCACGGGATTGGCGCACATCTCGCCCGGCCCCTTGGCGCCGAACGGCCCGTCGGCCGCCGGGCGCTCCAGCACGGCGATGTCATGTGGGCAGATATCGCCGGGCCCCGGCATCAGATATTCGACAAAGTCACGCGGCCCATGACGCGAATCGGGATAATATGGCTCCGTCGTCTCATAGAGCGCGTGGCTGATGCCCATCCAGGCGCCGCCGACCAGCTGCTGCTCGACCAGCCGAGGGTTGAGTGCGCGCCCGAGCTCATAGGCGCTGTCCATCCGGATCATAGCGACGTCGCCGGTCTCGTCGTCAACCTCGACCTCGGCGACCAGGCAGGCGTGCGCATAGCAGGTGGCCGGCGACATTTCCCCGGTCTCGGGATCGACATCGGACAGCGGCACCAGGAAGATGCCGCGACCCGAGATCGTCTTGCCTTGCTTGAACTGCGCAGCGATCGCGACGTCCTTGGTTGAGATGGATCGATGCGGTGCGCCCTTGACATGGATATTGCCGCGCCCGTCGGTTTCCAGATCGGTCGCATTGACCTCTAGTTCCTCTGCCGCGGCTTCCATCATGACGCCACGTGCTTCCTTGGCTGCGGCCATGACGGCATTGCCGACGCGATGGGTGCCGCGCGAGGCGAACGAGCCCATGCAATGCGGCCCGGTATCGGAATCCGCGGTATCGACATAAACGTCCTCGACCGGCACGCCGAGGGTCTCGGCGCAGATCTGGCGCGTCACCGATTTCATGCCCTGGCCGAGGTCTATGGAGGACAGCGCGACCGTGAACTTGCCGCTAGGGTTGGAATGGACCAGGGCCTGGCTCGGATCGCCACCGAGATTCATGCCGATGGGATAGTTGATTGAGGCGATGCCGCGGCCGCGATGCTTTGCCATGTCAGCGCCTCCTGGTGCCGAACACGGAAGAGAAGCGGGTCGCGCCGTGCGACGGAGACTGCGGGCGCGGAGGAGGGGGCGGAGAGGGCGGAGGCGGTAGCTCTCTGGACGCGCTCGCCGCCGCACGGTCGTAAGCGGTTCGCTGCTGGGCCGCCGCTACGGGAGGCACATGGGCTTCGCGCGACGGCGGCGGCACGGCTGCGCCGCCGCCACCCTGGCGTGACGACGCGCGCTTGAATTCATCGCGCAGCGGCCATTTGGCTTTTTCGGCGGCAACCTGGACGCATTCGATCAGGGCGGTGTTCTTGGCCTCGCGCCGATGCGCCTTCATGTCGCCGTCGCGATAGGCGTTGAGGATGCGAAACTCCATCGGGTCCATGCCAACGAGATGCGCGAGCTTGTCCATTTGGCACTCGATGGCAAAGTCCATCGCGGTGACCCCGAAGCCACGCATCGCAGTCGCTGGCGTCCGATTGGTGAAGACGCAATAGACGTCGCCATAGACGTTGGGAATGGTGTACGGCCCCGGTAGATGCGCTGCACATTTTACCGCGGCATAGCTCGAGAGCCTTGTATACGCGCCGCTGTCGAAATAGGCGCGAACCTTGCGCGCGACGACGCGGCCGTCGCGCATCACGCCATCCGTGATATAGATGCGCTCGGCGCCGCGCGGCGGGCCATATTGCATCTCCTCCTCACGTCCAAGTATGTAACGCACCGGCCGTCCGGTCAGCATGGCCGCGAGAATGGAGAGCGGCTCGGTGATGGTATCGACCTTGCCGCCGAATCCGCCGCCCACCGTGCCGCCGATGAAGTGGAAGGTGTTTGAGGGAACGTCGAGAATCTTGGCGCAGGTGTCGACGGAGAAGAACAGTGCCTGCGTTGAGGTGTAGACCGTGTAGCGCCCATTGGTATCGGGTGCGGCGATCGAGCCATTGGTCTCCGTCGGCGCATGTTCGATCGGCGACATCTGGTAGCGTTGTTCCAGCACGTGATCGGCTTGCGCAAGACCGCGCTCGACATCGCCGAACCGCAGCCTCTGATGGTCGTATTTTTCGTAATAAGTGAACGCGTTCTTTGGATAGGTCTCATTCACGACAGGTGCACCCGGCTTGAGCGCGTCTTCGACGTCGAACACGGTGGGCAGCGGCTCGTAGTCAATCCGCACCTTTGCCATGGCCTCATAGGCCTCGCGCGGAGAGTCGGCGACGACAGCGACAATCGGCTCGCCCTTGTAGCGCACCTTGTCGACCGCGAGCGATGGCTCGTCATCCTTGCCGAAGTTGATCAGACTGAGCAATGTATTCAGGTTGCGTGGCACGTCGGTGCCGCGGATGATGCGACGCACGCCGCTCGATCGCTCGGCCTCCGTCGTGTCAATCCGACGCAGCCGAGCATGCGAATGCGTACTGCGCACCACCTTCAAATGCAGCATACCCTGCAGCTTGTGGTCATTGAAATAGGTCGAGGTGCCCGTGACATGGCCGAGCATGTCCTGCCGCTGCGTCGGCTTGCCGATTTCGTTCAAATCGTCGTCGCGCTCGTCGGCAAAGATATCCTTGCGCAGTTCCAGCATGGTCTTGTCCTCTAGGCGCGGGCGCGACTGCCCGCGGCGGCGAGCACGGCATTGATGATCGGCTCGTAGCCGGTGCAGCGGCAGATGTTGCCCGAAATCGCTTCGACCACCTCGGCGCGACTCGGCTGCGGATTGCGGTCAAGCAGTGCTTTTGCCGCCATCAGCATCCCCGGCGTGCAGTAGCCGCATTGGGCGGCAAAATTGTCGGCAAAGGCGCGTTGCAGCGGATGCAGGCTCGGACCTTCCTTCATCCCATCCAGCGTCTCGACGGAGTATCCAGCGACAGTCTCGGCCAATGTCAGGCAGGCGAGACGCAACTCGCCATCGATCAACACGCTGCAGGCGCCGCAGCCGCCCTGACCGCAACCGAATTTCGGCGTCATGTCGCCGATCAGGTCGCGCAGCGCGACCAGCAGATTGGTGCCGCCGTCGACGAAAATCGCGACGTCGCGACCATTGTGACGGAATTGAAGGGCGGTCTTGGACATGAAATCTGTTCCTGTTATCTATTCCTGCCCGGAGAGGAGCCGCCGCAGATGCACGCCGGCCAACTCGCGGCGATACCAGGCGCTGCCTAGCGCATCATCGACGGGCGAGGTGCCTTCGGTGACAGCCGACGCAGCAGCGGCAATGCTGGACGAATCGAGCGGACGGCCTTCGAGTGCGCGTTCGGCCGCCCTGGCACGAATGGGGGTGGGCGCCATCGAGCCGAGCGCGACACGCGCTCCCACCACGCGGCCGCTGCTGATGGGCACGTGCGCAGCGACCGTAATGACGGAGCCGCCTTTCGGCTTGATACGCGTAACCTTGCGATAGCGAAATGCTTCGGTGCTTGTTGGTCTCTGGCAGGAGATCGAGATCACGACGCTACCGGCTTGTCGCTCGCGTCCCTGCAGGAACTCCTCGATCGGCACGTCACGTGCGCCGAAGCCGCCTTGCAGGGCGACGGTGGCGTCCAGCGCGAGCAGTGCGACCGTGAAATCGCCGAATGGATTCGGCGCGAACAGATTGCCGCCAACCGTCCCCATGTTGCGCACCGCGGGGCCGCCGATCGAGCGGGCGGCGGCGTGCAAGAAGGCAAGCTCGCGTTCGGCAAGGATGGTCGCGAAGGTGACTGCAGCGCCGATCGTCACCCGCGGCCCCGCGGCCTCGATCCGCCGCAACGCATGATCGCTCGCGCGCACGATGGTCGAAATCGAGATGTCACCTTCGTTCAGCGCGCGCATCACCAGCGTGCCGCCACCGAGATAGCGAGCGGCCCGGTCCGACGACAGGGCGGTTGCGGCTTCGCCTGTGCTCGCAAATGTCTTTACCGTGATGGGCATGGTGCCTCCGCTCTCACGCGGCCTCCCGCAGATGGGTTCGTATGGCCTCGAAGCCGGCCTGATAGATCTGCTCCGCGACCATTTGGGTGATGCTCTGGGTGTCCTCCGGCCTGGTGGTGAAGCGCGATTCCCAGTGCCAGAAGGTGCGGTCGCCGTCGGTGACAGGGAGCAGGCGGACGTGGGCCACGTAGTTGAACATTGGGATCGGCGTGTCGAGCAGGCAGTATGAGAAGGTCTGCTCGAGATCGGAGAGCGCCAGCAGCTGCTCACGCAGCTCCGAGCCGTCCTTCAACTTGAAGCGGCGCACGCAGCCGATCCTGTCGGATGGCTGCGACCGTTCGATCGCAGACGTCGCAACCGCCGGGTGCCAGCGGTCATGGCCGTTGAAGTCGCGCAGCACCTCCCATACCGTGCCGGTCGGCGCGTCGAGGATGGTGCTCTTGACGATATGCGGCACGGCTAGCCTCCGAACGCCCGCTTCAGCGCGTCAAATCCACCCTGGAACACACCACCGCCGATATTGCCGACGAGCTCTGCCTCCCGCTCCGGCGCGCAATCAAATTCGGCGGTCCATTCCAGGAACGTCTTGTCTCCGTCGGTGACAGGCGTCAGCCGCAGCGTCGCGACATAGTTCTCGACTCCCATCGGCGATTCCAGGATCGCATAGGTGCAGAACATGTCGTAGTCCGAGAGCCCAAGCAGCTTCTCGCGGATGCGGTCGCCGTTGCGCAGGCGAAAATCGCGGACGCAGCCGATCTTGTCGGCGGGCTCGCCACCCTCGATCCGGCTCTCCGCAATCGCAGGATGCCAGTTGGGGAGACCGTTGAAATCGCGCACCCGCGCCCAGACACGATCGTTGCGGGCGTTGACGACAGACGACACGTACACTCTTGCCATGGCAACCCTCAGCCTTTCTTGCGTGGGCCGCGCTCAGTGGGCGCTTCGGTTGCGGCCGCCGCCGTCGGTGCAGCCGCGGCCTTGTTGTCGCCGCCGCCCTTGCGAGCGGAATCGCGGATGCCCTGCATGTCACGCGCCTCGCGGATCAGCCCCGGCATCTTGGCCAGGCTGCCGCCCTCGACGCCGATATCGGAGAGAATGGAATCGATCAGCGGGGCCTGCACGCGATAGCGTAGCGCCGAGTCGATCACCTCGTCCGTCGCGCTGCGGCCGGAGCCGTTGGCGTGACCATTGCCGTTGAGGCCGTCGACTTGCAGGATGCGGATGCCCTCGATCTTCTCCATCGGCTTGACGCTCTCGCGCACGATCCCCTCGATGCGGTCGAGCAGCTTCCTGCGGAACAGCGAGTAGCGGGCCTCGTCGGTGAGGACGTTCTCGGCCTCGTTGAGCAGCCGCTGCGCTTCGGCTTCCACAGCCGCGCGCACGCGCTCGGCTTCCGCGGCGATGCGCGTCTCCTCGGCCTGCTTCTCCGCGAGCAGCACTTCCACCGTCTTGCGCCGTTTGGCGATCTCGCTCTCCCGTGCGGTCACCACGCGTTCGGTCGCCTCCGTTGCGCGCATGCGCGCTTCCTCGGCGGCCGTGCGGGCGGCCGATTCCTCGAGAGATTTTTGAAGGATTGCGATCGCTTTTTCCATCATCGCGGTCTCGACATCCCGCTCGCGTCCGACTTCCAGCTTGCGCAGGTCGCGCTCCCGACCGATCCGCGCCTCGTCGAGACCGCGGTCGGAGGCGATGCGAGCGCGCTCGACCTCCTCGCGCGAGGCGATCTCGGCCTCCTGCAGCGTCTGCACGCGGGCGATCTCGAGCTGCTCGGTGGCGCGACGCCGCTCCAGTCGCGCCGCGTCCAAGGCCTGCTCGCGCGACACGTCGGTCGTCTCGACCTCCTTGCGGGCGACAATCTCTGCCTGCTTGACTTGGCGGTCGGCGTCGACGCGCTCGGCGCGTTTGGCGGAGAGCGCAATCACCCGGTCCTCGTCGGCGATCTCGATCGCCTTCTTCTGTTCGATGTTGAGGACTTCCCGGGTCCTGGACGAGGCGATGCGCTCGGATTCCAGCGTCAATTCGACCCCGATCCGCTGCCGTTCGATCGCATCACGCCGCTTGAGCTCGGCGGCCTCGATCGCCTCGGTGCGCTCGATCTCCAGCGACCGCGTGTCCCGCTCGGAGCGGATGCGCTCGGCCGCTATCGCCTTTTCCTGGGCAATGCGCGCCGCCTCGATGGCCTCCCGGGAGGCGATATCGGCCTCTTCGACCGCGCGGTTTCGGGCGATCTCGAGGGAGCGGACGCGCTCCTCCTGCGCGATGCGCGAGGCTTCGGTCGCCTCGCGCGCGGTGATGCCGGCAACCTCGATCGCCTGATTGCGCTCGATCTCAAGCTTCCGCGTCGCGTGCTCGGAACTGATGCGCTCGGCAGCAAGCGTCCGCTCGCGCGCGATTCTGGCCGCTTCGACCGCCCGCTGGGCCTCGATCTCGGCCTCCTGGATGACGCGCACCTGTGCGATCTCGAGCGCACGCGTCCGCTCGTCGGAGGCGATGCGCTCCGCGTTGACTGTCGTGGTCTGGGCGATCCGTGCCCGTTCGGTCGCCTCGCGCGCCGCAATCTCGGCTTCGTCAATGGCGCGGGTACGCTCAATCTCGCGGCGACGGGTTTCTTCCTCGTTGGCGATGCGGGCGTCTGTGACGACGCGATCCTGCTGAATACGCGCCTTTTCGACCGCCTCGCGCGCGGCGATCTCGGTCTCCTCGACCGTGCGCATGCGCTCGATTTCGTGCTGGCGCACTTCACGCTCCGAGGCGATGCGGGCAGTGTCAACCGCGCGCTGGTTGGCGATCCTGGCTTTCTCCACCTCCTCGCGGGCGGCGAGTTCCTTCTCCTCGATGGTTTGGGTGCGCTCGATCTCCTTCTGTCGGGTTTCGCGCTCCGAGGCGATGCGCGCTTCCGCTATGGCTTGCTCGTTCGCAATGCGCGCCTTTTCGATGGCCTCGCGCGCAGTGATTTGGGCCTGCTCGGCCTCGGTCTCGCGCAATGCCCGCTCGCGTGCCACTTCGGTTCGCTGCAGCGCACGGCGCATCTCGATATCGCGCTCCTGCTCCAGCCGCGCTGTCTCGCTCTCGCGTTCGATCTCGAGCGCCTGCCGTTCGGCGTCGAGATTGCGGGAGCGGATCTTGATCATCGAATCCTGTTCGATGTCGTTGCGCAGCTTGCGCTTGGCTTCGATGTCTTCCATCAGGCGGGTGAGGCCTTCGGCATCGAAGCGGTTTGACGGGTTGAAGAATTCAAGGTCGGTTTGGTCGAGATCGGTGATTGCGACGGATTCGAGCTCAAGGCCGTTCTGGGCCAGCGCTTCGGCGGCGGCGGCCTTGACACGCGCGACATAGTCGCCGCGCTGCTCGTGCATCTGCTCCATGCTCATTTCGGAGGCGACCGAGCGGATGGCCGAGACGAATTTGCCCGAGAGCAGCGCGTGCAGCTTCTCCGGCTCCATGGTGCGGCGACCGAGCGTGGCGGCGGCAATCGCGACTGCCTCCCGCGTTGCCTGGACACGGACATAGAAATCGGCCTCGATATCGACGCGCATGCGGTCGCGGGTGATCACCGCGTCCTGCCTGGCGCGAACGATGCCCATGGGCAGCACGTTCATGTTGACGGGGGTATAGTCGTGGATGAATGGCAGCACGAAGGCGCCGCCATTGATCACGACGCGTTCGCCGAGAAAGCCGGTGCGAACGAAGGAGGTTTCCTTCGACGAGCGGTGATAAAGCCAGTTGACGATGTAGACGCCGATCACGATCAGGACGATCGCGACGATCAGCCAGAGGATCAATTGACCGATGAGAAACCCCGACATTGTCGTTCTCCCTACAGTCGATCAGCGCGTGCCGATCGCCTTGAATTTGCGAACCTGATCCGTCAGCGCCCGCTCGACCGGCAGTCGCTCCATCGAGGAGGCGCCGTAGAAGCCATGGCAGTGCCGGGTGTTCTTCATGATGAAATCGGCATCGGCAGGCTCGGCGATCGGGCCGCCATGCGCGAGCACGAGGATATTCGGATTGACGCTCAAGGCCGCAGCGGCCCAGGTGTCGATCTGTTTCGGGCAGTCTTCCAGCTTCAGAGCAGTGTGCGCGCCGATAGCTCCGCCGGTGGTGAGGCCGAGATGGCAGACGATGATATCGGCCCCGGCAATGGCCATCGCGGCGGCCTCCTTCTCGCTGAACACATAGGGCGTGGTCAGCATGTTCTTCTCATGCGCCTTGGCGATCATGTCGATCTCCAGCGCATAGGACATGCCGGTTTCCTCCAGATTGGCGCGGAAGACGCCGTCGATCAGCCCGACGGTCGGGAAGTTCTGCACGCCGGAGAAGCCGAGCGCCTTCAGCTGATCGAGGAACATATCCATGTCGCGGAAGGGATCGGTGCCATTGACGCCGGCGAGCACCGGCGTCCTGGTCACGATCGGCAGCACCTCTGCCGCCATCTCCACCACGATGGCGTTGGCATCGCCGTAAGCCATGAGGCCGGCGAGCGAGCCGCGTCCGGCCATGCGATAGCGGCCGGAATTGTAGATGACGATAAGGTCCACGCCGCCGGCCTCTTCGCATTTGGCCGACAGCCCCGTGCCGGCGCCGCCGCCGACGATCGGCTGGCCGCGGGCGACCATGTCGTGAAATCGTTCCAGGAGCTCTCCGCGTTCGAACCTGGCCATGGCTACCTCGTGGCTCTGCGCCGTGCACCGGCCCGTCCGAGCAGGGCGCGGAAGGCGCTGACGATTGTGGCGGCGAACTCGGGATCGTTGATGTTGTGTTTGGTGCGGATGAGTTGGCGGTTGCTGGTCTGGCGAACCGTGCGCTCCAGCGCGCCGAACAGTGCCGCGTCCGCTTCCGGATCCCAGAACGGCTGGCCGGGCGCATCGAGCGCGGAGACGCCACCCTCGGGCAGGAAGAAGCGCACCGGCCCATCCATCTGGTTGAGCCGCTCGCCGATCCACCGTCCGATCCGCTCATTCTCCTCCGGTGTGGTCCGCATCAACGTGACCTGCGGATTGTGGACATGGAATTTGCGCTTGGCGAAGCGCTCGGGAATGGTATCGGGGGCGCCGAAATTGACCATGTCGAGCGCGCCCGCCGAGCCGACATAAGGCACGCGTGTTCGAATCATTGCGCCAAAGCGGTCCTCGGTTGCCGGAAACACCCCGCCGACCAGGAGGTCGCAGACCTCCGTCGTGGTGAGATCGATCACCGCAGCGAGCTGTCCCGAGTCGACGAGCTTCTCCATCGAGCGGCCGCCGACGCCGGTGGCATGAAACACCAGGCATTCGAATTCATCATGCAGATGGGCCACGATCTTCTGGACGGCTGGCGTTGTCACGCCGAACATGCTGATGCCGATGGCCGGGAGGGGCGCGCCTGTGCGGCGCTCCTGGCTCGTGCCCCGATCGAGCCGCGGCTTCACCATGCCGACCAGTGCGTGGGCGCCATTGGCAAGGATCGCGCGCGAGATCGAGTTCAGCCCCTGGATATCGGTGACCGAATACATCATGGTGATGTCGACAGGCCCGACATAGGGGCCGACATCACCTGACGCGACCGATGAGATGATGAGCTTCGGCACGCCGATCGGGAGGGCACGCATCGCGGGGGCGACCAGCGAGGCGCCGCCCGATCCGCCGGCGGAGATGATGCCCGCGATATTGCCCTGGCGGCGCACCCAATTGGCGAAGGCTTCCGCCATCGCGGTGACCGCAGCGCCGCGATCATGACCGAACACGGCCGGCCCGCCGCGCCCATGATTGAGTGCGATCTCCTGCGCCGTGACGTCGCAGGTCGATGGCTTGCCGCTGGTCGAGAGATCGACGAGCCGCGTCCGCAGGCCGCTTGCGGCGATGATGTCGCGGATATAGCGCAGCTCCGTGCCCTTGGTGTCGAGTGTTCCGGCGACCAGCACCACCGGCGGTCCGGATGTCAGCGGCGCGTGGGCGTCGCGCCGCTGTCGGACCTCCTCGATGCGCGCAACGGCCGTTGATAGCGTCCGCGCTGCGGCCTCGATCCGCGCAATCGGTACCGGTTGTGACCAGCGCGTCGGCGGCGTCGGATTGGAAATATAGATACGGACGGGCCGGTTCGATTGCGCCGCTTGCGGCGCCCGTTCCGTCTCGGCGCGTTGCGGCCTAGCCGCAACATCCGGATCGATTTCCGCATGCAGCCCGACCCCGAGCAGACGCTGCTGCAACTCGCGGTCGGCTGCCAGCCGCGCCGAGTCGATGATGCGGTTGATGCGTCCATTGACCATGACCGCGACGTTGCGCGACACGGCGGTGGCTACGCCGATGTTCTGCTCGATCACGAGCACGGACATGTCGCCATCCTCGCCAAGCCGAACCAGCATCTCCTCGACCTGGGCGACGATCACGGGAGCGAGTCCTTCTGTCGGCTCGTCCATGATCAGCAGGTGCGGATTGGTCAGGAGCGCGCGCGATATCGCGAGCATCTGCTGCTCGCCGCCGGAGAGCTGGCCGCCGCCATGGTTCTTGCGCTCGGCAAGGCGAGGGAAGCTCTCGTAGATGCGCTCGACCGTCCAGTTGCCACGGCGCATTCCCGCGGCGAGATGCAAATGTTCGTCGACGCTCAGTGAGCGCCAGAGCCGCCGGCCCTGCGGAACGTAACCGACACCCAGACGCGCAATCGATGCCGGCGCGAGCCCCGTGACGTCTTGGCCGCGCACGCGCACCGAACCGCCGCTCGGGCGCAACAGGCCCATGATGGTGTTGCAGAGCGTGGTCTTGCCCATGCCGTTGCGGCCGACCACGGAAAACACGCCTTGTTCGAGCGTCAGGTTGACGCCCTGCAGCGCATGCGAATGGCCGTAATAGACGTCCAGGCCCTTCACATCGAGCGCAGGCGCGGCGGTGTGGGGCCCCTCATTCATGGCCGGCTCCAAGATAGAGCTCCTGCACCTCGGGATCCGATTCGATGTCGCGGGGCAGGCCTTCCTTGAAGATGCGGCCGTTGTGCATCATGGTGACGCTCTCGACCACGCGCAGCGCCACATCCATGTCGTGCTCGATGATGATGTAACCGATATGGGCGGGCAGGCCGGTCAGGATCTCGATCAACTCGAGCCGTTCGGTGGGCGACAACCCCGCAGCCGGCTCGTCGAACAGGATCAAGCGCGGCGCGCCGGCGAGCGCGAGGGCAATCTCAAGCTGGCGCTGCCGTCCATGGGCAAGCTCGGCAACGCGCTGGTCCTTGACCGCGCTCAGATGCACGGCCTGGACCAGCGCTTCGGCCGACTGCATCAGCGCATCGTTGTGGCCGGGGCGCAGCATGGAGAAGCGCCCGCGCGACACCCCGCGGCAGGCGAGATAGACATTGTCCTGGACGGTGAGGCCAGGAAACAGGGCGGAAATCTGGTAGGTGCGGCGCAGGCCGCGGCGGATCCGCTCATAGGGCGGGAAATGGGTGATGTCCTCGCCGAAGAAACGGATGGTGCCGGAGGAGGGCGGAAAGTCGCCGGTGATGCAGTTGAACAGCGTGGTCTTGCCGGCGCCGTTGGAGCCGAGCACCGCGCGCCGCTCGCCCGGCTTCACAGTGATGGTGACATCGGTCAAAGCCGCGAGCGCGCCGAACATCCGCGTGACGCCGCGCAGCTCGAGCGCAGCTCCAGCACCGACGGCCGACAGGCGTTGTGCGACGCTATCCATGGCCAGGACGCCTGTTCATGCCCATCGAAGCGGATCGGCTGCGTTTCCAATGCTCCCACAGCCCGACGACACCGTCCGACGACCAGAACACGACGGCGAGGAAGCCAAGTCCGATCAGGAGGCGGAAGCGGTTGCCGTCGAGCCCGACCTTGACCAGGAAGTCGAGGGCGAAGGTGCGGAGCATGACGAAAATGAAGGCGCCGATGAACGGCCCGACCGGCCGCGTGATGCCACCGACGACAGCGATGATCAGGATGTCGATGGCGGCGGAGACGCTGACCGAGCCCGGAGCGATCTGCCTGTAGTTCCAGACCTGCAAGATACCGCCGAGCGCCGCGACGAAGGAGGCAACGGCGTAGGCCGCGACCCGATGCGCATTCACGTTGAAGCCGAGCGCGGCCATGCGGCGTGGATTGTCGCGCACGCCCTGCAGTGTCAGCCCGAACGGAGCACGCGACAGATATTCCACCGCAAAGTAGCAGAGCGCCGCGACCGCGAGGACCACATAGTAAAACGGAATATCGGCGCGCCAGTCGATGCCCCAGAAATGCGGGGTCGCGATCGTATTGAGGCCGGTGTGGCCATTGAACAGCGGCCAGTTCTGATTGGTGAAATAGAAGAACGCTGCGGCAATCGCCAGCGTGATCATGATGGTGTAGATGCCGGCCGTGCGTACCGCCAGCGCGCCGCCAAGCGTGCCAAAGATGGTCGCAAGCGCCAGCGCCATCGGCGTCGCCAGCCACCAGGGCCAGCCCAGGCTGATGTTCGCGCTCGCGCTCATGCCGAAGATGGCATACATGTAGCCGGCAAAGCCTGCGATGGTGAGCTGCATCAGGCTCACCATGCCGCCATAGCCCGCAAGAAACATCAGGCTGAGCGCCACGGTCCCGAGAATCAACGTGGTGCCGAAGATCTCGATCAGAAAGAAGCCATTTGCGATCAGCGGCATGATCAGCAGGATGATCGCCACGATCCATGCGGCCGGATTGTTGATCTCAGGCCAGCCGCGGAGCGATGGACGCGCGGCAACGGTCGGTGGAGTTGCATGAGCGTGGGCGCCGTGGCTGAGCGACATGTCACCGCCTCGCCAGCAGGCCTTGGGGCCGCAGCGCCAGCACCAGGACCATGATCAGGAAAGTCACGACGATCGCATAGGTCGGGATGTAGACCGAACCGAGCTGCTCGGCGAGCCCGATGATCACTGCGCCAAGGGCCGCGCCGGGTATCGAACCCATGCCGCCGACGATCACGACCACCAGTGAGGCCAGCAGAAACCGCGTATCCTCGCCGGGCGAGAGCGATGAAAACGTGCCGCCGACCACGCCAGCGATTCCCGCGAGCCCGGCTCCAAGGGCGAACACGAGGACGAAGACAAGCTGGATCCGCACCCCGGTCGCGGCGAGAATATCGCGGTCATCGACGCCTGCACGGATGATCATGCCGATCCGCGTGCGGTTGAGCGCAAGCCACATGCCGACCCCGATGACGACCGAGGCGAGGAAGATCACGATCCGCACCAGCGGATATTGCAGATAGATCGGCTCGCCCGAGGAACGCACCGCGGTGACAAGCGGGATCTCCACCGGTCCGATCAACCAGCTCGGCGTCTGGATCTGATAGAAGTCACCGCCGAAGGCCCACAGCATCAGGTCGGCAAACACGATCGAAAGCCCGATGGTCACCATGGTCTGCCGCAGGTCCTGGCCTTCCATGCGGCGGAACACGGCGAGTTGCAGCAGGATTCCAACCAGCGCGACGACAACGAAGGCGGCGATGAAGCTCAGGATCCAGGAGCCGGTCGAACTACTGACGATATAGCCGATGTAGCCGCCGAACAGGTAAAGCGAGCCGTGTGCCAGATTGACATTGCGCATCAACCCGAAAATAAGGGTGAAGCCGCTCGCGACCAGGAAGTAGAGGCCGCCAAGCGTGATGCCGTTGAAGACAGCGTTGAGAAAAACCTTCTTCCTGCCGATCGCCTCCTCAAGGCCCGGCGGCCAGACAGCGAAGATCAACCAGAGCAGGAGCGCGATCGCAAGGATCGCGATGAGCGCCCAGGCCGGATGGCGTTCGATCAACCTGGTCACGGCCGCCGTCCGATCACCAAAGCGGCGTCCGTGCGGGCCCTCCCGTCAAGCTCAGGCGCAAAGCAGTCGGCCGCTCGCCTCGCCATGGACGTACATCCTCACCGGGTAGCGACCTCTTTTCGGGCCGCGTTTCGTACATCCTAGCGTGATCGCAGGCGCAGTGTTTGATCCTCAGTATCTTTTCGAAGGGCGTGTCAAGCTCGCAAGACCTTGGCGGCACGGCGGTATTCGGTCGGCGCGAGCCCGACATTGGCGGCAAAGAAGCGGGTGAATGCGCTCTGTGAGGAAAACCCGAGATCGACGCTGATGTCGGCGATCGGCGTCTCTGTCGCAACCAGGGTATCCAGCGCGTGCTCCAGGATCAGCGTGTTCAGATAGAGATGGGGCGTGACCCCCGTTTGCGTTCGGAACAGCCGATAGAAATGTGGGCGCGAGAGGCCGGATTCGCGAGCGATGGTGTCGAGCTCGATCTCGGCTCCCGGGCTTTCAGACATCAGCTTGATGCATTTGCGCACGCGAAAATCCGTCACGGATGCTGCGGCCTTGCCGTCCCCTGCCGGCGCGGATTGCAGCCAGCTCTCGACATGGCAGATGTCGATCAGTTGGCGGAGTTCGCTGTCGAGGCTGGCCAGCGACGGCGCGCCGCAAACGAGCGCGGCCGTATGTCTGATCTGCTTCTTCAGGCTCGCTGTGCGCTGGAAACAGGTGCGGCCGAACCGTAGCCCGTTTGCGTTCGCCGCGCTTGGGGCTAACCATTCCCAATTGACATAGAGCACAAAGAAGATCGCGCCGTTATCCGTATCGGCGGGCAGGAAGTTATGCGGTTCCCAAGGATTGACGGCAACGACGGACTCATCGGCGAGGACATGCCGCTGGTCGCACACGTCGATTTGCGCCGGCGTGCCGCCGACGTGAAAGATCAGGTGCCCCTCGCGGTGTGCATGCACATTGAAGGGCCGGTTCAGTTGGTACACCGTCGCGCGGCCGAAGCGGCCGTGAAAGACGGCGAGCGCCCGGCTCATACCCTCCCTCCCGCTGGATGCCTTTGCTTTTTTTTACAGCGTTCAACATCCCGGGAGGGATTGCAAGTGCAGAGCGCGGACTTATCGCTCGTCTAACCTGCGTTGCCTCGCAAGTGCAAAATAGGTCAGTACTTCTTGCATTCCGGAACTGTGCGGCTTGGCAGGCCGATCTTGGCGAATGTGGCCGGGTCGTAGCCGAGCGTCTGGTTCACATTCGGGATGACCTTGACGACCTTGGAGAACAGCGCGCCTTTGCCGTCGTCCACGACTTCGGTGACGAAGTTGGTGCCGATTGCCTGACGGTTGGAGTCGAGCTTGATCTTGCCGTTGGGCGCATCAATCTCGAGCTTGGCGAGCGTCGCCTTCAGCTTGTCCTGGTTGTTGCTGAGGTCGCCATTCACCGCGCGCAGCGCCAGGATCAACGCCATCGTCGCGTCATAGTAATTGGTCGCGAGGAGGGACGGGCTCGGGAAGCGCTTCTCCGGCGGGAAGGAGTCTTGGTAGGCCTTGACGAACTTCTGCCAGCCCGGATCGTCCCAGGTGTCGGCCTGGCCGCTCGCCGCGATCGTGCCGATCAGCGCATTCTTGGCGCTGCCCTTGGCCGACAGGATGGTCTGATCGACCAGGATGGAGCCGCCCATCAGATGCGCCTTGCCGCCGGCCTGCTGATATTGATTGAGGAAATTGACCGCGTCCGCGCCGCCGAGCCCGAGATAAATCGCATCGACATCGTCAGGCAGTGAGGCGATGACGGAGGCAAAGTCCTTGGTGCCAAGCGGGACCCATTGCCGGCTCGAAACCTGGCCGCCGGCGCCACAGAAATCGAGCACCAGACCAAACACCTGCGTATAGACGAAGGAGTAGTCCTCGCCGACCGTTGCGATCTTGCGATAGCCCTTGTTTTCATAGGCATATTTGCCGAGCCCGACCTGCCACTGCGCGCCGTCCATGTTGAAGCGGAAGAAATTCGGCGCCGGGTCGACGTAAGTCGTCTCCTGCGCACCGGAGGCCGCGTTGACGAAGGTGAGCTCTGGATGGGTCTTGGCGAAGTTCTTCACCGCAATGCCTTCATCGCCCGACAATGGCGAAAGCAGGATCTGCACCTTGTCCTGCTCGATCAGCTTGCGGACGGCGCGGACTGCGGAATCGGGCGTCGCATCTGTCGAGGCCACGACATATTCGAGTTCCTTGTCGCCGATCTTCTTGCCGAAGGTGTTGAGCGCTGTCTGGAAGCCGCGCATGCCGTCCTCGCCCAGCACCGTATAGGTGCCCTCGAGCGTGGCAGTGACGCCGACCTTGATCTTTTCCTGAGCCATGGCTGCGCTTGACAGAAACAGGCTCGTCAACGCAATCAGTCCGATACTGCCTTTCAACATTGTCGTCCTCCCTCTGTCGCCAAAGCTCAAGTCGACGGGCTGCGTTGCCGCGTTTGCTCGCGGCTTGCCGCAACCGTCAGGTGATGGCGCAAGGCTAGCCGAGAACGAGACGCGAGTGCGCCTTGCCATCGCGCACGGCTTGACCGGCAGTCTCATTTCGTATGTTGCGTCGCCGAACGTTCCAGGTGGGCGACGAAGGCCCCGAGACAGCGATGTTGGTCCCGGTGAACTCTGCAATGCCACGGGCCCCAGAATGCTTACTCAGGTTCAGTCAGCCAGCGAGTCTCCGATCAGCACGACCACATCGCAGCGAAAATCATCTGTCGGCTTACCGGTCGCATCTTCGACCCGGTGGTAGCAGGCGTTGTTGCCGAATTGCCGATTTTCGAACTTGCCGTTGCGGTCTTGCACGACTTCCAGCTGGATTTTCCTGGCAAGAAGATTGAAGAGGACCTTGGCTTTGGCCTCCGAGCAGGAAAAGAACAGTGCATTTCCATTTTGCTCGACCGAGCTGTTTCCAATCGCTTCCCTGATGCAATCACTGATGCCGGACGAGGTGAGAGCTTGTGGACTGATCTGGGCATGAACCGGTGCCGAAACAACGGACAGAATGGCACCCGCAACGAGCCGTTTCATAATCGCCTCCAACAAACCCAAAAACCAAAGCTGACAAAGCAAGGCTACGCTGTGCCGTATTTCGTCTCCACCGCAATCCCCGCGCTCTTGAGAAAGGCGGTCGGCAGAATGCCGCCGACGCAGACGATGACCGCGTCGTTCCTGATCCTGATCTGCCGGCCGTCATGCTCGATCTCAACGTCCTGCCGGCCGATCCGCTTGATAGACGATTGCAAATACACAGTGATCCGGCCGGCTTTCGCTGCCGCAGCGACCCGGTCGCGATTTTTCAACTTCGCGCGGGAAAAGCCCTCGCTGCGGTGCGACAGTGTTACCGTGGTGTCTGGCTGCTCCGCGATGCTGGCTGCTGCCTCAAGCGCGCTGTCGCCGCCGCCGATCACCAGCACGTGTTGACCCTGGTATTGCTGCGGGTCGATCAAACGATAGACGACTTTGGGCAGGTCTTCGCCTTCCACCTCGAGCTTCCGCGGCGTGCCGCGGCGTCCGATGGCGAGCAACACGGCGGAGCTTCGGTACGACGCGCGGCTTGTTTGGACCTCAAATTCGGGCCCCGCGTTCTTGATCGTCTCGACCTGTTCGCCGTAGTTGATTTTCAGGCGGGTCTTCTGGGCGATGTCGTGCCAGACCTTGAGCAGGGCCTCCTTGCTGACTTCCCGGAAGTTCAGCTTTCCGACCAGGGGTAGCGTGGCAGGCTTGGTCATGACGAGCTTGCCGCGCGGGAAGTGGGCGACGGTGCCGCCGAAGCTGTCCTGTTCGATGGTCAGGAAGCGAAGTCGGTGCTGGACGGCCGCCAGGCTGGCCGCAAACCCTGCCGGGCCTGCGCCGACGATGATGACATCGTAGGCATCGGACGACCGCGGTCGCTGCCGCTTCCGCACGGACTCGATCGCCTGGCGTCCTTGTTCGATCGCGTTGCGAATAAGCCCCATGCCGCCGAGCTCGCCAGCAATGAAGATACCCGGCACGTTGGTCTGAAAATCGGCGGCCACATCGGGAATATCGACGCCGCGCTTCTCTGTGCCAAACACCAGCGTAATCGCATCGCGAGGACAGACCTCCTTGCAGGCGCCATGACCGATGCAATGGCTCGGCTCGATGAGCTCGGCTTTTGCGTTGATAAGTCCGAGAATGTCGCCCTCGGGACAGGCTCGGACGCAGGCGCCGCAGCCAATGCATTTGAGTGGATCGATTTTCGGATGTAACGAGGCCGGCTCGAGAAGACCCGCTTCCGCAGCCGCCTGCTTTGTCGCACGGCTGCGCGCCTCCGCGCGCAATCGCGAGCCCATATAGAAGGCCCAGATCACACCGATCGTGGCAGCATAGACGGCAAACTCAGGATAGAGGCTCATCAACAAGTGCTCCTGATATCGCTTGCACCTTGGCGCAACGAATTGCCGGCATCTCCAAAATCGCCGTGCGACAAAGGGAAATGCTGACAAAGGGCGTCGCTTTTTGTGTGGCGCGACGGGGCGAAATTCTTGACCATCGAACGGCGCCTGCTTTGACCATCGCGATTGGTGCGTCCGCATAGCGGACACGACTACAAGCCGAGCGCTGATTCTCTGTGCGATAGACGAGTCGAAACGAGTGCGTCGCAACCGTGCGGCGGTATCTCATGCGGGGCAGGTAGCTAGGGCCGGCTCGTCGGCTCGGGATTTTTGATCTGGATCAAAGATCGAATCCCGAGAAAGCGACGAATGTCGCTCATTCATCGTGGTGTTGAATTTGTGGCTTTCGGGCCACATTGAGTCGAGATTCGGGCCGCGGCCGTCAATCAAGTCCCGATGCCATTCGTTCTAGCTAATGGGATTATTCGCGTGGTGCGCTTATGCAAAGTCGACAGGTCGGGGGAATTGGCGACTTCGGGAAGTTCGCGTTGCTTCGTCATCTGATGCAGGGTCGTCGCCTCGCCGTATGCTTTTGCCTCAGCGGCGCCGACGGAGAAGGAACGGACAAGACCAGACACTTCGATTACCTGAGCCAGCCGGATAAATTTCGTCACCTGGCCCCGGAGTTGTTTGATCAGCTGGCAGAGTTCGCAATCAGCCGCACCAGCAGCCTCGATCCGCTGTTCGCCTTGCGGACGAGCGGGATATTGCGTGACGCTCTGTTTGTCCGGCACAGGGTGCCGCGGCAGGCGTCCCTGCGGCCGGCCTGGGCGGAGTTGCTCGTCAACTCGGTCGGTGACGCCGATCTCGTCTACCTTGATCCGGAGAGTGGGATACAGGGCAATCGACTGACAAACCGCCATGTCGCGCTCGACGAGATCGCGGCACTGCGAGCGAAAGACCGTGTCCTCATCATCGGCCACCACCAGTCGGGCCGCAAGGCCGAGGTCAAATATCTCGCGGATCGCATGAAGTCGCTCGGGTGCGAGTTGGTCGAGATCGTGCGCTTGCGCCTTGTCGCATCCCATTTATTTGTCATCCTGGACCAAGATGACACGATAAGCGAGGCGACTGCGATATTTGCAAGGAGATGGGGAGATTGGGCCAGATCGTATCGCTTCTGAATTGGTCGACCGAGCGACTATCGGTCGCCTCGATCGAAAATCAATGTCGGTGAGGCGCTACTTGAATAGGCTTTCCAGCGTGCCGTGTCCCGAGGCCGCGGCGATATCCATCGCGGTTTCGCGCTTCTTGTTCCTCAGATTGCGATCTGCACCGGCTTTCAGAAGCGTCGCGACGATATCGGCATGACCCTCCTGGCAGCCGATCATCAGTGCCGTGTAGCCAAACTTGTTCCGTAGATCGGTCCGAGCGCCGTTCTTCAGCAACAGCCGAACGATATCCGCCATGCCAGACCTTGTCGCAAGCATCAGCGGCGTATTTCCGACATTTGTGCTGCGGTCGGTGTGGGACGGGTCGCCCAACAGCAGTTGCGCGGCATCATGCTGGCCGTATTCAAGCGCTGCCAGCAGCGGCGTTCTGCCTTCGTTGTCAGCGATGTGCCGGTCGGCGTTGTGCTTCAACAAGGCCACCAAGCCCCCCGTGTTGCCGTGATTGGCAGAGATCCACAGCGCGGTCTGACCCAGATTGTTGCGCGCGTCGACGGGGGCTCCTTTTGAGATCAGAAATTCCAGAAGGTTAAGGGAGCATGCTGGAGCCGCAGCCATCAACGCGGTTGTACCCGTATCGGTCGCCCCTCGGACGTCCGCCCCGTGATCAACCAGCCGACGGATCATCTGTTCATGGCAATGATGAATTGCCAGACTCAGAGCCGTGTCGCCTCTTTTGTTCCTGGCCGCGATATCCGCTCCTCGCTCGATCAGGTTGACGGCGATATCGGCGTGACCGCCGCGAAGCGCGAGTATGAGGGAAGTGTCGCCTGCATGATTGCTGGCGTTGACGTCGACCTGGGTCGATAGCAACGCGCGAACGGTGTCGAGCCTGCCGGCCATTGCTGCCAATGAAAGCGCCGAATTGCCATCATCGTCCCGTGCCGCCACGCTCGCACCGGCCGCGATCAAACGGTTCAGTATCGTCGTCTGACCACGCCGTGCGGCATCCAATAAGTCGGCGGGATTGATCGGGGTTGCCCGGATTGCGACCTTTGCCTGCTCGACGTGCTTCTGTGCAGGCGCCGCAGCAGATCGGGCTGCAGGACCGACGGTCGGCTGGCCACGTGACGCGGCCGGGACGAGTGACGCAGCAACGAATGCCGCACTCATACCCAAGCAGAACTGCGCAATCTTCGATGATGCCATGAGCTGATATAGATCGAAGATCATTGACTGTCACGCGTCCGCATATCGGTTCGTGAGCGCTCGTCGTCGAGGTGAGTGTCGCAGACGGATTACGGCAGAATGGTAGCAACATTTCGGTGGCTCGGCGCTGTCGCGCGCCACAAAACCGTACGGCTTTATTCAAGCTCTCGCCTTCCTCAAGGGCCCGGATTTCTTCAAAATCGGATTTCTCAAAACCAGTCGCGGCGTAGTGCTGAGACTGGTCCGTAGTCATTTGGGGGATGCAATGACCGAGTCTGCGCTTGCGCAGTCACCCGTCGAATCTTGGAAGCGGCCACAGCACCCGCGCGCGGCGCCGGGAAATGAAGCGCTTGCGGTACCCCGGAAGTCTGCGGCGTCGCGGACACCTCTTGAGCAAGGTGGCTCGAGACGGTCGCGCGGCGTGATCCCGCTGGCGTTCGGCGTGGCTACGACCGCCGTCCTGTGTGTCGGCTGGCTCAAGCGTGAGGATAGCGGTCTCACGCCTGAAAGTGGCCTCGGCTATTGGCTCGGTATCGTCGGCAGCGCGCTGATGATCCTGCTCTTGCTCTACCCGTTGCGAAAACGTGTGCGCATGCCGCGCGTGCTTGGATCCGTGGCCTTCTGGTTTAGAGCCCACATGGTGCTCGGGGTCGCGGGCCCTGTCCTGATCGTGCTGCATTCAAATTTCCGGCTCGGCTCCATCAACAGCAATATGGCGCTCGCAGCCATGCTTATCGTCGCAATCAGCGGTGTCGTCGGACGCTACCTTTACGGCAAGATCCATGTCGGGCTGTATGGACGGAAGGCCGAGGTGCGCGAGATCCTGGCCGACGCCGATGCTCTGAAGAAGGTTGTTGGCACTGATCTCGCAGCCGGAAGCCGTGTCGTTGCGGAGCTGAACGCATTTGCGCAGCGCGGCATCGCCGCGCCAAGGGGGATCTTGAGCGGGCTCCTTTTGCTGCCCGCCGTCAGCTTGCACGCGCTCGTGTTGCGGATCAGGCTTATGCGCGAGGCGCGAGCCGTCATCGCGAGCGAGAGCCGGCGCCGCGGATGGTCGCGCAAAGTTCGTCGCCGGCAGCATCGTCTGGTGGATGACCATGTCATGCTTTTTGTGCGAACGGTGAAGAAGGCCGCGGCGCTCGCATTCTATGAGCGACTGTTCGGGCTCTGGCACGTCTTTCACCTGCCGTTGTTCATCCTGCTTGTGATCGCGGCCATCGTGCACGTGTTCGCTGCACATTTCTTCTGAGATTTGGAGGGTCGCGGGTGACGCGGCGGCTGTTAGGCATGGCGGCGATCGCAGGCGTTTTCGTAACTGTCTTGGCGTCGGGCTCGCGCTCGCAAAATCTGTTCGAAAAGCTCGTGCTTCCCGGGCCGGTCATCGAGGGGCACGCGAAGCTGGAGAATGATTGCGGCAAATGCCACGAGCCATTCTCGCGCAAATCGCAAGCAAAGCTGTGCCTGGCCTGCCACAAGGAGATCGCCGCGGACAGGTCGACCGGCGTGCGCTTTCACGGGCGACGGCCGGATGCCGCAAAGCAGGATTGCAACCATTGCCATGGCGATCACGAGGGGCGAGGCAGCGATATCGTTCAGTTCGATCGTGAGACGTTCGATCATGCCACCACGAACTTCCCGCTGCGAGATGCGCATGTTTCACTGTCGTGTGGGAGCTGTCATGCAAGAACAGTGAAGTTCCGCGACGCTCCCGGGCGATGCGTCGGCTGCCACAAGGAGATTGAACCGCACAAAGGCAATCTCGGAGAGAGTTGCGACAAGTGTCACAACGAGGCGGAATGGCACCGCGTCAAGCCGTTCGATCATGAGACGACCAAATTTCCGCTCCGGGATTCCCATCGTTCGGTGTCGTGTCTCGCCTGTCACGGCGGCGAGAAGTACAAGGGGATCGGGACGGAGTGCGTGAGCTGTCACGTGATCCAGGACGTCCATGTGGGACGCTACGGATCACGTTGCGCAGACTGCCACGCCGAAAACAAGTGGAAGGTGGTTCACTTCAACCACGACAAGGACACCAAATACGCTTTGAAAGGCGCCCATGCGAAGGTCAAGTGCGACGCCTGCCACAGCGGCGATCTCTATCGCGACAAGCTGGCGACCCCGTGTATGTCGTGCCACCGCAAGGACGATCGGCACAAAGGACAGCTCGGCGTCATATGCGAGGACTGTCACACCGAGATCTCTTGGCGTCAGACGATACCGATCGATCACGATATCACGCGATTTCCACTGATCGGTCGCCATGCGAACATTCGCTGCGAAGCGTGTCATCGTTCGCCGGAATTCAAGAAGACGCCGCTGGAATGTGTGGAATGTCACCGCGATAAGCATCACGAAGGGCGGCTCGGGCCGAATTGCGGCCTCTGCCACGATGCCTTTAATTGGAAGCAGTGGCGCTTTGAGCACGACACCAGGACAAAATACCCGCTGACCGGTGCGCACCGCGATCTCAACTGCCAGGCCTGCCACATCACGAAGAATATGACGAAGGTGGTGACGCCGACGGATTGCTTCTCTTGTCATCGGCAGGACGATACGCACCAGGGCGCATTCGGACGGGCCTGCGAGCGCTGTCACACCACAACATCATTCAAGCAAATGGGCAGGCGACCATGAAGGCCGAAAAATGCCCTGCGGAGGGGCGCCGGGCGGCGAGCAGGTCGCATCGGTACATCAAGACCATTCGACAGGCGCCTACCTACGGGGCAAGCTATTTGCCCGAGAGACGCGTGAGCGCGCCGATTGGCGAGATGCATCGTCGGATGGTAAACATCCTGCCAAGGCTCCGGCGTTTCATCTACGCGCTGACCCACGGAGCGGAATGTTCGGAGGATCTGGTCCAGGAAACATTTGTGCGTGCGCTCTCGCATCTGCACCAATGGCAACCGGGATCGAGGCTCGATAGCTGGATGTTTCGCATCGCGCGAAACTTGTGGATCGATCAGGTGCGGGCGGAAAAATTCCGCGGCGAGACTGTCGACATAGAGGCGGTCCATCATCTCTTGAGCTCGGACGGCCAGCTTCTTGCGGAGAATCGCATCGTGCTTCGAGAGCTGAGAAGGGACATCGCGGAATTGTCGGCGGAGCAGCGCAACGTGATCAAGTTCGTTTGGCTCGAGGGCCTGTCGTACAAGGAGACGGGCAGGATCCTCAACCTGCCCGCAGGCACTGTGATGAGCCGGATGGCACGCGTGCGGGGAGTGCTGCAGAAGTTCATTGCGGCGGACATGTAACGCTAAGCGCGTCGCGCGTTTGGTAAATCCGTGCTGCCCTTCGCGGCAAGATCGGCCGCTAGGGACAGCGGAGGGAGCGAAACTGGCTGTACCGGCCATCGCTGGTGACCGCGACGACGACGACTGTCTTGTCGTGCGAGCAGGCAAGCGTTCCCTGGAACGATGTGCTCGACCGGGCGGCGTCCGATAACCCCACAAGATGCGAAAGATACGTGCTTGCATCGCTCGTCGCGGTCAAGACGTAAGCTTGTTCGGCAAAGGCGACGACGGTCAGAGGGCTGCCGGATGATCTCACGTCGCTAGCCCAGCCACGGACCGTGACATGCGCGCCGTCCAGGCGATTGATCTCGTCAATTGCGCCCCTGATATCGGTGGTGCCGCGGAGACCCGCATTTTGCACGGCTGCCATAAGCGTTGTGGCGTCCGAAACTGTCGCTTTGGTCAAAGCGGCGATGTCCGCGGCGGGCGCACGCGGGCTCATCAGCCACAGCGCGGCGACAAATGCCAGCGGAGCAGCAGCGAGCGCCGCGACCCAGGCGATTGGACCGGCTGGTCGAACGGGGGCGTTGCTCGCATTGCCGGCGCGTAGCGAACTTGAGGAGGCGGCTTGCGCGCGGACCCCTGCCGGCGGCCTCATTGCGGCCTCAGGCGAGGGATCGGTGGTCGGTCGCGCGATCCTGTTTGACCGGGAATCCGACTGAAAATGCGGCTCGGTCCTTTGCATTCGATCACCCGCTGGCTCTGTTCGCGTTTCCTGCGTCGCTGGCAAACTCAGGGACAGAAAAGGCCGCATCATGACGCTGCGACGCGGCATGTGCTGACGACGAATGAGTACGCCCGGTCGCAGCAATTGCAGTTGCGAGGCGATAGCAAAGTAATTGGTGAGGCGGCATCGCAACACGCTGTGGCGTTGATGAATCACGTTCGGAAGAAATCGCCGCGTCGTTCGTTAGCGACAAGTCGGCTGAGGCACGCGCCACGAAATAGCCCGACCAGATGCCCGATCCGTGGCCGAATCCGGTGATGCCATAAGCGTCGACGCTCACGAGCGGCAAGCTCGGGGCGAGTGAGGCGTCTTTGGATTGCGCATCTCGAACGCATTTCGAATTCGCAAATCGGTTGAGCGTCGTTGCTTGATGGTTTGACGTTGAGCGTATCGAGAACGTGCGCAGGTAGTGGTGGATGAGTTCAGGTGTTTCAATTTGCCGCCGTTCGTGCGGCAAACAATCTCCACGACCCGACGTCACGGGCGCGCTCGAAGCGAGCGCGACGCTCAATGCTGCCTAGGGTGCTGAGGAGGAGCCCGATCAAACATCGCTTTTAGAGTTGGCTGCGCAGAGGGACGCGCGGCTCTTTTGGGGTCAATGGGGAACGCATGGCGCTGATCTCGTGGAGATCAATCGGGTTGGTGTTGTCGGTCATCGCGACGATGCTCGCTGTGACCGCGCTGCCTGGCTATGCCCAATCCGCAGCGACATCGTCGTTCAATCACTTCACGACGGGATTTCCGCTGACGGGCGCGCATTCCAGCGTCGACTGCGGCTCATGCCATGCCAACGGCCGCTTCAAGGGCACGCCGCGTGGGTGCTTTGCCTGTCACAATGGCGCAAATGCGCAGGGAAGATCGCAGACACATCCAAAGACGACGAATTTCTGCGAGGGCTGTCACCAGACGTTGGACTGGCGCAACCTGCCTTTCATCGACCACATGCAGGCGACTGCGGCATGTGGCGACTGCCACAACGGCACGATTGCGCTTGGGAAGCCGGCCAATCATGTGGTCACGGCCGCGCCGTGCGACGGTTGTCACAAGAGCACCGCCAGCTTTGCCGGTGCGACCACCTTCAATCACGCCGGCATCTCGTCCGGCTGTGCGAGTTGCCACAACGGCGCCATGGCCCTCGGTAAGCCCGCCAACCACGTCCAGACGATCGCGGCGTGTGAGACCTGCCACCACAGCACGACGACATGGCTGGGCGCCGTGTTCGCGCATGCGGCGAGCGACACCAATTGCTCCAGCTGCCACAATGGGAGCGGCGCGACCGGGCTGACCACGCCGCCGCACATTCCGGTGAGCGGGGTGCAGTGCGGCAGCTGCCACACCAACACGGCGCCAAGCTTCGCGACCTATACGATGAATCACGCGGCGGTCAGCGCCAGCCGTTGTGACTCCTGTCACAACGGGTCGTACGCGAGCCAGGGCGGCAGGGGCGCGCTGGGGACCGCCGCATTTGCCGGTCATGTGCCGACCAATGGCGCCGATTGCGTCACCTGTCATGCCGGCGCGGCTGCGAGTTTCGCGAGCTGGGCCGGTGGCGCGTTCAAGCACGCGGCGACCGACACCAATTGCTCCAGCTGCCACAACGGCAGCGCGGCAACCGGTCTGACCACGCCGCCGCATGTTCCGGTCACGGGCGTTCAGTGCAGCAACTGCCATACCAATACGGCGGCAAGCTTCACGACCTACACCATGAGCCATGCGGCGGTAAGCGCCAGCCGTTGCGACTCCTGCCACAACGGCTCCTATACCAGCCAGGGCACCAAAGGCGCGTTGAGCACCGCATCATTCCCAAGCCATGTCGCAACCAATGGTCGGGATTGCATCAACTGCCATGCCAGCGCAGCCACCAGCTTCACGAGCTGGGCCGGCGGCGCTTTCACTCATGCAGCCACCGATACGAATTGCTCGAGCTGCCACAACGGCAGCACGGCGACCGGTCTGACCACGCCGCCGCATGTTCCGGTCACGGGCGTTCAGTGCAGCAGCTGCCATACCAATACGGCGCCAAGCTTCACGACCTACACGATGACTCACGCGGCGGTGAGCGCCAGCCGCTGCGACTCCTGCCATAACGGCTCCTACACCAGCCAGGGCACCAAAGGCGCATTTGGCACCGCGTCGTTCCCGGGTCATGTCGCCACCAACGGCCGGGATTGCATCACCTGCCACGCCAGCGCAGCTACCAGCTTCACCAGCTGGTCCGGGGGCGCGTTCACCCATGCCGCAACCGACACAAATTGCTCGAGCTGCCACAACGGCACCACCGCAACCGGCATGGTCACGCCGCCGCACATCCCGGTGACGGGCATCCAGTGCAG
>Ga0070741_10000305_pt1 | contig 185944 bp, 188 predicted proteins | sample Coa_R1_4_FD_66440 | JGI IMG/M metagenome (GOLD analysis project Ga0070741, IMG submission 66440) | Surface soil microbial communities from Centralia Pennsylvania, which are recovering from an underground coalmine fire - Coalmine... | ecosystem: Environmental > Terrestrial > Soil >... | reverse complement strand
CGGCAACTTCGTCGGCACCGACCGGAACGGGAGCGCGGCCCGTCCGAACGCGATCGGGATCCGGATCTCGGGCGGTTCGACCGGGAGCGTGATCGGCGGCGCCGGCTCGCCGGGCGCGCGCAACCTGATCGCCTGGAACACCACGGGGATCGACATCTCGGGCGCGGCCACGACGGGGAACGCGGTGCTCGGAAACTCGATCTCCGGCAGCGTGACGGGCGTCCTCGTCGAGGGTGGGGCTTCCGGCAACACCGTCGGCGGCACGACGGCCGGTGCGCGCAACGTGATCTCCGGCAACGGCGCGGGCGTCGACCTCTCGGGCTTCGGAACGTCGGGGAACGTCGTCTCCGGGAACTACATCGGGACGACGGCCGCCGGTACCGCCGCCGCGGCGAACATGGCGGGAGTGCGGATCGAGGCCGGTGCGACCGGCAACACGGTCGGCGGCACGACCGGCGGCGCGAGGAACCTGATCTCCGGAAACGCGACGTCTCAGAGCACAGGCATCACGGGCGCCGGCGTCGACCTCCGAGACTCCGGCACGTCCGGCAACACGATCGTCGGCAACTACGTCGGCACGAATCCCGCCGGCAATGCTGCGGTGCCGAACGAGCTCGGGGTCCTGATCGAAGGGGGCGCAACGGGGAACACGGTCGGCGGGACGAACGCGGCCGAGAGGAACGTCGTCTCCGGCAACTCGATCGCCGGTGTCGAGCTGTCGGGCTCGGCGACCTCGGGGAACCTCGTCGAAGGCAACTACGTCGGCACCGATCCGACTGCGACGTCGGCGGTTCCGAACACGAGCGGCGTGCGGGTGCAGAGGGGAGCCCAGGGGAATACGATCGGCGGAACCACGGCGTCAGCGCGAAACGTGGTCTCCGGCAACGAAAACGGCATCGATCTCGACGGGGCTCACGCCGGAAACGTCGTCGCGGGCAACTACGTCGGCACCGACCCCACCGGAGGCGCGGCCCTCCACAACATCATCGGGGTCAGGATCCACTCGTCCGTCGCAACCATCGGCGGTGCCGCGCCCGGAGCCGGAAACCTCGTCTCGGGAAACTACGAGTTCGGCACTGACAGCGCCGGCATCGCGATCAGCGGCGCCAACTCGAGCGTCGTCGTCGCCGGGAACCGCATCGGCACGAATCCCGCCGGCACCTTGCCCGTCCCCGACGGCTGCGGTGTGGAAGTCGACGTCCCGGAGGGAGGACCGGCGATCACGATCGGCGGCACGACCGCAGCCGCGCGCAACCTGCTCTCCGGCAACACCTATTGCGGGATCGCGGTCGACAGGGGCACGAACATCTGGGTCGCCGGCAACTACATCGGCACCGATGTCTCCGGCACCGTGGCGCTCGCCAACGACACGGGTGTGTCGATCGCGGCTGCCAGCCTGCACGGCGGCGGCTTCGCGACGAGCTCTGTCCAGGTGGGCAGCTCTGCGCCTGGCGGACGCAACGTCATCTCCGGCAACGACTCCGACGGCGTCAGCGTCGCGGCTGCCGGCGAAGGCGTCGCGACCGCCCAGATCGTCGGCAACTACATCGGTACGAGCGCCGACGGCATCGCTCCGGTGGCCAACGACGTCGGTGTGGAGATCGCCTGCCAGGAAGGCAGCGCCGGCTCCGCCGGGGGCACCGTCGGCGGCGCCGAAGCAGGCGAGGGCAACGTGATCTCGGGCAACACCTCGATCGGAATCCTGCTCCACCGCCGGGACACCTCGTCGTGCACGCTCGGCACGACGGTCATTGCCGGCAACCGCATCGGAACGGACGCCGGGGGATCGGCGATGGGCGACGGCGTCGGCGTCGAGCTGACCGAAGGCGCGGTGGGCGTCACGGTCGGCGGAACCACCGCGGGCGCCGGCAACACGGTCGCCTTCAGCTCCGGAGACGGCGTGGTCGCGGACGGGGCCGGCGCCAACGGCGACTCGTTCCTCGGCAACTCGATCTTCTCGAACGGCGGCCTCGGGATCGACCTGCTGAACGGCGCGAACCACGGACAGCCGAAGCCGGCAGTCACCTCCGTGACGACCGGCGGGGGCTCGACGACGATCGGCGGCTCACTGACCGCCGACCCGTTCACGGTCTACCGGATCGAGCTGTTCTCGAGCCCGAGCTGCGATCCGTCGGGTGCGGGCGAGGGCAAGAAGTTCCTCGGCTCGGCGACGGCGACCACGAACGGGAGCGGCAACGCGGCGTTCTCGACGTCGGTGGCGCCCGTGCCGTCGGGCCGGGCGGTCACGGCCACGGCGACGAGCCCCGGCGGCGATACGTCTCGGTTCTCGGCCTGCTTCACGAGCCCGTAGCCGGGCGCCAGGCTACGCCGCGAGCCGGCGCAGCACGTACTGGAGGATGCCGCCGTGGCGGAGGTATTCGCGCTCGCGCGGCGTGTCCAGGCGAACCCGCGCGCGGAACTCCTTGTCGTCGGCCCGCACGACCACCTCGCGCGCCTCGCCGTTCTCGATCCCCTCGATCGCGTAGAGCTCGCGGCCGGTCAGGCCGAGCGACTCCCGGTTCTCGCCGTCCGCGAACTGGAGCGGCAGGACGCCCATCATCAGCAGGTTCGAGCGGTGGATCCGCTCGTAGCTCTCGGCGATCACGGCCTTCACGCCGAGCAGGTTCGGCCCCTTCGCCGCCCAGTCGCGCGAGGAGCCCGAGCCGTACTCCTTGCCGGCGAGGACGATCAGCGGGACGCCGTCCGCCAGGTACCTCTGCGACGCGTCGTAGATCGTCATCTCCTCGCCGTCCGGCAGGTGCGCCGTCCAGGTGCCCTCGGAGCCCGGCACGAGCAGGTTGCGCAGCCGGACGTTCGCGAACGTGCCGCGCACCATCACCTCGTGGTTGCCGCGCCGCGAGCCGTAGGAGTTGAAGTCCTTCCGCTCGACGCCGTGCTCGACGAGGTAGCGGCCGGCCGGGCTCTCGAGCTTGATCGAGCCGGCCGGCGAGATGTGGTCGGTCGTCACCGAGTCGCCGAGCGAGACGAGGCAGCGTGCGCCGGCGATGTCCTCGAAGCGGCCGGGCTCCCGGGACATGCCGTCGAAGTACGGTGGCTGCCGGACGTACGTCGAGCCGGGATCCCACGCGAACAGGTCGCCCTGCGGGACCGGCAGCTCGCGCCAGGCGGGATCGCCCGTGAAGACGTCCGCGTAGGTCTTCGAGAACATCTCGCCGCGGACCGACCGCTCGATCGTCTCCTGGATCTCGTCCGAGCTCGGCCAGATGTCGCGGAGATAGACGTCGTTCCCGTCCGGGTCCTGGCCGATCGGGTCGTTGACGAGGTCGAGGTCCATCCGGCCGGCCAGCGCGTAGGCGACGACGAGCGGCGGCGAGGCGAGGTAGTTCGCCTTCACCTCGGGGTGGATCCGCGCCTCGAAGTTGCGGTTTCCGGAGAGCACGGCGCAGACGACGAGGTCGCCGTCCTCGATCGCCTCGGAGATCGGCCCAGGCAGCGGCCCCGAGTTCCCGATGCAGGTCGTGCAGCCGTAGCCGACGGTGTGGAAGCCGAGCGCCTCGAGGTACGGCGTCAACCCCGCCCGTTCGTAGTAGTCAGTCACGACTTTCGAGCCGGGCGCGAGGCTCGACTTCACCCACGGCTTGCGCGTGAGCCCGCGCTCGACCGCCTTCTTCGCGAGCAGGCCGGCACCGAGCATCACCTGCGGGTTCGACGTGTTCGTGCAGCTCGTGATCGCGGCGATCACGACCGCGCCGTGCTCGAGCTCGAACTGCTCGCCGTCGAGCGCGACGTGCTCGACGACCGGCTCCGGCTCGGCGACAGCCGTGGCGGCCGGCAACTCGGCGACCGGCTCGAGCGGCTCGTGGCCCGGCGCCTGCTCGACCGTCGGATCGCTCGCCGGGAACGTGCCCGCGACGGCCTTGTCCCCGTTCGGGTACTCCACGCCGAAGCTCGGCAGCGCCTCGGCGAACGCCTCCTTGGCGCGCGAGAGCGGCACGCGGTCCTGGGGGCGCCGCGGGCCGGCCAGGCTCGGCTCGACGGTCGCGAGGTCGAGTTCGACGACCTCGGAGTACGTCGGCGCCTCGCCCGGATCGTGCCAGAGCATGTTCTCCTTGCAGTACGCCTCGACGAGCGCCACGCGCTCCTCGCTGCGGCCCGTGAGGCGCAGGTACTCGAGCGTCCGCTCGTCGACCGGGAAGAAGCCGCAGGTCGCGCCGTACTCGGGCGACATGTTCCCGATCGTCGCCCGGTCGGCGACCGGAAGGCTCGAGATCCCTTCGCCGAAGTACTCGACGAACTTGCCGACGACGCCGGTCCGTCGCAAGAGCTCGGTCACCGTCAGGACGAGGTCGGTCGCCGTCGCGCCCTCGCGCAGCTCGCCGGTCATCCGGAAGCCGACGACCTGCGGCACGAGCATCGACACGGCCTCGCCGAGCATGGCCGCCTCGGCCTCGATTCCGCCGACGCCCCAGCCGAGGACGCCGAGCCCGTTGATCATCGTCGTGTGCGAGTCGGTGCCGACGAGCGTGTCCGGAAAGGCCGTGCCGTCTCTGGACTCGATCACGCGGCCGAGGAACTCGAGGTTGACCTGGTGGACGATGCCGGTGTTCGGCGGCACGACCTTGAAGTTCGCGAACGCGTTCTGGCCCCAGCGCAGGAACGCGTAGCGCTCGCGGTTGCGCTCGAACTCGAGCTCCGCGTTCCGGACGATCGCGCGCGCGTTCCCGAACTCGTCGACCTGGACGGAATGGTCGATGACGAGCTCCGCCGGCAGCTGCGGGTTGATCTTCGCCGGGTCGCCGCCGAGATCCGCCATCGCATCGCGCATCGCGGCGAGGTCGACGATCGCCGGCACCCCGGTGAAGTCCTGCAGGAGGACGCGCGCCGGCCGGAACGAGATCTCGCGGCTCGGCTCGTCCCGGGCGACCCAGGTCGCGACCGCCTCGACGCCGCCCTCCTCGCCGTGGCGGAGGACGTTCTCGAGCAGGATGCGCAGCGTGTACGGCAGTCGAGCGACGTCGTAGCGGGTCTGCAGCTCGTCCAGCCGGAAGATCTCGTAGGAGTCGCCGCCGACGGTCAGCCGTGCCACGACTCGATTCAACCAGACGGCGGCCGGGTGCCGCGTCGGCGCTCGGCGACGGCGTCGAGCACTTCCCGATCCCGGTCGTAGCTGAGCAGCGCGTCGGCGGCCTCGAGCGGTAGCCAGCGGAGCTCGTCGACCTCGTCGGTCGGCGTGAACGAGCCGCCGACCGGGCGCATCAGCCAGAAGCGGACGAGCTTCGGGCGGCCGCGAGCATCCGTGTACCGCGACGCCGCGACCTCCTCGCCGAGCTCGCAGGTCAGGCCCGTCTCCTCCTCGACCTCGCGCAGCGCGCCGTCCGTCGCGGACTCGTCCGGAAGGAGCTTGCCCTTGGGGAGCGTCCAGTCGTCGTAGCGCGGCCGGTGGACGAGGAGCACCTCGCCGTCGCGCATCACGACCCCGCCCGCGGCGAGCACGAGCTCGCTCACGCCCAGGCGCGATCGCCGGCCCGCTTGAGATTCTTCCAGGCGGACGGGAAGGCGGCGCGCGCCTCGCGCTTGCGCGCGCGCTGACGCTCGACCATGCGCCCGACCACGAACGCGAGCCGCGGGCTCCGCCGCTCGGCGAGAAGGTCGCGGAGGCGGGTTTCCGTGACCACCGCGTCCTGGTGCTCGCCGATCACGTCCTGAAACGCCTTCGCGGCGCGGATGAAACGGCTCGCGGGCTTGCCGGCGGCGACCTCCGCGAGCTCGGCCGCGTAGCGTGCGCGTTTCCCGAGGACGCGCAGGCGGTGGAGCTCGTCGTCCGGCGAGCCGTCGTCGACGCGTGCCGCAGCCTTGCGGAGCCGCCGGAACTCGGCGCGGGCCAGGTCGACGACGCCGGTCTCGGCGTCGGTGGCCGGCGGTGCGTCCGCCGCCGCCGCGACGCGGCCAACGAGCACGAGGTAGCGGTCGGTCCGGAGTGCGGCGAGCATCTCCTCGCGTGCGTCGGCCCTGGCGCCGGCAAGCAGAGCCAGCGCCGGCCGGAAGGCCCGGGCGTCGGCCGCGTCGAGCTGCTCCGCGTCCTCGACGAGGTGCTCGACGAGGACGTCGAGGTCGCGAACCGGCCCGAGCAGGGCGCCGAGCCAGGCGAGCTCCTCGCGAAGCGGCTCCGACCTCGCCTCGTCGAGGATCGGCCGTGCCGTCCGCAGCAGCGCCCGCAGCCGGCGGACGGCGACCCGCAGCTGGTGGAGGTCCTCGGCGTCGTCGAGCAGCCGGACGGCCGGGTCGTACGCGTGGATCGCCTCGAGCTGGGCCAGGAGCATCCCCCGGAGGTGGTCGACCGCCGGCGCGTCCGGCGCGGGCGCCTCGCGGTGGAACTCGAGCCCGAGCGCCTGCATCACCTTCGGACGGCCGTCGGAGGCGACGGCCCCGGCGCGGCGGAGCTGCTTCGCGAGCGGTCCGAGCTCCGCGCGGCCGTCGGTCGCTTCGAGCTCGAGCTCGCGGAAGACGGCGAGCGTGCGGCGCCCTTCGAGGACGGCGACCTCGTCGAGGACGACCTCGGCGCGGCCTTCGTCGACGCGGACGGTGGCCCGCCGCGTCCGCAGTCGGCCGATCTCCTGCAGCGGCGCGCCGAGCAGCACGGCCGCGAGCGCGTCGGCCAGCTCGCGCGGCGGCCGCGCCGGCCCGCCCGGCCGTTCGATCTCGAGCCGCGCGCCGGTGCCGCGCGGGAGCTTCAGCTGCCAGACGTTTGCGCCGTTCTCGAGGCGACGGCGGAGCGTGATCCCCGAGCGGGCAAGTCGGTGGTCGACGCCGTCGTGGTAGACGGAGAGGAAGCTCCGCGCAGGTTCGGCCTCGTCCGACAGGGTCGTGAGGCCGAAGCCGTCGCCGACGGTGAACTTCAGCTCTCGCTCGAGGACCTCTCCACCGCCGGCCGCCATCCGCTCGGGATCGTAGTCGCCGTCTCCGGCGGTGAGTACTGTTGCCGCGAGATGCCGAAGGTCCTGATCGTCGAGGACGACGAGGTGATCGCGAAGGGCATGTCCGACCACCTCGCGGCGGCGGGCTTCGATCCGGTCTGGGTCCAGCGGGGCGGACTCGCGCTCGCGCGGCTGCGGTACGAGCGGCCGGACGTCTGCGTCCTCGACCTGATGATCCCCGAGGTGGACGGCTGGAGCGTCATCGAGACGGCGCGGCGCGAGGGGATCGGCACGCCGATCGTCGTCGTCTCCGCGCGTGGCACCGAGCACGACCGGGTGCACGCGCTCGAGATCGGCGCGGACGACTACCTCGTCAAGCCGTTCTCGATGAAGGAGCTCGTTGCGCGGACGCAGGCGGCGTCGCGACGCGGCTCGCGGCCGGCCGAGGTCCGGCCGGGCGAGCCGATCGAGATCGAGGAGCTCCTGATCGACCCGCGCGAGGTCGAGGCGTTCGTCGACGGCGAGCCGGCCGGCCTGACGGCCACCGAGTTCAGGCTGCTCTACGCGCTGGCCCTCGACCGAGGGCGGGTGGTGACGCGCGACGAGCTGCTCCAGCGCATCTGGGGCCGGCGCGAGACGCACCGCGACCGGACGGTCGACGTGTTCGTCCGCCGGCTCCGGGAGAAGATCGATCGCCGCGCCTCGCGGCACACCTTCGTCCAGACCCGCTACGGCGTCGGCTACCGCCTCGAAGCCGTCGAGAAGTGACAAGCGGGCCACGCCCGGCCGGGCCATGGCCGGCGTCAGACCCCACCCCGCTTGCGGCCACGGCTGTGGCGGACGCCGGGGCCTGGCCCCGGCGACAACCCGTGCGCACCTTCCGTCACGTTTTTGCTGCGGCCGTCCCGGCCGAATTCGTTTAAGTCAGGCGGTTCGTCGTCAGGTTCGGGCATGTCCCGGGGCCTGGCCCCGGGACATGCCCGAAGCGGCCGGTGCCCCCGCGTCCGACGGCGACGTGTCGTGGCTGAACACGGCCGCGGCCAGACCCCACCCTCAGTCCGGTCACGGCCTAGGGAAACGGGATGCGGAGGGCTTCGATCGAGGACGCGCGCCCCGTTGCCGGGTCGCAATCGACGAGCACCCCCTCGAGGCGGACGCCGCCCTCGGCCGGCCGGAAGCGGACCGGCAGCCCGGTGCGCATGCGCGCGATCGCGAGTTCGGCCTCGACGCCGATCACCGAGTCGTGCGGACCGGTCATGCCGGCGTCGGTGATCGCCGCCGTGCCGCTCGGCTGGACGCGCGCGTCGCTCGTCTGGACGTGCGTGTGCGTCCCGATCACCGCGGTGACGCGCCCGTCGAGCACCCGCGCCACGGCCACCTTCTCGCTCGTCGCCTCGGCGTGGAAATCGACGACGACGACGCGCGCCGCCCCGCACGCCTCGTCGATCAGTCCGTCGAGCAGCTCGAACGGGCTCACCGCCACGTCCAGGAACAGCCAGCCGAGGAGGTTGACGACTGCGACCGGCGTTCCGTCCAGAGCGGGCGCGACCGTCCAGCCGCGACCCGGCAGCCCGGATGCGAGGTTCGCCGGCCGGATGACCCGCTCGGACCCCGCCAGATACCCGCGGATCTCGTCCCGCGCCCACGTGTGGTTCCCGAGCGTGAGCACGTCCGCGCCCGCGGCCAGCAGCCGGTCGCCTAGCCGCGGGGTCAGTCCCCGCCCGTCGGCCGCGTTCTCGGCGTTGACGACGCAGAAGTCGACGTCGAGCTCGCGCCGGAGCGCGGGGAGCCGCTCCTCGACGGCCATCCGCCCGGCGGTGCCGAAGACGTCCGCGAGGAAGAGGAGCTTCAGCTGAGGCCGCTGCTCGTCGCCGACTCGACGTCGATCGTCACGTGATTGCCGGCGTCCTGCGTGTACTTCGACAACGCCTGCTGCTCCACGCGCGAGAAGTCGATCACCCAGCCGAGCTTCGTGACGCCCGGCGTGACGAGCGCGCCGACGGTCAGCGAAGGGTCGGCCCGCAGGTGCGACACCGAGACGACCACCGCGGGAGCCTCCGTCGGCGAGCCGCTCGGCTGGATCCGGATCACGTCGCCGTAGCGCTTCCCGTCGATCACCGTCCCGCGGATCGAGATGACCGTGCCGGCCGCGGGCGTGTAGACCGCCGTCCCGATCCGGGCTCCGACGTCGACCGCGCCGGTCGCCGGGCCGCCGCCGCTACCGCCGAGCTGGTACCACGGAAGGCCGTGCTTGCCGCCGCCGAAGACCCGGTGGAAGAAGCGGGCGAAGAGCCCCTCGTTGACCTGCGGCCCCTGCGGGGTCAGCGCCAGCGCCGAGCCGCCCGCCGGGTGGTAGCCGATCGCCGTCACCCGCGCCGCCTGGATCGGAAGCTCGAGCTGGACGTTGTCCTGGAGGGCCAGCAGCCGGTGCCCGCGCGGCGGCCCGGCGGGGAGGAGGCGGGACGAGCCCGCCGGCGTCGCCGAATGGAGCCGGGAGGGCGACGAGCTGAACGCAGCGAGCAGGACGACGACGAGCACGGCGAGCCCGACGAGCACGGCGAGCGCCGTGCGGCGGCTCCTTCGAGCGGACTTGCGCCGCGGCCGCGAGTAAGGCCTGGCAGCGCGCCCGGAGGCTGGCGGACGGCGCATCCCCGGCACCGTAACGTAGGTGGCCTCCCCCTTCAACCGGGTACTTCGTGACAGCTGAAACCCTGATTCCACCGTGGAATCGGGGAGAAGTTCGTGATGGTCGAGCGCGAGCGCGCCGTCGATGCCCGCGGTTCGCCGGCGGGAGGGCTGGCCGGGCCGGGGGCGAACGTTGTTCCCGGTACGATGGCCACGATGCCCGGCGGGGCGACGAAGATCCAGATCCCACGCTGGATTCAGCTGGTTGGCCTGCCGGTGCTCCTGGTCTTCGTGTGGGTCGTGGCGGGCGCGGTGCGTCACGTCCTCTTCCTGTTCATGGTCGCGTCGCTCGTGGCGCTGCTCCTCGACCGGCCGGTGAAGCTCGTCAACCGACTGCGCATTCCCCGCGGCATCTCGGTCGCATTCGTCTACATCACCTGCGTGGCCGCGCTGCTCTTCGCCATCTTCGGGCTCGCAACGGTGGTCGTGGATCAAACGAAGACTGCGGCAAATCGGGTCGACGCCTACTTTACGGTCGTCCACGGACAGCCCGGCCAGACCGACGCGGATCGCGACGTCGACCGCCTCCAGGGCTGGCTGAATCACCACGGCCTGAGCGGCCTGCACATCCAGAAGCGCGGCCACAAGCTCGTCCACGACATCCGCAACAAGGACGTCGGCAAGTACACGCACAAGGTCGTGAAGTTCGTCGAAGGTGCCGCGATCTCGGTCGGCCGTCTGCTCTTCGCGGCCGTGCTGATCCTCGTCGTCTCCGTCTACATGCTCCTCGACATGCCGCGGCTCGCGCGCGCTCTCGACCGGCGCTTCCCGCCGCACCCGAACTCGCGTCCGCTCCTGGACCGCATGGAGACCGCCGTCGCCGGCTACGTGAAGGGGCAGTTCCTGGTCTCGCTGATCATCGGGACGAGCGCCGGGGTCGGGATGTGGCTGCTCGGCGCGATCGGCGCCCTGCCGGGCGCCGACGGCTACGCGCTCCTCTTCGGCGGCTGGGTCGGGATCACGGAGCTGATCCCCTACCTCGGCCCGTGGCTCGGCGCGATCCCGGCCGGCGTCTACGCCCTCTTCGTCCACCCGATCGCCGTCGTCTGGGTGGCGCTGCTCTTCCTCTTCATCCACCAGATCGAGGGGCACGTCGTCGTCCCGAACGTGATGGGAAGCGCGTTGCGCCTGCACCCGTTGCTCGTCATCTTCGGCCTCCTCGCCGGCGCGGAGATCTACGGGCTCCCGGGCGTCTTCGTCGCGCTGCCCGTCCTCGCCGCCGCGCGCGCCGCGTGGGAGTTCTTCTCGGAGCGGGTCGCGCTCGAGCCCTGGGCGGCCGGCGGCGTGGTCCCCGTGGAGGTCGAGGTGGAACCGGTGGTGGAGCCCGCGCTCATCGCGTCGGCGGAGCCACCCGTCCGCGAAGCGGACCAGCGGATGGGGTTCCGGGGGAACCGGGAGGTTCCTCCGGCGGAAGCCGAGGCTCCGCCCGCCGAGCCGCCGGCGGCCGCGCGCAGGTGAGGCCGGAGCCGCCGATCCTCTCGGCACGCGGCGTCGCCAGGCGCTTCGGCCAGCAGATCGCGCTCCACCCGGTCGACCTGGACGTCTGGCCGGGAGAGGTCGTCGCGCTCGTCGGGCCGAACGGCGCCGGCAAGTCGACGCTCCTCGCCCTGCTCGCCGGCGCGCTCGAGCCGAGCGAGGGACGGATCGAGCGGCGCGAGGGCGTCCGCGTCGGCTGGATGCCCCAGCGTCCGGCGCACTACGGCCGGCTCTCGGCGCGCCAGAACCTCGAGCTGTTCGCGCGGCTCGAGCGCGAGGCCGATCCCGGGCTCGCGGCCGAGCAGGCGCTGACGGGCTTCGAGCTGCCAGCCGACGACCGGCCGGCGGCGGCACTTTCAGTCGGAAACCGTCAGCGCCTCGACCTCGCGATCGCGATGCTGGCGCGGCCGACGGCGCTCCTCCTCGACGAGCCGACGGCCGCGCTCGACCCGCGCCAGCGGCGCCGGCTGTGGGAGGCCGCCGCCGCGCTGAAGGGCGCGGCCGGGGCGGTCGTCCTCGTGACGCAGAACGTCGAGGACCTCGAGCGGGTCGCAGACCGCGTCGCGCTGCTCCTCGACGGCCGGATGGTCTTCGAAGGCTCCGTCGAGGAGTACCGCGCGTCGGCCGCCGCCGTCTTCGCGTGAGGCCGGCGGCGCTCATCCTCCGGAAGGACCTCGCGGTGCTCCGCCGCTCGCCGGTGCTGCTCGCGATCCTCGTCGCCTATCCGCTGATGATCGCCGTCCTGATCGGCCTGATGGCGACCTACGCCAACGCCAAGCCGCGGGTCGGCTTCGTCGACGAGGACAACCTGCCGGACACGATCGTCGTCGCCGGCAAGACGTTCCACGTCGACCGGACGATCCGCGAGGTCAGCCACAACGTGAAGCTCGTCGACCTTTCGCCGAACGAGGCTCGCCGCGAGCTCGACGCGGGCCGGCTCGTGGCCGTGATCACGATTCCCGAGGGGTTCCTCGCGACGCTGCAGGGCCTCGTCCAGAGCCCGACGCTCGTCCTCGACACCGGCCAGGGTGGGATCACGCCGCGCGTCCGCCAGCAGATGCAGGCGCTCGTCTACAACCTCAACCTCCGGCTGCAGCGCGCGTTCATCAAGGCCGACCTCGAGTACGTGGGCCTTCTCCTCCACGGCGGGAGGGGGAAGGTGCTCGGCCATTCGTTCCACGTGCTCGGGCTCGACGGGACGCAGCGGATGCTGCAGGGGCTGCCGCGTGGGAAGCGGCTGGACGCGATCCGCGACTTCGTCCACGATGCGCGGCTCGCGCTCGCGCTGACCGGGACGGCGATCCGGGCGACGGCCAACCCGATCAAGCTGGAGGAGGCGCCGCAGCAGGGCCGGACGTGGGTGCTGTCCGCGCAGGTGCAGGCGTATGCGCTCGCGCTGACGATCAGCTTCCTCGCGCTGCTCCTCTCGGCCGGCGCGCTCGCCGCCGAACGGGACGAGAACGTGATCGGCCGGCTCTCGCGGGGACTCGTCGGCCTCGGCCAGCTCGTCTGGGCGAAGGTCGCGCTCGCGGCCGCCGTGGCGCTCGGACTCGGAGCGTCGATCGCGCTGATCTTCGGCATCGCGATCCAGGCGGCGAACGTCACGGGCGGCGAGCCGTGGCAGCGGCTGCCGCTGCTCCTCGTCGGGCTCGTCCTGTCCGGTGCCGGGCTCGGTGCGATGGGCGCGGCGATCGGCGGTTTCGCGCGCGAGGCGCGGACGGCGTCGCTCGTCGCGATCCTCGTCGTCCTGCCGATCGTCTTCCTCGGCCTCGTCCCGCGCGAGATCGTCCCGCCGGCCGGCTGGATCAGCGACGCCTTCCCGTTCACGCATGCGGTCAGGTTCTTCAACTCCTCGCTCTACCAGTCGCGGCCGTGGGGGACGCTCGGCCGCGAGGCGGCGTGGCTCGCCGGAATCGTCGCCGCGTACGGCGCGGTCGCACGCGTCGGCGTTCGCCGGCTGCTGGTGTAGCCGCAGGAAGGGATCGGCGACGAGGCGTTCTTGCGGCTCGACGACCGCGGTCCCTTCGCACGCCACGTTCCCTCCCGTCTCCCCTGAGTCCCGCGCGCGCGTTCACCCCACCCCAAGGGTGGGGACTGCTACCCAAGACGAACGGTAGCGCCCGATCCGCCCGACGCGGGTGCCGATTCAGGGCCAATCTCTCCACAGGCGATCGGCGGCCCGGTGCGTCCTGCGACCCGCGGCGCCGGCCGCCGCGCGGAACGCACGTCGCCGAGCTTCTATGCTGGCACCGTGACCGCCTTCCCCGCGACGAGGCTGCGCCGGCTGCGCCGGACGGGCGCCCTCCGCGCGCTCGCGCGCGAGACCCGGCTCGATCTCGGGGAGTTCGTCTTCCCGCTCTTCGTCGGCCCGACGACGGAGCCGAACGAGGAGCTCCCGCCACTCGGCCGGCTCTCGGTCGACGCGCTCGCCGCCGAGGCCGGCGAGCTCGTGCGGCTCGGCGTCCCCGCCGTCATGGTCTTCGGGATCCCGCACGAAAAGGACGAGGACGGATCGGGCGCGTGGGCGGACGACGGCGTCGTCCAGCAGGCGCTGCGGGCGCTCCGCGCTGCTGCGCCCGAGCTCGTGCTCTTCACCGACGTCTGCCTCTGCGAGTACACGTCGCACGGCCACTGCGGGGTCGTGGCGGGAGGCGACGTCGAGAACGACTCCACGCTCGAGCTGCTCTCGCGCACGGCTCTGAGCCATGCCGAGGCGGGCGCCGACGTCGTCTGCCCGAGCGACATGATGGACGGCCGGATCGGCGCCGTCCGCCAGACGCTCGACGACGCAGGGTTCGAGTCGACGCCGATCGTCTCCTACGCGGCGAAGTACGCCTCGGCGTTCTACGGCCCGTTTCGGGACGCGGCCGACTCCGCGCCCGCGTTCGGCGATCGTCGCAGCTACCAGCTCGACCCGCCGAACGTGCGCGAGGCGCTCCGGGAGTGCGAGCTCGACGTCCGCGAGGGCGCCGACGTGCTGATGATCAAGCCAGCCATGCCGTACCTCGACGTGATCCGCGCGGCGCGCGAGCGGTTCGACCTGCCGATCGCGGCCTACAACGTCTCTGGCGAGTACGCGATGATCAAGGCGGCGGCCGCGCGCGGGTGGCTCGACGAGCGGCAGGGCGCGCTCGAGGCGCTCGTGGCGATCAAGCGCGCGGGCGCCGACATCGTCGTCTCGTACTGGGCCAAGGAGCTCGCCGCGTGGCTCTGACGACGCGCTCGGCGCTCTACCGCCGCGCGCTCGAGCTGATTCCCGGCGGCGTCAACTCGCCGGTGCGCGCGATGCGGGCCGTCGGGCTCGACGAGCCCCTCTTCGCCCGTCGCGGCGCGGGCGCGTGGCTCGAGGACGCGGAGGGCAGGCGCTACGTCGACTGGGTGATGTCGTGGGGGCCCCTCCTGTTCGGCCACGCCGACGCAGAGACGGTCGATGCCGTGACCGCGGCCGCTCGCGACGGCACGAGCTTCGGCGCGTCGACGGAGCGCGAGGTCGAGCTCGCGGCCGAGATCGTCGACGCCGTCCCGTCGGTCGAGATGGTGCGGCTCGTCTCCTCCGGCACGGAAGCCGCGATGAGCGCGATCAGGCTCGCGCGGGCCGCGACGCGGCGAGACCGCATCCTCAAGTTCGCCGGCTGCTACCACGGTCACGCGGACGCGCTGCTCGCAAGCTCCGGCTCGGGCGTCGCGACGCTCGGCATCCCGTCGACGCCCGGCGTCCCCACCGGCGCCGCCGCCGACACGATCGTCTGCCCGTACAACGAGATCGCCGCCGTGGCCGACGCGGTCGCGCGCTACGGCGAGGGGCTCGCGTGCATCGTCGTCGAGCCGGTCGCGGGGAACATGGGCGTCGTCCCGCCGGATCCCGGCTTCCTGCGGATGCTGCGGAAGCTGTGCGACGCGTCGGGCGCGTTGCTCGTCTTCGACGAGGTGATCACGGGCTTCCGCGTCGCGCGCGGCGGAGCGCAGGAGCTCCACGGCGTCCTCCCGGACCTGACGATCCTGGGCAAGATCGTCGGCGGCGGCCTGCCACTCGCGGCGTTCGGCGGGCGGGCAGACGTGATGGAGCAGCTGGCGCCGACCGGCGACGTCTACCAGGCGGGCACGCTCTCGGGGAACCCGCTCGCGACCGCGGCCGGCCTTTCGGTGCTCCGCCGGCTGCGCAGCGCCGGCGTGTACGAGGAGCTCGAGCGCCGGTCGGCCCGGCTCGAGGGCGGCCTCGTCCCGTTCGGTCGTGTCCAGCGGGTCGGCGCGATGCTCACGCTCTTCTGCCGCGAGGGTCCCGTACGCGGGTTCGAGGACGCGAGGGCGAGCGACGTCGACCGCTACGGCGCGCTCTTCCGGCACCTCCTGGCGCGCGGCGTCTACATCGCGCCGTCGCAGTTCGAGGCGATGTTCGTCTCCCTCGCGCACGGCGACGCCGAGATCGAGCAAACCGTCGCCGCGGTCCGCAGCTTCTTCGAGACGGTCGACTGAGGTGGACGGGATCTGGGCGACGATCGCCGACGAGGCCTCGCAGGAGAGCCCGCTCTGGGCGGCCGACCTGCGGCCGATCGCCGAGCGCGAGCACCTGCCGGTGTTCTCGCCGCTCGGCGCGGACGAGTACGCGCTCGGGCTCGAGACGATCTACGAGGGGTACCTGCTCCACTACGGGCGGCCGCGACTGTTCGAGCCGGCCGACCGCTCGAACGGGCTCCTGCTCGGCGACTACCTCTATGCGCACGGCCTCGTCCGGATCGCGGCGGTCGACCCGGTCGGCGCCGTGAGCGACCTCGCCGAGCTGATCTCGCTGTGCGCGCAGGCCCGCGCTGACGGCGGCAACGGCGACGGCGCCGCGTGGGCGGCGACTGCCGCGCTCCTCGGCGAGGGCCGTCTCGACGAGGCGCGTGACGCGTTGCGCACGCAGCGCGACCCGGCGCCACTGGCCCGCCTCGCCACCGCCGCGGTCGGCGAGGCCAGGGTCGAGGCGGCGCTTGCCGCCCATCGCCTCCGCGTCGGTTAAAGTCGCGTCGTGCTCGCGCTCGTCTCGCCGCTCGCCGACGCCGCCTCGGAGGGGCGCGACGTCGTCACCGGGATGCTGATCGTCGGCCTGATCTTCGTCGGCGTGATCACGCTCGGGCAGCTGACGCACTGGCTTCGGCACCGACGTCGCTGACGTTCGCGTCGGCGGCTCGCGCTCGGCCGCTGCGAGCCGCAGCCGTGGAACGAACGTCACACTTCCCGCGCACGTTTCGGCACACGCCCGTGCGAATTTCGCGGCTACGCTCCTGGCGTGGGGCGGCAGGCGGGGGCTCCCGATGTCAGACGCGGGAACCTGAGGCGGCGAGCCGGCGCGCGCCCGTGCCTCCCCGAGCGCGCCGCGCGGTCTACGAGGAGGAAGAACGCGGGAAGGTCGGCGAGGTCGGCCATGGCTCCGAACAGCTCGCTCCTTCGCCGAAGTCGCTCGCGCCGGTGACGTCGACGCGCAGCTACTCGACGATCCCCTCTCCCATCTCCTCCGGCCCGCCGAGCTCCGTCGGCGCCGGCGCCCTGTAGACGCCGCCTGGCACGCCGCCGATCACGAGGAGGCGCAGACCCCCGGCGCCGGCCTTGACGTGCCGGGCGACGGACGGCCCGACTCGCACCCACGTGTCGCGGTCGAGCGGGAGGGTCTCGCCGTCGACCGACATCTGCCCGTCCCCGTCGAGGACGAGGTAGACCTCCTCCTGACCGTCGTGGTCGTGCGTGTGCTTCGGGTAGAAGTCCGGCGCGCCAGCCGGAAAGTCCGTGATCTGGAAGCCGAAAGCGCTCGCGCCGAGGGACGCCCGCGCCCGCACCCAGATGCCCCCGAAGGCCCGCTCCATCTCGTCGAGCCGCTTCACCGTGTAGTCGCTCATCTGCTTCCTCTCTCAAGTAAACTCCGTGACGGAGTAACTTTCTCCGATCTGGAGTAACTTGTCAAGCGAGACTCTGACGACGCTCTCGTACACGATCCTCGGACTCGTGGGCAGGAACGGTGCCTCGACGCCCGAGCTCGTCGACGGGGCCCGGCGCGGCGCGCCGCTGATCTGGGCCGGCGCGGAGAGCCAGATCTACTCCGAGGCCAGGCGGCTCGCTTCGCTCGGCTACCTCGAGACCGAGAAGCAGCCGGCGAAGACGCGCAGCCGGACTTTCTACCGGCTCACGGAGCGCGGCCGCGAGACGCTCATGGGCTGGCTCGGGACGCCCGCGCCGTTCCCGAGGATCCAGCACGAGGCGGCGATCCGGCTGCTTGCGGCGGACTTCGTCCCGGACGAGACGACGCTGGCTGCCCTACGCCCGCTCCGAGGCGAGATCGAGCGGCGGGAAGCGCTCCTCGCCGAGAGCGAGGCCGCCGCTCACGGGCTCCCGCACCGGGAGCGCTACCTCCTGCTCCAACTGTCCCTCGTCCGCCGGCTGCTCCGGGCGCATCGAGACTGGCTCGACGAGCTCGAGCGAGAGCTCGGGGAGTAGGCTGGCGCCGATGTCTCCGCCGGCCGACCTGCGGGACTGGATCCGCCTGCTCGAGCGGGAGGGCGAGCTCGTCCGGGTCGGCGCGGAAGTCGATCCCGACCTCGAGCTCACCGAGGTCGTCGACCGGACCGTGAAGGCAGGCGGGCCCGCCCTCCTGTTCGAGCGGCCGAAGGGCTCCGCGCACGCGCTCCTGATCAACCAGTTCGGCACCGAGCGCCGCATGTGCCTCGCCTTCGGCGCGCCGACGCTCGACGCGGTCGGCGCCAGGCTCGAGGAGATCATCGAGATGCAGCCGCCGCAGGGCCTCGTCGAGAAGGTGAAGGGCCTGCGCAAGCTGAAGTCGATCGCCGACTCGATGCCGCACACGGTCCGCTCCGGCCCCTGCCAGGAGATCGTCCTGACCGGCGAAGAGGTCGACCTCGACCGGCTTCCGATCCAGCGCTGCTGGCCCGGCGACCCGGCGCCGTTCGTCACGCTCCCCGCCGTCATCACGCGCGATCCGCGCACGGGGACGCGCAACGTCGGCATGTACCGGATGCAGAAGATCGACCGCCGCTCGACCTTCATGCACTGGCAGACGCACAAGGACGGCCGGATGGACTACCTCGCCGCGGACGGCAAGCTCGAGGTCGCGGTCGCGCTCGGGCTCGACCCCGTCACCGCGTACTCCGCGAGCGCGCCGCTGCCGAAGCACATCGACGAGTTCATGCTCGCGGGCTTCCTCCGCGGCGAGGCCGTCGAGCTCGTCCGGGCGCGCACCGTCGAGCTCGACGTGCCTGCGAACGCCGAGATCGTCCTCGAGGGCTACGTGCAGCGCGGCGACGAGGGCCTCGAAGGACCGTTCGGCGACCACACCGGCTACTACTCGCCGCCAGGCTCGTTCCCCGTCTTCCACCTCACCGCGATGACGATGCGGCGCGATGCGATCTACCCTTCGATCGTCGTCGGGAAGCCGCCGGCGGAGGACGCGTGGCTCGGCAAGGCGACGGAGCGGATCTTCCTGCCGGCGATCCGGATGAGCGTGCCCGAGCTCGTCGACTACGACCTCCCGGTCGCCGGCGCGTTCCACAACTGCGCGATCGTCTCGATCCGCAAGGCCTTCCCCGGCCACGCGCAGAAGGTCATGCACGCGATGTGGGGGCTCGGCCTGCTCTCGCTGACGAAGGCGGTGGTCGTCGTCGACGAGTGGGTAGACGTCCACGACTACGGGGAAGTCTTCTTCCGCGTGTGCGCGAACGTCGACCCGAAACGGGACGTGCTGCTCTCGGAGGGGCCGCTCGACCAGCTCGACCACGCGCCGACGCTCGAGAGCTACGGCGGCAAGCTCGGGCTCGATGCGACCCACAAAGGCCCTGCTGAGGGGGCCCGTCCGTGGCCCGGGGAGATCGTGATGAGCGACGAGATCAAGGCGCTCGTCGACCGCCGCTGGAACGAGTACGGTATCGGTGCCGTTGCGCGAACTGTTACGTCGTTGACAGGCAGCACAAGCGCCGATTGAATCCCGCAGGCGAACCGTAGAAGGGGCGGCACAAAGTGGAATCCCAGCAAGGCGACAGGCCCGAGCTTCCGCGCCCGACCCTCTGGCCGGTGGGCTTCGCGGTCGGTGTCGTCTGCGCGCTCGTCGGGTTCGTCGTCAGCTGGCCGGCGGTCGCGGTCGGCGGCGCGATCATGGTCGTCTTCGGGGCTCTGTGGACGCGCGACGTCGCCGGCGCCCGTCGTCGAGCGGCGTCGGCCGCCGCCGTGCCGCCGACGGAGACCGCCCCGCCGATCCCTGCGCACAGGGGAGGCGCCGCGATGGCGCCGCCCGCGCCGGGCGAGCGGTTCCCGCGCAGCAAGTTCCTCGAAGGGGCGACGCTCGGGATCGGCGCCATCATCGGCGGCGCGGTCACCGTGCCGGCGGTCGGCTTCATGATCGTTCCGCCGTTCCTGAAGCAGGGGAAGAAGGAGGTCGACGTCGGCCCGATCTCGGACTACCCCGAGGGCGAGTTCGTGATCACGACCTTCCTCCTCGACCCGAAGGAGGGCGAGGTCTCGCGCCGGACGGCCTACATCCGCAACAACGGCTTCCTCCGGAACCTGCCCAGCTTCACGGTCATCTCGAACCGCTGCGCCCACCTCGGCTGCCCGGTGCAGCCCGGCGGGCTGATCCAGGACAGCAAGGCCAAGACCGAGCACACCGCGCACGGGGAAGAGGTCACGCTGATCCCGGTCCTGGGCGTCTCGAGCTTCACGTGTCCGTGCCACGGCGGCGCCTACGACCCGGAGGGCAACCACACGGCAGGGCCGCCCGTCCGCGGGCTCGACCGCTACGAGTTCTCGATTCGCAGGGGCCGGCTCTACCTCGGCAAGACCTTCAGCGTGAAGCGGGTCGTCGGCACCGGCGCCGACGCGAAGATCCACCGGTACAACCTGCGCGCGCCGGGTGAGCATGTAGGCGACTGGGAATCCTGGCTCTACCCCCTCTACCCGCCGCACTGATGGCAGCGAGCGCACGCAGGAAGCAGCTCCAGGCGACCGTCCTCTACCCGCTCGACTGGCTGGAGGAGCGGTCCGGCCTCGTCGGCGCCGTCCGCTACTTCCTCTTCCGCAAGGTCCCCGGCGACACGAACTGGTTCCACACGCTCGGTTCGGCGACGCTCACGGCTTTCCTGGTCCAGGCCATCACGGGCGTCATCCTCGCGATGTACTACAAGCCGGACCCGAACTCCGCGTACGAGTCGATCCAGCACATCTCGAACGACGTCTGGGGCGGCTGGCTCGTCCGAGGCATGCACCGCTGGGGCGCGAGCGTCTTCATCATCCTGATGTTCTTCCACATGGCGCGCGTGTTCCTGTTCGGCGCCTACAAGTACCCGCGCGAGCTGAACTGGATCATCGGCGTGCTGCTGCTCACCCTCGGCATGCTCGAGGGCTTCACCGGCTACCTGCTGCCGTGGGACGAGACGGCGTACTGGGCGACGGTGGTCGGGATCAACATCAACGGGACGGCGCCGTTCCTCGGGCCCTGGCTCTCGTCGATCCTGAACGGAGGGGCGAGCATCGGCGCCGACACGCTCTCGCGCTTCTACTCGCTCCACATGCTGGTCCTGCCCGGGGCGATCTTCGGCCTGATCGGGCTGCACCTCTACCTCGTCATCCGGTTGGGCGTGACCTCGCCGCCGTGGTCGAAGGAGGCCGCGGGCGCCGACTGGCTGCCCGAGCCGGAGGAGCCGAAGCCGCCGCGGACGGGGCTCGTCCAGCCCGTCCCGAGGGGCAAGTAGATGGCGAACCGGAAGCTCGAGGAACGGCGGGCGGGATTCCAGCGCTACAAGCGGGACGTCAAGGAGCGCGGCAAGCCGTTCTACCCGTTCGCGATGTTCCACGACACGGTGATGAGCTTCGTCGTCGTCATCGTGATCATCGCCCTCGCCTGCATCTGGAAGTGGACGACCACCGACCACGGCCTGGGTGCCGGCTGGCTCGGACCGCTCTACGCGGACAAGGCCGATCCGGGCACGACGAGCTTCGTCCCGCGGCCGGACTGGTACTTCTACTTCCTCTTCTACCTGCTGCGGATCTTCAAGTGGCCGGACTCGGTGATCCTCGGCACGGTCGGCATCCCCACGGTCCTGATCCTGCTGCTCTTCGCGCTCCCGTTCCTCGACGTGCGCCGAGAGCGCAGGCTCGTCCGCCGGCCGGTCGCCGTCATCGGCGCCGTCCTCGTCGCGATCTCGATGGGCGTCCTGACCTACAAGGGCGCCGTCGCGAAGGAGGCGATCGCGAGCGAGATCAAGGCGCTCGTCCCGAGCTGGACGAAGAAGCAGAATCTACCGTCGAACGCCGTCCCGGGGGCGAACATCTTCTCGCAGGTGGGCTGCCTCAACTGCCACACCTACCTCGGCGCCGGCTCGTCGAACCTCGGCGCGCCCGACCTGACCGCCGAGGGCTCGAAGAACAAGGGCATCCAGTTCCAGATCGACCATCTCAAGTGCCCGAGCTGTGTCAACCCGGGGTCGCCGATGCCGTCGTTCGCGGCCCTCGGCGAGGACAACCTGCGCAAGCTCGCCACCTTCCTCGAGGCGTCGAAGGGCGGGAAGTAGGCGCAGGCGTGTGCGCGTCTCTCGCGGCATAGCGATCGACCCCGGTCTCGAGCGCGGGCTGCTCCCGCCCGAGGGCGTGCGGACGATGTTCGACCGGATCGCCCCGGTCTACGACGCGATGAACCGCGTCATGACCGCCGGGCTCGACCAGCGCTGGCGCCGGCTGACCGTGCGCGAGGTCGTGCGGCCGGGCGACCGGGTGCTCGACGCCTGCTGCGGCACGGGCGATCTCGCGGTCGCGGCGGCGCGCGCCGGCGGCGAGGTCACCGGGCTCGACTTCTCGCGGCCGATGCTCGAGCGAGCACGGCGGAAGGCGGCACACGTGAAGTGGATCGAGGGCGACCTGCTCGCGCTGCCGTTCCCGGACGGCTCGTTCGACGCGGCGACGGTGGGCTTCGGCGTGCGGAACGTCTCCGACCTCGGGCGAGCTCTGTCGGAGCTGCGGCGCGTGCTCGCCGACGGCGGCCGGCTCGGGATCCTCGAGATCACGCAGCCGCGCGGGCCGCTCGCGCCGTTCTACCGGCTCTGGTTCGACCGCGTCGTGCCGTTGATCGGCCGCGGGCTCCGCGGCGGCTCGGCGTACACGTACCTTCCGGCCAGCGTGCGTCGCTTCCCCGGTCCGGACGAGCTCGCCGCCGAGCTCGGCCGCGCCGGCTTCGGCGGCGTGCGCTACCGGCTGCTCGCGGGCGGCATCGTCGCCCTTCATCTGGGGAAGGCGCGCACGGTGCACCCCGGAGGGGGGCGGTGAGCGTCCTCACGAAGATCGGGCAGGCGCCGGGGCTCGACCCCTATCTCGACGAGCTCGAGGAGCGGCTCGAGGCCGCGGTCCGGAGCCATGCCGGCCTCGTCTCGGCCGTCTCGGTCGACGCGCTTGCGGCCGGCGGGAAGCGGCTGCGGCCCCTCCTCGTCTTCCTCTCGTCCGACCCGGACCGGGAGCCGCCGATTGCCGCGGGGGTCGCTGTGGAGCTCGTCCATATGGCGACGCTGATCCACGACGACCTGATCGACGGCGCCGAGTTCCGCCGCGGCCGCGCTGCGGCGTGGGCGGCCTACGGGCCGGCCGCCGCCCGCGCGGCGGGCGACTACCTCTTCGCGCGGGCCTTCGCCGAGCTGACGGCGACTGGCGACGCGCTCGGCGTCGAGCTCCTCGCCGATGCGACGCTCTGCCTCGCGCGCGGCGAGGCGATGCAGCGCCGGCAGACGCACGACCCGGACACGACGGTTCCGAGCTACCTCGAGCGCTGCGCGCTGAAGACCGGAAAGCTCTTCGAGGCGGCGTGCCGGCTCGGCTCGCGCGCCTCCGGCGCCGACCTCGGCGAGTTCGGGTTGATGCTCGGGATCGCGTTCCAGATCACGGACGACATCCTCGACTGCGCCGGCGAGACCGTCGAGACCGGGAAGATCGCTGGCGTCGACCTCCGCGAGGGGACGCCGACGCTGCCGCTCCTGCTCGCCGCGCAGGAGGACGAGGTCGTGCGCCGGGCGCTCGCGGGCGGCCCGCGCGAGGGCGCGCTCGTCCGCGTCGCCGCAACCGGCGCGCTCGAGCGCGCCCGGGAGTATGCGCTCGACTACGCTGAGCAGGCGCGCACGCGGCTGAACGGGCAGCCGCACCGCGAGGAGCTGGAGGAGCTCACGTACCTGATCGTCAACCGGCACTCGTAGCGATGGCCGTCGTAACCGACACGCTCGCGCCGATCCGCGAGAAGGTCGAGGCCGGCGAGCGGCTCGACTTCGAGGACGGGGTCGCGCTCTTCGAATCGGACGACCTGCTCGGGCTCGGCGAGCTCGCCGACCTCGCGAGGCGCGCCCGCGGCGGCGACGACCGCGTCTACTTCGTCCAGAACCTGTACCTCCACCAGACGAACGTCTGCCGCGTGAAGTGCAAGTTCTGCGCGTTCGCGTTCACCCAGCATCAGGCGCAGGCGTACACCTACACGGCCGAGGAGGTCGTCGAGCAGGCGGTGCAGCAGTACGAGCTCGCACCCTTCACCGAGATCCACATCGTCAACGGCGAGAGTCCGCACGTCACGCTCGACTACTACGTCGACTGCGTGCGCGCCCTGCACCGGGCGCTGCCCGACGTGCACCTGAAGATGTTCACGGCGAGCGAGATCCACCACATGTCGACGCTCTCCGATCTGCCGTACGAGGACGTGCTCGTGAGGCTGCGCGAGGCAGGGCTCGGCTCGCTGACGGGCGGCGGGGCCGAGATCTTCGCCGACCGTGTCCGCAGGCTGATCGCGCCCGGCAAGGAGCATCCGGACAACTGGTGCGACGTGAACCGCGCGGCCGCGTCGCTCGGAATCCGGACGCACTGCACCATGCTCTACGGGCACGTCGAGACCTACGAGGAGCGCGTCGATCACCTGCTCCGGCTGCGCGACCTGCAGGACGAGACCGGCGGCAACTTCCTCGCCTTCATCCCGCTGGCGTTCCACCCGGAGAACACCGTGTTCGAGCGGCGCGGCTGGCGCCACACGACCGGCTCGGACGACCTGAAGGTGCTCGCCGTCTCGCGCCTCCTGCTCGACAACGTCCCGCACGTGAAGGCGTACTGGATCATGATGGGGCTCCCGATGGCGCAGGTCGCGCTGCACTTCGGGGCAAACGACATCCAGGGCACGCTCGTGCGCGAGGAGATCTTCCACCGAGCCGGCGCCCGAACCGAACAGGAGCAGAAGATCGAAGAGCTCGTGCGGTTCGTCCGGGCCGCAGGGCGGATCCCGGTCCAACGGGACACCCTCTACAACGAGCTGAGGAGCTGGTGACATGGTCGCGAGACGCGAACCGCGCACGAGGTGGCGCGATGAAGCGCCCGGAACCTCGATTTCGCGTGCCAGGATTCATCCTGGCACGCACGTGGTGACATGAGCGCGGTGACGGACCTCTACGAGCGGTTCAACGCGGGCGACCTGGAGGGGGTCCTGGCCCTCCTGACCGACGACTTCGTCCTAGAGGACGTCGCGGCGGGCGCGACCTTCAACGGGCCGGACGGCTTCCGCGAGTGGGTCGAGCCGTTCGTCCGCGCGATGCCCGACGCGCGCACGGAGGTGACGCGCGTCGTCGACGGCGGCGAGTGGGTCGCGACCGAGCACACGGGCCGCGGCACGCACACCGGGCCGCTGGCCACGCCGGCCGGCGAGGTCCCGCCGACCGGCCGGGCCGTCGAGCTCCGGTTCGGGGAGTTCTTCCAGCTCCGCGACGGGAAGGTCGCCTCGCTCCGTGCCTACTGGGACATCGCTTCGCTGCTGCGTCAGGTTGGAGCAGCCTCTTGAGAATCGCCGAGGCGATCGTGAGCGGGGACTTCTCGGCCTTCGGCGAGGTGCTCGAGCCCGACGCGTTGTGGATCGGCGCGCTCCCCGGCCAGGTCTGCCGGGGCCGGGCGGAGATCGTCGGCATGTTCGAGCGTGCTGCCGCCGCCGGCCGCCGCACGCGGCCCGAGATCCTCGCCGAGGGCGACGGCGTCCTCGTCGTCGACCCGCACGTCGAGCCGCGGGCCGAGCTGAATCCCGCGCTGCACCAGGTGGTCGTCCACGACGGCGAGAGCGTGACGGAGATCCGGGACTACCCCGACCGCGCGAGCGCGCTCGCGGCCTTCGAGCGGCTCAGGGAGCTCTACGGATGATCCGCCTCGGGCGCATCTCCTACGTCAACATGGCGCCGGTCTTCTACCGGCTGGAGGCCGAGGTCGACGAGGTCGCCGGCGTTCCGACCGCGCTGAACCGGCAGGTGCTCGCGGGTGAGGTCGACCTCGCCGCGATCTCGTCGATCGAATACGCCCGGAACGCGGACCGGCTGCGGATCCTGCCACGGCTCTGCGTCTCCTCGGAAGGCGCGGTCGAATCGATCCAGCTCGTCTCGCGGACGCCGCTCGAGCAGATCCGGCGCGTCGCGGTGACGCCCGAGAGCGCGACGTCCGTCGTCCTCACGAAGGTGCTCCTGCCCGAGGCCGAGGCGGTTCCGTTCGAGGAGGAGGCCGAGGCGCGGCTGCTGATCGGCGACGCGGCGCTCCGGAGCGCGTTCGAGGACCCGACGCCGCACCACGACCTCGGCCGGCTCTGGCTCGAGCGCACGGGGCTGCCGATGGTGTTCGCGGTCTGGGCGGGGCTCGACCCGCTGCCGCCCGGCGTCGGCGCGCTCGAGGACGCGCTCGTCGAGTCCGTGAGGCGCGCGCGAGCCGAGCCCGAGAACCTGGCGCACGAGGCGAGCGACCGCTACGGCTACCCGGCCGGCTTCCTTGCCCGCTACTTCGAGAAGCTCCGCTACCGCTTCGGTCCGCGCGAGCGCGCCGGGCTCTACACGTTCCTCGAGATGGCGCGCGACGTCGGCGAGCTTGCCTCGGTGCCGGAGCTGCGGTTCGCGCAGGAGACGGTGCCGGCGTGACGACCGCGGTCGTGGAGCCGACCGTCGCGGAGGTCCTCGAGAAGGCGCTCTCCGGCGAGCGCATCTCCGACGCCGACGCAGTGGCGCTGCTCGAGTCGCGTGACCTCGTCGCCGTCGGCCGCGCCGCGGACGAGCTCCGCGCACGGAAGACCGACGCGCGCAGGGTCACCTTCATCGTCGACCGGAACGTCAACTACACGAACGTCTGCTACACGGACTGCGACTTCTGCGCCTTCTACCGCCGGCCCGGCGACCGGCGCGAGGGCTACCTCCTGCCGAAGCCCGTGATCTTCAAGAAGATCGAGGAGACGCTCGCGATCGGCGGCACCGGGCTGCTGATGCAGGGCGGCCACCACCCGGACCTCGGCATCGACTACTACGAGGACCTCTTCCGCTCGATCAAGGCGCGCTACCCGATCCACCTGCACGCCCTCTCGCCGTCAGAGGTCCAGCACGTCGCGCGCCGGTCGAAGCTGACGATCCCGGAGACGCTCACGCGGCTGCGCGACGCCGGTCTCGACTCGATCCCGGGCGGCGGCGCGGAGATCCTGGTCGACCGCGTCCGCGACGTCATCTCGCCGAAGAAGACGACGTCGTCGGAGTGGCTCGGCGTGATGCGCGAGGCGCACCGGCTCGGGATCTCGACGACCGCGACGATGATGTACGGGCACGTCGAGACGCTCGCCGAGCGCGTCGAGCACATGCGCCGGATCCGCGAGCTGCAGGACGAGCTGCACGGCTTCCGGGCCTTCATCTCGTGGACGTTCCAGGACGACGGCAACCGGCTCGGCGACAAGGTGCCGCGTGACGCGATGCCGACGTCGTTCGACTACCTGCTGACGCAGGCCGTCTCCCGGATCTACCTCGACAACGTCGACCACATCCAGTCGTCGTGGGTGACGCAGGGGATGAAGATCGGCCAGGTCGCGCTCTCGTTCGGCGCCGACGACCTCGGCTCCGTGATGCTGGAGGAGAACGTCGTCTCCGCGGCCGGGACGACGCACCGGACGTCGACGGACGAGCTCGTCCACCTGATCAGGTCGCTGGGGAAGATGCCGGTGCAGCGCGACACGCTCTACCGCGACGTCCGCGTCTGGAACTGATGGAGTACGCGGAGTTCCTCCGGCGCGTCCCGAAGGTCGAGCTGCACTGCCACTTCGAGGGCACGGTGCGGCCGGCGACGGCGGCGGATCTGGCGCGCAAGCACGGCATCCAGCTGCCGACCGACGACGTCGACCGGCTCTACGACTACGACTCGATCTACGAGTTCCTGAAGATCTTCGCCCTCGTCTCGTCGACGCTGATCGACCGAGAGGACTTCGCCCGGGCGGCGTTCGAGTCGCTCGAGGACGGCGTCGAGCTCGGGAACCTCCGCTACCGCGAGATGTTCTTCAACCCGACGCTGCACACGAAGCGCGGCGTGCCGTACGGGACGGTCGTCGACGGGCTGGTCGACGGCATCCACGAGGCGGAGCGGCGGCTCGGCGTCCGCTGCCGGCTGATCGCGGACGTCTACCGGCAGGATCCGCCGGACGTCGCGCGGCGGATGGTCGAGGAGGTGCTCGAGCACCGGCGCGACGAGCTGATCGGCCTCGGGATGGACGGCGCCGAGGCGCCGGACCCGCCGGAGAAGTTCGTCGAGTCGTTCCGGCTGGCGCGGTCGGGCGGGCTGCGGCTGACGTCGCACGCGTGCGAGGACGCGCCGGCGCAGAACATCACGACGTGTCTCGACGTGCTCGGGTGCGAGCGGATCGACCACGGCTACCACGTCCTCGGCGACGACGCGGTCGTCCGGCGCTGCCTCGACGAGGGGATCCTCTTCACCGTCTGCCCGACCGCGACGGCCGTCTGCTACTTCGACCCGGACGACCTGACGAGGCACCCGATCCGGGAGATGGCCGACCGCGGCCTGCGGATCATGGTCAACTCGGACGATCCGACGATGTTCCATACCGACATCGGCGACGAGTACGTGCGGATGGCCGGGGCCGCCGCGTGGCCGGCGGCGCGCGTGCGCGAGTTCGTGCTGAACGGCGTCGACGGATCGTGGCTCGACGACGGGGAGAAGCGCGCGCTGCGAGCAGAATTCGAGCGCGAGCTCGACGGGCTCGAGGCGCAGCTCGAGGGCGCGCCGGCGTAGACGGGCGCTCGCCGCTGCACCCGGCCGCCGAATGCTGCCCGGCCGCGGGGAAAGTTTCACGAAGTTCGCACACTCGCGTTGCAGTCCTGTGACGGGTCGGCTGGTACCGTCGACGCCGGGTGGCGGGTGGATCTTCTTCCCCACCCAGGGTGGGGAAGTTGGGGCGGGTTCGGCGGCCGAGCGGCTTCTCGAAGGGTGCCCCCCCGGTGCCGCGAGCAGCGAGCCGCGGTCGGGCGCTGCCGCTCGCGTCGGCGCGAACCGAGCGATCCGTCCGCTCGATGCGTACCATGGGCACAAGTCGAAAGCGGCAATGGCTCTTTCGGAAGGGCCCGCCGCCGGTGCGGGAGGTGCGACGTGGTGAAGCTCCCTCGGTCTGGACAGGGTGATCCGCCGGTCGACGACTGGCTCGACAACGAAGACGACTGGCTCGCCGAGCAGGGCGAGCTCGACTGGCTCCACGAGTCGCGACCGCGGAACGGCGGCGACGTCTGGGCCACGTCCGAGGACGTCGACGACCGGACACGCGTGCGGCGTGGCCTGCTCCGCCCGGGGGTCGAGGGCGACCACGGGCTCCCGCCCGACCGGGCCACGCTCGTCCGTCGCAGACGACTCGCCGCACTCGGGGCCGCCGGAGTCGCGCTGATCGTGATCATCGTCGCCTTCACGGCGTTCGGCGGCGGGGGCCGCAAGAAACCGACGACGGTGGCGAACACGCAACCGGCCTCGACGCAACCGGCCGGGTCGACCCCCACGCACACGACGCCCCCGCGCACGACTCCCGCGTCGACGCAGACGGCGCCGCCGAAGACGGCGCTGCGGGTCACCGTGCCGGCGGGCGGCTCGCTCCGCAAGGGTGACACCGGCCCGAAGGTCGTGACGCTCCAGAAGGCGCTCGCGAAGCTCGGCTTCGCCGTCGGCAAGCCGGACGGCTCGTTCGGCGACGCGACCGAGGCCGCGGTGATCGACTTCCAGAAGTCGAACGGGCTGACGCCGGACGGGGTCGTCGGCGCGAAGACCGCCGACAAGATCAACGCAGCGCTCGCGCGGCTGGGCTAACGCGCTTCCGGGACGGACTCGAATGCGTCGCCCTCGTACTCGACGAGGGCGCACGACGCGTCACCAGGCGCCTCGTCCGCGAAGCTTGGGACGCCGCCCCCCGTGACCCCCGCGCCGACGATAGTGCTGCCCGGCACAACCGCTCGAGATCGGCGTTCGGGCTCAGCGCTCCTCGCGGACGTACGGGACGCCGAGCGCCGCCGGCGCGCCGAGGCGCCGCTTCGCGAAGCCGGTCGAGACGAGGACGAGGACGACGACCGTCATCACGTACGGCAGCGCGTTGAAGACGTCCGACGGCACGGACGAGAGCTCGTGTCTCGCCTGGAGGTTCGGCGGCAGCGCCTGCAGGGCGCCGAAGAAGCAGGCGCCGACGAGGCACAGCTCCGGCCGCCAGAAGGCGAAGATGACGAGCGCGATCGCGATCCAGCCGGCGCCGTTCGTCAGCGCGCCGCCGCCGACCCACTGCGGCGTCAGCGAGAGCGAGAACGACGCACCGGCGATCCCCGCGAAGGCGCCGCCGGCGAGCACGTGCGCGTAGCGGTACGCGGTGACGTTGATCCCCATCGCGTCGGCTGCCGCCGGCGACTCGCCGACCGCTCGCAGGTTCAGCCCGACGCGCGTCCGCGACAGGTAGAACCAGATCGCGACGACGCAGCCCCACGCGACGTAGACGAGGATCGGCTGCCCGAAGACGATCGGGCCGACGATCGCGAGCTTCTGCAGGCCGAAGGCGTTGACGTCGTTGAACTGGTGCTTCGCCGGCGAGCCGCCGAGGCCCAGGTCGTCGCCGAGATACGACGAGAGCCCGGCCGCACCGGCGAACAGCGTCAACGCGAGGCCGGAGATGATCTGGCTCGCCCGCAACGTGATCGTCAGGAACGCGTGGATCGCAGCCATCGCGGCGCCGGCCAGCGCGGCGACCGCGATCCCGACCGCGAGCACGAGCGCAGTTGGCCCGCCGACCCGTTGCACCGACCAGAAGCCGAGGACGGCGCCGACGAGCATCATCCCCTCGACGCCGAGGTTGAGCACGCCCGCACGCTCCGCGAGGAGCTCGCCGAGCGAGGCGAACAGGAGCGGCGTCCCGTACGACACGCCCGCAGCGAGGACGACGACGACGATCCCGTTGTTCACGGTGCCGCCTCCGGCGCGGTCGCCGGCGGGGCCGGGCGCCGCCGCAGCGCCGGGAAGGTTACGCGGTAGCGGAGGAGCAGCTCGCCGCCGAGGACGCAGAAGAGGATGATCCCCTGGATCACGCCGACGAGCCCGGACGGGAAGTCGGCGCCCTGCAGCGTGTAGCCCGCGTTCTGGAGCCCGCCCAGGAGGAACGCGACGAGCACGACGGCGAACGGGTTGTAGCGGGCGAGCGCCGCGACGACGATCCCGGTGTAGCCGTAGAACGACTGCTGCAGGCCGCGCGCGTCGAGCTGATGGCGGAAGTCACCGTTCTGGCTCGCGCCGCCGAGGCCGGCGATCGCGCCCGACAGCGCCATCACGGCGAGGATCTTCCGCCGCGTCCGCATTCCGGCGTAGCGCGCCGCTCGTGGCGAGTCGCCGATCACGTGGAGCTCGAAGCCGAACCGCGTGTGCCGGTAGAGGCCCCAGAGCAGGGCCGCGACGCCGGCCGCGATCAGGAAGCCGAGCGGCACGATCGTCGTCTGGCCCGGGTTGAAGGAGACCGTCGGCCACGAGGCCGCGTCGGGCAGGATCTTCCCCTGCGGGAATGTCCGCGCCTCGAGCGAGGACGTGTCCCGGAGGTACGAGAGGCTGTCGAAGATCAGGTAGTTGAGCAGCCAGCCGGCGACGTAGTTGAGCATCAGCGAGGTGATGATCTCGTTCGTCCGGAAGAACGCCCGCAGGACGCCCGGGACGAGCGCCCACGCCGCGCCGGCCGCGCTGCCGGCGGCGATCATCGCGACGATCAGGAGCGGTGTCGAGTGCCCGCCGATCCACAGCGCGAAGACCGCGGACGTGATCGCGCCGCAGTAGAGCTGACCCTCGGCGCCGATGTTGAAGAGCTGCATCCGGAACGCCGCGGCCGCGGCGAGGCCCGTGAACAGCAGGGGCGTCGCGGAGATGAAGGTGTTGGTGAGGGCGCCGGTCTCGGTGAACGCGGCCTCGAAGAGTCGCCTGTACGTGTGCCCCGCCGAGTGGCCCGTGGCGACGAGCACGATCGCCGCGACGCCGAGCGCGACGACGACGGAGCCGATCGGGACCGCGACCGCGAGCCACCTCGGCCGGCGGAGCCGGCGCTCGATCCTCACTCGCGTCCTCCGGCCATCAGCAGGCCGATCTCCTCGACCGTCGCCTTCGCCGGGTCGAGCTCGCCGACGATCGCACCCTCGTAGATGACGGCGACGCGGTCGGCAAGCGTGAGGATCTCGTCGAGGTCCTCGCTGATCAGCAGGATCCCGACGCCGCGCGCGGCGGCGCCGCGCAGGTACTCGTGGACGGTCTCGATCGCGCCGACGTCGAGCCCGCGCGTGGGCGCCGCCGCGATCAGCACGCGGGGATCGCCCGTGAACTCCCGGGCGAGGACGACCTTCTGGAGATTGCCGCCGGAGAGCTGCCGCGCGGGCGTGTCCGGCCCGGCCGCCCGGACGTCGTAGCGCTCGATCAGCCGGGCCGCGAGCTGACGAATACGCCGCCAGGAGACGAGCGGGCCGCGCGAGATCGTGCGCTCGCGGTAGGTCTTCAGGACGACGTTCGCCGCGACCGTCAGGCCCGGCGCGACGCCGGTCCCGAGCCGGTCCTCGGGCACGTGGGCGACGCCCGCCTCGATCGCCGCCCGCGGGTCGCCGGGCCGGACCGGCCGCCCGTCGACGACCACGCGGCCGCCCGTCGCCGGTCGGATGCCGGTGATCAGCTCCGCGAGCTCTCGCTGCCCGTTCCCGGCGACGCCCGCGACGCCGACGATCTCGCCCGCGCGCACCGTCAGCGACACGTCCTTCAGCGCGGGCGTCCCGCGGTCTCCGAGCGCGGCGACGCCTTCCACCGAGAGCGCGAGCGCTTCACCCGGCGGCGCCTCCCGTTCGACCCGGCGCGCCGTCTCGACGTCCCTTCCGACCATCAGCGCCGCGAGCGAGCGCGGCGTCGCCTCCGACGCCTGGACGGACGCGATCGAACGGCCTCCTCGCAGCACCGTCACGCGGTCGGCGACGGACTTCACCTCGTGGAGCTTGTGCGAGATGAAGACGATCGTCCGGCCGGCCTCGGCCATCGCGCGCAACGTCCGGAAGAGCCCCTGCGCCTCCTGCGGGGTGAGGACGGCGGTGGGCTCGTCGAGGATCAGGATCCTCGCGTCGCGGAACAGCACCTTCAGGATCTCGACCCGCTGCTGCTCGCCGACCGACAGTTGCCAGATCCGCGCCCGCGGGTCGACCTGGAGGTGGAACTGCTCGCCGAGCTCGGCCACCCGGCGCTCGATCTGACGCGAGCGGAGGACGAACGAGCGGCCGACGTCGCGGTGGTCGCCGAGGATCACGTTCTCGCCGACCGTGAACGGCGCCACGAGGCGGAAGTGCTGGTGCACCATCCCGATCCCCGCATCGAGCGCGTCGCGAGGCGAGCGGAACTGGACGGGCCGGCCGTAGAGGGAGATCTCGCCCTCGTCGGGGCGGTACAGCCCGGTCAGGATGTTCGAGAGCGTGCTCTTGCCGGCGCCGTTCTCACCGAGCAGCGCGTGCACCTCGCCGACGGTCGCCTCGAAGTCGACCCGGTCGTTCGCGAGCACGCCGGGGAAGCGCTTCGTGATCCCGCGCATCGCGACCGCATGAGCACGAGAGGCGCCGGGAGTCCCGGCGCCTCTCTCATCCGAACTCAGGAGGGGAGAGGTCGGCTCCCCCATGTGGCTAGCCCTTGGGGCTTCCGATGATGCCCTTGATCAGGAAGTCCATCGCATACCGCTCCTGGACCGTCATCACGTGTCCTTTCGGGACGCGCAGCTTCCCGCTCTGGTCGTAGAGCGGACCCGTCAGCGGCTCGAACTTGCCGGACTTGATCGCCGCTGCCTTCGCCGCGATCGCCGCCTTCGTCTTCGCGCTGACGCCGGGGCCGAACGGGGCCAGCCCGACGAAGCCGCTCTTCAGGTTGCCGTAGTAGAAGCCGGTCTTCCACGTGCCGTCCATCGCGGCCTTCACGCGCGGCAGGTAGTAGACGCCCCAGTTGTAGATCGCCGCCGTCAGCCACGACTTCGGGGCGAACTTCTGCGCGTTCGAGTCGTAGCCGACCCACGGGATCCCCTTCGTCTCGGCGAACTGGCCCGTGGCCGGGCTGTCCACGTTCTGCCCGAGGACGTCGGCACCCGAGCTGGCGAGGCTCTGCGCCGCCTGCTTCTCCTTGTCCGGCGCGTACCACGAATGCGTCCACACGAGCTTGACCTTCACGCCCGGGTGCATCGCCTGCGCGCCGAGCGCGAACGCGTTCGCGTGCCGGATGACCTCGGGGATCGGGAAGGCGACGACGAGGCCGATGACGCCCTTCTTCGTCGCCGCACCGGCGGCCATCCCGGACAGGTAGATGGGCTCCTCACCGGCGCCGAAGTACTCCGCGAGGTTCTTCGACTGCGCCGTGCCCGTCGCCTGCTCGAACTTGACGTCCGGGTACTTCTTCGCCTCGGACACCATGCACGGCTGGAAGCCGAACGACGTCGAGAAGATGATCTTGTTCCCGTCGCGCACCAGGCTGTCGATCACCTGACACGTCTGCGGACCCTCAGGGACGTTCTCCTTGAACGTCGTCTGCACCTTGCTCCCGAGCTGCTTCTGGACGTACAGGCGTCCCTCGTCGTGGGCCTGGGACCAGCCTCCGTCGTTGTGCGGGCCGACGTAGATCCAGGCGGCCTTGAACGGAGCCGCCTTCGCGTGCGTCCTCGCCGTGACCGAGCCGGCCGCCGCGAGCGCGCCGACGGCGACGGCGGGAACGAGTGCCAGAAGCACTCTCCTTCGATTCATGCGACCCTCCTGCTTGTTGCGCCGCTCCCCTGCGGAGCCGACCGAAACCCGACTATACGACGGCGCGCGCCGGGCTTCTACCGGCAAACTCCGCGTCGTGCGCGGCGATCGGCTCAAGCAGCTCCTGAAGAACTCCGTCTACCGGACGATCGGCGAGACGGCGACGGGCGTGGGCGCCGTCGACGGCGCGGCGCGGAGGACGCTGCGGGTGCTCATGTACCACAAGGTCAACGACGTCCCCGAGAACTCGGTGACCGTGCCGCCGGGCCTCTTCGACGAGCAGATGGCGCAGCTGGCCGAGCTCGGCTACCGCCCGGTATCGCTCGACGACGTGCTCGCGTACTACCTCGACGGCGCACCGCTGCCCGCCGGCGCCGTCCTCATCACCTTCGACGACGGCTACCGCGACAACCTGGAGAACGCGCTCCCGATCCTCGAGCGCCACGGCTATCCGGCGGTGGTCTTCGTTCCGATCGGCTACCTCGACGGCCAGCGGCCGCTGCCGCACGACGAGCACCTCGCCGGCCGCGGCATCGTCAACCGGACGCTCGACTGGACCGAGCTGGCCGAGATCGAGGCGGCCGGCGTCCGCGTCGAGTCGCACGGGATCGGGCACAGGCCGCTCGCCGACCTCGAGGTCGACGAGGCGGCCCGCGAGATCGTCCTCTCGAAGCTTCGCCTCGAGGAGCGCCTGGGCCGGCCCGTGCGCGCGTTCGCGTACGTGAAGGGCTCGGAGGCGCACTACCGGCCGGTCCACCTGAGCCTGTTGCGGCAGTCCGGCTACGACCTCGCGTTCACGTCGATCTCGGGCGCGAACGGGCCCGACACCGACCCGCTCCAGCTCCACCGCTACAACGTCGAGCCGTACCCGCCGCGGACGTTCGAGCTCGTCCTCTCGGGCGCCTGCGACCTGATCGCGCTCAAGGACACCGTCGCGGGGACGCACGCGCGGCGGATGTTCAACGTCGCGCTCGGCACGTCGACGAAGTGAGCGGCTTCGAGCTCGCGTCCTGCGGGCCCGAGCACAGGGACGACTACTTGGCCCTGCTCCGGGAGGCGTGGGGGCCGGGGAGCATGTCGCGCGAGGAGTTCGAGTGGTGGTTCGAGCGGAACCCGGCCGGCTCGCTCACGTCGGTTGCGCTCGCGGCGGGGCGGGTCGTCGGCGTGGCGGGGCACAGCCTGTTCCGGGCGGTCGTCGGCGGCCGCGAGTGCGTCGTGTCGTTCTCGGTCCACGCGACGACGCACGCGTCGGCCCGCGGGCAGGGGATCTTCGCGGAGCTCGAGCGCAAGCACGAGCGCGAGGCGGCCGAGCGCGGGGTCGAATGCGTCCTCGCCTTCGCGAGCGCGCCGACGGCGCCGATCTTCCTCGGGCCGCTCGGCTGGACCGAGCTCGGCCGGCTGAGGGTCTGGGCGCGGCCGGTCGTTCGCGGCGGTGCGGCCGCCGCGCCGGCGGTCTTCTCCTCGGACGAGGACGCGGCACGGACCTGGCCGAACCATCTCGTCCGCGACGGCCGGTACCTCTCGTGGCGCTACGGCGACTCGCCGCGCGGCTACGTCCGCGTCGACTCCGCGGGCGGCTACGCCGTCGTCTGGCCGGCGAAGGCGCACCGCGGGCGGACGATCTCGATCCTGGCCGACGTCGTCGCGCCGCCTGGCGACGTGCGCGGGCTGTTGCGCCGCGCCGCGCGCGTCTGCCGGAGTCGCTTGCTGTTCGCGCTGCCGGGACCGGGCGGTGCCGCGTCGTACGCGTCGGCCGGCTTCGTTCCGACGCCGATGACGCTGCACGTCCTCGGCAAGGCGCTCGCCGGCCGGCTCGACGCGCGGCTCGACGCCTGGCGGTTCACCCTCGGCGACACGGACTTCTTTTGAGCCGCCGGATCGTCTTCGTCACCCAGCAGGTCGACCCCGGCCACCCGGCGCTCGCAGCGACCGTGCCGAAGCTTCGCGCGCTCGCGGAGCGGGTCGACGAGGTCGTCGTGCTGGCGGATCGCGCAGTGCCGGGCACGCTGCCGGCGAACTGCCGGGTGCGTCCGTTCGCCGCGCGGCGGCGCGCCGGGCGCGGCCTCCGGTTCGAGGCGGCGCTCGCGCGCGAGCTCGTCCGGCGGCCGTTGGCGATCGTCGCGCACATGTGCCCGATCTACGCCGTGCTCGCGGCGCCGCTCGCGAGGCCGCTCGGCGTGCCCGTCCTGCTCTGGTTCACGCACTGGAAGGCCTCGCGGATGCTCGAGGCGGCCGAACGGCTCTCGAGCCGGGTGATCTCGGTCGACCGGCGATCGTTCCCGCTCGCGTCCGGGAAGGTCGTCCCGATCGGCCACGGCATCGACCTCTCGGAGTTCCCGTGCCGGACGCCGCCGGAGAATGGCGACCTGCGCGCGGTCGCGCTGGGGCGCTACTCCGAGGCGAAGGGGTTGCCGGTCGTGCTGCGCGCGTTGCGGCTCGCGCTCGACTCGGGGCTCGACGCGCGGCTGGAGGTCTTCGGGCCGGCGTTGAACCCGGCCGAGCGGGCGCACCGCGCCGAGCTCGAGCGGCTGGTCGCGGAGCTCGACCTCGGCCGCCGGGTGCGGCTCGGCCACGCGGTGCTGCGCGCGGAGGTGCCCGAGGTGCTCGGGCGCGCCGACGTCCTCGTCAACAACATGCGAGCCGGCGCGCCGGACAAGATCGTCTACGAGGCGGCCGCGAGCTGCGTGCCCGTGCTCGCGTCGAATCCCGTGTTCGACGACCTCCTCGAAGAGCCGTTTCGCTTCGCGCGCGACTCGCCGGAGGAGCTGGCGGCGCGGCTCGGCGAGGTGGCGTCGCTGCCGGCTGCGGAGCGTCGGGAGGTCGGCGCCGGCTTGCGGGCGCGCGTCGCCGAGCGGCACTCTGTCGAGTCGTGGGCGGAGCGGGTGCTGGAGCTGGCGCGATGAGGGGCGTTCGCGTCCTGCACCTGCAGAAGGTCGCCGGCATCTCGGGCTCCGAGGCGCACCTGCTCTCGCTGCTGCCGCGGCTGCGCGAGCGCGGCTGGGACATGCGGCTCGTGATGCTCCACGAACACGAGCCGGGCGCGTGGGAGTTCGCGCGCGAGCTGCAGGCGCGCGGCGTGCCGCTCGACGCCATCCCGCTGGCGGCCGACGTCGACCCGATCGCGTTCCTCCGGCTCGTCGGTCACCTCGTGCGGACACGCCCGCACGTCCTTCATACGCACCTCGTCCACGCGGACGCGTACGGGCAGCTCGCGGCCCTGTTCGCGCGCGTGCCGGTGCGCGTGTCGACGAAGCACGGCTTCAACGAGTTCCGGGAGGGCCGCGTGTTCGCGCTCGGCGACCGGAGCGTGGCGAGCCTCGCGCACGTCCACATCGCGATCTCGCACGGGCTCGCGCGGTATCTGGCGGACACGGAGGGCTTCGACGAGTCCGGCTTCGACGTCGTCCACTACGGGATCGCGCCCGGAACGGAGCCCGGGGCGTATTCGGGCGGCGTGCCGAGGCTGCTCTGCGTCGGCCGGCTGATCCCGATCAAGGGTCAGCTCGTCCTCCTGCGGGCGTTCGCGCAGGCGAAGCGGAAGGTGCCCGACCTCGAGCTGTCGGTGGCGGGCCGCGGCCCGCTCGAGCCCGCCCTGCGGGCGATCGCGACGGAGCTCGGCGTGGCGGGCGCAGTGCGCTTTCTCGGCCATGTCTCGCCGATCCAGGCCGCGATCGAGGAGGCCGCGATCGTGGTCGTCCCCTCGATGGGCGAGGGCTTCGGGATGGTCGCGCTCGAGGCGATGGAGCGGGCGCGTCCGGTCGTCGCGGCCGCGGTGGGTGGACTCGGCGAGCTCGTCCGTCACGGCGAGACCGGCCTGCTCGTCGCGCCCGGCGAGGCGGAGCCGCTCGCCGACGCCATCGTCTCGCTGGCGCGTGACCTCGGTCGCGCCGCCGAGCTTGGCCGCGCCGGCCGACGCCGGGCGCTCGCCGAGTTCCTCGAGGTCCGCTGCATCGAGCGGACGGAGGTGCTCTACCGCAATGCGCTGCGCGGCCGCCTGAACGGCGCCCTCCCGCGCGCCTGACCCGAACGCCCTCGGCGATGGTCCGTAGGCGCCGTCGGCGCGGCCGCGCCTGAAACCTCTACGCTCAGGGCATGTGGCCCGAGAGCCGAGTCGCGCAACTGCTCGGACTCCGCTACCCGATCGTCCAGGCGCCGATGGCCGGCGGCTTCACGACGCCCGAGCTCGTCGCCGCGGTGTCGAATGTCGGAGCGCTCGGCTCGCTTGCGGGCGCGATGCTCTCGCCCGACGCGCTCCGCGAGGCGATCCGCGCCGTCCGCGCGCTGACCGACCGGCCGTTCAACGTCAACCTCTTCGCGCCGCTCCCGCCGCCGGCCGCCGATCCGGAGCGGATCAGCATGCTCCAGGCGGAGCTCGCGCCGTACCGCGCGGAGCTCGGTCTGCCCGGCCGGCCCTCGCCCCCGAAGCCGCCGCCCGCCGGCCTGGCCGAGGCCCAGCTCGCGGTCGTGGTTGAACAGCGGGTTCCCGTCTTCAGCTTCACCTTCGGTGCGCCGCCGCTCGAGGAGATCCGGGAGACCGGCGCGCGCGTCCTCGGCACGGCCACGACCGTCGCGGAGGCGGTCGAGCTCGAGCGGCTCGGCGTCGACGTCGTCGTCGCCCAGGGTGCGGAGGCGGGCGGCCACCGAGGCACCTTCCTCGGGCCGTTCGAGCGCGGGCTCGTCGGCGGGCTCGCGCTCCTGCCGCAGGTCGTCGACGCCGTGTCGGTGCCCGTCGTCCTCGCCGGCGGGATCATGGACGGGCGCGGCATCGCGGCCGCGCTCGCGCTCGGCGCGGACGGCGTCCAGCTCGGCACCGCCTTCCTCCGCTGCCGGGAGGCCGGCACGCCCCCGCCCTACCGGCAGGCGCTCGCGCAGGCGCGCGACGAGGACACCGCCGTCACGGCGGTCTACAGCGGCCGCCCCGCACGTGCCATCCATACCGACCTGATCCACCGGCTCGAGCGATCGGGTCTCGAGCCGCTCCCCTACCCGCTGCAGGGCGCCGTCGTCGGCGAGCTGCGCCCCGCCGCGGCCGAGCAGGGGCGAGGCGACCTGCTCTTCCTGCTCGCGGGGCAGGGCGTCGCGCTCGGTCGCGACGTGGGCGCAGCCGAGCTCGTCCAGACGCTCGCCCACGAGACGGACGACACGCTGCGCCGCCTCAGTTCGTAGTCCGCTCGTAGACCCGGATCGTCTCGTCCGCCATCCGGGCGACCGAGAACTCCGCGCGAGCCCGCTCGAGCCCGGCGCGACCGAGGGCAGCCGCACGATCGCGGTCGGCAAGCAACGCGCTCACGGCCCCCGCGAGCGCAGCGGGATCGTCCGGCGGGACGAGAAGCCCGGTCCGGCCGTCCTCGACGATCTCCGGCGCGGCGCTCACGCGCGTCGCGACGACCGGCTTGCCGGCGAGCATCGCCTCGAGCAGGGCGATGCCGAAGCCTTCCCAGCGCGCCGGATGGACGAGGACCTCGGCCCGCCGGTACAGGGCGGCGACGTCGCCGACGCGGCCGGGGAGGACGACGCCCTCCGCTGCGAGTCGCGTGCGGTCCGGCCCCTCGCCGAGGACGACGAGCACCGCCTCAGGGTGTCGCGAGCGGATCGCGGGCAGCGCGCGCACGGCGACGTCTACGCCCTTCTGCGCCGTCAGCCTCGCGACGCAGAGCAACACCCGAGCCCCCTCGCCGAGACCGAGCTCCGGATTCGGCGCCCAGGGCTCGGGGAGCGTGTCGAGCCCGTAGCGCACGACGTCGAGCTTTCCCGCCGGCAGGCCGACGCGCTCGATGCAGAACCGCCGCAGCGACTCCGAGATGCAGACGATCCGCCGCGCGCGCCGCGCGAGCGCGCGCTCGACGAACCGGAACGGCCCTGCCCGGAACGGGTCGTCGTTGTGCTTCGTCGAGACGACCCGTAGGTGCGTCACGAGCGCGCCGTAGACGTCCGCATGGACGAGGTGCGTGTGCACGAGGTCGGCGCCGAGCTCCCGCACCGCGTGCCGGACGCGGCCGACGAGACGCACGTCGAGGTCGCGCGGGCAGGCCAGCCGCACGAACGGCACGTCCAGCCCGGCGTAGAACGGATCCGGCGCGCCCGCAGTGTTGTCCAGTCCCACGAAGCCGACCTCGACACCCCGCGAGCGCAGCGCCGGGAGCAGCGTCAGCAGGTGACGTTCGGAGCCGCCGATCCCGCCGATCCGATGGATATGAACGACTCTCAAGCCGGCTTGCCCGAGAGCCTCGCCCACGGCCCGGCGCGCGCGAGCCGGCCGGCGAGCGCGAGCAGGGCGGCGCTCGCCGCGAGCGCGAGGACGAAGTCCCACGGCACGCGATAGCGCGTCACGCCCGCGAAGCCCATGGCCGCGAGCGTCTGGTATGCGAGGAGCAGCACGATCAGCACGGCCACGCGCCGCGGCAGCAGGAAGATCCCGACGAGCGCGAGCGCGTAGAGCGGAATCTCGTAGAGCGGCTGCGCCCACGTCCGAGCCTTGTCGAGGAAACCGCCGCGGCCCTCCCGCCCCTCGGTCCGGATCGATCTCGGGTCCCAGAGCATCTGCGCGGCCTGGCCCGCGAGCTTCGCCTTCTCGCCGGGATGGTTCCGCACGAAGTCGAGCACCAGGTGGCGGTAGTAGCGCATCTGGGCGCACTCGTCGACGCGGACGAGCCTGTGGTCGCGGTAGTACAGCGTCTCCGCCTCCTCAGGCGTGTAGGGCGAGCCGGGGATGCGCGGGACGTCGTCGATCCACTTCCCGGCCGCGAGCGTCGAGTAGGTCAGCGAGTTGTTCGCCTTCCAGAGCGCTCGGGTGTCGGTCGTGAGCGTGAAGCAGCCGACGGAGGCGGCGTTGCGCGCCGCCCACGGGACGAGCGTCAGCGCGCAGGCGCCGAGCACGGCCGCGCCCACGCGCCAGTCGCGCAGGAACGCGACGAGCACGAGCGGGAGGAAGACGAGGCGCGTGTTCGAGAGGATCGCGAGCCCGAGCACGACGCCGAGCGTGGCGCCCAGCCACGGCCGCCGCCGTCCGACCAGCACGAGCGTGAGCAGGACGATCACGGCCGCGAGCAGCTGGTCGAGGATCTCGCGATTCTCGTGGACGTCGTGCCAGACGAGGTACGGGTTCAGCGTCGCGATCACGGCCGCGATCGCGCCCGCATGCCGGGGCAGGAAGCGCCGGCCGATCGCGAGGACGACGAGCGCCGTCGCGAGCGCGACGAGGATCTGCGCGAACCCGACCGCCCACCACGTCCGGCCGAACATCCAGTAGATCGGGATCAGGAACCACGCGTAGAGCGGCTGCGTCCACGCCGACGGTTCGCCGGGGACGAAGCCGAAGGTCCCGCTGTGGACGAACTGCCGCGCGAAGTCGTCGCTCTTCTCCGTGAACGCCGTCAGGATCGCGCCCCGCTCGTGGAGGAGGACGGCGAGGCGCGGCAGGACGGCCGCCGCGGCGACGGCCGCCGTCGCCTGGCGGCGCGTCATGCGGGGACGGCGGCGGCGACCGGCGCTTCGACGTGCTGCCGCTGCCAGAGCTCGAGCATGAGGAGGCACCAGAGCCGGTGCGAGTGGTCCGCGCGGCCCTCGGCGTGGTCGCGGAGGAGGCGCTCGACCGCCGGGAGGCGGAGCTGCCCGCGGCGGCGCACCCGCGGGTCGAGCAGCACGTCGCGGGCGAATTCGCGCAGGTCGTCGCGGAACCAGCGAGCCAGCGGGACGCCGAAGCCGGTCTTCCGGCGCGCCAGGAGCTCGGCCGGAATCAGATCTCGGAACGCCTCGCGCAGCGGCGCCTTGTTGCGAGCGCCGAGCGTGACGCCGAGCTCGAGCACCTCGTGGTCGAGGAACGGCGAGCGCAGCTCGAGCGAGTGCGCCATCGAGGCGATGTCGCTCTTCAGGAGCAGGTCGCCGGGCAGGTACGTCTCGACGTCGAGCGCCTGCAGGCCCGCGGTTCCGCGGAGCCGCGGCGGCCCCAGAAGCGTCCCGGCGGCGGCCGGCTCGCGGACGAACTCGGGCTGCCAGAGCTCGGCGCGAAGCGGCAACGGAAACACCTCCATCAGGCCGGCGTAGCGTGCCGCGGCCGGTGTAGCGGTCATCTCGAGGAAGCGCGCCGCGCGGTTTGCGGGCGAGCGCGGCTCGTGCCGACCGGCGTGACGAAGCGCGGCGGCGGCGGCTCCCGTCCCGGGCAGAGCCGGCAGCCTGCTCGCGATCGCGACGGCCGAGTAGCGCTCGTAGCCTCCGAAGGCCTCGTCGCCGCCGTCTCCGGCCAGCGCGACGGTGACATGACGGCGCGCGAGCTCGCAGACGAGGAAGGTCGGGAGCGCGGCCTCGTCGCCGAGCGGCTCGTCGTACGCGTCGGCGAGGCGCGGGAGCTGGGAGGCCGGATCGAGCTCGACGACGAGCTCCTCATGCGCCGTGCCGAACCGCTGCGCGGCGATACGTGCCCACGGGCGTTCGTCGTAGCGCGCGTCTCCGAAGCCGACGGTGAACGTCCTGACCGGCTCCGCCGACGCCTCGGCCATCAGGCCGGCGACGACGCTCGAGTCGATGCCGCCGGAGAGGAGGGCGCCGAGCGGCACGTCCGCGACCAGGCGGCGACGGACGGCGGCGGCCACGACGGAGCGCACCTCGTCGAGCGACGGCCGGTCCGGCCGCGGCTCGAGTCGCCAGTAGCGCTCGAGCCGTTCGCGTCCATTCTCGACGACGAGCAGGTGCCCGGGCGGGACCTTGCGGACTCCGCGGAGCGCCGTCTCCGGCCCGGGGACGTACTGGAGCGCGAGGAACGCGTCGAGCGCCGCCGCATCGACCTCTCGCGGCAGGTCGGGGAGGGCGAGCAGCGCCTTCAGCTCCGACGCGAATGCGACCGAGCCGTCCGCGAGCCGCGCCCAGAGGAGCGGCTTCTTCCCCACGCGGTCGCGGGCGAGCACGAGCCGCTCGCGGCCGGCGTCCCACAGCGCGACCGCGAACATCCCGGACAGCCGCTCGACGAACCCGAGGCCGTGCTCCTCGTAGAGGTGCGGAAGCACCGGCGTGTCTCCGGTGCCCCGGACGTGGTGACCGCGCGCGTCGAGCTCGGCTCGCAGCGCGCGGAAGTTGTACAGCTCGCCGTTGAACACGGCGACGACGTCGCCGCCCTCGTTCGCCACGGGCTGGCTGCCGGTTTCGAGGTCGATGACCTGCAGGCGGCGGTGGCCGAGCACGCAGCGCCCGAAGACGTCGACGGCGCCCTCGTCCGGCCCGCGGTGGACGATCGTCGCGTTCATCCGCTCCACGAGCGCCGCGTCGGGCGGCGCCTGGCGGCCGACGAGTCCGCAGATCCCGCACACGCGCAACACGGTACGCGCTGGCTACCGGGCGCGCTCGGGTATTCCTAGAGGCGTGCGTCCCCGGGTGGCCTTCGTCTACCAGAACTCGCGCGCGGCACTCGCAACCGACGTCGCCGCCGGCCGCGCGCCCGACACGACGCTGCTCGGACAGAACCACCTGGCCGGGCTCGGGATCGACGCGCTCGTCCACGATCCCGTCCTGACGCGCCGCGGACTGCCGCGCCGGTTCGCGCGGGTCGCATGGAACGCGCGCGAGCTCCTCGCGCCGTGGGAGCTGTGGCGCGTGGACGCCGTCTTCACGCCGCTCGCGACGTTCTTCCCGCTCGCGGCGGTGCCCCGCCGGCTGCCGACGGTCGTGGTCAACTACGGGCTTTCGCTGACATACCGGCGCAGCACCGCCGCGCGCCGGCGTCTGCTCGCGGCGTCGCTGCGGGCGGCGTCCGCCGTCGTCTGCCTCGGCGAGTCGCAGTCGCGCCTGCTCGCGTCGCAGACGGGCGTCGTGCCGCGAACGGTCCACCTCGGCGTCGACGAGCGGTTCTGGTCGCCCCGGCCGCGGCCGGAGGCAGCCGAGCCGTACGTGCTCGCGGTCGGGAAGGACCTGGCCCGCGACTACGCGACGCTCGCGGATGCGCTCCGCGGGCTCGACGCGCCGGCGCGACTCGTGGCGCACCCGCGGAACCTCGCAGGCGTCCGGCTGCCGGCGAACGTGACGGCCGTCTCGTCGGTGCCCTGGGACGAGCTGCGCGAGCTCTACGCCGGCGCCGGTTGCGTCGTCCTCGCGCAGCGGCGCGAGGACTATCCCTACGGCTCGGAGAGCGGCGGGCTGACGGCGCTGCTCGAAGCGTGGGCTTGCGGGCGGCCGGTCGTCGCGACCGATCGAGCGATCGTGCGCGACTACTCGACGGAGCGCACGGCCGTCCTCGTCCCCGCCGAGGACGCATCGGCGCTGCGCGCCGCGATCGAAGCCGTGCTCGGCGACCCCGGGCGCGCGGCCGCGCTGGGCGTCGCCGCCCGCGCGCAGGTCGAGCGCGAGCACACGACGCGGCGGTTCGCCGAGCGCCTCGCCCCGATCCTCCGGGCGGCGGCGGCGCCTCGAGCAAAGTGACAAAGTGTTACAAGCCTGGCGGGCGGGAGCGAACGCCGACGGCTCCTCGCCTCGGACGCCTGCCCGAGTTTTGTAACACAGTGTCACGAGCGTCGGATCTGATGGAGTTCGGCAGGTGACGGGGAAGCGGTACGCCGTCGTCTCGTGCCACGTCGAGGCGATCCTGGACGACCGGACGTGGGAGGCGTTCTCGGCCTTCCAGGAGTCGGCGCCGGGCGGGTTCAGGATCGCGCCGCTCGTTCGCCCGCCGGACGAGGCGGCCGGCGAGGCGGCCGACGTCTGGCTCGAACGGGCGCGAGCCGCTGGCAGCCGCGGTCCGCTCGGCCACCACACCCACTTCGTCGGCCCCGGCCACGCCCGGCCGCCTCACCCGGGGCCCGAGCACGGGGAGCGCGTCCGCCGGGAGGCCGGGTGGCTCCGCGAGCAGGGCCTGCGGCCGCGCTTCTTCTGCGGAGGCGGCTGGTACATGGACGCCGGCGTCGCGAGCATCCTGGCCGAGCTCGGCTACGTGGACTGCACGGCGACGGCGTTCCGGCCGTCGTACCTCGACGATGCCGCACCGCGGCTCTCCCTCGACCGGCCTGCCCGACTCGTCCTCGGGCGGAGGCGCCTCCTTGCGATCCCGACGACGCACTCGCTCGGCCAGGCTGCCCGGGCCACGCTCGACCCGGAGCCGATGCCGGCGGTCGTCCACGTCTACTTCCACGACACCGACCTGCTCAGCCGGCGGCGGCGGCTCGCGCTGCGCGCGACGCTCGTCGCACTCGCGCGGCGCCGCGACGTCTCCGACCTCGACGAGGTCGCCGCGGAGGCCGAGGCGAGCGCGCCGGAGCTGCCGTTCCCGGCTACCTGAAGCCGCGAAAGGCGATGTCGTTCGCGAACAGCCGCGGCCCGAGCGGGACGAACCTGCCCGCCAGGTAGCGGAGCTCGACGTTCCCGAGCGGCGCGAGGAGCCGCAGCACGTCGTCGCCGCGGAACATCCGCAGATGGGTCGGGTCGTCGGCGAACTCGGGCGGCTGGCCCCGGAGGAACCGAAGCCTGCTCTTCAGCCGGTAGCTGTTCGGAACCGACCCGACGAACGAGCCGCCGGGCCTGAGGACGCGCACGACCTCGGCGACCAGCCGGTCCGGGAAGCGCACGTGCTCGAGCAGCTCTCCGGCGACGACGACGTCGAAGCTCTCGTCGGGGAACTCGAGCGGCTCGTCGACGTCCGCCCAGCGTGTCTCGATGCCGAGCGACGCGGCCGCGTGCTCGAGCAGCTCGCGGTCGATGTCCACGCCGACGACCGAGTTGCCCGGCGCATACGCGCGCGTCAGCGCGCCCGAGCGGCAGCCGAGATCGAGGACGCGCCGGCCGGGCCCGCCGACCCATTCCCGAAAGAGCCGCGCGCGCTCCGGCCCGCAGAAGACGAAGTCTTCGGGACGGCTCTCGCTGTGGTGCCGGCGGTACGCGCTCTCGAGCTCCTCGAGCTTCGCCACGGAGGCGAGTCTAGTGGCCCGCGCGTCGCTCGCCGCTCGTCCCGCACGGCTGAGCGGCCCGCAGCCGACCCCGCATCCCCACCCTGGGTGGGGGTGAAGCTCCCTCCTCCCTCTGGGCTCGACGATACCGAGCGAACTCGCACGCGTCTGTGCCGATTTCGTGCCGATTTCGAGTCGCGAGGCGGCCGCAGCCATGGCCGGACGATGGGAGAAGCCTCGCAGGCCCGTGCGGCGCGGCGCAGGAGCCGCGCCGCGGGCGCCGAACTGTCAGGATCCGGCCTTTCGGCGCAAACTGCGGCGATCCGGCCCAGTAAGATGGCGACACCCGTGGCAATCGAGCCAGCTCCGCCGGCCGAGCGGCCGCTTCCGGTCGCGGCCGTCGACATCCGGGCGAGCAAGCCGTACGTCCTCTCGCGAGCGACGCTCCGGCTGCTCTCCTTCCGCGTCGGCAGCGTCGTCTCTCACGTCGCTCTCGACCTTGCCGGCCTCGGCCTGGGCCTCTACGGCGCACTCGCGCTGCGCGAGCTCTACTACGGCCACTCGCCGATCCTCTGGGGGCTCCTCTGGGACGCCGAGACGAACTGGCTGCCGTTCCTCGCGCTCGTGACGGTGCTCGTCTTCTGGCAGGGCGGCCTCTACGACGCGCGCGAGCGGCGGGCCGGCTTCGGCCGGGTGGTCTCGTCCCTCGTCATCGTCGCGCTGCTGACGCTCGCGTTCGGGCTCGGCACGGGCCACGAGTTCGGCACCTTCGGGATCATCCCGACGACGCTCCTCCTGACCGCGCTCTGCATCGGGCTCTTCCGCGCGAGCTACGACGTCCTGACACGCGAGGCGATGCGCCTGATCGGCGTCCAGCGGCGCGCGATCCTGGCCGGCGAGGGCGAGCATCTGCTCCATCTCTACCGGGCGCTCGGCACGGGCCGCGGCGGGATCGACTACCGCTTCGTCGGCGCCGTGACGACGTCGAAGGTGCCGCCGGCGCTGCCTGCGCTCGGCCAGGTCGGCGACCTCCGCGCGATCCTCGGCGAGCATGACGTCGACGAGCTGATCGTCACGGACTCCGATTTCAGCGAGCGCGAGCTGCTCGACATCGTCGACACGGCGCACCGCTCGGGCGTGCGCGTCCTGATCGCGCCGAAGACGACCGAGCTCCTGACGCAGCGCGCGGAGTACGTGCCCGGCCAGGGGTCTCCGCTGTTCGAGCTGCGACCGCCCGTCTTCGTCGGCACGGACTGGCTGATCAAGCGGACGTTCGACGTCGCCGTCAGCCTGCTCGTCCTCGTCGCCGGCCTGCCGGTCTGGCTCGCGATCGCCGCGGCGATCAAGCTCACGTCGAAGGGGCCGGTCTTCTACGCCGACCGCCGCATGGGCCTGCACGAGCTCGAGTTCGGCATGCTCAAGTTCCGCACGATGAAGGCCGGGGCGGCCGAGCTCCAGCGTGAGCTCGAGCCGCGGAACGAGGCCGGCGGTGCGCTCTTCAAGATCCGCGACGACCCACGCGTCACCGCCGTCGGGCGGGTGCTCCGCCGCTACTCGATCGACGAGGTGCCGAACCTGTGGAACGTCCTGCGCGGCGAGATGAGCCTCGTCGGCCCTCGGCCGCTCCCGCTTCGCGACTTCCGGCTGCTCGAGCCGTGGCACCGCAAGCGTTACCTCGTCCTGCCGGGGATGACGGGGCTCTGGCAGATCTCCGGCCGCTCGAACCTGTCCTTCGACGACCTGGTCCGGCTCGACTTCTACTACCTGGACAACTGGTCGATCTGGCTCGACATCTCGATCCTCGCCCGGACCCTGCCGGCGGTGCTGACCCAGCGAGGCGCGTATTAGCGTCCATCCGGCCGCCGCGACCGGCTTTACGGCCGAGGCGGACGCGTACGAGGCGGCGAGACCGTCGTACCCCGAGGAGGCCGTCCGGTTCCTCGCGGAGCGGCTCGGTCTCCGCGCCGGGCGGACGGTCCTCGACCTCGCCGCCGGCACGGGCAAGCTCACGCGGCTGCTCGTGTCGACCGGGGCGCGCGTCATCGCGGTCGAGCCGCTCGCGGCGATGCGGGCGAGGCTCGAGCAGGCCGTGCCCGGGGCGCAGTCGCTCGACGGAACCGCGGAGGCGATTCCGCTCCCCGACGCGTCGGTGGACGCGGTCACGGTCGCGCAGGCGTTCCACTGGTTCCGGTTCGACGAGGCGCTTGCCGAGCTTCATCGCGTCCTCCGACCCGGCGGCGGGCTCGCGCTCGTGTGGAACGAGTGGCGCGAGGAGGATCGGCTCGTCGCGGCGGTCGAGGCGATCGTCGTGCCGCTGCGCGGCGAGGTTCCCACGCGCCGGGGCGGAGGCTGGCGCGACGAGTTCGCCACGAGCCGGCTCTTCGGCCCGCTCGAGGAGACCACCTTCGAGTACGTGCAGACGATCGACGCCGAGCAGCTGGTCAGCCGTGTCCTGTCGATCAGCGTGGTCGCCGCCCTGCCGCCCGACGAGAAGGCGGCGGTGGCGGAGCGGGTGCGGGCGCTGACGGACGGCCTGCCGGAGCGCTTCCCGCTGCCGTACGACACGCGTGTCTTCCTGTGCCACCGTTCCTAATCGAGCCATGACCAGGATCGTCAACATGCACGAGGCGAAGACGCACCTCTCGAAGCTCGTCGCTGCGGCGGCCGAGGGCGAGGAGATCGTGATCGCGCGTGCAGGCAAGCCGGTCGCCAGGCTCGTCGCCTACAACGGCCGGGGGCCAAGGACGCCCGGCGGTTGGGAGGGCAAGGTCTCGATCTCCGAGGACTTCGACGACGACGAGGAGCTGATCGCGCTGTTCGAGGGCTCCGAGTCGTACGATCCCTGAGGCTCCTCCTCGACAGCCACGTACTGCTCTCGTGGCTCGACCCGGGTCGGAAGCTGACTGCTGCCACTCAGGCACTCATCGCTGACGAGAGCACCTGGGTCGCGGTCAGCGCGGCGACCGCCTGGGAGCTGGCGATCAAGGCTTCGACCGGCAAGCTCACGCTCCCGGACGACTTGCCGGCCCAGCTCGAGCGGCACCGCTTCGTGCCACTCCACGTGACGGTCGAGCACGGCCTCGCAACGCGCAACCTGCCGCTCCACCACCGCGATCCATTCGACCGGATGCTGATAGCCCAGGCCCAGCTGGAGGGCCTCACGATCGTGACGCGCGACCCGATCTTCGCCCGCTACGGCGTACTCGTCCTTCCTGCGTGACGGCAATACTGAGGCGCGTGCGGGCACCGAAGATCCTCGCGGTCGCGTCTGCGATCGACCTCGACTTCCGCTACGGCTGCACGCCGGCGTGGTGGCAGCTGTGGAAGGGCCTCGCGGAGGCCGGCTGCGACGTGATCGTCACGCCGTACCGCGGCCGGCCGATCGAGTCGCCGTGGTGGCGGACGGCGCCGAACCCCTGCTACCGGGAGGCCGAGCTCTACGCGGCGGCGCGCAACGCGCTTGCGCGGCTGAAGGGAGACAGCCGGCTCCGGCGCAGGGAGCACGACCCCGCCGACACCGACCGCTACGTCCGCGAGGTCGTCTGGCGGCTCGTCACTCCACGCTGGCAGCGGCACCTCGAGCGGATCATCGAACGCGAGCGAGACGTCGACGCGGTGATCGTCTTCACGGTCCCGATGAGCCACATCCGCGGGATCCCGAGCGCGCTGCGCGACCGATTCGACGTGCCGGTGCTCTTCTACGACGGCGACGTCCCGATGAGCCTGCCCGAGTTCGGCGGGATGGACACGGGCTTCAACTACTACCACGGGGCCGATCCGGGCGAGTACGACCTTGTCGTGTCCAATTCGGAGGGCGGCCTCGCCCGCCTGCGCGAGCTCGGCGCCCGGCGCGCGGAGGCCGTCTTCTGGGCCGCCGACCCGAGCATCTTCTCGCCGCTGCCGTCGGAGAAGCTCCACGACGTGTTCTTCTTCGGGAACGGGGCGAAGTTCCGGAGAGAATGGCTTCAGGCGATGGTCGCGGAGCCGAGCCGGCGCCTCGAGGACGTGAGCTTCGCCCTCGGCGGCTACGACTTCGGCGGCGACTTCGGCCGGGCGCAACGGATCGGCGACGTGCCGTTCAACGCGTTCAACCAGGCGATCTCTGCGGCGCGGATCAACCTGAACGTCACGCGGCGCGCGCACGCGACCGTGACGGCGTCGTCGACCTGCCGGCCGTTCGAGCTCGCGATGGCGGGCGCGACGATCGTCTCGAACCCGTGCGCCGGCATCGACCGCTGGTTCGAGCCGGGCCGGGAGCTGCTCGTCGTCGAGACGGCGGACGACGCCGTCGAGGCCTACCGCGCGCTGCTGAACGACCCCGCACGTGCAGAGGAGCTCGGCCGCGCCGCGCGCGAGCGCGCGCTCGACGAGCACACGTACGTGCACCGTGCGCGCCGGCTCCTCGAGCTCGCGGGCCTCACGGAGGCGGCCGCGGCGGTGGCCGGTGGCTGACGTCGTGGCCGAGGCGCGCGAGGTCGACCCGAGGCTCGCGCGGCTGAAGCGGCTCGCGATCGTGCCGGCGCTGAACGAGGAGGGAGGCGTCCCGCGCGTCATCGACGAGATCCGCGCCTTCGATCCGGAGATCGAGATCGTCGTCGTCGACGATGGCTCCCGCGACCGGACCTCCGAGGTCGCGGCTTCCTGCGGCGCCCACGTCCTGCGCCTGCCGTTCAACCTCGGCATCGGCGGCGCCGTCCAGACCGGCTTCCGCTACGCGTTCGAGAACGGCTTCGAGCTCGCGGTCCGCGTCGACGGCGACGGCCAGCACGACGCGTCGCAGCTCGGCCTGCTCCTCGAGCCCGTGCTCTCCGGCGAGGCCGACATCTCCGTCGGCTCTCGCTTCGCCGGCATCGCGGGCTACAGGTCGTCGCGCGGCCGTCACATCGCGAACCGGATCTTCGCCGGCACTGCCTCGCTCGTCACCCGCCAGCGAGTGACCGATCCGTCGTCGGGGTTCCAGGCGCTGAACCGGCGCGCGATCGCGCTCTTCGCCGCCGACTACCCGCACGAGTTTCCCGAGGTCGAGGCCACCGTCATGGTCGCGAGGCACCGGCTGCGCCGCGTCGAGGTGCCGGTTGCGATGCGCGAGCGTCAGGCCGGCCGTTCCTCGATCGGCCTCGTCCGCTCGATCTACTTCATGACGAAGGTGCTGCTCGCGCTCTTCGTCGGCCTGTTCCGCCGCAACGTCGTACCCATGGAGGACCGATGATCCCCGTACCGATCTCGATCGCGGGCGCGATCTCTTCGTTCCTGCTCGTGCTCTTCGTGCTCGAGCTGATCCGCAAGCGCCGGCTCCGCGAGCGCTACGCGATGCTCTGGCTGGCGAGCGGCGTCGCGCTCCTCGTGCTCTCGATCTGGCGGAGCGGCGAGAACACGATCGCGAGCTGGTTCGGCGTCCAGACGTACCCGCCGGCCGTGCTGTTCGCGGTCGCGACGCTGTTCATCCTGCTCGTGCTGCTCGACTACTCGACGGTGATCTCGAAGCTCGCCGATCAGAACGTGATCCTCGCGCAGCGGCTCGCCCTGCTCGAGAGCGAGCTCCGTGACGAGCGCGCCGGCGAGAGCTAGAGGGTTCATGTGATCGGTCGCCGTCGTGGGCGGCGAGAGGAGGGGCGATGAAGTACATGCTGTTTACGTACCGCAACCCGAGCGTTCAGCTCGACCAGGAGCAGAGGGCGACGGTCCCGGCCGCCGTTGCGGCCTGGTGCGAGGAGATGGATGCGCGCGGCGTCCGGCTCGAGGGGCACGTGCTCGGTCCCCACGCGGAGACGCTGACCATTCGGATGCGAGCCGGCGAGACGATCGTCGGGCACGGACCGGTCAGCGACCAGGCCTTCCAGATCGCCGGATTCAACATCCTCGAATGCGCCGACCTCGACGAGGCCCTCGAAGTTGCCTCGAAGAACCCCGGTGCGACCTTCGGCATCCTGGAGCTGAGACCCATCGAGCCGTGAAGGCTCAGCAGGAGCGCGCTCCGAAGAACAGGGTCGTTCCGTCGCGGACAGGCCGGCCGTAGCGGGCGCGCAGGCCGCCGAGTATCTCCGGCTCGTGAAGGAACGCGCGTGCTGCGAACACGGCGCCGACGCGCGCGTCGCGAAGCTCCCGCAGCGCCTTCGCCGGCGGTAGCGAGGGCGTCGCGAGCCGGACGAGCGACGTGTCGACGAGCTGCCCCGGCAGGACTCGATGGGCGCGGAACGCCACGATCGGCTGGTCGGTCGCAACAGGCCGTGGGCAGGCGGCGAGGCGCGTCGACGCGCGGACGAGCTCGTCCGGCTCCGCCGTGATCCGGAGGTCGATCCGGTGGGCCTGCTGCGCGCCTCCGGCCGCGAGCGCGGCCGCGAGGGCGAGCGCGGCAGGGGCCGCGGCCCGGCGGGGCGCGATCTCGACGATGCGGCCGAGTCCCACGCCCGCTGCGGCCGCCACCGCCGCGCAGAGCAGCACGAGGTGGTGGTCGAAGAGCGGCTTCTGCCAGAGCAGGAAGAGGACGACGGCGACCGTCCAGAGCCAGAGCGGCCACGCCCGCCTCCACGCGACGACGGCCGCGGCGGCGCCGACGAGGGCGAGCCATGCAGACGGCGTGTGGAGCTCGAGGAAGTGGCGCAGCGCGTGCGAGCTCGACTCCGGGCTCGGGAAGGACCGCGCGTCGCGGTGGAACTGGACGGCGCCGTCCCAGAGCGAGCCCAGAACGCCGGCGTAGGCGATCACGAACGCGAGTGCGACGGTCCCGGCGCCCGCGGCCGCTGCGAGCCAGTCGCGACGCCCCGCACGCAGCCCGAGCGCGGCGAACGGGATCGCGGCCAGGAGCGCGAAGAGCTTCACCGAGACCGCGAGCGCGAGCACCGCGCCGGCCACGGCCGCCAGCCAGAGCGGAGCGCGCCGCCGCAGCCCGTAGGCGGCCAGCGCGAGCGCGACGAGCGAGAGCGAAGCCGACGGGACGTCCGCGTCGACGCGCATCGCCTCGCTCGGGAACGGCGGCAGGATCGCGAGCAGGGCCGAGGCCGCGAGTCCACCCGGCGGCCCGGCGAGGGCGCGTCCGAGCGCGTACGCGCCGAGGCAGCCGAGCACCGCGACGAGGACGAAGCCCTCCCGAGCCGCGACGATGGAGTAGCCGGAGAACGCGCCGACGATCCGGAGCAGGGCGTAGAACCCCGGCGGCTGCGACGCGAAGACCTCGCTCCCGAGCGTCTGCCCGTGGCGGAGCGCGTCGAGGCTCGCGAGGTAGACGCCCTCGTCGTAGTTCGTCGCGGTGTGGAGGTTGCGGGCGAAGAGCAGGCCCTCGAGCGCGAGGAGCACGCAGACCGCGGCGGCCTCGAGCGGCCAGGGAACGCGCAGCTTCGAGCTCAGCCGACGCTCACCGTGACCGGCTTGCCGAGCACCAGCGGGTCGCCCAGCGTCGGGTCGCCGAGCCAGTTCGATGCGGCGGCGACGTAGTACGTCCAGCGGCCTCGCGGCACCCGTTCGTCGACGGCGCGGAGCGTGGTCGTCACCGCCACGACGGTCGCCTCGAGGAAGCAGTCCGCGTGGCTTCCGCGGCGGCACTTCATGCCCTCGACGATCGGCGGGTTCGCCGCGGTGACCGGGTCGGGTGCGAACGCCGGTGCGCGGTAGACGCGGTAGAAGGCGGTCGCGGAGCCGTTCCGGGCGGGCCAGCTGAGCTCCACGCGCCCGGTCTGCGCCCGCGCGTCGACGCGGAAGCCGGAGTCGATCGGGAGGTAGAGGCCGTCCGGGTAGACCTTGAGCGCCTGGGCCGTCCGCTGTGCGCGTAGCGTCGCGACCATCAGCAGCGGGACGAGCGCGAAGACGACGACGACCGCGGCGAAGCGCCGCTGGTTGCGCGGCCAGCGCGGCTCGGCGGCCCGGAAGCGCTCCGAGGCGCGGGCCGCGTAGGTCGGGACGAGCAGCGGCAGCGCCGTCCCGAGCAGGAGGTACGCGGGGAAGCCCGGCATCATCAGCCGGAAGAAGCTCGCGTCCTCGACGCTCGCGTGCGGCGAGCTGCCCTTCACGAAGAAGTACGCGAAGAACCACGCGCCGAGGAACGCCGCCTTCGGCGCCTGACGCAGCGCGACCGCGGCGGCGCCGGCGATCGGCAGGTACTCGAGCGGGCGGACGCTCCAGAAGAACTCGCGGAGGACGTCGAGGTTGTGGCCGATCTGCCCCCAGTCGACGTGGACGTACTTCGTCACCGGGTGGAGGAACGCGAGCGGGACGCCGCCGAACCCCATGTACGCGAGCGCCGGGCTGCCGCTCGCGAGCGCCGGGTTCTCGCCGAGGCCGCGCTGCTTCCAGATCGCGAGCGTGATCATCGTCACGCCGAGGGCGCCGACGAACGGGACGAGCTGGCGCCAGCGGCGGGCGAGCAGGAAGCCGAGCAGCGGCGCCGCGACGAAGAGCCCGTTCGCCGGCTTGATCCCGACGGCGAAGCCGGTGGCGAGGCCGGCGACGAGCCCGTCCCGGACGTCGCGGCCGTCGAGCGCTCGGAAGCAGAAGTAGGCGGCGACGAGCAGGGCGACCATCGACGGGTAGTCGCCGAGGTTCGTCAGCCCGAGCGCCTGCGGCAGGAAGAGCTCGACCCACTTCTGGTGGTAGCGGTGGTCCCAGAGCGGGATCACGGCGTACGGCGCCGCGACCCAGCACGCGGCGGCCCAGTAGCCGAGCAGGCGGCCGCCGAGACGCGACGCGATCCCGTAGACGCACAGCGTCGCGACCGGGCCGAGCACGACGGCGTTCAGGACGATGATCGCCGGCATTCCGTCGAGCACGTTCGGGCCTGCGAACAGCGCGATCGGGGTCGTCAGGAACGACCAGCCGTAGCCGATCGCCGTCGTCGGCAGCTGCCAGCCGGTGAGCAGCCACGAGGTCGTGTAGTAGAAGGTCTCGTCGCCGCCCTGGTAGTAGAGCCACCCGTTGTGGCGGACGGTCAGCGCGAACGCGACCAGGCCGAGCCACTGCGCGAGCACGATCGGCGCGAGCACGAGCACCGGCCGGCCGGCGACCGCCTCGAGCCGGCGAGCGACAGCGGCGAGCCGCGTCTCGAGCGGTTGCCGGGCGGCTTCGATCAACCGGGCGACGCGGCCCTCAGGCCACGGGCGCTGGTGCGTTGGCTCGGTACCAGGCGATGGTGCGTTCGAGGCCGTCGCGGAGGCGGGTTCCGGCCCGGAAGCCGAAGAGCTCGAGCGCGCGGCGGGTGTCGAGCAGCCGGCGGGGCTGGCCGTTCGGCTGACTCTCGTCCCACTCGATCTCGCCCTCGAAGCCGGTCAGCTCGGCGATCAGCCCGGCGAGGTCGCGGATCGAGATCTCCTCCCCGGAGCCGAGGTTGACCGGCTCTGGGCCGTCGTAGCGCTCGGCGGCGAGCACGATCGCCGCCGCGCAGTCCTCGACGTAGAGGAATTCGCGCGTCGGCGAGCCGTCGCCCCAGAGGACGACCCGGTCGCGGCTCTCGAGCATCTTGCGGATCAGCGCCGGGATGACGTGCGAGGTCTGGAGGTCGAAGTTGTCGCGGGGCCCGTAGAGGTTGACCGGCAGCAGGTAGATCGCATTCAGCCCGTACTGCTCCCGGTAGGCCTGCGCCCCGACGAGGAGCGCCTTCTTCGCGATCCCGTACGGCGCGTTCGTCTCCTCGGGATAGCCGTTCCAGAGCTCCTCCTCGTGGAACGGCACCGGCGTGAACTTCGGGTACGCGCAGATCGTCCCGAGCACGACGAGCTTCCGGACGCTCGCGAGCCGGCTCTGCTCGACGACGTTCGCGCCCATCGCCAGGTTCGCATACCAGAACCGGCCCGGCTGTGCGCGGTTCGCGCCGATCCCGCCGGCGAGCGCGGCGAGGTGGATCACGAGCTCCGGCTCCGCCCGTGCGAACAGGCGTGCCGCATCCTGCTCGTGCGTCAGGTCGAACTCGGCCGAGCGCGGAACGATCGCCTCGTGCCCGGCCGCCTCGAGCCTCTCGACCACGTGCGAGCCGAGGAACCCGGAGCCGCCGGTGACGAGCGCCCTCATCCGGTCCGGACCGGCTTGCGGTCGAGCCAGTCGACCCGGCCGATCCAGCGCTCGCGGTTCTGCGCGTACCAGCCGATCGTCCGCAGGATCCCCTCCTCCCACGAGACGAGCGGCCGCCAGCCCGTCTCCTCGGCCAGCTTCTCGTACCCGACCCGCAGCGCGAGCACCTCGCTCTCGCCGGGGCGGTACCGCCGATCGGTCACGACGAGGCGACGGCCCGCCGGCCAGTACCCGGCCTCCTCGCCGACCCGCAGGATCAGGTTCGCCCAGTCCTCCATGGCGATGTTCTCGCCCTGGCCGTAGCAGTACACGTCGCCCGGCCTGCCCTGCGCCGCCACCGTCAGATGCCCGCGCACGCCGTCCGTGCAGAAGCAGAAATCGCGCAACGGCGCGAGCGCGCCGAGCTCGATCTCCTCCCGCTCGAGCGCCTGCGTCACGATCGTCCCGGTCACGTAGCGCGGGTTCTGGCGCGGCCCGTAGTTGTTGAACATCCTGGTGACGACGCCCGGCAGCCCGAACGCGTCGTGGTAGTTCATCGTCAGGAAGTCCGCCGCGACCTTCGACGTCGCGTAGATCGACTTCGGATTGATCGGCGAGCGCTCGTGGAAGACGACGCCGCCGTCCTTGTCGAACTCGTGCTGATGCCTCACGGCCTCGCGGACGTTCCCGTACTCCTCCGACGTTCCGGCCGTGTCGAACTTCTCCAGCTCGAGGCCCTGATCGACGACCGACTGGAGCAGGTTGAGCGTCCCGACCGTGTTCGCCATCATCGTCTCGTACGGCCGATGCCACGACTCCCCGACGTGCGCCTGAGCACCCAGATGGAACACGTACGGCCGGTCGTCGGCCGCCCGCAGGTCCTTCATCAGGTAGTCGATCGACGTCTTGTCCGTCAGATCCGCGAACACCGGCCGGATCCGGCCGCGCAGATGCCCGAGGTTGTTCAGCGCGCCGCTCGACGTCGCCCGCACGAGCGCGGTGACGTTCGCGCCCAGCTCCACGAGCGCGTCCGTCAGATGCGACCCCATGAACCCGTCCGCGCCCGTCACGAGCACCGTCCGGCCTGCGTACGCGTCGCCGTGCTCCTGCCGGAGCCGGTCGGCGGCGTCCTCTGTCCAGCCGGAGGCGGCGGTCACTCCCACGGGCCTCGAAGGTTAGCGTCGCGCCGCCTTAGAATCGCCGCGGTGCGGGGCTGGTTGCGCCTCTACCGGACGAGCGTCGGCGTCGGCCTCGGCTATCTGGCCCGGCACGGCTATCTCCGGGAGGCGGTCGTCCGCGTCGTCGTCCCACTCGATCCGAGCCGCTACCTCGAGCTGCCGCAGACACGGCGGGAGCTGTCCGCCCGTCCGGGCGAGCGCGTCCTCGACCTCGCGAGCCCGAAGGTGCTCGCGGTCTCGCTCGCGCGCGAGGGCGTCGAGGTCACGTCGGTCGATCTGTTCCCCGAGGAGATCGCGGTGTGGCGAAAGCTCGTCCCGGCCGAGCCGAACCTGCGCCTCGAGGTCGGCGACGGCCGCGCACTGCCCTTCGAGGACGCCGCCTTCGACCACGCATACTCGGTGTCCGTGCTCGAGCACATCGCCGAGCCGGGCGACGAGGAGGCGCTGCGCGAGCTCGGCCGGGTCGTCCGGCCGGGCGGCCGCGTCGTCCTGACGCTTCCCTTCGCCGCGCGCGGCCACGACGAGCTGCGCGCCGCGCCGCTCTACGGGTCGGGCGAGCGGCGCGGTGAGCGCTATTTCTTCCAGCGCTGGTACGACGAGGCGCGCATCGACCGGCTGGCGGCGTCCGCGCCCGGGCTCGAGCTTCGCTCGCGGCGCGTCGTCCGGCTCCAGCCGAACCTCAACCGCGCCTACACGAGCACCTTTCCGCTGCTCGTGCCGCTCGGACCGCTGTTCGGCCTGCTCGCGCGCGAGCGCCACGGCCCGGGCGGCGACGTCGTCCGCCTCGTCTTCGAGCGGCGCTGACGCCTAGACTCGCGGAAACTTCGAGCAGAGGAGGAGAGCATGAGCGTCCTGATGGTGTTGCGGCTGCCCGCCGACCCCGACAAGCTCGAGGAGTTCGCCGCCGCGAACCGCGACCAGATGGGGGCGATCGCCCAGCTGGCGAAGGAGCACGGCGTGATCAGCCATCGCTTCTACGGTCGCGAAGGGGAGATCATGGTTGTGGACGAGTGGGAGTCCGAGGCCGGCTTTCGCGCCTTCTTCGAGGCGGCGAGCGGCAAGATCGGACCGATGATGGGCGAGGTCGGCGTCACGGCCGAGCCGGAGCCGACCTTCTGGCGCAGGCTCGAGACCTACGACGAGGTCTGAGCGAGCTCGCGGTACACGGCCTCGTGGCGGCGCGCGCTCTCGTCCCACGTGAAGAGGCGCGCGCGCTCGAGGCCGAGCTCGACCAGCTCGCCCGAGAGCGCCCGCACGATCGCGGCGGCCATGTCCTCCGGGGCTTCCGGGTCGAAGTACTCGGCCGCGTCGCCGCAGATCTCCGGCAGCGACGACGCCCGCGCGACCGCGACGGGGCAGCCGCACGCCATCGCCTCGAGCGGCGGCTGGCCGAAGCCCTCGTAGAGGCTCGGGAAGACGAGCGCCGCCGCCCGGCGGTAGAGATCCAGGAGCTCGTCGGCAGGTACGCGGCCGCGCGGCTCGACGCCGGGTGGCACGGGGTGCCCTTCGTGGCCGGCGCCCGTCAGGACGAGCCGGAGCTCGGGGCGCTCGCGCCGTACCAGCGCGAATGCCTCGAACAGCCGGTCGTGGTTCTTGTGCGGCCACCGGTGGGCCGGATAGAGGAGGAACGGCTCGCGCTCGACGCCGTCGGCGGCGCGGAAGCGGTCGTGGTCGATGCCGTGCCGGATCGCGCGGACGCGCTCGGGCGGCAGGCCGTAGAGGTCGATCAATTCTCCCCGCGAGTGCTCGCTGATCGCGATCACGATCCGGCTCCGGCGGACGGTCCAGCCGTACACGACCCGCCGGTACGTGAGCTCGGCGCGCGAGAAGAACTCGGGGAAGCGCTCGTGCTGGAGGTCGTGGACCGTCGTCGCGGCCGGCGGCCGCTCGATCGGCGGCAGCATCACGCTCAGCGGGAAGTGGATCGCGTCGAGCCGGTCGAGTCGCAGCCGGCGCATCAGGCGGCGCGGGCGGGTTGCGGCGAGCGACATCGCGAGGATGCGCCCGGGCATCGTCGTGCTCGCGCGGTATTCGGGGACGAGCTCCGCGGGCAGCCCGTCGGCGGCGTCGCGGGCGATCGTCGGCACGAAGGCGACGTACTCGAGCCCGGCACGCCGGGCGAGCGCTCGCGACAGCTCGCGCGCGTACGTCTCCGAGCCGCCGACGAGTCCCGGAACGAGCGTCAGCAACGAGAGCCCGACGACCACCGGCCGAGCTTACAAGGCCGTTATGGCCGCCCGTTACAATGCTCCGGATGCCTGCCGCCGAGGAGGAAACCCGCATGGTTGCGGGGATTTCGCCTCCGGAAGACGTCGATGTCTCGGCGCTCTTCGAGCGGCTGAAGGAGGAGGTCCGCCGGGCGGGACCGTCGTCCGCCGGCGGCGCCGGCAAGGGCCGGAAGCTCGCCGCGCGGGCGCAGGCCGAGCGGATGTGGCCGGTGTCGGCCGAGCGGCCGCTCGAGCGGCGGCCGGGCCCGAAGGGCGTGCTGCTGCGGCCGGTCAAGCCCGTGCTGCGGCGGCTGATGCGGTGGTACGTCGAGCCGCTCGCGGCCGAGCAGCGCGCGTTCAACGACGCGGTTCTGAAGCTCGTCGACGACCTGTACGAGGAGTCGGACCGCGCGTCGGCCGGGCTCGAGGCCGTGCGGCGGACGCTCGGGGAGCTGGAGGAGCGGGTCCTGCGGACAGAGCGGCGCGGCGGCTCGACGACGGGCCCGCCGCAGACGGTCGCGGCGCAACCGGCCGCCGCCGCGGTGCCAGACTACTTCGCCTTCGAGGCGCGGATGCGCGGGTCGACGGCGGAGGTGCGGGAGCGGCAGAGGTCGTACGTCGCCGATTTCCTGGACGCCGCGCCGGTGCTCGACGTCGGCTGCGGACGCGGCGAGTTCCTGGGGCTGCTGCGGGACGCCGGTGTCGAGGCGCGCGGCGTCGAGGCCGACGCGGACATGGTCGCGTTCGCCCGTGCCGAGGAGCTTCCGGTCGAGCACGCGGACGCGCTCGCGTACCTGGCGGAGCTCGAGAACGGCTCGCTCGGCGGAATCTTCGCGGCGCAGTTCGTCGAGCACCTCCCGGCGCCGGCGCTGCTGCGGTTCCTCGAGCTGGCGGCGGCGAAGCTCCGTCCGGGCGGGCTGCTCGTCGCGGAGACGATCAACCCGCTCTCGCCGCTCGCGTTGCGCAACTACTTCGCGGACCTCACCCATGCGCAGCCCCTCGTGCCGGAGACCCTCGCCCTGCTCGCGCAGCAGGCGGGATTCGCACGGGTCGAGACGCGGTTCCTGAACGCGCCAGAGCCGCCCGAGCAGCTCGACGAGCGGGTCGCCGAGCTGCTCTTCGCGCCGCTCGACTACGCGATCGTCGCGCGGACGTGACCGCGGGCTCGGACGCGAGCCGGTGGAACAAGAGTTGCAGTTTCGGCACAGTCGCGTCACCCATGCGTAGGACGTTCCGCGCTACGCTCGCCGCGGGTGGCGGGTGGACTTCACTCCCCACCCAGGGTGGAGAAGTGGGCGTGGGCGGGGGTATGCGGACGGTCACGGAGCCGGCGCGCTGGCTCACGGCGGCGGGGCGGGGCGGCAGGTGAGGATCGCCGTCTGCCGGCCGCAGGTGCCGTTCGCGCACGGCGGCGCCGAGATCTTCGCCGACCGGCTCGTCGCCGAGCTGCGGGCGCGCGAGCACGACGCCGACCTCGTCACCGTCCCGTTCAAGTGGTATCCGGGCGAGCGCGTCCTCACGCAGGCGTTCCTCTGGCGGCTGCTCGACCTGGAGGAGGCCGACGGCCGCCGCATCGACCTCGTCGTCGCGACGAAGTTCCCCTCCTACTGCGTTCGCCACCCGAACAAGGTCGTCTGGCTGCTCCACCAGTTCCGCCAGGCGTACGAGCTCGACCGAACGGCGCTCGGCCAGTTCGGCGAGGCGCCGGAGGAGCGCGCGACCCGCCGCGCGGTCCAGCGGCTCGATCGGGTCGCGCTCGGCGAGGCCCGCCGTGTCTTCGCGACGTCGCGCAACGTGGCCGACCGGCTCGAGCGGTCGACCGGCCTCCGCGCCGAGGTGATGCCGCACCCGCCGCAGGAGCTCGACTACCGCTGCGACGAGTACGGCGACTTCGTCCTCTCGGTGGGCCGCCTCGACCGGGCGAAGCGCGTCGACCTGATCCTCGAGGCGGTGGCCGTCGATCCTGCCCTCCGCTGCGTCGTCGCCGGCGACGGGCCCGACCGTGCGCGACTCGAGGACGTCGCCCGCAGGCACGGCCTCGACGGTCGCGTCACCTTCGCCGGCCGCGTCGACGAGCGCGAGCTCTCGGATCTCTACGCCCGTTGCCTCGCGGTCTACTACGCGCCCGTCGACGAGGATTTCGGGATGGTGCCGTACGAGGCGTTCCTCGCCGAGAAGCCCGTGATCACGACGACGGACGCCGGCGGGCCGCTCGAGATCGTCGCCGACCGCCGCACGGGTCTCGTCTGCGACCCGCGCGCGGCCGCGCTCGCGGAGGCGTGCGCGTGGCTCCGCGGCCACCGCGACGACGCACGCGCGTTCGGCCGCGCCGGCCGCGCCATCGCCGAGCGGGTCTCGTGGACCGAGACGGTCGAGCGGCTGCTCTCGTGAAGGTCGCCTACTACTCGCCGCTCCCGCCGTCGCGCTCGGGCGTCGCCGACTACAGCGCCCTGCTCCTTCCCGCGCTCGGCCGCCGGCTCGAGGTCGAACCCGTCCGGCCCGGCCGCTTCCGCCGCGAGCCGAAGGGCGACGTCTCCGTCTACCACGTGGGGAACGACCCGGAGGCGCACGGCTGGATCCTCGAGGCGCTCCGCCGCCGCCCCGGCGTCGTCGTGCTCCACGAGTTCGTCCTCCACCACCTGGTCGCGGGAATGACGCTGGCGCGCGGCGACGCGGACGGCTACAAGGACGCGCTCGAGCGCGAGCACGGCCTCGTCGGGCGGCTGCTCGCGTACGCGGTGCTGGACAACAAGCTCCCGCCGTTGTGGGAGACGCGGCCCGAGGACTTCCCGCTCGCGGGCGAGGTGCTCCGGCTGGCGACGGGCCTGATCGTCCACTCTCGCTTCGTCGAGGAGCGTGCCCGCGCCGCCGGCTTCGACGGGCCGATCTGGCGGATCCCGCACCCGGCCTGGCCGCTGCCGGCGATCGAGCGCGCCGGCGTCGAGGGGGCGCCTCTCGTCGGCTGCTTCGGACACCTGAACGAGTCCAAGCGCGTCCCCCAGCTGCTCGAGGCGTTCGCGCGGCTTCGCGCGAGCCGGCCCGGCGCCCGGCTCCTCCTCGTGGGCGCCGCCTCTCGTCGCGTCGCCGACCGGCTCGCCGGCGACGGCGTCCTGCGAGAGGACTACGTCGACGAGCCGCGGCTCTGGTCGCTGATGGCCGCCTGCGACGTCTGCGTCAGCCTGCGCTCCCCGACGATGGGTGAGACCTCGGGCAGCGCGATCCGCGCCCTCTCGCTGGGGAAGCCGCTCGTCGTCAGCGACGTCGGCTGGTTCGCGGAGCTGCCGGACTCGGTCGCGCTGAAGGCGGCGGTCGACGAGCACGAGGTCGAGACGATCGTGGCGGCGCTCGAGCTCCTGGCCGGCGACGAGGGCGTGCGCCTGGCGATGGGCCGGGCGGCGCGCGAGCTCGTCGAGCGTGAGCACGACCTCGAGCGGGTGGCGGAGCTGTACGCGGCGGCGCTCGAGGAGGCGGCGGGCGGCCCGGCGGTACGCGACGCCGTGCTGCGCGAGGTCGCCGGCGCGGCGGCCGGCGTCGGCCTGCGCGAGACCGCGGAGCTCGCGGAGCGGCTCGGCGAGGTCGGCCTTGGCCGTTGAGGCGGCGAAGCTCGGTGCGAGGCCGAGGGTCGTCGCGCGCGCCGCCGCCGTTCCGACGTGGGTCTGGCTCGGCGGCCTCGTCGTTGTCTCGGCAGGTCTGCGCTACGTGCTCGCCCGCCGGCTCGAGGCGCCGTGGATCATGGTCGACGAGCTGATCTACTCGGAGCTCGCGAAGAGCTTCGCCGCGACCGGTCATTTCCTCCTGCGGGGCGAATCGACGGCCGCGTACGGCGTCGTCTACCCGGCGCTGATCTCGCCGGCCTGGGCGCTCTTCGGCCGGGTCCCGCAGGCCTACGCGGCGGCGAAGGTGATCAACTCGATCGCGATCTCGCTCGCCGCCGTGCCCGCGTACCTGCTCGCGCGACGCGTGCTCTCACGGCCGTATGCGCTGCTCGCGGCGGTCCTCGCCCTCTCGGTGCCTTCGATGCTCTACGCGGGGACGCTGATGACCGAGAACGCCTTCTACCCGGCGTTCCTCCTCGCCGCGCTCGCGACGGTGGCCTGGCTCGAGCGGCCGACGCCGCGGCGCACGGCGCTCGTCCTCGCGGCGGCCGCCTTCGCGTTCCTGACCCGCGCCGAGGCGGTGGCGATCCTGCCCGCGCTCGCGACCGCGCCGTTCCTCGTCTGCGGGCGGCGGGCACTTCGCGAGTACCGGCTCTTCTACGGGCTGGGGGCCGCCGTCGTCGTGGTCGCCCTCGCCGTCCAGGCCGCGCGCGGCGCGTCGCCGCTCGGGCTCCTCGGCGCGTACGAAGTGGCGAGCCACTCGTCCTACACGGCCGGCGGAGTGGCCCGCTACCTCCTCTACCACTGGGAGGAGCTCGACCTCGCGCTCGGCGTCGTCCCGATCGCCGCGCTCGTGCTGCTCGCGCTGACGATGCGCGCGCGGCCGCGGGGGGAGCGCGCCTTCCTCGCGGCGGCGGTGACGCTCTCGTTCTGGCTCGTGCTCGAGGTCGCCGCGTTCGCGTCCGTGCAGACGCAGAAGGTCGAGGAGCGGAACATGTTCTACGTCGCCCCGCTCTTCTTCGTCGCGCTCCTGCTCTGGATCGAACGGGGGCTGCCGCGGCCGCGCGGGCCCGCCGTGGGCGCGGCGGCGCTCGCGGCAGCGCTGCCGGGGCTCTTCCCCTTCGTGAAGTTCGTCTGGCTCGCCGCCGTCTCGGACACCCCGGGGCTGCTCCCGCTCTGGTCGCTGTCGGAGTCGACCGGCGGGATCGGAAAGCTTGCCGCGGTCGTCGCCCCCGCGGCCGTGGCCGCCGGTCTGCTGTTCGTGGTCGTGCCGCGGCGCTACGCGCTCGTCCTGCCGGCGCTCCTCGTCGCCTACTTCGCCGTCTCTCAGAAGCCGATCGAGGGCAAGTGGAGGCAAGCGTCCCTCGGGGACAAGTACCAGGGGATCACGCTCGCGCATCCGGACTGGATCGACCGCGCCGTCGGGCGTGACGCGCGCGTCGCGGTGATCTGGTCCGGGAACGCCGACCGCTACGCGATCTGGGAGAACGAATTCTTCAACCGCAGCCTGCGCGACTTCTACTACACGACGACGCCGCTCGACGGCGACCTGCCGGAGACCGCGCTCGCGACCGGACGCCTCGACGGGTTGATGCGGACGCCTGACGGGCGCGTCGTCCGCTCCGAGTACGCCCTCGCGGACGGGTCGGTCGCGCTCGCGGGCGCACCGGTCGCGCAGGACGCCGTCCGCGGGATCACGCTCTACCACGTCGCCGGCCCGCTCCGGCAGCTCTCGCGCGTCGAAGGCCTGTATCCGCAGGACACGTGGTCGGGCCGCGTCGTCGTCTACACGAGGCTCGATTGCCGCGGCGGCTCGGTCACCGCGACCCTGCAGAGCGACCCGGGCCTGTTCTCGACGGCGCAGACGGTGACGGCGTACGCCGGCGGCCGCCGCGTCGCTCGGGCACGCGTCGCGCCGCGTGCGATCGTGCCGTTGCGGGTGCCGCTGACGCCGGTCGGGTCGACGTGCACGGCGCGCTTCGTCGTCGGCCGGACGCTGATCCCGCGCGACGCGACCGACGGCGCGAACCCCGACCCGCGGCGCCTGGGCGTCCACTTCAACGCCTTCAGCTACTCGCCCCTCCGGGACGGGTAGCTCGGTCTTCGGCTCGCCGTTGATCAGCATCCCCGCCGTCCGACGAGAGGGAAGGAGCTTGAGGATCGCGTTCGACGTCTCGCCGCTGTCGCACCCGCGCACCGGGATCGGGAACTACATCCGCGGCTCGCTGCGCGGCCTCGCCGAAGCCGCCGCCGGCGACCACGAGCTCGTCGCGTTCGCTCCGACGAGCCCGCAGGGCCTCCGCGCGATCCCGCGGGCGCTCCAGGGAATCCCGGTCGAGCTGCGCCTCCGCTTCTTCCCTTTCGCGCACTTCTGGCGGCAGGGCTGGAGCCTCCTCGCGCGTCCGCCCGTCGAGCGCTTCCTCGGCCCCGTCGACGTCCTCCACTTCTCCGACTGGATGTTCCCGCCCCAGCGCGGCGGCGTCCGCGCGACGACGATCCACGACCTCGTCCCGCTCCGGCACCCCGAGTGGGTCCAGGGCCGCACCCGCCGGATGCACAACGCGAAGTACCGCAACGCGGCTCGGACCTGCGACGCCGTCTTCACGAACTCGCAGTTCACGAAGGACGAGGTCGCCGAGCTCCTCGACGTGCCGCCGACCCGCATCCACGTCGCGCACCCCGGCGTCGACGAGCGCTTCCGCCCGGCGGGCGCGAGAGCCGACCTCGGCCATCCGTACCTGCTCGCGGTCGCGACGCTCGAGCCGAGGAAGAACCTCGCGACAGCGCAACGCGCGGCCGAGAGCCTCGGCATTCCGCTCGCCGCCGTCGGCGGCCCGGGTTGGGGCGGCGTCGCGCTCGAGGGCGGCCTCGGCTACGTCGAGGACGACCGGCTCGCGGAGCTCTACCGGGGAGCCGAGGTCTTCGTCTACCCGTCGCGCTTCGAGGGCTTCGGCATGCCGATCGTCGAGGCGATGGCGAGCGGCGTGCCCGTCGTCGCGTCCTCGCACCGCTCGCTCGACGAGGCGTGCGGCGACGCCGCGCTCCGCGCCGACCCGGACGATCCCGACGCGTTCGCGCGTGCGATCGAGGAAGCCCGGAGCGGCCGGGACGACCTCGTCCGGCGCGGCCTCGCCCACGCCCGGCGCTTCAGCTGGCTCGAGACGGGACGGACGTTCCTGGAGGGTTACCGTTCGGCCCGTGAACGTCGGGATTGACGTCTCGCCCCTCCTCCAGACACGGGCTGGCACGGCGCGGTACGTCGAGCACCTCCTCGAACACCTTCCCGACCTCGTCCGGCTGAGCTTCGGCCGCGCCGGCCGCGTCTGGGCGGCCGCGCGGGACGCCTGGTGGTACCCGGTCGCTCTGCCCCGCGCGGCCCGCGGGCTCGACGTCCTCCACTGCCCGACGTTCCGCGGGCCCTTGCGCTGCCCGGTTCCGCTTGTTATCACGGTCCACGACCTCGCCGTCCTGCGCCACCCAGGGACGTTCAACCAGTGGTCGCGGCAGTACAGCCGCCTTGCCGTCCCCAGGGTGGCGCAGGCGGCGAGGCTGATCGTCGCCGTCAGCGAGTTCACGAAGCGGGAGCTCGTCGAGCTGCTCGGCGTCCCGCCGGCCAAGATCCGCGTGATCCCGAACGGCGTCGCCGACGTCTTCTCGCCCGACGGACCCGCCGCGTCCGGCGAGTACCTGCTCGCCGTCGGCACGCTCGAGCCTCGGAAGAACCTCGCCGCCGCCGAGGAGGCCGCCCGCCGCCTCGGCCTCGAGCTCCGGGTCGCCGGCGAGCGGGGCTGGGGCGACGTCGGCGCGAACGGCTGGCTCGGCCGTGTCTCCGACGAGCGGCTCGCCGAGCTGCTCCGCGGCGCTCGCGCGCTCGTCTACCCGTCGCTGTACGAGGGCTTCGGGCTGCCGGTAGCGGAGGCGATGGCGTGCGGCACGCCCGTCGTCACCGGCAAGGGCGGCGCGACCGAGGAGGTCGCGGGCGGCGCGGCCGTCCTCGTCGACCCGCGGGACGTCGCCTCGATCGCCGCCGGAATCGAGGAGGCGCTCGGGCGTCGCGAGGAGCTCGCGCGCCGGGGCCTCGAGCGAGCGCGCGCCTTCAGCTGGAAGGCGGCCGCCGAGGCCACGGCCGCCGTGTACCGCGAGGCCGCCGGATGAGCCCGCCGCTCGTCGTCATCGACGCGGACGTCCTCGGCCGCGAGCGGACGGGCGACGAGACCTACGTCGAGAACCTGCTCCGCCAGCTGCCCCTCGTCGCCGGCGGCGAGCTTGCGTTCGCGGCCGTCACCCGCCGCCCGGACCTCGTCCCGGCGGGCGTGCAGGCGCTCGAGCTTCCGGCCCGGGTCCAGGAGCTCCGGATGGCGCTCGCGCTGCCGCGCCTCCTGCGCCGGCTCCGCCCGGCCGTCGCGCACTTCCAGCACGCGCTCCCGCTCCGATGCCCCTGTCCGGCGGTGGTCACCGTCCACGACCTCTCGTTCGAGCGGGAGCCCGCGGCGATGGGGCTCAAGGACCGGCTGATCTTCAAGGCGGTCGTGCCTCGCGCGGCCCGTCGCGCCGAGCGCGTCGTCGCCGTCTCCGAGCGGACGAAGCGCGACCTCGTGGAGCTCTACGGCGTCTCGGACGCGCGGATCGTCGTCACGCCGAACGGCGTCGACCCCGCGTTCGGGCCGGAGGGGCCCGCGACGGAGGGCGCGTACGTCCTCTTCGTGGGCGCGATCCAGGAGCGGAAGAATCCGCTCGCGGCGGCCGACGCCGCGGCCGAGGTCGGACTGCCGCTCGTCGTCGCCGGGCCCGAGCGCGACGCGGGGCTCGCGCGGGAGCTCGCGCGTCGCGGTGCCGGGCTCCGCGGCTATGTCGAGAAGCCCGAGCTCGCCGAGCTCTACCGGGGAGCGGCGTGCCTGATCCTGCCGTCCCGCTTCGAGGGCTTCGGGCTGCCCGTGCTCGAGGCGATGGCCTGCGGCACGCCGGTCGTCGCCTGTCCCGATCCGGCGATGCAGGAGGTCGCCGGCGACGCTGCGATCTTCGCGGAGCCCGCCGGGCTCGGCGACGCGGCACGCCGCGCGATCGCGGACCGGGAGCGGATGCGGGCGGCCGGTCTCGCCCGCGCCCGACTCTTCAGCTGGGACGAGACCGCCCGGCGCACGCTTGCGGTCTACCGGGAGCTGATCGGGTGAGGGTGTCGGCCGTCGTCGTCTCGCACGGCCACCGCGAGGAGCTCGCCCGCTCGCTCCCGGCACTTGCCGGCCAGGTCGACGAGATCGTCGTCGTCGCGAACATCCCCGGGAGCGCACCCGCCGACCCGCACGGCGCACGCGTCCTCGAGAACGACCGCCGCCGCCGCTTTGCCGAGAACGTCAACCGGGGGATCGCCGAGACGAGCGGAGAGCTCGTCCTCGTCGCGAACCCGGACTCCGTGCCGGAGCCGGGCGCGGTGGCGACCCTCCGGGAGTTCGTGGCCGCGCATCCGAAAGCGGGCGTCGCCGGGCCGCAGCTCCGCAACCCGGACGGCTCGTGGCAGGCCTCGCGCCGCCGGTTCCCGACGGTCTGGGGGACGCTCGTCAGGCGTACGCCGCTCCGCGCGCTCCTCCGGCCGCTCGAGCGGCAGCGAGCGCACTACAACCTCGACGAGCGCCCGACCGGGCCGGTCGAGGCGGACTGGATGCTCGGCGGCTTCCTGCTCCTCCGGCGCGCGATGCTCGACGAGCTCGGCGGCTTCGACGCGGGCTTCCCGATGTACGGCGAGGAGATCGACCTCTGCTACCGCGCGGCGAAGGCCGGGTGGGAGCGCTGGTACGTGCCGGCGGCGGTCGTGACCCACCGCTGGGACGCGCTTACCGATCGGCGCCTCTTCACCCGCCGCACGCTGTGGCACTGGCGCAGCATCCTCCGCTTCGTACGCAAGCACCCGGAGCGGCTCAGGGCGCTCATGTGACCCGGGCCTCCAAGTACGACGCGAAGGCGCAGCGCTGGACGGAGCGCGAGTACGCGGACGCGCGCGGCTACCTCGCCCACCGCGCGCGGCTCGTGGTCGAGCTCGGGCCGCGGCTCGAGCCCGGCGACCGCGTGCTCGATCTCGCCTGCGGCGACGGCGGCCTCGGCGAGCATCTCCGCGCTCGCGGGCTCGTCTACGTCGGCGCCGACTCGAGCCTGCCGATGGTCGAGGCCGCCAGGCGTCGACTCGGTGACGGGACGGAGATCCTCCACGGCGATCTGAACGAGCTCGCGCCGGCGAACCCCGTCGCCGCGACGACCTGCTTCCGGGCGATCTACTACGCCCGCGACCGCGCCGCCTTCTTCCGCCACGTCGCCGCGTTCACGGAGAAGAAGCTCGTCTTCGACCTCAACCCGAGGCAGTACCCGCTCGACGCGGTCCGTGCCGACCTCGGGCGGGCCGGCTTCGACCGCGTCGAGCTGCGCCCGTTCTTCGCACCGCAGCGAGTCTCGCCGCCCGCGGCGCTCGGAGCCGTGCTCCGCGTCGCCGAGGCGGTCGGCCCGGTCGCGCGCCTCGCGCTCCGGTTCCGGTTCAGCTACCTGGTCGCCGCGGCTCGAACGAGAAGCTGAGCTGGGCACCGAGCTGGCGCTGGTCCGAGAGGCCGTAGTCGTTCGGCGAGAAGAGCGGCGAGACGGTCACCTCGACCCGGATCGGCGGAGGCGGGGTCGGAATCGAGACCGACGTCTCCTCGCCCGTGCGCGACAGCACGTGCCGCACCGCCGTCACGCGGCCGAACGCCGGCTGCTTGTCCTGGCCGACGACGAGCGTGCCGACGCGGATCGTCACGTGCCCCGGCGGGGCCGGGATCCCGTTCGCGCCGACCCGGCTCACGTTCACGACGACCGAGCCGGCGCGGCCGCCCGGTGTCGAGTAGCGGTTGTACGAGACGAGCTTGGGTCCGCTCCAGCCGTCCGAGTACAGGCCGATCGCGCTCTCGGCCGTCCTCAGCGGATGCTGGATGTGCCAGAGCTGCCATTGGCCGAAGTCGCCGGGCACCTGCGTCCCGACGAGGTCGATCCCGGGCGTCGCCATCACGTAGTCGAAGCCGGGATCGGGCGACAGCCGGCCGTCCACGTCGGCGAGGTTCGGCGTCAGCGTCGGCCCGGGCCCCGGCGCGGTGCCGTCCAGGCTCCAGACCTGCTTCAGCGAGCGGTTCCAGAACTCGACGAGGTTCTCCTTCAGCTGCTTGCCCTGATCGAGCCCCTGGCCGAGGAAGAGGACGCCCTGGCCGCCCGTCGCCCGGTCGAGCCAGTCCGGCGGTTGCGGCGAGAGCCCGAGCTGCTGGCGCGAGAACGTGTTCGAGAAGTTGCTGCCGGCGATCTCGCCGGTCAGGTTCCACGCGAGCACGAGGCCGGCCGTCACGGCGACCAGAGCGCCGGCGGCTCGGCGGCCCGGGAGCACGCGCGGCACCAGCAGGAGGACGATCCCGACGAGCAGCACGCCGACCACGAGCCACTCGACGCCCGCCGGCGCGAACGAGAGGTCGCGGTTCGAGAGCTGGACGATCGACAGCCCGTAGGCCTCCGCGTACGGCACGTTGTCGAGCGCGTACGGCGTCGCGAGGATCACGTAGCAGGCGAACCCGGCCGCGGCGGCGAGCGGCACGAGGCGGAGCCGGCGCCGGTCGAGCCAGAGGGCGGTGCCGGCGAACAGGACGGGCGTGAGGTAGATCAGGTTCCGCTCCTCGATGAACGTCCCGAACTGCGTCGACACGTACGCCGCCTTGATCGCCGCGTAGAGGCCGAAGCAGAAGACGGCCGAAACCGCCGTGGCCGTGAACGCCGAGAGCTCCCGCGTCGGCCGCACGGAGCGCGGCCGGGCGAGCGCCGCCAGGCCCGCGACGACGGGCAGGACGCCGAGCCCGATCGTCAGCGCGCCGGCCGCCCACAGGCCGTAGTCGACGATCCGGTCGCGGTAGTAGCCGGTCGCGATCAGCCACTCCTGCGAGCGGCTCGAGAGGAGCGCGTTCACGAGGACGATCGCGCCGATGCCGAAGAGGACGGCGCCGAGCCAGTCGCGCCAGGACCAGGTCGCCCGCCAAGCGCGGATCCGCTCGCTCGACCAGAGGAGCAACCCGACGGCGAGCACGTAGACCGCGATCATCACGGACAGCTGGCCTCGCACCAGAGGCGCGATCAGCGTCGCCACGGCCGCGGCGCCGAGCCACCGGCGGCTCCTCGTGGAGAGGCCCTTCGCGATCAGGAACAGGCAGACCGTCGACCACGTGTAGGCGAGCGTCTCCGGCAGGATCATCGTCGAGTAGACGAGCGCCGGGGCCGAACCCGTCGCGGCGGCCGCGAAGAGCGCCGCGCGCGGCGAGCAGACGATCCGCGCCAGGAAGTAGGCCGGGACGACGGCGGCGGTCATCGTGAAGACGCCGATGTACTTCACGACGCTGTACGCCTTGCTCGTCGAGCCGATCCACCACGCGGGCGCGGTCAGCACCGTGTAGAGCGTGTGGAAGCCGTAGGGCTGCCCGCGCCGGGCCGCGTGACCCGTGTCGGCGATTGCGCGGGCGATCTGCGTCATCTGCAGCTCGTCGCCGAAGTCCCAGGGCGAGACGTGGTTGTGCGCCTGCCAGGCGTAGAGGATCAGGAGCCAGACGAAGACGCTCGCGAGCGGGACCGCCGCGTAGAGCCGGTCGGCTGCGCGTGTCAGCAGCGGCTGCGCCGGCGGCGCGACCGTCCGGTCAGTCAGCTGCGACTCCAGCGCCGGCTCCCAGCACGACCTTCGGGTCGAGGTCGAGCTCGCGCCGCACGAACCGGCAGGGGACGCCCGAAGCGGAGCAGCCGGCGACGACCGCGTCGAGGCGCTCGCGCGGCGCGTCCGGGATCGTCACGAGCACGAGGTCCGGGCGCGCGAGCGCGAGCACGCGCTCCATGTCGAGGCAGCCGCCGAGCACGGGCACGCCCTGGAGCCGGCGGCGGCGAAGGCGGGAGTCGTCGTCGACGAAGCCGACGACCTGCTCGCCGGGCGTCTCGCGCAGCTCGCGAAGCAGGCTGCGACCGCCGCGGCCGGCGCCGACGATGACGGTGCGCCGGCGGCTTCGCCGGTCCTTCATCGTGGCGAGCGCGCGGAAGAGCGCCCGCTCCGCGAAGCGCGAGCTGCCGATCAGGATCGTCGCGATCGCGGCGTCGATCACGTAGATGCTCCGCGGGAAGTCGCCGAAGCCGTTCCAGGCCCAGACGATCGCGTAGGCGACGAACTCCGACACGACGACGGCAACGATGACGGCGGCCGCGTCGCGGGCGCCCGCGAACCGCCAGACGCCGCGGTAGAGGCCCGCGGGGATGAACGCCAGGTAGCGCGCGACGAGGATCGCGGGCAGCGAGACGAGGAAGACGTGCCGCTGGTACGTCGTCCCGTGGCCGCCGACGACGAGCAGGTACGCCGCCGCGAGCGAGGCCACGATCAGGGCCGAGTCGACCGCATACTCGAGCAGGCGGCGGCGCTGCAGGACGACCGCCCGGAGGAGGAGCGGGCCGCTCTCCGGCACCGGCGCCTCGCCCTGCTCGACGTCAGCGAGGAAGCCTGCGAACTGGACGAGCAGCGCGAAGCTGATCAACACGCCGACGAGCGTCAGCAGCGTGTTGCCGAGGACGCTGTAGCCGAGGCTCGTCGTCCCGAGCCCGGCCGCGATTGCTGCCAGGAGTGCGACCGTGCGCCGCTCCGTCAGGCCCTGCAGCACGAGGCGGTGCGAGGTGTGGTCGCGGCCGCCCTGGTAGACCGGCCGCCGCTCGACGAGCCGCACGACGGTGACGAGGGCCGTATCGAGGATCGGCACGGCCAGGACGAGCACCGGGATCAGCAGCGTGGCGATCGTCGACTCCGCGACCTTCCAGCTCGTCGCGAGGCCGAGCGAGGCGAGCCCGAAGCCGAGCACCTGGCTGCCGGAGTCGCCCATGAAGACCGCCGCCGGCCGGCCGACCCGGAAGTTGAACGGGAGGAAGCCGAGGCACGCGAGCCCGAGCGCGAGGGCGAGGACGAGCAGCAGCCGCTCCTTGTGGACGGTGACCGCGTCGATCGCGAAGAACGTCGCGGCGACGGTCGCGAGCGTTCCCGCGAGCCCGTCCATGTTGTCGAGCAGGTTGAACGCGTTCGTGATCCCGATCAGCCAGAGCGCGCCGAGCACCGCCGCCATCACGTCGTTGTGGACGATCTGGATGGAGAGGCCGGACCAGAGCGCGAGCGCCGCCGCGCCGCCCTGCGCCGCGATCTTCGCGAGCGGATTCAGCTTGTAGAGGTCGTCGGCGAGCCCGGCGAGGAAGAGGATCCCGCAGCCGCCGAGGATGCCGAGCAGCTCGCGGCTCGCGTCGACGCCGCCCGCGGCGATGGTGGCACCGACGGCGGCCGCGAACGCGACGAAGATCGCGACGCCGCCGACGCGCGGCGCCTCGCGCTCGTTCCAGCGCTCGCCGGTCGGCGCGGCGAGGAGCCGGGCGCCGACGCCGAGGCGCAGCATCGTGAAGACGAGCGCCGCGGAGATCGGAAGCGCGATGAGCGCTGGCAGCGCGGTCACGCGCGAACCCTAGTTCCGGCCTGTTAAGCCCATGTGTGCATTCTCGCTCCCTAGTCTTACCGACGGGCCGTGACGACTCCTCTCTGCTGTCCCCTTTGCCGTGGCCCGTTGGCTGTCTCGCCTGACTCGTATTCGTGCCCTCGGTGCCCGGCGTCGTTCCCGATCGAGGACGGCATCCCGCGGATGCTCGACGACCGCCTGCCGGGGATCGCCGGCAAGCGCGCCGAGATCGACGGCTGGGCGGCGATGGCGCGCGCGCAGGGCTGGTACGAGCCGGACGACGAGATCGACGCGCACCTGCCGTTCCTCTGCCGCGACCTCGGCTGGGACGACAGGACGTGGCGCGCGAACGAGCACTCGTTCGGGTTGTTGCTCGACCGTTACGTGCGGCCCGGGATGCGCGTCCTCGAGGTCGGCGCCGCGAAGTGCTGGGGCGCGCAGCACCTCGTGCCGCGCGGCTGCGAGTACGTCGGGACGGACATCCTCGCGGACGCGTCGGTCGGGCTCGGCCGCGGCCGCTTCTACGAGGAGCGCGTCGGGCCGTTCATGCGCGTGCAGGCCGACGGCGAGCATCTGCCGTTCCCGTCCGGCACGTTCGACCTGGCGTACTGCGTGGCCGCCCTGCACCACGCGCTCGACCTCGGGGCGATGGTGCGCGAGCTCGCGCGCGTCACGCGGCGCGGCGGCGTCGTCGCCGCACTGAACGAGGGCACGCGCGCGCTCCGCGCGAGCGGCGACGTCCCGGACCAGGCGGAGGAGCGCTCGTTCGGGATCAACGAGCACGTCCACACGCTCTACGCGTACCTGTGGGCGTTCTGGCGCGCCGGGCTCGTCGTTCGTCGCGTCGAGCAGTCGGAGGGGTACGCGGAGCTGGCCCGCCGCCGCATCGCGGGCCGGCTCCTGCGGTTACCGGCGGTCGGCCGGTCGGCGTCGACGCTCTTCGCCCAGACGTGTCACGGCTATGCCGGCGTCAGCCTGTACGCGCGGAAGGCGGCCGTGTGACGTGAGCGCTACCTGACGGTGGCGAGCGTGCAGTAGCCGCGGAGGTCGGTCGTGCCGCCCTTCCTGGTCGAGGTTGCGACGGCGCAGATGTGAACCGGCCCCGGCTTGAACGTCTTCGGCTGTGCCGGCGTCTTCTTCTCAGTCGTCGAGGTCGGGGTCGGGGTGGGCGTCGTCCTCGTGGTCGTCGCGGGTGCGTTCGTCTGGGTCGTGGGCCGTCTGACGTGCGCCGCGAGCCGGAGGCTCCACGTCTGGCTGGTGCCGCGGCAGCGGCGCTTCGAGGCGGCGGCCTTGGCAGCGGCGCTGCCCTTCTTCAGCCCACGCGTCGAGGGGAACCGGTCCTGGGCGAAGGCGGCCGTCCCCGGCTGCTCGACGTAGACGTTGATCCCGATCACGCTGCCTGCGGCGCACTCGAAGCTGCCGCCGACCGTCACGGCGAGGCCGTCGGGTGAGCGTGTCGGGGTGCCGCCGATCACGAGCGACCGGATCGCGCGGGTGGGAGTGGTCGTGGCCTGGCCGGCAGCGGCGACGGCGAGCGCGAGCAGCAAGGCGACGGCGGAAGGCGCGGCGAGGCGCCTGCGGTAGGAGCGCTTGATTGGCATGGTCGGAATCTAGGTGGCCCGCGGACGAGCGCAAGCCCACGGGCGCAGCCGTAACCGAACGACCTCGTCGCGCTAACGAACCGGCGACGACGTCAACGTCGCCTTAACACCGCGGATCAGGCGGCCCAGCTGATCGGCGCCGCGTGTCCGTTCTTGCCGGTGTTGTCGATCTCGAGGCCGAACGCGTTGATGCTCGAGCGCTTCGCCTGCGCGACCGTCAGCGTCGTGTTCGCCGGGTGCGGGATGTTCGTCAGCTTGATCGGCTCCTCCTGGCCTTCCGCCCTGAAGTCCTCGATCTCGATCTCGCCGACGCCGCCGATCCGCACCGAGTGGCGCAGGCCGTCGCTCTGGTAGTCGATCGAGGCAGTCTGGACGCCGAGCATCTCGCCCATGAACTGCGAGAACATCGCGGGCGGGCCTCCGCGCTGGCCGCCGGCGACGGCCATGAGGGCCTCGGACTGCTCGGGCGACGCCTTCTCGTCCATGATCACGCCGACGCGCCAGCCGCCCTCGGCCATCCGGCCGGGCGTGTCCGCGACGATCGCCCAGCTGAGCCCGCTGACGTCGAGCCCGTCGATCTCGCCCGAGTCGACGTGGAAGACGAGCACGACGACGCACCGCTCGTTGTCGGCCGGCAGCGCGAAGAAGCTCGCCCCGCACGGGCAGAGGACGTCGCAGTTGCAGTTCTCGAAGTAGCTCCCCTCGAGGTGCCAGGCCATAGCCGCGCTCCTTTGTCGTGTGGCGGCGATGATGCGCCCCCGGCCGGGAGTCGTCAAGCCCGCTCCTACAATCCCCGCACTGAGCGCGCTCGCCGTCTACACCGACCTCTTCCGCTACCGGGAGCTGTTCTCGAACCTCTTCCGGCGCGAGCTGCAGGTGCGCTACAAGGGCTCGCTGCTCGGCGTGGCGTGGTCGCTCGCGAACCCGCTCGTGCTGATGGGCATCTACGTGCTCGTCTTCTCGACGCTCTGGCACGCGAGCACGGTCGACCACTACGCGCTCTACCTGCTCTCCGGGCTCGCGGTCTGGATCTTCTTCGCGACCTCGGTCGGCTCGGCCGCGCGGAGCATGGTCGACAGCTCCGAGCTGATCAAGAAGGTGCGCTTCCCGCGGCAGCTGGTCGCGTTCTCGGTGGTGGGGACGCAGCTCGTCACCTTCGTCGTGATGCTCGCCGTGCTCTTCGTCCTGAACCTCGCGCTGCTGCCGCGGACGCGCGGCACGATCTGGCTCGCGATCCCGCTCGCGGCCCTAATCGTCGCGCTTGTGGCCGGGCTCGCGCTCGCGGTCGCATCGGCGAACGTCGTCTTCCGCGACGTCGAGCACCTCGTGGGCGCGCTCCTCCTGCCGTGGTTCTTCCTGACGCCGATCCTCTACCGGTTCGAGCAGTTCCACCACCGGACGCTGACGGACTTCCTGCGCTACGCGAACTTCGTGACGCCCCCGGTCTCGGCGCTCCGAGATCCGCTGTTCTTCGGCCGGATGCCGCGGCCGGTCGACGTCGTCTACCTGCTCGTCGCCGCCGCGGCCTCGCTCGCGCTCGGCGCCTTCGTCTTCAGCCGCGTCGACGACCGGATCGCCGTGGAGCTGTGATCCGGACTCGGCCGTCGTAGATCGCCGGCTCGCCGGGAGCCGGGGCGAACGCCGGCAGGCCCTCGACCTGCTCGACCCACTCCCCGCGTGCGTCGAGGACGAGCGACGGGCACAGGAGCGGCAACGAGAACGCCGGATTCCGGCCGTCCTGCCCGCGCCACGGGTCGAGGGTCGCCGAGCGGCCGGCGTCGAACGATCCGCCGACGACGGCGTAGCCCTCCTGGTGTGCGTCCAGCACGCGCGCCGACCAGTCCGGCGCCGGCTCGCAGCCGGGCGCGAGGTACGCGACTGCCTCGGCCTCCTCCAGGGACACGAGCGGCTCCTCTTGGCCGGCGACGGACGTGCCCTGAACGGCCAGGGTGCGCCCGATCCGCGGCTCCACGTCGACGTCGCGCTCGAGCTGGACGTTCCCGACCTCGCCGAACCAGCACCGGCCCTCGAGGACGAGGTCGAACGCGAGTCGGTAGCGGCCGGGCGGGATCGGCGCCTGCACGGTCGCGTCGACCTCGAGCTCGTCGCCGGGCGCGGCGTCGGGCAACGGAGCGCGGAGGCCGTCCCAGACGATCGCGTTGCCGCGGTCGTCGAGCCAGTGGTAGGCCAGCTTCAGGTCGCGCCACGGCGCCGAGCCGGCGTTCGCGAGCGCGACGCGGCACTCGTGCCGCGCGCCAGCCCGCAGCCGCGGCAGCGAGTACGCGCGCCAGCGCACGGCGAGCGGCCCCGCCGGCACCCGGTGCTCGCCTGCCCTCTCCATCCCTGGGGCTAGTCTAGGCCGGTGTCCGAGCCTCTCCTCGTCCGCGCGATCCGGCGCGAGCCGGTCGAGCGGACGCCGGTCTGGTTCATGCGGCAGGCCGGCCGCTCGCTCCCCGAGTACCGCGCGCTTCGGGAGCGCTACGGCCTCTTCGACATCGTCGCGCAGCCCGACCTCTGCGCGGAGGTGACCCTCCAGCCCGTCCGCGCGCACGGCGTGGACGCGGCCGTGATGTTCACGGACATCATGTTCCCCGTCCTTGCGATGGGGGTCGACCTCGACCTCGTGGACGGCGTCGGGCCGGTCGTCAAGCGGCCGATCGAGAGCGCGGCCGACGTCGAGCGCCTGCGGGTGCCGGTGCCCGAGGAGGCGGTGGCGTCGATCCTCGAGGCGGTCGCCCTCGTCCGCGCGGCGCTGCGCGACGACCAGGCCGTGATCGGCTTCTGCGGCGGACCGTTCACCGTCGCCGGCTACCTGATCGAGGGCAGGCCGAGCCGTGACTTCCTCAAGGTGAAGGCCCTGATGTACCGCGAGCCGGACGTCTGGCACGCGCTGATGGAGAAGCTCGCGGAGACGTTCTCGGCGTACGTGGCCGCCAAGGTCAGGGCCGGAGCGGACGTGGTCCAGCTGTTCGACTCGTGGGTCGGGGCGCTGTCGCCGGCCGATTACCGCGAGTTCGTCGCGCCGTGGTCCTCGCGGATCCTGTCCTCGGTCGACGTGCCGACGATCCACTTCGGGACCGGCACGGCCGGCCTCCTCCGCGAGCTCGCAGGCGCCGGCGGCGACGCCATCGGCCTCGACTGGCGCGTCGAGCTCGATCGCGGTTGGGACGAGGTCGGCCGTGACCGAGCGGTGCAGGGGAACCTCGACCCGGCCGCCCTGCTCGCGCCGTGGGAGCGCGTCGAGGCGGCCGCTTCGGACGTGCTCGACCAGGCCGGCGGCCGGCCCGGCCACGTCTTCAACCTCGGCCACGGCGTGCTGCCGGAGACGGACCCCGCCGACCTCCGGCGCCTCGTGGAGCTCGTCCACGAGCGGACCGCGGTCGGAGCCCGCGCCTGATCCCGCCCGGGGAGCTCGAGCTCGTCTTCGGCGTCTCGGCGGCGTCGGCGGAGCTCTGCCTGCCGCCGAAGGTGCCGCCCGAGGCGACGGTCGGCGTCTGGCGCGTCCAGGCCGGCGACGACTCGGCGGTGCTGAAGGTCGTCGCGCAGGTCGAGGCCGAGGACTCGCGCTGGCCGGCGGCGCCGGAGCCCGAGCACCCGTACTACTGGCGCCGCGAGCCGCTCGTCTACGAGTCTGGCCTTCTCGGGCGGCTCGCTGCCGGGCTGCGTGCCCCGCGGTGCCGGGCCGTCGTCGAGCGGGCGGACGGCTCGGTCGCGCTCTGGCTCGAGGACGTGCCGCCGTCGCCGCCGTGGAGCGTCGACCAGCTGGCCGGGCTGGCGCATTGCGTGGGCGTGACGCAGGCCGGCTTCGCCGCCGATCTTCCGTCCCACGAATGGATCGGCCGCGGCTGGCTCCGCGAGTACCTGCGCCTCCACGACGCGCCGGATCCCGAGCTCGAGGCGGTGCTCGCGCGGCTCGAGGCGGCGCAGCAGACGTTCTCGCACCTCGATCTCCACCCGGGGAACGTGCTGGGCGGCGAGGCGTCGGTCGTCATCGACTGGGCGCACTGCGGCGTCGCGCCGCTCGGGTCCGATCCCGGCGTGCTCGTGGCCGACGGCGTCGCGGACGAGGTTCTCGCGCCGGAGCTCGCCGACGACGCGACGCGCGAGGTGCTGTCGGCGTATCTGGCGGGCCTGCGCGACGCCGGCTGGCGCGGCCGCGACGAGGACGTCTCGTACGTCTTCCTGCGCGGCACGGCCCTGCGCCTCTCGTGGCTACCGCGAGGCGACCGCCCGTCCTGGGACGCGACGCACGCGCTCCTCGACCGCTGGCGTGAGCAGGCGCGTGAGCTAGCGTGAGCGCGTGACGACGGCCGTTGTCCTCATGGCGTACGGCTCGCCAGAGCGGCTGGCCGACGTGCCCGCCTACTACGCGGACGTGCGGGGCGGGCGGCCGATCCGGCCCGAGCTGCTCGCCGACCTGACCGAGCGGTACCGCCGGCTCGGGATCGAGGAGCACAACCCGCTCAACGCGATCACCGAGGAGACGCGGCTCGCGCTCTCGCGCGAGCTCGGGATTCCGGTCTACACGGGAATGAAGCACTGGCGACCGCGCATCGCCGACGCGGCGCGTAAGGCGCTCGAGGAAGGCGCGACGACGATCGTCGGGCTCGCGCTCGCGCCCCACTACTCGCGTCTCTCGATCGGCGGCTACCGGAAGCAGCTCGAGGACGCGCTTGGCGACCGGGCCGAGCTCGCCTTCGTCGACTCGTGGCACGACGAGCCGGGCCTGATCGCGCTCCTCGCCGGTCGCGTCCGCGGGACGAGCGCGCACGTCGTCTTCACCGCGCACAGCCTGCCGGCGCGCATCCTCGCCGAGGGCGACCCGTACCCGCAACAGCTGAAGGAGACAAGCCGACTCGTGGCCGAGGCGGCAGGGCTCGGCGAGTGGTCCTTCTCGTACCAGTCCGAGTCGGCCACGGGCGAGCCGTGGCTCCAGCCGGACGTCCTCGACCACCTCGCGGCGCTCCGCGATCGCGGCGTCGAGGACGTCCTCGTCTGCCCGATCGGCTTCGTCGCCGACCATCTCGAGATCCGCTGGGATCTCGACGTGGAGGCAAGGGCGAAGGCGGAAGAGCTAGGGATCCGGCTGAGCCGGATCCCGATGCCGAACGCCGACCCGGTGTTCGTGGGCGTGCTCGCGGGCCTCGTCAGACGCGCGGCCGCCCTCCCGTCGGCGGCATGACGCTCGCGCCGGGCGAGGTCCGGGTCGAGCGAGCCAGCCGCCGGTTTCGCGTCTATCCGCAGCCCGTCCGGACGCTGAAGGAGCTCGTCGTCGCGCGCGGGCGCGTACGCGGCGCGGACATCGAGGCGCTGGCCGACGTCGACGTCCGGATCGAGCCGGGCGAGGCGGTCGGCCTGATCGGACGCAACGGCTCGGGCAAGACGACGCTGCTGAAGCTGATCGCCGGGATCGTCAAGCCGACCGCCGGCCGCGTCGAGACAGGCGGACGCGTGGCGTCGCTCCTCGAGCTCGGCGCCGGTTTCCACCCCGAGTTCACCGGCCGCGACAACGTCTACCTCAACGGCTCGATCCACGGCTTGCGGCGCGCGCAGATCCGCGAGCACATGGACGAGATCGTCTCGTTCGCCGAGCTCGAGCGCTTCATCGACGTGCCCGTGCGGACGTATTCGTCCGGGATGTACATGCGCCTCGGCTTCGCCGTCGCCGCGTATCTCGAGGCGGACGTGCTCCTCCTGGACGAGGTCTTCGCCGTCGGCGACGAGGAGTTCCAGCGCAAGTGCTTCGGGAAGATCTTCGAGTTCAAGCAGCGCGGTGGGACGATCCTCTTCGTCTCGCACGACGCGAGCGCCGTCGAACGGCTTTGCGAGCGGGCGGTGCTCCTCCGGAACGGACGCGTCGAGTTCGACGGAGACGTGCAGGGCGCGATCGCCCGCTACCACCAGCAGCTCGCCGGCGAGCGCGACCCGGGAGAGACGGGCCTGTCCGAGTACGGGAGCGGCGAGGTACGCATCGCCGGGGCGACGCTGCTCGGGCCGGAGGGCGAGGAGCGGCTCCAGTTCACGCCGGGCGAGCGCTTCTCCGTGCGGCTTCGGATCGAGGCGGCGCGCGCGGTGCCGCCGCCGAGGGTGTCGCTCGAGCTCCGCGACGAGGCAGGCCTCCTGCTGGCGACAGCCGCTCAGGACCTGGCCGAACTGGGCTGGTCCGAAGGGGCCGGAGCGAGCAGCGTGCGCTTCGACGTGCCCGAGCTGCCGCTCGGCGACGGCCGCTTCCGGCTGCGCTTCGAGCTTGCAGACGCGTCAGGCAGGCACCTGTACCACTGGCTCGACGACGCTCTCAGGTTCGTCGTCTACCCTGCGGATGGAAGACGTGGCGTCGTCCGGCTGGAGGGCCGCTGGGCGACGGAGGAGAACGGGCCCCGGGGAGAAATCGGAGACCGATGAGCTACCGTTCCTGTCCCGACTGGCCGGAGTTGATGGAGATCGCTCCGGACCTTCAGTTCAAGCACTACACGGTCGCCGAGGTGAAGCTGCCGGCCGACGCCCTCGCGAACCTCGACGTCACGACCGACGAGGTCGAGATCTGCTGCGACGTCGACCGGCACGTCTACTTCGCGCGGCACACCGATCAGCGGGTCGTCGACGCGCTGCGCCGTTCGCACTGGTTCGACCTCACCGAGTGGACGACGAGCGGCCCGGGCGCCGCCCTTCGGCTGCCGACCTGACGGACGCCGGCGGCGAGCGAGGTAGCCCTCGCTCGCCGGGACACCGGCCAAACGGGCATGGCCGCGCCCAGAAGCTCGGCCGTTTCGGGCAACTCGAGGGGCCAGGCCCCAGGACATGCCCGCTGCGGACGAAGGGCCGCGCCGTGAGCCGCAGCGCGAGGACGGCCGCTGGTTGGGCTCCGCGGTTCCGGACAGGTCCAGGGGCCTGGCCCCTTGTGCACAGCCCCGAGCCGAACGGGACACCGTCCGGAAAGGCCGAGCGGGCCGGTCGAATCAGCCGACGTCCGGCGACGGCGCGTACTCCCCGAGGAAGTCCCGACCGATGATGGCCTGGTCGACGGCGGCCTGGCCGAGGTAAGCACTCCCACTCGAGCCCGTCGCTCGAGAGGCCGCGGCAGCCGCCGTTGACGTGCTTCGTCGCATCGACGGTCGGCTCGACCGTGCCCTTCCAGTCGGAGACCTCCGGCGCCGGCGGTCGCGTCAGGACGCAGCGGTACTCGACGCCGGACGTGACGACGGTGCACCTCGGCTCCCTTCCGGCCAGGGCGAGCGTGCCGGCGGGCATGCCCGCCGCGACCTCGTCCGCCTCGGTGAGCTTGATCGTCGCGATCGCCGCCCCGGGGACGAGGATCGCGAGCGCCGCCGCCGCGAGCGCGAGCCGGCGCCGAACGGGGTGCCGGGCGAGGTCGGCCCTGCTCGCGCGCTCGAGCGCGTCGCCGAGCGCGGTGAGCCGTGGCGTCAGCTGTGTCATCGTGCCTCCTTCAGGCGTCGTCGTAGGGTCGTGAGGCCGCGATGCACGCGGACGCGGGCCGCCTCGGCCGTCGTCGCGAGGGCCGGGGCGACCTCGCCGTAGTCCAGTCCGTCGAGGACACGGAGCGCGATCGCGTTCCCCTGGCCGTCCGGAAGCCCGGCGAGCGCCTCGTCGAGCCCTTCGAGCCAGGTCACGTCGGGCTCGGCCGCGGCAAGGGGAGGCTCGTGCACGACGCCGAGCCGCTCGCGTGCCGCCCGCTCGAGCCGGCCGCGCCGGACGGATGCGACGAGCACGTTGCGCGCGATCGCGAACAGCCACGGGGCCGCCGAGCCGCCGCGTTCGTCGCGGAACCGTCTCCGCGAGAACCAGACCCGCGCGAACGTCTCGGCGGTGAGGTCGTGCGCCGCACCGTCGTCGCGGCACCGCGCCCACCTCCATCGTCGGGTCCGTCCAGGAGATCGCGCGGGGGTGCCGGGACGTTACGGCTAACGTCACCCGGCATGGAGATCGTGGTTCTCTCCGGCGGCGTCGGCGGCGCGCGCTTCCTGCGCGGCCTCGCCGACGTCGTGGAGCGCGAGCGGCTGACGGTGATCGGAAACGTCGGCGACGACGTCGAGATCCTCGGCCTCGCCGTCTCGCCCGATCTCGACAGCGTCCTCTACGGCCTCGCCGGGCTCGGCGACGACGAGCGAGGCTGGGGCCGCGCCGGCGAGACGTGGAACGCGCTCGAGGAGGCGCGCCGGCTCGGCGGCGAGGGGTGGTTCGCGCTCGGCGACCGCGACCTCGGGGTGCACCTCGTCCGCACGCAGGCACTCGCGGCCGGCGAGCCGCTCTCGGCGATCACGGCCCGCCTGGCCCAGCGGCTGGGCCTGCGCGAGCGAATCCTGCCTGCGACGGACGACCGGCTCCGCACGTGGGTGGAGACCGCCGACGGCTGGCTCCCGTTCCAGGAGTGGTTCGTCGCGCGTGGCCATCGCGACGAGGTCGAGGCGGTGCGGTTCGAGGGTGCAGACGAGGCCCGGCCCGCGCCCGGAGTCCTGGAGGCGCTCGAGGGAGCGGAGCTGATCCTGATCGCCCCGAGCAACCCGATCATCAGCGTCTGGCCGATCCTCGCGGTGCCGGGAATCCGGGCCGCGCTCGAGCGACGGCGCGTGCCGTGCGTCGCGGTGAGCCCGCTCGTCGGCGGCCGCGCCGTCAAGGGGCCCGCGGACAGGATGCTCGCGCGGCTCGTCGGCGGCACCGATCCTGCCCACGTGGCAACGTGTTACCACGGCATCATCGACGCACTCGTCGTCGACGAGGCGGACGCCCTCGCGCTGAACGGGCTGGGGGTGCGCGCGGTGGTCACGCGCACGCTGATGACCGACGCGCCGGCGCGGCGCGCACTCGCGGAGGCGGTGCTGGCATCGGCGCGGTGACGATCCTTCCTGTCGAGGGCCTGCCCGAGCTCGCGGAGGGCGACGACGTCGGCGCCCTGATCGCCGGCCGCGCGGAGCTCGAGGACGGCGACGTCCTCGTCGTCGCGCAGAAGGCGGTGTCGAAGGTCGAGGGCCGCGTCGTCCGGCTCGCGGACGTCGCGCCGTCCGAGCGCGCCCGCGAGCTCGCCGCCGACCACGACCCGCGCCAGCTGGAGGTGATCCTCCGCGAGGCCGCCGAGGTCGTCCGGACGCGGCCGCCGCTCGTCATCGCGGAGACGCGGCACGGCTTCGTCTGCGCGTCGGCCGGCGTCGACGCCTCGAACGCGCCGGCGCCGGAGACCGTCGTGCTGCTGCCGCTCGACCCCGACGCCTCGGCCGCGCGGCTGCGCGATCGGCTTCTCGAGCTGACGGGACGCACCGTCGGCGTGGTCGTCTCGGACACGTTCGGCCGCGCCTTCCGCTCGGGCATCACGGGCGTCGCGATCGGTTGCGCCGGGATCACGCCGCTTCTCGACTACCGGGGGCGGCGCGACCGCGTCGGCTACGAGCTGCACGCCACCGTGGTCGCCGTCGCCGACGAGATCGCGGGCGCGGCCGAGCTCGTCATGGGCAAGACGGACGCGATCCCGGCGGTGATCGTCCGCGGCCTCCGCGTCGCCGGCGACGGCACCGCGCAGGAGCTCGTGATGGCGCGCGAGCGCGACCTCTTCCGCTGACGCCTACGGCTGCCAAGTGAGGGTTCACCTCGGCGTGGACGGTGCCGATACGAGATTGTCGTGCTACAGCACAGCTTCTCGGAAGCGCGGACCTTCCCGGACCGCGGCCCCGGTCCTGCCGCTGCGTCCGCGCCGGTCGACTCGTACCGGCGCCTGGCCGAGATCTTCCACCTCGTCCTCGCCGAGCAGGACCTCGACTCGCTGCTGCGCCGACTCGCGGACTCGCTCGCGGAGCTGATCCCGTACGACGCCCTCCACGTCTACGAGGCCGACGAGGCCGAGCGGCGGCTGCGCCCCGTGCTCGCGCGCGGGGAGTGGGAGGACGAGATCCTGCAGATGTCGCCCGCCTACGGCGAGGGCATCACCGGCTGGGCGGTGCTCCATCGCGAGCCCGTGCTGACGAACAAGGCGCACCTCGACGGCCGGGTCGCCTTCGTGCCCGGCACGCCGCCCGACCCGGAGGCGCTGATCTCGGTGCCGCTGATCGCTCGCGGAGCCCTGAAGGGCGCGCTCAACGTCTACCGGCTCGGCGATCTCGCGCGCTTCTCGGACGACGAGTTCGAGCTGGCCCGGCGGTTCGCCGACGCCGCCGCGCTCGCGCTCGACAACGCGCAGATCAAGGCGAGGCTCGAGTTGCAGGCGCAGACGGACTCGCTCACGGGCCTCTACAACCACCGCCACTTCCACGAGCGCCTGCGCGCGGAGCTCAGCCGCGCCGGCCGGACCGGCAAGCCGGTCGCGGTGCTCATGTTCGACATCGACGACTTCAAGAAGGTCAACGACGTCTACGGTCACGGGACGGGCGACCAGGTGCTCGTCGCCGTCGCGGACGCAGCGCGCTCGGTCGCTCGCGCCTCGGACGTCGTCTGCCGGATCGGCGGCGAGGAGTTCGCGATGATCATGCCTTCCTGCAGCTCCGGCGACGCGCGCGGGATCGGCCGGCGGCTTCTCGCCAGGCTGTCCGAGCGCTCACTCGACGAGGCGGGTGAGGTGACGCTTTCGATCGGCGTCGCGCAGGGGCCCGAGCACGCGACGAGCTCGCGGGAGCTCGTCGGCTGCGCGGAGGTGGCCATGATGACCGCGAAGGCCGGCGGCAAGAACCGCGTCGTCGTCTTCGACGGCGGCGAGGCGGCCCTGCGGCCGGATGCGCCGGACGGCGACCGCGCGCTCCGGTCGATCGCCCACCTGAAGCTGCTCCAGAGCCTGGCCGGAAAGCTGAACCGGCTCCGCGACGTGCAGGAGATCGGGGAGGCGATCGTCACCGAGCTCGGCGGCCTGGTCGACTATCACGCCTGCCGCGTCTTCGTCGTCGAGGGCAGCGAGGCGATCGCGCTCGCCTCCCGCGGGCACGGCAAGTTCGCCGACGGCACGCCGATCGACCTCCCGCGGATCCGGCTCGGCCGCGGCATCGTCGGCCACGTCGCGGCGACCGGCCGCCCGCTCCTGCTCGGAAACGCCCGCGAGTCCGCGCACGCGATCCAGATTCCCGGAACCGACGCCGTCGACGAGTCGGCCGTCGCCGTGCCGCTTCGGTACGGCTCGCGCGTCGTCGGCGTCGTCTTCCTCTCGAAGCTCGGCCTCGACCAGTTCGACGAGGACGACCTGCGGTTGCTCGAGGTGCTCGCCGGCCAGGCGGCCGTCGCGCTCGAGAACGCGCGGCTCTACGAGGCGGTTCGCTTCGAGGCGGAGAACGCGAAGGCGTGGCTCGAGTTCGCGGACGCGATCTCGGCGGCTGACGGCTTCGACGCGATCTGCGCCGAGACGGTCGGCCGCGTCGTCGCGACGCTCGGCATCGACCAGTCCTCGCTGTGGCTCCAGCATCCGGTGACGGACGACTTCTACTGCGCCGCCTCGCAGGGTTACGACTCGGATGCGGGCACGGAGGCGATCACCCGCGCGCACATCCCGCGCGAGCTCGGCGACCGGCTGCTCGCCGAGCGGAAGACGCCGTTCGCGCTGACCTCGGCGGAGGTGCGCAAGACGTTCTGGGGCAACCGGCGCGGGCTCAAGGTGCGGGCGATCGCGTGCGCGCCGCTGCCCGTCGGTCACGGCGTCCGCGGCTGGCTGTCGGTGCGGCAGGCGGACGACGACGTCAGCCAGTTCACGGAGACGCGCCTGCGCCTCCTCGACGGCTTCGCGTACCGCATCTCGATGGCGCTGCAGAAGGAGCGTCTCTACCGGAGCGCACGCGAGAGCGCGGAGATCGCCGAGTCGCTGCTCGAATCCGTCCGCGAGCTCGCGTCGGCAGGCTCGGTCGAGGAGCGGCTCGAGCGGATCGTCGAGCGGGCGTCGTCGATGCTCGGGGCGCCGAAGACGTCGGTCTGGTTCCAGGACGAACCGGACGGCCCGCTGCGGCTCTGGAGCTGCCACGGGTATTCGGCGGAGGAGCAGGACTGGCTCCGTACGCGGCCCTACACGGGAGCCATGGCGCAGGCGGTGCTGGCGTCGTCGGAGCCCTACGTCCTGACGCCGGAGGTGCTCGAGACGCTGGAGATCCCGACGACGACGCAGGGGAGGCGCTTCGCGATCGCGCCGATGCCGCGCGACGCGAGCCGGAACGGCATGATCGCCGCGGTGGCCCCGGTCGCGGGCGAGTTCGAGTTCACGGAAGTCCGGCTGCGACTGCTGGCGTCGCTGGCCGACCAGGCGCGGCTCGCGCTCTTCGCCGCGGGCGCCTGAGCCCGGCGCCGCGGCGTCGGCGTTATCCTCGCGCGGTGCTGGAACTGGAGGTCGTCGAGGGCGACATCGCCGCGCTCGAGGTCGACGCGATCGCGAACGCGGCGAACGACCACCTGTGGATGGGCGCCGGCGTCGCGGGTGCGCTGAAGCGCGCGGGGGGCGAGGAGATCGAGCGCGAGGCGGTCGCGAAGGGACCGATCGAGGTGGGCGACGCGGTCGCGACGGGCGCCGGGTGGCTGCAGGCGCGCTACGTCATCCACGGCGCCGTCATGGGCCAGGACCTGAGGACGAACGCGGAGCTGGTCGAGCGGACGACGCTGAGGTGCCTCGAGGTCGCGGACGAGCTCGGCCTGGCCTCGCTCGCGCTGCCGGCGTTCGGCACGGGCGTCGGCGGCTTCCCGCTCGGGGAATGTGCGAGGCTCATGGTCGGCGTCGCGCGGTCCTTCGAGCCACAGGCACTGCGCCGGGTGGTCTTCGCGGTCTTCGGCCCGGCCGCCGCGGACGCCTTCAGCCGGGCCCTTTCCGCCTAGTCTCATCCGGCCACGACCGGTGCCAGGCACCACGCTGCCTTCCGGGCATGTCTCGGGCAGGCGGCGGGGTCTGACCCCGCCGCACACTTCCGGCACGATGTCGTGAGGGCTTCAGGTGACACAAACGCCCTCGCCGCCGCGGTTCTCGCCTGTTTCGGGCGGGTCCGGGGGCCTGACCCCGGGACCAGCCCGAAACGGACGCGTCCGCCCGCCTCGCCGGCCGTGTCCGGGCGAGGCATGGCCGATGCCAGGCACGACCCCGCCTTCGGGCCGTGGCTGGACGGCCGGGGGGTCAGGCGCCGGCGGCGAGGACGGCCAGGTCTTTCCAGGCCCACGTGACCCGGGCCGGCAGGCCGGCCTCGTCGAGCCATTGCCTGAGATCCGCCGCCGAGTCGGGCAGGTCGAAACCGGGCGTCGCCGGCGTCACGACGTCCTCCGGCAACTCGGGGATCACGAGGTCGCCGAGGACGAGCCGCCCGCCCCGCGCGAGCACCTCGGCCACCCTGCGGAAGAGCTCCCGCTTGCCCGCAGCGTCGAGGTGATGCACTGCGAGACACGAGTAGACGAGCTCGAACGGCCCGCCCGGAAGCGCGTCCTCGATCCTCTGCTCCGCCAGCGCCTCGACCCGCTCCGCGCCGAGCGCCCGTCGGGCGGCCTTCAGCATCTCGCCGCTCGAGTCGATCCCGACGAGCCGCGCGTGCGGGTGCAGCCCGAGCACGCGCGCCGCGGTCGCGCCCGTGCCGACGCCGAGCTCGAGCGCGCGCGACACGTCCAGACCTGCCGTGGCCCTGGCGACCTCGTCCTGAAGCTCCTCGTAGCGCGGAACCTCCCGGATGACCTCGTCGTAGGTCTCCGGGTCGAAGTGGTACTGGCTCAAGAGAAACGCGAGCGCAGCCGCGGGAGCACGTCCGCGCAGAACTGCTCGAGGAACCGGGCCTGATCCGCCCCTGGCGCGTGGAAGACGAGCTGGTCGAAGCCGAGCCCGACGTACCAGCCGATCTTCTCGACGACCTCCTCCGGGTCGTTCGAGACGATGAAGCGCGAGTGCGCGCGATCGGCCGCGGCGTCCGCCAGCCGCTCCATCTCGATCGGATCCTCCACGCCGCTCTTCTCCTCCGGCGTCAGCGACAGCGCCGCCCACCAGCGGCACGCGTCGCGTGCGAAGTCGACGTCGTGGTCGTACGAGACCTTGATCTCGATCAGCTTCGGCAGCGTCGCAGCATCGCGCCCGACGGCCGACGCGCCTTCCCCGACGCCGGCGAGGAGCTCCTCGTAGAGCTCCTGCTTCTTGCCGCTCGTCGCGATGAAGCCGTCGCCCGCCCGCCCCACGAGCTTCGCCGCGAGCGGCCCGGACGCCGCGATGTAGATCGGCACCGGCTCGTCGGGACGGTCGTACACGGTCGCGCGATCGGTCCGGTAGTACTCGCCCTCGAACGTGACGCGCTCCTGCGTCCAGAGCAGGCGCATCAGCTCGACCGCCTCGGTGAGCCGCTGCCGCCGCTCCTTCGCGCCCGGCCACGCACCGCCGGTGACCGGCGTCTCGTTCATCGCCTCGCCGGTGCCGACGCCGAGGAAGACGCGGCCCGGGTTCAGGCACGCGAGCGTGCCGAAGGCCTGCGCGACGATCGAGGGGTGGTAGCGGAGCGTCGGCGTGAGGACGCTCGTCCCGAGGAGCGCTCGCTCCGTCCGCTCGCCGAGCGCCCCGAGCCACGTGAGTGCCGCCGGGCTGTGCCCGCCGTGGTGGCGCCACGGCTGGAAATGGTCGGAGACCGCGACGATCTCGAGGCCGAGTCGCTCCGCGAGCACCGAGTAGTCGAGCAGCTCGCGGGGCCCGAACTGCTCGGCCGAGGCCTTGTAGCCGAAGCGGACGGTCACGCGGCCGCCCTCAGCCGCTCGAGGTCCTCCGGGGTGTCGAGGTCGAACGCGAGGCCGGGGAGGTCGACGACGACGTGCTCGAGCCCGGCTGCCTGGGCGAGCTCCGCGTGGACGCGCGCGCTTCCGGGCCGGCCGAAGCAGGTCGGCAACGCCGCCGGTGGGCGCATCGAAACCGCGTTCGTGCCGCCGTCCGTGGCGCGCGCGATCGCGAGCCCGCGAGCCGGCGTGGCGTGGACGAGCCCGCGAACCTCCTCGGCCCGCAGCAGCGGCAGATCGGCGGAGACGACGGTCGCGATCGGCTCCGTCACGACCGCCCGCATCGCCGCCTCGAGCGCGTCGTTCCACGGGAGGCCCGTGTCGTCGAACCGGCCGACGCCCGGCAGCTCGAGCGGCTCGGCCGTGACGAGCGTGATCCGTTCGACGCCGGCGTCGCGTGCGGCCGCGACGACGCCCTCGACCAGCTCGCGCATCAGCGCGGCGCGCTCGCCCGCCGCCAGGACGGACGCCAGCCGCGTCTTCGCGGTGTCGAGGCGCTTGACCGGGATCAGGACGTGCGCGCGCACGCCGTGACGTTATCGATCGATCTAGCATCCGGCGCAGGCAGTTCATCCAGGGGTCGAAGGGAGAGGGCAGCATGAAACCCACGTTCCTGAACGGCGTCGTCCTCGGCGCCGTCGTGTCGGCGGTCGTCTCGGGCGGTGTGGCGCTGGCCACGACGCAGAACTTCGTGCTCGGCGGCCCGAACGTCGTCGACGCGCCGAGCTCGGTCTCGAATGCGAACGGCGGCACCGTGAACGCGGTGGACGCGGCGCTCGTGACGCTCGAGAACCTCTCGACGGGAAGCGGCGCCACGGCGCTCTCCCTGAACGTCCCGAACGGCAAGCCCCCGCTCGTCGTCAACTCCGACGCCAAGGTCGTGAAGCTCAACGCCGACAGGCTGGACGGGAAGGACTCGAGCGGCTTCCTCGGCGCGACCGCGAAGGCGGTGGACTCCGACCTGCTCGACGGCAAGGACTCGACCGCGTTCCTGCCCGCGAACGGCAAGGCCATCAACGCGGATTTGCTGGACGGCGCCGACTCGGGCGACTTCGTGCGGAAGACCGAGAAGGCTCCGAACGCCGACAAGCTCGACTTCCTCGACTCGACGCAGTTCCAGCTCAGGTGCAGCCGCGGGGCCATGGAGGCGTTCGCGATGATCGACGGCGCCAGGCTCGCCTCGAGCTTCACCACGAACGGGAACGTCCATATCTTCGTCTGCGGCGTGCAATCGCCGAACGTGACCGCGAAGCGGGTCGCGTCGGGCCGCGACGTCGTCTGCTTCGCCGACTTGCCGAACGAGAACTCCCATCTCCCCGTCGGAAACGCCGTGGGCAGCGGCGCCGATCCGGGCACGGACGACCTCTTCAGCTACGAGCAGTCGCTCGACGCCGGCTGCCCCGGGCTGCAGTACAAGGTGCAGACGGTCGACCAGGGCGTGTCCGGCTTCGAGGACAGCACGTTCTCGATCGCCGTGTTCTGATTCGTGTTCGAACAGGGGAACCCGCGGCGGGGGAGTTCGGGCTGTACAGCGCGGCGGGGCAAGGTTCGCCGCGGCCCGGAGGCCGATGCGTATGCTCAGGCCGTGCTTGCGCCGGCCGACGCACTCGCCCTCGCCGAGCTGGACGCCGCCGAGCTCCTCGAGCCGGCGCGGCGGTTGCGCGCGGAGGGGCGCGGGCCGCTCGTCACCTACTCGCCCAAGGTCTTCATCCCGCTCACGAAGCTCTGCCGCGACGTCTGCCACTACTGCACGTTCGCAGCGCCGCCCCGGCGGGGCGAGCGGGCCTTTCTGACGGCCGACGAGGTGCTCGAGATCGCGCGTGCCGGCGCCGCCGCCGGCTGTCGCGAGGCGCTCTTCACGCTCGGCGACAAGCCCGAGCTCCGCTACCGCGCCGCCCGCGAGGAGCTCGCGCAGCTCGGCTGCGCCACGACGATCGAGTATCTGACGAGGATGTGCCGGCTCGTCCTCGAGGAGACGGGCCTGCTCCCGCATGCGAACCCGGGGGTCCTCACGCGCGACGACCTCGCCGCGCTCCGCGAGGTCAGCGTCTCGCAGGGGATCATGCTCGAGACGGTCGCCGACCGGCTGTCCGAACGCGGCGGGCCGCACTTCGGCTCCCCGGACAAGCGGCCCGCGGCGCGCCTCGACACGCTCCGGCTGGCGGGCGAGGCACGCGTCCCGTTCACGACGGGGATCCTGATCGGGATCGGCGAGACGAGGCGCGAGCGGATCGAGGCCCTGCTCGCGATCCGCGACCTGCACGAGCGCTACGGCCACGTCCAGGAGGTGATCGTCCAGAACTTCCGGGCGAAGCCGGGCACGCGGATGGTCGACCACCCCGAGCCGAGCCTCGACGAGCTGCTCTGGACGTGCGCCGTGGCCCGCCTGATCCTCGGCCCGGCGATGCACGTCCAGGCACCGCCGAACCTGAGCTACGACGAGTTCCCCCGGCTGCTCGAGGCCGGGATCGACGACTGGGGCGGGATCTCGCCGGTCACGATCGACCACGTCAACCCGGAGGCGCCGTGGCCGGAGGTCGAACGGCTCGCCGCAGCGACCCGCGCCGCCGGGCTCGAGCTCGCCCCGCGGCTGGCCGTCTACCCGGAGTTCCTCGACTCGCAGTGGGTCGACCCGCGCGTCCTCACGCGCGCCCTCCACGCGGCAGACGCGACCGGCCTTGCGCGCACCGACCCGTGGACGCCGGGCGCCGACCTTCCGATCCCGTTCGTCCCCCGCGACGCGCTGCCGATCGACGCGCGGGACGAGCTCGGCGAGGACGACGTCGTCCGGCTCTTCGAGGCTCGCGGCGACGAGCTGCACCGGATCTTCGCCGCCGCCGACCGGCTCCGCCGCGAGGTCAACGGCGACACCGTCAGCTACGTCGTGACGCGGAACATCAACTACACGAACGTCTGCTACTTCCGCTGCGGCTTCTGCGCATTCTCGAAGGGCAAGCTCGCCGAGAACCTGCGCGGGCCGGCGTACCTCGTGCCGCTCGACGAGATCCTCCGCCGCTGCCACGAGGCGTGGGAGCGCGGAGGCACGGAGGTCTGCCTCCAGGGCGGCATCCATCCGGGCTTCACGGGCGACTACTACCTCGAGGTGTGCGAGGCGATCAAGCGCGAGCTCCCCGACCTGCACGTCCACGCGTTCTCGGCGCTCGAGGTGTGGCAGGGCGCGGCGACGCTCGGGCGACCGCTCGACGAGTACCTCGCGCGGCTCCGCTCGGTCGGCCTCGCGTCGCTGCCGGGGACGGCGGCGGAGATCCTCGACGACGAGGTGCGCGCCGTGATCTGCCCGGACAAGGTGACGACGGCCCAGTGGCTCGAGGTCCACGAGGCCGCCCACCGGGCCGGGCTCCGCTCCACCGCGACGATCATGTACGGCCACGTCGAGGGGCCGCGGTCGTGGGCGCGGCACCTGCTGGCGCTGCGCGACCTGCAGCGCCGGACGGGCGGCTTCACCGAGTTCGTCCCGCTGCCGTTCGTCCACATGGAGGCGCCGATCTACCTCCAGGGCCGGGCCAGGCCGGGGCCCACCTTCCGCGAGGCGCTGCTCATGCACTCGGTCGCGCGGCTCGCGCTGCACCCGTGGTTCGAGAACGTCCAGGCGTCGTGGGTGAAGCTCGGCGCGGACGGCGCGTCGGCCGCGCTCCGGGCCGGCGTCAACGACCTCGGCGGGACCCTGATGAACGAGTCGATCTCGCGCGCCGCCGGGGCGGAGCACGGCCAGGAGCTGCCGCCCGAGGCGATGGAGGCGCTGATCCGCTCGGCCGGGCGCGTGCCGCGGCAGCGGACGACCCTCTACGGGACGCCGCCGGAGGAGCGCGTGCGGGCGTCGTTCGGCGCGGCGCCACTCGCAGAGCCGGTGAACCCGCCGGCGAACGAGGCGGGCCTGCGCCGGCCGCCGCGCCTCCTCCGGCCGGGGCTCGTCACGGCCTAGGGGCCTGTCCGGAAAAGGGGACGCGATGGATGACGCGCGGCAGGTGGTGCGATGCAAGGACGCAGGGAGCGCCAATACGAGTACGTATTGGCGCGACGGAGGACGCGGCAGCGCGCCGCGTGACGCCGTCAGGCGGCCCCGATCTCCTTTCCGGACAGGCCCCTAGACGGTGTTCCAGCCGGCGCTCGAGCGGATGCCGGCGGAGGAGCGGGCGGCCCTGCAGCGGCGCCGGGTCTCGGAGCTCGTCGCGCGGCTGCGCCGGCTCGACAGTCCGTACTGGCGCGCGAAGCTCGACGGCGTCGACTCGGACGAGCTCGAGGCGCTGCCGTTCATGCGGAAGGCCGAGCTACGCGCGGAGTACCCGTTCGGCACGCTCGCGGTGCCGCTGGACGAGACGGTGCGGATCCACGCGTCGTCCGGCACCGGCGGCAAGCCGACGATCGTCGTGTACACGTCCAGGGACGTCCAGCTCTTCGCGGAGGTGAACGCGCGGGCGATCGTCTGCGCAGGCGGCGGGCGCGAGGACGTGCTCCAGGTCGCGTATGGCTACGGGCTCTTCACGGGCGGGCTCGGGCTGCACTACGGGGGCGAGCGGCTCGGGGCGACGGTCGTGCCCGCATCGGGTGGGAACCCCGGCCTCCAGGTCGATCTGCTCGCCGACCTGCGCGCGGACGGGCTCGCCTGCACGCCGTCGTTCGCCCTCGTGCTCGCGGAGCGCGCCGAGGCGGACCGGCTGATGGGGCAGATCCGGCTCCGCTACGGAATCTTCGGCGCCGAGCCCTGGTCGGAGGCCATGCGCGCGAAGCTGGAGGCGGCGTGGGGCATCGACGCGTGCGACATCTACGGGCTGTCGGAGGTGATCGGCCCCGGTGTCGCGATGGAGTGCCGCGAGGGGAAGGGGGCGTTGCACGTGTTCGACGACCACTTCCTGCCGGAGATCGTCGACGCGGGGCCGGACGGGCGCGGCGAGCTCGTCCTGACGACGCTCACGAAGGAGGCGTTCCCCGTGCTGCGCTACCGGACCGGCGACGTGACCCGGTTCGTTCCCGACGAATGTCCGTGCGGGCGCACCCATCGCCGGATCGCCCGCATCTCGGGCCGCGTCGACGACATGCTCGTGATCCGCGGCGTCAACGTCTTCCCGAGCGAGATCGAGGCGGTGCTCCTCGAGGAGTCGGCGCTCGGCGCGCAGTACGCGATCGTCGTCGACCGGAGGCAGGCGCTCCCGGAGCTCGAGGTTCGCTGCGAACTGGTCGCGGAAGGCGATGCGGCGCTCGTCCGCGAGCGGGTGCGCGACCGGCTGGAGGAGCGCCTGCGCCTGCGGGTCGGTGTCGTCGTCGGCGAGCCGGGCTCGATTCCGCGGCAGGAGACGGGGAAGGCGCGGCGCGTCTTCGAGCGGACGGGGGAGGAGGCCCCGCTTCCGTGAGGGTCGAGGACGCGCGTGTGGCGCGGCTCGCGACGGTCGGGGCAGACGGCCGCCCGCACGTCGTCCCGATCTGCTTCGCGCTGGCCGGCTCGACGCTCTACACCGCGGTGGACGCGAAGCCGAAGCGCACGCGCCGGCTCCGGCGCCTGGCGAACGTCGAGTCGAACCAGTGGGTCGAGGTCGTCGTCGACGATTACGACGAGGACTGGTCGCGGCTCTGGTGGGTCAGGCTGGCGGGCCGAGGGCGAGTGGTGGAACGGGACGAGCGTGCGCTCGAGCTCCTGGCGGCGAAGTACCCCCAGTACCGGCGTGAACCGCCGGCGGGCCCGTTCGTCGTCGTCGAGATCGAGCGCCGTGTCGAGTGGCGGGCCGGGGTCGGCCCGGCGGCCTGACCCGCCCGCGCCGGCCGTGGCCCGAAGGCGGACGGGCGCGTGGCACCGGCCACGTCCGCGACGGGCACCGCCCCACAGCCGGCGACCCACGTCCGCTTCGGCCAGGTCCGGGGGCCAGGCCCCCGGACGTGTCCGGAACGGTGGAGAGTCGGCTCGGCGAGCGGGCTCGCGTTCATGGACGCTGTCACAGCTCTGTGTCGAAAGGGAACGCCGGGGCCAGGCCCCGACGTCCGCCGCGGACCCGCCCGGAAGGCGGGACGGGGCCCGGGTTCGGGCGTGGCTCGCTCGGGCGTCGTCAGACGTGGGCGAGGACGCCGGCCAGCGGCTGCGGGGCGCGGGCGAGGTCGACCGCCTCGACGAGGATCCGGGCATAGCGCAGCTTGCGGCTGTCGGCGCTGCCCATGAAGCGGCGCAGCTGTGCCTCGACCGGCCGCCCTCGCCAGGCGGGCTGCTTCTGGAACGTCCGGAAGGCTCGCAGGTCGCCGTGTTCCGCGAGCAGCGCCTCGACGCGCGTCGGGCCCACCGCCCGTATCAGCTCGTCCTCGAGATCCGCGTCGCAGACGAAGAAGCCGAGCCGCTCCATTCCGGCGCGCGAGGGCCCCGCCCGCCCCGGACCCGGCCCGAGCCCGGCCCGCTCGAGCGCCCGGCGGAAGTCACCTTCCTCGCCCGCGTCGCAGAGGCCCGCGACCGCCAGCCCGAGCCCGTGCGGACCGAAGCGCTCGAGCGCCCGCCCGATCGCCTGCGCTCCGCCGATCGGCACGATCGCGACGCCTTCCGCCGCCAGGTCGCGGCCAAGACGAGCGGCGAGCGTCTCGAGCGCGACCCGGTCGCTGATCCCTTCGGCGAGGACGACCGCCCGCGCGGCCGGCGGGACGGTCAGCGCCGCCAGACCTCCGGGTTGAGCGCGTTGGACGGCACTCGATCTTCGAGCAGCACCGCGCGCAGCGCCTCGACGCAGAGCATCCCCATCGCAGTTCGCGTGGTCACCGTCGCCGACCCGATGTGGGGCGCGAGCACGACGTTCTCCAGCCCGAGCAGCGCCTCCGTCACCTCCGGCTCGCGCTCGAAGACGTCCAGCGCAGCGCCGCCCGGCCGACCCGCGGCCAGAGCCGCCGCGAGCGCGGCCTCGTCGACGATCGGTCCGCGGCTCGTGTTGACGAGAACCGCCTCCGGCTTCATCAGCGAGAGCGCCCGGGCGTCGATCAGATGCCTCGACTCGGGCGTCAGCGGCAGGTGCAGCGACACGACGTCGGCGCGCGCGAGCAGGTCGTCCAGTGGCAGCCCACCCCGGCGGCTCGAGTGGACGACCTCCATCCCGTGCGCCCGCGCGAGCCGCTCGGTGGCCTGCGCGATCCGTCCGTGGCCGACGAGCCCGAGCAGGAGGCCGTCCAGCCCGCGTCCGAGGAAGGCGTTGAACCCGAACGGCCACGCCTGGCCGCGGCGTAGCACGCGGTCGCCCTCGGTCACGCGGCGCAGCAGGGAAAGCGCGAGCGCGATCGTCAGCTCCGCGACCGTCTCGGTCAGGACGCCCGGCGTGTAGGAGACGAGCACCCCGCGTGCCGTCGCGGCCGCCACGTCGACGTTGTCGTGGCCGACGCCGTGGTTGGCGACGACCCGGAGCCGGGGCCCGGCCGCGTCCAGAAGCGCGGCGTCGGCCCGGTCGCTCGTGATCACCACGACGCCGTCGCAGCCGGCGGCGCGAGCGGCAAGCTCGTCAGCCGGCAGCGGCTCCCGCGAGTCGTGCAGGTCGAGGTCGAACGACGCTTCGAGCTCCGCCCGAATCGGGTCCAGCATCCGACGCGCGACGAACACCCGGGGGCGTGCCATCAGCGCTCGACGATCTCCGTACCCGGCCGAGTCGCCGGGTCGCCCGCGGGCAGCACGTCGCGCGCCCACTCGCGCGTCTTCCACGCGGGCGCCGGCGTCGCGCACTCCGCATGCGGCACGAATCGCGAGCGCGCCACGAGCCGGTACTCGTGGATGTAGCGCGGGCAGTTCGGGAAGACCTCGCGGGCGCGCACCCGGACGACGAGCTGCGCCTCCGGGAACTCGGCGAGGAGCGGATCGTCGTCCGCGACGGTGGCGACGCCGTTCAGCCGGAGCCGACGCCGGCGCTCGAAGTCGATGAAGAGCAGGCCGACGTGCGGGTTGGCGAGCGCATTGCCGGCCGTGAGGTACATGCCGTTTCCGTCGTAGAGCGGGAAGGCGATCGTGTGGGGGTCGAGCACGCGGACGAACCCTGGCTCGCCGCCCTTGTACGAGCACTGCGGCCGCCCCTCCGCGTCCGCGGTCGCCAGGAAGAGCATGTCGCACGACTCGACGAACTCGCGGTCGTCGGCATCGAGGCTGTCGTGCACGAGCCGCTCGTCGAGCCGGTCGGCGAGCCGGCGCGTGTCGAAGCGGTCCTGCAGGCGCCGGCTCCCGTCGTGGTAGAGGCTCACGGCCGCGATCATTGCAGGCTGCAAGCCGGTTGCAGGTCCGGTGCAAGCGGCCGGCGACACCATCGCGTTGCCTACTCGAACCCGAAAGGAGCAGCACGATGAACGCAAGCAAGCCCCGTCTCGTCGCCCTGGCGGCGGCGTCCATGGCCGGAGGCCTCGCCGTCAGCGCCGGCGCCGGGCACGCCCAGACCGCTCGCGCCGCCTGCACGCCGGGCGTCCGCACGGTCGCCGGCCACAACGCCCGCGTCTTCTGCGGCCCGGCCCGTGCGACCGTCCGCGTCGGCACGAAGACGCTGCGCTTCAGCGGCGGCGAGTGCACCCGCGGCGCCAAGTGGTTCAACCTGAACATCGGCACGGTCGTCCTCGCCGCGAGGACGCAGCCGCTGCCGTACTTCGCGGTCGCGGTCGGCCAGTACCTCGGCGCGAACCCCGGCAGCCCGGCGGCGACGAAGGACGGCACCTATCCCAAGGGCCTCGTCGTCACCCGCGCGCCTGGCGTCGTCGCCGACCTGAACGGCTACGCCACGACCAACGTCAAGGTGACGCTGAGCCGGCATCGCACCGCCGGCACGTTCTCCGGAACGACCCAGTTCGGTGGCGTCCACGTCTCCGGCTCGTTCAGCTGCTGAGAGGGTGACGACGATGAAGAAGCGGATCGCCATCCTCGCCGTCGCGTGCCTCGCGCTCCTCGTCGCCTCCGCAGGGCAGGCGGCGAGCAACCGTGCGGCGCACCCGCCCCGGCTCAAGAACGAGGTCGCCCACGCAGGGATCGGAAGCGTCTCGGTGACGGTCGACTACAAAGGCGGCGGGCCCGTGACGCTCACCGTCGGTACGACCCAGGACGTGCTCGGCTCGAAGGTCGCCCAGGTCTGGAAGAACGCGCCCTACGCGCCCGGCAAGTGGTCGCTGCTCGCCGTCGGGCTCGACGCCGGGACGCAGTACTGGCTCCGGGTCGACGCCGTCGGCTCGACCTGGACCTCGCCGGCCCCCGTGAAGACGTGGACGCGGTCGGTCGTCCTCGATTTCCAGACGATCCACGTCGTGAACGACGGCGACGCCTGGCCGGGCGGTTGCGGCGACTTCGTCTTCAGCCTGCGCGTCGGCGACGGGTGGCGCAACTCGTACGCGGACTGGGACTCCGGCCTGCACTGGAACATGTGCGTCGACAGCGGCCAGACGATCACGGCCCCGGACGAGTGGGGCCGCTGGGGGCTCCCCGACTACCGGTACGACACGATCCGCGACGAGTTCTACGCGTGGGACGACGACGTCAGCTGCATCCCGGGGATCACGAAGTGCTACGCCGACTGCAGCTCGCCGGTCTGGCTCGACCCGACGTGCGGCGACCTCGGCTACGGCTTCGACGAGGTCGACGTCCACCCGGCGGGCACGCGGGCCATCACGCTGCACGCGCTCGGTACGAACATCAACGGCAACGCCGTGGACGTGGTCCTGACCGGGTCCGTGACGGTGCACTACTGGCCCTAGTTCACCTGCCGAGCGGTGCGAGCCGGTCGACGAGCACGCGTACGTCGGCGACGTGCTCGAAGCCGAGATGGCGCAGGGCGGGCGCGGACATCGCGCCCGCCTGTGTCGTCAGCGCCGGCAGCCCGCGCTCGGCCGCGTCGTCCCACCGGGCTCGCACGAGCGCACGGTAGAGGCCGCGCCCGCGCAGCTCCGGCAGCACGGCGCCGCCCGCCATGAAGATCCCGTGCTCGCCGAAGACGCTCCTCGCGTAGCCGGCGAGTCGACCGTGGACTCGTGCGAGGAACGTCGCGATCTCACCCGCCTGCTCGCGCGCCCAGTCCAGCTCCGCCGTCGTCCTGGCCCGCGGCTCGTCCTCGTCGACGCCGAAGATCGCGTCGACGAGCCCGCGCACCTCGACCAGCTCGTCCACGCCCGCCGGTCGCGCCACCTCGATGCCGGGGGGCGCGGCGGGCGGCGGCTCGACGAGCGCGAGCGCCTCGTAGCGCTCCTCGAAGAGCGGAGGCGCCGACGGCTCGAGGCCGAGCGCGAGCAGCCGCTCGTCCGCGCCGCCGGGCGTCGTCGAGTCGCTGACCCACCAGGTGACGAGCCCGCGGCCGGCCTCGCGCACCGTCGCGCGGACCTCCTCGACCGCGGCCTCGAGCTCGTCTTCGCCGAGCCGGATCCGGGACACGATCGTCGAGCGATCGGCGTCGGCGACGACGAGCGACCAGCCGTCGCGGTCGACGCGCCGCGACCCCGTGCCGGGGGAGGTGTAGGCCGAGGGATCCTCGGCGAGCGCCCGGACCTCGGGCGGGATCAACTCACGCGGAGAACTCGTCCGCGAGCGCGAGCACCTCGTCGAGGATCGCCAGGCCCTCGTCGAGCTCCTCGCGCGTGATCGTCAGCGGCGGGGCGATCATCACGACGTTCCAGTGGACGAACAGGTAGAGGCCGCGCTCCATCGCCGCCTTCGTCATCCGCAGCACCGGCGTCGCGGCCTCGCCGCCGGCGTTGAACGGCACGAGCGGCTCGCGCGTCTCGCGATTGCGCACGAGCTCGAGCCCCCAGAAGAGCCCGAGTCCGCGCACCTCGCCGATCGACGGATGACGACCGGCCAGGTCGGCGAGCGCCTCGCGCAGGTACTCGCCCTGCGCGGCCGCGTTCTCGACGATGCCCTCCTCGCGGAACGCCTCGATCGAGGCGACCGCGGCTGCACACGCGAGCGGGTGGCCGCTGTACGTGAGCCCGCCCGCGAAGAACTGGTCCTTGATCGAGTCGTAGACGTGGTCCCGCACGGTCAGCGCGCCGAGCGGCACGTAGCCCGAGTTGATGCCCTTGGCGGTGGTGAGGATGTCCGGGACGACGTCCCAGTGCTCGCACGCGAACCAGCGGCCTGTCCGGCCGAAGCCCGCCATCACCTCGTCGAGGATCAGCAGGATCCCGTGGCGGTCGCAGACGTCGCGGATCGCGGGGAGGTAGCTGTCGGGCGGCACGATGATCCCGTTCGTCCCGGTGACGGTCTCGAGGATCACGGCGGCGACGGTGTGCGGGCCTTCGTACTGGAGGATCTCCTCGAGGTGCGGCGCGCCGGTGCAGACGGGGCAGGGCTCGGGATGGCCCGCCGGACAGCGGTACGTGTACGGGTCGAACATGCGGACGACGCCGGGGAGCCCCGGCTCCGCGAACCAGCGTCGCGGGTCGCCGGTGAGCGTGACCGCCCCGGCCGTGGCTCCGTGGTACGAGCGGTAGCGGGCGATCACCTTGTGCCGGCCGGTCACCCAGCGCGCGAGCTTCACGGCGTTCTCGTTCGCCTCGGCGCCGCCGTTCGTGAAGAACGTCCGGTTCAGGTCGCCGGGTGTCACGCCGGCGATCATGCGCGCGAGCTCCGAGCGCCTGTCGTTCGCCATCGGCGGCCCGATCGTGCAGAGCCGGTCGGCCTGCTCCTTGATCGCCGCGACGACCTTCGGGTGCTGGTGTCCGATCGAGACGTTGACGAGCTGCGACGCGAAGTCGAGGTAGCGCTTGCCCGAGTAATCCCAGAAGTGGCGTCCCGCCGCGCCGGCGACCGGCAGCGGCGCGAGCGCGGACTGCACGGACCAGGAGTGGATCAGGTACCGGCGGTCGTCGGCGACGACCTGCTGCCCCTCGGCCGTCCGATCCTCGAGCGTGGCCACGCCTCGATCCTAGCCGGCCGTGCGAAGACGCGCCCGGCCAGCGGCCGCGTGCCCGTGCCCCGGTGCCAGGCTCCACGCGTCCTTCGAGACGCGTCCGCGGCGGCCGGTTCAGGGGGCGAGGCGCTCGACGAGCCAGCCGTCCGCGCCGCGGCGGTAGCGGAAGCGGTCGTGGAGCCGGTCTTCGCGGTGCTGGAAGAACTCGAGCTCCTCCGGGACGACCCGGAAGCCGCCCCAGTAGTCGGGCCGCGGGACGTCCTCGCCCACGCTCGCCCGCAGCTCCTCCACCGCGCGCTCGAGCTCCGCTCGCCCGCCCACGACCCGGCTCTGCCGCGACACCGACGCGGAGAGGCGCGACCCGAGCGGCCGCGTCGCGAAGTAGTCGTCCGCCTCGGCCTCCGAGACACGCGAGACGGAGCCCTCGATCCGCGCCTGCCGTCCGAGCCCGTGCCAGTAGAAGCACAGCGCGGCGCGCGGGTTCGCCGCGAGCTCGACGCCCTTCCGGCTGTCGTGGCTCGAGTAGAAGACGAAGCCGCGCTCGTCGAAGCCCTTCAGGAGCACCATGCGGACGGAGGGTGCGCCGTCGGCGGTCGACGTCGCGAGCGCGAACGACTCCGGGAAGGCCTCGCCGGCCTCGCGCGCCTCCGCGTACCACGCCGCGAACTGCCGCAGCGGATCCGCGTCGAGGTCGGACTCGAGGAGCGGTCTCGCACGCGGGTCGGACACGGCTCGTCTACCTTACGGTCGCCCCGTGCGCCTCGCTCTGCTCACCGTCGCGCTCGCCGCCTGCGCCGCCCTCGTGTCCGGAACGTCCGCGGCGACGAAGCCCGTCTGCTCGAGGGCGGGCGCGCGCGCGGCGATCCTCGCCACGAAGGTGCAGGTGCCGAGCCTCGCAGGCAACCACGGCACGATCCCGGTCGCGCCGAATCAGGCCGACCAGGTGATCTGCTTCGACTTCACCCGCGACGGCCGCATCGACATGGCGATCACGGTCTTCAGCGGCGGCACCGCCGGCGACATCGCCTGGGTCGTCTTCCGGAACACGAAGCTCGGCTGGCGGGTCGCACTGGCGCGCGGCGGCTACAAGCTCGGGCTGCGCCGGCTCGGCGGCGACCTCGCCCTGTCGCAGCCGATCTACCGGCAGAACGACCCGAACTGCTGTCCGAGCGGGGGCTTCGACCATACGCGCTGGCGCTGGAACGGCACGCGGTTCGCCGTCGTGCGCACCTGGCACGACAAGTCGTTTACCTCTTAGGCACCACGACGCGCCACGCGAGCCGGGCGTGGCGGCCCTTCGCGTCGGTGCCGAGCAGCCGGAAGTCGTAGGTGCCCTCGGCGTTGATCGCGAACGGCCCGAGCGCGACCGGCCCGGCGGGGAACGAGAACTTCAGCCCCTTGAGGACGACCTTTCCGTTCCGGAGGACGGCGACGAGGACGGTCACCTGCTCGTTCGTCGTGAAGTGGAGCGTCACGGAGGCGCCGGTCTTCGTCGGGGTCGACGTCGCCGGGCCGCGAGTCATCTGCAGGCCGGCCGGCTTCGCCGGCGGCTTGGGTTTCTTCGGCGGCGGCTTCGGCTTCTTCGGCGGTGGCGTGCCGCCCGTCGAACCCGAGCACGAGCCGATGCAGGTCGACCACTGGAGCGTCTTCCTCTGACCGGTGACGTCGGTGAAGGTGAGCACGAGCTGCGTCTGACCCTGCTTCTTCACGAGGAACGGGCCGAACCGGACCTTGCCGGCGTGGACGTTGAGGGTGATCGTCGCAATCGCGCGCTTCTGCTGCAGGACGCGCAGCCGGCCCGTCCCGCGGCGCGACGTGCTGAAGCGGACGGTGACGAGGAAGTCGGAGCCGAGCGGCTGCACGATCGGCTGGCCCAGGCTCGTCAGCTTCAGCGTCGAGGTCGCGCCGCCGGTGAAGTTCGCGGTGACGGTCCTCGCCGACGAGAGGGTCACGCGGCACGAGGCCTTGCCGCTGCAGGCGCCGGACCAGCCGCCGAACTGCGCGCCCGTCCCGGACGTCTGCGTCAGGGTGAGGGCCGTTCCGGTCGGGACGACCTGCGTGCAGCTTGCTCCGACGCCGTTGCTCGTGCACGAGCCGGCGGTGTCCGCGACGGTGCCGTGGCCGTCGATCACGATCGTGAGCGTCTGGGTGGCGGACGGCGGCGGCCCGCCAGCGCTGCCGCTGAAGGTCGCCTCGACGCTCTTCGCGGTGGTCATCTGCAGTGTGCAGGTCGTCGACGTCCCCGAGCACGAGCCGCTCCAGCCCTTGAAGGTCGCGCCCGAACCGGCGGTCGCCGTCAGCGTCACCGAGCTGCTCGCGGCCTCGTTCTGCGTGCACGTCCCCCCGGAGGCGCTGCAGCTGATCCCCCCGCCGGACACCGTGCCGTTGCCGGTGACGGCCACCGTCAGCGGGAACGTCGACCCGCCCGTGCCGCCGCTGAACGTCGCGTTCGCGGACTTGGCGGCGTTCATCGGGACGGCGCAGGTCGTCGTCGTGCCGAGGCACGCCCCGCTCCAGCCCTGGAAGGTCGCGCCGCTCGCGGGCGCCGCGGTCAGCGTCACGATCGAGTTTGCGGTGAAGCTCTGACTGCACGTGCCGCCGTTCGCGCTGCAGGAGATCCCGGTCGGGTTGCTCGTGACCGTTCCGTTGCCGGTGACGAGGACCGAGAGCGGGAAGGTCGACCCGGTGCCGCCGCCGGCGAAGGTCGCCGTGACCGTCGTCGCGGCCGTCATCTGCACCGTGCAGGTCGTCGTCTTGCCGCTGCACGCGCCGGTCCAGCCCTGGAAGGTCGAGCCGGTCTGGGCCGTCGCGATCAGTGTGATGCTGTCGTTCTTCTGCTCGTACTGGGTGCAGAGCCCGCCGGTCGCGGTGCAGTTGATCGTGTTGGACGAGATCGCGTCGGGATCGCTGGTGACGGCGCCGCCGGTGCCGGTGACGTGCACGGACAGGAGCGCCACGGCGGTCGACGCTGCGAAGTCGGCCTGCTCCGTGTCGTCGCCGCCGCTCATGTCGACCTGGCACGAGCTGCCGCCGCTGCAGTTGTCGCTCTCGTCCTTGTCCCAGCCGACGAAGACCGAGCCGTTGTCGGGCGCGGCGTTCAGGGTCACGAACTCGTCGCCGTACGTGTGGGTGCAGTTCGATCCCCCGGCCCGGCAGTTGATGAAGCCGTCGGTGGTCGTCGCGACGCCGCTGCCGGTGACCTCGACGGTGAGCTCGTTGTTCTGGCGCGCGCGAGCGGACGCGCCCCCCGGAAGCGCGACGAAAGCGGCGATGGCGGCCAGCAGGGCAATGCGCAGCGCGCCGTGCATCGAGGACAGCTTACGAGGCGCGAGCCGTCTTCGCCATTGCCGCGGCGCACCGTCGTGTTCGACCGGGGCGCCGGCGGGTAGAGGGCGAGCCCTGGAGGGACATGGATCGACGAGGACCCGCATGCCGATTCGCCCGGAGTGAAGGGCATCGGCGAGATCGGCGTCGTCGGCAGGGCCGCGGCGATCGCGAATGCCGTCCACCACGCGGCCGGCGTTTGCTAAGAAACCGTTTCAACCGACCGATCGGGGTCCCAGAGGAGGAGCAGATGGCGCTGAAGCTTGGCGATACCGCCCCTGATTTCGAGGCGGAGACGACCGAAGGAAGGATCCAGTTTCACGACTGGGTCGGGGATTCGTGGGCGGTGTTGTTCTCGCATCCGAAGGACTTCACCCCCGTCTGCACGACCGAGCTCGGCTACATGGCGAAGATCAAGCCGGAGTTCGACCGGCGCGGCGTCAAGATCATCGGCCTGTCGGTCGACTCGACCGGCGACCACGAGGGCTGGGCGAACGACATCGAGGAGACGCAGGGCGCCCGGCCGAACTATCCGATCATCGGCGACAGCGACTTCCAGGTCTCGAAGGCGTACGGGATGCTGCCGGCGGAGGTGTCGGGCGACCCGAAGGCACGAACACCGGCCGACAACCAGACCGTCCGCAACGTGTTCGTGATCGGGCCGGACAAGAAGGTGAAGCTGATCCTCGTCTATCCGATGACGACCGGCCGCAACTTCGACGAAGTCCTCCGCGTGATCGACAGCCTGCAGCTGACCGCGAAGCACAAGGTCTCGACCCCGGTGAACTGGCAGCAGGGCGACGACGTGATCATCGCCGGCTCCGTCAACAACGAGGAGGCGAAAGAGCTGTTCGGCGAATGGCAGGAACCCAAGCCCTACATCCGAATCGTCCCGCAGCCCAGCTGAAGGGCGCTCGCTAGCGCAGGGTCTCGGCGAACGGCTCGAGCGCGCCCGCCGTCAGCCATCGTGAAACGTCGTGGGCGCGACCGGTGTCGCGCCCACGACCTTCACGGTGCGAAAGCCTGTACTAGGCGTCTGGGTGGCCCTGCGCGCCGTCCCAGGTCCAACCCGCGAGGTGCTGGCCGCCGGAGGCCTGGCCGAAGCCATGCCACTTCCAGCCGGCGCCGACGGCAGCGATTGCGACGAGGGCGATGAGCGCGATCAGAGCGACAAGGGATCTCGTATTCACGGGCGGGAGCTTACTACCCATTCGGCGCGCTGGGATCACTCAAAGGGGGGAGTTTCCGAAGGTGGCGCGCTCAGCGATCGAGCGAGCGCCTCTGCGGGTAGGGCGTCTCGCCGCGAGCGAGCATCGCGACGAAGTCGGCGATCCGGCGGGCACGGGTTTCCGGCCGTTTGGCCGAGACCGTCCGGTAGAGCACGGCGTAGCGGTTCTGGGCCGTCAGTCGCTCGAACATCGCCATCGCGCGCGGCTCGGCGGCCAGCGCCGCGGCCAGGTCGTCCGGTACCTCGATCGTCGCGGGCCCGGCGTACGCGGACTCCCAGCGCCCGTCCGCCTTCGCGCGCTCGACCTCGGCAAGGCCGGCGGGCTGCATCCGGCCCTCCGCGAGCAGCCGCTCGACGATCCCGACGTTGCGCCGCGACCACGGGCTGCGCCGGCGCCGCTGCGTGAAGCGCTGCCGGTAGGTCGACTCGTCCCGCCGCCCGGTCTGGCCGTCGATCCAGCCGAAGCAGAGCGCCTCGTCGAGCGCCTCGTCGTAGGTCAGGCTGGTCGGCGTCGTCGTTCCCTTCTTCGCGAGGACGAGCCAGACCCCCGTCGGATCGTGGTGGTTCGCCTCGAGCCAGCCGCGCCACGCGGCGGCGTCCGGGAGGATCAGCTCGGGCTGGTCGGGAGGCACGGCGGCAGCTTGCCATTTCACCCGCTGTGCATACTTTTTGCGCGCGCGGGGAACACCCGTTCACGCCGCTGCGGCGGAAGGGTGAGAGCAGGGCTTCTGAGGGTGGTCAGGCCGTGAAGGTCGAATGCGCGCATTCCTAGAGTCTGTTGCGGAGCTCGGCCCGGGCGACCATGCCTGCCTCGTCTTCGACTCCGACGAGCTGCGCCGCGAGGCGGCTGTCGCCTTCCTGAAGGCCGGCGCCGAACGTGGCGAACGGCTCCTGATCGTGTCGGCGAACGGGAACGGAGCGGTCGACGCGGAGCTCGCGCCGCTGACGACGAGCGGGCAGCTCGTCCGTCTCTCGTCCGGCCGGGAGCGCGCCTCGGGGGACGTGCTCGCACGCTCGCGGACGGTCGCCCGCGACGCGCTCGCCGACGGCTATCGGGCGGTCCGGGTCCTGACGGCGGTCGAGGACTGGACGGTGGACGAGCTCCAGCGCTACGAGCGCGGCACGCGCGACCTGTTCGACGACGGGACCTTCACCGCGCTCTGCGAGTACGACCGGCGCCGTCACCTCGAGGCCGACCTGATCGGGCTCCAGGACCTGCACGGGCGGGTCGTCTTCGCGCTCGAGGGGAGCGACGCCCTGCGGGTCGAACGCGAAGCCGACGGGAGGCTGCGGCTGTCCGGGTGGGTCGACATCACGAGCCTCGGCACGCTCGTCGAGCCGCTGCGCCGCGCGATGGACGGCGAAGCCGACGTCGAGCTCCAGCTCGCGGAGGTGACGTTCGTCGACGTGAGCGGCCTCCGGCTCCTCGTGGAGGCGGCCGGACGGCTCGCGGACGCGGACCGGAAGCTCGTCTTCGAATCGCCGCCGGAGGCCGTCGTGACGATGCTCCGGGTGCTCGGCTGGGATCGGGTGCGAGGTCTCGAGGTGCGGCGATGACCGCGCTCGCACACGAGGGCTTCCGGCACGAGGCCTTCTTCTATGCGGGCGACGACGACTTCGTCGACGGCACCGCCGGCTTCCTGCGCGAGGGGCTCGAGCGGGGCGAGCCGGCGCTCGTCGTCGTCGACACGCGGAAGATCGAGCTGCTGCGCGAGGCGCTCGCCGGCGAGGACGAAGGCGTCAGGTACGCCGACATGCGCGAGCTCGGGCAGAACCCGGCGCGCATCATCCCGGCGTGGCGCAGCTTCGTGCGGGACCATCTCCGCGAGGACCGGCCGGTTCGCGGCGTCGGCGAGCCGATCTGGGCCGGACGGAGCCCCGACGAGCTCGTCGAGTGCCACCGCCACGAGTCGCTCCTCAACCTCGCGTTTGCGGGCAGTCCCGCCTGGTCGCTCCTCTGCCCGTACGACATCGGGCTGCTCGATGCGGCCGTGCTGGAGGAGGCGCAGCGCACGCATCCGGTGCTGGCCGACCGCGCGGGCCGTCGGGAGAGCCCGTCGTATCGCGACCTCGAGGACGTCGCGCGGCCGTTCGGCGAGCCGCTGCCGGAGCCGGCGAGCCAGACGCTCGAGTTCGACCTGCGCTCGACGCCGCTCGCGGGCGTACGCCGCGCTGTCGCGGAGGCCGCGACGCGTTCCGGCCTCGACACGCGGCGCGGGGCCGACCTCGTCGTCGCCGTCCACGAGCTGGTGACGAACGCGCTCAGGCACGGGGGCGGCGAGGGCACGCTGCTCGTCTGGCAGGAGCGCGACGCGCTCGTCTGCGAGGTGCGCAACCGACGGCGGATCGAGCAGCCGCTCGCGGGCCGCGAGCATCCCGTGGAAGGGCAGACGGGCGGCTGGGGGATGTGGCTCGTCACCCACCTCTGCGACCTCGTCCAGATCCGGGCCTTCGCGACGTACGGCGCGGTGCGCGTGCGGATGCAGCTCGAAACGGCCGGAGCGCGAGCTGCGTAGGGCACGCGTGACCGCGCCCGCGACCGCTCCCGCTCGCACGACCGCCCGCCAGCCGGGGTTCGAGTCGCGGGCGCGCCGCCTCTACGCGGCGCTCGACGAGGCGCTCGCGAGCTTCACCCTCACCGACTTGCTCGACGACGTCCTCGTCCGGATCACGGACGCGGTCGGCGGCGACGTCGGGCACGTCCTCCTCCTCGACGAGGCCGCGGGCGAGCTCGTCGTCCGTGCCGCCCGCGGCCCGGGGGCCACACCCGTCGCGAGCCGCATCCCCGTCGGCCGCGGCTTCGCAGGCGCGATCGCGAGCGACGGAGCGCCTGCGATCGCCGGCCCGAGCTCCGGGTTCCGGTCCGTGATCGGCGTGCCGCTCCGCGTCCGCTCGCGGCTGATCGGCGTGCTCGAGGTCGGGACGCTCGAAGGGCACGCGTTCACGGAGGACGAGCTCGAGCTGCTGCGGCTCGGCGGCGAGCGAACGGCGCTCGCGATCGAGCACGCGCGCGCGTTCGAGGCGGAGCACCGGCTGGCCGACCGGCTGCTGAAGCTCCAGGCCGTGACGGACGCCGCCCTCGCCCATCTCGCGCTGAACGACCTCCTGGACGAGCTGCTCGACCGCGTTCGCCGCATCCTCGACGCCGACACCTGCGCGATCCTGCTCCTCGACGAATCGACGAACGAGCTCGTCGCCCGGGCGGCACGCGGGATCGAGGAGGAGGTCGAGCAGGGCGTTCGGATCCCCCTCGCCAGAGGCTTCGCCGGGCGGATCGCGGCCGAGCGCCGGCCGATCGTCGTCGACGACATCGATTCGTTCGACATTTACAACCCGCTGCTGCGCAAGCGCGGGATCAGGTCCCTGCTCGGCGCGCCGCTCCTCACGGGGGACAAGGTGCTCGGCGTCATCCACGTGGGGACGCTCGTGCCGCGACGGTTCACACCGGACGACGTCGACCTGCTCGAGCACGCTGCCGAACGCGCTGCGATGGGGCTCGAGAAGGCGCTCGTCCACGAGCAGCTGATCCGCTTCGACCAGGTGCGCAACGCGTTCGTCGCGATCGCCTCCCACGAGCTGAGGACGCCGAGCGCAGCGATCCTCGGCGCCGCGCTGACGCTCTACCGGCGCGCGGGCGAGCTCGGGCCCGAGCGCGACCGCGAGCTCCGGCGGATGCTGGCCGAGCAGGCCGAGCGGCTCGCGGTGCTGATCGAGCAGCTGCTCGACCTCTCGCGGCTGGAGGCGCAGGCCGTGGAGATCGAGCCGCGGCGGCTTTCGATCCGGCGCGAGCTCGAGCGGATCGCGGCCGGGATCGGTCCGGCCGGAGACGCGCGAATCGCGATCCGGGCGCCCGAGGAGCTCGAGGCCGAGATCGACCCAGTCGCGTTCGAGCGGATCCTGGCGAACCTGCTCCTGAACGCGACGCGCCACGGCGCGCCGCCGATCACCGTGACGGCCGAGCGCCGCGGGGAGCGGCTCTGTGTCGCCGTCGAGGACCGGGGCCCCGGTGTCGGCAGGGACGTCCGCGACCGCCTGTTCGAGCCGTTCGCGCGCGGCGAGGCGGCCACCGCCACGGGCAGCGGGCTCGGTCTCGCGATCGCGCGCTCGTACGCGACGGCGCACGGCGGCGATCTCCTCTACGACGAGCCGCCGGTCGGCGGCTCGTGCTTCCGCGTCGTCCTGCCCGCCTCGACGCAGCGCCGGTCCCGGGCCTCGGCCCCCTGATCCGCCGCGCCGGGGGCCCGTCATCTGGTTTCCTTCTCGCGGCATCGGCGGAGGGGGGAGCGCGTGCGGAAGCGGGCCTGGCTGGGGCTGGCGGTGGCGGCAGCGGCGCTCGCCTGCGCCGGGGGCGGCTCCGCGCGCCCGGCTGCGCCGGCGTCGATCCCGGCGAGGCTGGTGCTCGCTGCCGCCGACGTGCCGGGGCTCCGGCTCGTGGACAGGAGCGCCGACGGGGCGCGGGCGGCGCTCGCAGGCGTCCTGCCGCCGGCGGCCGTTCCGCCCGGTCTGCCGGCACAGGCCGCCCACTTCAAGCGCGGCACCGTCGAGCTGCGATCGATCGCCTACGTGCTGCCCGGCCCGGCCGCCGCTCGCGGGCTCCTCACGAAGGTCGTCTCGCGTGGGCACCGGGTGCGCGTGCCCGTGGGCGACGCGGGCTGGCTCCTGCCGTCGCCGCGGGCGGACCGGCCGTTCGTCGTCGCCTGGCGATCCGGGCCCGGGCTCGGCGTCGTCCTCCTGTGGGTCGCGCACGGCGGCGGGAGCCTCGCCGTCTCGTACGCCCGCGCGGCAGACGCCCATCTCGCCCGCGCACTCGCGGAGACGGCGTGGGAGCGGACGCTCGACGGGGTCCGCCCCGACGGTACGGTGCCCCGGGCGGTCGCGCTCGACCTCTTCGCGCTCGCCTACGGCGGACTGCCGGGAATCGAGCAGCCCGCCGGCGCGATGCCGCCGAGCGACTACGGGACGCTCGCCGCAGTCCAGCTGCTCCGGCTCTGGCCGACGCTGACGGCGGACCAGCGTCGGGCCGCCGCGGCGAAGCTGGGAGTCGCAGGGGTCGCCCGGCGGCCGGCGTCACGGCTCGGCGCGGTGGCCTACGGGGACCCGAGCTTCACGCCGAGCACTGCGATCACCAACCTCGCGAAGGCGCTCGCGGCGAGCGAGGGCGCGAAGCTCGGCCGCACGCTGAGGCTGCAGATCGTCGCCGGACCGAGTTCCGCGAGCGGCTCGGACGACCTCTACGCCGACACGCTGCCGGTGAGTGCGGACGGAACCGCGACGGCGGGCGGACCGTTCTGCCGCATCCGCGTCCTCGCCGCCGGGCAGGACGTCCAGCGCAGCGACGCCTCGTACTTCCGGAAGCTGATGGCGCACGAGGTGTTCCACTGCTTCGAGTTCGACATCATGGGCGTGGCCGGCGTCGACCGCGCGCGGCCGTGGCTCTTCGAGGGTGCCGCCGACTGGGCCGGCTTCAGCGAGGTGCCGCAGCCCTACGACAAGTACGGCCCGGACCGCCTCCCTCGCTATCTCGCGACGTGCAACTCGACGCCGCTCTTCAGCCGCTCCTACGACGCCGAGGGCTTCTTCGGCCATGTCCAGGAGGTCTACGGGAACCTCTGGTCGCGCCTCCCCGCGGTCCTGACCGCCGGCGACAACGAGGCCGTCTACCGCACGGCCGGGGGTGGCGAGCAGCGGTTCCTCGACAACTGGGCGTCGGGCGTCCTCGTCATTCCGCAGTACGGGCTGAACTGGATGGTGCGGAGCCCGGTCGAGGCGCCGGAGGGCTCCGGCTGCCCGCCCGCGCCGCTGCCGCTCCCGCCGGGCGGGACGCCGGTGAGGGCGGGCCCGTACCTGCTCTCGCTGTACGAGGTCGATCCGGCCGGGGCCGACCCGGACACTCCGCTCCTCCACCTGCGGGTGCCGAAGTCGGCGCGCTTCTCCGACCGGAGCTTCGACACGACGAGCCTGCAGGACGCCTGGTTCTGCCTCGTCGGCGACTGCATGTGCCCGGAGGGGGAGGAGGGGTCGCCGCCGCCGGCCGTCAAGATCGCCCGCGACGCCTTCCTCGGGATCAGCGGCGGCCCGGACGGCGTCGACGGGACCGCTTCGGTCGTGTCGCTGAGGGACTACTGCAAGAAGAAGGAGAAGCCGCCGACGCCGCCGCCGGGCGGTCCGCCGGTCGGCGGTGGCGGCGGCGGAAACGGTGGCGGCGGCGGGTCCGGCTGCGGCGGCGGCTGCGGCTCGACGAACGGCGACCCGCACCTGCACACGTTCGACAACCGCTTCTACGACTTCCAGGCCGCCGGCGAGTTCACGCTCGTCCGCTCGAACGTCGACAACCTCGAGATCCAGTCGCGCCAGCAGCCCTACCCGGGCTCGCGGACGCTCGCGGTCGACACGGCGATCGCGATGCGCGTCGGCAGCGACCGCGTCGGCGTGTACGGAAACGACCTGGCCGTCAGGGTCGACGGGAACGGATTCGTCCCGACCGCGAGGCCGCAGAACCTGCCCGGCGGCGGCGCCGTGCGGCTCGTCCAGGGCCAGGTCGAGGTGCGCTGGCCGGACGGCTCGATCGTCCGCGTCTGGTCGGTCGGCGGCTGGGGGCTCGCGCTCCTCCTGAAGCCCGCGGACGCCCGCCGCGGGACCCTCACCGGCCTGCTCGGCAACTTCGACGGCGACGACGAGAACGACCTCGCGACGAGAAGCGGCCGCCGCGTGGACTTCGCCGCCGCGACCGGAAGCGGCGCCGCCGCGTACCGGCTGCTCTACCGCGTCCTCGGCGACAGCTGGCGCGTCGCGCAGCGGCAGTCGCTCTTCGACTACGCGCCGGGGCAGTCGACGGCGACCTTCACGATCCGCGGCTTCCCGGCACGCGTCGAGCTCGGCTCGACGCTGACGCCGGCCCAGCGCCGCCGCGCGGAGCTCGTCTGCCGCCGCCTCGGCGTTCGCGAGCCGAACACGCTCGAGGCGTGCATCCTCGACGTCGGCGCGACCGGGGACGCGAGCTTCGCGACCGCGGCGAGCGAGCTCGAGCGGACGGCGGGGACGTTCGGCAAGGCCGGCGGCACGACGGAAGCCGTCGAGGGCACGTGGACGCCGATCGGCTCGGCCGGCCGCTCCGGGATCACGGTGCCCTCGTTCGCGCTCGACGGCGGCCAGGTCGTCGCGGCCTACCTCACCGCGGAGGGCACGGCCGAATCGGCCACGTTCGCCGCAGCTGCGAAGACGGGCGTCGGCGGCCTCGTGCACACGACGATCGTCTCGCGGTGGTCGCAGCTCCAGGATCCGATCCTGCTCCCGCGGCCGGGCGGCGGGCTCCAGGCACTCGTCGCCGGCTTCCACTCGACGACGACCGGCGACCCGCTGAACGGCGTATCGCTCGCGCCGCGCAATCCGGACGGCACGTTCGGCCCTCCCGTCCCGGCGACCGAGGCGGGAGCCGTCGGAGGCCCCGGCGTGCTCGCGCCGGACGGTCAGCCGATCTGGCCCGGCCGCGGACTCGAGCTCTGGCGTGGCTCGACGGCGGCGACGTCCGTCGACCTCCACGACGCGCTGGCGCCGCAGACGGACGTCTACATTCCGTCGATCGCGCGCGACGCCGCCGGCCGCTACTGGCTCGCGTGGTACGGCTCGAGCGCGACCAGAGCGTCGGGCATCTTCATGGCCCAGATCGACCCGACGACGCTGCAGCCCGTCGGGCCGCCCACGGTGGCGCCCGGGAGCAACGACCTCGACAACAACACGTACCGGCTCGCGCTCGTGTGTGCCCGCCTCTGCCGGGTCGTCTACGTGTCGCCGCCGACGGCCGGCAGCGGGACGACGCTCGTCTCGTGGGCGCCCGGCGAGGCCGCGCCGACCGTCGTCGCGAGCATCTCCGACGAAGATCTCGGCGCCGTCGTCGCCGCGGCCTACACGGCAGGCGGCAGGCTGTGGACCGTCTGGTGGGGTCGCCGCTCGAACGCGATCTTCGCGATCCTCGGCAACGCCGCCGGCGCCGGCGGCCGGGTCCACCAGCTCGGCCACCCGCTCGCAAACCGCGGCAGCGGTGCGCTCGCGGCCGTCGCCGACGGCGACGACCTCGTCGCCGTCATCAGCTGGCGCGCCGGCAGCTACACGCGCTTCGCCAAGGTCGTCGGGCCCTGAGGATCCTCGTCACCGGCATCGCGGGCCATCTGGGCGAGGCACTCGCGCGCGTCCTCCCGACGCACGGATTCGACGTGGTCGGTCTCGACGTGCTCGCGTCGCCGTCCACCCAGGTCGTCGGCTCGATCGCCGACCGCGACGTCGTCCGCCGCGCCGTCGAGGGCGTCGACGCCGTCCTCCATACGGCGACGCTGCACAAGCCGCACGTCGGGACGCACAGCCGGCAGGACTTCGTCGACACGAACGTGACGGGAACGCTGAACCTGCTCGAGGAGTCGGTCGCAGCCGGCGTCCGCACCTTCGTCTTCACGAGCACGACGAGTGCGTTCGGGCGGGCGCTCGTCCCGCCGCCCGGCGAGCCGGCCGCGTGGATCACGGAGGACGTCGTCCCCGTCCCGCGCAACGTCTACGGCGTCACGAAGACCGCGGCCGAGGATCTCTGCGAGCTCGTCCACCGCGACCACGGCCTGCCGTGCCTCGTCCTGCGCACGTCGCGATTCTTCCCCGAGGAGGACGACCGGCCGGAGGTCCGCGAGGCGTACGACGGCGCGAACGTCAAGGTGAACGAGCTCCTCCATCGTCGCGTCGACCTCGAGGACGTCGTCTCCGCGCACCTCTGCGCGCTGGAGCGGGCCGAGGCGATCGGCTTCGGGCGCTACATCGTCAGCGGGACGACGCCGTTCGGCCGGGCGGATCTCGCGGAGCTTCGCGCCGACGCGGCGGCCGTCGTGCGCCGGCTGTTCCCCGACGCGGAGGCGATCTACGAACGGCTCGGCTGGGGGCTCCTGCCGAGCATCGAGCGCGTGTACGTGAACGAGCGGGCGCGCCGGGAGCTCGGCTGGCAGCCGCGCTGGGACTTCCGCCGAGCGCTCGACCGGCTGGCGGCCGGCGAGGAGCCGCGCAGCCGGCTCGCCGCCGAGGTCGGGGCGAAGGGCTACCACGCCGTCCCGACCTATCCGTATACGACGAGCTGAACCGCTTCGTGCGAACATGGGTTCGTGCGAGAGCCCGCCGAGGCGACGATCCTCCACGCCGACGTCGACTCCTTCTACGCGTCCGTCGAGCAACGCGACGACGCGCGGCTGCGCGGGCGGCCGGTGATCGTCGGCGCCGGCGTCGTCCTCGCGGCGAGCTACGAGGCGAAGGCGTTCGGCGTCAGCACTGCGATGAGCGGCTCGCGCGCGCGGCGGCTGTGCCCCGACGCGATCGTCGTTTCCCCGCGGATGTCGGCCTACTCCGACGCGAGCAAGGCGCTCTACCGCGTGTTCGAGGACACGACGCCGCTCGTCGAGGGGCTCTCGATCGACGAGGCGTTCCTCGACGTGCGCGGGATGCGGCGGCTGTCAGGAACGCCGGTCCAGATCGCCGAGCGGCTGCGCCGGCGGGTGCGGGAGGAGGTCGGGCTGCCGGTCACGGTCGGCGTCGCCCGCACGAAGTTCCTCGCGAAGGTGGCGAGCGGCGTCGCGAAGCCGGACGGCCTGCTGGTCGTGGCGCCGGGGCGCGAGCTCGAGTTCCTGCACCCGCTGCCGGTCGAGCGGCTCTGGGGCGTGGGCGAGGCGACCGGGTCGAAGCTCCGGGCGGTCGGGCTCCGGACCGTCGGCGACGTCGCCGGCCTCCCGCAGGCCTCGCTCGTCGCGCTCCTCGGTCGTGCGTCGGGCCGTCACCTGCACGCGCTCGCGCACAACCGCGACCCCAGGCCCGTCCAGGTCGGCCGGCGCCGGCGGTCGGTCGGTTCGCAGCGCGCGCTCGGGCGGCGGAAGCGCTCGGCCGAGGAGCTCGACGCGATCCTCGCAGGCCTCGTCGACCGCGTCACGAGGCGCCTCCGCGCGGCCCGGCGCGTCGGCCGGACGGTCGTCCTCCGGCTGCGGTTCGGCGACTTCTCGCGGGCGACTCGCTCGCACACGCTGCCGCAACCGACCGCCGAGACGAAGACGATCCTCGTCACCGCCCGCTGGCTGCTCGCAACCGCGGAGCCGGCGATCGAGCGGCGCGGACTGACGCTCGTCGGCATCACGGTCGCCGAGCTGTTCGACGACCGCGCGATCCAGCTGGCCCTGCCGCTCGCCTGTCGCGGCAGCCTGACGCTCGACCTCGCGCTGGACGAGATCCGTGAGCGATTCGGCTCCGGCGCCGTCACGCGTGCGGTGCTCCTCGGCCGCGACGAGGGACTGCAGGTGCCGCTCCTCCCCGACTGACGTGGCAGGCTGGGCCGGTGGAGCCGTCCCTCCTCGAGACCCCGCACGGGCCGGCGCGCGTGCACCTGCGCGGGGTGGCGTCGCCTCGCGGTGCGCTCGTCCTCGGGCACGGCGCGGGCGGGGGAGTGGGCTCGCGCGACCTCGCCGCCGCGAGCGCCGCGGCCCTCGAGCTCGGCGTCTCGGTCGCGCTCGTCGAGCAGCCCTACCGCGTGGCCGGCCGGCGCTCGCCTGCTCCGGCGCACCAGCTCGACGCGGCGTGGGTCGCGGTCGTCCAGGAGCTCGTCTCCGGCGACCTCTCCGGCCTGCCGCTCGTCGCGGGCGGCCGGTCGTCGGGTGGACGTGTCGCCTGCCGGACGGCGGCCGCAACCGGCGCGCAGGGCGTGCTGTGCCTCGCGTTCCCGCTCGAGCCGCCGGGCGGCCGGCCGAGCCGCCTGCCGGAGCTCGACGCCGTCACGGTGCCGGTGCTCGTCGTCCAGGGCGTTCGCGACCCGTTCGGGATGCCGCCCGAGGCCGCGGCGCGGACGGTCGTGCGCGTCGACTCGGACCACAGCCTGCGGACTGCGGCCGACGCGGTCGCCGCTGCCGTGCGGGCGTGGCTGCCGGGAGTTCTCTAGCGCCGGTGGAGGCGGTCGAGCTCGGCCTCGGCCTTCCCGACCGCGGCGCGCGCCCGCTGGACCTCTCGCTCGAGCTGCTCGAGGCGCCGCCGTGCCTGCCGCTCCTCGGCCTCGGCGGCTGCGAGCGCCTCCGTGGCCTCGCGCAGCTTCGCGCGGGCCGCCCGGTCGTCGGGCTTCGCGGGCGAGGCGGCCCTCGCGGCGCGCCTCGGCGGCTCGGCGGGCGCGTGCGCGAGGAGCGTTCCGAACCCGCGGGGCTCGAGCTCGCGCTCGAGCCTCCCCGCCAGCAGCTCGGCGGCCGCCTCGTCGTCGACCGCTGCGGCGAACAGCGTCTGGCGCACGGCCTCGCCGCCGGCGCGTACGAGCTGCTCGAGCAGCTGACGCTGGCGCTTGACGGCGGCGCCGAGGTCGCCCTTTCCGGCGAGCTGTGCCTCGCGCACCTCGACCGCCGCCCTGAGGAACTCCTCGACCTCGTCGCGACGCTCGCGGACGAGCCGGTTGGCGGCGCCGGCCGCGGCGGTCGGCTTCTTCAGCGCCTTGACCCGATCGGCCTCCTCGCGCTCGCCCGCCTTCCGCAGCTCCCTGGCCGCCTCGTCGCGTGCGCGGACGAACTCGCCGAGCGGAAGGTCGTAGAGGCGATCGACGATGTCGTCGGCGGCCACCGGTGCATTGTCGCGATGAGTTCCGGCGCCCGGCGGCGTGAGCGAGGACCCGGGCGAGTTCCGGTGCCGAATTACGTCGTCTCGAGCATGCTCGAGAACCCGGCCCGGGACGGCGCGCGGTAGCCGTCCGGCGCCTGTCGTACACTCGAACATGTGTTCGATGAGCTCAATCCCGAGCAGCGGGCCGCGGCAACCGCGCCGGCCGATCGCCCGCTGCTCGTCCTGGCGGGCGCCGGCAGCGGCAAGACGCTGACGCTCTCGGCCCGCGTGGCCTGGCTCGTCACGCACGGGCTCGCGGCCGAACGGATCCTGCTCCTGACGTTCACGCGGCGGGCGGCCCGCGCGATGATCTCGCGTACGAGGACGCTGCTCGACCGCGCGGGCGTCCGGGCCGGGACGATCGTCGGCGGGACGTTCCACTCGGTCGCGTGGCGGCTCGTGCGCCTCTACGCCGAGCCGCTCGGCTTGCCTTCGCGGCTGAGCGTCCTCGACGCAGGCGACACGGCCGACCTGCTCGACGTCGTCCGCCAGGAGCTCGGGTACGCCGAGTCGGGCCGGCGCTTTCCGCGGAAGGGGACGCTCGCCGACGTCTATTCGCGGACGGTCGACGCGCAGCAGCCGCTCTCCGAGACGCTCGCCGCCAACTTCCCCTGGTGCGAGCCGTACGGCGAGGAGATCGCCGCGATCTTCCGCGCCTACGGCCGCCGCAAGCGCGAGGCGCTGGCCCTCGATCTCGACGATCTGCTGCTCTACTGGCGCGCGCTGGCCACGCATCCCAGGGCGGGACCGAAGCTCGCCGAGATGTTCGACCACCTCCTCGTCGACGAGTACCAGGACGTCAACGCGCTGCAGGTCGAGATCGTCGAGGCGCTGCGCCGCGAGAACCGCGGGCTGACCGTCGTCGGCGACGACTTCCAGGCGATCTACGGCTGGCGGGCGGCGAGCGCCGAGCACATCATCGGCTTCGGCGACCGCTTCCCGGACGCCTCGACGGTGACGCTCGACCGGAACTACCGCTCGACCCAGCCGATCCTCGAGGCGGCGAACGCGGTCGCGGCGCAGGCGGAGCGGCGGCACCCGAAGACGCTTCGCGCCACGCGGGCCGGCGGAACGAGGCCCGAGCTCGTTCTCTGCCGCGACGAGAGCGAGGAGGCGCTCGCCGTCGTCGAACGGGTCCTCGCGCACCACGAGCGTGGGGTTGCGCTGCGCCAGCAGGCGGTGCTGATGCGGACTGCGCACCACTCCGATCTGCTCGAGCTCGAGCTCGGCCGCCGCGGCATCCCCTTCGCGAAGTACGGCGGCATCCGCTACCTCGAGGCGGGGCACGTGAAGGACTTCCTGGCGCTCGTGCGCGTCGTCGTCAACCCGGCCGACGAGGTCAGCTGGTTCCGGGTGCTCCAGCTCCTCGAAGGCGTCGGGCCGGTGGCGGCGCGGCGGATCCTCGACGCGCTCGAGCCGGCGCGGCCGGGCGGGCTCGCGGCCCGCTGGGCCGCGCTCGACTTCCTGCCCGCGCCGGCGCGTGCGAGCGGCGCCCCGCTCGTGGAGGCGATCGCCTCGGCCGCGGCGCTCGTCCTCCCGGGCCCGCAGGCCGACCTCCTCCGAGCGCGGCTCGAACCCCTTCTTCGCCGGCGCTATCCCGACGCGGACGTTCGGCTCCGGGATCTGGAGCTGCTGGTCGCCCAGGCCGCCGCGTCGAACAGCCTCGAGGAGTTCGCCTCGGAGCTCGTGCTCGACCCGCCGACCTCGAGCTCCGACGTCGCGGGGCCGCCGCACCTTGACGAGGACTACCTCGTGCTGAGCACGATCCACTCCGCGAAGGGACTCGAGTGGGACTGCGTCCACGTGATCCACGTCTCTGACGGGAACCTGCCGTCGGACATGGCGCTGACGACGCCGGAGGGCCTCGACGAGGAGCGGCGGCTCCTCTACGTCGCGCTGACCCGGGCGCGGACGGAGCTGCACGTCTACGCACCCGTCCGCTACTTCCACCGGCCGCGCGGCGACGACGACGGGAACGGGCTCGGACAGCTGTCGCGCTTCCTGACGCCGGAAGTCCGAGCCGCCTGCGACGAGACGACCCACGTGGAGCCGGAGACGGCGGTCGTCGGCGCCGAGATCCACGAGCGCGTCACGGTGGCGGTGGACGAGCTATGGCGCTAGAAGACCGCCTCAGCCGTCGAGCTCGGCAAGCCGCCGCTCGAGGAACCGCCGCTCGGGCCCGGCAGTCGCGAGCTCGAGCGCCCTCCGGTACGCCTCCCCGGCCTCCTCGCTGCGCCCCAGCCGGCGCAGGAGCTCGGCGCGCGTCGAGTGCAGGTACTGGTAGTCGCCGAGCGGGAGCCCGTCCGCGATGGCGAGCCCCGCCTCGGGCCCTTCGGTCTCCGCGACGGCGACCGCACGGTTGAGCTCGACGACCGGCGAGCCGGTCAAGCGCGCGAGCTCGCCGTAGAGGACGGCGACCTCGGCCCAGTCGATCGGATCGTCCGCCTGCAGCGAGGCAATCGCGGCCTGGAGCACGTACGGCCCCCGTCCGCGGAGGGCGAGTGCCCGGTCGAGCGACGACCGCCCGGCCTCGAGCTGGCCCCGGTTCCAGAGGGAGCGGTCCTGGTCCGGGAGGAGCACGAGCTCGCCATCCGCGAACCTTGCCTGGCGGCGCGCGTCGTGGAGCAGCATCAGCGCGACGAGGCCGTGCACCTCGGGCTCGTCGGGCATCAGCCCGGCGAGCATTCGCCCGAGCCGGACCGCCTCCGCCGCGAGATCGGAGCGGCCGCCGTAGCCTTCGTTGAAGATCAGGTAGACGACCGCGAGTACGGCGGCCAGGCGGTCGGGCAGGAGGTGCGCGGCCGGCACCGCGAAGGGGATGCCCGCCGTCTTGATCTTCGTCTTCGCCCGCGTCAGCCGGCGCTTCATCGTCTCGTCCGAGACCAGGAAGGCGCGCGCGATCTCCTCGGTCGTGAGGCCGCCGAGCGAGCGAAGGGTGAGCGCGACCTGCGCCTCGAGCGCGAGCGCCGGGTGGCAGCACGTGAAGACGAGCTCGAGCCGCTCGTCGGGAAAGACCGTGCCGTCGAGCCCGTCCAGTTCGTCCTCCACGGCCTCCGGCACCTCCAGGAGACGGGTCTTGGCGGCGAGGGTGCGATCGCGGCGGATCCGGTCGATCGCGCGGTTCCGGGCGGTCGTCGCGAGCCAGGCGCCCGGATGCTCCGGAACGCCCGTCTGCGGCCAGCGCTCGGCGGCGATCGCGAACGCCTCCTGAGCGGCTTCCTCGGCGAGGTCGAAGTCGCCGAGGAAGCCGATCAGGCCGGCGAGGACACGTCCCCACTCGTCGCGGAAGACCTGCTCGAGCAGCGCTACCTCTCCACCAGCGGGCGAACCTCGATCGCGCCGCCCATCCGCGCGGCCGGGATCTTCGCCGCGAGGTCGAGCGCCGCGTCGAGGCTGTCCGCCTCGAGCAGGAACAGGCCGCCGAAGAACTCCTTCGTGTCGGCGAACGGGCCGTCGGTGACGAGCGTCCTGCCGTCCTCGACGCGCACGGTCGTGGCCGTCTCGGCCGGCTGCAGCTGCTCGCCGCCGTAGACGCCGGGTGCCTGGCGGACCGCCAGGTACTCGCCCAGGACCGACCGCTGCTCGTCCTCCGGCAGCTGGTTGAACCGGTCGCGAGCCTCGTTCCCGTAGATGAGCAGTGCGTACTTCATCGCGTTCTCCTTTCGAGTTTGTCGTTTCAGTCCTCGGTCGCGTAGGCGGGCACGGCGCGGCGGGCGAGGAACGGCCTCGTGCGCGTGCGGCCCGGTGCGAGCAGTGCGGCCACCATCCCGAGGGCGGTGAGCCCGGCGGCGACCAGCAGCGCCGGCTCGAACCGGTCGATGAACGCCGCGGGCGACGCGTAGACGCCGCTGTGGGTGAAGACGGCCGCCAGGACCGCGACGCCGAAGACGCCGCCGAGCTCCCGCAGCGTGCTGTTCGTGCCCGACGCGACGCCGATCTCCTGCTGCGGCACCGACGACGCGACGGCGTTGGCCACGGTCGGGAAGCAGAGCGACGTGCCGACGCCCGCCACCGTGAGCGCGATGCTCAGCTCCACGTACCCCATTCCCGGCGCGGCGATCAGCGCGACCCAGCCGAGCCCGATCGCCTGCATCGCGAGGCCGAGGAGCATGAACGGACGATTCCCGAAACGGTCCGCGAGTGCTCCAGCGATCGGGGCGACGACCATCGGCGTACCCGTCCACGGCAGGATCAGCAGGCCCGCCGTGAGCGGCGAGTTGCCGAGCGCCGTCTGCAGGAACTGCGCCATCAGGAAGAGCGCGCCGAAGAGGCCCGCGTACATGAAGAAGCTGACGCCGTTCGCGGTCGAGAAGCCGCGCCTGCGGAAGAGCCCGAGCGGCAGCATCGGGCTCGGGGCCCGGCGCTCCCACGCGAGGAAGCCGGCGACGACGACCGCACCTGCGACGAGCGTCGCGACGACCTCACTGCTTCCCCAACCGACCGTGTTCGCCCGGACCAGACCCCACGTGATCGCCGCGAGGCCGCCGGCTGCGAGCACCAGGCCGATCGGGTCGAGCTTCGGACGGGGGCCGAAGCTCTCCGTCAGCCGCCGCAGCGACAGCGGGACGAGCACGAGCCCGAGCGGGACGTTGAGCCAGAAGATCCAGTGCCAGTCGATGCCGTCGACGACCGCGCCGCCGACGAGCGGTCCGGCGGCCACCGCGAGCCCGGCGATGCCGCCCCAGAGGCCGATCGCCGCCCCGCGCTTCTCCGCGGGGAATGCCTCGCTGATCAGCGTCAGCGTCAGCGGCATGACGAGCGCGGCCGCCGTCCCCTGCACGGTCCGGGCGGCGATCAGCGCCGTCACGTTCGGCGAGAGGGCCGCGGCGGCCGACGCGGCCGTGAAGCCGAGCAGCCCCAGCGAGAACATCCGCCGCCGGCCGAAGCGGTCGCCGAGCGCGGCGCCGGTCAGGAGGAAGCAGGCGAACGCGAGGTTGTACGCGTTCACGGTCCACTCGAGGTCGCCGAGGCTCGCGCCGAGATCGACGCGTAGCACCGGCAGCGCCGTCGTGACGACGAGCGTGTCGAGCGCGACCATGAAGAGCCCGAGCGAGGCGAGCACGAGCGTCCACACCCGGTGCGGAGGCCCCGAGCTGCTGGGTGTTGCGAGGTTCTGCATCGTGTCCCCTTTCCGTCGTGTCGGAAGGGAGACGAACGGGAGCCTCGGAAGGGGACAGCCGGGCGAAGCCTTCTTCTCGGCGGTCTCCGCCGGAGACCACTGAGACGGCTGCGGTGCGCTCGGGCGGCCCCGGCAGCAGGGGGAAACCGGATGTCTAGGGGTGAGATCGGGGTCGGCTCCGATGCGAGGGGGTCGTGCGCGGCGCGAGGCCCCGCGGCATGAGCTGCGCAAACGTCGAGCAGGCGGAGGAGCAGCGCCCGCCGGTGGACGCTCGCACTCGTCGCGACGGGCTTCGCAGCGCTCGGGCCGCACGTGGCTGACCGGGGGCCGTCGGCGAAGGCGGCGTCGCCGCCCGCGCGGGAGTCCGTCTCGTCCCGGCAGCCCTCGCGGGTCAGGCGATCGGCGTCCACGTGGTTTGGCTCGGCCCGGCCCGAGCCGGGATTCCGACGCAGCGTCGGTCGAGCTTCACGCTGCGGATCGATGATCGGGATCGCGGCCCCTGACTCAACGGCGCCGACCAGCCTCGCGGCGCGGACGGCCTAGCCGCCGCGCTCCCGCGTGAAGGCCTCCACGGCGGGCTTCGGCGCCAGGCTGCGCCACGCGTCGACGATCAGCTCCTCGAGCTCGTCGAGCTCGACCGCCGGCAGACGGACGAGCACCGCCGGGAAGCCGTCGTAGTGCGGTTCCGTGAAGAACTTCCCGGGATCCGAGGCGAGGAGCGCCTCCTTGTCCTGCTGGTCGACGACTCGAACGGCGAGCACGTCCGCCCGCGGCACGCGGGGCTGCTTCGGCTCCACGCGCTCGTTCCAGGCCCAGACGAAGCCCTTTTCCTTGCCCTTGACCGGGACCGAGAAGGCGAAGCGGTCGGCTGCCTCCGTCGTCTCCGGCAGCGAGAGTGCGATCCGGCGAACGTCGTCCTGGGTCGTCACCGGTGGGAGTTTGCCTCAACTGGCCTCCTCGACGGCGCTGGACCTGGACTTCTCGCGAGGACCAGAACGCTGCGACACTCGCTGTGCGAGACGAGTCGACCGAGGAGGGAACCGTGACGACGACCGCCCGAGCCACGCACGCGCACGACTTCGACTTCTACGTCGGCGAGTGGCGAATCCACAACCGGCGGCTGCGGAAGGCGCTCGCCGGCTCCACCGAGTGGTACGAGTTCGAGGCCGTGTCGCGCGCGAAGACGGTGCTCGGCGGGATCGGCAACTTCGACGAGTTCGAGGCCCCGAGCGAGGGCATCGTCGGCCTGACGTTGCGACTCTACGACCCGCGCCGCGACGAGTGGTCGCTCTACTGGGCCGGCGCCCGCGGCGGGCCGCTCGAGCCGCCCCAGGTCGGCCGGATCGACGGCGACCGCGGCGAGTTCTACGGCGACGACGTCTACGACGGCAAGCCGATCCGCGTCGTCTACGTCTGGTCCGGGATCACGCCGTCCTCGGCGCGCTGGGAGCAGGCGTTCTCCGTCGACGGCGGCGAGACCTGGGAGACGAACTGGGTCATGGAATCGACCCGCGTCGCCTGACCGGCCGTGTCCCGTCGGGCCGTGGCCGGCGCCAGGCACCGCCCCGCCGTCCGGGCATGTCCACCGCAGACGGCCAGGCCAGGCCCTGGCTGCGCCCGCCCGGGACGATGGCCGATCCGCCGCCCCGGCAACCGAAGCCGGCTCGCCGGGCCGAGAGCTCGTCCTCGCGAGAGATGCTCGCGGCCTGGCCCGGGCACGAGCGGCCGGCCTACGAGGCGTGCCGGCGGAGGAACGCGGTGAGGCGGCGGTCGAAGGACGGTTGCTCGACCATGTCCCAGCCGTGGCCCGCGGTTCGAGGTAGGACGACGAGCTGCTTCGCCCGCGCGGGGACGCGTCGGTAGATCGCCCGCTCCTCCGGCACGGTCACGTACGGATCGTCCCGGGCAAGCGCGAACAGCACCGGCATCCGGAGCCGCGCCGCCGCTGCCTGCGCCGTCGTCGGAGGGGTCACGCCGAGGTCCAGCTCGTTGACGTCGCCGCTCAGGTTCGCGACGGCGGCGATGCGCGCGTCGTGTGCGGCGGCGACGAGCACCGCCGAGCCGCCGGACGACGCGCCGACGAGCTCGACGCTCGTGCACCCCCGCCGGCGCAGCTCGGCCGCGGCGGCGCCGACGTCGAGCTCCGCGGCGTCGCCGTGCTGCTGCGAGCATTCCGAGAAGCCCGAGCACCGCAGGTCGAAGACGAGCGCGCGGAAGCCGCGGGCAGCCAGCCGCGTCGCGTACGGCCACCAGCCGCACAGCCCCAGGCGGCCCGTCTCGTGCACGAGCACGACTCCGCGCGACCCGTGGCCGACGATCGCGCCGTCGAGCCGGACGCCGTCGGACGTGTGAAGCCCGACCACCACAGCTGGAGCGGACGGCCGGCCGCAGCGCCGCGCTGGCGGCGGTGCGGCCGCGAGCGAGGCGACCGCGGCGACGACGGCGGCGACGACCGCGGCGATCACCGGGTGGAGCGGGCGAGGAAGGACTCCACGAGCGCCGAGAGGCGCGCCCCGTGTTGCCCCGCGAGCAGGTCGACGCCGTGGTCCGAGCCGACGACCTCGACCAGCTGCCGGAGCGTCTTCGGCGCCGCCGCGAAGAGCTCGTGCGTCTCCGTGCCGTCGCCGGTCCACGGATCCTGCCGCGCCGCGACGAAGAGGACGCGCGCCTGCAGCCGGCGGACGAACGGCTCGATCCGCGGTGCCCCGGGCAGGCTGGTGGTCTCGGAGGACAGGCTGACGACGGCCGAGACCGACGCGGGCCGCTCACCCGCCGCGACGAGCACCGATCGAGCGCCCTTCGACGCGCCGACGAGCGCCACCGCGCGGACGCCGCGACCCCGGAGCGCGGCGACGCCTACGGCGACGTCGTCCTGCGGGTCGGCGCCGGAGTAGTCGAAGAGTAGGACGCGGAAGCCGCCGCGCTCGAGTCGCGCAGCGAGCGGCTTCCACGAGCACAGGTCGCGGTCGCTCTGGTTCGCGAGGACCGCGCCGCGCCGGCCGTGGCCCAGGATGACGGCGTTTGCCGTGAACGAGCCGACCCTGAGGAGCAGCGGGCGGGCACCGGCGCCCGTGCGGATGCAACCGTCGACGAGCGGCACCGCCGCCACGCCGCGACCGGCGCCGGCCAGTGCGGCGGCCGATCCGAAGAGCACGAGCGCGTAGCGCATCGGTCAGCGGCCGAGGAACCGGAGAACGAATGCGCTCGCGCGCGGCTGGCGCAGGAGCGACGACCCGTGGCTGCCGACGAGGAGGCGCAGGATCGCCTTGTCCCGGGCGGCCGCGGCCTTCATCAACCGGACGGCGTCGGCGGCGAAGGGCGGGTCGAGCGTGCCGACGACGAAACGGACCGGCACGTGCGAGCGGCGCACCGCCCGCAGCGCGTCGAGCCCGCGGTAGGCGGCGGGCCCCGAGAGGCTGACGACGCCGTCGACGGCCTGCCGGATCCACGAGGCCGCGACGAGCACGGCCGCGCCGCCCATCGACGCGCCCACGAGCTCGACGCGGGTGGCGCCGTCCTTGCGAAGCCGCGCGACGGCCGCCGCGATGTCGCGGTCGAGGCGCGAGGCGGCGCCGCCACGCGAGTCGCCGTACCCGCGGAAGTCGATCGCGAGCACGCGGAAGCCGGCGGCGACGAGCCGGTGCGTGAAGTCGGTCCACTCGCAGTGGTCGCTCAGGTACATGTGGCCGAGGACGACGCCCGTCGTGCCGGTGCCGGACTCGACGCCGTAGACGCTCGCGCCGTCGGACGCGGTCAGCTGGACGGGCGTCTCACCCGTTTCGAGGCACGGATCCTCGGTCACCCGCGCGGTGCCCGGCCCGCCGACGGCGAGAGCGAGGGCGCCCGCTGCCAGGAGCGCGGCGAGCTTCACGCGAGCTCCTCCAGGGTCGCGTTCGCCCACTCGACCGCGGCGCGGGCGCGCTCGATCCCGTAGCGCAACGTCATTCGCGTGAAGTCGTCCGACGGGCGCCGCTCCGCCTCCGGCCTCGCGTCCCACTTCGCCTCGTAGACGGAGAGGCGCCTCGCGTAGGCGTCGCGGAACGCGACCAGCTGTCGCACGAGCGCGGCGCGGTCGCCCTGCGCGCCGAAGAACAGCTTCAGCACGAAGATGCTCCGGTCCGGCTCGGACTCGTCCTCGTCACGGTCGAGCCACGCCCGGATCGCCGCGCGGCCGGTCGGCGTGATCGCGTACAGCGTCTTGTCCGGCCGGTGGGTCTGGCGGACGTGTTCCTCGCTCGCGAGCCCGGCGGCGACGAGCCGGCGGAGGACGGCGTAGAGCTGCGTCTTCGACGGCTGCCAGATGTAGCCGACGGAGCGCTCGACCACCTTCCGCAGGTCGTAGCCCGAGATGGGCTCGGTCAGGTGTCCGAGCAGGCCGAGGATCGCGTACTCCGTCAGGGTCAGCCGCGCTGCCGCCTCGACGACGGCGCTGGTCCTGTCGATAGTCCGGGCCGGCATAGGTCACTCCGGACTATAACGACCGGGACGACGGCGCGCCTATACTGGAGGCGAGGTGCGGGAGGTAGGCGCAGGAGGGGTCTTGCGCCGCGGTGCCGTGTCGTCGCTGCTCGAGCGGGAGCAGGAGCTCGCCTCGATCGAGGTGCTCGCGCAGTCGGCGGCTCACGGTGACGCGCGCGTGGCGATCGTGGAGGGCCCGGCGGGGATCGGGAAGACGCGGCTGCTCGCGGAAGTCCGGGCGCGTGCGGCCGACGCGGGCGTCCGCGTGCTGGCGGGGCGGGGCGGCGAGCTCGAGCGCGAGTACGGCTTCGGCGTCGTCCGTCAGCTGTTCGAGCCGGCGCTGGCGGCGGCTGACGCGCCCGAGCACCTGTTGCGCGGGGCGGCCGAGGCGGCGCGGCCGATCTTCGGCGTCCCGGAGGAGCAGCCGGCGCAGGAGGGTCCCGGCGACGGGTCGTTCGCGGCGCTCCACGGGCTCTACTGGCTCACGGTGAACCTGAGCGCAGAGCACCCGCTCCTGCTCGCCGTCGACGATCTCCACTGGTGCGACCACCCGTCGCTGCGCTTCCTCGCCTACCTCGTTCGCCGGCTCGAGGGGCTGCCGGTGACGGTCGCCTGCTCGCTCCGGCCCGCGGAGCCCGGCGTCGACACCGCCCTCGTCGCCGAGATCGCGAGCGACCCGCTGACCGTGTCGATCCGTCCGCGGACGCTGTCGCTCGCCGCGGCCGCCGAGCTCGTGTCGGAGCGACTCGACGCCGAGCCCGAGCCGGCCTTCGTGGACGCCTGCCATTCGGCCACGGGCGGCAATCCGCTGCTGCTGAGCGAGCTCCTGAAGGCGCTCGCCGCCGAGGGAGCCCGCCCGGACGCGGCGCACATCGCGTTCGTCCGCGACCTCGGGCCGCGCGCGGCGTCGCGGGCGGTCCTGCTGCGGCTGGCGCGACTTCGACCGGAGGCGGTCGCGGTCGCCCGCGCGGTCGCCGTCCTCGGGGACGGCGCCGAGCTCGCGGCCGCGGCGGCGCTCGCCGGGCTCGACGAGCAGGCGGCGGCGCGCGCGACGGGCGAGCTCGTCCGCGCGGAGATCCTGCGGCCTGAGCCTCCGCTCGGCTTCGTCCACCCGCTCGTCGGAGCGGCCGTCCACTTCGACATCGCGCCCGGCGAGCGCGAGCTCCACCACGCGCGCGCGGCGCAGCTGCTCGCCGACGCAGGTGCACCGCCGGAGCAGATCGCGGCGCACCTGCTCTCGATCGCGCCGCGGGGCGAGGCGACGGCCGTGGAGACGCTTCGCCGTGCGGCTGCGTCCGCGCTCGCGAAGGGGGCGACCGAGAGCGCCGTCTCCTACCTCGCGCGGGCGCTCGCCGAGCCGCCGGCGCCGGAGGCGCGGCCGCAGGTGCTGTTCGAGCTCGGCTGGGCGGAGGCGCTGACGAGCGGCCCGGCCGCGGCGGAGCACCTGCGCGAGGCGTACGAGACCCTGCCCGACCCGCAGGTTCGCGGGATCGTCGCGCGGATCCTCTGCCTGACGCTCCTGCAGACCGGGTCGCGGGAGGAGAGCGCGGCCGTCGCGCGCCGCGCCGCCGCGGTGCTGCCGCCGGAGCTCTCCGACCTGCGCGAGGCGCTCGAGGCATTCGAGCTCGCGACGGCGCTGTTCGGCGTCGGCGAGCCGACGCGCATCCGCGTGCTCGAGCGCTACCGCGACCGGCGCGAGTTCGCCGGCCCGGGCGCCCGGATGCTGTCGGCCCTCGCGGCGGTCGAGTGGACCTATGCCTGCGGGCCGGCCGACGCGTGCTCCGAGCTCGCGATCGCGGCGCTCGGGAACGGCGAGCTGATCGCCGCCGACAACGGCTTCCTGTCGATCGGCCCGATCTTCGTGCTCGACGCCGCCGAGCGGGACGAGGCCCTGCTCGCGTGGGACGCGTCGCTCGCGGACGCCCACCGCCGAGGCTCGCTCTACTCCGTCTCGTCGATCCACCTCTGGCACGGCTGGAGCCTCCTGCGGCGCGGCGACGTCGCCGAGGCCCAGGACGAGCTCGAGCTCGCGGTGGAGGAGTTCCGCGACTGGGGCTTCGGGCTGCTCGCAAACCTCTACATCAGCGGCTTCCTGACGACGGTGCTCGTCGAGCGCGGCGACCTCGCCGGTGCGCGGCGGGTCGCGACGATCGCGTCGGATCCGGGGCTCGTCGCGGACGGCGTCCGCTACTGGCTGAACGGGCGGCTCGAGTTGGAGGTCGCCGAGGGCCGCTGGGAGGACGCCGTCGCGACCGGCGACGAGCTCGGGCGGCGCTTCGCGCACGTCCTGAACCCCGCCTTCGACGCGTGGCGCAGCCTGAAGGCGCAGGCGCTCGACCGGCTCGGCCGGCGCGAGGAGGCGTTCGCGCTCGTGGAGGAGGAGCTCGAGCTCGCGCGGCGCTGGGGCGCGCCCGGGCCGGTCGGCCGGGCGCTGCGCGTGCTCGGCCTGCTCGAGGGCGGGGCGGGGCTCCCGCGGCTCGAGGAGGCTGCTGAGCTCCTCGCCGGGTCGGCGGCGCGGCTCGAGCACGCGAAGACGCTCGCGGCGCTCGGCGGCGCACTTCGGCGTGGCCGCCGCCCGTCCGACGCGCGCGAGCCGCTCCGCCAGGCGCTCGAGCTCGCCGACGTCTGCGGCGCGACCGGGCTCGTCGAGCAGGTTCGAGCCGAGCTGTACGCGGCCGGCGCCCGGCCGCGGACGACGGCGCTCCGCGGAGTCGAGTCGCTGACCGCGAGCGAGCGGCGAGTTGCGTCGCTCGCGGCCGAGGGACAGACGAACCGCGACATCGCGCAGACGCTGTTCGTCACGCCGAAGACGGTCGAGGTGCACCTGAGCAGCGCCTACCGCAAGCTCGGCATCCGCTCGCGGCGCGAGCTGGCGGCGGCGCTGCTCTCGTAACCCACCCGTCAGGCGGCGGGCGGGATCGGGTGGTTCGACCTGAAGACGTCCTCGGGGTCGTAGAGCGCCTTCACCTCGCGCAGCCGGCCGTAGGTCTCCGGCGTGAAGAACCGGGCGGCGTCGCCTTCCTCCTCGTCGAAGTTGAGGTAGCTGCCGGACTCGTAGAGCGCGAGCGCCTCGCGGATCCTGTCGAGCTGGGCGACGTTCGCCGCCGTCGCGGGGCCGGCCGCGATTCCGACGCCGAAGAGCGCGAACGAGCCGGGGAGCCGCGAGATCGCCCCGTGCGCCGGCTCGCACCGGGCGAGCGCACCGCCGAGGTGACGGAGCTCGACCGAGATCAGCGGAGAGCCGGAGCCCGGCCCGGCGCTGGCGAGGAGACCCTCGATCGCGGCCGGCGGCAGCTCGCCGAGGAGCGTCGCGTCGCTGACGTAGGGGACCGGCTCCGGCGGGTCCATGTGCAGCTGGCTCAGCCCGGCCGGCTGCTGCAGGGCGAACGTGTCGCGGATCGGCCCGAGCTCGCGGAGCGGCCCCAGGAGCTCGCGACCGGCAGCCTCGCCGCCGAGATACGCCGCCTCGACGACGGCGAACGACTTCCCGCGCAGCGGCTCGGGGACGAGCGGCACCGGCGGGAGCTGCAGGAGCCGTCCGATCGAGGTCAGCTCGTCGGGCACCGTCGCGACCCACCGGTGCCACGCGTGGAGCACCTCGGCGGCCCGCTCGAACGGGAAGAAGAGGGCGCCCGCGTACAGCTCAGGCACGGGGAAGAGCTCGAACTCGAGCGCGGTGACGACGCCGAAGCTGCCGCCGCCGCCCCGGAGCGCCCAGAACAGCTCGGCCTCGTGGCCGGCGTCGACGCGGCGCAGCTCGCCGTCGGCGGTGACGAGCTCGACGGCGGTGACGCGGTTCGCCGCGAGCCCGTGCTTGCGCCCGTACCAGCCGAGCCCGCCGCCGAGCGAGTAGCCGGCGATGCTGACGTCCGGCGTGGAGCCGTGCAGCGCGGCGAGGCCGAGCTCCGACGCCTGCGGGACGAGATCGGCCCACTTCGCGCCGGCCCGTGCGCGTGCGCGGCGGGTGGGGGCGTCGATCGAGACGCCCTGGAGCGCGTCCGTCTTCAGCAGCAGCGTGTCGTCGAGGGACCCGAGCGGCCCGGCGTTGTGGCCCGTCCGCTGCGGTGCGACCCGCCAGCCGCGCTCGCGGGCGAAGCGGATCGCCTGGGCGACGCCGGAGGCGTCGGCCGGGACGGCGATCGCCTCCGGCTGCTGGTCGACCGTGAGGTTGTAGGCCTGCCTCGCGCGATCCCACTCGGCGTCGCCGGGTTGGATCAGCGGGATCGTCCGTCTGCTCTCGATGATCGTCATGACTCCTCCTCTGGCGGTCTCGTCGTCTGCTGGGGCACGAGCGCGTCGATTGCCGCGACGAGGCCGAGCCAGCCGGCGAAGTCGGAAGCGGCACCGGCGTCGGTGAGGACGCGGCCCGCCAGCGACTCGCCGTCGCGGGAGAGCTCGAGCATCAGCGTGACTTGCGTGCTTTCCATGCCGCCCAGCATCGGCCGGCCGGCCTGCGGGCGCATCGAGGCGATCCCCTAACGGGAGCCCGAGTCTTTCGCCCCTCCGGGTCTTGGGGTGGGCCGCACCTATCGTTCCGCCAGTGAGCCAGCTCACTCCGGAGACGTTCGACCACGCGCACGGCGTCACCGCGAGGAGCCAGGTCCTCTGGCGGCTGCTCGAGCAGGCCTACGGCGAGGACTACCCGCGAGAGGTCCGGCCGTGGGGGATGACGACCTGGTGGGTGCTAGGGCGCTGCGTCGCGGGCCTCCGCGTCGGGCCGGGACAGCTCTTCGTCGACCTCGCGTGCGGTCGCGGCGGGCCCGGGCTCTGGCTCGCGCGCGCGACCGGCGCGAGCGTCGTCGGCGTCGACTGGTCGCCGGTCGGCGTCGAGGCCGCCCGCGACCGGGCTCCCGACTTCGTTCCCGAGGGACGCGCGCGCTACGTCGTCGGCGACCTCGCCGGCACCGGCCTTCAGAGCGGCGAGGCGGACGCCGTCCTCTGCCTCGACGCGGTCTTCTTCGCACCGGACCGGAGCGCCGCGCTCCGCGAGGCGCGCCGGCTCCTCGCCCCCGGCGGCCGCTACGTCCTGACCGCGCCCGAACGGGAGAGGCCCGAGCGCCCCACGCACGTCGTCGACTGGACGCCGCTCCTCGAGGAGGCCGGCTTCGAGGTCGAGAGCAAGGAGGAGGTCCCGCGCTTCGCCGAGCAACTCGGCCGCATGTACGAGCTCTGGCTCGAGCACCTCGACGAGATCCGGGCCGAGGTCGGCGAGAAGGCGGCCGCCGGCCTCGAGCAGGAGGCCCGCCTCGTCGGCCCGGGCGTGGCGAGGATGCGCCAGCAGCTGATCGTCGCCCGGCCCGCCGGCTCCCGACGCGCCGATACGGGCATGACCCCGGGGCCCGTCTCGAGCCGCGCCGAGTGATCCGCGAGACGGTACTGCCGGGCGAGTGCCCGGCTACGCCGCCGCCGCGCGCTCGAGCTCGGCGATCTCGAGCTTCCCCATCTGCAGCATCGCCTGGAAGACGCGGTTCGCCCTCGCGGGGTCCGGGTCGGCGAGGAGCCCCGGGAGCGCTGCCGGGACGATCTGCCACGAGAGCCCGTACCGGTCCTTCAGCCACCCGCAGGGTCCCTCCTCGCCGCCCTCGGAGAGCGCGGCCCAGTAGCGGTCGACCTCCGCCTGCGACTCGCACGCGACCTGGAAGGACACGGCCTCGGTGAACGTGTACACCGGCCCGCCGTTCAGCGCGACGAACCTCCGCCCGTCGAGCTCGAAGTCGACCGTCATGACGCTGCCCTCCTGGCCAGGCCCGGCCGGGCCGTAGTAGGCGACGTCGACGATCCGCGAGTTCGGGAAGAGCGAGACGTAGAAGCGGGCTGCCTCCTCGGCCTCGGCGTCGAACCAGAGAAACGGGGTGATGCCGGTCATCGCAGCCTCCTCCGTCGTGGGATGGTCCTATGACGCCCATGACGCGGAGAACTCATCGGAAGGGAGTCGCATGGCGCAGCTCGTTCGCATCGTCAGCCAGGCCGAGGTCGAGCGGTGCCTCGCGGGGCCGGAGCTGCTCGACGCGCTCGCCGACGGCTTCGCCGCGCTCAGCCGCGGCGAGGTCGTCGCGCCGACGCGGATCGAGGTCGCCGTCGAGCGGGGCTACTCGCTCGCGATGCCCGCCCACCGGGCGGGCGGCGACATCGTCGTGAAGATCGTCAACGTCTTCGAGGGGAACGAGGCGCTCGGCCTGCCGTCGCACCAGGCGATCGTCTGCGTCTTCGACGCGGAGACGGGGAGCTGCACCGCCGTCCTCGACGGCACCGCGATCACGGCGCGGCGGACCGCGGGCGCAGCCGTGCTGTCGGCGCGGCTGCTCGCCCGGCCGGACGCGCGCGTTCTCACGATCGTCGGCGCCGGGGTGCAGGGGCGGGCGCACCTGGAGCTGATGCCGCTCGTCCGGGACCTCGAGGAGATCCGGATCGCGTCGCTCCGGTTCGAGGACGCGGAGCGGCTCGCCCGGCTCGACGAGCGCGCCGTCGCCGTCCGCTCGGTCGCCGACGCGGTGGCGACGAGCGACGTCGTCTCGCTGTGCACGCACGCCGGCGAGCCGGTGATCGAGGCGGGCTGGGTCCGCGAGGGGACGCACGTCACGTCCGTCGGCTACCGGGAGCCGCTCGGCGAGCTGCCGCGTGACCTCCTGGAGCGCTCGTCGCTCTTCGTCGAGACCCGGCTCGCGTTCGAGCCCACGCCTGCCGGCTGCTTCGAGCTCCAGGGGCTCGATCCGGCCGCGGCGACCGAGCTCGGCGAGGTCGTCGCGGGGACGCGGCCGGGCCGGCGGGCGGACGGCGAGATCACCGTCTACAAGGCCATGGGCCATGCGATCGAGGATCACGTCGCGGCCGAGCTCGTCCTTCGCCGTGCGGCCGACCGGAGCGTCATCGAGCTGTGAGCGTCGACGTCGCAAGCGACCAGGGCTCCTCCGGTCTGCGGGTGGCCGCCGGAGGCTCCGTCAGCGCCTCGCGGAACCCCTGCCGCCAGCTGGCGAAGCGCGGCTCCCAGCCGAGCTCGCGCTTCGCCTTCGCGTTCGACGAGCCGCGGATCCTCGTCATCATCGAGACGACGGTCTCGCCGGCCGCGATGCGTGCGAGCCACGCGGGCACGCGCCGGGGCCGCTTCGCGCCGGCAGCCTCCGCCAGGAAGGGAAGCCACTCCGACACCGGCGCGGGGTCGTCGTCGACGACGTTGAAGACGCCGGTCGCCCGGCCCTCGACCGCCGCGACCGTCGCCGCCGCGGCGTCGTCGACGTGGAGCCAGGACCAGACGCCGGCTCCGTCACCGACGAGCGGGAGCTTCCGGCTGCGCACCAGGGCGACGAGCTCGTCCCACGCGCCCGGCCCGTAGAAGCTCCCGTACCGGAGGACGACGCCCTCGAGGGGCGCCGCCGCGACCAGGTGCTCGAGCCGGCGGATCGCGTCCAGCGACTCCCGCATCTGCGCGGGCGGCTCCGGATCGAACGGGTCCTCCTCGGTCTTCACCGGCCCGCCCTCCCGGATGTTCGGCCAGCCGGTGTAGCTCTGGGCGACGAACCGGCGGGCGCCGGCCGCCTGCCCGGCTGCGAGCAGGTGCTCGGTGCCGCGCGTCCGCAGCTCGTTCGTGGTCGCGAACGTCCGGTCGAAGCGCCGGAGGTCGGCGAGGCCGGCGAGCGCGGTCATCTGGTGGACGATCACCTCCGGTTCCGCCCGTGCGATCGCCTCGCCGACCGAACCGGCGTCGAGCCCGTCCATCAGCCTCGGCTCGGCCCCGAGCGCACGCAGCTCCGCGAGCTTCGCCTCGCTCCTCGTCGTGGCGACGACCGCGTGGCCGCGCTCGACCAGCTGCGGCACGAGACGCCTCCCGATCGCTCCGGCCGACCCTGCAACGAATACACGCATCGTCTGCTCCTTTCGTTCGACTCACCGGGAAGACGAGACGGCGCGCGCGTCCGTGACAGTCAGCGCGGGAAGCGGCGGTACACCTCCGCAGCGGCTCGGTGGAAGCCGTCGGGAAGCCCGGCGGCGGCGAACGTGTCGGCGATCTCGTCCATCTCGCCGGCGAAGCGCCAGCCCTTGCGCTCCGCCGAACGCGCCGCCCGCTCCGCGCGGGCCTCGAGGTCCGGCAGCGAGCGCCGCCACTCGCGCTGGAGCGTCTCCTCGACGCCCTCCGCGCGGGCGAGGTCGCGCACCGCAAGTAGCAGCGCCGAGCTTCCCTTCGTCCAGGCCGCATACGCGACCTTCACCGCCGAGGCCGCGCCGGGCTCGCCGGAGACGACCTCGGCCTCGACGGCCGAGCCGGCGAAGAGGCCGGCGACCGCGGCCGCCTCGGGGCCGGAGAGGTAGAGCCGCGTCGTTCCGGGAGTCGACGGTGGCGGGCCGACGATTCCGCCGTCGACGAACCGCCGGTGAAGTCCGGCGATCGTCCGCGCGGTCGCGGGCGCGATCGCGTTAGCGTCGACGTAGAGCCCGGCGAACCCGGAGACGGAACCGGCGACCTCGACGGCGGCGTGGGGCGGGCAGACGGAGAGCACGACGTCGGACCGCGAGGCGAGGTCGGCGGCGCTCCCGGCGTCCTCGAAGCCCGCGGCTCGCGCCCGCCCGGCGGTCGCCGAGCTTCGCCCCGCGGACGCCCAGAGGACCGCGTGCCCGTTCGCCCGCAGCTGCGCGCCGACGGCGGCGCCCATCTCGCCGGGGTGGAGGAGGCCGACGAGCACGCGGCTCACGCCGGCCGGCCGCATCCGGCGCGGCGACGGCGCGTCAGGCTCCGCCCCAGGCCGCCAGCCCCTTGCGCAGGTCGTCCCCGTTCATGCACGGGGTCATGTCGATCTGCGCGTCGAACGCCATGAACAGCGGCTCGCCGATCACCGGCATCTGCGACTGGTCGCCGAGATCGAAGAAGAACAGCGCCGTGCGGACTCCGTCCTCGACCGTGAAATACGCGGCTTCCGGCTGCACGCGCTCCATCGTGCCCTCGATCGCCTTCTCCAGCGAGCCGTTCCGGATCGCCTCGTTGCCGGCGGCGACCGGGATCTGCACCTTCATCATCATGCGCATCGTCTTCTCCTCTCTCGGGGACGATCCGTTATTCGCGCCCTTCCGGCCGACGGTTCGCCGGGCCGCGGCTCACGTGTGGTCGATCACGCCGCTGCCGGTGACGCTGGTCGTCAGCCGGGCGGGTTTGCCGCCGTAGAGGATCGTCCCGCTGCCGAGGACGGAGGCGTCGAGTCGCCGCGTCGCGGTGACGAGGATCCGACCCGACCCGCTGACGACCGCGTGCGCGTCGGCCGCGACGAGTTGCAGCAGCTCCACGTCGCCGGAGCCGGTGAGCGTCGCGTCGAGACGGTCGACCGTGCCGCTGGCCCGCAGCGTCCCGCTGCCCGTGAGCGTGACCTTCAGGGCCGGTCCGCGGATGCCCGTGGCGACGACGGCGCCGCTGCCGGAGAGCGCGAGCAAGCCGATCGACGGCACGCGGATCTCGACCCGCATCGGAGCCTTCGTCGTGAAGCTGCCGGGCGTGTTTCCGATCACGAGCCGTCCGTCCCGCACCTCGGTCGTGACGCGGCCGAGCAGGTTGTCGTCGGCGTGGACGACCACCGATTGCCTGTCCCCGACGCGGAGCACGACGGTGTTGCTGCCGGCGAGCTCGACGCCGGCGAACCTCGGCACCTGGCGACGCTGCGAGGCGGCGATTCCCGAGCCCCGTAACGCCGGGGAGCTCGTGAAGACGTCTCGCCAGGCCAGCAGCACGACGCCGGCGACGCCGAGGGCGAAGACGAGAAGCACGCCGGCGACCAGCCGGTGGGGATCGGCCCGACGGCGGGGGAGCGGTGTCGGGGCAACGGTCGTGACTCCTCCCTTCCGGAAGCTTCGACTCGAGGGCGCTCCGAAGCATCGCCGCGTGGACCCCGGCCCGCATGTGGCAGTCCACGGAGCCCGGTTCGGGAAACCACGTAGCTCCCGGTCTTCGCTCGCCGTCAGTAGCGTCCGAGCTCGCGCAGCCGGTCGTCGCCGATGCCGAAGTGGTGGGCGATCTCGTGCAGCACGACCCGGCGCACCTCGTTGCGGAGCCGGGCCCGGTCGCCGCCGTAGAGCCGCTCGAGCGGGCCGCGGTAGATGGTGATCTTGTCCGGCAGCACCCCGCCGTAGGAGCTGGGGCGCCGGGTCAGCGGCAGCCCCTGGTACAGGCCGAGCAGCGGCAGGCCGGGCGGCGGCTCGTCCTCGAGCACGAGCACGACGTTCGACATCGCGTCGCGCAGCTCTCGCGGGAGTGACGCCAGCGCCTCCTCGGCCCAGCCCTCGAAGTCGGCCTCGTCTCCTCCCGGGACGGCGTCGCACGTCATCGCCGTAGCCTAGGAGGCCGTGCCTTCCCTGCGCCGGCCGCGCCGGACAGGCGGCGCGGCCTCGACGTGCCTCCCGCCGCGACCCGGCTGGCATGCTGGGGGCATGGGGGAGGAGCTTGCGATCCGGCTGCGCGGCGCCGTCAAGCGCTACGGGCAGATCGTCGCCGTCAAGGGCCTCGACCTCGACGTTCCGGTCGGGACCTGCGTCGGGCTGCTCGGCCCGAACGGGGCCGGGAAGTCGACGACGATGCGGCTGCTCACCGCGCAGTCGATCGCCGACGAGGGCGAGCTCGAGGTGCTCGGCTTCCGGCTGCCGCAGGAGTCGAAGCAGGCGCGCGCGGAATGCGGCGTCGTGCCGCAGCTCGACAACCTCGACACGACGCTGACGGTCGAGCAGAACCTGCTCGTCTTCTCGCACCTGTACCGCATCCCGCGCGTCGACCGGAAGGAGTCGATCGAGCGGGCCCTCGAGATGGCGAAGCTCGTCGACCGGCGAGACACGCGCGTCGACAAGCTCTCGGGCGGCATGCGCCGCCGGCTGCTGATCGCCCGCGCGCTCGTCCACCGGCCGCGCCTCGTGCTGATGGACGAGCCGACGGTCGGCCTCGACCCGCAGGTCCGGCAGGAGCTGTGGGCGCTCATCGACGCGCTGCGCAGCGAGGGCACGACGATCCTGATGTCGACGCACTACATCGAGGAGGCCCAGCGCCTCGCCGACACCGTCCTGATCATGTCGCACGGCACCGCCGTCGCCGCCGGGTCGCCGGCGGAGCTCGTCGTGGAGCACGCCGGCCGCGAGGCGGTCGAGGTGTACGGCGGCCCCGCGCGGCTCGCGCAGGTGGAGGCCGACGCGAGCGCCGCGGGCCTGCGCACGCGCCGGACCGGCACGAGCGTGTCGATCCTCGGCATGGACGGGACGAACGGCCTGCCCTACGAGGGCGAGCGCCGGCCGGCGAACCTCGAGGACGTCTTCGTCCTCCTGACCGGCGAGGAGATCGGCTGATGGCGAGCGCCTCCGGCCGCCTCGGCCGCCTCGAGCGTCCCGCGCTGACGGGCGTGCTCGTGCGCGAGGTCGTCAACTACTCGTCGTACTGGAAGTCGAGCACGTTCTCGTCGACGGTCGAGCCGACGATCTACCTGGTCGCGTTCGGGTTCGGCTTCGGCTCGATCGTGAGCAGGGTGGGCGGCTACGACTACGTCGACTTCGTCGGGACCGGCACGGTCGCGACGGCCGTGCTCTTCTCGAGCGCCTTTCCGGCGATGTTCGGGACGTTCGTCAAGTACCAGTTCCAGCGCACGTACGACGCGATCCTCGCCGCGCCGGTCGACACCGAGGAGCTCGTAACGGCCGAGTCGCTGTGGGTCGCGACCCGTGCCGGAACGTACGGCTGCGTGCCGATGCTCGTCGCGATGGCGTTCGGGCTCGACCCGTCCTGGGGCATGCTCACGGTCCCGCTGATCGGCTGGCTCGCCGGCTTCGGCTGGGCCAACTTCGGGATCACGGTCGCCGGCTACGCGAAGTCGATCGAGAACTTCAACTACGTCGTCAGCGCCGTACTGACGCCGCTCTTCCTCCTGGCGGGCTCGTTCTTTCCGCTCGACGGCTTCCCGCGCTGGGCGCGCGTGCTCGCGGAGCTGAACCCGCTGCACCACTGCGTCGTCCTCGTCCGCCACGCCGTCTTCGGCTTCGACGGCTGGACCGATCTCGCCCGGGTGGGCGCGCTGATGGTCTTCGGCCTCGCGATCTGGCGGCTCGCCATCCACGCGATGACGCGCAAGCTGATCGACTAGGGGCCAGCTCAGGCCGAATACTCGTCGTGGCGGCGGATCCAGGTCTGCGACGAGCCGCCCTCGTCGCGGCCCTTCGGGGCGCGGTCGAGGATCGGGTAGTACCCCGTCAGGAACTCGAGCCCGCGCGCCGTCGTCGAGTACCTGTGGCAGATCGACCCGCCGTCGGCGATGAACGCGTCGAAGCCCGGGGCCTCGGTGAGGTAGCCGACGAGGTCTGTGCCCGTCTCGCGGGTCATGTGCTCGAGGATCGGCGGCGTTGCCGCCTCGAGCATCGGCGCGACCGCCCCGCGCGTCTGGGCCTCGCTCCGCGAGAAGCCGAAGTCGAACGTGTGCTGCTTCTCGAGCCGGACCCACGGCGGCTCGCGCCGTTCCCGTGCGAGCTCGTCGCCGACGCGGGTGTGCCCCTTCTCGCGGGCGAGCAGCCGCTCGCGGGCGGCAGCCCGCTCCTCCCGGCTCACGACCTCGTGTTCGGTCATCGCCGGGAAGGCTTTCCCCGATCGGACGACGCCCACTCGTACTCGTCGTGGCGGCGGATCCAGGTCTGGAAGGCCTCGCCCTCGTCCCTGCCCAGCGGCGAGCGGTCGAGGATCCCGTAGTAGCCCATCAGGAACTCGACGCCCCTGCCGGTGGTCGAGTACGTGTGGTAGATCGCGCCGTCGTCCGCGGCGAAGCTGCTGAAGCCGAAGCTCTCCGTGACGTAGCCGACGGCATCGGTGCCGGACGCCTCGGCGTTCTGGCCGAGGATCGGCGGCGGGTCCGCGAGCACCTGGTCGATCCACCCTCGCACCTGCTCCTCCGGGTACGAGAAGCCGAAGTCCGCGTTGAACTCGGGCGCGGAGGCCCACGCGAAGCTCCAGCCCATCCTCCGCTTGAACGTCGCGAGCGTGTCGATCGGCGCCGACGAGACGCAGATCATCGTCGCGTCGCGAGCCCGCAGGTGCGTGACGACGCCGTCGAAGGAGTCGGCGATCGACGAGCATGTGGGGCAGCCCGCCTCGTAGCTCGGCCCGAACATGAAGTGGTAGACGAGCAGCTGCGAGCGGCCGTCGAAGAGCTCGGCCAGCGACTTCGGCCCGCCTTCCGTCTCGAACCGGTACTCCCGGTCCACCGGCACCCAGGGCAGCTCGCGCCGCCGGCGCGCGAGGTCGTCGCCCAGCAGCGTGTGCTCCTTCTCGCGCAGCAGGAGGTCCTGCCGCGCGGCCAGCCACTCCTCCCGCGTTCCCGTCCTGTGCTTCGCCATTTCGATCAGCTCCTTTCTGCAGTCGGGCGAGGAAGCTCCTGCAGCCCCGCGCCGGTCAGCACGTAGGCCGGCGCGACGGAGACCCCATCCGTACGCGCAAGCTCGACGATGGCATGGCCGGCGGCCTCCGGGGTGAGGAGCTCGAAGGACTGCCGCCGGAGGAACTCGTCCACGGGCAGGCCCGCCTTCGCGGCGTACGCCTGGACCGCCGGCGCGCCGATCCCCGTCTGCGGCGCGAACCGGGGCAGCACCGTCGTGAAGGTGATGCCGAGACCGGCGCGGTCCGCCTCCTCCTGGGCGTAGCCGGCGATGAAGCGCTGCGTCGCCTTGGCTCCCGCGTAGCCGCCGCTGAGTGGCGATCCGTTCAGCGCGGCGCCGCTGCTGAAGACGACGACGCGGGCGCCCGGCCGGAGCGGCCTGACGAGGGCTTCGCGCACCCAGCGGAACGTGATCCGGACGTCCGTCTGCCAGTTGACGGAGAAGGTCTCCCACGTCTGCTCCTGCAGCGGGCGCATGTGGGGAGCCGCGCCGGCGACGAGGACGACGATCTCCGGCTCGTAGCGGTCGAGGAGGCTCGCTGCCACGGCCGGTTCGCCCGCGTCGGCGAGCTCCGTCCGAACGGGCCCGGACAGCGCCGCGTCGGAGCGGGAGACGGCGACCACCTGCGCGCCGGCCTCCGCGAAGGCGGTCGCGATCCCGCGGCCCAGGCCGCGGCTCGCGCCGACGACGATCGTGGTCGTTCCGGAAAGGTTGCTCATGGTGTCCTCCAGTCAGTTCGGGAGTTCCCCGGGCAGCCCGAAGAGCGGGAACAGCCCGGGGTCGCGGAACGCGGTGATCTCCTCGATCGCGTCGCCGCGGAGCGTGAGCACGAGGATGCTCTCCGCCTCGAAGGAGCTCGTCCTCCAGATGTAGCCGGCGAGCGCCGGCTGCCCGTTGGCCCCCGTCGGCACGAGGCGGAAGCGCCGGTCCGGGGCGAGCGGGAAGCGGCCGAGGAAGACGCCGATCGCGTCGCGGCCCTGGTACCAGCTCGGCTGCGGCGGCATCGTCATGCGGGCGTCCTCGGCGAGCAGGGCGACGAGCCCGTCGACGTCGTGACGCTCCCACGCCTCGGCGAAGCGGTCGACGAGCTCGCGCAGGCGGTCGTCGCCGACGGCCCGGAGAGTCGTCTGCTGCGTCCGGGCGGGCATGCGCTCGTCGACCGTCCGGTGGGCGCGCTGGAGCGCGCTGTCGACCGAGACCGGCGTCGTCTCGAGCACGTCGGCGGTCTCGCGAGCCGAGAAGCCGAGGACGTCGCGCAGGATCAGCACGGCCCGTTGCCGCGCAGGCAGGTGCTGCAGGGCGGCCGTGAAGGCGAGCTCGACGCTCTCGCGCTGCTCGTACCTCGCGTCGGGGCCGAGCAGGCCGGAGTCGAGGCCGAGCTCGGCATCCGGGTACGGGTCGAGCCACACCGACTCGGTCAGCGGCTCGGCCGGCGTGCCGTGCGGATCGGCCGCCGGGGCGTAGTCGATCGGCAGGACGCGCTTCGGCCGCCGCTCGATCGTCCGGAAGCTGGCGTTCGTCGCGATCGTGTAGAGCCACGAGCGAACGGAGCTCCGCCGCTCGAAGCCGGTGAGTCCGCGCCAGGCGCGCAGGAGCGTCTCCTGGAGCGCGTCCTCGGCGTCGGGCAGCGAGCCGAGCAGCCGGTAGCAGTGCGCCCGGAGCTGGGAGCGATACGGCTCGACCAGCCGTGCGAACGCGTCCTCGTCGCCGGTGCGGGCGGCCTCCAGCAGCGCCCGCTCGTCGCTCATCGGCCCGGCTGCCACAGTGCCACCTCCCCTCCGTCCGGGCTCGCGACGACGCTGCGCCAGCCGGACGGCCCCTCGCACGGCTCGAGCAGGACGGTGGCGCCGAGCCGACGGGCGCATGCGGTCGCCTCGTCGATCCGGTCGATCTCGACGTACGGCAGCCACAGCGGCCTTCGCGTACGGCATTCGACGATGCCTCCGCCGAGCTGCGTGCCGGTGTCGAGCGCCAGGTAGGAGCCGCACGCGCCGTGGACGACTTCCGGCCGCCACTGCAGCAGCTGCTCGTAGAAGGCGCTCGCGCGCATCCGGTCGGCGGTGTGGAGCTCGAGGTGCACGACGGGCCGGGGCATTGTCCGCGTCGCGGTCATGTCACCGCTCCGTCTCGAGCGCGGGCACGAGCCGCCGGCTGTCGCTCGGGCTCGCGCCGCGGCGCCTGAGCACGGCGATCGTCGGCAGGGCGAGCAGGCCGATCGCGGCGCAGACCCAGAGCGCCCACTGGAAGCCGCCGGTGAGCGCCTCGCCGCGCGTCGAACCGTCGGCGAGAAGCGTCTTCAGATGGGTCGCGGCGACGGTCGAGGCGATCGCCACGCCGATCGCGCCGCCGAGCTGCTGCGACGTGTTGAGCAGCCCCGAGGCGAGCCCGGCGTCCCGCTCGGAGACGCCCGCGAGGCCGGCGATCGACACGGGAATGAACCCGAACGCCGTGCCCGCGCCGGCGACGAAGAACGGGCCGGCCAGCGAGCTCCAGAAGTGGCCGTGCGCCGGCACCTGCGTCGACCAGAGGACACCGCCGCCGATCAGCGCCATCCCGAGCGCCATCACGGGCCCCGCCGACATGCGGGTGACGAGCCGCTGCGAGAGTCCGGCGAGGCCGAGCGACGTGAGCGACGCCGAAACCCACGCGAGGCCTGTCTGCAGCGCCGAGTAGCCGAGCACCTGCTGCATGTAGAGCGTGCCGATGAAGATGAAGCCGAAGAAGCTCGCGCCGAGCAGGAGGCCGACGGTGTTCGCGGTCGCAACCGAGCGCAGGCCGAAGATCCGCAGCGGCATCAGCGGCGCCTCGACGCGCGACTCGACGAGGAGGAACGTGGCGAGCGCAGCCGCCGAGATCGCGAGCGGGACGATCGTCCGGGCCGAGCTCCAGCCGGCCTCGGGCGCCTTCGAGAGCCCGTAGACGAGCAGGAGCAGGCCGCCCGTCACGCTGATCGCGCCGAGCGGGTCGAACCTGCGGCGCAGCGCCTCGAGCCGGCTCTCCGGCACGATCCGCGGTGCGAGCACGAGCGCGGCGACGCCGATCGGGACGTTGAGGAAGAAGATCGTCTCCCAGCCGAGGTAGCGGGTGAGCACGCCGCCGGCGATCAGGCCGAACGTTCCGCCTGCCGCCCCGATCCCGCCCCAGATCCCGAGCGCCCTGTTGCGCTCGGCGCCCTCCTCGAACATGTTCATCACGATCGAGAGCGCGGCCGGCAGCACGATCGCCGCGCCCAGCCCCTGGAGGCCGCGCATCGCGATCAGGAAGCCGTCGCTCGCCGCCAGCGCGGCGCCGAGCGACGCCGCCGTGAACATGGCCAGCCCGAGCATCAGGATCCGGCGGCGGCCGAGCAGGTCGGCCAGGCGGCCGCCGAGCAGGAGGAAGCCGCCGAAGGTCAGCCCGTAGGCCGTGACGACCCACTGCAGGCTCGACTCCGAGAAATGGAGGTCGCGGCCGATCGTCGGCAGCGCCACGTTGACGATCGTGAGGTCGACGGTCGTCATGAAGAACGCCACGGCGAGCACTGCGAACGCCCGCCAGCGGTGGACGTGTCCGGTGGTCTTCGTCGTCATCGCTTGCCTCCTTCGCATCGCTTTGAAGGCGGTGATCCGCGATCGCGGCGAAATCCATCGCTCGCCTCGAACTTCGTCCGAGAAGGTGGTCAGCGCCCGGTGGTGCCGAGCTCGTCGGAGCGCCCGGCGGCGAGGCGCGACCACTGGGAGATCGGGCGCCCGTTCACGCGGTACGGATTGGGCTCCGCCGTGCCGCGCCCCCAGCGTTGCGGCCAGCCGGCGGGCGAGTCCTCCCACGTCTCCTGCCGGCCGTAGACCGTCCGGTCGAGCAACGAGTTGCCGTTGTCCATCGCCTCGACGCCGCGGCCGGTCGTCCAGTAGGTCTCGAACACCCGGTCCGCCTGCCTGAGGTAGCAGACGAGGTAGAACCGGTTGACACGGCGTCCGGCCAGCAGCGCTTCGGCCGAGTCCTGCGCCGAGTACCACGGCACGTCCCAGCCCATGAAGTCGCGGTAGCGGACGCTCTCCTCGTACGGCCCCTGGCAGAACGTCGCGTAGGTGACGTCGCGCGAATGCAGGAAGGACAGCTCGCGCACCTGGCCGGTGTACAGCGTGCAGCCCTCGCACTGCTCCTCGGCGGGCTTGCCCGGGTACCACATGAAGTAGTAGGCGAGCAGCTGCCGGCGACCCTCGAAGACGTCGAGGAGCGTGACCGGCCCGTGCTGGCCGATCAGCGGGATCGATGCGTCCACCTCGACCATCGGCAGCCGCCGGCGGGCCGCCGCGATCGCGTCTCCCGCACGCGTGTGCTCCTTCTCGCGGACGCGCAGCGCGTCCAGCTCCGCCTGCCACGTGGCCCGGTCGACCACCGCGGGCGGCCGCGAAGCGGTCCAGTTTTCGCGAGCCGCGGGGGGGATCAGGCGGGACGCATCGGATGGTCCAGCACGATCTGCCAGCTGCCGTCCGACGAACGGCGGGAGACGATCGCGCCGTCGCGCGTCTTCGCCGAAGGCCTTCGGCGGGCGAGCGTCCTCGCCGACGCGACGAGCGATCTTCCCGAGCGGCCGGATGCCGGCACGGGCGTGCTGCTGCTGACCGACGACGACACGGTCGAGCTCGCGTCCGGCGCCGCGAAGCGCCGGTGCCGCCGGTGATCCGCGCGGTTGCGAGTCGGGCCCGGGCCGCCGTGCGCGGAGCTCCCGTGGCGGGCGCGTGCCTCGCAGCCCACGCACGCGTTCGGGCGCTGTCGGGACGGTGGGTGATCGCCCGCGGCTCCGTGCTCGGCGAGGGCGCCGGCGCCCGCACGGCGGTCACGCTCGAACCCGCCCGCGCACCCGAGCTCGCGTCGCTGATCGCGGACGCCTACGAGCTGACGGAGCGCGAGCGGGTCGTGACGGAGCTCGTCGCCCGGGGGTTCTCGACGCGGCAGATCGGAGACCGGCTCCACTGTCCGCGTGCACGGTCCAGGCTCGCCTGAAGTCGATCTTCGACAAGGTCGGCGTCTCGAGCCGGGGCGAGCTCGTAGCGAGGCTCTTCTTCCAGCACTACCTCCCGCGGCTCTCGAGGACGCCGGCCGCCTGATGGCGTGGCCTTCAGCTCAACGCTTGCTTCAGGAGCGCGACGATCCGCGCCTCTTCGGCGGAGGTCAGCTGCTCGAGAGCGAAGGACGTCGGCCACATGGAGCCGTCGTCGAGCTTCGCCGTGTCGCTGAACCCGAGCGTGGCGTACCTCGACTTGAACTTCTGCCCGCTCTGGAAGAAGCAGACGACCTTGCCCTCTTTCGCGTACGCGGGCATCCCGTACCAGGTCCTCGGCGACAGCTCGGGCGCGCATGCCTTGACGATTGCGTGGAGGCGCTCGGCCATGGCGCGATCCGCCTCGGGCATCTCGGCGATCTTCACGAGCACCTCCTGCTCGCCGTCCGCGCCGCTCTCGGCCGCCTTCAGCTCTCGCGCACGCTCCTTCATCGCCGCGCGTTCCTCGGCCGAGAATCCCGCGGCGGACTTCCTCGCCGGCTTCGTCCCGGCCATCAGCGCACCTCCTGGATGCGGATCAGGTTGCCGGAGGGATCGCGGAAGGAGCAGTCGCGGATCCCGTAGGGCTGCTCGGTCGGCTCCTGGACGACCTCGGCGTCGCCCGCCTGCAGTCGCTCGAAGGTGCCGTCGAGGTCGCTGGTGGCCAGGTTGATGCTCGCGAAGGTTCCCTTGGCCATCATCTCGGCGATGGTCCGGCGCTCGTCATCGGTGATGCCGGGCGTCGCGGCTGGCGGGTAGAGGACGACGGACGTGCTCGGCTGGTCGGGCGGGCCGACGGTGATCCAGTGCATCCCGGCGTACTCGACGTCGTTGCGGACCTCGAAGCCGAGGGTGTCGCGATAGAAGGCCACGGAGGCCTCCGGGTCCTCGTGGGGGAGGAAGCTGGCGTGAATGGTGATATCCATGGCGGTCACGCTAGTTGCGTTCCCCGACCTGCGCTTCTCGATTCCTGACCGGTCTCGTCACCTGCTTCGCCACGCACGGCGGCATGCCCGCGGTCGCAGGGCCGGCCAGGCGCCGGTAGGTGCTGGGCGGCATCCCGACCAGCTCGGCGAAGCGAGTGCTGAAGGTGCCGAGCGACGCACAGCCGACCGTGAAGCAGACCTCGGTCACGCTGAGGTCGCCGCGGCGGAGCAGCGCCATCGCGCGCTCGATGCGCCGCGTCATCAGGTAGCTGTAGGGCGACTCGCCGTACGCGAGCCGGAACTGGCGGCTCAGGTGCCCGGCCGACATATAGGCGTCGCGGGCGAGCGCCTCGACGTCGAGCGGTCGAGCATACTCCCGGTCGATCCGGTCGCGAACGCGCCGCAGCCGCGCGAGGTCGCGCAGATGCTGGGCCGCGGCGGCCGGGCGGGCCATCTCCGAGATCGTGCCACGCCGCCGCGGCAAGCCCCATCGCTTCAGCGGAATCCGTCGACGCCGCGGCCGTCGTCGCGGTCCCAGCCGTAGGCGTGGACGTCGCCCCAGCAGTCGGGCCGGCTGCCGTCGGTATCGGTGACGCCGTAGGCGTCGGCAAGCTGGCGGGCGCTGACGATCGAGCCGTTCCAGCGCCCGGCGTCGCCGGCGCGGGCGAGTGCGGCGACGCCTCGGGCGACGTACGTCGGCGACTCGGAGATCGCGAAGCGGGGGCGGTCCCCGCACGCGTCTTCCCAGCCGGGCGTGACGCCGACCGCCGCCGCCGGCTCGCTCTCCAGCTCCGCCGCGAGCCCCTTCACGATCCGCTCGACGTTGGCCTTGACGAGGTCGTAGTAGAACCCCACGTTGCGCCGGAACCCGGCGTTCGCCTCAGAGGTGCCGTCCGTGATCTCGACGACGAGCCCGAGGGTTCCGCGGGCAGCGGCGGTGCGCAGGATCAGCGGGATCGCCGCCCGGCATGTGATCAGGTGTGCGTGTGCACGCCCATCTGCAGCATCCGCAGGCCGCCCGCCCAGTCGTGCTCCCAGAGCGGCTTGTCCCATTCCATGTATCGGTCGCCGCCGAAGATGTCGTTGACGAGGACGTCCAGCCGGCCCCGGTCGCGCTCGATCCTCGCGACGAGTTCGGCGACCGCGGCGGGGTCCTCGTGGTCCACGCGGAGCGCCGATCCCTCCCCGCCGGCGGCGGCGATCAGCTCCCCGGTCTCCTCGATCGTCTCGCGCCTGCCCAGTTCCGAGGGCCCGGACGCCCGGCTGCTGCGACCGGTGGCGTAGACGTGGAACCCCGCGCGGGCGAGCTCGACGGCGATCGCGCGCCCGGCCGCCCGTGTGGCGCCTGCGACGAGCGCGACGGCCGCGGACCCGATCACATGAGCGCCGCGATGCGCTCGGCCGCTGCGGCGAGCTCCTCGTCGGGCACGTTCGGCAGCACGTCCTCCCAGAGAGGCAGCATCATCCCGGACGCCTCGACCATGCCGAGCGGCCGCGGCAGGAACCAGACGTGGAAGTGGGCGCCGCCGTCTCCCCAGCGGTAGAGATGGACGCGCGCGACGTCGCCGAGCCCGAGGATCGCCCGTTCGACGCGCGCCGCCACGCGGCCGAAGTCGGCCGCGAGCTCCTGCGGGAGGTCGGAGAAGGAGTCGACGTGGGCGCGGCTCGCGAGCCAGACCGCACCGGGCAGGCTGCCGCCGACCGGAGGGTGGAGCGTCCAGTTGTCGTCCGACCACACCGCGGCCGTCGTCTTGCCGGCGCAGATGCGGCACGGCGGCCCGCCGGGCTCGCCGCGGCGGGGCGGCTCCGGGATCTGGCGCTCTCCCGGCTCGCGCGGCGTGAGCGGTTCGAGGTACGGAAGCGTCATGCTCATCTCAGCGATCCTCCTCGGGTGGCTTGTGGGCGGTGAAAAGCAGCCCGTGGTCGACCGTCAGCGTCAGCCGGGCGAACCCGGCCGCCTGCAGGAGCACGAGCAGGCGTGCGGGATCGATCGGGTTGTAGGTGTCGCCCGCGTGGAAACCGTGCAGTTCCTGGCTGGCCAGGCTGTCGGCTCCGAGCAGGACGCCGCCCGGCCGAAGGAGCCGGAACGCTTCGCAGAGCGTGGCGAACTGCAGCGCCTGCGTGGGCAGATGGTGGAGCATCGTGAACGAGCCCACCGAATCGAACGAGGCGTCCGGGTAGGGAGCGCGGGTGCAGTCGCCGACGTCGACCGTGACGTTGCTGCCGGCGAGCTCGCGGGCGAGCCGGGCTGCTGCGGTCGCGTCGAGCTCGAGCGCGACGAGTCGCCGGACGCGATGGCGGAGCCAGCGGGTGGCCGCGCCCGGCCCCGGCCCGAGCTCCAGCAGCTCGTCGCCGAGATCGACTCCGGCGACGAGCGGCGCCAGCACCTCGGACTCGAGGTGCTCCGCCCATTCCGGGCTGGCACACAGGATCGCGTGGTCCTCGTTCACCCCGCCGACGCTACCGCCGCGTGGGCGTTTCCGAAAGCGGGTAGCCTGACAACTTGTGTCGGCAAACGGACAAATGGCTGGAGCGGCGATCGTGGCCACCTTCCCGATGCCCGTCGGGAGGCGGTTCGAGTGGCACCACCACCACGAGCACCAGCTGGCCTGGTCGCCGGAAGGCGTGCTGGTCGTGCTCACGAGCGCAGGCAGCTACGTGCTCCCGCCGACGCGGGCGTTGTGGCTACCTGCCGGTACGCCGCACGAGACCCGGGCCTCGGGAGCCGCGGTTCTGCGGTCGGTCTACGTCAGGACGAGAGACTGCCCGATCGCCTGGGAAGGTCCGACGCCCGTCGAGGTGAGTCCGCTGCTCCGGGAGCTGATCTCCCACCTCGAGGGCGACTCCCTCGCAACCGAGCAGCGGCTCCGCGCCGAGGCTGTGCTCTTCGACCTCCTGGCTCCGCTCGCGGTCGCGGCGATCGACATCCGCCTGCCCACCGACGAGCGTGCACGCCGCGTGGCCGAGGCTCTCCTGGCAGATCCCGACGACGGCCGCACCCTGCACGCCTGGGGCCATCAGGTCGGCGCCAGTAGCCGCACGCTCGCTCGCGCCTTCCTCTCGGAGACCGGGCTTTCGTTCGGCCGCTGGCGCACGCTCGCCCGCCTGCAGGCCGCCCTCCTTCAGCTTGCGGAGGGACGGCCGGTCGGTCTCGTCGCCGCCCGCGTCGGCTACCGCACGCCGAGTGCGTTCGTCGCCGCCTTCCGCGCCCACACCGGCGTCACGCCGGGCCGCTACTTCGGCGCGGCGACCCCGACCCGAGGCTAGACCGATGCGAGCCGTCGAGCTCGTCTTCGCCGTAGGCTGGGCCGTTTTCTGGCTCTACTGGCTCGTGGCGGCCTTCTGGACGAAGAGGGGCCGCGTCTCGTGGTCCCGCGAGCTGCGGATCAGGGCCGTGATCGCAGTCGTCGTGCTCGTTCTGATTCGCGTGGGAGCGTTTCGGGGCCACGGGATCGATACGGACCCGTGGCGCGCCGGCGGCGGGTTCGTTCTCTTCGCCCTCGGCCTGGCGTTCGCGATCTGGGCCCGCCTGCACATCGGGCGCAACTGGGGCATTCCGATGTCGCGGAAGGACGAGCCGGAGCTGGTCACGAGCGGCCCCTACCGCCTGGTTCGCCACCCGATCTACTCGGGCATCCTCGCTGCAGGCGTCGGCACGGCCGTGGCGCTGAGCTGGCTCTGGCTGATCGCCGTCGCCCTGGCCGGCGTCTACTTCCTCTACAGCGCGACCGTCGAGGAGCGCACTCTCACCGAGCAGTTCCCGGACCGCTACCCGGCGTACAAGCGCTCGACCCGGATGCTCGTCCCGTTCGTCCTCTGACCGATCTTCGGTCGCGTGCCGCTCCTGGGCTCGGTGAGCGGGAGCGCCGGAAGGGACGAGCGTCGAGGAGGCCGGCGTGCGCTCGCCGCCCCTCCGCCCCGAAGGGCTGCCCGCCGGGCTGCGACAATCGCGTCCGTGGGCGAGGCGCGGCTCGAGGACCTCGGATCTGGGCTCACGCCCGTCACCCGCGGCTGGTTCGTCGTCAACGTGCGCGACTCCGAGTGGTGGTTCGCGGAGGGGAGAGGCGCGAGGTGCGCCTTCGAGAGCGAGTACGGCGACCCGCCGGTCGAGTTCGCCGAGCTCGGGATCAACGTCACCGTCCTCGAGCCGGGACAGACGGGCCTCTACCACGCCGAATCGAACCAGGAGGGGTTCCTCGTCCTTTCAGGGGAGTGTGCGCTCCTCGTCGAGGGCGAGGAGCGACGCCTGCAGCCCTGGGACTTCTTCCACTCCTCCCCGTGGACCGAGCATGCCTTCGTGGGCGCGGGCGAGGGGCCGTGTGTGATCGTGATGGTCGGTTCCCGTTCGGGCACAGGAGTCCACTACCCGGTGTCGGCGCTCGCGGCGCGCTACGGCGCGAGCGTGGCCGAGCGGACCTCCGACTGGAGGCAGGCGTGCGCGACGGTAGAGCGATTCCGTCGAGAGCGGCCGCCGAGCTGGGCTCGTCTGCCCTGGGCCCGTGCTCGGCCTAGCAGATGACGCCCGTGGGGGCCGTCGCTCACCGGTCATCATCCGCTCGTGCGCTCGTGAGCTCGAGGCCGGCGGCGGCGAGGTTCTCATCGAGCCGGTGCGGCCTGGTGGCCCGGCGATCGGTCCGAGCAGCTGACGAACGCGAGGTTCGCCCGGCGCGCTTCGGCGTCCGTGAAGCGCGGCACACTGCGTGGGCGCGGCGGATCGTCTGGACGCCTGGCATCAGTCGTTCTCGACCGTTTTCGGGTAGGTCGTCGAGTTGATCGCCTCGGGATCGGGGCCTGCGCGGGCGCCGGTGTCGAGCGCGTCGATCGCGGCGACCTCGTCGAGGGTCAGCTCGAAGCCGAAGACGTCGACGTTCTCGGCGATCCGGTGCGCGTGCTCGATGTGCCAGCGCAGCACCCCCTGCGCCGGCGTCTTGCGCCGTACTTGTCGGCGATTGCCGTGATCGTGGGGTGCTCGAGCGCGTTCAACACCGCGTCGGGGTCGGCCGGTCGGTAGCGGTGGATGCCGCCGAGCGGCGACCATCCTTCTGTCGCGATCCCGTGCCTCGCGTGGAACGCGCGGAGCGGCTGCTGCGTGAAGAACGGGTGCAGCTCGACCTGGTTCGCCGCGGGCACGACCTCGGTCCGCCGCATCAGCTGCTCGAGGTGCTGCTCGCTGAAGTTCGAGACGCCGATCGCGCGGGCGCGGCCCGCCGCGAGGACCTTCTCCATCGCCGTGTACACGGCGACCGTCCGGTCGAGGTCGGTCGGAACCGGCTGGTGGAGGAGGAAGAAGTCGGCGTAGTCGAGGCCGAGGCGACGCAGGCACGCCTCGAAGCCGACCAGCGCCTCGTCGTAGCCGTAGTCGCTGATCCACAGCTTCGTGGTGACGAAGATCTCTGCTCGATCGATCCCGCTGGCTCGGATCGCCGCGCCGACTTCGCGCTCGTTGTCGTAGGAAGCGGCGGTGTCGAACAGCCGGTAGCCGTTCACGATCGCCGTCTCGGCGGCTGCTGTCGTCTCCTCCGGCGGGCTCTGGAAGACGCCGAGCCCGAGGACCGGCATCGCAACGCCGTTGTTCAGCCTCGTGGTGGGGGGTCGTCTTCGTCGTCAAGGTGCTCCTTTCGGGCGGGGTGCGGCCGGAGCGGACGGGAACGCGACCCCGACGACGAAACTGGCGCCGGGGCTGCAGACCAAGAGCGTGGCGCCTTCGCGGTGCCGGGGCCGGCCTCGACGGCTGACCTACCTGTGAGCCGGGTTCCAGATGATCTCCCAGAGGTGTCCGTCTGGGTCGCGGAAGTAGCCGGAGTAGATGCCCCAGGGGCGGTCGTGCGCCGGCGTCACGACCGCGCCGGCGGCCGCGGCCTGCTCGAGGATCCTGTCGACGTCGGCGCGGCTTGCGACCAGTTGACCGAGGCTGAACTCTCCGCTTTGCGGCGGGCCGGCGGGTACTGCCGCGTCCTTGGCGAGTTCGCTACGCGGGTAGAGGCTGAAGATGAGCCCGCTTTCGAGCTTGAAGACGACGATTGCGCCAGCCGCCCCCGTCTTCTCGTCCACGAGCTCGCTTGCGACGACGCCGTTCGTCTGCAGACCGAGGCCGTCGCGATAGAAGACGAGCGCGCGTTCGAGGTCGTCGACGGCGAGGGTGATGACGTCGAGGCGCGGCTCCATCGGTCGGCATCCTCCTTTCCGATTCGGGCACGCGTATGCACGCGACTGTACGAGGGCGTTCGCGGTCGAGGCGCTGCCGCGAAGGCCGACGCTCCAGGCGTGATGACGCTCGGCTCGGCCAGGCCATCATCCCCGAAGCAGCGCGAATCAGCGTTCGCAGAGCGCCTTTAGCGATCTGTATTGCTTGGGCACGTCGCGTCTGATCACAGGGGCAAGCAAGAAAAACAGCAGCTTGAGAGGTCCCCCCGGGCGGAAGTCGAGTTCACTCTCGAGCTCCGTACCGTCAGAGGTCGGACTCAGGGTGTACGTGATCGTGAGATCGGGCTTCCCGCTCGCCTCGAACACAAGCCGGGACGGCCGATCGTACGTGGTGATCGTCGCGTCGTACGACGCGCCGCCGTTGACGATTCCAAAACGCGAGCCCAGTCCGATCGGCTCGTCGCTCCGGAGCTCGGCACTGCTGACCCGGGAATTCCATTGCGTCTCGTTGCGGAGGTCGGCCAGCGTGTCGAACACTCCTTCGGGCGCGCAGGCGATTCGGGTCGTCGCAACGGCACGCACTCGCCCGATCCTAACGCGAGGCGCGGACTCGAACCGTCGACCCCTCCGTACCATCGAGCACCGACGCGGGAAGCGCGGGCACGACCGCGCGTTGGTGTTCCGCCACGGATGGTGTTCTGGCGCCCGCTTCGCGCTCGTCGGCGGCGACGGCGAGGTTCGCGAGCAGGAGCGCCGCCTGCCGTCGGGCCGCTAGGGGAAAGCGGCTTTCGGCGGCCAGCGATGAGTTTCCGTGGTGGGCCGAGTCCTGTGCACCTGACTCCGACCGGGAAACGAGGAGATCGTCCGATGCGCAAATTAGCGCCCCTCCGTCCCTGTGCTTCGACGCTGTCGCCGCGTGGCCGGACGAGTTCGTGACCGATGTGGATGAGGCCACCGAGCAAACCCTGAGAAGCGTCTCGCGATGACCAGCGGTCGCCTGATGGCGGCAAGGGCCTGGCGCGCGATACGCGCGTTCGCTGGGCGCCTGTTCGAGACAGGCGCGATCGTCCTCCACATCGCCGAGCGCCACGCGGGCATGCGCGACCCGGACGTTGCACACGGCTCGATCTGGGTGGTGCCACGCTCGCGCGAGCGCTGGTGCTCGGCAAGCGCGATGATCACAGGGCTGGCGGTTTCTCGAACCCGAGGTGGGCCAAAGTTGGTGGAGCGATGAGGGCGGTCGTCCGGGACGCGTACGGCTCTGTCGACGTTCTGCGACTCGGGGATGTCGACAAGCCGGTCGCGGGCGAGGGTGAGGTGTTGGTGCGCGTGCACGCGGCGGGCGTCGACCAGGGCGTCTGGCACCTGATGGTCGGGATGCCGTACGTGATGCGCTTGGCGGGCTTCGGGATTCGCGCGCCGAAGAACCCGTTGCTCGGCTACGACGTGGCCGGGCGCGTCGAGGCGGTCGGTGCCAACGCGGGCTTGTTTAGGCCCGGGGACGAGGTCTTCGGGACGTGCCGGGGTTCCTTCGCCGAGTACGCCGTCGCACGCGCTGATCGTCTCGCGTCGAAGCCGGACGGCGTGAGCCTCGAGGAGGCCGCCGCCGTGCCCATCTCCGGTTACGCCGCCCTGCAGGCGGTCCGCGAGCATGGAGGTGTTCGCGCCGGCCAGCGCGTGCTGATCATCGGTGCGGCCGGCGGCGTCGGAACGTTCGCAGTGCAAGTCGCGAAGGCAGACGGGGCAGAAGTCACCGGCGTCTGCAGCACGGCGAAGATCGAGTTCGTGCGCTCGATCGGCGCAGATCACGTGATCGACTACACCAGAGAGGAGTTCGCCGACGGTCGCAACCGCTACGACGTCATTCTCGACATCGCCGGCAACCGCTCCCTCTCCCAGCTGCGGCGCGCCCTCACGCAACGGGGGACGCTCGTGATCGTCGGCGCAGAAGACGCCGGCAATTGGCTCGGCATCCGGCGGCAGCTGCGGGCGGCCGCACTCTCGCCCTTCGTCCGTCAGAAGCTTGGTTTCTTCATCTCAAGGGAGCGCAGCCAGGACCTGGAAGAGCTGCGGAAGCTGCTCGAAGTCGGCGCGATCAAGCCTGTCGTCGACAGGACGTTCCCGCTCGACGAGGTCCCAAAGGCGATCGGCTACCTCAGAGACGGCCACGCTCGCGGGAAGATCGTCATCACCACCTGACGCACGAGCCTGCCTCACAAGCGGGCCGTGAGATCGACTCGCCCCGAGGCCCCGATGCGACGATCGCAGCCGCGAGCCGACAGGCGGGTGCGACCTGGGTGCAACGGGCACACGATCAAGTGCTCTCGGGCGATCGTTTGCGCGACGGCCGCCACGGGCCACGCGGCCGTCCCGAGAGCGGGATCACCTGACGGGTTTCGGGCTCAGTGTCCGCCCAGCGCAGCGACGACCGGGGCGAGCGTGTCGGCAGAACCGGCGCCGAAGACGAAGTAGGAGAAGCCGACCTCCTCCCGTCGCCGCAGGATTTCCTCGGTTGCCGCCGCCGGGTCGGCGGGAAGGATGGCCAGTGAGTCTATGGCGCGCAGTGCGACCGGGTCGGTGTCGGGCGGGGCCATGAACGGCGCGACCGCGTCGCCGACAACCGCCACGTGGAGCGCGAGCTCGACGTCGCGGAGAGCGCGGAAGTCACGGGCGAGCTGGGCGATCTCGACGCCAGGATCATCCGGCATCGCCACGAACGTAACGGTGTCCGCAAGCTCGGCGGCAAGTGCTCGAGTCTTCGCTCCGCGCGCTGCCATCACCACCGGTGTATGCAGGTCGGGACCGTCGAGCTGTCGTAGCGCCGCGACGGTGTCACGTACCCGGGCGAGCCGCTCGCCTCGTGGGACAACGGGTAGGCCGAGCTCGAGGAGCTGGTCCTCGATCCCCGGCCGTCCGAGGCCGATGCCCATCTCGAAGCGACCCTCGCTGAGCACCGACAACGAGTGCGCTTCCCACGCCGTCGTCCAAGCAGGCCGCACGGGCGAGGCGTACACCCAGGTGCCGACGCGTATGTCGGCGAGCTCCGCTGCGAGCGCCAGGGTCGGGCCTGGCGCCGGCTGCCATTCGGGGACGTCGGGCATCAGCAGCGTCGAGTAGCCGCTGTCTGCGACGCGACGAACTCGATCTCGCCAGGCCCGCAGATCAGTCATGAGCGGGCAAACGACCCCGAACCGGAACGGTCTGGTCACGAACGTAGACACTTCTCCTCCTTCGATTGCCGAGGCGGCGCGCTCATCGCGGACTCGGCGACGCACAACACGTCGTCCAGTTGCCTCGAATCCGTGAGACCGCCGGGCGGCGTGAAATTCATCGCATGGAAGTCGCGTATGCCACTCGGTGCAGCAGCCACGCACGCGCAGCCGAGGTCTTGCGTTCAGAAGGTGATGACGGTTCCGACCGCAGGCTGCACGAACGCGTTCGGGAGCGCGCGCGCGAGCTCGTGGACGGCTTTCCAGCCGGTGCAGTGCGCCGGCAGGACTCGGCCTACTTCTGCGGCGACGAAAGCATCGACCGTCGGCTTGATGATCGGTTCGAAGATGCCGCCCGTGAGGTGGAGGCCGCCGATGAACGCCGCGAGCCGCTGTTCGCCGGTCAGGCGTTGTGCGTTGCGCAGCACGTTCACGGCTCCTGCGTGCGAGCAGCCCGAGACGACGACGAGACCTTTGTTCCTGACGTTGATGATCACGTTCTGGTCGTCCCAGATCATCGGGTCGGGTTCCCAGCCGGTTGTCGAGTGCGCGTAGTGGATGGGGAAGCCCTGCTCGAACGGCGTGTGGCGCTCGACCTGCCCGGAGACGAGCACGGTCGAGTCGAGGAGCAGCGTCTGTCCAGGCTCCTCGTTCAGCTCGACTCCCTCGGCTTCGAGGTCGCGCCGTCTCGGCGGCGGAAGCCGGACCTCGCTGCCGGTCGGGAACACGATCTTGCGTTCCTTCCAGGCCTCGGGGTGGATGACAAGCGGGAGCCCACGCCGGCCATGCCGCCGGAAGAGCGCTTCCAATCCGCCGTGATGATCCGCGTGCCCATGAGAAACCACGAGCGCGCGCAGTTCCTTGACCGGAATCTGCAAGACATCGAGGTTGCGGGCAAGCGCGGTCGGAGTCAGGCCGCCGTCGTAGAGAATCGAACTCCGGCTGCCGCGCCGCTCGACGGTGACCAACGCCGAGAAGCCATGTTCTGCGATCAACTGGTCGCGACTGCCGAAGTCGCCGGCGAGGTACCTGCGGACCCCGTCGGCGCCAGCCATCAACAGATCGACGAAGTTGTCGACCACGATCGTGACCTCCGCTCGATCAACCGGCTCGAGTCCGATCGGCCGACTCGGTTCGACAGTCACGAACCGCTCACGCTACAGCGTTCGTGCTGCGTCCGTAGCCGGCGCGCCGCGCGCGGCGGCGTCGCCAAGCCCTCTGACGGACTCGAACCGTCGACCCCCTCCTTACCGTGGAGACTTCGCGCTCCGGAGACGCGGTGCCGGAAAGACGTTAAACAGTGCTTTCCCTGCTAATCGTCAGATTTCGGCCGACGAAACCGTCGAGCGTCGAGTCGCCCTGAGTCGACCCCGCGGACCCGTCACTCGTCCCCAAGACGTATCCCCAGACGCGGCCGCTGACGTGTCGCCGCCGAGGGGGCCGTGACGGCATGAAGCAGCCTGCCGTGTGGACTGGACACCGCGCGATGTCGGCCCTCGCGCCGACGGGGCTCGAGTCCGCTGCGTTCCATCGCCTCGATTTACAGGGGAAGTGCTCGCAACCAAAGTGTCAGGTACGAACCCCGACCCCTGGTGCCCACGGTTCGAGCCCAGAGGCGGGCCGGGACTTGAAGTGGGATTGCGCGGGCAGGCCGCGACTCCTCGGCTCAAGCGGGTCGAGGCCCTCTCAAGAAGCCATCTTCTGACGAGTAGAGTGATATGTTCCGCTAATCAGTAGCTTATTCTCTTATACAGAACATATCGACGCACCGACAGCGCCGGCAATCGCACGGTCGGTTGTGGACGCAGAGGTGCCACACCTCTCTCCAGCGAGTGTCTGCAAGCGCTTCGGAGCCGTTGTCGCGGTTGGTGACGTAGGCGTCGAAGCCACGCGCAGCGAGCTGCTCGGCGTTATGGGACCGAACTGGGCCGTCGACCGACCGCTCGAGTTCGGCAAGGTGGAGTGAGCGCAAAGGTGAAAACCGATGCGCTGATCGTCGGCGCCGGCCCGACCGGGCTGGCGATTGCCAACCTGCTCGGCCTCGCGGGTTTCGACGTGCTCGTTGTCGAGCGTGAGCAGGACATCGCCGAGTCGCCGCGCGCTGTGAGCATCGACGATGAAGGGATGAGGTGCGTCCAGGCCTGCGGTCTACTTGAGGCAGGGCGCGAGGTGATCGTGCCCGGCACGGGAACCCGTTACTACGGAGCCGACGGCCGCCTGATCGCCCGCGCGCTTGGGCCGCGCTCGAACCCGTTCGGGCATCCGGTGAAGAATCCGATCGACCACCAGGAGTTCCAGCGGCTCCTGCTGGCAGGGCTCGAGCGCTTCCCGACCGTCCGGGTCGAGTTCGGCGCCGAGCTCGTCGGGTTCGAGCAGGACGAGAGCGGGGTGGACGCGGACATCGGAGGCCGGCGGGTGGGCGCGTCCTATCTGCTCGGCGCGGACGGCGGGCGCAGCACGGTGCGTCGCGTGCTCGACGTGCCGATGGAGGGCCGGACCCACGGTGAGCGCTGGCTGATCGTCGACACGATTCGCGACCCGCACGACCAGAGGTACGCGATGCACCACGGCGACCCACGCCGGCCTCACGTGGTCGTCCCCGGCCGCGCCGGGCGCTGCCGCTACGAGTTTCTGCTCCTTGGCGAGAGCGACGAGGAGGCGACGGCACCTGCGTTCGTCGGCAAGCTGATGGCGCCGTATCGGCCGGCCCTCCCGCCAGAGGACGTCCTGCGCCGCACGGTCTTCACCTTCCACTCGCTTGTCGCGAGGACCTGGCGGCGAGGTCGCGTCCTGCTGCTCGGCGATGCGGCGCACATGATGCCGCCGTTCGCCGGCCAGGGCCTGAACTCAGGGCTCCGCGACGCGGTCAACCTCTCGTGGAAGCTGGCCCACATCCTGGATGGGCTCGCCGGCGAGGAGATCCTCGACTCGTACCAGCTCGAGCGCGAGCCGAGCGCGCGGGGGATGATCGCCCTTTCGGAGCGCGTCGGCCGGGTGGTGATGACCACGAGCACGGCGAAGGCTCGAACACGCGATGTCCTCTTCCGCGCCGGGCTTCGCGTCCCGTGGTGGCGGCGCTACATCGGTGACATGCGCTTCAAGCCCGCGCCTCGCTATGGAGCGGGGCTCTTCGTGCCCGGCGGATTCGGCGGTCGGATGCTGCCGCAACCGCGAGTTCTCCTACCGGATGGCTCCGTCCAGTTGCTCGACGAGATCCTCGGCCGCGCGTTCGCGCTGGTCGCCGTCGAGCCCAACGAGGGACGCTTTCCGGCTTTGCGCGATCCAATCTGGGACCGGCTGGCCGCGTCGCGGGTCGTGCTGCGCCTGGACGAACGGCTGCCGCCGGCGCACGAAGACCGGTGCGTCACCGCCGTCGCGGACGTTGACGGGCTCCTCGGCGCCTGGCTCGCCGCGGCTCGCGGCCAAGTCATTCTTGTCCGTCCGGATCGGTTCGTCTTTGGCTCCTTCGACCAGACTGGCGAGGCGGGCTTCGCCGCAGCCGTCAGCCGCGCGCTCTCCGTCGAGCGTTCACGCGCCCTTCAGGAGGTCTGATGCTCCAGTTCGATCTGACCGATCGCGAGCCGCGCACCTCACCTAGCTACTAGTAACTCAGCCCAGGAAAGGAGACCAACGTGCAGACCGATGCGCGCATGTTCGACGTCCGGAATCTGACCAAGGCGCTCGACGAGCAACTTGCAGTTACCGCTCATCCGCGCCAACGGGCGATGCTGAAGAACCTCCGCCGTCATGCCTTGCTCGAGGTGTCGGGCCGCTGGCGCGAGATCCTCGTGCCCGAGATGGTGGTCGACCACCCCGTCTACCGGATCTCCGAGAAGAGCGGGAGCTTCGTGCTCAATGGGATGGAGGAGGTCGCGGCGTTCTACGACTCGCTGTCTAGCGCGGGTTTGATGGTGTTCGGCCCGATCGAGGAGCGTGTCGCGGTTGCCGACTGGGGCATCGCACTCGAATCGCTCTTCGGGCACTTCGTGCCCGGCCACACGCTCGCCGCTCAAGGCGAAGACATCGATGATCCCGACGCCTGGTACCACCTCACCCACACATACGCGTCCTTCTGGCCATACGACGACGACTGACGGCTGATCGGCGAGCACATCTACGAGGACGGCACGAGCAGACAGATCACCAAGATCGACGAGTCCGACGTCGTCAAGCCGGACGAAGCGGCTCGGCTACTGGCGCCGCTACTGGAAGCCGAACCCGACTAGGGGCGAACGCCGGCGTGATCGTCGTCGCCTGCGCAATGTCGCGCAGGAGGTTGATGAGCGCTTCCGGCTTCTCGCTCAGAGGTCGTCTACCCCAGCCGCAGGCAGTCGAGATCCCGAAGTCGGCGAGGTGGCGCCTCGCAACCTGGATCCGCGCGACGGCTCCCGACAAGCCGTCCCAGAGGTCGACAACACCGAGGTAGACGCGGGCGCCGCCGACATCGAGACGCTCGAGCGGTGCGTAGAACTCGTCGCGGGCGCCGTCCTGGAACCGTGTAGGCATATGGACGAAGTCGACACGGCGGCCAGCAACCCGAACGCCCCTGTTCAACATCTCGACCGAGACGTCGATGCCCTCGAGCGGAACATAGTGCGCGGTGTCTGGCGACTCGCCCTCCCTATGCTGGAGCGAGCCGTAGCAAACGTGCAAGCCGAGCCACACGTCCTCAGGGATCGCGGGGCAGAGCTCCTCGAGAGCCCGGCAGTAGCGCTCCATCCCGTCGGCCGGCACCCGTCGTAATTCAGCGTTCGGGAAGTTGAACTCGACGCCCTCGACCGCCGCCGTCTCTCGCGCCATGTCCCACTGGATCGCGAGGTCGTCGTGCGGGATCGCCTCCGCGATCTCCTGGATTTCGCGCGCGATCGCTTCGTTGTATCCGTCCCAGAGAAGCTCGTAGTCGCGCCCGGTGCCGACGAACGCGCGCACCGCGCTCTCCGTTAGCGGAAGGGCGACGAGGAAGCGCCGCCCGGCCGGAACTGCCCGTCTTGGCGGAGCCGGCGGAAGGTCTCGTAGGAGCGCCGTGCCTCCTCCGCGTAACCGATCCGTGGGAAGCGCACGTGCTCGACCCCGTCCCTGACCGCGAACTGCCACTGGTCGTCGTAGTGCTTCGGCTTCCAGTCATCGAACGTATGTCTCGAGAGCGTCGTTACGAGCTCGGGATGACGGCTATACTCTCTCGCTCCTCGCTAGTGTTCTGTTTTACAGAAGCGTGATCTGTAACGGCGACACTAGCACAGGCGAGAGGAGACGGCATGCCGACTGCTCGCTGATCCCGACCGCTCCACCGCGGAGTCCTACGGGGTCTGGGTCCAGCTCGAGCGAGACGGAACGACGTTCATGGGCAACGAGCGCTCGACCTTCGTGATCGACGCCGCCGGAGCCATCGTCGCGATCCTCCGGCACGTGCAGCCGGACACCCACGTCGCCGACGTGCTGGCTGTCCTTTCTGGGTAGGCGACTACGAGCGGGCGACCGTGAAGAGGTAGAAGCTGGCCCGGCCGTTGGTGGCCGAAAGCTCGCAGCCCTCGCCCGGCTCGCAGTAGACGCCGCGCCCGGGACGGAGGTCGTGGACCTCGCCCTGGAACGTCGCCGACGGCTGGCCCGCGGTGACGTAGACGACCTGATGACGGGTGCCTGGCTCGACTGCGAAGCGCTCGCCGGCCGGAAGTTCGATCGCTTCGCCCTCGACGAGCTGCGCGCCGACGGTGTTCGTGTTCAAGAACGCTCGCACAGACGCGGCGCCCTTGGTGCGCGCAGCGATGGTCGCGACGTCCAGCACGGTGATGCTCACGTCTGCTCCCAGAGGGTGCCGTCCTCGTGGAACCAGCGCAGATCGTCCTGATCGCCTTCGAGGATCGTCGTCTTGAAGCGGTTCGGGCCCTGGAACTCCATGAACCGGAGTGGGCTCCCTGGCGCGGCGACGAGCTGGTGCTTCTCGCCCTCCGGGATGAAGACGAGGGTGCCCGCGCGCACCCCCTGCTCGCCGTCCTCGGTGCGGAGCGTCGCCTCTCCATCGAGCAAGAGGTAGAAGTGCTCGCAGCCGGTGTGGAAGTGGTAGGGCGAGCGGCTGTCGGCGTACTTGAGGATTCCGGTCAGGAAGTCGCGGTGGCCGGCGGGGGCAGGGTTGACGAAGAAGATCCGCTCCCGCCCCGGCTTCGCCGCCACCAGCTTCGGCAGCGTCTCCTCGTCGAACACGTAACCCATTGCGCGGCCTCCTCTTCGTTTAAGAACGTCGATCCGCTCAGAGGAACGACTGATTGTATTCCGCTGATCAGAACTCTAGTCTGTCGACCAGTACATCATTGCCTGAGGAGGCTTAGTGTTGCAGCGTCTCGACGAGATCGCGGTCACGCCGCGTGCCGCATCTGGTGCGGTGCTCGATCTCCGCGGCGTCCGGAAGGCGTTCGGCGGAGTTGCCGCGCTGGCCGGCCTCGACCTCGTCGTCGAGCCAGGTGAGGCGGTTGCCGTCATCGGCCCAAACGGCGCAGGGAAGAGCACGCTGCTCAAGCTCGTGGCCGGCATCCATCGCCCGGACGAGGGCGAGATCCGCCTGGGGCAGGTGCGCCGGACGGGATGTTCAGCGTCCTTTCCTGGAGCCTCAACGCGCTGCTGATGACGATCGTGGGCGGCGCGGGGACGTTCTTCGGCCCGATCGTCGGCGTGCTGATCGTCTACTACGGGCTGATCAAGGGCCTTGAGGACTTGCAGACGCTGTCGCTGATCCTCGAAGGCGTTCTGCTGGTCGTCATCGTCCGCTTCGCGCCGTTCGGCGTCTGGCCACTCGCGCTCAGGCTGAGCCGTCTCCTCGCGGCGCGGAGCCGCGGACGCCGGCCCATCCAGAAGCGCCCATCGGGCGACGTCGGTCGCGGCTCCCTAGATACGGAGATCGTCTGACGAAGCTCTCCTATCTGTGCACCGCTCAGTACGTCGATCCGGCGCCACTCCGCGCCGGCGGCTGGCCGACCCCGAACGCCCTCTGCGATCCCGCTGTGATGTCGGCTTCATATGACGCTGCGTTCGAGCAGGCTGCGCTCGCCGAGGAGGTCGGCTTCGACATCGTGAGCGTCTCCGAGCACCATTTCACTCCCCTGACGGTCGACCCGAACCCGGCTCTGCTCGTAGGCGCCCTGAGCCGCACGCTGAGCCGGGCGCGCGACCCGCACCCACCGCTCTACTACTCGGCCGGGAGTCTCGACTCCGCGGCATTCGCCGGCTCGCAGCGCCTGGGCGCCGCGATCTCCTTCTTCGCGGCCGGAGCAGTGTCGATGCTCCTCGAGCGGTACCGCTCGGAGGCGGCCGCCGCCGGCTGGGAGCCGCGACCAGGAGACGTGATCTGCCGGCAGTTCGCGATCGTCGCCGAGACGCAAGCGGAGGCAGAGAGGATCCGCCGGTCGTTCGTTCCCCGACGGCTCCTCGAGCACCCCCCGAAGCTCGACTTCGAGATCGATCCCAGCGAGCTCGGCTTCGGCGCGGTTCGCTTCTGCGGGACGCCGGAGCGTGTCGCCGAGCAGGTCGAGGAGTTCGCCGCGACGACCGGAGTCGGGATCCTGGATCTCGTCTTCACTGCTGGTCTGAGCACCCACGAGGAGACGATGCGAAGTCTCGAGCTCTTCGGTCGGGAGGTCATTCCCTGTCTGAGACTGCACGCGCCTGTCGCCGCCGCGCCCTGAGCCGCCTAGAGTTGTGCGTTATGGCAGGCGAGCGCGTCTCCGATTCGAGCAGCGTCGAGGAGCCGAACTACCCGATCGCCTCCGTCGACAGCGCGCTCCGTCTGCTCTTGATGCTCGCTGAGCTGCCGCGGCTCCGGATCGCAGACGCGAGCCGAGAACTCGGAGTCGCCCGGTCGACCGCGCACCGCCTAATCAAGATGCTCGAATACCACGGTTTCGCCCGGCAGGACCCAGACTCCAAGGCGTACCTGGCTGGGCCTGTCCTCGTGAACATCGGGCTTCAAACCGTCCGAGGCATCGACATCCGCACCGTCGCCAGACCGCTCCTCGAGACGCTTGCTCAGACCGTCTCCGAGACGGTGAACCTCGCCGTCCTCCAGGGCGATGAGATCCTGATCCTCGACTCCGTCGAGAGCCCCCGCTCGATTCGCATTGGCTCCCGTACCGGGCGCGTGATGCCCGCCTACGCGAGCGCTTCCGGCCGCGCGCTTCTCGCGACGATGAGCGACGAGCGGATCCGGGAGATCTACGCCGAGCAGCGCCTGCCGACGCTGACCAAGGGCACCATCTCCTCGCGAAAGCGGCTCGAAGCGGAGCTCGCTGAGACACGGGCTCGGGGCTACGCCGTCCAACGTGGAGAGCTCGAGCCGGACGTTGCCGCCATTGCCGCCGCCGTCCAGGACTCGCGAGGTCAGGCGAGCTTCTCGATAACCGTTGCTGTGCCCGCCTTCCGCCTCCGCGACGAGGACGTGCCGCGGATCGGCGAAGCCGTCACCGCCTGCGCGCGAGACGTCTCGTCCACGCTCCCCTGGTGACGGCGGCGCCACGCGTCGTTATGACCGTCCCGCACTCGAGGCATCCGACGCGACGGCGCGGCTCCGAGGCCTCCAGCGCCCAAGGGTCAGCCGAGCGGGAAGCGGAGGTCGAGCGGCTCGGCGCTCGGGAACTCACCCGCGTAGGTCCGCCGGTGGAGCTCGGCCGCGTCGGCTCCCGCGTCGCGGGCGGCGACCATCTGGTCCGGGTCGAACGGCATCCCGATCGGGTTACCGACGAATGAGTCGGTCGAGAGGAACGCGGACGAGCGCGCCCAGTCGCCGAAGGCGTCCGCCTGGAGCTCGACGCTGTTCCCGTCCGGGTCGACGTAGTAGAGCGAGATGGTCATGCCGTGGTCGAGGCACGCGTGCGGGAGGATGCCCTCGCCCTTCAACCGGACGTACGTGTCGAGCAGGCCGTCGAGCGTCGGGAACTCGAAGGCCGTGTGGTGGATGCCGGTGCGCGCGAGCTTGTCGGGGTCGTCGCTGAGCACCGGCGAGCAGAGGAAGCCGAGCCGGTGGTTGGCGGTGTCGTTCGTCAGCCAGGCGCCGCCGACGAACTTGTGCATGACGCGGAAGCCGGCGACCTTGCCGTACCAGTCGACCATTGTTTCGAGCTGGTTCGTCTTGAGGCTGACGTGGTGGAGCGTGGGTCCGGTCATTGGTCCCTCCTTGCGTATTACAGCTTGAGCAGGCGCTCCGCGTTCACGTGCGTGACGAGCTCCCGGTCGCGGCGGCTGATCGGCGCGGCGCGCAGGAACGAGACGGCGTCGTCGTTCGAGCTGTACGGGTAGTCGACGGAGAACAGGACGCGCTCGGCGCCGAGCACGAGCAGCGTGCAGAGGAGCGGCGGGAAGGTGAAGACGCCGCTTGTGGTGACGTGGACGTTTTCGCGGACGTAGTGCGAGACGGGGTGCTCGAGGCCGGTCGGCGCGCGGCCGAGGAAGTCGTCGATCCGGGCGAGCCAGAACGGGAGCAGCTCGCCCATGTGGCCGATCACGAGCTGCAGCCGAGGGTGCCGGTCGAAGACGCCGGCGAGGATCAGGCGCAGGACGTGGAGGGCGGTCTCGGCGTGCCAGCCCCAGGCGGCGCTCGACAGCCACCACTCGACGCCCGGTGCGAAGCCCTTGAAGTAGGCCTCGTGCACTGCCGGGAGGGGTTCGGACGGGTGCAGGTAGATCGGCAGCTCGAGCCGTTCGGCTTCGGCCAGCAGCGGGGCGAACATCGGGTCGTCGAGGAAGCGCCCGCCGGTCGTGCCGTTGATCATCGCCCCGACGAAGCCGAGCTCGGTCGCGGCCCGGCGCAGCTCTTTCGCCGCGGCGGCGGGCTCGCTCGTCGGCAGCGTGGCGAAGCCGCGGAAGCGGTCCGGGTGCCTCTGCACCGCGGCGGCGAGCCGGTCGTTCGCGTCGCGGGCGAGCGCGATCGCCTCGTCGCCTGCGTGCGCCTGGGTGCCCGGGACGGTGTGCCCGATCACCTGGACTTCGATCCCGCCGGCGTCGAGGTCGGCCAGCCGCTCGTCGTCGAGGTCGGCGAGCTTGCGGTGGATCGCCTCGGACATCGCCGGCGCGCCGGCCAGCCGGGCCGCCATCGCGGGCGTCAGGAAGTGCTCTTCCAGGGCGATGATTCGCATCGTCAGCGTGCCCTCGCTTCGTCGGGGGCCGGGGCGCGGCCCAGCGCGGTGATCGAGACGGTTGCTCTCTCGGCGGCCTGGCGGAGGAGGCCCCAGATCCCGCCGGGCGCGACCCGGATGATCGCGACGAGCAGCAGGCCGGTGATCAGGGTGCTCCAGTCCTGGTAGCTCTGGAGCTGCTGCTGGAGCTCGAAGATCAGGAATGAGCCGAGCACGGGGCCTGCGATCGTGCCGAGGCCGCCGATCACGGTCATGATGATCATGTTGGTCGCGAAGGTGAGGCTGAACGCGGAGTAGGGCTCGAGGCTGAGCTTCTGGATCGCGATCAGGGCGCCCGCGACGCCGACGAAGAACGCGCTGAGGGTGAAGGCGGCGAGCTTGACGCGGAAGCCGTCGACGCCGAGCTGGGCGGCGGCGTCCTCGTCGTCCCGGACGGACATCAGCCGCAAGCCGTAGGGGCTCCTGCTGATCAGGAAGACGGCCGCGGTCGTGAAGACGGCGAGCGAGCCGGCGGCGTAGTAGAGGTCGTCGAAGCTGAGGAAGACGCTGGTCGGGACGTTCAGCCCGGACGTCTTGCCCGAGTAACCCCAGTTGATCATCCAGGAGAGCGCCGCGAGCGAGACGCCGAGCGTGCCGACGGCGAAGTAGACGCTTCGCAGGCGCAGGAGCGGAATCGCTGCGACGGCGGCGATCGCGGAGGCGACGAGCCCGGAGAGGACCACGGTCGACCAGAGCGGGAGGGAGGTGTGGATGAGGAGGAGGGTCGTCGCGTAGGAGCCGATCCCGACGAACATCGCGTGCCCGAGCGAGAACTGGCCGCCGTAGCCGCCGATCAGGTTCCACGCCTGCGCGAGCGTCACGTACGTGAAGAACGTGAAGGCGATCACGACGTCGTAGAGGCTCAGCCAGTGCGGGCCGGTGTAGAGCGCCGCGAGGGCGGCCGCGCAGAGGAGGGCGACGACTGCCCGCCGGGTCACGTGAGCTTCCGGCCGAAGAGGCCTTGCGGTCGGAGGACGAGCACGATCACGAGCAGGGAGAAGACGACGAGGTCGTGGTACTGCGGGCCGAACCAGGTCGCGCCGAGCTGCTCGGCGATGCCGACGACGACGCCGCCGGCGAGCGTCCCCCAGACGGAGCCCATCCCGCCGAGCACGATCACGGTGAAGCCGCGGAGCAGCCAGCTCGTCCCCGTGGTCGGCGTGAGGCTGAACGTGACGCCGATCAGGACGCCGCCGACCGCCGCCAGTGCGGCGGCGAGCGCGAACGTCGCCGCGTAGACGTGCTTGACGTCGATGCCGAGCGTCGCGGCGGCCTCGGCGTCCTCGGCGGCGGCGCGCAGTGCCTTGCCGAACCGGAGCCGCGTGAGCCCGAGATGGAGCAGCGCGACGAGCGCGACGCCGATCCCGAGCGAGATCACGTACACCTGCGGGACCGTCTCGCCGAGGATGTCGATGCCGGTGACGGCGTAGGACGCGTTGAGCGACTTCGCGTCGGAGGTGAAGATCAGGACGAAGGCGGTCTGGGCGACGATCGAGAGGCCGAAGGTCGCGACGAGCGGCGGCTCGAGGCCGTGCGTGACGAGCGGGTTGAGGATCAGCCGCTGGATCGGGTAGGCGGCGAGCGCGACCGCCGGCACGACGAGGGTGAGGGAGAGGAGCGGGTCGAGCCCGGTGTGGGAGACGATCGCGTAGCTGACGTAGGCGGCGCCGACGAGCAGCTCGCCGTGGGCGAGGTTGACGAGCCGCATGACGCCGAAGACGAGGGTCAGGCCGAGCGCGACGGCGGCGTAGAGGCCGCCGAGGAGAACGCCGTTGATCAGCTCGTGCATCGTCGGAGGGCGGGCTGCGGGCGCCTGACGGGCGACGCCCGCAGCCCTGGGAGCGACTCAGGGATCAGCCGAGGCCCGGCACGGGCGCGAGCAGCTTGTGCGCCCCCTTCAGCCGCGGGTAGACGAGGTAGGTCTGGCCGTTCTGCCACTGGGTGGCGTAGATCGGGGTCGAGGCATGGTGGTCGGCGGCGAACTTCGCCGGGCCGAGCGGGTACGTCTTGTTCGTCTCGCCGATCGCGCCGTTGAGCTTGTCCGCGTCGGTCGAGCCCGCGCGCTCGATCGCGTCGAAGAGGATCTTCGCGGCCGTGTACGCGGCGGCGACGACGGAGACGTCCGAGCTCCGGCCGCCGAGCTTCTTCGCGATCCCGAGGAACGCCGCCGACTGCGGGAACCCGGCCTCGGGCACCCACCACTCGGCCTCGCTCGTCCCGTTCGCGAGCTTGCCGAGCGCCTTGCCCCAGGCGCCGTTGTTCGAGCACTTCTCGCAGAACGCGGTCTGCGGCCGGAAGTTCGCGGCCTTCATCTGCTTCCAGAGCGCGATCGCGTCCGGCGGGATCATCTGCGCGATCAGCACCTGCGCGCCCTTCGCCTTCGCGTCGGCGACGTATTTCGAGAAGTCGGTCGTCCCGACGGGGAACGACTCGTGCGCGACGATCCTGTAGCCGAACCTGGGCGCGTTCTGCGTCCAGAGCTTGCCCATCACGACGCCGTCCTCCTCGGTGTCCGTGAAGAGGACGACCTTCTTGTTCGTGTGCACGAGGCTCGAGGCCTGGAACTGGCGCTGCGTCATCTGCAGCTCGTCGAAGAAGAAATCCCACGACCACTTGTACGGCCCGCCGGTCAGCCACGCCCGCACCGGCGTCACGCTCGTCACGAACGGCCGGTGCACCTGCTCGGCGACCTTCGAGAGCGGGATCGAGAGCGGCGGCGTCGCGGCGCCGAGCAGCGCGACCGCGCCGTTCTGCAGGTAGAGCGTCCGCGCCTCCGCCGCCGCCGCGTTCGGGTCGCTCTTGTTGTCGAGGACGACGAGCTTCACCTTCTGGCGCCCGTCCGCGAGCTTCAGGCCGCCGGCCGCGTTGACCTCGTCGACCGCCCGCTGGTAGCCCAGCTTCAGCGTCGGCCCGAACGGCGCCAGCGCGCCCGTCAGCGGGATGCTCGTCCCGATCGTGATCTCGCCGCCGGCTCGCGCCGCGCTGCCCACGGTTGCGGCGGCACCGGCCGCCATCGCTGCGACGCCCGCTGCAAGCAGCATCCACCTCCAGCCCTTACGCATCCGCTCCTCCTTCCTGTTGTCGCCCCCGGTCCGCCGGCCGTCCCCGCCCCGTGCCGAAGTAGGCCTCCTCGAGCCGTTCGTGCTGGCGCAGCTCGTCGGGCGAGCCGGCAAACGAGATCCGGCCGCGCTCCATGACGTAGACGCGGTCGGCGACGGCCAGCGAGCGGTAGACGTTCTGCTCGATCAGCACCATTGCGATCCCCCAGTCGCGGAGCTGCTCGAGGACGGCGAAGATCTCGTCCGCGACGGCCGGGGCGAGCCCGAGCGACAGCTCGTCGAAGATCAGGACGCGCGGCTCCGACATCAGCGCCCGCGCGATCGCGACCATCTGCTGCTGCCCGCCCGAGAGCGTTCCCGTCAGGCTGCCGGCGCGCTCCCGGAGCAGTGGGAAGAGTGAGTGCACGCGGTCGAGCAGCTCCGGCCGCTGTCCGCGGCCCGAGTACGCGGCGGCGAGCTCGAGGTTCTCGCCGATGCTCAGCTGGTTGAAGAGGCGGCGCCCCTCGTGGCAGAGCGCGATGCCGAGCCGCGACCGCCTGTGCGCCGGCAGCCGCGTCGCGTCGACGCCGTCGAGCACGATCCGGCCGCCGGACGTCGGGACGACGCCGGCGATCGCGCGCGCGAGCGAGCTCTTCCCCGCGCCGTTCGCGCCGAGCACCGCGACGATCTCGCCCTCGCGCAGCTCGAGGCTCACCGAGCGGAGCGCCCGCAGCTTGCCGTAGTCGACGGTGACGTCCTCGACCTGCAGGACCGGGTCGCCCTGCGCCGCGGGCCGGGCTGCGCGGGCGCCCTCGTCGGCGCCGCCCGTGCCGAGGTAGACGCGGATGACCTCCGGGTTGCGGGCGATCTCCTGCGCCGTTCCCTCGGCGATCGTGCGCCCCCAGTCGAGGACGACGACGCGCTGCGCGAGCGCCTGCACGAGCGCCTGGACGTGCTCGACCAGGATCACAGTCGTCCCGCGCTCGTGGATCCCGCGGATCAGGGCGGTGATCTCGTCGACCTCGGCGCCGACGAGGCCGGCGGCGACCTCGTCGAGCAGGAGCAGCTCCGGGTCGAGCGCGAGCGCCCGCCCGACCTCGAGGCGCTTCAGGTCGAGGAGGCCGAGCGTGCCCGCCGGCCGGTCGCCCTTGTCCCTGAGGCGGCAGAGCTCCAGCAGCTCCGTCACGTGTCCCTCGCGCGCCGCCCGCCGCAGCGCGTGCGTCGCGACGAGCACGTTCTCGCGGACGGTCATGCGGCCGAAGGGGCGCGGCACCTGATGGGCGCGGCCGACGCCGAGGCGCGCGACCTCGAACGAGCGCAGGCGGTCGACGCGATGGACGCCGTGCAGGACGATCTGACCGGACGTCGGGCGCTGCGCGCCGGAGATCAGGCTCAGCAGCGTCGACTTGCCGGCGCCGTTCGGGCCGATCACCCCCAGCAGCTCGCCGGAGGTGACGTCGAGGCTCACGTCGGAGACCGCAACGACGCCGCCGAAGCGCTTGCCGACCCCGCGCAGGGAAAGGAGCGGGACCTGCTCGGTCGCGACAGCCAGTGCGCTCATGTTCTTGTATAAAGAATCATCGACTACGACGAAGAACGTACCACGGTCGAATCGAGCTTGCGCTGGCCGCCGTACGACGTGTACGCGACGCCGACGGCCTGGTAGTCGGGGCCGAGCCGGCGCTCGGCCGCAGCCAGCGCCGCCTCCGCGTCGGCGATCGGGCTCAGTCCGGCGGTGGCCCGGGCCAGCTCCTTCAGCGGCTCGAGGTCGAAGCGCGCGACGAGCTGGCCGCGCTGGGCGACGAACGGGAGCGCGTTGAACAGCTCGAAGAGCGTCTGCCGGCCGCCGTAGGAGTCGCAGACCAGGTCCCAGGCGAGGCGCAGCAGCCGCGCGCGGTCACGGGCGCTACCGACGGCCGTGGAGAGCGCGTGCTCGAGAACCGGCCCGACGACCTCGTTGTCGAGCATCGCCTCGGTCGGGACGTTGATTAGCCCCTGGCTCGCGATGTCGTGCAGGAAGCCGGTGATCCGCCGGTAGTTCTCGACCGAGTAGGCCCGGCCGGCCGTGACGGTGATCGGGTCGGGCATCAGGAGGCCGCTGGCGCTGACGCTCGCACGCGACTCGGCGGCGTGGACGAACGACCGGAGTGCGACGAGGTAGCGGACGGCCTCGCCGACCGCCTCCTGGGACTGCGGCTGCTTCTCGCGGCCGATCAGCTCCGGGATCAGCGCGTAAAGGCCGGTGAGCACCTCGGCCTTGACCGCGAGCCGGCAGAGGATGCTCCAGTGCGCCCACTCGCTGATCCGCGGGAAGACGCGCGCGCAGAAGCTGACGTCGCCGATCTCGCTGAAGACCCGCTCCCACGGGACGAGGACGTCGTCGAAGATCACCATCGAGTCGTTCTCGTCCCCGAAGACGGAGACCGGGTGGTCGAACGGGCTGCCCCCGCCGTACGGCTGCCGCGCGACGACGCGCAGGCCCGGCGTCGCGATCGGCAGCGAGAAGTAGAGGACGTGCTCGTCCTGCAGGCCCGGGCGCGGGAAGGCACCGACGAGGATCTCGTCGGCGAACGGGGCGAACGTGGCGATCGTCTTCACGCCGCGGACGACGATCCCGTCCTCCTTCCGAGCGACGACCCGCGGGACGGCGGTCTCCTCGACCGGCACGTCGGCCGGGGCCTGCACGTCGACGAAGGCATGCGCGAGCGCGAGGTCGTTGTCGCGCGCGTGTGCGAAGTAGTCGACGATGTTTCGCTCGAAACGGGCGTCGCCGCGGCTGAACTCGTCCTTGATGTCCAGCATCCCGAGGTGGAAGAGGGGCACGTAGTCGGGTGCCCGCCCGAAGAGGCCGCCGGTCTGGCGCGCCACCGTCTGCGTCAGGCCGCGCCGCCAGGCGAGCTCCTCCGCGGTGCGCGGCTGGAGCCAGTTGCCGCTGACCCGCTCGCCGCGCTCGTCCTCGAAGGTGAGCGCGTCGCGGTACTCCTGGCTTTGCGCGAGGTCGTAGATCCCGGCGAACGTCCGGGCCACCGGCGCGAGGCCGGGCTCGGCCGTCACGTCCTCGACGCGGCGGCCGTCGAGGTAGACCTCACGGCCGTCGCGGAGCGCGGCGAGGTAGTCGGCTCCCGAGCGAAGCGGCATCGTCAGCTCCCTCCTGTCGCGGGCTGCAACATCGCGGTGAACTCCTCGAGCGCTCGGTCGAGGGCCTCGCCGTACGGCAGGTCGAGGAACCGGTACATCGCCGGCCGCCCGAGCGCGGCCGTGCCCTCCGAGCGCGTCGCCGTCGCCAGGAACTCCTCGACCGCCGACTCGAGCTGGTCCCGGGCGACGAGGCGATTGACCGCGCCGACCCGGAGCGCTTCGGCGGCGTCGAACGGGACGCCGCTCACGATGTTCCGGATCGCGTGCCGGGGCAGCAGTCGCTTCAGGAGCGGCACCTGCGCGATCATCGGCCAGCTACCGATCCCGGCCTCGATCGTCCCTAGCTGCGCCCCCTCGACGGCGACCGCGTGGTCGCAGGCGCACACGATCGAGAACCCGGACGCGACCGCGTCCCCGTTCACCGCGCCGGCGAGCGGCTTCGGCAGCATGGGGAGGAGGCGGAGCAGCGCGACGAGCCCGCGCGCGAACTCCCGGGGATCCGCGCCGGCCCGGATCGCCGGAATGTCGAGGCCGCCGCAGAAGACGTCGCCGGTGCCGGTGAGGACGATCGCCCCCACCGCGGGGTCGTCGCCGGCCGCCGCGAGCTCCACCCGCAGCGCCTCCAGCACGCCCGGCTCGAGCAGGTTCCGGGGCGGCCCGTCCAGCCGGAGCCACGCCGCTCCCGCGCGGTCCTCGCGGACGACCGCGGTCACGCGAGCGCCCCGCCGAGCGTCGACAGCCTGATCTCGCACGGGCCGGGGCTGCCGTCCGCGTGCATCACGAGCACCATGTCCGTCCCCTGCCACTGCGTCATCACGGCCGGCTGTGCACTGGCATGCGCAGCGTCGAACTCGACCCAGCCCGCGGGGTACTCGCCGCTCGTCGCGGCGATTGCCGCGTTGATCGCCGCAGGCTCGGTGGAGCCGGCGCACTCGATCGCGTCGAGCAGGACGGCCGCGGCGGTGTAGCCGAGCACGACCTCCCCGAGGTTGGAGTCGACGCCGCCGAACCGATCGCGATAGCGGTCGACGAACTCGGCTTCGCGCAGCGTCCCAATTCCCTCCGCGAACCAGTTCGCCGCGAGCGTCCCTTCGCCGAGCCCGCCGGTGAGCCGCGGCCAGGCGCCCGTGTTGCCGGCCTTCTCGAGGAAGACGAGCTTCGGCGAGTAGTCGCAGTCGCGCATCGCCTCGAGCAGCGCGCGCCCGTCCGGCGCCATCACCTGCGCGATCACCACGTCCGCGTCGGCGGCACGCGCCTCCGCGACCTGGTCGGCGAAGGCGCCGAGCCCGACCGGGAACTCGGCGTGGTAGACGATCTCGTAGCCGAAGTCGGACGCCGTTTCCTCCCAGAGCGCGCCCATCACGACGCCGTCCTCCTCGAAATCGGTGAAGAGCGCGACGCGGCGGTTGGTGAGGACGAGGTTCGACGCCAGGAACTGCGTGCGCGTCATCTGCAACTCGTCGAAGAAGATGTCCCACGCCCAGGCCCAGCCCCGGTCGGTCGCCCCGAGCCAGGCCCGGATCGGCGTGACGGTCAGGACGACCGGAACCTCGAGTTGCTCCGCGACGACGGAGATCGGGATGCTCAGCGGCGGCGTAGCGCCACCCAGCAGGGCGACCGCACCCTCGACCGCGATCAGGTCGCGGGCCTGCTGGCTCGCCAGCCCGGGCTCGCTCCGGTTGTCGGAGACGAGAAGCCGCACGGCGAGGCCGTGCCGGGCGCTCAGCTCCTCGATTGCCTGCCGGTAGCCGAGCTCGAGCGACGTGCCGAAGGCCGAGAGGGCGCCGCTCGTCGGCAGCGTCGCGCCGATCGTGACGGCACGCAGCCGCCCCGCCTCCTCGGGGTGCACTCGTGTGCGCACTCGAGTGCATGATTATCATCCTGTCTCGGGCGTGTCAACGACCCTCCGCTCGATAATCCCGTCATGACCGCTCGCCGCCTGCCCGACCGCTCGATCACCCAGCGCGACGTCGCACGCGTCGCCGGCGTCCACCGGGCGACTGTCTCCCGGGCGCTCGATCCACGGCGCCGGGAGCTCCTCGACCCGGCCACCGTCCAGAAGGTCGCCGACGCGGCGGCCGGGCTCGGCTATACGCCGAATGCCCTCGCGCGCGGGCTCAAGACGAACCGCTCCTACGTCGTCGGGCTGGCCGTGCCCGACGCGTCGAGTCCCGACTACGCGCCGATCGTGGGCGCGCTCGAGGCCGCGCTCCGCGACGGCGGCTACACGGCGCTCGTGGCCAGCACAGGCGACGAGCACGAGACGCTCGCCTCGGTCACCGAAGGGCTCGCCGCCCGCCGGGTCGACGGGATCGTCGTCGCGACTGCGAAGAGCGCCGACTTCGCGCTTCGCTCGCTGCGCGTCGGCGAGACCCCGGTCGTGCTGATCGGCGCCACCCCGGCGGCGGGAGACCACCCGACGGTCTCGATCGACCACGGCCTCGGCGCGGAGATCGCGCTCAGCCACCTGCTCCGCCTCGGCCACCGGCGGATCGGCCTGATCGCCGAGCGACCGACGACGTCGCTCGGGGCGGCGCATCATGAGGCCTACGAGCGCACACTCGCCGCCGCCGGCCTTCCGATCGATCCGGGCCTGATCGAGATCTGCGAGCCCACGCGCGTCACGGCCGGGGCGGAGGCGTGCGCCGCGCTCTTCTACCGCGGCGCAGCACCGACGGCGATCCTGGCGCCGAACGACGGCGCCGCCCTCGGGAGCTACAGCGCGCTCGCCGAGCTAGACCTGCGGGTGCCCCAGGATGTCTCGGTCGTGGGCTACGGCAACACGCCCTACGGCCGCTACTTCGCGCCGCCGCTGACCACCGTCTCGCTCCCGCTGGGGGCGGCCGGCACGGAGGCGGTCGCCTGCATCCTCAGCCTGGTGGAGAACGACCGCGCAGACGGCGCGCCGGTCGAGCACGTCCAGCTCCGCCCGCACCTCGTCCACCGCCTGTCGACCGCCTCGCCGCAACGATGAGCATGCGACGCAGCGACGACCGGATCTTCGTCACGCACGTCGGGAGCCTTTCGCGGCCGCCTGACCTGCTCGCGGCCCCGCAGGGAACCTATGAGGAGTCGAGCCTCGCCATCAGCAACCGGAGCGACCGACTCGGTCCTTTCAGAAGTTCGTGCATTTCCAAGTACTAGGCCTGTCTCCGCGCGCGAGAGTGGCTGCCGAGTACCTCCCTAACGAGGAGGTGCTCTACGATGCCGGGTCGGCAACAAAAAGAACTTATTTTGCAGCGGCTTCGTTCGTCGTAGAAAAGCCCTCTTCCGGACTCGAACCGGAGACCCCCTCCTTGCCATCGAGCAACAAGGCGGGAATCGCGGGCATGGCCGGGCAGCCGTGGTGACCCTGCGTGGCCGCTCGTGGCCGCGTTGATGTTCTCTCAGCGTTCCCTTCGAGGAATCAGGCGCTTCGGCCGAGGAGATCCGGTTCAGTAATTCGATCTGAATCTCCGATGCGCCGCCGACCTCGAGGTACGCTCGCGTGTTCGATCCCGCGATGCTCGGGGTGCTTGACATCCGACGCGCGGTCTTGCAGACGGGGGCACCGGCTCGGGGAGAACGTGTCTGGCACCAGGAGTCAGACCGCCGGCCACCGCGGTGCGCCGAGGTCACGTGAGATCGCGCGCGCCGCTTCGATCACCGCGGCGGAGACGGCCTGCTCACGGCCACGCCCCACCATGCGTTCGGGAGCGCCGGCGACTCCGATCGATCCGATCGCGAGGGAGCGCCGGTCGAAGATCGGCGCCGCGACGCCGGCCTCGCCGATGACGGCCTCCTCGCGTTCCTGCGCGTACCCGCGCTCCCGGACGGCGGCGAGCTCGCGCTCGAGCGCCACCGCCTCCACCTGCGTGCGGCCGGTCAGTCGCGGCAGCTCGCCGAAGAGGATCCGGGCCACCCGCTCCGGGTCGAGATACGCGAGCAGCGCCTTCCCGAGTGCGGTCGCGTGCAGAGGCAGCACCGAGCCCACCTCGAGGATCTGCAGCGTCGTGTCCGGCCGGAACACGTGATGGACGACAAGCACCCCGGTCTCGTGAGGCACGCCAATGCGAACGGCCTCTTGCGTCCGCTCCGCGAGCCGCTCGGACCAGGCGAGCGAGCGGGAGCGGAGCTCGCTCAGGTCGAGGTACTGGCTGGAGAGCTTCAGCAGCTCGGGGCCGAGCTGGTACTTGTCGCTGTCGGCGTGCTGCTCGACGAGGCCGTGCTCCTGCAGCGTCCGCAGCAGCCCGTGAACCGTTCCCTTCGCCAGTCCCAGCCGCGCCGACAGCTCGCTGACGCCGAGACGGCCCGGCCCCCCGGCCAGGGCCTTGAGGATGCGCGCTGCTCTATCGACCGATTGAATTGTTGCCATTGCCGAATGGTGTTCGACATTGTAGAATGACGTCGTGGATCTGAACGAGAAGTATGTCGGCGTCGTGCTCGTGTCGCACAGCAGCGAGATCGCCGGCGGGCTCGCCCGGCTCGTCGGCCAGATCGCCGGGCCGCACGTGGCCGTCCGGGTCGCAGGCGGCATGCCCGACGGCTCGCTCGGAACGGACGGCGGCGAGGTGCTCGACATCCTGCGGGCCGCCGCGGACGAGAACGGCTCCGGAGCCGTCGTGCTGATGGATCTCGGGAGCTCGGTTCTCGCCGTCCGCGCGGCGCTCGGCGAGCTGACGCCGCAAGAGCTGACGAGGATCGAGGTCGCAGACGCGCCGTTCGTCGAAGGTGCCGTCGCGGCAGGCGTGACGGCTTCGACCGGGGCCGACCTTGAGACCGTCGCAGCCGCGGCCCGGGAGGCGCGAGATGTTTGCAAGCTCTGACGTCGTGGTCGCGGCTCGCCTGCCCGCGCAGGTGGCCCTGCACGCCCGCCCTGCCGGCCAATTCGTCAAGCTGGCGTCGTCGTTCCCGTGCTCGGTCGAGGTGGCTGCGAACGGCAAGCGCGCAAACGCGAAGAGCATCCTGCAGGTTCTCGGTCTCGGGGCTACGGGCGGCACCGAGCTCGAGCTGTCGGCCTCAGGCGAGCGCGCTGCCGAGGCTGTCGAGCAGCTCGCCGCTCTCATCGCCGCTCTCGTCGAGTAGCGCTTCGCCGAGCGCGAGCGACTCCTCGAGCGAGGCCGCCTCGACGGCCTGACGCGCCGCAGCCGAAGCCGCGCTTGCGCTAACGCTCCTGACCGCGGCGCGCACGACGTCGAGCCGCGCCGGCGAGACGCTCAGCTCGTCCACGCCGAGCCCCACGAGGAGCGCCGCGACCGGCGGCTCGCCGGCCGCTTCGCCGCAGACCTCGACGGGCCGGCCGAGAGCATGAGCCGCGGCCACCACCGCGCCGACGTGCGCGAGCACCTCGGGCGATGCGGCCGCGACGGTGGACGCGAGCGGGAGCTCGCGGTCGAGCCCGAGCGTGTACTGGACGAGGTCGTTGGTGCCGATCGAGAGGAAGTCTGCCTCGGCCGCGATCGCGGCAGCCTGCGCGGCCGCGTCGGGCGTCTCGATCATCGCGCCGACGCGAGGACGCGGCGCGCGCCAGCCCACCTCGTCGATCGCCTGGGCAAGGAGCTCGCGCACCGCTCTCATCTGCGCCGCGTCGCGCACGAGCGGGAACAGGATCCTCAGCCTCGTCTCGGCTCCGGCTCGCAGGACTGCGCGGAGCTGCGCGCGTAGCTCGGCCGGCTGCGCGAGCGTGAGCTCGAGCCCGCGCTGCGCGATCCCGGCCAGGAACGGCGGGGTCTTGTCCTCGCCGAAGTCGAGCGTGCGCACCGTCGCGACGCGCCCGGCGAGGAGCGCGAGCGGCTGGACGAGCGCGTCGAAGTGCTCCGCCTCGCCCGGCCACGCGCCGGCTTCGAGGAAGGCGAGCTCGGTCCTGAGCAGACCGACGCCCTCCGCGCCCGCGTCGAGGCCCGCACGGACCTCCGCGACAGTGGCCGCGTTCGAGAGGAGAGCGATCCGAAGGCTGTCGCGCGTCACGGCCGGCCGCCCGCGCGACGCCGCGAGGCGCGCCTTTTCCGCGACGGCCCGGGTCTGCGCCGCCTCGGCGTCGGCGACGGTCGCAGCGGCGGGCCGAAGGACGACCCGTCGACGATCGGCGTCGAGCACGAGCGTCTCGCCGTCCGCGGCGCCGAGAACCTCCTCGCCGAGCCCCACGACGAGCGGAAGGCCGAGCGCACGCGCCATGATCGCCGCGTGCGAGGTTGCCGCTCCCTCGGCGAGCGCGATGCCGGCGATCGTCCCGCCGCAGAGCTGGAGGTCGGAGATCTCGGCCGGGCCGAGGTCGCGCGCGACGAGCACGACGGGGCGGTCGGGGAGCACGAGCGGCGGCGCGCCCGAGAGCAGCCGCGCCGCGCGACGGCCGAGCTCGCGAACGTCGGCCGCGCGGGCGGCGAGCAGCGGGTCGTCGAGGCCGGCGAGGAGGGAGGCGTGGTGGTCCGTCGCACGCGCAACCGCGACCGCGGCGGGCAGCTCGAGCGCGAGCTCTGCGACCTCCGACTCGAGAGACGGGTCCTCACTCATCAGCCGGTTCGCTTCGAGGATCTCGGCCTCGTCGACGAGACCCGCAGCCCGCAGCCGCACGGCTGCGCGCCCGAGCTCCTCCGCCACGTCCGCGAGCGCCTGCAACGCGCGGGCGCGCTCGCATTCTCCGCCGGCGCCGTTTCCGCTCGGCGGCGAATCGCGCAGCACGAAGGCTCCGGCCACCGCCACGCCTCCCGCCGCCGCGAGCCCGACCAGGACGCGCTCGCTCATTGCTCTGCGGTGACGGCGCGCTCGAGCGCCACGAACACGAGCGCAGTCGAGGTCGCGCCGGGATCCTGATGGCCGATGCTCCGCTCCCCGAGGTACGACGCGCGGCCCTTCGACGCCTGGAGCGGCACCGTCGCGCGCATTCCGTCCTCGGCCGCGGATCGCGCGGCGCCGACCGCTGTGCCGAGCGGCGCGCCACGGTCGATCTGCGCGCGGAGAGCGCGCACGGCCGGCGCGAGCGCGTCCACCATCGTCTTGTCGCCCTCCTGCGCAGCGCCGAGCTCGACGACGCCCTCGAGCGCCGCCTCGAGCGCGGCCGCGAGCTCCGCTGCGTCGAACGAGTCGGCGTCGCCGAGCGTGCGCCCGGCACGGCGGAGCGCGGTGCCCCACAGCGGCCCGCTCGCGCCGCCGACCGTCGAGACGAGCGTCGAGCCCGCCGTCGTCAGCAGCTTGCCGGGCGTGGAGGGCTCGGCCGCCGCGAGCTTGTCGACGACTGCGGCGAAGCCGCGATCCATGTTCGTGCCGTGGTCGGCGTCCCCGATCGCGGCATCCAGCTGCGTCAGGTAGTCCCGCTGCTCGCGGACGGAGGCGGCCGCTTCCTCGAGCCAGCGCCGCACCGTGCTTGCGTCCACGACCGCCTCCACCTCCACCGGACTCAGACTCCCCAGCGCAGGGCCGGGGTGTGCACCGGAGCATCCCACAGCGCGGTCAGCTCGTCGTCCAGCGCGAGCAGCGTGATCGAGACACCGGCCATCTCGAGGCTGGTGATGTAGTTGCCGACGAGGCTGCGAGTCGCCTCGAGCCCGCGATCGGCGAGCTGCCTCGTCAGCTCGTTGTGGACGAGGTAGAGCTCGATCAGGGGCGTCCCGCCGAGGCCGTTCACGAACGCGAGGAGCGGCGTTCCCGGGTCCGGATCGAGGTCGCCGACGACGGCCTCGGTCATCTCCGCCACGATCTCGGCCGCCGGCCGCAGCTTCTCGCGCCGCCGGCCCGGCTCGCCGTGGATGCCGACTCCGAACTCCATCTCGTCGGGGCCGATCTCGAACGTCGGCGTCCCGGCCGCCGGCGTCACGCACGACGTCAGCGCGACCCCGAAGCTCCGCCCGCGCTCGTTCACCTTCCGCGCGACGGCGGCGACCTCGGCGAGCGAGCCGCCCGCCTCCGCCTTCGCGCCGGCGATCTTCTCGACAAGCACGGTGACTCCCACCCCGCGCCGGCCGGCGGTGTACAGGCTGTCCTCGACGGCGACGTCGTCGTTCGTCAGCACCGACTCGACCTGGACGCCCTCGTCCTCGGCCAGCTCCGCGGCGAGCCGGAAGTTCATGACGTCGCCGGTGTAGTTCTTGACAATGTGGAGGACCCCGACGCCGCCGTCGACCGCCTTCGTCGCGGCGACCATCTGGTCGGGCACCGGCGAGGTGAAGATCTCGCCGGGGCAGGCCGCGTCGAGCATGCCGGCGCCGACGAAGCCGCCGTGGAGCGGCTCGTGGCCGGAGCCTCCGCCCGAGACGAGGCCGACCTTGCCGGCGACCGGCGCGTCCTTGCGCAGGACGAGCCGGTTTGCGAGGTCGATCCGCACCAGGTCCGGATGCGCCGCTCCCAGTCCCGACAGGGATTCGGCGACGACGTCGGCGGGATCGTTGACGAACTTCTTCAGGGCGGTCGTGACGACGGCACTCACGTGAGGACTCCTTCCTCGAGCGGGGCGCGCTCGGGCTCGGTGACGGCTTCCCTGATCGGGCGCAGCACCTTGCGCGGCGTCGCGAGCCAGTCGTACGCGAACGCCGCGAGCGCCGCTCCGAAGAGGTTGGCGGGGATGTACGCCCCGAACGCCTTAAGCCAGTTGTGGGTGTGGGCGCCGTCGATCGTCTGGACGAAGAGCGGGCCGAGCTGCCGCGCCGGGTTGATCGACGCGTTCGTGACCGGTCCGACCGTGATGATGATCGCGACGACGACGAGGCCGATCACGAGGCCCGCCCAGCCCTCGGGCGAGCGGCTGTCGACGATCCCGAGCACGGTGAACATCAGGATCGCCGTCCCGAGCGCCTCGATGAACATCGCCGAGCCCCAGCTCACGGTCGCATGGTTGAAGTTCACGACTCCGAAGCCGTAGCCGAGGTGCGTCGCCCGGTCGCCGAAGCTCGCCCAAATCGCGAAGCCGCCCGCGACGGCGCCGACGACCTGCCCGGCCCAGTACAGCGGAACCTCGCGCCAGGGAAAGCGCTTCGTCGCTGCGAGCGCGAACGTCACGGCGGGGTTGATGTGGCAACCCGAGACCTTCCCGATCGTGTAGATCAGCGCCACGACGATCAGGCCGAAGGCGATCGAGATGAAGCCGAGGTCGGCCCCCGAGAACGGCGCCTTCGACCCGTTCTCGAGCAAGAGGATCGCCGGAACCGACCCGGCGCCGATGAAGACGAGCAGCCCCGTGCCGATGGCCTCGGCCCAGAGACGTTGAGCGAGCGAATGCACCTTCACCTACTCGACCTCCTTCGTTCCGCGGAGGTGCCGCGGATCGTTCCGCCGGACCCCGGCTTCATCAGCCGGGAACAGTATTCGATAATGTCGAACACCGTTCGGGCGGAACTATGACGGTTCGCGCTGGATGTGTCAAGGCCTTCGCTCGAACCGCTGCTGCAGCTGAGCCATCCGACCTCGATGCGACCTGACGTCGTCTACACGGACAACAAACAGAACGCAAGAAACCGCTCATTTGCGGCGCCTTCGCAAAGCCCTCTGACGGACTCGAACCGTCGACCCCCTCCCTTACACATTCCCGCGGCAACCGGTCGCAACCCACGGCAACGCTTCTCGCCGATTTGAGCCGCTCTCGCAGCGGGCCCCAGTTGCGACTGGTTGCCACCGGTTGCGACCGCTCTGCTCCATAAACGCTCCACCCGCTCCGCGACGTTCGAGTAGCGAGCGCCGCTCAGTTCGCTAACGACTGGGTTCGGGCGTGAGAACGCTCGCGCGGGCGAGCGGACGTTGTCTCCTAGCTAGTCCTCGTCCTCCCAATATTCGAGCTCGGGCCCCGGGCGAGCGAAGATGATCCGCTCGCCCGCGACGCTCCGCGCGCCGATCTTGCCGGTGTCGAGGTACTCGACGATGTCCGGCGCGATCAGCGTGGAGAGCATGAGGACGCGGACGGGCGCGTCCGTGTCGTTGCGGATCTGGTGCGCGCCCTCCTTGCCGCGCGGGAACGCGACGACGTCGCCCTGGCGCAGCTGCTGCTCGCCCTCGTGCGTGCGCAGCGTCGGCTCGCCACGGAGGACGATCGCCCATTCCTCGTTCGCGTGGTGGGTGTGAAATGGCCCCTGCTTGTTACCCGGCTCGACCTCGTACATGCTCGCGCCGATCAGCTCAGCGTCGGTGTGCGCGCCCACCCAGGCGTCCTTGAAGCGCCAGCCCTCACGCTCTTCCGTGCGATCCCACTCGTCTGCGTTGAGATTGAAGATCTTCATGCCGCAAGCCTAGGACTCCGGCGACGCTTTCGGTCACGGTGATATCGGTCATGTTCTGGCTCCTTTCAGCTGTCGGCCGTGACGGCGACGAGTGTGTCGTCGGCACTGGCGGTCGGGTGGGCGGGAAGCAGGGCGAGCGCCATCAGCGCGCCTGCCGCGGCGACACCTGCGGCGACGAAGTCGCCGGCGTGGAACCCGTGGAAGAAGGCTGCGCTGGCTGCGTCGTGGATCGTGGCGGCGAGCCGGGGGTGGCCGGTGTGCGCGAGCGTTCCGGCTTCGCCGAGTGCGGCGCCGACCGAGCTGCGGCTCGCGGCCGGGAGAGACGCGGGGAGCCGGCCGGCATAGAGCGAGGCGTAGACGCTGCCGATCACGGCGACGCCGAGCGTGCCGCCGAGTAGGCGGGTGGCGTCGTTGACGGCGGAGCCGACGCCCGCCTTCGCGCGGGGGACGACCCCCATGATCGCCTCGGTTGCGGGCGCGCTGGTCAGGCCCATGCCGGTGCCGAGCACGACCATCTGCGCGGCGATCGTTCCGTAGCTGGTGGAGGCGGATGTCGTCGCGACCCAGAGGTAGAAGGCGGCCATCGATGTTAGGCCGGCGGTGACGACGGCCTTGGCGCCGATCCGCACGGCGAGCCGCGTGCCGAGGATCGACGCGGCGGCGACGCAGCTCGCGACCGGCAGCAGCCGCACGCCGGTGGAAAGCGGCCCGTAGCTCTTCAGGAACTGGAAGTACTGGGTGACCAGGAAGATGAACCCGGACAGGGCGAAGAACGAGATCGCGACCGATGCGCTGGCTGCGGTGAAGCGTGGGTTACGGAACAGGCTCAGATCGAGCATCGGCTGGGGGACGCGCTGCTCCCAGGCGACGAACGCGGCTGCGAGCAGCGCCGTCAGCGCGAAGCCTGCCAGCGACCACGTGCTCGCCCAGCCGCGGTTCGGCGCCTCGATGATCGTGTAGACGAGCAGCGCGACCATCGCGGTCGACAGGGCGAAACCTGCGAGGTCGAGGCGCGGCGCGCTCGGGTCGCGAGACCCGGGGACGCTTGTGGCGACGAGGATGCCGGCGAGTGCTGCAACCGGCGTCAGCGCGAAGAAGACGCTGCGCCAGTCGAACGCCTCGAGCAAACCGCCGCCGACGATCGGTCCGAGCGCGATCGCGACTCCGGTGACCGCGCCCCACAGGCCGATCGCGAGCGCACGCTCGCGCCGCTCGGTGAAGACGTTCGTGAGCAGCGACAGCGTCGCCGGGAAGACCATCGCAGCACCGACTCCCATCACCGCGCGCGCCGCGATCAACTGATCGGGGCTACTGAGCAGTCCCCCGACCAGGCTCGCCAGGCCGAAGACGGCGAGCCCGGCGAGCAGCATCCCCTTGCGCCCGAAGCGGTCGGAGAGACTGCCAGCGGCCAGCACCGCTGCCGCGAACAGCAGGTTGAACGCGTCCACGACCCACTGCAGTTGCGTGTTCGATGCGTGCAGCTGGCGGACGAGCGTCGGCAGCGCCACGTTGACGATCGTGGTGTCGACGTTGATCAGGAACGTCGACAGCAACAGCGACACAAGGATCAGCGGCTTCTTCGGCACGACGCCTCCCAGGACGTTTACTTGCTTGACGCAAGCGACTCTACACGAAGTAACTTGCGTGACGCAAGTGAGGCGGATATGCTGGCGTTGTGCTGAAACGCGACTACGACGGCCAGGTCTGCTCGATCGCCCGGGCCCTTGAGCTGGTCGGCGACCGCTGGACGCTGCTGATCGTGCGGGACCTCTTGCTCGGCCTCAGCCGTTTCGACGAGTTCCTCGAGAGCCTCGGTGTCGCGAGCAACGTGCTTACCGACCGGCTGAACCGGCTCGTCGACGAGGGGATCGCCGAGCGCATCCGCTACAACGAGCGGCCCGAACGCTTCGAGTATCGCCTGACCGCGAAGGGACGCGAGCTCGGCATGGTGCTGCTCGCGCTCATGCAGTGGGGCGACCGGCACATCTCCGCGAAGCCGCCCCGGATCGCCCGCCGCCGCAGCGACCGCAAACGCGTCTCGGTCGCGCTCGTCGCCGCCGACGGCACGCCCGTCAAGCCCGGCGATCTGGAGCTCGTGCCCGGGCCGGGCGCCGGCATCGCGAGCTGACCGGCGGTCGCTGCCTTACGTTTCTCAGCAGCGGCCGAGTTGTTCGGGCTTCGTCCTGGAAACTGACCGCCGCGCCACGCGTGGCCTGCGAGTCCCGGTACCGCTTCCAGCGCCTCATCTCAGACCATCTCAACGGCCGGCTCGGCCTCGATCGCCGGCTGTTCTTCGCCGCGCGTATTTGTCGCTCGGAGCGCGATCAGTGCGGCGACTGCGATGTAGATGACGCAGGCGACGAGGGCGCGATGGAAGCCGCCGGTCAGTGCGGCGGGCGACGCGGCGCCGTGGGCGAGCAGGTGCGTCGTACGCGTGGTTGCGATTACGGAGAAGATCGCCAGCCCGAGCGCGCCTCCGACCCACGTCGATGTGTTGATCAGCGCGGCCGCGAGCCCCGCCTTGTCCGCGGGCACCCCGGCGTTCGCCGCGGTGTTGACGCCGACGAATACGAAGCCGAGCCCGAACGACATGACCAGCAGCCCCGGCAGGATGTTGCCGAGATACGCGCCGTGCACGGGAACGTCCGACAGCAAATAGACGCCCGCTGCACCGATCAGGGCGCCCGCGACGATGATCGGTCGCGTGCCGAGGCGGTGGAACAGCTGCGACGCGACGCCGGACGAGATGGCGACACCGGCGGTGGCGGGGAGGTACGCGGAACCAGCCTGCAGCTGCGACCAGCCGAGCACGTTCTGCATGTACAGCGTCATCAGGAAGAACATCGTGTAGAAGCCGCCGATCGCGATCACCTGCGTCAGGTTGGCGGCGCCGAGCCCGTTGACGCGGAAGATCGAAAGCGGCGCGAGCGGGTTCGCGTGGCGTTTCTCGTTGACGAGGAAGGCGAGCAGCAACACCGCCGCAACCGCGAGCTCGCCGATCGTGCGGCCGCTGCTCCAGCCCTGGTCGGGCGCCTTCACGAGCGCGTAGACGAGCAGGAGCATTCCGGCGGTGACGAGGACGGCGCCGATCGCGTCGAAGTTGCGCGTGCGAGCGACCTCGGGGTCGCGGTCGACCATGCGAAACGTCAGGACAAGCAGGAGGGCCGACATGGGCAGGTTTACCCAGAACACCCACCGCCAGTTGAGATCCTCCGTCAGCAATCCGCCGAGGAAGACGCCGAACGCGGAGGCGAGGCCTGCGATACCGCCCCAGGCGCCGAGTGCGGTGTGCCTGTCGCGGCCCTCTGTGAACGTTGTCGTCAGGATCGACAGCGCCGCCGGCACCATCATCGCGGCGCCGAGTCCCTGCACGAGCCGCGCGCCGACGAGCATCGCCGGGTCCTGTGCGAGGCTGCCGGTGAGCGACGA